>Ga0172382_10000037_pt1 | contig 202525 bp, 211 predicted proteins | sample Leawel138RmetaG_FD_122245 | JGI IMG/M metagenome (GOLD analysis project Ga0172382, IMG submission 122245) | Leachate microbial communities from a municipal landfill in Southern Ontario, Canada - Leachate well 138R metaG | ecosystem: Engineered > Solid waste > Landfill > Unclassified | place... | reverse complement strand
GCCCAGATAGTCGTTGGAGCACCAGACCACGACCTCGCCGGTCGAGCCGTCCTCACGCGTCCAGGTCGCCACCGGGAACTCGCCGCGATGACGCTTCAGGTCGATGAAGACCCGGTAGCGGCCTTCCGCTCTGACGCGGTCGAGCGCGTTGTGGAAGGCGGCCTTATAGTCCATTAGCTCGAACTCCCGGCGTCGCGGCCAACTGTCGGGGCTGCGACGGTTCCCCTGACTCCCGGCTATTTGGCGCCCTGCACAAAGAATGTCCACCGAACAGCCGGTGGAACGGGCCCTGGGCGCCCCGGCTTCTTCGCCGCACTCAGCCCAGTTCGCCGAGTTTCCCGCGGATCAGCTGCAGGATGGCCGAGAAGTCCTTGCCGCCGTAGCCCAGCTTGTCGAACAGGGCATAGAGCGCCTCCGCCTGCGCCCCGAGCGGCGCGGCTGCGCCGGACCTGGCGGCGGCTTCCTGAGCGAGCTTGAGGTCCTTCAGCATCATGGCGACCGCGAAGCCGCCCTCGTAGCCGCGGTTGGAGGGCGCGGCCTCCACCGGTCCCGGCCAGGGGCAGTAGCTAGTCAGGCTCCAGCACTGGCCGGACGACTGAGAGGCGATTTCGAAGAACCGCTCGGGCGCCAGGCCTAGCCGCTCGGCCAGGGCGAAGGCCTCACAGACCGCGATCATCGAGGCGCCCAGCACCATGTTGTTGCAGATCTTGGCCGCCTGTCCCGCCCCGTGGTCGCCGGCGCGGATCACCGCCCGGGCCATCGGCTGCAGCACCTCTTCGACGCCGGCGAAGTCGATCTCGTCACAGCCCACCATGAAGGCGAGCGTGCCTGCCGCCGCCGCCGCGACGCCGCCGGAGACCGGGGCGTCGGCGAAGGCGAAGCCCTTCGCCTTCGCCTCGGACGCGACCGCCCGGGCGCTTTCGACATCGATGGTCGAGCAGTCGATCAACAGCGCGCCGTCTTTGGCGTTGGGCAGCACCCACTCGGCGTAGACCTGTCGGACATGCGGTCCCGCAGGCAGCATGGTGACTACGGCGTCGGCGCCGCTCACCGCCTCGGCCGCCGAGGCCGAGGGCGTGCAGCCCGCCTCGGCAGCCTTGGCGAGGGCCGCCTCCGAAAGGTCGAAGGCGGCCACGCGGCGGCCGGCCTTCGCCTGGTTGGCGGCCATGCCGCCGCCCATGTTGCCGAGGCCGATGAAGGCGACCTGCATCCGTCAGTCCGGCTTGCGGAACTTGAACACGAACTGGTCGGTCTTGGCGCGGATCGAAGGGTCGAAGACGTTGGCCGTCTTCGGGTCGTCCGGATTGCGGATGGCGTCGTTCTCCGCGACGAACTGGAAGCCGGCCGCCTCGAGCTCCTTGCGGACGACCGCCGGGTCGATCCGGTGCAGGCTGTCGGCGACCTCGATCGGCGCGCCGGCGACGGCGGCGTGGTCGACCACCACCAGCAGGCCGCCGGGCTTCAGCGCGTCGAGCAGCCCCTTGTTGAAGGCAGGCACGTCCAGGCCGAGCTGTTTCAGGTGAAGGTCGTGGTAGTTCTGGGCGGTGAAGATCAGGTCCAGCGGCTCGGCCGGCTTGGCCACGATGGGCGGCTCGACGACCTGGACGTTGGCGTAGGCCGGATCTGTCGCGACCGGCTCGATCTGCTTGGCGTACTGGCCGGAGGTGGCGGCGTAGACCTTGCCGGACGGCCCCACGGCCTTGGAGAGGATGCGGGTGAAGTAGCCGCCGCCCGGGATCAGATCCATTACCTTCTGGCCGGGCTGGACCTCGGCGAAGGCCAGCATCTCGGCCGGCTTGCGGGCGGCGTCGCGCGCCTTCTCGGCAGCCGGGCGGGCGGCGTCGTCGATGGCCGCTGCGATGTGCGCCGGCGCGCTCTGGGCAAGGCCGGACAGCGGGGCCGCAGCGAGCAGGGCCGCGGCCGCTGCGGCCAGCAACAGTTTGCGAGACATTGCCTCGTCTCCTCCCATTTTCCTGGCCGGCATTGCGCGCCTCGGCGTGAACTCCGTCAAGGCAGAGGCGCCCAGGACCTCTCTGGCGGCAGCGGCGCGAAGATCTCGTCGACCATCGCCTCGGTGACCTCGGCCAGCGCGGCCGGCGTCCAGCGGGGTTTCTGGTCCTTGTCGATGATGGTGGCGCGCACGCCTTCGGCGAAGTCGGGCCGCCGGATCAGCCGCACGGCGATCCGGTATTCGCGCTCCATCACCTGGGCGAAGTTCTCGGTGCGGCCCGCTTCGGCCAGGTGGCGGAAGGCGACAGCCGAACAGAGCGGCGACTTGGAAAGGATGATCCGGCGCTGCTCCAGCGCCCATTCCGAGCCGTCGGACTCCAGCCCCGCCAGGAGCGCCTCCAGCGACGGCGCTCCGAACAGCCGTCCGATCTGGTCCTGGCGGGCGGCGAACTCGGGCCGGCCGGCGTCGCCTTCGTATTCGGCCAGCAGCGCCTCGACCCTGGCCGGCTCGGCGATCACCGCGGCCTTGAAGGCTTCCAGCCGGCCGGACTCCACGAAATCGGTGACGATGCCCAGCAGCTCGCAGTCGGCGGGGCCGATCCGCGCGCCGGTCAGCGCCAGCCAGGCGCCCGCGTGGTCGGGCATCCGCGCCAGCAGCCAGCAGGCCCCGACGTCCGGAAACAGGCCGATGCCCGTCTCGGGCATGGCGAAGCGGGTGCGTTCGGTCGCGACGCGGAACCTGGCCGGCAGGGAGATGCCCGCCCCGCCGCCCATCACCACCCCGTCCATCAGCGCCAGGATCGGCTTGGGGTAGCCGAAGATCAGGTGATCGAGCTGGTATTCGGTGAAGAAGAACTCGTCCGCCGCCTCGCCACCCTGGGCCACGCTGTCGACCAGCGCCCGAATGTCGCCGCCGGCGCAGAAGCCACGCTCGCCGGCATGGTCGATCATCACCAGGGCGACGGCGGCGTCTTCGCGCCAGGCCTGCAGCACCGCGATCATCTCCCGGCACATGGCGGTCGTCAGGGCGTGAAGCGCCTGCGGCCGGTTCAGGGTGATCCGCCCCACCTGCCCTTCCGTTCGGATCAGGACTTCCGAGGTCATCGGCCCTCCTCCCTTCCATTACCCGAGACGTAATCGCATCGAACGCGCCGCCGGGACAGCATCACCCTCGGGCAAGCAAGGAGACTGCGATGACCGATCCCGTCACCGTCGCCGAACTCACGCTGGAGACCTTCCTGCCGGCGGACGCCGCGACCGCCGAGGCCATGCGCCGGCTTCTGGGCTAGGGGCGCTACTGGCGGAACATCTCGCGGGCGATGATTACCCGCATGATCTCGTTGGTCCCTTCCAGGATCTGGTGCACCCGCAGGTCTCGGACGATCCGCTCCAAGGGATAATCGCGCAGATAGCCGTAGCCGCCGTGCAGCTGCAGGGCCTCGTTGGCCACCGAAAAGCCGGCGTCGGTGGCGAAGCGCTTGGCCATGGCGCAAAGCTTGGTCGCCTGGGGATCGCGCGCGTCGAGCGCCGCGGCGGCGCGGCGGACCATCAGCCTCGCCGCCTCCAGCTCGGTGGCCATGTCGGCCAGCTTGAACTGCAGCGCCTGGAAGTCCTTCAGCGGGCGGCCGAACTGCTGGCGCTGCTCCATGTAGGCCTTGGCGGTGTCGAGCGCGAAGCCGGCCCCGCCGAGCGAGCAGGCGGCGATGTTCAGCCGCCCGCCGTCCAGTCCCATCATCGCGAAGCGGAAGCCCTCGCCCTCGGCGCCGACGCGGTTTTCTCCCGGCACCCGCACGCCGTCGAAGTTGACCTGGGCGGTCGGCTGGGCGTTCCAGCCCATCTTCCGTTCCTGGCTGCCGAACGACAGGCCCGGCGTCCCCTTCTCGACCACGAAGCAGGAGACGCCCTTGGCGCCCGCCTCGCCCGTCCTGGCCATGACCACATAGACGTCCGAGACCCCACCGCCGGAGATGAAGGCCTTGGAGCCGTCCAGCACGTAGGCGTCGCCGTCGCGCCGGGCCGTGGTGCGCAGCGAGGCCGCGTCCGACCCCGCGCCCGGCTCGGTCAGGCAATAGGAGGCGATCAGCTCCATGGAGGTCAGCCGCGGCACGTAGCGGCGGCGAAGCTCGTCCGAGCCGAACCGGTCGACCATCCAGGTCGCCATGTTGTGGATGGTCAGGTAGGCGGTGACCGGCACGTCGCCGTAGGCGAGCGCCTCGAAGATGATGGCCGCATCCAGCCGCGAGAGCCCTGCGCCGCCCATCTCCTCGGAGGTGTAGATACCCGCAAAGCCGAGCCCCGCAGCCTTGCGCAGGACGTCGACGGGGAAGAGCCTGTCCTCGTCCCAGCGGGCGGAATGGGGCGCGAGCTCGGCGGCGGCGAAAGCGCTGGCGGCCTCCTGAATGGCCCTCTGCTCCTCCGACAGCTCGAAGTCCATCCGCCCGCCTCCCCTCGTCAACCGAACAACCTGGCCGGCGGTCCGAACCGGTTCACCCGCTCGTCCGGCGAGGCGGCGGCCAGGAACACCAGGAAGATCAGCCCGATCAGCGGCACGAAGCTCAGCAGCATCCACCAGCCCGACTGGTCGCGGTCGTGCAGCCGCCGGATGCCGGTGAGAATCATCGGGGCCGAAGCCAGCGCGCCCACCGCCAGCGCCAGTTGCCAGCCGCCGCCCGGGCCCGCGCTCCGGTAGGCGGCGATCGCCGCGAACCAGGCGACCAGCACGATGGCGAACTCCAGCCGGCTGGCCCGGCCGCCCAGATCGAAGATGTTGAAGGCCTTTTGCGTCTGCGCGTCGGTCATGGGCCGACCTTCTCCGAGCCGGCTGCGCTGTCAACGGACTTGCCAGCGGCCGCCCGGGGCGCCACCACCCGGCCATGACCGTTCCCGCCCTTGCCCCCTACCCCGCCCTTCGCCTGCGCCGGCTACGGCAGGCGCCCTGGATCCGCGACCTGGTGCGCGAGAGCGTGCTGACGCCGGCGGACTTCATCTGGTCGATCGTCGTCCACGAGGGCGACGGCGAAGTCCCGGTGGGCGCCATGCCGGGCGTCTCGCGCCTGTCGGTGGCCGGCTGCGCCGAGGCGGCGCGCCAGGCCCGCGCGCTGGGCATCCCGGCCATCGCCGTCTTCCCGCACATCGATCCTGCCAAGAAGGACGCGAGAGGCGCGGCCGCCTACGATCCGGACAACGTCGTCGCCCGCGCGGTGAAGGCGATGAAGGATGCGGCCCCCGAGGTCGGGATTATGTGCGACGTCGCGCTCGATCCCTTCACCGACCACGGCCACGACGGCATCGTGGAGAACGGCCGCATCCTCAACGACGCCACCGTCGAACGGCTGGTCGAGCAGGGCCTGATGCAGGCCGCCGCCGGCGCCGACATCCTCGCCCCATCAGACATGATGGACGGGCGCATCGGCGCCCTGCGCAGCGCGCTCGAAGCCGCCGGCCAGCAGGACGTGATGATCATGTCCTATGCGGCCAAGTACGCCTCGGCCTTCTACGGCCCCTACCGCGAGGCCATCGGCTCCGGGAAGCTGGGCTCGGGCCCGATCGAGAACCCGGGCGACAAGAAGACCTACCAGATGGACGCGGCCAACACCGAGGAGGCGCTGCGCGAGGTCGCTCTCGACATCGCCGAGGGCGCCGACATGGTCATGGTCAAGCCGGGGATGCCCTACCTCGATATCGCCCGCCGCATCGTCGAGACCTTCCGGCTGCCGACCTTCGCCTTCCAGGTCAGCGGCGAGTACGCGATGATCATGGCCGCCGCCCAGAACGGCTGGCTCGACGAGGAGCGGGCCATCCTGGAGAGCCTGACCGCCTTCAAGCGGGCCGGCTGCGCGGGGATCATCACCTACTTCGCGCCGCGTGCGGCGAGGATGCTGGGCGCCTAGCGCTCCAGCCTCGCCACCAGGCTGGAGGTGTCCCAGCGGCCGCCGCCGAGGTCCTGCACCTCGGCGTAGTAGCGGTCGACCAGGGCGGTGACCTCCAGGGTCGCGCCTTTGGCGCTGGCCTCGTCGAGCACCAGGCCCAGGTCCTTGCGCATCCAGTCGACGGCGAAACCGAAATCGAAGCGGCCTTCGCTCATCGTGGCCCAGCGGTTGTCCATCTGCCAGGATTGGGCCGCGCCCTTGCTGATCGCCAGGAAGACCTCGGCCGGGTCGAGCCCGGTGCGGCGGGCGAAGTGCAGCCCTTCGGCGAGACCCTGCAGCAGGCCGGCGATGCAGATCTGGTTGACCATCTTGGTCAGCTGGCCTGCGCCCGGCCCGCCCATCAGTCGGATCGCCCTGGCGTAGGCGGACATCGCCGGCTCGGCGCTGGCGAAGGCCGCGGCATCGCCGCCGCACATGATGGTCAGCTGGCCGTTCTCCGCCCCGGCCTGGCCGCCGGACACCGGCGCGTCCACGAAGGCGCGCCCGCTCGCGGCTGCGAGCTCGGCCATCTCTCGCGCCAGCTTCGCGGAGGTGGTGGTGTGGTCGACGATCACCGCTCCGGGCGCCAGCGAGGGCAGCGCCGCCCGCACCACCTGACGCACATCGTCGTCATTGCCGACGCAGAGGGCCAGGACCTCGGCGCTCTCTGCCGCCTGGGCGACGGTGGCGCAGGCGCCGCCTCCGAAGACCTCGGCCCAGCGTTGGGCCTTTCCCGGACTGCGGTTGAACACCGCCACCTCGTGGCCGGCCCGTTTGAGGTGCCCGGCCATGGGGTAGCCCATCACGCCCAGGCCCACGAACGCCGTCTTCATCGAAAATGCCCTTTGCGATCACCGCATCTTAACGCGGCCCGTTCACCATGCCGCCCTCATTAGGCGTTGCGCAGAAGGGCGTGGAGTCATGGCGGTCGCAGAAGGCCCCGTCGTCATCAAGAAGGTCCGCAAGACCGGGCACGAGGGGCACCACGGCGGCGCGTGGAAGGTCGCCTACGCCGACTTCGTCACCGCCATGATGGCCTTCTTCCTGCTGATGTGGCTGATCAACACCACCAGCCCGGAGCAGAAGCGCGGCATCGCCGACTACTTCGCCCCCGCCTCCGTGTCGGAAACCACGTCCGGTTCCGGCGGCATTCTCGGCGGCGCGGCGCTCGGCCAGGACGGCTCCAAGGCCTCCGGCTCCCGCGCCATCATCGAAGACCTCGCCCCGGAAGCCGCCAGCCCCAGCGAAGGCAAGAGCAACGAGGCCGGCTCGCCGATGGAGGACATCTCCACCGAAGCGCTGCGCGAGGCGCTGCAGCGCCGCGAGGCCGCCGCCTTCGCCTCGGCCGCTCAGTCCCTGCGCCAGGCGCTGCAAGAGATGCCCGAGCTGGCCGAACTGTCGAAGCACATCCTGATCGACCAGACTCCCGAGGGGTTGCGCATCCAGCTCGTCGACCAGGAAGGCCGCTCGATGTTCGCCGAGGGCTCGTCGCAGCCCAACGAGCGGGCGAGGCTACTGCTGCGCGCAGTCGCCAAGATCATCAACCAGTTGCCGAACCGGATCAGCATCTACGGCCACACCAGCGCCAGTCCGAACCTGAGGAAGGCCGAGGGCGATTGGCCGCTGTCGGCCGCCCGCGCTGATCAGTCGCGGCGGGTGCTGCAGGCCGCCGGCGTCGACCCCGACCGGGTCTTCCAGGTGGCCGGCAAGTCCACCTCCGAGCCGCTCTATCCCGACGATCCCACGCTCGCCGGAAACCGAAGGATCGCCATCGTGTTGCTGCGTGAGGCCCCCGTGTTGCCCGCCGACGCGGGGCTGTGACGAGGCGCTTGCACGACGCTCCTGCATACCGCCTAATCCGGAAGGTCTACTTCTAGCGAGGCGTATCGTAGGTCCGTGACCCAGCACTTCCCGACGCGGCAGTTGAGATTTTTCCTCACCGCGCCCTCGCCTTGCCCCTACCTGCCCGGCCGATACGAGCGGAAGGTGTTCGCTCATCTGCCGCTCACCGACGGCGCCAGCGTCAACGACTCCCTGACCCAGGTCGGCTTCCGTCGCTCTCAGAACATCGCCTACCGCCCGGCCTGCGAGGCCTGCTCGGCCTGCGTCTCGGCGCGGATTCCCGCGGCGGACTACGTCTTCTCGCGCAACGAGCGCCGCACCCTCTCGCGCAATGAGGATCTCGAACGCCATCTGGTCGAGGCCGAGGCGACGATGGAGCAGTTCGACCTGCTCCGCCGCTACCTGCTCGCCCGCCACGCCGAGGGCGGCATGGCCGAGATGACCTGGCCCGACTACGTGGCGATGGTCGAGGACACCGCAGTCCGAACCCACATCATCGAGTACCGGCTGCGCTCCGACGACGGCGGACCGGGCGACCTGGTCGCCTGCGCCCTGGTCGATTTGATGAGCGACGGGCTGTCGCTGGTCTACAGCTTCTACGATCCGACCATGGGCCGGCGCAGCCTCGGCTCGTTCATGATCCTGGACCACATCGCCCAGGGCTGCCTGACCAACATCCCTTACGTCTATCTCGGTTACTGGGTGCGGGGCTCCGAGAAGATGGACTACAAGATCCGGTTCAATCCGATCGAGCTGTTGCGGCCGGAAGGCTGGACCCTGATGTCGCCCCGCGATCTGCTGGGCCGCGCAGTCTGAACCGACAGCCGCAGCGAGACGCGAAGCCCGCTGCTTGCTAGACTGCGTCCGTGTTTTTCTCAGGCCCCGTGCTCACATGGCGCAGCAACTTCGCCTGACGCTCAAGCGCCGAATGACGCGCAGGCGCGAGGATTTCGCCGTCGGGCCGTCCAACGCAGCCGCCGTCGCTGCGCTCGACGCCTGGCCCGCCTGGCACGGCGGCTGCCTGGTCCTGGTCGGGCCCGAGGGCGTCGGCAAGAGCCACCTGGCGCAGGCCTGGGCGGAGAAGGCGGGCGCCGTCTGTCTGGATCGGGCGGCTCCGGACGTGGCCGCGGCCGCAGGCCGGCCGGTGCTGGTCGAGAACGTCGACCGCGGGATCGACGAGGAGGCGTTGTTCCACCTGATCAACATGGCCGGGCGCGAGGGTGGCGGCCTGCTGCTCACCGCCCGCACCCCGCCGGCAGGCTGGCCGGCGGCCCTGCCCGACCTGCGCAGCCGCCTCAACGCCTTGCCCGTGGCGCTCATCGAGGAGCCGGACGATACGGTGCTGGAGGCGGTGCTGCGGCGGCTGTTCGCCGAGCGGGCCATCCGCCCCTCGGACGACATCTATCCCTATCTCCTGCGCCGCATGCCGCGGTCGGCGATCCACGCGCGCGAACTCGTGCGGCTGCTGGACGAGGCGGCGGACGAGCGACAGCGGTCGGTCTCCCGCGCCCTGGCCCGCGAAATCCTCGGCGAGGGGGCGGACAACCTCGATCTTTTCGATTGAAGATTTGTCGTTATCTGACGGCTAGTATGGCCCCCATGAGAGGAACCGCATGAACTACGCCAAGCCCATCGCCCCGCCGAAATCGCTGGGCTGGGACGAGGCGATGGCCAGCTCGCCCGAGCGCTTCTTCAACCGCGAGCTTTCCTGGCTGGCCTTCAACCGCCGGGTGCTGGCCGAGAGCACCAACCCCCGCCACCCGCTGCTGGAGCGGCTGCGCTTCCTGGCGATCAGCGCCAACAACCTCGACGAGTTCTACATGGTTCGCGTGGCCGGCCTGAAGGCGCAGGTGCGCGAAGGCGTGCGCGTGGAGAGCCAGGACGGCCTGACCCCCGCCGAGCAGCTCGTGCGGATCAACGCAGAGGCCGCCGACCTGATGGCCGACCAACAGGTCCGCTGGCGGGACCTCCGACGCGAGCTGGCCGAAGAGGGGCTGAAGGTGGTCAGCGCGGGAGAGGTCACCGCGGACGAGAAGGCCGCCCTGCAGGACACCTTCCTGACCCAGCTCTTCCCGGTGCTGACGCCGCTGGCCATCGACCCGGCTCATCCCTTCCCGTTCATCCCGAACCTGGCCTTCTCGCTGGTGCTGAAGCTGAAGCGGGACAGCGATTCAAAACCGCACTACGCCCTGGTGCCGATCCCGGCCCAAGTGGCGCGGTTCTGGGCCCTGCCCCCGTCGGGCAAGCCGCGGCAGAAGGCCCAGCGGCGGTTCATCTCGCTGGAGGGCCTGCTCAGCCTGTTCCTCGACCACCTGTTCCCCGGCTGCGACGTCGAGGCGAGCGGCGTGTTCCGGCTGATCCGCGATTCCGACGTGGAGTTCGAGGAAGAGGCCGAGGATCTGGTGCGCGAATTCGAGGCCCGGCTGAAGCAGCGGCGGCTGGGCTCGGTCGTCCGCGTCGAGGTCGAGGCCGCCATGCCCGAGGAGCTGCGCGCCTTCATCTGCGAAAACCTCGACGCCGAGACCCAGGACATCATCCTGATCGACGGGCCGTTGGGCCTCGACGAGCTCGTCCAGCTCATTCCGCCCGACCGGGCGGACCTGAAGTTCAAGCCGTTCCAGGCCCGCTTCCCGGAGCGCATCCGCGACCACGCCGGCGACTGCTTCGCCGCGATCCGCGAGAAGGACATCCTGGTCCACCACCCGTTCGAGAGCTTCGACGTGGTGATCCAGTTCCTGCGGCAGGCGGCGCGCGACCCCAACGTGCTGGCGATCAAGCAGACGCTCTACCGCACCAGCCAGGACAGCCCGATCATCGCGGCCCTGATCGAGGCCGCCGACAATGGCAAGAACGTCACCGCCCTGGTGGAGATCAAGGCCCGCTTCGACGAGGAGGCCAACCTGAAGTGGGCCCGGGACCTGGAGCGCGCCGGCGTCCACGTCGTGTTCGGCTTCTTCGAGTACAAGACCCACGCCAAGCTATCGATGGTGGTGCGCAAGGAGGGCGACGGGCTGCGCACCTACTGCCACTTCGGCACCGGCAACTACCATCCGCAGACGGCCAAGGTTTACACCGACCTGTCTCTGTTCACGACCGACCCGGCGCTGGGGCGGGATGCGGCGCGGCTGTTCAACTTCATCACCGGTTACGCCCGGCCGCACACGCTGGAGAAGCTCTCCTTCTCGCCGGTGACCATGAAGCAGGACCTGCTGGCGCTGATCCTTCGGGAGATCGAGAACGCCAAGAAGGGCAAGCCGGCGGCGATCTGGGCCAAGCTGAACGCGCTCGTGGATCCCGTGATCATCGATGCGCTCTACGCGGCCAGCCAGGCCGGGGTGACCATCGACCTGGTGGTCCGCGGCATCTGCTGCCTCAGACCCGGCCTGCCGGGCCTGTCCCAAAACATCCGGGTCAAGTCGATCGTCGGGCGGTTCCTGGAGCACGCGCGCATCGTCGCCTTCGCCAACGGCGCGCCGATGCCGTCGGCCCAGGCGCGGGTGTTCATCTCATCGGCCGACTGGATGCCGCGGAACCTCGATCGGCGGATCGAGTGCCTGACGCCGGTCGAGAACCCCACCGTCCACCAGCAGGTCCTGCACCAGATCATGGTCGCGAACCTCAAGGACGAGGCTCAAAGCTGGACGCTGGACGCGTCCGGCCGCTATACGCGCGAGGCGTCCTGGGACCACCCCAGCGCCTTCTCGGCCCACGAGTACTTCATGACCAACCCCTCCCTGTCCGGGCGAGGCCAGAAGGTGAAGGACATGCCGCGCGCGATCGATCATGTGGCCCAGCGCGGATAGCAGTCACCCCCGCCAGGCGGCGGTCATCGACGTCGGCTCCAACTCGGTCCGCCTGGTCATCTACCGGCTGGAAGGCCGCGCGATCTGGACGGTCTTCAACGAGAAGGCGCTGGCGGGGCTGGGCCGCGACCTGCCGGCCACGGGACGACTGTCGGCGCCCGGCGTCGAGCTGGCGCTGGCGATCCTGCGCCGCTTCCGCGTCGTGCTCGACAGCTGCCCCACGGACGACGTGACGGTCGTCGGCACCGCAGCCGTGCGCGAGGCGGAGGACGGTCCGGAATTCGTCGCACGGGTGCGGCAGGAGACCGGTTTCGAGATCCGGGTGCTGAGCGGTCAGGAAGAGGCCCGCTACGCCGCGCTCGGCGTCATCGCCGGCCATCCGGACGCCGAGGGTGTGGCCGGCGACCTGGGCGGCTCCAGCCTGGAGCTGGTGCCGGTATCCCGGGGGGCGCCAGGCGCGGGCCTGACGCTGCCACTCGGTCCCTTCGCCTTGGGCGCCCCAAAGCCGCTGAACCCCAACAAAGCCAGGAAGCTGATCGACCAGCGTCTCGCACCCCTCGCCCGCAGTTTCCGCGCCCCGAACTTCTACGCGGTCGGCGGCGCCTGGCGGAACCTCGCCCTCCTGCAGATGGCGCTCGGCGACTATCCCCTGCGCGTCGCCCACGAGTACGAGATGAGCCGCGCCGACGCCCTGGACGCCGCCCGCTTCATCCAGCGGCAGTCCGAGCAGTCGCTGGAGCGCATCCCGGGCGTCTCCAAGAAGCGGTTCGAGACCCTGCCCCACGCCGCCCTGGTGCTGGACGCCCTGATCGAGCACCTGGAGATCGAGACCATCATCGTCTCGGCCTACGGCGTGCGCGAGGGGCTGCTGCTGGAATCCATGCCGCCTGAAGTGCGCGGCCGAGACCCGCTGATCGAAGGCTGCGAGGCCCTGACCGCCCTGCGCGGCCTGAGCGCCGAGCTGGGGCCGGCGCTGGAGTGCTGGCTCGCGCCGGTGTTCGACGAGCTGGCGCCGATGTTCGGTGCGCGCGACCGGCTGCTGCTGGCGGCCGCCTGCCGCCTGGCCGACCTGGGCGCCCGGCTGCACCCGGACCATCGGGCCGAACTGGCCTTCAATCAGGTGCTGCGCGCGCCGATCGCCGGCATGAACCACTGCGAGCGGACCTTCCTCGCCTGCGCGGTGTTCTCGCGTCACACCACCCAGGGAACGCCGCCGGAGACCGCCGTGGTCAATCGCGTGCTGACGCCCGAGCGGCGCCAGCGGGCGCGGGCGCTGGGCGCGGCGATCCGGCTGGGCGCCGACCTCTCCGGCCGCAACCCTGCCCTGCTGGCGGCGACGCGGCTGAGGATCAACGGCAATCGGCTGGTGCTGAGCGCCGAGCCGGCCACAAGAGCCGTGCTGCAGGGCGAACAGACGCCCAAGCGGGCGGCGACCCTCGCCCAGGCCCTGAAACTGAAGCTGGAGCTCGGCTGAGCTAGCCGTTCGCCGCCGACTTGGGCGCGCGGCGCACCGCGACCACCCGCACCCGCGAGCCGTCCAGCACCAGCGCCAGTTCCCCCCGCTTGAGCTTGAGGGCGTCCTCCCCGAAGGCTTCGCGCCGCCAGCCGGTCAGCGCCGGGGTCGGCGCCTGGTCGTCGTTGGCGATGGCCTCGAGGTCGGAAACTGTGGCGATCAGCTTGGAGGCGACGCCGGCGTCCTCGGCCCGGGCTTTCAGCAGCACCTTGAGCAACTCGACGACCGCGCCCGCGGCGGGCGAGCTCTGCGGCTTGGTCTTTTCGATGACCGGCGCGTAGCTCTCCGGATCCTTCAGCGCCTCGCGCACCGCGGCCAGCAGCTCGGGCCCGAAGCGCGAGCCGGAGAAGCCCTTGGGCACCGAGCGCAGCCGATCCAGCGACTCCGCGTCGATCGGCAGCTGCGTCGCGATCTCGTCGATCGCGTCGTCCTTCAGGATGCGGCCGCGCGGCTGGTCGCGCAGCTGGGCGGTTCGCTCGCGCCAGGCCGCCACGGCGCGAAACACCGCCAGATACTTGGCCGTATGACGGCGTGGGCGCAGCCGCTTCCATGCGCTTTCCGGCTCGACGTCGTAGAGCGCCGGGTCAGTCAGCGACTTCATCTCGTCGGTCACCCAGGCCAGGCGCCCTTCCTTCTCGAGGCGCGAGCGGAGCATCGGGTAGAGCTTGGCCAGATGGGTGACGTCGGCCAGGGCGTAGGCCAGCTGGGCGTCGGTCAGCGGCCGGCGCGCCCAGTCGGTGAAGCGGCTCGACTTGTCGATCTCCACCTTCAGCATCTGACGCACCAGGGCGTCGTAGGCGATCTGCTCGCCGAAGCCGGCGGCCATGCCGGCCACCTGGGTGTCGAACAGCGGGACGGGCATCGCGCCCAGGTTGTTGAAGATCTCGACGTCCTGGCGTGCCGCGTGGAACACCTTCTCGATGGAGGAATCCTTGAGGACTTCCAGGAAGGGGGCGAGGTCGATGCCGTCGGCCAGCGGGTCGATCACCGCCTCCGCGTTCGGGGCGCCGGCCTGGATCAGACACAACTTCGGCCAGTAGGTCGTCTCGCGCATGAACTCGGTGTCCACGGCGACGAATGGCTGCCCCTTCAGCTTCGCGCAGAACGTCGCGAGGTCTGCGGTGGTCGTGATCGGCGTCATCGGCTAGCTATAGCCCCGCGCGCGACCGAGTCTGCAAGCGCCCGTTGCGCCGCGCCCGCTGTTTTTCTTCGAGGCCTTCTCCTCATGTCCGACCGGCCCAACGGCCTCACCTATGCTCAAGCCGGCGTCGACATCGACGCCGGAAACGCCCTGGTGGAAGCGATCAAGCCGCTCGCCGCCGCCACCCGCCGTCCGGGGGCCGACGCGTCGCTCGGCGGCTTCGGCGCCCTGTTCGACCTGAAGGCGGCCGGCTACGCCGACCCTCTGCTGGTGACCACGACCGACGGGGTCGGCACCAAGCTGAAGATCGCCATCGAGACCGGTGTCCACGCGACCATCGGGATCGATCTGGTCGCCATGTGTGTCAACGACCTGCTGGCGCAAGGGGCCGAGCCGCTCCTGTTCCTCGACTACTACGCCACCGGCAAGCTGGACGTGGACCAGGGCGTGGCGGTCGTCTCCGGCATCGCCGAGGGCTGCAGGCAGGCCGGCTGCGCCCTGGTCGGCGGCGAGACCGCCGAAATGCCCGGCATGTACGCCGAGGGCGACTACGACCTGGCGGGCTTCTGCCTGGGCGCCGTGGAACGCGGCGCGGTGCTGCCGAGGCTCGCCGACCAGAAGCCAGGCGACGTGCTGGTCGCGCTGGGCTCCTCCGGCCCGCACTCGAACGGCTATTCGCTGATCCGGCGGATCGTCGAGCGCTCGGGCCTTTCCTGGACCGATCCCGCCCCCTTCGAAGAGGGCGTGACTCTCGCCGAGGCGCTGATGCGCCCGACGCGTATCTACGTGAAGTCGTGCCTGCCGCACATCCGCGCCGGCCGCCTCAAGGGCGCGGCGCACATCACCGGCGGCGGCCTGATCGAGAACCCGCCGCGGTCGATCGCCAAGGGCCTGGTCGCCAAGTTCGACGACGCGGCCTGGACCCTGCCGCCGGTGTTCGACTGGTTGCAGCGGACCGGCGGGTTATCCGACCAGGAGCTGCGTCGCACCTTCAACTGCGGCGTCGGCCTGGTGCTGATCGTCGACCCCGCCGACCTTCCCGACGTCCTGGACGGCCTGCTGCACGCCGGCGAGGAGGCCTTCGTCTGCGGGGAACTGGCGGCGGCCTGAGGCCCCGTCACTCAGGCGTGGCCGTCCCCACTACGTCGAAGCCTGCCCAGCGGGGCGAGTTGGGGCGGTAGCCGGCGTCGACGCGGTCGATCCGGAAGCCGGCTGCGGCGATCAGCCCGCGGATGTCGCGGGCCAGGTGACAGCCGCCGGCGATAGGCTTCCAGAACGGCTCAAGGCGGCGCTGCCAGCGCGCCACCTTGGGCTCCGGCGCCAGGCCGTGCTCGCAGAACAGCAGGCGCCCGCCGGGCTTCAGCGCCCGCCGGCAGCCGGCCAGCGCGGCGGCCACGTTTGGGATGGTGCACAGGCAGTAGGTGGTGACGACGGTGTCCACGCTGCCGTCCGGCAGCGACAGACGCTCGGCCGGCTCGGCCAGGATGTCGATCGGGACCGGCGAGGCGCCGGCCGCCTCGCGCGCACGGGCGAGCATGCCCTCGGAGGGCTCCAGGGCGTAGAGCCGCTGAACTCTGGCGGGATCGTAGTGGGGAAGGTTGAGCCCGGTTCCGAAGCCGAGCTCAAGGACGACGCCGCTCGCCTGCGGCACGATCCTGCGCCGCTGGGCGTCGAAGTCCGGCTGGGCGCAGGCCGCGCCGATCAGCCTCGGGAGAATGTGACGGTCGTAGAAGCCCATGGCCCGCCCCGGCCGACGCTATGTCGGCCGGGCGAGCCTAGCGCATCAGCCGACGATGTCTTCTTCCTTGAAGAACTGGGCGATCTCGATCTTGGCGTTGTCCAGGCTGTCCGAGCCGTGCACCGAGTTGTTCTGGATGCTTTCGGCGAACAGCTTGCGGATGGTGCCTTCGGCGGCCTGGGCCGGATTGGTGGCGCCCATCACCTCGCGGTACTTGGCGACGGCGTTGTCGCCTTCGAGCACCTGCACCACGACCGGGCCCGAGGTCATGTAGTCGACCAGATCGCCGTAGAACGGGCGCTCCTTGTGGACTTCGTAGAACTTCTCGGCCTGTTCGCGGGTCATGCGGATCCGCCGCTGGGCGACGATGCGCAGGCCGGCGTCCTCGATGACCGCATTGATCTTGCCGGTGATGTTGCGGGCGGTGGCGTCCGGCTTGATGATCGAGAAGGTGCGTTCGGTCATGGCTCACGTGTGGTTGCTGGCGCGGGACGCTCCCGCGGAGAGGCGGCTCCTATAGAGGACGGGCCCCCGCCCGCCAACCCTGGCCGAACATGCGGTCAGGGCGCGCCGACCCGGTTTCGCCAACGCCGCGGAGATGCTATCTGCGCCGCGTCAGGCCCGGCGGCGCGGCTCTCATCTCATCGCCTGACTTCGCCCGCAGCGATCCCCCTCGCCTGCGCACCTTCGGCCGCCCGACGTTTTCACCCGTTCATGCTTCAGATCCACGAGCTCACTTTCGACGCCTGGGGGCGCCGGTTCTTCGACCGGGCCACCGTCACCCTGCCCAAGGACGCCAAGGTCGGCCTGGTGGGACGCAACGGCGTCGGCAAGTCCACCCTGTTCAAGCTGATCAAGGGCGAGTTCGTCCCCGGCTCGGGCGAGATCGGCCTGCCGCGCGGCGCGCGCATGGGCTCGGTGGACCAGGAGCATCCGGCGACGCCCGTCACTCTGCTCGACACCGTGCTGGCCGCCGACGTCGAGCGGGCCTCGCTGCTTGCCGAACTGGAGACCGCGCCGCCCGAGCGGATGGGCGACATCTACGCGCGGCTGGCCGAGATCGGCGCCGACCGGGCGCCTTCTCGCGCCGCCGAGATCCTGTCGGGCCTGGGCTTCTCCAATGCGGACCTTTCGCGGCCGATGGCCGAGTTCTCGGGCGGGTGGCGGATGCGAGTGGCGCTGGCCGCGGCGCTGTTCGCCGAGCCCGACCTGCTGCTGCTGGACGAGCCTACCAACTACCTCGACCTGGAAGGCGCCCTCTGGCTCGAGGCGCGGCTGAAGAAGTATCCCCACACCGCCATCGTCATCAGCCACGACCGCGAGCTCCTGAACAACTCGGTGGACCACATCCTCCACCTGCACGACGGTAAGCTTGACCTCTACACGGGCGGCTTCGACTCCTTCGAGGAGCAGCGGACAGAGAAGCTGCGCCTGCAGGAGGCCAGCCGCCTGAAGATCGAGGCTCAGCGGGCTCACCTGCAGTCCTTCGTGGACCGCTTCCGCTACAAGGAGTCCAAGGCCCGCCAGGCCCAGTCGCGCCTCAAGATGATCGCCCGCCTGCCGGTGGTCGCGGCGGCCGTCGAGGAGCACGTCGCGCCCTTTCGCCTGCCCTCGCCCGAGCGGCCCCTGCCCCCGCCGCTGATCCGGCTGGAGGGCGCCGCGGTCGGCTACGGCGGCCCGCCGGTGCTGAAGAAGCTGGACCTTCGGCTCGACATCGACGACCGCATCGGCCTTCTGGGCGTAAACGGGGCCGGCAAGTCGACCTTCGCCAAGCTGATCGCCGGCGCCCTGCCGCTGCAGGCCGGCGAAATGAAGCGGGACAAGCGGCTTCAGGTCGGCTGGTTCCACCAGCACCAGATCGAGGCGCTCGATCCCAAGGACACGCCGCTGGAGATCATCCAGCGGGCCCGCCCTCAGCTGACCGAGGCCCAGCGGCGCTCTCACCTGGCCAGCTTCGGCATCGGCCAGGGGAAGATGCAGACCAAGGTCGCGGACCTGTCCGGCGGCGAGCGGGCGAGACTGCTGCTCAACCTGGTGGCCATGGACCGGCCGCACCTGCTGATCCTCGACGAGCCGACCAACCACCTCGACATCGACAGCCGGCGGGCGCTGCTCGACGCGCTCAACGACTACGAGGGCGCGGTCATCCTGATCACCCACGACCGCTCGCTGATGGAGCTGGTCGCCGACCGGCTATGGCTCGCGGCGGACGGAACCATCACCCCCTTCGACGGCGACATGGAGGACTACGCCCAGTTCGTCATCGAACGGGCCAGGGCGGCCGCACGCGGGCCCTCGCAGGTGCGTGCGCCCGAAACCCCGCCACCGCCCAAGCCCGTCGAACGCAAGGCCAAGGTCCCCACCGGTCCCGCCCGCCGCCGCGCCGAGGCGGCCGAGGCCGCGCTCGCCCGCGCCGCGGTGGTGCTGGAGAAGATCGACGCCGCGCTGATGGACCCCGAGATCTTCGCCAAGGATCCGGTCAAGGCGGCCGAACTCGGCCGACGGCGCGAGAAGGCCCAGGCCGCCCTCGAAGCGGCCGAGGCCGAGTGGCTGGAGGCGGTAGAGGCCTACGAGGCGTTGAAGGCAGACGCCTGATCGGGCCGGCGGGTGTAGGCTGAGGGGATGTCTCCGACCCGCAGACAAGCCATGCTCGGCGCCGCCGCCCTGCCGCTGGCCGCGTGCTCGGCCGAGCCTGTGGCGGCGACCACCCCGCCGCCCCGCGAGGAGATCCGCCCCTTGCTGACCCGCGCCATCTCCTCGACCGGCGAACAGATCCCGGTGATCGGCCTCGGCACCTGGCAGGCTTTCGACATCGCCCCGTCCGATCCGACATGGGTCGAGGCCCGCGCCGCGCTGAAGACCTTCTTCGACGGCGGCGGCCGGGTGGTGGACTCCTCGCCAATGTACGGCCGGGCCGAGGCGGCGATCGGTGCGCTGGCCGCCGAGCTCGACATCGCCGAGCCGCTGTTCCTCGCAACCAAGGTCTGGACCCCCGGGCGTGAACAGGGCCTGGCCCAGATGGAACAGTCGTTCGAGCGGCTACAGGTCGAAACGCTGGACCTGATGCAGGTCCACAACCTGCTGGACCTGGAGACCCACCTGGCCACGCTGGCCGAGTGGAAGGCTGCCGGCCGCGTGCGGCTGATCGGCGTCACCCACTACAATGAAGGGGCCTACGAGGCTCTGGAAGCGGCCATGCGCCGCCACCCGCTCGACTTCGTCCAGATCAACTACTCGGTCGCCGAGACCGCCTCCGAGCGGCGCATTCTGCCGCTGGCGCAGGAGCGCGGCATGGCGGTGCTGGTCAACCGCCCGTTCGCCGGCGGCGACGTGTTCGCCAGGGTGCGCCGCCTCCCCCTGCCCGACTGGGCCGCCGAGATCCGGGCGGCGAGCTGGGCCCAACTGCTGTTGAAGTTCGTGCTCGCCCATCCGGCGGTGACCTGCGCAATCCCTGGCACCCGCAACCCCCGCCACGTGGCCGACAACCTGGGCGCGGGCGCGGGGTCCCTGCCCGATGCGGCCCTGCGCCGGCGGATTGTCGAAGCCGTGCGGGCGGCGTAGCGTCGGTCGGCAAGGAGGCGCACATGTCTGGTTCCAGTCTGCCCGTTCGGCGCGTAGCGGGCGCGCTGGGCGCCGAAATCTCCGGGGTCGACCTTTCCGCCGACCTGTCCGACGAGACCATCGCCGCGATCCGCAACGCGCTCGTCGAGCACCAGGTCATCTTCTTCCGCGGCCAGAACCTGACGCCGGCCCAGCAGGTGGCGTTCGGCCGCCGCTTCGGGCCGCTGAACATCCACCCCTACGTCGCCGGCATGCCCGACCATCCCGAGGTGATGGAGATCGTCAAGGAGCCGGAGGACAAGGTGAACTTCGGCGGCGGCTGGCATTCCGACATGAGCTTCCTGGCCGAGCCCAGCATCGGCTCCATCCTCTATGCGGTGGAAATCCCGGAGTACGGGGGCGACACCCTGTTCGCCAGCCAGGCCGCGGCCTACGAGGCCCTTTCTCCTGGCCTGAAGGCGACGCTCGAAGGGCTCAATGCGGTCCACTCGGCCAACCGCGAGTACTCCTCGTCCGGCCATTCTGCGCAGAAGCGCAAGTCGATGCAGGTGGTCGAGGCCGAGGGGATGGCCGGCGAGGCGGTCCACCCGGTCGTGCTCGTCCATCCGGAAAGCGGCCGCAAGGCGCTGTACGTGAACCCGGCCTTCACCGAGCGGTTCGAGGGCTGGTCGCGGCGGGACTCCCGCCCGCTGCTCGACTACCTTTTCCAGCACTCGCGCAACGAGGCCTTCACCTGTCGCTTCCGCTGGGAGCCGGGATCCGTGGCCTTCTGGGACAACCGTCAGGTCTGGCACTACGCGCTGAACGACTACCCGGGCCAGCGGCGGCACATGCGCCGCGTCACCGTCGATCCGCAGCCGGCCCGCGTGCGGCTCGCCGCGGCGGGCTGAGCCGCCCCAAGGCGGGGCGGCGCGCCTCCCGCGCCGGCGGCCGCGGCGCCTGTGGCGACCACGGCAGCGGCGGCGATGGCGAACGGGGTGCGTCTCATCGAGGTCTCCATGGCTGGCCCGACCCTCAGGCGCCCGGCCTGAGTCCGGCCGGAACGCCGCGTTCATCGCCGGTTCAACCACACGCCTGGCCTCGGCGCTCGCCCCGGCGTCGGGAATCCGCCATAAGCGCCGGCGATGTCGAACGAACCCTTCTTCACGCGCGACGGCGAGCGCTTCGTCCCCACCCTGTCAGCCCGCGGCCCCTGGGACCCCAGGTCCCTGCACGGCCGGGTCATCGTCGGTCTGCTCGGCGCCGAGATCGAGCGGCGACACGGCGAGTCCGACCTGATTCCCGCGCGGCTCACCGTCGACATGTACCGGCTACCGGACCTGTCGCCCGTGGAGATCGTCACCCGCGTGGTGCGCGACGGCTACCGAATCAAGGTGATCGACGCCGAGTTCTTCTCCAACGGCGTCAGCATGGCCCGGGCTACCTGTCAGCTGCTGCGCCGCTCCAGCCCGCCGGACGGCGTGGTCTGGAGCCCGCCCAACTGGGACGCCCCTGCCCCCGACAGCATCGAGCCCCCGCCCGAGCGGCGGGCCGGCATGGGCGGCATGTGGGCCATGCGGCCGATCACCGGCGGCATGGGCTACTTCGGCCCCAAGCGCACCTGGATGAAGGAGGTTCGGGACCTCGTCGAAGGCGTGCCGCTGACGCCGTTCGTGCGCGTGGCCGGGGCGGCCGACTTCGCCAGCCCCTTCGCCAACGCCGGCGACAAGGGCCTGGGTTACATCAACAGCGACGTCACCCTTTACCTGCACCGGCTGCCGGCCAGCGAGTGGATCGGCTTCGAGGTAATCAACCACCAGGCGACCGACGGCGTGGCGATCGGCGAGTGCTTCCTCTACGACGAGACCGGCCCGATCGGCTCTGCCGCCGTGTGCGCTTTGGCGCAGAAGCGGGCGCCCGTGGCGCCGCCGCCACCGCCGGCCGCGGAGGGCTAGCTGTGGCCGCCGAACCGGCAGCTGCGACGGCTGACCACATGGCGAAAATCAGGCGGCCGGCTAGAACGTCGGTATTCGGAATTTGCGGTCCTGGCGCGCTCGGCGGCGAGCCTCGACTGCTCTGTTCGGGGGAACAGAGGCGGAGCGCCGCGGGCCTGTCCCGGGGCGCTCCGAACCTGAACCCGACCTTCCTTCGGCGACTTGCGCGGCCTCGGGGGCGCGCCCAACTCTCAATTTGAGAGCTGCAGCGGTCTACGACGGCCCATCGGCGCGCCACTTCCGGCCCCATTCGGACGGTGGGTCGAAGCATTCCGTAAGGTTGCTTATGCGCTGCAGCCCTCACCCCAACGCATTCCGGGCAAAGTCGACGCAACTTGGTCGCAATCTCGCCCTGCCCGTAAAGATTCGTCTTCGGATCGCGGATGAGCAAGGACGCTCATCTTACTGATCGGCTCGTCTTCATGTCGTAGGCGACAGCGTTAAGGGAACCGCAAAGGTTACCGAGCGCTGATCTCCAAAAGCGCGAGGATAGGCATGGTCCAGTACGCGGTGGCGCTGAAAAGCGGCGAGTGGAGCGTATTCCGGGACGGCGAATTGCTCGCCCATGACATGACCCGGTCGGCGGCGATCCAGATGGCCAAGGAAATGGCGTTCGAAGCCGAGGAACGAGGTGACACTGTGGAGCTGCTGATCCAGGGCTATTACGGCGAGCTGACGCGGAAGATCTCCGGTGGAGACTAGGTTCTCCCCTGCCGGCGCCCATGCACGCCGCGGGAATTCCCGCGGCCGCCCATTGCGGGCATTCGCGGCCTTGGCGAGTCCGCCGCCCCCGTCGCAGGATACCTGCAGTTCAGTGCAGAGCGTCGCACCAGTGAAACCGCCCAAGCCCAGCCGGGCCGCAAGATCGGCTGCCGCCGCCCGCCTGCGGGCGATGGTGGAGGACGTCGAACGCTGGCCGCTGTCGGAACGGCTGCTGGAAGCCATCGAGCAACTCACCGACGAGGCCCCGCGAGCGATGACGCGCACGAGCCGGACCGGCGGCACGGCTGACACTTCCTCCCGCCCCCCGCTTGGCCACGATGGGAAGATTCACCCGCACTTGATCTCGCGTATGAGCCCGGTGGTCGCGTCGAACAGGAAGTTCAGCCGGCGCGGGTGATAGTCCATGGTCATCGGGCAGGTGGTGCAGGCGACCCGCTGAGACGACGGATCCACCGGCACCGGGATCTCGGTGCGGGGGCGCCCGACGAGGTGCTGGTGCTCCGAAGCGCCGCAGAGGTCGGGCGGAGGAGGCGGCGCCGGCGGGGGCGGTGGCGGCGCCTCGACGGGAGGCGGTGGGGGCGGCGCAGGCGAGGCGCATCCCACCAGCAGTCCGGCCAGCACCCACGCGGCGAGCTTCGCCCTCATCCCTGCTTCTCCCATCCCCTCGCAGCCTGGCGCCAGTAAGAGCAAGCATAGCCGCGCGACTTGGCCTGGCTCCACTGACTACGCGCCTTGACCAGCGCGGCCTCGTCTCGGCCATCGAACAGCACGACGCAGCGCGCATAGCCCTCGACCTCGCCGAGTTCGGCGCCGTCCATCAGGAACAGCGCCTGAGCCGCGTTCAGGTTCTCGGCCTCGGTGGTCAGCAGAATGGGCTGCCGCCCGGCCTGCGGCTCGCCGGCCAGCCCGTGCGGCAGGAAGCTCTCGTCGCGATAGGTCCAGAGCCATTCGTCGAGGCGTTGGATGCGCTCGGCCGCGACCGCTCGGACCAGCGCACGCCAGCCGCGCGCGAGGGTCTTTTCGAGCAGCTCCGGCAGCACCTGCTCGGGGCCGTGACGCTCCAGGTGATAGAACCAGACCTCGGTCATGCTTCCCTACTCGGCCGCCTTCTCGGTCTCGGCCGGCGGCTCGGCGCTCCACAGGCGCTCGCCGAGCGCTGCGGTGATCACGCAAACCAGACCTTCGGGGCGGAAGGCAAGCTCGGCTGATCCGCCCAGCTCGCTCGCCAGGCTCCGGCCGATCAGCCGGGAGCCGAAACCGCGGCGCTCCGGCGCAGCGACCCGCGGGCCGCCGCTCTCGGTCCAGGTGAGGATCAGTTCCCGCTTCTCACGGTCGATGCGCCAGTCCACCTCCACCCGGCCGGTCTCGGCCGAAAGCGCCCCGTACTTCGCCCCGTTGGTGGCCAGCTCGTGGAACACCATGCTGAGCGAGACGGCCGCATTGGGCGCCAGCCAGACGGTCGGTCCGCAGATCGTGGTCCGGTTGCGGTAGGGCTCGGTGGTCCGCCGGATCACCTCGTGCAGCTCGGCCTTCTCCCAGACGTGCCGGGTCAACAGGTCGTGCGCCCGGGCCAGCGCCGCCAGCCGCTCGTTGAAGGCGTCGACCTTGGCCTCGCCGCGCCCCAGGCTCTGCATCGCCAGCGACTGCACCGTCGCCAGCGTGTTCTTCACCCGGTGGTTCAGCTCGTTGATCATCAGCTTCTGCCGGTTGGCGGCGAGTTCTCGGTCGGCGGCCCGGTCGCGCAGCAGCAGCGACAGTCCCCGCAGCGAGCGACGCACCTCCGCCGTCTCGGCCAGATCCCGCGGGCGCGGCTCCACCAGGGCGCCGTCGGCGATCACCTGGGCGTCCTCCATCAGGCTGCGGACCTCGCGTGAGATGCGCTTGGAGAACAGCACCGCCAGCAATGCGCCGGCGCCCATCAGCAGCACGGAGACGACCGCGAGAAGGCCGATTGAGTTGCGGGACGCAGCCTGCAGCTCGGCCCGCGGCACACCGACCACGAAGGTCCAGCCGTAGGAGGGAGAGCGGCTCCAGGCGGTCAGCGCCGCCGGCCCATCCAGGCTGTTGGTGAAGATCACCCCTTCGGGCTCGTTCGCCATGGCGAGGCGTAGCTCCTCACTCGCCTTCATTCCCATCAGCCGCGCCTGGTCGCGCGAGCGGGCGACCACCACGCCGTTGCGGTCGAGGATGCTGGCGTCCCAGGTTTCCGGCACCCGCTGGTTGCGGAAGATGCTGGCGAGCGCCGCCGGCTCCTGGATGTAGGACAGCGCGTAGGTCTGCCCCCTCACGCGCACGGGCTGGTCGATGGACACGACCGGCCGTTGCACCAGCGTCCCGAGCACCAGGTTCGAGACCAACGGATGGCCCGCCTCGAGCGCGCTCCAGGTGCCCTCCGAGATCATGGCGTTGATCGGCAGCGCCGCGCCCGGCGGGGCTTGGGTGTTCACCAGCTGACGGTCATTGCGGTCGGACAGCACGATCCAGCCCGGCCCGCCTGCCACGGTCCTTCGGGCCTGGTCCTCGAAGGCGGCGAAGTCACCGACTTCCAGCGTCGCCGAGGCCGCCAGCCCGCGAAGGATGGCATGTCCCTCGCCGAGCTGGCGGTCGGTGGCCAGCGCCAGAGCCCGCGTGGTGGCGATCAGCTGGTCCTCGTAGCGCTCGCGGTTCTGGCGATATTCCGCATGCAACAGCAGGAACATGAAGACTGCCGCCGGCACGACGAGGCTGATCGCCATGAGCAGCAGGCGGCTGCGCACGGTCGGATGACCGCGTCGGAAGGCGCTCGCCGCCCCCACCCCGTCCGTCTCCATGCGCCAGACCTTCGCCTGAGGCGCAGTGCGTCACGCCCCCAGCGGGCGGTCAACCCTCGTAGCGGTCGGCCACCATCCGGTTGAGCAGACGTACGCCGTACCCCGTCGCCCCTTCGGGCAGCGTCGGCACTGTAGACGGCTTCTTCCAGGCCGTGGAGGCGATATCGAGGTGAGCCCAGGGGACGTTGTTGGCGAACCGCTGCAGGAACAGGGCTGCGGTGATCGATCCGCCGGGCCGTCCGCCGGTGTTCTTCACGTCGGCCGCGGCGCTCTCGATCTGCTTTTCGTAGGCCGGCGGCAGCGGCATGCGCCACAGCCCCTCTCCTTCCGCCTTCGCCGCCGCGAGCAGGTTGTCGGCGAGCTCGTCGTTGTTCGAGAACAGGCCGGCGTAGTCGTTGCCGAGCGAGATGATGATCGCGCCGGTCAGGGTCGCGAGGTCGACCATGAACTTCGGCTTGAAGCGGTCCTGGCAGTACCAGAGGGCGTCTGCCAACACGAGCCGCCCCTCGGCGTCGGTATTGATCACCTCGATGGTCTGGCCGGACATGGAGGTGACGATGTCGCCCGGGCGCTGGGCGTTGCCGTCGGGCATGTTCTCGACCAGGCCGAGGATCCCGACCGCGTTCACCTTGGCCTTGCGGCCGGCCAGCACGTGCATGACGCCGGCCACGGCGGCCGCGCCGCCCATGTCCCACTTCATGTCCTCCATGCCGTCGGCCGGCTTGATGCTGATGCCGCCGGTGTCGAAGCAGACGCCCTTGCCGACGAAGGCGACCGGCTGAGCGTTCTTGTCCTCGGCGCCGTTCCAGCGGATCACCACCAGCTGGCTCTCGCGGATGCTGCCCTGGCCGACGCCGAGCAGGCTGCCCATGCCCAACTTGGCCATCTCGGCCTCGCCGAGGATCTCGACCTCCAGGCCCAGCCGCTCGAGCTCCTTCACCCGGCGGGCGAACTCGACGGGGTAGAGGATGTTCGCCGGCTCGGAGACCAGGTCGCGGGAGAAGGCGATGGCGTCGGCCAGATCCGCCAGCGGCGCGAAGTCGCTCAGCGCCTGCTCCGGATCGGCGGCGACCACCTGAGTGCGCACGACCGTGGGCTTCTTCTCGGCCGGCTCCTTGGTCCGGTAGCGGTCGAAGCGGTAGGCGGCGAGCCGCACGCCCAGGCCCGCATGGATCGCCCGCGACGCGGCGGCGTCGGGCAGGCGCAAGCGCAGCACTGCCAGTCCGGAGGTCTTCACCGCGTTGTAGGCGCTGGCCGCGGCGTGCTCCGCGGCGATGTCGTCCAGCGCATCGGCCTTGCCGGCGCCGACCAGCAGGATGCGGGTCGCGCCGCCATCCGCCAGGCCCAGCAGGTCGAGGACCTGGCCCTTGGCGCCGGTGAATCGGGCCGCACCGAGGGCCCGCGAGACCGCGCCGCCGGTCCGCGCATCCAGCGCGCCGGCCTCCCCGCCCAGAGGTTCGCCTTCCAGCACGACCAGGGCCAGGGCGCTGCGTTCCGCCAGCGGGGCGTCCGCCCCAACGAATTCGATGTCCATACCGCTCTCTTGCACAGGCTCGGGGTGGGCCGCCGGCAGCCGGTTGCGCCGGGCGGCGGCGGATGATTTAGAACAGCTTCTCGGCCGGGGCGCGCCGAATCTCCCAGGAGAGCGAAAAAATTCGATGGCCCTGATCGACCGCTATCTCCTGAAGCAGCTGGTGGGCCCCACGATCCTCGCCACGCTCGCCCTGACGGCGGTCGCGCTGCTCAGCCAGAGCCTGGCGGCGCTCGACATCATCGTCAGCCAGCGCCAGACCGCGCTGATCTTCGGCAAGATCACCCTTCTGGCGATGCCGCAGCTCATCAACATCGTGCTGCCCATCGCGCTGTTCGTCGCCGCGCTGGTGGCCCTGAACCGCTTGCATACCGAACAGGAGATCGTCGTCTGCTTCGCCGGCGGCATGAGCCGGGGCCGGGTCATCGCCCCCGCGATGCGGCTGGCCAGCGTCGTGGCCCTCATCGCCCTGGTCATGAACCTGTGGGTGCAGCCGGCCGCCTCGCGGGAGATGCGCCGCACGGTGTTCGACGTGCGCACCGACCTCGCCTCGACCCTCGTGCGCGAGGGTGAGTTCACCGAGCCGGCCCCGGGGCTGACGGTCTACGCCCAGTCCGTGGAGAGCGGCGGGCGCATGCGCAATCTGTTCATCCACCAGGAGAAGGCGGACGGCGGGGCGACCACCTACACCGCCGACGAGGGCCAGATGGCCACCCGGGCCGGCAAGCCGGTGCTGGTGCTGCGCAAGGGCTCGACCCAGGAGTTCAGCCGGGAGGGGGTGCTGCAGTTCCTCGCCTTCCAGGAATACGTCTTCGATCTGGGACCGCTGTCCGAGACGACCGAGCTCGTCCACTACAAACCCTCGGACCGCTACCTGCACGAGCTGTTCTTCCCGGACCTGACGCAGATCTGGGAGCAGAACAACCGCCTTGACCTGTTGGCCGAGGGTCACCGGCGGCTGGCGACGCCGCTCTACAACCTGGCCTTCATGTCGCTGGCCCTCTGGGCGATCATCGGCGGCGGCTTCAGCCGGCTGGGCTACGGCCGGCGGATCGCCATCGGCAGCGCCACGGCGGGCGGCGTCCGCATCCTCGGCTTCATCGTGGAAGCCGGCTGTGAATCAGAGGCTTGGCTTAACATCTTCCAGTATCTGATCCCGCTCGGCACGATGCTGGTCGCGTTGCGCGCCCAGTTCCGCCAGCGGCCGTCGCGCTACATCGACATCCGCAAGCGGCGCGCCCGGGTGGTGGGGGCCGCCACGGCATGATCCGCGTCGGCCGCCTCGAACGCTACGTGATGGGCCGCGCCTTCGCCGGCGTCGGCGCGGCGCTGGCCGTGATCGCCTCGGTGGTCGTGCTGGTGCAGTTCGTCGACCTGTCGCGCTCGGTGGGCGTGAGAGCCGACACGACGGTGGCGCAGCTCTTCGGGCTGACCCTGCTGCGCGCGCCCTCGGTCATCCTGGTGCTCCTGCCCTTCATCTTCCTGTTCGGGGCGATGGCGGCCTACGTGGGCTTCAACCGCCGCAGCGAGCTGGTGGCGATGCGGGCGGCCGGCGTCTCGGCGTGGCGCTTCATCCTGCCGACGGCGATCGCGGCCCTTTTGGCCGGCGCCGTCGCGGTGGGGGCGATCAACCCTCTCGCCGCCGCCCTGAATGCGCGCTTCGAGCGCGAGCGGGCCGCCCTGATGGAGAACTACCTCACCGACACGCCCAAGGAGGTCTGGCTGCGGCAGGGCGACGCCAACACCCAGATCGTCATCCACGCCCGGGCGCGCGACATGGACGAGGGCGTGGTGCGCCTGAAGAAGGTCTCGCTGTTCGTCTACCAGAAGAACCCGAAGGGCCTCCTGGAATTCCGCCGCCGGCTGGAGGCTGAGGAGGCGCGGCTGATGCCGGGCTTCTGGGACCTCAAGAACGTGCGCGAGGCGAGCGCCGGCGAGCGCTCGGTGCGCTCCGAGCGGCTGACCATCCGCTCCAGCCTCGACAGCCAGGGCGCGCTCGAGCGCTTCGCCTCGCCCGAGGCCATCGCCTTCTGGCGGCTGCCCAGCGCCATCCGGCTCACCGAACAGGCCGGGTTCACTGCAGACGCCTACCGGCTGCGGCTGCACCAGCTGCTCGCGACGCCGGTTCTGTTCGCCGCCATGACCATCCTGGCCGCCGCTTTCTCGCTTCGGCTGGCCAGGCTGGGCGGATTGGGTGGTCTCGCCGGCGCGGGCGTCGCGCTGGGCTTCGTGTTCTTCTTCTTCAACGAGTTCGCCGGGGCGCTGGCGGAGGCCGACATCATACCGCTGACGCTGGCGGCCTGGGCGCCGCCGCTGGTGGCGTTGCTGTGCGGGCTGACCCTGCTCTGTTACACGGAAGACGGTTGAATCGCGCGCCGCCGGACGGCTATCCATCGGCCTGGGCGGCGGGCCGCTTCCAAGTTGGGGAACCCACGATCACATGAGTTCGCTCCGGCGCCTGGCGTCCACCTCGGCCAAACGCGTCCTGATGGCGGGCGCCGCGTGGGCGATCCTGTCCGGCGCCGCGCACGCCCAGGCGCCGGCCGATGCGCCGGGGCCGGACGGCTTGCGTCCCGACGAACTCTACATGGAGGCCGACCTCGTCACCTATGACGACAAGGCCGGCGTCGCCACCGCCAGCGGCGAGGTCGAGGTCCGCTACCAGGGCCGAACGCTGCGGGCGAACGAACTGGTCTACGACCAGACCCGCGGGGTCATCACCGCCAAGGGCGACGCCCAGATCCTCAACGCCGACGGCACCAGCGAGTACGCCGACGAGATTGTCCTGGACGAGGACATGCGGGCCGGCGCGGCCATCGGCTTCTCGGCCCGCCTGCAGCAGAACGTGAAGCTGGCGGCCGCGACGGCGGTGCGGCGCGACGAGACCAGCCACGAGCTCAACCGGGCGATCTACACGCCTTGCGACACCTGCGCCGACGACGGCGAGCCGAAGACGCCCACCTGGTCGATCCGCGCCGACCGCGTGGTGCAGGACAAGGACCGCCAGATCGTCTGGTACCAGAACGCGGTCATCCAGGTGTTCGGCGCGCCGGTCCTGTGGCTGCCGGTGTTCTGGCACACCGACCCGCAGGCGCAGCGCAAGTCGGGCCTCCTGCCGCCGAAGATCGGCGCATCCGACCGCCGCGGCCTGTCCTACGAACAGCCCTACGTATGGGTGATCTCGCCCTACTCCGACCTGGTGGTCAGTCCGCAGGTGAACACCGAGGTCAACCCGTTCCTGAACCTGCAATACCGCAAGCGCTTCTACTCCGGGCAGATCGACGCCCGGATGGGCTATACTTACGAGCGGGACTTCGACGGCGATGGCGACCGGTTCGGCGACGCCACCCACCGCAGCTACATCCTCGCCTCGGGGGCGTTCCGCCCGGCCGACAACTGGCGCTGGGGCTTCACCCTCGAGCGCGCTTCCGACGACTTCCTGTTCGACAAGTACGAGATCGGCGACGTCTTCAAGTCGCGCGGGCCGTTCGTGGCCGACGACCGTCGGCTGATTTCGCAGGTCTACGGCATCCGCCAGGACCAGAACTCCTACCTGTCGGTCGCGGCGATCAACATCCAGGGGCTGCGGCCCGATCCGTCGCGCCTGCCGATCGTCCTGCCTGACGGCGAGCGCCTGGTGCAGGCGGAGAACGACCGGACCTTTCCCGGCATCGCCCCGATCGTCGAAGCGCGCTGGGAACCCGAGCAGAAGGTCGCCGGCGGCCGCGTCCGGTTGCGCGGCAGCGCCGTGGGCCTGATCCGCGAGCAGACCCATCTGGAGCTGCCCGGCCAGATCGCCAGCGGTGTGACGGCCGCCTACGAGCCCGGCCTCGACAGCTTCCGCACGACGGTGGAGGCCGACTGGCGCGCTACCCACGTGACCTCGGCGGGCCTGCGCCTCGACCCCTTCCTGCAGGGCCGCTTCGATGCCTACCGGCTCGACGACGTTCCGGGAAGGAACTTCGGCTCGGACAGCGTGACGCGCGGCCTCGCCGTCGCAGGAGTCGACGTCACCTGGCCGTTTTTCAAGCGGTTTTCGTCCGGCACGGTGATCCTTGAGCCGGTCCTCCAGTTCGCTGTCTCGCCAGACGCGAAGCAGGTTGTGGTGATGCCGCCGCTGGCGGCCTCCGGCGCGTTCCCGGCGACCAGCGCGGTCTATCTCAACGAGGACAGCCTGGCCTTCGAGTTCGACGAGACCAACCTGTTCCGGGCGAACAAGTTTTCCGGCTTCGACCTCTACGAGGACGGGGCGCGGCTGAACGCGGGCGCGCGCGCTTCTGTGCTGTGGGACGACGGCCGCAGCGCCAGCCTGCTGGTCGGCCGCAGCTTCCGTAGCGAGACCAACGACGTCTTCCCCGCCCGCAGCGGCCTGCGCTCGCGAAGCTCCGACTGGGTGGTGGCCGGCGACGCCGAGCCGATCCGCGGGGTCTCCTTCTTCGGCCGGGCGCGACTGGACGGCGAGACCCTGGACGTGCGCCGGGCGGAGTTCGGCGCCAACGCCACGACCGCCCGAGGCTCGGGCTTCGTTCGCTACCTTCGCGACGACCTCGACCTGCAGGGGAACCGGCGCGAGAACCTCGACCTCGGCGGCCGGCTGATCGTGCACAAGAACTGGGGCGTGTCCGCCTACGGCAGCCGCGACGTGCGAGAGGACGCCTGGGTGGTCCGCGACCTCGGCGTGTTCTACCAGGACGAGTGCACGGTGTTCGAGGTGATCTTTCGCCGCGAGGATGCGGTGGCTGGACGCCTTGGCCCTTCGGACTCCATTGCTATACGTCTAACGCTCGCCACATTGGGCGAACCTATCTATGCCGACTGACCAGACGCGGCGGTTCGGCCGCAACCCAGGAATGATCCCGTCCATGATCCATGCGCCCAAAGCCCGGGAGCGGTTCGCTCGCGGAGCGGCCCTCCTCGCCGCCCTGTGCGCCGCCGGCGCGCCCCTGGCCGGCTCGGCCCAGACGCCTGCGGCGCCGGCCCAGGAGGCTCCAGCGCCCGTCCAGCCGCAGGGCATCTCCGAGTCTGTCGCCGCCGTGGTCAACGACGACATCGTCTCGACCTACGACCTGGCCCAGCGGATGCGGCTCCTGATCGCCACCTCCGGCGTGCAACCGACAGAGCAGAACCTTCCGCAGTTTCAACGGGAAGCGCTGACCTCCTTAGTCGACGAGCGACTCCAGTTCCAGGAGCTGCGCCGGGTCGAGCAGGAGCAGAAGTTCAGTATCATCGCCACCGATGAAGAGGTGGACGAAGAGCTGGGCCAGCTGGCCCGCAACAACAACATGACCGTCGAGCAGTTCCGCGGGATGCTACAGGCCCAGGGGGTCGAGGGCTCGCTGCGCGAGCAGCTCCGCGCCCAGATCAGCTGGATGCGCTGGATCCGCGGCCGCTACGGTTCGCGCCTGCGGATCGGCGAGGACCAGATCAAGGCGGTGCAGGCCAACATCGCCGCCTCGGCCAACAAGCCATCCTACCAGATCAGCGAGGTGTTCATCGACGCCAACCGCGTCGGGGGCATGGACAACGCCATCAACGGCGCCCGCCAGCTGGTCACCCAGATGCAGCAGGGCGCGCCCTTCCCCGCCGTGGCCCGGCAATTCTCCGCGGCCCCGACCGCGGCCGCGGGCGGCGACGCCGGCTGGGTGGCCGCGGCCGAATTGCCGGCCGAGCTGCAGACCGTCGTCGAGCAGATGCGGCCAGGCCAGCTCTCCCAACCGATCCCGGTGCGCGACGGCGTCTACATCATCTACCTGCGCGACCGCCGCTCGGGCGCAGGCGCGACCCTGGTTCGCCTGAAGCAGGCGGCCATCGCCCTGCCCGGCGACGCAACGCCCGCCCAGGTCGCCGAAGCGGCGGCCAAGCTCGAGAAGATCCGCGCCCAGGGCCCGACCTGCGAAAACATCGAGACGCTGGCCAGCGCCGAGGCCGGCGTGATCGCCGGCGATCTCGGCGAGGCCGAGCCCAAGGATCTCTCGCCCGCCTTCCGCGATGCGGTGGAAGCAGCGCAGGACGGCCAGTTCACCCCGCCGCTGCGGACCCAGGCGGGCCTGCACGTGGTGGCGGTCTGTGGCCGCCGGGCCGGGGGCGTGGCCGCCGAGCAGGTCAGCCGCGAGCAGATCGAGAACCGGTTGTACGGCCAGCAGCTCACCATGATCTCCCGCCGCTACATGCGCGACCTGCGCTCGTCGGCCACCATCGAGACGCGGTGAAGCCCAGGCCCCTCGCCCTCACGCTCGGGGAGCCGGCGGGAGTCGGCCCGGAGATCATCGTCAAGGCCTGGGCCGCGCTGCGCGCCGGGGGCCCGCCTTTCATGGCCATCGGCGACCTCCAGACCCTGGCGGCCGCGTCGAACGGCGGCGGCTCGATCCTGCGCCGCGTGACCTCGCCGGACGAGGCGCTGCGGGCCTTCCCGGAGGCGCTGCCGGTGCTCGACATCCCCCTGAAGGCGACGGTAGTGGCGGGACAGCCCTCCCCGGCGGCCGCCCCTCTGGTCGTCCGCTGGATCGAGACGGCCGTGGGCCTGGCCCTCTCTGGCGCCGTCTCGGGGCTCGTGACCGCACCGATCGCCAAGGCGGCGCTCTACGACGCCGGCTTCGCCTTCCCCGGCCACACCGAGTTCCTGGGCGAGCTGACCGCGGCGGCCAGCTACGACGGCGCGCGCGGTCCGATCATGATGCTGGTGGCCCGCGACCTGCGCACCACCCTGGTGACTATCCACGTGCCGCTGGCCAAGGCGCCCGGACTGCTGAGCGTCGAGCGGATCGTCAATGCGGGGCTGGTGACCGACCAGGCGCTGCGCCGCGACTTCGGCATCTCCGCCCCGCGGGTGGCGGTGGCGGGGCTCAATCCGCACGCCGGCGAGGGCGGATCGCTGGGCCGCGAGGAGCTCGACATCGTCGTGCCGGCCATCCGTGCGCTTCAGGACCTCGGTGTCGACGCCAGCGGCCCCTGGCCCTCCGACAGCATGTTCCCCGAGGAGATGCGCGCCCGCTACGACGGGGCCCTGTGCCTCTACCACGACCAGGCGCTGATCCCGGTGAAGATGCTGGACTTCTGGGGCGGCGTGAACGTCACCCTGGGGCTGCCGATCGTGCGCACCTCGCCCGACCACGGCACCGCCTTCGACATCGCCGGGCGTGGCTTGGCCAGGCCCGAGAGCCTGATCGCCGCCATCCGCCTGGCCGACGAGATCGCGCGCCGGCGGGCGGGATGAGCGCCCTCTCCGATCTGCCGCCCCTGCGCGAGAGCCTGGAGGCGCACGGCCTCCTCGCCCGCAAGAGCCTGGGCCAGCACTTCCTGCTGGACCTCAACATCACCCGCAAGATCGCGCGCCTGGCCGGCGTGGGCGAAGGCGACCTGGCGATCGAAGTGGGTCCCGGCCCCGGCGGCCTCACTCGCGCCCTGCTGGAGACCGGCGCAGAGGTGATCGCCGTCGAGAAGGACGAGCGCTTCCTCCCGCTGCTTCAGGAGCTGGCCGCGGCCTGTCCGGGGCGGCTGCGCATCGAGCTCGCCGACGCGCTGACCGTGGACGAAGCCGCGCTCGCGGCCGGCCGACCGGCGCAGATCGTCTCCAACCTGCCCTACAACGTGGGCACGCCGCTTCTGGTGAAATGGCTGACCGGGCCGTTCCGGCCAGTCTCCATGACGCTGATGTTCCAGAAAGAGGTGGCCCAGCGGATCGTCGCCGCCGCGGGCGCGTCGGCCTATGGGCGCCTGGCGGTGATCGCTCAGGCCTGCGCCACCGCCCAGATCGTGATGGACGCCCCCGCCCGCGCCTTCACGCCGCCGCCCAAGGTGGACTCCGCGGTCGTGCGCCTGACGCCGCGACCCGAGCGGCCGGAACACGCGGTGCTGGACGCGCTGCAGACGGTGACGGCGGCCGCGTTCGGGCAGCGCCGCAAGATGCTGCGCTCGAGCCTGAAGTCCCTGGGGGGTGAAGCGTTGTGCGCCGCCGCCGGGATCGATCCGGCGCGCCGTGCGGAAACCCTTTCGGTGGCCGAGTTCCTCGACCTTTCGCGCGCCTTCATCGCGCGCGCCTGAGAGGGGAAGCGCCGGCCGATCAGCCGCTCCGATCCAGGGGGCTGGGGGGGCTGTTCAGGTCCAGACCTTCGCGTCCGACCGACCGACGAGGAGACACTCGCCGCCCCCTGTGGCCGCGGAAGGTTCGGATCGGGGCCATTTTAGGACCCGCCCCGCGCCCGCATCAGGCGTTCACGTCGACCACCACCCGGCCGCGCACCTGCCCGGCCAGGATCTGCTCTGCCAGCTTCGGCAGGTCGCCGAACGGCGCCTTGGAAGTCATGGCGTCGAGCTTGTCTAGGTCGAGCTCCCGAGCGAGCCGGCTCCAGGCCGCGATCCGGTCGGGCTTGGGCCGCATGACGGAATCGACGCCCATCAGGGTCACGCCCCTGAGGATGAAGGGCGCGACCGAGCCCGGCAGGTCCAGACCTTGCGCGAGGCCGCAGGCGGCGACCACGCCGCCGTAGCGGGTCTGGGAAAGCACGTTGGCCAGGGTGTGGCTGCCCACTGCGTCGATGGCCCCGGCCCAGCGCTCGCGCGCCAGCGGCCGGGCGGGGCCGGAGAGCTCTGCCCGGTCGATCAGGTCGGCGGCGCCCAGTTCGCGCAGGTAGTCGCCTTCGGTGTCCTTACGGCCGGTGGAGGCCACGACCCGATAGCCCAGGCCCGCCAGCAGGGCGATGGCCACGCTGCCGACGCCGCCCGCCGCGCCGGTCACCACGATCTCACCCTTGTCCGGCGTGACGCCGCCCTTCTCGAGGCTCATCACGCAAAGCATGGCGGTGTAGCCGGCCGTGCCGATGGCCATCGCCTGTTCGGTCGACAGGCCCTCCGGCAGCTTGACCAGCCAGTCGCCCTTGACCCGCGCCCGTTGCGCATAGCCGCCGTGGTGCGTCTCGCCGACGCCCCAGCCGTTCAGCACCACCTTGTCGCCGGGCTTGAACTCGGGGTGGGACGAGCTTTCCACCTCGCCGGCGAAGTCGATGCCCGGAATCAGGGGCCAGACCCGGATGATCGGCGAGCGGCCGGTCAGCGCCAGGCCGTCCTTGAAGTTGATGGTCGAGTACTCGACCCGCACCACGACGTCGCCGTCCATCAAGTCGTCCAGCGTCAGGTCCTCGAGGCGAGTCTCCTGGCCGGCGTCGGTCTTGTGGACGCGCAGGGCGCGGAAGGTGTCGCTCATGGTCTGTGTCATCCCGCCTGTTCCGGAGCCTTCAGCCCGAAGCGCTCGCCGCGTTTGCCCCGCACCGCCAGGTCGACGGTGGCGAGGCGCTTGAGTCCCTCGGCGCGCATGGCCGAGCCGGGCATGTACATCATCGCCTGGTAGTCGCCGAGACTGTCCTCGACGGCGTTGGTGAAGCCCTGATGGTCCTGGGCCTTGTTCATCTGGATCTTGGCCATGCGCAGCGCTTCGGGGCTGTTCTCGGCAACGCGCCTGGCCCAGGCGTAGGTCTCCCGCTCGAGGTCGGCCTTGCGCAGCACCCGGTTGACGAAGCCGTAGCGCGCCGCCTCTTCGGCCGAGATGAAGCGGCTCTCGAAGCACAGCTCCTTGGCCCGACGCACGCCGATGTCCCAGGGGATGGAGTTGTATTCCACGAAACCGCCCAGGAACTCGGCGTCCTCGGCCGCGAACACCACATCCATGGCCGCCGCCAGCATCCAACCGGCGTAGATGCAGTAGCCCTCGACCATGGCGATCGTCGGCTTGGGGAAGTTGCGCCACTTCAGCAGCAGGTCGAGGTTGTAGCGCTTGAACTGGTCGTAGCGCTCGATGCCGTCGCGGGCGCCCAGGCTGCGCCGGTAGGCCATCCCCTCCTCGCTGCCGAGATCGTGGCCGGTGGAGAAGACCCCGCCTGCCCCGCGCACGACCACCACCCGGACGCTGCGGTCGCCGCCGGCGAGCTCGAAGGCGGCGTCGATCTCGTCGAGCATCCGATAGTCCTGGGCGTTGCGCACCTTCGGCCGGTTCAGGGTGATCGTCGCGACCCCGGCTTCCGCCACATAGAGTACGGTCTGGAAATCCACGCCTTCCGCCTCCCTGTCGTTCTTGTCGTTGAGGCGACAGTAGGGGGCGCCGAGCCGTCGGGCCAGCATCGGCGCATACCGGCGGGTAACCGGTAAGGTTCATGAGCCGGAAACCACAACGCGCTTAGGCTCGCGCACATGACCGAACCCGCCATCGCCCGCAGCGCCATGACCGACAGCTTTCCGATCGAGCGCCGCTCCGAGGTCCGCGAGCCGACCAACATCCGCGCGCGCATCTGCTATGGCGAGAACTACGGCGCCTGGGCGGACTGCATCATCAAGAACCTGTCCAAGAGCGGCGCCATGCTGCAGGTGGCGGCCGTCTATCCGATCCCGCAGACCTTTACCCTGATCCACATTCCCGGGGGGGTGGCGTTCACCGCCAACATCAAATGGCGGCGCGGCGACCTGTGCGGCGTGTTCATGACCGACCGCACCGAGCTGAAGCTGATCCCGGCCTCCGAGCCGCACAAGATCCGCGACATCTGGGCGGCGCTGGCCACCTGACCGCCACCGCGCGCTGCGACTTTACAGCGCGGTCTCCGGTTCGCTTAATGCCGCCCCACGTCGAGGCGAGCTCGGCGATCCGCGGAGACTTCTCATGGCGCGCTTTCAGAACATCCTGCAGACCGTCGGCCGCACGCCCGTCGTGCGCATCAACCGGCTGGCGCCCGGCCACGTGAACCTGTGGGTCAAGGTCGAGGCCTTCAACCCGCTGGGGTCGGTGAAGGACCGCCTGGCGCTCGGCGTGATCGAGGCTGCCGAGGCCTCGGGCGAGCTCAAGCCCGGACAGACCGTGGTCGAAGCGACCAGCGGCAACACCGGCATCGGCCTGGCCATGGTCTGCGCCGCCAAGGGCTACCCGCTGGTCGTCACCATGGCCGAGAGTTTCTCGGTGGAACGTCGCCGCCTGATGCGGTTCCTGGGCGCCAAGGTGGTGCTGACGCCCGCGGCGCTGCGCGCTACGGGCATGGTCGAGAAGGCCAAGGAGCTGGCCAAGGCCCACGGCTGGTTCCTCACCCGCCAGTTCGAGAACGAGGCCAACGCCGACATGCACTCGCGCACCACGGCGCGCGAGATCATCGACGACTTCGCCGGCGAGAAGCTCGACTACTGGGTCACCGGCTATGGCACCGGCGGCACGCTTAAGGGCGTCGCGCGGGTGCTCGCCAAGGAAAGCCCAGACACCAAGATCGTGGTCTGCGAGCCCGCGGACGCGGCGCTGCTCAGCTCCGGCCAGTCGCAGTCGCGCAATCCCGACGGCTCGCCGGCCGAGGGCCACCCGGCCTGGAAGCCGCACCCGGTGCAGGGCTGGACGCCCGACTTCATCCCCAAGCTGACCGGCGATGCGGTCGCCGACAGCAAGATCGAGCAGGTCATCCCCATCAGCGGCGCCGAGGCCATGAAGTGGAGCCGCGAGCTCGCCCAGAAGGAGGGGATCTTCGTCGGCATCAGCGCCGGGGCGACCTTCGCCGGGGCGCTGCGCATCGCCGAACAGGCCCCCGCCGGCGCCAACCTCCTGTGCATGCTGCCGGACACTGCCGAGCGCTACCTGTCGACGCCGCTGTTCGGAGACGTCCCCGCCGACATGACCGACGAGGAGAAGGCGATCTTCGACTCCACTCCTTACGGGCGCGAAACGGCCAGCGCCTAGCGCGGTTTGAACTCCATCAGGGAGTAGATCGTCGGGGCGCCTTCGGCGTTCTGGCTGATCGGATCGCACCAGGGAAAGCGCCGGGTGCCCGGCCGCCCGGCCATACCCTCGTCGTAGAGGGTTTGGCCGAGGTCCAGGCCGCCGAGCATCACGATGGCGAAGTCGCGGTTGTAGCTGTCCTTCTCGCCCGTCGGACGGACCTCGATGCTGCTCGCCTCGCGCATCAGCTGCTGCACCACCCGGGCCGCCTGCTTGGCGGCCAACGCCTCCGCCCAGCAGCGGGCCCGCGGAATGGGTTCGGGCGCGAAGGCGTTGGCCAGCCGCACCCCTCGGCCGTCGACGATGAAGGTGTCGCCGCTCAGCACCGAAACGCGTTCCGCCACCGAGGGCGCGGCCGGCTCGCGCTCGGCGGGCGCGCGCTGCGGCTCGCATCCGGCAAGTCCAAGCCCCGCCGCCGCGACGGCGGTCAGAAGTAGAACCCGCATTCCCGTCCCTTCGCCCCTCTCCCCCAGGGGCGGGCAAGCTGCCTCAGGCGGAACCGGCGGGCAACCCGCCGGAAGCGACGCGCATAAGCGCGCGCGGCGCCGTGCCGCGCTGACGCGACAGCCGCCCTCGCCTACCCGGATGGCCATGAAACGCTTCGACCTCGCCCGCTTCCTGTTCGGCGACTGGCGCTCCGCCGCGGAGGCGCACATCGCCAACGCCGTCCATCTCCTGGCCGTACTGTTCGCCCTCTGGGTCGCCCGCGAACAGGGCGTCTCCGGGCCGACCTTCGACTTCATCTCGATCTCTGCGATGGGCACGACGGCGGTGTTCGGCCTGGGTCGGCTGGCCAGGACCCCCAAGCCTGCAGAAACCTCCAAGGGCTGAGCCGCCCGACGAGCCGCCCCAAGACCCGGCGGAGACTGGCCTGCGGCATGACGTCTTTCGCCCGGCGCGCGCAAAAAACTTAACCGGCGATTAGCGGAGGGCTGCGATCATCGGGCCGCGATGAATGCACGCTCGCCCGCCGCCAAGATCGATCCGGTCGAACAGCGCCGCGCCCCGCGCAGCGATGTGTCGGTGGCCGGCCTCGTGCTGCACGGCCCGGCGACCCGGGCCGAGCCCTGTGTCATTCGCGACGTTTCGGCCACCGGCGCGCGGGTAAGGCTGAAGGCGGCGCAGCTGCTGTCGCGGCCGGTCTATCTGGTGATCGTCAAGACGGGGCTGGCCTTCGAAGCCGATATCGCCTGGTGTCGCGACGCGGAGATCGGGCTGCAGTTCAAGTCCCGGCTGAACCTGACCGACCCCCGGTCGGACGTCGAACGCACCGCCGCCCGACTGTGGCAGGCGGCGTCCAAGCGGACGCCCTAGGCGGCGGCGGCCATCTCCAGGGCCGCGCCTTCCTTGCGGCCGCCGCCGCGGATCATCATGAACCGGCCGACCGAGCCGCCCGGGATCAGCCAGGCTCCTTCGATCTCGTCGCCGTCGGAGCTCAGCGCGCCCTCGTAAAGCACGGTGTGGTCGAGCCCGCTGGTCCCGTCGTAGGTCTTGGAGAAGGCCACCGTCACGCCCACCCGGCGCCCGGTGATCTCGGCGAACGCCAGCCCGGTGGACGAGGCGCCGATCGGACAGGGCTCGTGCGTCGTGCCGCTGATCGCGCCGCCCAGGTCCAGCAGGGTCGCCACGAACGGGGCGTCCTCGCGCCCGTCGTCATAGCTGTAGATGCCTTGCCAGATGCCCGTCAGGCTCGCCGCCGACGTCCGTGCGCCATGCATCGCAGATACTCCGGGGGCTTCGGGATGCCGCGGTTCATACCAGAAGCTGCGACATTTCGCCAGTCTTGCAGAATTTTGCGGCAATCCCCGCGCCGGCGGACGAACCAAGACGGACAGGGCTGGTTGTTGGGCTCCGAGCGCCGCTGAATGCGGTCAGGAGGCGATCATGGGCAGATTGGCCTATACCCTGAGCCAGTCCGAAACTGGATGGACGTGGTGCGTCTTCGACGAGGACGGCGTGACGGTCGCCGCCGGCGCCGAGGGCAGCCAGGCCGGGGCCTTGGCGGCCGTGGACGTCGCGCTGCGCTACGCAGCCCAGGTGGCGCTGAGGCTGGTGACGCCGGCGAGTCACGCCTGACCCGGACAACGGCAGGAACATCGACCGCGGACCCGTGTTTTCCTTCTACTGGGAGTGACGGGAGACCGCGATGCGTCCCGACGAGCCGCGCGCCTTCGAGCCTCCGCCGCTGATCGACCCGAAGGACCACGCGCAGCTGACCTACTGGTCGGAGCGGCTCGACGCCACCGTCGACGAACTGAAACAGGCGATCCGCCAGGTCGGTCCCAACCGAACGGCCGTGGCCATCTGGCTCGGTCGCGGCGACGCCGTCTGACGCTCCCCTCTCCCGAGGGGAGGGAAACGCTCGCTCGACGGCAGGGGCGCCGCAGGCTACAGCCCGCCGCCATGGTCGACGATCGGGACAACGGCGAAGCCGCAGGCGGCGGGCGGCTCGCCCTGGCGGTGCTGCTGCTGATCGTCTTCATGAGCCTGATCGGCTTCGGCGTGGTGATCCCGCTGCTGCCCTTCTACGCCGAGGTGTTCGACGCCGCGCCCTGGCAGGTCACCCTGATGTTCTCGGTGTTCTCTGCCGGCCAGTTCATCGGCGAGCTGACCTGGGGACGGCTGTCGGACCGCATCGGCCGCAAGCCGGTGCTGCTGCTGACCATCTTCACGTCGGGCCTCGGATACGTGGCGCTGGCCTACGCGCCGGGGATCTGGCTGGCGATCCTGGCCCGCTTCGTCGCCGGCTTCTTCAGCGGCAACATCTCCACCATCCAGGGCTACATCGTCGACATCTCGCCGCCGAGCCGGCTGGCCGGGCGGCTCGGGCTGATCGGGGCCGCGTTCGGAATCGGCTTCGTGGTGGGCCCGGCCCTGGGCGGCTTCCTGTTCATCGAGAACGCGGGGGAAGCCGGCTTCCGGCCGCCGCTGCTGGCCGCCACGGCGCTCTGCTGGATGGCGGGCCTGGGGGCGCTGGCCTTCGTGCGCGAGAGCCGCGGCCGCTCGGCGGCGACGGTTCCCGCCAGACCCAACCCCATCGCCGCGCTGACCGACGCCCTCGGCTCGCCGGTGCTGCGCAAGATCCTCGGCACCACCTTCCTGGGCTTCCTCGCCTTCTCCTCGCTATGGGCGGTGCTGGGCCTCTGGGGCGCGGCCAAGTGGGGCTGGGGCGCACGCCAGATCAGCCAGGTGATCTCCCTGACCGGCGTCGCCGCGGCGCTGGCGCAGGGCTTCTTCTCGGGCTTCGTGGTCCGCCGCATCGGCGAGACGGCGACCATCGTCGGCGGCCTCACCATCACCGGAATCGCGGTGCTGGTCACCGCCCTCAGCGGTCAGACCTGGCTGGTGGTCGTGGCGCTGATCGCGGCCACGGCCGGCCACACCATGTCACAGCCAGCGACCTCGGCGCTGATCTCCCACTCGGCGCCGCCGGACAAGCAGGGCTCGACGCTCGGGGCCAACAACGCCGCCGGCTCGGCCGCCCGGGTGCTCGGGCCGGCCATCGCCGGAGCGCTGTTCGGGCTGGCGATCGATGCGCCCTTCCTCTTCTGCGCGCTCGGCATGGGACCGGCGGCGTGGCTTGCCTGGCGCGCCGGCCGTGCGGTGGCGGCCCACCGCCGCTCGGCCTAGTCGAGCCGCGCCCGGATCACGCACTTCAGCCCGGAGGGGGCGAACACCATCTCCGCCCCGCCCCCGAGCTCGGCCGCCAGGCCCCGCTCGATCAGGCGCGAACCGAACCCCCGCCGCGTAGGGGGCCGCACCCTGGGCCCGCCCAGCTCGCGCCAGCGCAGAGTGAGTTCCGGACGTTCCCCAGCCTGGGCGGCGACGTGCCAGTTGATCCGCACCCGGCCCTTGGGCGCCGACAGCGCGCCGTACTTGACCGCGTTTGTGGCCAGTTCGTGCAGCCCCATGGCCAGCGCCAGCGCCATCTGCGGCGACAGCCGCACCGGCGGGCCGGAGGCCTCGAACCTGGCCCCCTCGCCCGCCTCGTGCGGCGAAAGGATGCGCCGGACCATCTCGTCCAGCGATGCGCCTGCCCAGTGCTCGCGGGTCAGCACGTCATGAGTCCAGGCCAGCGCCTGAAGCCTCGCCTCGAACAGCTCCAGCGCGCCGGGAGCCGCGTCATGGCGCAGCGTCTGGCGGGCGATCGACTGCACCGAGGCGAGGGTGTTCTTCACCCGGTGGTTCAGTTCGTTGATCAGCAGCCGCAGGTGGGTCTCGGCCTTTTCACGCTCGGCGATCTCGCTCCGCAGGACGGCCTCGGCGATGTGCCGGGCGGTGACGTCCAGGGTGATGCCGAGCACCCGGGCGATGCCGCCCTTCGGATCGCGCTCGGTGACGAATCCGCGGGACTCCAGCCACCGCTCGACGCCGTCGCGGCCGATCACCTTGAACTCGAACGTCGCCTCGCCCTTGTCCGCCAGGGCGACCATCGCCTGATCCAGCTTGGGGCGGTCTTCGGCGGACACCAGGTCCGACCAGTCCGGCAACGGCGCATCGAACGGCGAGGCGCGCGGCGCGCCCAGAAGCTGGCGCGCCGCCGCCACGTCCAGCCAGTGCAGCTCGCGCCCCCGCCGCAGCTCCCAACTCGCCGCCTGCGCCGCCTTGTGGGCCAGCCGCAGGTTGGTGTTCATCTCGCGCAGCCGCCGCTCCCCCCGCTCGCGCTCGGAAACGTCGCGCAACAGGAAGCCCATCGCCTGGGGCAGCGGCAGGCTGCGGACCTCGATCCAGCCGTCGTCCACGTCGTGGGCCGGCACCACGAACTCGCCGGCGTCGCCGCTCTGCATGGCGCTGCGATAGCGCAGCTCGATAAGGCCGCCCTGCAGCTCGGGCTGCAGGTCCCACAGGCTCTCGCCGACCGGCGCGGGGTCGGGCAGGCCCATCAGGGCCGCAGCCGAGCGGCTGCAGAACACGATGCGGAACGCGCGGTCGCAGACCAGCAGGCCCTCCTGCCAGGAGGGGTCGAGCAGCGCCGCGCCCAGCGCAGCGACGAGCTCGGGCTCCGGACCGTCGTCGCGCCCCGTCCCGGGCGACTGGTCGGCCATCGCAACTCTCACGTCGCCCCCCGGCGAAACGACACGCCGGCCGCGCAGGACCGGATCCTGCAACCATCGCTTACGGCGGAGCTTTGACAATGCGGGCCACCGCCCCGGGGCGCCCATAGTGGGGCGAAGAACCAGCCTTGCACCCCGACGTCAGGTCGCGATGATCGGAGCCGACAGGAGGACGCCCATGATCGACGTGCACTACTGGCCGACGCCCAACGGCAAGAAGGTCACCATCCTCCTCGAGGAGCTGGACCTTCCCTACCGCATCGTGCCGGTGCACATCGGGCGCGGCGACCAGTTCACCGACGAGTTCCTGAAGATCAGTCCCAACAACCGCATGCCGGCGATCGTGGACCACGAGCCGCTCGGCGGGGGCGAACCGATCAGCGTCTTCGAGTCCGGCGCGATCATGCTCTACCTCGCGGAAAAGGCGGGGCGCTTCTGGCCGCAGGAGCCGCGGGCCAAGTACGAAGTCCTCCAATGGGTCATGTGGCAAATGGCCAACCAAGGGCCGAAGTCCGGGGAGAACGGCCATTTCCGCCGCCTTGGGCCAGAGCATGGCGACCAGTCCTACGCCCAGCGCCGGTTCGGCGACGAGGTGCACCGACTGTACGGGGTTCTCGACAACCGGCTCTACGACCGCCGCTACATCGCCGGCGACGAGTACAGCATCGCCGATATGATCTCCTACCCGTGGACGGTCGGCTGGCAGGGCCAGGGCATCGACATCGACGAGTTCAAATACTTCAAGCGCTGGTTCGAGGAGATCGGCGCGCGGCCGGCGGTGCAACGCGGCATGGCGGTGAGCGCCGGGATCACCGAGGATCCGGCCAGCCTGACGCCGGAAGAACAGGCCCGCCGGCGCGCCCTGCTCTACAACCAGCGCGCCCGCCCGGCGCCGGCGAGCTGAGCGGCGGGCGCTCGACGCGCGCCTTTCCCCTCACCTCCGCCGCGATATCGGCGCAGACGACGGCTGAGGCGCGGCCGGTTGACGGCGGCGGTCCAGCGTCGGACGCCGCCGTCGGCTCCCGGGAAGCTAGCGCGGGCGCTCTAGCTTCTCGTCCAGAAGGGCGTCGACGAAGCCGGCCACCCACGGGTTGCGCGCCTGCCGCAGCCGTTCGGCCTGGTAGATGTGGAGCAGCTCCGCATAGGCCCGATCGTAGTCGTCGTTGACGATCACGTAGTCATAGGACTGCCAGTGCGGAATCTCGTCATAGGCGCGGCCCAGCCGGCGCTGGATGACGTCCTCGTGGTCCTGGGCCCGCGCGTGCAGCCGGCGCGACAGCTCGCTCATCGACGGCGGCAGGATGAACACCCGCACCACATCGCCCGGGGCCTGGCGGCTGATCGCCTCGGCGCCCTGCCAGTCGATGTCGAACAGCACGTCGCGGCCCTCGGCCAGAGTCGCCATCACCGGCGCCCGCGGCGTGCCGTAGCGATGCTCGTGAACGTGCGCCCACTCCAGGAACTCGTCGGCCGCGACCATCGCGTCGAACCTGTCCCGGTCCACGAAGTGATACTCGCGCCCGTCATGCTCGCCCGGGCGGGGCGCACGGGTGGTGGCCGAAACGGACAGCGCCAGGTCGGGATGGTCGGCCACCAGCTGACGGGACAGCGAGGTCTTGCCCGCACCGGAGGGCGAGGAGATCAGCAGCATCAGGCCGCGGCGGCGTCGGTTCGCGAGGTCGGTCATCGGACGGGGCGTCTACTCAACATTCTGCACCTGCTCGCGCAGCTGCTCGATCGTCGCCTTCAGCGAAAGGCCGACGGCGGTCAGCTCGCCGAGGGCGGACTTGGCGCAGAGGGTGTTGGCCTCGCGCATGAACTCCTGGGTCAGGAAATCGAGCCGTCGGCCCGCCGCCCCGGTCCCGGCGACCAGTTCGCGGGCCGCGGCGACGTGCTGGACCAGCCGGTCCAGCTCCTCGCGCACGTCGGCCTTCACCGCCATCGCGGCGGCCTCCTGCACGATCCGATCCTGGAGCGCCGCGGCGCTGTCGCCGACCAACTCGCCCATGCGCTTCTCGAAGCGCGCCTTGATCGCCGCCGGCTGGCCCGCCGCGAAGTCGGCGGCCTCGGCCACCAGTTCGCCGATCCGGTCGACCAGGCCGGTCAGGACGCGGGTCAGGTTTTCGCCCTCGGCCCGACGGGCCTCGGCGAGCCCGTCCAGCGCAGCAGCGATCGAGGCGGCGATGGCGGCCTCCAGCGCGGCCATCGCCTCCGGATCGTCCTCGGCGTCGGCGGCCTCCACGACGCCCCTCAGCGACATCAGCTCGCCGATGCTGGGCAGCTGGGCCTGGCCCGCCTCGATGTAGGGGCTCGCGGCGGCGAGGTAGCTCTCCAGCTGGGCGGTGTTGATCCGCACCGCCGCCGCGGACTCGGACTTGCGGGCCTGCACCGAAACCTGAAGCTGTCCGCGTCCGAAGCGGGCCTGAGCCCCTTCCCGCGCCGCTCGCTCCAGGCCATCGAAGCCGGGCGGGCCTCGGAACCGGACCTCAAGGTTGCGGCCGTTGACGCTGCGCGCCTCCACGGCCCAGCTCCAGGCGCCCAGCGCCCCTTCGGCCCGGCCGAAGCCGGTCATGCTCGACAACGCCATGTCAGTTCCCGCCCGGCGCCGCCTTGGGTGCGGCCTTGGCCTCTGCAGCTCCCGCCGCCTCCGCAGCCTTGGCCTTTTCCAGGGCCCGCCACTTGGCGACGTTGCGCAGGTGCTCCTCGTAGGTCTTGGCGAACACGTGCCCGCCCGTGCCGTCGGCCACGAAGAACAGCTCGTCGGTCTTCGGCGGGTCGAGCACCGCGGCCAGCGAGGCGCGGCCCGGGTTGGCGATCGGCGTCGGCGGCAGGCCGTCGATCAGATAGGTGTTGTATGGCGTGGCGGCGGCGAGCTCCGAGGCGCGGATGCCCCGCCCGAGCGGTCGCCCGCGCGTCAGTCCGTAGATGATGGTCGGGTCGCTCTCCAGCCGCATGCCGCGGCGAAGGCGGTTGACGAAGACCGCGGCGACGCGCGGCCGCTCGCTGGCGACGCCGGTCTCTTTCTCCACGATCGAGGCCAGCGTCACCGCCTCCTCGGGGGTGTCGAACGGCAGGCCGGGCTGCCGCTTGGCCCACAGCTGGGCAAGCGACGCCTCCTGGGCGTCCATCATTCGCTTGAGCACTGCGGCCCGGTCATCGCCACGCTCGATCTGATAGGTCTCGGGCAGCACCGATCCCTCCGGTGGAGCGGACACCACCCCTTCCAGTAGCGGGTTGGCGTTGAGGATCTCGACGACCGCCTCGCTGGTCATCCCCTCGGGAATGGTCACGAAGCGGCGCACCACGCGGCCGTTGCGGATGTCGTCCAGCACCTGGCGCAGCGAGGCGTGCGAGGCGAAGCGGTACTCGCCGGCCTTCAGCTCGCCGGTCGCGCCGGTGACCTGCGCGGCGGCGGTGAACAGCGCCGAGGAGCCGATCACGCCGGCGCTCTCCAGGGAACTGGCGATCTCGCGCACGCCGGCGCCCCGGCGCAGCACGACGATGGTCTCGCCGCCCTGCCGCGCCGCCGGGCCCGGGCCGTAGAAGGTCCACAGTCCCCAGGCCAGCACGAGGCCCAGGACGACCGCAGCCGTGACCGCGGCGCTCGCGCCCACGATGGCCAGCCGCCGGATGGGGGTCAGCCCCGCCTTTCGCCTGGAGGCCCGGCGGCGGCTCACGAGACGCGTCGGAACACCACCGAGGCGTTGGTGCCCCCGAAGCCGAAGCTGTTGGAGAGAGCCACCTCGATCGGCATCGGCTTGGCCTTGTGCGGAATCAGGTCGAGCGTCGTCTCGACGGAGGGGTTGTCGAGGTTGATGGTCGGCGGGGCGATCTGGTCGCGGATCGCCAGCGCCGTGAACGCGGCCTCGATGGCGCCGGCGGCGCCCAGCAGGTGGCCGGTGGCCGACTTGGTCGAGCTCATCGCCACCTTGGCCGCGGCCTGCCCGAGCAGCCGCTCGACGGCCCCGAGCTCGATCTCGTCGCCGAGCGGCGTCGAGGTCCCGTGGGCGTTGATGTAGTCGATGTCCGACGGGTCGATGCCGGCGTCGCGGATCGCCGCGCGCATTGCGCGATAGCCGCCGTCGCCGTCCTCGGCCGGCGCGGTGATGTGATAGGCGTCGCCTGCCAGGCCGTAGCCGACCACTTCGCAGTAGATCTTGGCCCCGCGCGCCTTGGCGTGCTCCAGCTCCTCGAGCACCAGCACCCCGGAGCCCTCACCCATCACGAAACCGTCGCGGTCCTTGTCGTAGGGACGCGAGGCGCGGGTCGGCTCGTCGTTGAAGCCGGTGCTCATCGCGCGGCACGCGATGAAGCCGGCGATGCCCACCGGGCAGATGGCCGCTTCGGCCCCGCCGGCGATCATCACGTCGGCGTCGCCGTACTTGATCAGGCGGGCGGCGTCGCCCACTGCGTGAGCGCCGGTGGCGCAGGCGGTGACGACCGAATGGTTTGGCCCCTTGAAGCCGTAGCGGATGGAGACCTGGCCGCTGGCCAGGTTGATCAGCGCCGAGGGGATGAAGAAGGGCGAAACGCGGCGCGGGCCCTTCTCGTGCAGTTCGACGCTGGTGGCCTCGATGGACGCCAGGCCCCCGATGCCCGAGCCCAGCATGACGCCGGTGCGCTCGCGCTCGGCCTCGTCCTCCGGGGTCCACTCGGCGTCCCGGACGGCCTCGTCGGCCGCGGCGATGGCGTAGAGAATGAAATCGTCGACCCGCCGGCGATCCTTCGCCGACATCGTCTGGTCGGGATCGAAGCTGCCGGGGACGTCAGGACCGCCGCCGCCCCGACCGTCCACCCGCGGCACCTCGCCGGCCACGCGGCAGGCGTAGTCCGAGGCGTCGAAGGTGGTGATGTTGCCGAGGCCGGACTTCCCGGCCAGCAGTTCCTTCCAGACGTGTTCCCGCCCCTGGCCCAGGGGCGTGATCAGGCCGATCCCGGTGACGACGACGCGACGCATCCTACCTCCATACGAGAACCGCCGCGGCTCAAGGTGACTCGAGCGACGCGGCGGCCCTTAAGATCGGCGTATGCCTAAGGTGTTTCGCCTCAGGCGCCCAGGCGTTCCTGGATGAACTTCACGGCATCGCCCACCGTCTGGATGTGCTCGGCCGCGTCATCCGGAATCTCGATGTCGAACTCTTCCTCGAACGCCATCACGAGTTCAACATTGTCCAGGGAGTCGGCGCCCAGGTCGTCGATGAACGAGGCCTTCTCGGTGACCTTTTCGGGGTCGGCGTCAAGGTGTTCGATGACGATCTTACGCACGCGCTCGAGGATGTCGGACATTAGGTTCAGTCCCTCTTGGTTCAGTCGTTTGCATCCGCGACCCGACGCTTAAAGTCAACTGTCGCTGGACAAAGCCAGAAATTGGTCGGGCGCGGCCCTACCACGTTCCTCAAATCATCGCCATGCCGCCGTTTACGTGCAGGGTCTGGCCCGTCACGTAGCCGGCTTCGTCGCTGGCGAGATACACGCAGGCGGCGGCGACGTCGCCGCCCGTCCCCAGCCGGCCGGCCGGGACCTTGGCGAGAACGCTGGCGCGTTGCTGCTCGTTCAGGGCGTCGGTCATCGGGCTTTCGATGAAGCCCGGCGCGACGCAGTTGACGGTGATGTTGCGGGTCGCGACCTCCTGGGCCAAAGCCTTGGAAAAGCCGATCATTCCGGCCTTGGAGGCGGCGTAGTTGGTCTGCCCGGGATTGCCCATCACCCCGACCACGGAGGTGATGCCGATGATCCGCCCGCTGCGGCGGCGCATCATCCCTTTCACGGCGGCCCGGGCGAGGCGGAAGTAGCTCTCCAGGTTCACCCGGATCACCGAATCCCAGTCCTCGTCCTTCATCCGCAGAATCAGCCCGTCGCGGGTGATGCCGGCGTTGGCGACCAGGATGTCGAGCGGGGCGCCCGCCGCAGCCTCGGCCGCGTCAACCAGAGCGTCGACCGCCGCAGCGTCGGAGAGGTTGGCGGTCACGGTGGAGACCCGCTCGCCGAGGCGGCCGGCGACGTCGGCCAGCACGGCCTCACGGGTTCCGGAGAGCACCACGTGGGCTCCCTGCGCATGCAGGGCGGCGGCGATCGCGCGGCCGATCCCGCCGGTGGCGCCGGTCACCAGCGCGGTCTTGCCGGAAAGGTCGAACATTCCGGGTCCTCCTAGAGGCTCTTGGCGAAGGCTTCGAGGTCGGCCGGCGTGTTCAGCGGGGTCGCCTCGGCGTCCGGGGCGATCCTCTTGGCCATGCCGGACAGCACCTTGCCGGCGCCGGCCTCGGCGAAGCGGGTGACGCCCCCCTCGCCAGCCAGCCAGGCGACGCTTTCGCGCCAACGGACGCGGCCGGTCACCTGCTCGACCAGCAGGCGGCGGATCTCCTCGGGATCGAGAGTCGGCCGGGCGGTGACGTTGGCCACCACCGGAGTCTTGGGCTGGACGATGCGGGCGTCCTTCAGCGCCTGGGCCATTTCGTCTGCGGCCGGCTGCATCAGCGGGCAATGGAAGGGGGCGGACACATTCAGCGGGATGGCCCGCGCGCCCAGCGCCTTGGCCTCCTCGATGGCCTTGTCCACGGCGGCCTTGGCGCCGGAGATCACCACGTTGCCCTGGTTGTTGTCGTTGGCGACGACGCAGACGCCCAGAGCCGAACCGGCCGCCGCCGCCTTCTCGGCCAGCGCCACGTCGGTCTTGGGCCCGATCAGCGAGGCCATCGCTCCCTCGCCCACCGGCGCCGCCCGCTGCATCGCCTGGCCGCGCAGCTTCAGGAGCCGCGCGGTGTCGGAGAGGCTGAGCGCGCCGGCGGCGGCCAGGGCCGAGTATTCGCCGAGGCTGTGGCCGGCCACGAAGGCGGCCTTGTCGACGCCCACGCCGAACTCGCGCTCGAGCGTGCGCATGACCGCCAGGCTCACGGCCATCAGCGCCGGCTGGGCGTTCTCGGTCAGGGTCAGCTGGTCCTCGGGGCCTTCGCGCATCAGCGCCGACAGCTTCTGGCCCAGAGCCTCGTCCACCTCCTCGAACACCTCGCGGGCGGCGGCGAAGGCCTCGGACAGTTCGACACCCATGCCGACGGCCTGGCTGCCCTGGCCGGGGAAGAGGAAGGCAAGGCTCATGCGGGGCCCTTTCATCAAGCTCTGGCGATGATTCCGCGGCGGCGAGGGTTAGGGGATATGGCCAGCCCCCGCAAGCGACGGGAACACTGGCGCGCCCGCTCCTGGCCGGCTTAAACTCCCGTGCGCCTCTGGGAGATGACCATGAAGAGAGCTCTGATCGCCGGCTTCGTCGCCTCGGCCCTGGCGTTTCCCGCCGCCGCCGCCCTGAAGCCCGGGAAAAAGGCCCCCGACTTCACCGCGGAAGGCTACCAGGCCGGCAAGCCGATCAATTTTTCGCTGGCCGAAGCCCGTAAGAAGGGCCCCGTGGTGGTCTACTTCTTCCCCGCGGCCGAAACCGCCGGCTGCAACCTCGAGGCACGGCTGTTCGCCGAGGCGACCGATGAGTTCAAGGCCAACGGCGCGACCGTCATCGGGGTCACCTCCGGCAACCTCGACAAGCTGGCCGCCTTTTCGGCGGACACGGAAAAGTGCTCGGGCAAGTTCCCTGTGGCGGCCGACCCCGGCGCGAAGATCGCCAAGCAGTACGACGCGACGCTGGCCGTGCGGCCGGGCTGGTCGAGCCGCACCTCCTACGTGATCTCGCCGTCGGGCGAGGTGCTGCTGGCTTATGACAACCTCTCGCCCAACGACCACGTCAGCCAGACGATGGCTGCTGTGAAGGCCTATAAGGCGAACAAGTAGCGGCGGCGGTCTGCCGCCGTGCTCAGTGATAGGTGCTTTCGCGTCGGCAGCTGGAGGCGACGACGATCTGGTCCTCGCCGGTGGCGATCTCCCGCACCCAGCACTTGTCCTCGTGGATGGCGATGACGATGAAGCGGGCGGTCGGCTCTTCGGGCGAGGTGACCGTGTCGCCCTCGCGCAGCAACTCTTCCGGCCAGACAAGCATCGACCCGCCCCCTTTTCGATCCGACGTCAGCAGGCAACGCATCGGGCCGACGCGGGTTCCACGCGGGTCGCGTGGCGAAGCCGCGGGATCGGCGAGTCCGGCCGGCGGTTGACGAAGATGTCGATCGCCAGGCTCGGGCGGACCAGCGCCAGGATCAGCCATACGGCCAGCACACCGGCATAGCGTACGGCGCCCTGCGCCCTCTCCAGCGGCGACTTCGGCCAGCAGACGATCCCATCGGCGACGGCGGCGGCTTGCATCGGAAACTCCTCCAAAAGCGAGGAGACGTTGCTAGGCGCCGGCCGCGACAGTTTCGGTCGCAAGCGCGACGCCGTGAGCCCGGGCGGCCATCTCGACCTGTTCGATCATCATGGTCTTGAGCCGTGCGGGCGCCTGGATCTCGACCTTGTCGCCCCAGGTGAACAGGTGCCAGGCCAGCTCGAGCATGCCGCTGGCCCGGAACCGAACCAGCACCGAGCCGTCTTCCCGCGGCTCCAGAGACTGGTTGGCGTGGAAGCGCCAGCCGAGCGCGTCTTCCGCCCCGTGCGGCAGGACCCGCAGCACTACGTTCTCCACCGCATCGTGATAGATGCCGAAGCTCTCGTCGGCGAAGTCCTGCAGGGAAAAGCTCTCCGGCTTGGCGCCCGGCCGATCGGTCACCTCGATGTCGTGGACCCGGTCGAGCCGCCAAGTGCGCGGCTCTCCCCCCTGCCCCTCAGCGGCCACCAGGTAGTTGGAGCGGCCGAACAGCAGGCCGTAGGGCGTGACCTCCCGCGTGCGCCCCGGCGCGCTGCCGCCCTCATAGCGGAAGCGCAGGGTCTTCAGCGACTTGATCGCCTCGCGCACCGCGCCCAGCACCGCCTCGTCCTCGAACGGCCGCGGGCCGGCCTGCACGGCGATGGTCTCGGCCTGCATCAGCGCCTCCAGATCCGGCGCAAGGCGGCGGCGGGTCGGGGCCCGTGTGGCCGCCAGGATCTTCTGCTCCAGCGACTGGAGGGCCGCCGCGCGCGCGTGGGCGCCCGAGCTCTCCAGGCTGTCGGCGGCGGTGCGCAGCGCGACCAGCTCGTCGGCCGTCGGCGCCTGGAACAGGCCGTCGAGGCCCGCAGGGATGCGGAACCGCTTGGTGGGCGGATCCTCCACCTCCTCCAGCTGAGGGAAGACCTCGCGCACGGCGTCGCGCATCCGCTCGACGGTGCGGCGACCGACGCGCAGCCGCTCGGACAGCTCGTCCAGCGTCAGCCCCTCGGCGGTGCCGGCCAGCAGGCGGGCCATGTGCAGAAGCCTCGAGGCCTTTTCGTGCCGCATATGTTCTCTCGTTGCGTCCGATTCTGTCGTTTCCAGGCATCAGACCTCAGGAAGCCCCAACCGGCAACCCGAGGTGAGACGATGAACCGCCGCTTTAGCCCCCGCCGCCGCAAACAGCCTCTGGCCGTCTCTGCTCCTCTGCGCACCCCCCTGCCCGGCGCGGTGGTCACCGCCGTGGTGCGCTTTTCCGACATCCTGGTCGACCAGGGCGGCGGACGAACCCTGATGCGACTCTCCGAAGGCCGGCTAGCCGATCCCGAGGTCCGCACCTGGCTCGGCGAGGCCGCTCCCCGGGCCGCCGGCGTTTCGGTGCTCTGGGACGAGCGCGAAGAGGAAATCGTCCGGGTGTTCGAGGCCCCGCCAGAGCTGATAAAGCTGGCCGCCTGACTGCCGTCGCGGTTAAGACGCCGCTCTTCGGGGCAGGCTGAGGCATGCCCCGGATCTGCTTCACACGCCATCTCGAGGCGGTCGGCCCCTGCGAGCCGATGGAATACGCCGGCCGCACGTGGGCGAGCTGTTTGCAGGCGGTCGCGACAGCTACTGGATCCAGCACCATAACGGCGTGTCCCGCTCGACCAGCGGGATGGACGCCTGGCGCGAGCTTTCGGTCCCGCCTTCGAGCTTCGGCTTCGCGGTGGCGGCGCACCCACAGGATCCGGACCGTGCCTGGTTCGTCCCGGCGGTGAAGGACGAGTTCCGCTATCCCGTGGACCACAAGCTGGTCGTGACCCGCACGCGCGATGGCGGCGAGAGCTTCGAGGTGGTGAGCGATGGCCTGCCGACGGAGCCGAGCTGGGACCTCGTCTACCGACACGGCCTCGACATCGATCCCGCCGGCGCGCGGCTGGCGATGGGCTCGACCACGGGCGGGCTGTGGGTCAGTGAGGACGAAGGCGCCTCGTGGCGCGCCCTTCCCGCCCGCCTGCCGCCGATCTACGCTGTGCGCTTCGCATAGACCTCCTCGGAGCGCGACATGGACGACGCCGCCCCCCGCACGGTCCGGGCCGTGCCCCTGCCGCCGCCGGGCCACGAGGCCCTGCACCGCGGGATCGACGACGTCCCCTTCGTCCGCACGGGCGACGGGAACGAGCTGCAGCTGCTGCAGGTGGATCTGGGCCAGGGGCTGTGGGTGGTGCGCACCCGCTTCCAGCCGGGCTACCAGATCCAGACCCACTACCACACCGGCTCGGTGTTCGCGGTCACCGAACAGGGCCGCTGGTTCTATTCGGAATACCCGGACGTGGTGAACAGCCCCGGCTCCTACCTCTACGAGCCGGCCGGCTTGCTGCACACGCTGACCATCCCCGCGGACCAGCAGGGCCCGACCCAGGTCTGGTTCGCCATCTACGGGGCCAACGTAAACGTCGATGCGGCCGGGCAGGTGCTCAGCGTCACCGACGCCCACACCATCCTGGCGGCCTACCGGGCGCTCTGCGCCGCCCAGGGGCTGTCGTCCGAAGACGTGATCGTCCGCGGCGGATGAGGTAGCACGCGGGCTTCCACACGGAGGCACGCCATGTCCCGGCCCCTCTCCGTCGCGGCCTTCAGCGCCGCACTTCTCGTCCCCGCCGCAGCCCTCGCCCACCACGGCTGGAGCTCCTACGACATCGACAAGGTGATCAGGCACACCGCCCGGCTCAGCGACGTCGTCTGGGGCAATCCGCACGGCAGCGCCAAGGTCGGCTACCAGGGCCGCACCTGGGGCGTCGTGCCGGCGCCGGTGGCCAGGATGCAGTCCCGCGGCCTGACCCGAGAGATGCTGATATCCGGCAGGCCGGTGACGCTGGAGGGCTATCCGCGCGTCGACGGCTCCGCCGAGATGCGGGTCGAGCGGATCACCGTGGACGGCAAGACGGTCGAACTGCGCTGAGCGGCGAAGGCGGAAAGGGCCCGCCGACCTTGCCATTGCGGCGGTTTTCGCCTATTTGCCCCCGCTTTCCTGGAAGGCGGTCTGACGCGGAGCCTCCAAAAGGGTCGGGAGTTCATCCCGCACCGCCGCGGCCAGAGCCATCGTTTCCGGCGGACTTCCGCCGCCGGACGCGCCGCCCTCCGTCACCGGAAGAAGGACGCCCATGGCGCTATACGAACACGTCGTCATCACGCGGCAGGATATCTCGCCGCAGCAGGCCGAAGCCCTCAACGACACCCTCAAGTCGCTCATCGAAGAAAACGGCGGCGCCGTCGCCAAGATCGAGTACTGGGGCCTTCGGAACCTCACCTACCGCATCAAGAAGAACCGCAAGGGCCACTACTCCCTGCTCGCCATCGACGCCCCGCCGGCGGCGGTGAAGGAGATGGAGCGGCAGCTGTCGATCAACGAAGACGTGCTGCGCTACATGACCGTGCGCGTCGACGAGCTCGACCTGGAGCTGTCGCCGATCCTGGCTCGCCGCGATCGCGAACGCGAGCGGCCGCGTGAAGACTTCGGCGACCGCGCCGAACGTCAGCAGCAAGCCTCGGCCTAGGGAGTCGCCAATGACCGACGAAACCACCGTCGCCGCGCCCGCCGCCGCTCCGGCCACCGCCGCCCCGAGCGCGCCGCGCCGCCCGTTCTTCCGCCGCCGGAAGGTCTGCCCGTTCTCGGGCGCCAACGCGCCGAAGATCGACTACAAGGACGTCAAGCTGCTGCAGCGCTACGTCTCCGAACGGGGCAAGATCGTGCCCTCGCGGATCACCGCCGTGTCGGCCAAGAAGCAGCGCGAACTGGCCAAGGCCATCAAGCGCGCCCGCTTCCTGGCCCTGCTCCCCTACGTCGTGAAATAAGGAGGCCACCCCATGAAAGTGATCCTCCTTGAGCGCGTGGAAGGCTGGGGCGGTCTCGGCGACGTCGTGACCGTGAAGGACGGCTACGCCCGCAACTACCTGCTGCCGCGCCAGAAGGCCCTGCGCGCCAACGAAGCCAACATGAAGGTCTTCGAGGGCCAGCGCGCCGAGATCGAGGCCCGCAACGCCAAGGCCCGCGAAGCCGCGGCCAAGGCCGGCGAGAAGCTCGACGGCACGTCCTACATCCTGATCCGCCAAGCCGGCGAGAGCGGCCAGCTCTACGGCTCGGTCACCGGCCGGGACGTCGCCGATGCGGTCAACGCCGAAGGCGGCAAGGTCGACCGCTCCATGGTCGTCCTCGACAAGCCGATCAAGACGCTGGGCATGCACGAGGTGAAGGTCCGCCTGCACGCCGAAGTCGTCGTGACGGTGACGCTGAACATCGCCCGCAGCCAGGACGAGGCCGAACGTCAGGCGCGCGGCGAGAACGTGATCGCCAGCCAGTTCGAGGAAGAACGTCTGGCGGCCGACCAGGCCGCCGCCGAACTCCTCGAGGGCGGCGCCGGCCAGCAACAGGCCGACTACGGCGTGGAAGCCTGAGGCTTACCGCCATTGGAGAGTGAGCACGGCGCGGGTCGCAAGGCCCGCGCCGTTTTCATGTCCGGCGACGCTGTGCCGTCCGACCTCGGCGGAGTAGGCTTCCGGCCATGAGCGAGGTGCATACCGGCGGCTGCCTGTGCGGCGCCGTCCGCTTCGAGGCGAAGGGACCGCCGAAGTGGACGGGCTACTGCCACTGCCGAAGCTGCCGCCGCCACACCGGCGCGCCGGTATCGGCCTATGCGGGCTTCGCCAAAGACCATCTGATGTTCACCAGCGGCCGCCCGAGCCGCTTCGCCTCCTCGCCCGGCGTCCTGCGCGGCTTTTGCGCCCAGTGTGGTTCGACGCTTACCTATGAGGGTGACCGCTGGCCGGACGAGATCCACGTCCATGTCGGGGCGTTTGACTCCCCGGAATCGTTTCCGCCTCAAGAGGATGCGTTCGCGGAGGAGCGGCTGTCGTGGCTGAATCTGTCCCCGGCTTCCCCGCAAGCTTGAGCATCTCGTCCACAGCCACGCTGAATTCCTGGGGATGACGGCGCCCTGACGCAGAGCGCCTCCCGCGCTGTTCGGCTATCGATGTGGACATGGCTATCGTCCCGGCTCTCGATCTTCGTTCCGCCCACAACGACACCCAGATCGCGCATGCACCGGCCAACGTGGAGGCCGAGCAGGCGCTGCTGGGCATCCTGCTGTACGACAACGCCGCCTTCGAGCGGATCGGCGACAACCTGCAGTCGCGCCACTTCTTCGAGCCCTTCCACGCCCGCCTGTACGCGGCCATCGAGACCCACATCCGCAAGGGCCAGCTCGCAGAGCCCATCCTGCTGGCCGAGCAGTTCGCCCGCGATCCCAGCTTCGAGGAGCTGGGCGGCGTCCGCTATCTCGCCGATCTGGTGGACCGCGCCCCGCCGGCGGCCAACGCCTACGACTACGCCAGGGCGATCTACGACGCGGCCCTGCGACGGGACCTGATCCGCATCGGCGGCGACATCGCCGTCGCCGCCCAGACGCCCGACCCCGAGCTCACCGCCACCGACCAGATCGAACGGGCCGAACAGGCCCTCTACGCGCTCGCCGAGAGCGGCGGCCAGAGCCAGGGCTTCGTACCATTCTCCGAAGCCCTGCGCGGGGCGGTGGCGATGGCCGCCGAGGCGCACGGCCGCGCCGGCGGGCTGGCGGGCCTGTCCACCGGCCTGATCGACCTCGACCGCAAGCTCGGCGGCCTGCACCCGTCGGACCTGCTGATCATCGCCGCCCGTCCTTCGATGGGTAAGACGGCCCTTGCCACCAACATCGCCTTCAACGTGGCCAAGAACTACGCCTTCGACCCGCAGCCGGACGGCGGCCGCAAGACCGTCTCCGGCGGGGTGGTGGCCCTCTTCCAGCTGGAAATGAGCCCCGAACAGCTGGCCATGCGGATGCTGGCCGAGCAGTCGGGCGTCTCCGGGGACCGCCTGCGCAAAGGCGAGATCGACGCCGTCGAGTTCGGACGGGTGCGCGACGCCGCCTTCGATATCCAGGACGCCCCGCTCTACATCGACGCCACCGGCGGCATCTCGATCGCCAAGCTGGCCGCACGGGCGCGGCGCCTGAAGCGCTCGGTGGGCCTGGACCTGATCATCGTCGACTACCTGCAGCTGGTGACCGCCGGGGAAGGCGCCCGCAGCGACAACCGAGTGCAGGAGGTCAGCTTCATCACCCAGAGCCTGAAGGCCCTGGCCAAGGAGCTGCACGTCCCGGTCATCGCCCTCTCGCAGCTCTCGCGTCAGGTGGAGAACCGCGAGGACAAGAAGCCCCAGCTTTCGGACCTGCGGGAATCCGGCTCGATCGAGCAGGACGCGGACGTGGTGATGTTCGTCTACCGGGAGAGCTACTATCTCGGCCGCGCAGAGCCGCGCGAGAACACCGAAGAGCACTTCAAGTGGCAGGAGCAGATGGACCAGGTGCGCGGCATCGCCGAGATCATCATCGGCAAGCAGCGGCACGGCCCGATCGGCACCGTCAAGCTCGCGTTCAACGAAGACCTGACCAAGTTCGGCAACCTCGCCCGGGACGGCCGCTATCACGACGACGACTGAGATCACGGCCGCCGAAGCCGCAGAACGCCCTGCCGCCGGTGGGGCTGCGTCGGCGCGCGCCCGCCTGACCATCGATCTCGACGCCCTGGCGGCCAACTACCGGACGCTGCGCGAGGTGGCGGCAGGGGTCGAGGTCGCGGCGGTCGTGAAGTCGGACGGCTACGGTCTGGGCGCCGCCCAGGTCGCCCGCCGTCTGCGTCGCGAGGGCGCCCGAAGCTTCTTCGTCGCGCGGCTCGAGGAGGGCGAGGCCCTGCGCACGGCCCTCGGCGATCAGGGTGCGGACATCTACGTGCTCGACGGGATGGTCGTCGGCGCGGGCCGGCGACTGGCCGCCGCGCGGCTGATCCCAGTGCTCAACACCGTCCCGCAGGTCGAGGCGGCGGTCGCCTTCGCCGCCGGATCGGGGGCGCCCCTCCCCTGCGCCCTGCACATCGACACCGGCATGAACCGGCAGGGACTGGCGGTTGAGGAGGCCTGCGCCATCGCGGCCGCACCGGGGCGCCTCGCCCGGCTCGACGTCGGCCTCGTCATGAGTCACCTGGGCAGCGCCCACGATCCCTCCGACCCGCGCAACGGCGAGCAGCTGGCGCGGTTCTCGGCCGTGCGGCCGCTGTTCCCGGAGGCGCGGGCCAGCTTCGCCAACTCCGGCGGGACCTTCCTGGGCCCCGAGTACCGTTTCGACATGGTCCGCCCGGGCGTCAGCCTCTACGGCGGCGGGCCGGAGGAACGGCCCGACCCGGCCATCGCCACCGTCGTGCGTCTGGAAGCGCCCGTGCTGGACATCCGGCGGGTCGCCGCAGGCGAGCACCTGGGCTACGGCTCGGGCCTCGTCCTGCAGTCCCCGACGCGCGTCGCCCTGCTCGGCGCCGGCTACACCGACGGCATCATCCGCGCCGCGCGGCAGCAGGGGTACGCCTGGCTGGCCGGGGCGCGGCGCCGGCTGCTGGCCGTGACCATGGATCTGACCATCGTCGAAGCGGGCGATGCGCCTGTGCAGGTCGGCGAGATGGCCGAGCTGCTCGGCCCGAACGTGCTTCTCGACGACCTCGCTCAGGCCGCGGGGACCGTGGCGCACGAGGTGCTCGTGCGGCTCAGCCCCCGGGCCGAGCGGATCTACCTGGGCGGCTGACGGCTACTGCGCCGCCAGCTTCTCCAGGCGGCCGGGATCGACAGCGGCGACCGCGCGCTTCAGCTCGTCCATGCTCACCCCGTCGCCTTCGGCCTGGACCATGAACCGCTCGCCCACCATGACGCCGTAGGAGCCGTGGCGGCTGCTGCTGTCGTACTCTTCCATGGTCATCCGGCCGTCCACCTTGCCGACCCGCTCGTAGCGACCGTTCTCCTCGGACGAGGACTCCACGTTGAAGGCGCTGCCGAGCGCGGCCAGGGCGCCCATGGCGCCGAGATCGGTGACCGTGAGGGTCAGGCTGGCGTCGCCCTTGGAATAGGTGGCCTTGGCGGTCGAGCCCTGCAGGCCGCCCACGCCGGCGCTCTCGGTCGACAGCCCCGTGCGGGCGAAGCCGGCGACCGAGTCCGGCAGGTAGCCTTTGAAGGTCGCCGGATCGACCGTGCCGCCGCCGTCGGCCTTGCCGGCCGCTGCGGCCTCCATCTGGGCCGCCGCCCTCTCCATCTTCTTGGCCGCCGCCTCGAGCTCGCCGAGGTCGACGCTCTTGCCGCCGATCTGCACCTCACCGGCCGGACGGGCCGCGAACGGGCTGGGCGCGGCGAACCGGGTCATCTGGCCCACGACGAAGTATATGATCATGGTGACGACGATCGCGGCGATGATGCTGACCGCCACATAGGGGATCGCCTTCTCTTCCGGCGTCTTCATCAGCACCGGCAGACCCTTGTAGAGCAGGAAGAAGCTGTAGAGCCCGAGCAGGCCCAGCACGCTCAGCGGCGGGAAGAGGCTGAAAATCCCGGCGACCCAGGCCGCCGTGTAGGAGTAGGTGGCGACCTTCAGCGCCTGGATCGAGTTCTTCTGGCCGCCGAAAGTCGGCGCCAGCGCGTCGATGATCAGCGCCAGGATGTACACCGAGGCCAGCGACAGCAGGTAGGACACGACCGCATTGCCGAGGGCGAAGCCGATCCCCGGCTTGAACACCGCGATGCCCGGGATCCCGAGCCCGAACACCATCATGCCGATGAAGGAGGCGACCGCGGGGATCGCCGCCAGCGGGATGATGTAGCTCTTGTAGAGGGAGCCTACGCTGGCCGGCTCGGTGTCGATCACCCGCCACGTATCCCCAGGACGCAGCAGGATGTCCTTCACCCGCTGGATCAGGTTCGAATGCGACGAACCCGGCTCGACTACGCTCATGACGCCTCCCAACTCCCCGAAACGTTGCAGCCGAAGGTATCCCATGGCGCGGGCGTGGCAAACGGCCGCCCGCACAGACGGGAACGACCCGCGCGGCTACACTTTCGGGGAGGCGAATCAGGAGCGTTCATGGCCCGCGACGGCGCCGTCTATGCCTGCCAGTCCTGCGGGGCCGTACAGACGAAGTGGGCCGGCCAGTGCGCGGCCTGCGGCGCCTGGAACACCCTGGTCGAGGAACTGCAGAGCCGCCCACCGGGCGCCCTGGCGCCCAGCCGCGGATCGGCGCGCGGTCGTGGCCTGGCCTTCGAGGGCCTCGAACAACACACCCCTGCCCCGCCCCGTATCACGACCGGCGTCGAGGAGTTCGACCGGGTCTGCGGCGGCGGCGTGGTGCCGGGCTCGGCCATCCTGCTGGGCGGCGACCCCGGCGTCGGCAAGTCCACCCTGTTGCTGCAGGTCGCCGCCTCCGCGGCCATGCGCGGGGCGGCCTGCGCCTTCATCTCCGGCGAGGAGGCGATCGAGCAGGTCCGCTCGCGGGCCCAGCGGATGGGGCTCGCCGCGGCGCCGGTGAAGCTGGCCGCCGAGACCGCCCTGCGAGAGATCCTGGAGGGCCTGAAGAAGGAGCGCTTCGACCTCGTGATCATCGACTCCATCCAGACGATGTGGAGCGACGCGCACGAGGCCGGTCCCGGCTCGGTGACCCAGGTGCGCGCCGCGGCCGGCGAACTGGTGCGGCTGGCCAAGAAGCGTGGCGTCGCGGTGATCCTGGTCGGCCACGTGACCAAGGACGGCGCCATCGCCGGTCCCCGGGTGGTCGAGCACATGGTCGACGCGGTGCTCTCCTTCGAGGGCGAGCGCGGCTATCCCTTCCGCATTCTGCGCGGGGCCAAGAACCGCTTCGGCGCCACAGACGAGATCGGGGTGTTCGAGATGGGCGATGCGGGCCTTTCCGAGGTCCGCAATCCCTCGGCGCTGTTTCTCAACACCGCCGGCGAGCGCGCCGCGGGAGCCGCGGTGTTCGCAGGCATCGAGGGCTCCCGGCCGGTGCTGGTGGAGGTGCAGGCGCTGGTCGCGCCGTCGGCCTACGGCACGCCCCGCCGGGCGGTCGTCGGCTGGGATTCCGGCCGGCTGGCCATGGTGCTGGCGGTGCTGGAGGCCCGTTGCGGCCTCGGCTTCGGGGACCGTGACGTCTATCTGAACGTCGCCGGCGGCCTGCGCATTTCGGAACCTGCGGCGGATCTCGCCGCGGCTGCGGCGCTGGCGTCCTCCGCTGTCGATCAGGCCCTGCCCCAGGACTGCGTGGTGTTCGGAGAGGTCAGCCTTTCGGGCGACGTGCGCCCGGTCAGCCGGATGGAGAGCCGGCTCAAGGAAGCCGCCAAGCTGGGTTTCCGGCGCGCGCTCGCGCCGAAGGACGCCGAGGGCGGCGGAGGGCTGGCGGTGACCGGCGTAGCCAGGCTGGCCGACGCCATCCAGCGGATCGGCGACGGCGACTGGGGATAGGACGCGTGATGACCCTCTTCGACGTCATCGCCCTGGCCGTGCTGGCGGTCTCGGCCATCGTCGGGTTCGTGCGCGGCGGCGTGCGCGAGATGTTCAACGTCGCCTCGCTGATCGTCGCGGCGCTCGTGGCGGTGTTCGGGCTGCGCTTTTCCGGCCCCGTGATGCGCGACGTGATGGATCCGGACTGGACAGGAAATGTAGCAGCCGTGGTGATCGTGTTCGTGGCCACCTATATCGCGCTGCGTGTCGGCGGCGCGTTCCTGGCCCGGAGACTCCACGCCACTCAGGCGCTCGGGGCCCTGGATCGTGCGGTCGGCGTCGGATTCGGCCTGCTTCGCGCGCTGGCCGTCCTCGGAGCCTTCGCCCTGGTGTTCAATGCGGCCACACCGCCCGAAAGAGTGCCCCCCTGGATCAGCGGTGCGGCGCTTTACCCCTTGACCTCGGCGGCCGGAGAGGTGCTGAAAGCCTTCGCACCCAAGGGTTTGGACATGGCAGGTCAGCTGAAGCCGGCCATCGAGGACGCCGTCCGTGACGGCGCGCGCGACCCTGCGGACAGCGCAGTTGACGCCCGGCCGCAGGCTCGGCCCGGCGATGTGGTGGAGAAGACCCGATGAATTCGGTTAGCGACCGCTGGTCCCCGGCGCCGCGCGACCCGTTGGACGACACGCTGCGGCTCGAGTGCGGCGTCTACGGAGTCTTCGACGTCTCCGAGGCGGCGACCATCACCGCCCTGGGACTGCACGCGCTGCAGCACCGTGGCCAGGAGGCGTGCGGCATCGCCACCTTCGACGGACAGCGCTTCCACACCGAACGGCACATGGGCCATGTGGGCGACGCGTTCACCGGCGCGGACCTGGTCCAGCGCCTGCCCGGCATGGCCGCCATCGGCCACACCCGCTACTCCACCTCCGGCGGCAGCATCATCCGCAACGTCCAGCCGATGTTCGCGGACCTCGCGGCCGGCGGCGTGGCCATCGCCCACAACGGCAACCTGACCAACGCCCTGACCCTGCGCGAGCAGCTGGTCGAGGAAGGGGCGATCTTCCAGTCGACCTCGGACAGCGAGGTCATCCTCCACCTCATCGCCCGTTCGCGTAAGCGCAAGATCGTCGACCGCTTCATCGACGCCATGTCGCGCATCGAGGGCGGCTACGCCCTGGTGGCGCTGACCAACAAGAAGCTGATCGGCGTCCGCGACCCGCTCGGCATCCGCCCGCTGGTGCTGGGCGAGTTCCAGGGCCGCTACGTGCTGGCCTCGGAGACCTGCGCGCTCGACATCATCGGCGCCCGCTTCGTGCGCGACATCGAGCACGGCGAGATGGTGGTGATCGACAAAGACGGGCTGAAGAGCCTGCGGCCGTTCCCGGCCGCCCGCGCCCGTCCCTGCATCTTCGAATACGTCTACTTCGCCCGCCCGGACTCGGTGGTGAACGGCCGCTCGGTCTACGAGGTGCGCAAGCGGATGGGCCAACGGCTGGCCCACGAGACCCCCGCCGACGTCGACGTGGTGGTGCCGGTGCCGGACTCCGGCGTCCCAGCCGCCCTCGGCTACGCCCAGGAGGCGGGCCTGCCCTACGAGCTGGGGATCATCCGCAACCACTACGTCGGCCGCACCTTCATCGAGCCGACCCAGGGCCTGCGCGAACTCGGCGTGCGCATGAAGCTTTCTCCCAACCGCTCGGTGCTGGCCGGCAAGCGGGTGATGCTGATCGACGACTCCATCGTGCGCGGCACCAACTCGGTGCGCGTGGTGCGGATGGTGCGCGAAGCGGGCGCCAAGGAGGTCCACCTGCGCTCGGCCTCGCCGCCGCTGAAGTATCCGGACTTCTACGGCATCGACATGCCGGACCGCGACAAGCTGCTGGCGGCCAGCAAGACGCTCGACGAGATCCGCGAGTTCATCGGCGTCGAGACCATGGGCTTCCTGTCGGTCGAGGGGCTGTACTGGGCGATGAACAGCGCCCCGCGCGACCCGGTGAACCCGCAGTTCACCGACCACTACTTCACCGGCGACTATCCCACCCGGCTGCTCGACCGCGAGATCGCCCTGGGCCGCAACGAGCAGGCCGAGCGCCAGCTGTCCTTCCTGGTCGGCGCGTGAGCCCTCCAGCGCGGCGTCCTTCCGAGGCGTGAGAGCTCGAACGAGGCCGTGAAATCGCTACTCGCTCGCCTGTCGATCGACTGGTACCTCCTGGCCATCGTCGGGATGGTGGCGCTCGCCTCCATCCTGCCGGCGCGCGGCGAGACGGCCGAGTGGACGGCGCTGGCCACCAAGGTCGGGATCGCCCTGGTCTTCTTCCTGCACGGGGCGAAGCTGTCGCGCGAGGCCGTCGTCGCGGGCATGATCCACTGGCGTCTGCACGTCCTGGTGCTGGGCGTCACCTTCGTGGTCTTCCCGCTGGCCGGCATTGGCCTCGCCGCCCTGCCCGCCTGGATCACTCCGCCGGCGCTGGCGGCCGGTCTCGTCTACCTCGCCTGCCTGCCCTCCACGATCCAGTCGGCGATCGGCTTCACGGCCATCGCCCGCGGCAATGTCGCGGCCGCGGTCTGCGGCGCCTCGGCATCCAACCTCCTGGGGATCGTGATCACCCCTCTGCTGGTCGGGACCCTGCTCAGCGCCGAGGGCGGGATCTCCTTCTCCTCGGTGGAGGCGATCCTCTGGCAACTGCTGGCCCCGTTCGTAGCCGGACAGCTGGTCCATCCGTTCGTCGGCGGCTTCATGCGCCGCTACGCCAAGCCGCTGCAGCTCGTCGACCGCGGCTCGATCCTGCTTGTGGTCTACAACGCCTTCTCGGGAGCAGTGGTGGCCGGAATCTGGAGCCAGGTCTCGATCCCCGATCTCGCGCGCCTGACGCTCATCTGCCTCGTGCTGCTGGCCGCCTCGCTCGGCCTGTGCATCTGGCTGGCGCGCTTGCGCGGCTTCTCGGTCGAGGATGAGGCGACCATCGTGTTCGGGGGCTCCAACAAGAGCCTCGCGGCCGGGGTGCCGATGGCCGGCGCCCTGTTCCCGGCGGCGACAATGGGCTTCGTGCTCCTGCCCGTCATGCTCTATCACCAGTTCCAGCTGATGGCCTGCGCGGCCATCGCCCAGCGCTACGCCAAGAGAGCCCCTTCCGAATGACCGACAAGACCCTGGAGGGCCGGATCGCCCTCGTCACCGGAGCCAGCCGCGGCATCGGCCGCGCCGCCGCGCTCGCGCTCGCCGACGCCGGGGCGCACATCGTCGCCGTCGCCCGCACGCCCGGCGGCCTGGAAGAGCTCGACGACGAGATCAAGGCCCGCACCGGCCAGGGCGCCACCCTCGTCCCGATGGACATCGCCGAGGGCGACGGGCTCGACCAGCTGGGGCTGGCCATCCACCAGCGGTTCGGGCGGCTGGACATCCTGGTGCATGCCGCCGCCATCCTGGGCGGCATCAGCCCGGTCAGCCACGTGGATATCAAGACCTGGGACCGGGTGGTGGCGGTGAACCTGACCGCGAGCTGGCGGTTGATCCGCTCGGTCGAGCGGCTGATGCGCGAATCCAAGCGCCCGCGGGCCATCTTCCTGACCAGCGGACGGGTGGCGCGTCCCAAGGCCTTCTGGGGTCCCTACGGGGCGACCAAGGCGGCGCTGGAAAACCTGGTGCGCACCTGGGCGGACGAGCTGGAGAACACGCCGATCCGCGCCGCCCTGCTCGACCCCGGCGCCATGCGCACCCGGATGCGCGCCGAGGCGATGCCGGGCGAGGACCCGGCCGAACTGCCCGAGCCTTCCGAAATCGGCCCGCTTATCGTGGAGCTCGCGGACGCCGACCTGGGCCTGCCCCACCAGACGGTCGAGTTCCGGGCCTGGAAGGCTTCCCGCCAGGTCCTCTCGGCTTGAGCCCGGCCGCCTTTGCGGCCCGGGCCTTGCCGCCCAGCACGCGGTCCGCAACGCCCGCGGACTTGGGCTTCGGCTTGGGCTTGCCCCCGGTCAGCTTTACGCGCGCGGCCCTCGCCCCTTCGGGCGTCGCCCAGGCCGGTGCCGGGCGACCCTCGGCTTCCTCCTCGGCGTAGGGGTTGCGACCCGACTTGACGGTCAGACGGATCGGCACGCCCGGCAGGTCGAAGCTCTCGCGAAGCGAATTGATCAGGTAGCGGCGGTAGCTGTCGGGCAGATGCTCGGCGCGGCTGGCGAACATCACGAAGGTCGGCGGCCGCGCCTTGGTCTGGGCGATGTACTTGGGCTTGATGCGTCGCCCGTTCACGGCCGGCGGCGGGTGCCGCTGAAGGGCCATATGAAGCCAGTCGTTCAGGTCGCGGGTCTTGACCTTGGTCGACCAATCCGCGTGGGTCTTGAACACCGCCGGCATCAGCCGGTCCAGGCCGCGTCCCGTCTCGGCCGAGAGCGCGATGATCGGCGCGCCGCGCACCTGCGGCAGCAGCCGGCCGGTCTCCTCGATGATCTCCTTCAGCCGCGCCTGCGGCTCCTCCACCAGATCCCACTTGGCCAGCACGAACACCAGGCCCCGGCCTTCCCGCTCGACCAGGTCGGCGATCTGCAGGTCCTGGATCTCCAGCGGATGGGTGGCGTCCATCACCAGGATGACCACTTCGGCGAAGGTGATGGCCCGGATGGTGTCCTGGGTGGACAGCTTCTCGAGCTTCTCCTGCACCTTGGCCTTGCGGCGCAGGCCGGCGGTGTCGACCAGACGCACCGGTCGGTCTTCCCAGGTCCAGTCGACGGGAATGGCGTCGCGGGTGATGCCGGCCTCGGGGCCCGTCAGCAGCCGGTCCTCGCCGATCAGCCGATTGACCAGGGTGGACTTGCCGGCGTTCGGGCGGCCCACGATGGCGATCCGCACAGGCTTTTCTCCGCGCTCCTCGTCGTCGTCCTCCTCGGTCTCTGCTGCGGCAGATTCCACGGCCACCACCGCCGCGTAGAGCTCGCCCATGCCTTCGCCGTGCTCGGCGGAGAGTTCCACCGGCTCGCCGAGCCCCAGGCGGAAGGCCTCCAGCGCGCCGGCCTCCCCGGCCTTCCCCTCGGCCTTGTTGGCGACCAGCACGACCGGCTTGTCGCGCTTCCTCAGGATCTCGGCGAACACCTCGTCCATCGGGGTGACGCCTTCGCGCGCGTCGATCACGAACAAAGCCACGTCCGCCTCGTCGATGGCGCGCTCGGTCTGGGCGCGCATGCGCGCCTCCAGGCTCTCGTCCGTGGCGTCCTCGAAGCCCGCCGTGTCGATCAGCTCGAGGTCGATGTCGCCCAGGCGACCGGTGGCGAACCGGCGGTCGCGGGTGACGCCCGGCCGGTCGTCGACGATGGCGAGCTTCTTTCCGGCCAGCCGGTTGAACAGCGTGGACTTGCCGACGTTGGGCCGACCGACGATGGCGAGCTTGAGCGGCATGAGCGGTTCGTCTCCTGCGGACTTAACGCAGGGCGATGAGCTCCGCCTCGTCGGTGACCACGTAGACCATGCCGTTCGCCGCGATCGGCGCCAGCAGGCCCGGCGAACCGATGCCCATGGAATGCTCGACGGCGCCGGTCTTGGCGTTCAGGGCCGCGAGCCGGCCGGTGCTGGACACCAGAACCAGCCGGTTGGAGGCGAGCAGCGGGCTGGACCAGATCGGCCGCACCTTCCCACGGCGCTCGAAGAAGCCGAAGAAGCCGCCACCTCCGGCGTCCTGCTCCAGGCCCTCGTTGAGGTCGCGGATCCAGTAGACCTGGCCGGAGTCGCGGTTCACGCAGATCACTTCTCCGAACTTCGAGACGACGTAGACCACGTCACCCGCCGGCCAGGGAGTGGTGATCCCGGTCACCGGCAGGTTCCAGCGCGCCGTGCCGGTTCGCAGGTCGACCGCGGCGAACACGCCCGAATGGCTCACCGCATAGACGTCGCCCTGATAGATCACCGGGCGGCCGGGAATGTCGCGGATTTCGGACAGGGCGGTGGTGCGGCTGGCCCGCGACAGGGCCTCGGCCCACAGGTCGTTGCCGTTGTTGACCCGCAGCGCCACCAGTTCGCCCGAACCGAAGGCGGCGACGACCGTGTCGCCGGTCACCGCCGGGCTGGAGGCGGCCAGCACCCGGGCCGGCTCGGTCAGCGCCTGGTAGGTCCAACTCGGTTCGCCCGTAGCGGCGTCGAAGGTCAGCAGGGTGTTGTCGATGGACACCGCCATCACCCGTCCGCCGGCGATCGTCGGCGCGCCGTGGACCGGCTGCTCGGTCTCGCGCCGCCAGCCGACCGCGCCGGTGGCCGCGTCGAGCTGCACCACCAGCCGGTAGCCGGAGGTCACGTAGATCTTGCCGTTGGCGTAGGCCAGGCCGCCGCCGAACGCCTCGCGATCGCGCTTGTTGTCGGACCGCAGTTCGGTGCGCCAGACCTCGCGGCCGCTCTGGGCGTCGCGCGCCGAGACGTTGGCCAGGCCGTCCATCACGAACACCTTGCCTTCGGCGACGATCGGCGGCGCCGTGACGTGCTTGCCGCGGCCCGAGCCTTCCCCGAAGCGCTGGCGCCAGGCGATCGACAGTCCCTGCCCCGCCTCCACATGGCCGATGGCCTGCTCGGGCGTGCCGCCCGGCAGCGGCCAGTCGGACCTGGGCGTCGCCATGGGCAGGTTGAAGTCCTGCCCGGCGAGGGCGTCGGACACCTGAACATTGGCCTCCGCGCCGACGATCGGAATGCGTTCGCCTTCGGAGGCGATTTCCTGCGGTTCGTCGTCGCTGCGGTCGAACGGGTTCAGCCGGCTCACCGTCGAGCAGCCGGCGACGGCCAGGGAGACCGCCAGGACGGCGATCAGGGGCGTGCGGCGGATTTGGATCATTGGGTCCGGGGGGCTGGTTGTTGCGACGCGGGCGCGGCCGGTTCGGGCAGGGCTGCGGCGGCCTTGAGGGTTTCCGGCAGAGCCTTTGCCGTTCCCGAGTCGATGAGTTCGACGGCGACGGTCGCCCGCTGACGGACGCCCTCGGGCGCATCCAGCAGGTCCTTCAGCGCCGAGAAGTCCTTGCGCGCGCCGTCGAAATCGCCGGCGGAGAGCTTGGCGATGGCCAGAGCCTCCTCGGCGAGGATGCGATAGGGCCGGTCCTCCTTGCTCAGCGGCTCGAGCCTTTCCTGGATCTGGGCCAGGGAGGCCGAATCCATGAGCGCGAAGGCGGATTTGAGGCGGGCGGCGTCACCCAGCAGCACGTCCGGCGCGGCCTCGGCGGCCGCATCGTACAGCTTCACCGCCTCGTCGCGCTTGCCCTGGGTCATGCGGATGCCGCCCTGGTGCATCAGCGCCAGCGCCTTGTAGGCGCGCGACGGCGAATCGGCGACCTCGCCGAACAGCTTGTCGGCCTCTTCCGTACGTCCCTGCTGCAGGACCTCGAGCGCCTGGGCGTACTGCTCGGACGCGGCCTCGGCGGCCCGCTGGCGATACTCCTGGTAGCCCCAGACGCCGAGGGCGATCAGCAACGCGGCCGCAAGCGCGCCGAGCGCCCAAGGCAGCGCCTTGAGCGCAAGCGTCTTGTAACGGTCGGAGCGAAGCTGCTCCTCGACCTCTTCGAACAGATCGACCACGTGTGGGGAACTCCGCGCTCAGGCGACCTCGGGTGTGCGCGCGAACCTATAGCGCTCGCGCAGCGCCCGCAACGCCGGCGCCGACCCCATGCGGACCCAAGTCGCGCCCGTTAACCTTCCAAGCTTACCGTGGCTGAACCGGACGGGGCGCAACTCCTTGGCGGAGACCAGGAGCGAACTCGCGATGAGCGCCAGCGACACCACCACCTATCTTACCGCGCCAGGGCGCCCGCAGCGCCTGGCGCTGATCATGGCCCTGGGCCTGTTGGCCAGCAATCTGTTCGCCCTGAAGGCCGGGCCGGGCATCGCCACCATGGCCGCCGCGCTGAGCTGCGTGGTCGCCCCGATCGCCGCCCTCACTGGCCTCCTGCCTCGCGGGGCGATGTCGCCGCCGGTGCAGATCGAGGCCAACGTGATCTACCGGCCGCTGCCGGAGCGGAACGTTCGGATGTGGACGCTGGCGGCGCCGGCCTGCTGGCTGCTGGCCATCCCGCTGGCCCTGAAGGCGCACGAGAACGGCGTCTTCGTCGCCATCGGCGTCGCGCTGGTGGTGACGATCGTGGCCCTCGAACTGCTGGCGCGGGTCCGCCTGGAGGGCGTCAGCTTCTCGGTGGACGAAGGCGGCGTCTACGACGCCTCGACCATGCGCCGGCCCGTCCCCTGGTCGGCGATCCGCGGCGTGCGGCCGGTCGGCCGTGGCGACTCCTCGGCGCTGATCATCGAGACCGCCCGCCCGGCCGACTACGTCCAGCCCTGGCTCGCCGTCCTCGCCCCCTCGCGCCAACCCAGGCTATCTCTCTCGGACCTGACGCCCGAAGAGCGGCGGATGATCGTCGGGCGGGTGGCGCGCCGCCTCGAGCGCGGCTGGGCCTGACGCCCGGCTCAGCCGGCCTTGGCGAAATAGATCTCGGCGGGGCCGGGGAAGCTGCGGGCGCGGACATCGTCTGCATAGGCCGCCACAGCCTTGCCGATCTCGCCCCGCAGGTCGCCGTAGCGGCGCACGAACTTGGGCGTCCAGTCGAACAGGCCCAGCATGTCGTCGGTGACCAGGATCTGGCCGTCACAGCCGGCCGAGGCGCCGATGCCGATGGTCGGCACGTCGATCGCCTGGGTGATCTCCCTGGCCAGGCCTTCGGCCACGCCTTCGACCACGACGGCGAAGGCGCCGGCGGCCGCCGTGGCCTTGGCCTCCTCGAGGATCCGCCGGCGCTCCTCGCCGGCCTTGCCCTTGGCCTTGAATCCGCCGTCGACGTTGATCGCCTGTGGCCGCAGGCCGACGTGGCCCATCACCGGCACGCCGCGCTGGACCATGTAGGCGATGGTGTCGGCGACCGTCGGGCCGGCCTCGACCTTCACCGCCTGGCAGCCGGTTTCCTTCAGGATCCGCACCGCGTTGGCGTAGGCCGCCTCGGCGCCGCCCTCATAGGAACCGAACGGCATGTCGACCACGACCATGGCCTTGCGCGCGCCGCGCATCACCGCCTGGCCGTGCAGGATCATCATCTCCATGGTCACGCCGACCGTGTTGGGCAGCCCGTGCACCACCATGCCGACGGAGTCTCCCACCAGCAGCAGGTCGCAATGCTCGTCCAGGATCTCGGCCACCGGCGTGGTGTAGGCCGTCAGGCAGACGATGGGCGTGCCGTTCTTGCGGGCGGCGATGTCGGGCGCGGTCACCCGCTTGACCGTTTCCTGGCGCTGGGAGGACATGGGTTCCTCAGATCTCCTCGATCATGCGGGTGATCACGAAAGCCACCGCCAGGCCGGCGAGGCCGGCGGCGAGCCAGACCACGTTTCCGGCGCCGGTCAGCGCGCTCATCCAATCCGATTGCGAAGCCACCTGGCTGACCCCTGCGGTCAACAGCCGCGCCGGACCGGCCGCGGCCGCCTGCACGTCGGTGGCGAAATTGCTCAGCACCAGCTGGCTGGCCCCGATTACGCCGCCGACCACGCCGGCGAAGCCGATCAGCACCCGGCGGGTGGCCCAGCCCCGGTCCAGACGGCGTTCCACGCGCTGGGCGAACGCCTCGGCGTCGCCGAACGCCGGCGCATCGGCGAACAGGCGCTCGATCCGGCGTTCGAAGTCGACTTCAGCCATTGCCGCGCCTCCCTTCCAACGCCGCGCCGTCGCCAGGCGCCAGTCGCGCTCTGAGCTTCTCCAGACCACGTTTGACATGGGATTTGACCGTTCCAAGCGGCAGGTTCAAGGCTTCCGCCGCCTCACCGTGGGAAACTCCGGCTCCGTAGCAGAGCGTGACGCACATTCGCTCCGCCGGAGACAGGCCCTTCAGCCCTTCGTCGAGATCGATCAGACCGGCCGCATCGCCCTCTCCGCGCGGCGCGGGATCGGCCTCCGCGGCGCCTTCGGCGAGCACCGCCAGCAGCCGCCGCTCGCGCTGCAGTCGGCGCAGGTAGACGCGCGCGGCGATCCGCTTCACCCAGCCGCCGAACGTGCCCTCGCCGCGGAACTCGGTGATCCGCTCGAAGGCGGCCAGGAAGGCGTCCTGGGCCGCGTCGTCGGCCTCGGCAGGCGCAGCACCCATCCGGCGCAACAGCCCGCGCACCGCCGAACCGTGGCGGCGCACCAGTTCGCCGAACGCCCGGCGATCGCCGGTGGCGGCGTGGCCGGCCAGCTCGACGTCGTGCAGACTCGCGTACCTGATCTGTTGGAGGCCCGGCATGGGCGTCTACCCCCGTCCGGGCGCTAGTTCTTCTTCCGGCCGACCGCCCAGAGAACGATGAACGCCAGGCCGATCAGGCCGGGGATGGCGGCGATGCCCATGAAGACATGGGTCGCGTCAGGCTCGTTGTAGCCCACGAAATAGCCCATCAGCGCCAGGCCGACGCCCACGGCGAGCCAGACGATTCCCTGACGCAGATCCTGATCCGGATGGCGGTAGGCGCCCTTGGCCTCCTTCACCGGCTGGGTCATGGCCTGGACGATTTCCGGCGGGATGGGCTCGCCGCGCTCCACCGCGGCGCGCAGGGTCTCCTGCAGCTTCTGCTGCTCGAGGCTGCGGAAGTAGCGCGGCACGATGACGATCGCCGCGATCATTGCGAACAATCCCAGCGGGACCAGGATTTCCATCTCTCAACTCTCCTCTCGATGCGCCGAGCCCTCGCGGGAGCTCCTTCTGATAGCAAGAGACCTGGAGCTCCGCCTTCGGATGCGCGCGAAGGCATGAAATTCTCGTCACATTTCGGCCGACGTGACGTTGCGCCGACTTGCCAAGCGTGGCTACAGGCTGTAGTCGCGACTCATTCTCAGTTGCATACGCCCCTAATGTCCAGCACCCCGACCACCCCGCCGACGATGGCCCAGGATGCGTCGCCGGCGATCCGCCTGAGTCAGGCGCGGCCGGGCGACGCCGGCTGGATCGTCGAGGTCCGCCAGCAGTCGGGGCGCGACCGCAGCCTTCCACCCGAGGAGCTGGAGCGCCGGCTGCTCGAGTTCGGTTTTGTCGAGGGGGCGACGGTCGAACTGCTGCACGAGGGCCCGGTCGGCGGCGATCCCATCGCCGTACGCCTCGACGATATGCGGGTGGCGCTGCGCCGCGACGACGCCCACGAGGTCTGGATCCGCCTGGCCGCGGAGGCGAAATGAGCGCCCTCTCCGCCCGCATCGCCCTGGTCGGCAACCCCAACAGCGGCAAGACGGCCCTGTTCAACGCCCTGACCGGCGCCCGCCAGAAAGTCGCCAACTACGCCGGCGTGACCGTCGAGCGGAAGGAGGGGACCGTAAAGACCCCGGCCGGCCGCACGCTCTCCGTGCTCGACCTGCCGGGCACCTATTCGCTCCGGGCGCGCAGCCCGGACGAAGCGGTGACGCGCGATGCGGTGCTGGGGCGGCTGGCCGGCGAGACGCCTCCCGACGCCCTCGTCGCCGTGGCCGACGCCACCAACCTGCGGCTGGTGCTGCGGCTGATCCTCGAGCTGAAGGCCGTGGGCCGGCCGATGGTGCTGGCCCTCAACATGTACGACATCGCCCAGCGCCAGGGCCTGAGGATCGACCTCGACGGCCTGCGCCGCGAGCTGGGTTGCCCCATCGTCACCACCGTGGCCACCCGCAAGCGCGGGATCGACGCCCTGACCGCCGAGGTCGACGCCCTGCTCGACAAGGGCGCGCTGGCCGGCCCCAACCAGTGGCGCGAGCCCACCGCGGCCGAGATACGCGACGCCCACCGCGAGGCCCAGCGCATCCTGCGCACCTACGTGCGCCCACCGGAGCGGCCGGACACCCTGACCGGCCGCATCGACAGCGTGCTGCTGCATCCGGTGGCGGGCCTGGCCATCCTGCTCGCCTTGCTGTTCCTGATCTTCCAGGCGGTGTTCGCCTGGGCCGCCCCGCTGCAGGACCTGATCGATCTGGGCTTCCAGGGGCTGGCCGGGCTCGTCGGGCAGGTGCTGCCGGACGGGCTGCTGCGCAGCTTCATCACCGACGGGCTGATCGCCGGCGTCGGCGGCGTGCTGGTGTTTCTGCCGCAGATCCTGGTGCTGTTCCTGTTCATCATCCTCCTGGAGGACTCCGGCTACATGGCCCGGGCCGCCTTCCTGATGGACCGGATCATGGGCGGCGCAGGGCTGCACGGGCGGGCCTTCATCCCGCTCTTGTCCTCCTTCGCCTGCGCCATTCCCGGCATCATGGCCGCGCGGGTGATCGACACCCGGCGGGACCGAATGACCACCATTCTGGTCGCCCCGCTGATGACCTGCTCGGCCCGCATTCCGGTCTACACCCTGATCATCTCGGCCTTCATCCCGTCCGAGCGGGTGTGGGGCGGGCTCAGCCTGCAGGGCCTGGTGATGTTCGGCCTCTACGCGGCCGGCATCCTCTCGGCGCTGCTGGTCGCCTTCGTCATCCGGCGCGTGTTCTGGCGCGGCGCGGTGGAGCCGTTCCTGATGGAGCTGCCGACCTACAAGCTGCCGGCGTTCTCCAGCGTCGCCCGAGGGCTGCTGCAGCGGGCGGAGATCTTCATCGGCCGGGCGGGCCGCATCATCCTGCCGTTGATGGTGCTGGTCTGGTTCCTCTCCAGCTTCCCGGCCGCGCCGCCGGGAGCGGAGTCGCCCATCGACTACACCTTCGCCGGCCGGCTGGGCCACTTCCTGCAGCCGCTGCTCGCCCCGATCGGGTTCAACTGGCAGATGACCGTGGCGCTGATCCCCGGCTTCGCCGCCCGGGAGGTCGCGGTGGCCGCGCTCGGCACCGTCTATGCGGTGGGTGACGCCGAGGCCAACATCGGCGCCCTGGCGACCCAGCTCCATCACCACTGGTCGCTGGCCACCGGCCTGTCGTTCCTCGCCTGGTACGTGTTCGCCCCACAGTGCCTGTCGACCCTGGCGGTGGTGAGGCGCGAGACCAACAGCTGGGTCTGGCCGGCGGTGATGGTCGCCTATCAGGGGGGCCTCGCCTACCTCGCCGCCTTCATCGTCTATCGGACGGCGGTGGCCTTCGGGGCAGGCTAGGCCGACGGCCTGGCCTCGTAGATGTTGACGGTCATCTCGCCGCAGCGGGCCTGCTCACGCGTCAGGCTCCAGCCCTTCTCGCGCAGCCAATCCGCGAAGCCCTTGGCGGTCGGCCGGCCCGGCTCGCCGAGAACCAGCAGGCCGCCGGACGCCAGTCGGCGCCGGGCGAAGGCCTCCACGTACGGCCACTGGCTCACCTCGTAGAGCACGTCGGCGCCGACGATCAGATCGAACGGCCCTGGCAGGTCGTCGGTGCGCCAATCGCAACGGGCGACGCGGCACCTCTCCGCCCAGGGCAGCGTGTTCAACCGCGCGAACAGCAGCGCCGCGGTGTCGATGTCGCCCAGCGTGACCCTGGCGCCGATGGCCGCCATCGCCGCGCCGGCCATGCCCATGCCGCACCCGAGATCGAGCGCGCGCAGATCGGCGATGGGCGCGCTCGCGGCCCGCCGGGTCAGGTGCTCGGAGACCGCCACCCCGCTCTCCCAGACGGCCGCCCAGTAGGGCACGTGCAGCTCGCGCCGGGGCGCGATCCCCTGTTCGCGCAGAGTCTCCAGGCGGCAGACCTCGTCCAGCACCGCGTTGGGGTCGGCCACACGGGTGAAGCGGATCGGCGCGCCGCCGCCGAACGCCAGCATCTCCTCCGTCACGTCGAACTCGCGGCGGATGCGGGCGAGCAGGCGCGTGCGGGCCTCGTCGGCCGGCGCCGGCGTTGGGTCGGCCACGATGCTCACCCGCCGGCCATCTTCAGGATGAGGTCCCACTCGGCCTCGCCGACCGGAGCCACCGACAGGCGGCTCTGGCGCAGGATGACGAGGCCCGCGAGCTTCGGCTCGGCCTTGAGCTGGGCCAGCGTCACGGGCTGCTTCAGGCTCCGCACGGAGCCGAGTTCCACGGCCACGAAGCGGCCCGACTCGTCGGTCGGGTCGGGGAAGGCCTCGCGGACCACCTCGGCGATCCCGACCACGGCCTTGGCGTCGCCCGAATGGTAGACCAGCACCTGGTCGCCCTTGCGCATGCCCTTCAGGTGCAGCGCCGCGGCGTTGTTGCGCACGCCGTCCCAGACGGTGCGGCCCTCGCGCTCCAGGTCCGCGTAGCTGTAGGTCTCGGGCTCGGTCTTCACGAGCCAGTGGGAGCTGCTCATGGCCCCTTCTTAGGCGAGCCGCGGCTGGTTTGGAACGTCAGCCGCCGGGTGGCGGAAGGGACGGATTCCAGACCACCTCCCAGACGTGGCCGTCCAGGTCCCGGAAGTAGCCGGCGTAGCCGCCCCAGAGGGTGTCCTGCGCCGGATTTACGATCCGCGCGCCCGCCGCCTCGGCCTGGGCCATCACCGCATCGACCTCGACCCGGCTGCCGACGTTGTGGCCGAGAGTGAAGGCCGTCGGGCTGGGCGGCGAGGGTTCGAGTCCGGTGTCGTGGGCGATGTCGGCCTGCGCCCACAGGGCCAGCTTGAGCCCGCCGGCGAGGTCGAAGAAGGCCACCGCCCCGTGCTCGAACTCGCGCCCGACGATCCCCTCGGTCGGCAGGCCGAGGCCGTCGCGGTAGAAGGCGACCGCCCGCTCCAGGTCGGCCACCCCGAGGGTCAGGACGGAAATGTGCGGCCTCATCGACAGCCTCCTACGCGCTCGCCCTTGACCAGCTTTGACGCCGCGACGACGGTTTGGGAACTCCCCCTTCCCCTCCCCGGTTCAGGCGCGCATGACAGCCAGCCCCGAGACGATCATCCGGCCGGCGGCGGCGGCGGACGAGCCCGCGCTCGGCCGGCTCGGCGCGATGCTGGTCGCCCTGCACCACGACTTCGACCCCGACCGCTTCATCGCCCCGGGTCCGCGCACCGAGGCGGGCTACGCGAGCTTCCTCGCCGGTCAGATCGGGCGCAACGACGCCGTCCTGCTGGTCGCCGAGCATGGCGGCGCGGTGGTCGGCTACGTATTCGGGAGCCTGGACGGGACCGATTGGATGTCGCTGCGCGGCCCGGCCGGCGTCGTCCACGACCTGATCGTCGATCCGGACCGGCGCGGCGGCGGGATCGGCCGCCGGCTGCTGGAGGCGGCGCTGCAGGCGTTGCGGGACCTCGGCGCGCCGCGGGTGGTTCTCTCAACGGCTCACCGGAACGAGTCGGCCCAACGGCTGTTCGCCGCCATCGGCTTCCGCCCGACGATGATCGAGATGACCCGGGAGTGGCCCGACTAGCCGCCTGGCCTGCCCAGGAGCAGCGGCGCCCAGCAGGCCGCGGCGACCAGCACCAGGCCAGGTCCGACGCGCAGCAGGAAGGACTTCCCGCCGCCGGCCGTGGCCACCACCAGCTTGCTGACCGTGTTGGTGGTGATGCCCAGGAGGATGGGGATCAGCGCCGCCCGCGGCCCGATCTCGCCCGCGGCCGCCAGGGCGCCCATCGAGATGGCGGTCGCATGCGCGTCGACGAGACCCGCGAGGCCGCCCGCCAGCAGCAGGCCGCCCTGTCCGAAATGCTTCCGCGCCGCGGCCGACATCAGCAGCACGACCGCCACCGTCGCCGAGAAGGCCATGGCGCCGGTCAGGCTGAAGGCCCCGTCCCGCCGCGCCTCCTGGGCGGCCGGCCGGCGGAGCGCCCGCAGGGTGGTGGCGAGCCCGAACGCCAGCGCTACTGCGCCCCCGGCCGCCAGCGAGGGCGTCGCCGCCTGCAGAGTCTGCGGGCTGATGGCGGCCAGCAGCACCGCCATCTGGATCATCGTCGCCACGGTCGAGAGCACGGCCGCAGCGGCGGCGGCCGGACGTTCGGAGGGATTGCGCCGCGACCGAGCGCCCATCGCCCCGATGGTCGCAGTGCTGGACACGAAACCGCCCAGCAGCCCCGCCAGCGGCAGACCGAACCTGGCGCCGACCAGGCGCACGGCCACATGCCCCGCCGCACTCAGCACCAGGACGAGGATAATCAGCAGCCACAGCGTCCGGGGGTTGAGCACTCCGTACGGGTCGAGCGCCCGGTCGGGCAGCAAGGGCAGGACGACCAGGGTCGCGGCCGCCAGCATCAGCCCGTCCCACAGCTCGCGCTGGGTCAGCACCGAGCCGACGAAGCGCTGCAACGGCAGCTTGGCGGCCAGCAAGACGGCGGTGGTCACCCCGGCCATCGCCGCCACCGTGGCGTCCCGCATGGCCATGGCCCCGAGCAGCACCGTCAGCACCAGGGCGACCTCGGTGGTCAAGCCGGGATCCTGGGTGTGGCGGGTGGTCCAGTAGCTGACCGTCGTCAGCAGGCCCACCACGAGGGTGGTGGTGCAGAGCATCGCCAGCCCGCCGACCTGCAGGCTGACAGCGCCGGCCAGGGCCGCAACGGTGAACGTCCGGATGCCGGCGGCCGCGCCCTGCGCCTCATCCTGCTTGCGCCGCTCGCGCTCGGCCCCGATCAGCAGACCGATGCCCAGCGCCACGAGCAGCCCGAGCGCGACGTCCCTGGTGGCCCCGTCGAATGCCGGCATGCCTCGCCCCCAACACTTCGCGCCAACTTGCCGCCCCGGCGCGCCGAATGGCTAGAGCCTCGGCGCGGTCAGGCTTCCCGGCACATCCGGACATGGCCGTCCGGGCCGGTCCAGGTCATCTCGGCCCCCTTGCCCCGCAGGTCGTGGCCCCCGCCCGCGTAAGTGGATGCCCGACGCCGCGCGCTGCTGCGCTTGCGCCTGGTCGCTGCGCGGCGCCTCGCCGCTCTTGAACCGCAGATCGGCTTGGCGCGCGAGTTCGCTCACTACGGCTGAATGGCGGCTGTTGAGCTGAAAGGCCTCCCGGGCCACCAACACCTCACCGTAGGCCTGCGCCACGCGGGCCTCCAGATCGAGGCGCGCCTTGAGCGCTTGGTGACTCGCGCGCCTTGGCCGCATCGGCCTCGGCCTGCGCCCGCTGCAGGCCGGGCTCGTGCGCCACAGCAAGGGCGATGGCGTCGTTCAGATTGGTCGCGAACGCCGGCGAGAGCCCAAGCAGGCTCGCCGTCGCACCAATCGCTACCGCATGGACGACCGCTCGGCTCATCTGAACGCAGCGCCGGGCTTCACGCCCAGCTTCTTGAACACCATCGCTGCGGGGCAGAAGCCGGTGAACGCAGCCTGGATCATGTTCAGGCCGGCGAAGACCGCGAGCAGGATCCACCACGGGCTCACATAATGGGCGAGCAGCACGCTCGTCAGAACGACGAAGCCGGCGAAAACGAACACTGCACGATCGAGAGTCATCACACGCTCCTCAGTTCGGCCTCAGGCCGCAGCCTGGGCGAGAGCCTGGGTCGTCCAGGCGACGATCTGATTGGCGCTCATGGCGCCCGACTGCCGGGCGAGAACGCGGCCGTCGCGGAACAGGATGAGGGTCGGAATGCCGCTGATCCCGAGTTCAGCGGCGGCGGCAGGGTCCGCCTCGGAGTTCAGCTTCAGGAGCCGCACCTCAGGCTCGAGCTGCCTGGCCGCCGCGACGAAATGCGGGCCCATCATCCGGCAGGGTCCGCACCACGGGGCCCAGACGTCCAAGAGCACCGCGATCCCGCTGTTGGAGCGCAGATGGGCCATAAGCTCCTCCCCGCTCACTTCATCGGGACGGCCGTGGAAGAGCCGCTGGCCGCACCGGCCGCACTTGGCCGTCGAGGCGTCCCTGGCGTCCGGCGCACGATTGAGCGCGGCGCAGGCGGGACAGAGGATCTGTCGCATGGAGCGCCTCAGACCTTGAGCTTCCTGGCGCCCATGAGGTCGAGGGCGAACTTCTCGTAGAAGGTCTCGCTCTCGCCCTTCTTCACCTTGCGCAGGAAGTACTTCTCGAAGGCGATCTTCGCGAGATGGACCCACGTGCCCTCGGCCGACCAGTTCACATTGCGGGGCGGGATCTGCGGCTGGGCGTAGAAGGCGACACCGCCGTCGCCGAAGTCGGCCAGGCAGATGGCGTTCCAGGTGGCTTCGTGCGTCGCCGCGCGTCCCTCGATCAGGGCTTTCAGGTTCTGGGCGATCGCCGTGACCATGCTCTCGATCATGAAGCCGGTCTTGGGAACGCCCACCGGCACTGGGGTCTTGCCGGTCGGTGCAATCGCCACCGCCACGCCTAGGCCGAAGACGTTGGGGAACGCCGGATTGCGCTGGTTCTTGTCGACGATGACAAAGCCGCGCGGATTCGTCAGGCCCTCGATCCCGTGCACGGCCTCTACGCCCCTGAAGGCCGGCAGCAGCATGGAGAAGGCGAACGGCAGCTCGTGCTTGGCCTTCACCGATCCGTCGTCGGCGACCTCCTCGACTTCCAGCACGCCCGCCTCCGCCTTCAGGACCTTGGCGTTGGTCACCCACTTGATGTGACGGTTGCGAAGCTCGCTCTCCAGGAGCCCTTTCGTGTCGCCTACACCGTCGAGACCGAGGTGGCCTATGTAGGGCTCGGGCGTGACGAAGGTCATCGGCACCTTGTCGCGGATCTTCCGCCGGCGCAGCTCCGTATCGAGGATCATCGCGAACTCGTAGGCCGGGCCGAAGCAGGAGGCCCCCTGGACGGCGCCCACGACGATCGGGCCCGGGTTCTTCGCGAACGCCTCGAACGCCTCGGCCGCCTTCTCCGCGTGGTCCACGTGGCAGATCGACTCGGTGAAGCCCTGCGGGCCCATCCCTTCGATCTCGTCGAACGCCAGCTCCGGGCCCGTCGCGATGACGAGGTAGTCGTAGGTGAGGCTCTGGCCGTCGTTGAGCTCGATCCGGTTCTCGGCGGGATGCAGCCGTTTAGCCCCGACGCCCGTGTAACCGATCCCTTTCTTGCGCATGATCGGCGGGAGCGAGACCTCGATCGCCTTGCGCTTGCGCCAGCGCACAGCGACCCAAGGATTAGACGGCACGAAGTGGAACGTGTCGCCCTTGCTGACGACGGTCACTTCAGCTTTGGAGCCGAGCGCCGCCTTGATCTCGAAGGCCGCGATGGTCCCGCCCAGACCTGCTCCCAGAACGGCGATAACGGGCTTGCTCATATTTGCATCCTGACCATTTCGCGCCGAACAACCTTGCGCTGGCCTGCCCCCGAGGGGTGATCCAATGTTAGTGGAAGGCGTTTGCTGACGCCACGGTTGCCCGGCGACGGGCGGGGCTTAGAAGTTTCCCCGGGCGGCCTCGGCGAGGATCGGCTTGTCCAACGTCAGGTCCGACACTGCGCGCCGCAGCCGGGCGTTCTCCAGCTCCAGATCCTTCAGCCGCTTGACCTGGTCGCTCTTCAGGCCGCCGTACTCCGCGCGCCAGCGGAAATACGTCGTCTCCCTCACCGCGATCGTCCTCACCGCCTCGGCGATCGACTGACCCTGCGCCGTCAGCACATCAACCTGCCGCAGCTTGGCGACGATCTCTTCCGGCTTGTGCCGCTTCCTGGCCACCTCTCGTTCCATCCAAAATGGTCCTCCGACCAACTTGAGGGATGGATCACTACGCGGGGGTCAGACCACGGAGTCGATACCGACGGCGCTACCGTCAGATCGTTCCGCCGCCCCGCGATAGTCCCCGATAGACACCGGAGACATTCACGTTTTTATTCAGTGATTTAGGAGGCTCAAACGGGCCTCGCCGATAGCCTCCGAGGGCTACCGGATCATTCCCACTCGATCATTTCCTGGACGCGTAAGGGGCGGAATTTCCGAAGGAATTTTGCGGCGGCGACGCCAAATACCGTCAACGGCAGCGTTAAAAACCTACGCTTCGGAATTCATTGAGGAACTCAGTCAGATCACGTTCCCGTGCATATCGTCGCACGGGACGAGCCGCGTCCGGCAAGCGACAATCCCACATCGCCACAGGCCGCTCAAGCGCCGGTCGAGTCCATGCCGGCAGTCGAGGGCGATCTCGCGGCCTGTCCAGGAGGAGCCCATCCCACGAGCTCTATTCCCCTCTCCGCTCGGATGTTTCTGCTGAGGCGGCTTCTTCGTCCGGGGAACGCTTGGCGGCGGCCTTCGCCGCGGCTTTGGCGCTCTTCACGCGCTCGCGCTCCAAGCGCTCGAACTGGTAGTTGGGCTTGCGCGCCATAATGTCCCTTCCCTTAACCTCGGGCCTTACGCGCCGCGTACTTTGCGTCGCGCTTGGCTTTTGCTTCCGCCGCCGTGAGCGCCTTGCGCTCCTTGCGGGCGCCTCGTTTCAGCGCCAGCTCCTCGACCTCTGCCGTGGCCTGGATGCGTAGCTGTTCGGCCGCAGCGTCCGCCGCTGCCTGCTTCTTCGCGGCTCTGAGCGTGGCGCGTTCCGCGCGCACTCCGGCCAGGCGTTCTTTGCGCATACCTTCTCGCTCGGCATGAAGCGGATCGGTCTGGATCGGCTTGTGCTGCAGCTTGCCGAGGAGCGAACGTTTGGCGTCCGCAGCGCTCTTCAGGCGATCGGCGAAGCCGACATTGAACTGGTTCTTCATTAGATTCTCCCGCAGTCAGCTCGACCGATCGTGTCAGACGGAGCAGTGGCGAAGCGCACGGGGCCGCCCTATGCGCCGGCGGCTGGCTTGAGGTGAAGGATCGGACGAGTCGGGGCGCCCTTTAGCGGCGGCGCCGCAGGCCGGTTTCCAACGATCCCGGGGGCCGCGCGACGGCGCGGCCGGATGACTGTGGTGAAAGACATTTAGCTCCGTAGTGTTGTGGGGCCCGTAGGGCCCGGACTTATGATGATTGAGGTTGGCAGCCTGTGGTCCCGTGCGATGGCGGGCTTAAGCGTCCCTCACGGCGATCTTCAGAAGACCGTCGTCGAAACGCCCCAGACGACGCGGTTGACGTGTTCGGCCAAGCGCTCGGCCTCAGCGAGGTCGACACCTGGGCGGAGGTCCAGCGTAAACAGGGAGTTGCTGTAGGACGACACGGCGCCATCGCTCGGCTCGAACGCGAGGTAGGGTGCGCCGTCGGCCTTCAGTTGTACGGTGCAGCGATGCTGCTGGTCCGGGCTCATTGCAGGATGCTCCGATCGCCTTCGCCGCTCCGCGACTGCAGCCGCCGAAGCACGTCCGACGCCTCCGTCCACGTGAGGCCTTCCTGACGCGCGGACGCTAGGACCACCGTTTCGCCGGTCCAGCGGTCGAACACGGTCCAACCGGCTGCGTCTCGCCTCAGATCGAATTGCTGAGTGATGTGTACGGGTGGCCGTGGCGCTCAGCGCCACGGCCGACCGCGCTAGGCCGCTTGGAGCTGGCCTGCAGCCGTCTTGCCGCTGCGGCTGTCGCGCTCAAGCTCGAAGCCGAGCTTTTGACCTTCCTGCAGCGACGTCATCCCCGCGCGCTCGACGGCCGAGATGTGCACGAACACGTCCGCGCCGCCATTCTCAGGTTGGATGAAGCCAAAGCCCTTTTGGCCGTTGAACCACTTCACAGTACCGGTTTGCATGAATTTGTCCCTTTCGGACATGAGTTCTCACGCTCGAAACGAGCGAGAAGATCAAATTTTCGAAGAGGGTCGGATGTTTTTCCGGGGCACTGAGCAGAGCTCTTGCTCGGAAGATAGGCGAACCAGCGCGAGTATTTGATGGAAATGACCATGCCACGTCCCGTCGTCATCGTCCATATATATTAAATAAACTCCACGCGCTGCTGACCTCCGCATGGTAGGCGTGACAGATGCGAGAAACACTTACGCGTGAAATCATCAGCGTTGGAAGGCAGGGCGGGATTTGGTCCGTCACCGACGGCGGAGAGTCGTTCGGGCACTCGACTGATAAGGAGGTCGCCAGGGCCGCGGCGCTTCGTCGGGCGCGAGACCTGTTTGACAAAGGCCGAGCCTGCGAGGTGCGGGTGTTCGGCGAAACGAGCCGGTGGAGAGAATAGAGATGCGTGAACGCCAGCCGGAGAAGGCGTCCGCGCGGTCACCGGATAACCGCTTCCGCGCAGCGATCGCGAATGCGCTCGCCAATGGAGCCTCCCTGGACCAGATGACGCTGCGGGACGCGAGCCTGCTCGCGCGGGACCGCACGACGCCTGTCGAGGACATTGGCTATCGCGACAGCGTGATGCACTTCCTCGGCGTCAAGGTTGAGGCTGGCGGCGTTCCGACCAGCACGTTGGACCTTGGCAGCGCCTGAACGTGCCCACCGCAGGCAGGTTGGTTCAGCGAAAGCTTAGCCGCAAGACATCAATCGTCCGCATCCGCGGCGTCGTCCTTGCTCACCTCTTCGTCGGCTCTGCTTTCGGTGATGCTCACCTGGGGTTTTCGCAGCGTCGCTAGCCTCAAGCCGGTGTAACCCTCTTCAGGACCAATCGAGGCTAGGCAAGCGGCGCCTTCCGGCGTGATGTCCCATCCCTGTTGACTTCGCTGCGCCAGGCCGAGCTCGGTCAAACGTCGCGCGTCCGCGATGTTCACGAAGGCGGTGAGCGTCCCAGCCTTCTTCTCCGCCAGGTTGCGCAGCGCGGCCGTCTCACTTGCCGTCAACATGTCGGGACTCCTGTTCCCTGCGTGGCCGTGCGCACAGCCACCTCGAGATCGATGTAGTCGCTGGGATCGCCAACGTAGCTGCCAACGATAGGGAGAACCTGCGCGGAGGATCTGCCCACGGCGACCTTTACAAGGCCGGCGGCGCCCATTCGACCGTTGGTTGGATCGAAGGGTATCCAACCCGGACCCGGTATGTAGACCTCTACCCAAGCGTGAGTGGCGTCCGCGCCGCCAGTTCGGGAGGAGTCGACAAGGTAGCCGGTGACAGCTCGCGCACCGAAGCCGAGGCTTCTCGCCGACGCCAGGAACAGCTCTGCAAGATCACGGCAGGCGCCGCGGCGCCGACCCAGCGTTTCACCCGCCGATTGGGTGTTTTCTTCTGATCGAGGCGTATAGCAGATCTGCGCGCCGACGCCGCTGTTCAGGTCCTTGAGCAGGGAAAGGGTGTCGGTCCCGGGCCGCGCCACGAAGCCGTGGGCCCACTCGGAGATCGCAACTCCGTCGATATCGGGGCTCAGGAGAACGCCCAGCGCCGCGGCTTCATCCGTCGAGTACCGGAACGGATGCTGCTGAGCGCGAGGCTCGATTCCATAGACTGGCCAATCGGGGCTTGTCGCTTCCACCAGGCTCCGGCTCTCGATGACCAGTTCAGTCGCGGCGTCCGCCAAGGTCGCCGTTGCGAAGCAATTCCCGAACACGTCGGTGGACCAGACGAGCGCAGGTGCTGGGCTGATCGCGAGACTGTGGCTGAGAACATCGAGGCCAAGCTCCTCCCGCGGGCGGAGCATCAGTCTGTGCGGATTGAATGCGACAGCACGCGAGAAGCGGTAGGTGCTGGTGTGGCGGATGCTCACGCGCACGTGCGACGTCTCCGCTTCGCCGCCTGGGCGTCCTGCTCGCCCAACCGGGAAGCCTCAGGCCTTGGGGCGGGCAGAAGGCTTGGCCGCGCCTCGTAGCGCAGGCTCAAGGTGCGATCGGCTGGCTGCAGGCGGTTTCGCCTTCGGCTGCTTGGGCTTGCGCGCTTCCCGGTTCGTTCTCTTTTGCCCCTTGGCCATCGGCGTCCTCCTTCGGCTGCTGCCGGTCCCGCGTATCGAAAGCAAAGCTGAGCAGCACGTCGTCCGGGCGAGCACCCGGGTTCGACGGGTTGCAGAACCCGATCAAAAGCCGATCCGGCGTGTCCTCTTCGGGCGAGGCGCGGTCATTGGCCCAGCCCTGCGCGTTCTGATGGCGCGACTGGATCTCAAGGCGGCAATCCACATCCTGCGCCGGTATGTCGATCCGCTGGTGCAGGTCGCGCCCGCCGATCCATGACCCGAAGGTCAGCCTGGCCGGTCCACCGACGGCCGGCAGCACGGACACCTTCCAGCGATGCAGGTCGCGGTCGGCGCGCGCGGTAGCCGTGAGGCGGACGGAAGCGCCGGCAGGCAAGGCTAGCTCTGGCATGGAGAGGGCTCCGCAGGTTGGAGGATCCTGGCCCGGGCCGCGCGAACTGGCGCGTTGGCCATCATGTCGCGCGCATAGGCGCTGCGCCGATCCTCGAAGGCGGCGAGCTCGAACCAGACCGATGCGGCCGCTTGGTGCCTGCGCCGCACCTGGAGCAAAGTGCTGGAGTCGGCGTGGGCGAGCGCTTGCTGCGCCTTTGCCCGGTAGTCGGCGCCTCGGATGTCGCTGGCGAGCATAACTACTGTCCTCCGCTCAGAGGGTTCGGAGGCCGCGCAGCGGTGCGGCCATGCAGGCGTTCGACGATCTGACGGAACCGCTCGACCTCCGCCTGCAACGCGGCGACGTCCCCTTGCAGCTGCGCGTTCCGCTGGCGCAGGTAGGCGTTCTCTCGGGCGAGGTCTGTAGGCGTCGCGGTCATAGCGACCGCCGTCCGCCAAACAGCGAAAACAGAAGCGGGAGCACCAGCGCGCCTGCGGCAAAAGCCGCGGACGCCACGAACAGAACGGACATGAATGTCTCGAAAGCGCGCCGTGTCGGAGATGATCGACCGCTTGGCTCGCGGCACAGGACCGACGGCGCCATCAACAGATGGTGCGCCGGGGCGCCGCTTTCAAGGCGCGGGCGACGCCTGCCCTGCAGATCGTCAGGTCGGCCGCCGCTGCGCGGCGGGCCCCGGCGTCCACGCGCGAGCAGCCCGTCGTAGAAATAGACGACTCCCACGCCAAGCGCTTGGCACCGGCCAGAAGCGTGCGCCCGACATCCGGTTCGATGCGCTCTCGTATTTCTGGAGCTGCTTGAACTGCAGCCGGCAGGCGCCGCCAGCTGCTGCTGATCTGAGCGCAGCGGCTATTTCCAGGCGTCCCCGGAACAGGCCCCAGTCGGACACGCTAAGATGCGGTGGGCCCATGGCGCGGCCCGCCGGGAAGGCTCGATTAGATGCCGTCGATCAAAGCTAACGACGAGCTGGAACAGCGCATGCTGGCGACCGAGCGCCTGCTTGGGACGCTGATCGCAATTCTGTCCGCTCGCGACCCTCGCCTCCTCGACGAACTGCAGGCGGTCTTCGCGAGCCCCGACTTCGCCGACGACGAGGCGGGGCGCGCAGCTTCGGCCACCTGGCGCCGGATCGCAGGTGAGTTGAAGGCGACGGGCCTCCTCGTGCAGAGCCTCGGCGAGGACATTCCGCACTGACCGCCGGCGACAGGGCACGCGCCCAATTGGTCGGCCCGAGAATGGCGAGCCCCGCGCCCCGAGGGACGATTCGGTGTGGAGGCCTCGCAATCTGCATCGCGCCTCCCCACCTCCCTGACGAGCGCCGTCGGGCGTGTGCCGCCACCGAAGCGGTTGATCCCGTCCGATGCGGCGCCGTCCGAGGCAATCATGCCCGCGCCACATAGCTCTGCAGAACCCCGCTCGAGAGCCGCCACAGCGGCGCCCGCCTGCTCTTTGAAGCCCAGTCCTTCACCGCGCTGCGTGAACGGCGCGGCCGACCGGCACGCGACATGCATCCTTGAAGGCGCGCGCCAATGAGTCTCAGTTCCTGGTGGCGCGGCGCTTTCCCAAGTGAGGAGGAGGTCAGGGCGGAGATCTGGAGCTTGGGCACGCGCCATCTCGGCTGGCCACTTGAGGGCGCGCTCGATGAACTCAAGGCGCCCCACCTGGCGCCGGCGCGCGCTCAACTCCTGCGCGCCTGCGTGCGTGAGCTGAAGCGCCAATGAAGCCCACCACATCCATCTCCCACACCCCGCCTCGGTCTTCGCCCAGCCCGAGCGCGAACTATGCTGAACAGCTTGCCGCCTTTGAAGCTCGTCGCAGGGCTTCTGACGACATCCTCCTGCGCAAGATGCTGCAGATGCGGGATCCGATGAACCCCGGCTAGCGCGCGCCGTTGAGCGCCTGCGGCAACCGCGCAATCCAGAACGACAATAGTGATCGTTCCAGCGGACGCGCCGCTGTATGCTGGGATCATGGAAACGCACGCGGAAATCGTTCAGCGCTGGCGCGATCTGCGGACCATGCTGATCGATCAGCTTGAGATGTTCGAAACCGGCGCTCTCACCCTCCGCTCAAACGGGGTGAACATCTCGTCCGAGGCCATCGTGGATCTCAGACGCAGCATCCTCGAGTTCGATGCATTGATCGCCAAGGACGAGGCGGAGGCGCGGTGACTCGCTCGCTGGAGCGCGTACAGCCACTAAGCCGCCGCGCGCAGGGACCCGTCGTATAGGATGGAAACCTTACAGCCCGGCGTGCCAGAAATTTCGACGCGCGCGCCGAGCTGACGCGCGAGCGCCTCGACGATGGTGGCGCCGAGGCCAGCTTGCGGAGACGCCCCGCCCGAGTGCATCCCCACCCCGTCGTCGGCCACAGAAAGGGTCCAGTCCGAGCCCGCTGACCGATACTCGACGACGATGGCTCCTCTTCGTCCGTCTGGAAATGCATGCTTCAGCGCATTTATCACGAGCTCAGTAACGATCAGCCCCAGGCTGATCGACACGTTCGCGGCCACGAAGCCCGGGGAGCCGCAGACCTTCAAGGTCACGTGCTGGGCGGGTGAAATCATGGAAGCCCTGAGGGTGTCGCACAGCTTTCCGAAATAGGTTTGCAGCTCGACTTCGTCGAAGCTCGAGACCGCAAGCTGCCGCTCGAGTTCGGCGACGGCGATAACGCGGTGGTGAGCGTTGTGAAGGTGTCCACGAGCCTCAAGGGAACTTACCCGGCGGGCGTTCTGCATAAGCACGCTGGCGATGATCTGCAGGTTGTTGGCCACGCGGTGGCGCACTTCCTTCAAAAGAAGGGCGTTGTCGCGCGCGAGGACTTCCCTCAGATGCTCTCGCGTGTGAGCGTCCGTTACATCGCAAACGGTGAGCAACAGCCGTCCATCGGCCGGTCCCGCACCGGCGTAGTCAAGCCTATGCGCATTGAGGCTCAAACGTTGCACGCCATGCCCTGGCCTGGCAATTTCGACCTCGTAAGCATCGATCTTGGCGTCCCCGGCCAGGGTGGCGTTCAAAAGCGTACGTAGCTGGGGAATGTCCCATTCCCCGTCACCGAGCGCCTCGATCCTCCGGCCGAGAATAACCTCAGGAGCGAGGGCGAAGGCGCCCAAAAACGAGGGACTTGCCGCAAGCACCCGACGATCGGCATCCATCAAGAGGAGCGGGGCCGCTGAAGAAGCGATGAGCGCCAGTCCGAGGTTCAGGGCAAGTTCCTAATGTAGAGGTTCGAAGAGGCCCATCGGCGTCCCTTTCCTGGGCGAGCGCTGAACAAAGGGCGCTCCGCCGACCCGCTGCACGTTGACCATCTCAGGTCACCAGCGACGTGAGCCATCATAGCACGCACAGCGGCTGAAGTGGGATATTCCTCGCCCCCAACCAAGGAAATCGCGTGCGCTACGAAAGTCGCTCAGTTTTCCGACCTGAAATCGTGCGCCCTCACTGGCGCGATGGCCGCCGCATCACCACATGTAGTCCAGGCGAATATCCGTCGAAGATTGGGGCGCGACTTAGGGACAAGCTTCCCAGGAGCTCAGAATGCCCGCCGAAAACACCGACCTTGAGCGCCGTGTACTTGCGCATGAGCAAATCTTGCAGGCGCTGATGGCCCAGCTCGCCGAAAGCGAGCCCGGCTTCCTGGACCGCATGCGCGAGCGCTTCGCGACGGCGCGGCGTGGGTCGTACGAACATGACTACGTGGAAACCGCCGACTACGCCGAGGCCTTTCTGCACGAGGTGATGCGACTGGTCCGCGTCCGCGACGGCACAATCTCCGTTCAACCTCCTGATGCGGTCGAGAGGACCGCACCAGCCGCGACGACCAGTGAACTCGCCGCAACGGTGGTGATCCGCACCTCCCAGGTCGGCGGGGTCTGGCACGTGACACGCGACCGTGTCTTCCTTGGCGACTATCTGGCGGAGGCGCCGGCCCGGACCGCGGCGGAAAGCGCCGCGCACGAAGTCGAGGGTCAGGGCCGCCGAGCGGAGCTGATCTTTGAGGCCCCTCGGTAGTCGCCGGTCCGCGACCGCCCATCTCGGGACGGCGCTTTGTGGAGTTTCAGAAATGAAGCAACGAACTGTTGAAAGGGCCGACGCTCGCCTCGAACACCAGCATCATTCGCTGGAAAATACTGCTGACGAAAGGTGGGAGGACGAGGGCGGAGCGATAGCTCCCAATCTGAGGCCACCAGGCTCACTCCCAGCTCCCCGCTCGCATCACTTCGGCGAGGGGCAGATCGCGCGAACGATCACACAGGATGAGCAGGATCGGCTGGCCAGGCGCTCCTAGCGCTCTAAGGCAGGGCGAATCATCGTCCGAAGCACGCCTTCGATCACCGGGGCTTCCGCCCCCGCCCGGTACTCACCCGCCGGGCTCGGACTGGGCGCCGAGAGCGTGCGGAGGTTCTTCCGAACAGCATTCCCTACGGCGTGCTGAAGCAGTGAGAGAGGCGTGCGAGGTGGCGCAACGGCTTCTGAAGTTTGACCCGCGGCAACAGTTCGGGCCCGACTCGCCGGCCATACTGTGATTACCGTCGTCCATACCGCCAATAAGGCCGGAAGGCCGGCGCTGCTCGGCTCAGTCCAATATTCGCGCGTTAATCGTGAGTAAAAGGCAGGTGAAAAATCAGTTGGGCGCGCAACGAATCATCGGCGCCACATCATCAACGAGAAACTTCAAGTTATTGTTTTTATTGCACTTCTAAAGCCCCGCTACTCCCACTCGATGGTTCCCGGCGGCTTGGAGGTGACGTCGTAGACGACGCGGTTGATGCCCTTCACCTCGTTGATGATCCGCGTGGCGGTGCGGGCGAGCACCTCCCAGGGGAACTCGAAGAAGTCGGCGGTCATGCCGTCGGTGGAGGTGACGGCCCGCAGGGCGCAGACCTCGTCGTAGGTGCGCGCATCGCCCATCACGCCGACGGTGCGCACCGGCAGCAGCACCGCGAAGGCCTGCCAGATGGAATCGTAGAGGCCCGCCTTGCGGATCTCCTCGAGGTAGATGGCGTCGGCCTTCTGCAGCACCGCCACCTTCTCCGGCGTCACCTCGCCGGGAATGCGGATGGCCAGGCCCGGGCCCGGGAACGGGTGGCGGCCGACGAATTCCGGCGGCAGGCCGAGCTCGACGCCGAGCGCGCGGACCTCGTCCTTGAACAGTTCCCGCAGCGGCTCGACGAGCTTGAGCTTCATGAAGTCCGGCAGGCCGCCGACGTTGTGGTGGCTCTTGATCACCGCCGACGGGCCGCCGCGGGCCGAGACGCTCTCGATCACATCCGGATAGAGGGTGCCCTGGGCCAGGAAGGCGGCGCCTTCGATCTTGGCCGCCTCGCGGTCGAAGATCTCGATGAACAGCCGGCCGATGGTCTTGCGCTTGACCTCCGGGTCGGTCACGCCGGCCAGGCCGCCGAGGAATTCCTTCGACGCGTCAACGTGAACCAACGGAATATTGTAGTGGTTCCTGAACAGGGTCACGACCTGTTCGGCCTCGTTCTGCCGCAGCAGGCCGGTGTCCACGAACACGCAGGTCAGCTGGTCGCCGATGGCCTCGTGGATCAGCACCGCGGCCACCGAGGAGTCGACGCCGCCCGACAGGCCGCAGATCACCCGCCCCTCGCCCACCTGCTCGCGGATGCGGGCGATGGCCTCCTCGCGGAAGGCGGCCATGGTCCAGTCGCCCTTCAGGCCGGCGATCTTGTGGGTGAAGTTGCGCAGCATCAGCGCGCCGCGCGGGGTGTGCGCCACCTCCGGGTGGAACTGGATGCCGTAGAACCGGCGGCCCTCGTCGGCGATCACCGCGAAGGGGCTGCCCTCGGAACTCGCGACCACCTCGAAGCCCAGCGGAACAGCGGTGATCTTGTCGCCGTGGCTCATCCACACGGTCTCGCGGTGGCCGACCTCGCCCAGGCCGTCCAGCAGCGGCGACTCCCGCTCGATCAGGATGTCGGCGCGGCCGAACTCCCGCTCGTGCCCGCTCTCCACTGCTCCGCCGAGCTGGGCGCACATGGTCATCTCGCCGTAGCAGATGCCGAGCACCGGCACCCCCAGCTCGAAGATCCGCTGTGGCGCGCGGGGGCTCTCCTCCTCATGGGCGCTGGCCGGCCCGCCGGAGAGGATCACCGCCTTCGGCGCGAACTCGTCGAGGATGGCCTCGGCCTTGTCGTAGGGATGGATCTCGCAATAGACGCCGCTTTCGCGGACCCGACGGGCGATCAGCTGGGTCACCTGGCTGCCGAAATCGACGATCAGGACCCGTTCGTGGGCGGTCTCGGTCATGGGCGCCTGTTAGCGGGGTTTGAGTGGAAGGTCATCGGGTGCGCTCCAGCACCGCGACGAAAAAGCCGTCGGTCGCCGCCGATCGTGGCGACAGCCGGAGGAATCCTAGCGGCGTGAGCCAGGCTTCGAGCGCCGGATCGGCGGTGGCGGCGCGCACGACGAAGCCGTCGTGGCGCTGCAGGAAGCCCGAGATGCGGTCCTCGTCCTCTTCCGGCAGCACCGAGCAGGTGACGTAGACGACCCGCCCACCCGGCTTCACGAAGCGGGCCCCGTCGTCCAGCACCGCGTCCTGGTCGGCCAGCCGGCGGGCCAGCGCCTCGGGGGTCAGTCGCCACTTGGTGTCGGGATGGCGCCGCCACGAGCCCGTGCCGGTGCAGGGTGCGTCGATGAACACCACGTCCATCCGCCCCTCCAGGCCGTTCAGCGGCTCCGGATTCACCGGGCTTCGGACCTGCAGGTTGCGCACGCCGGCCCGGTCGGCCCGCCGAACGGTGTCGGCCAGCCGCCGCGCGTCGGCGTCGTAGGCGTAGATCTGACCCGTCGAACCCATCTGCGCGGCGATGGCCAGGGTCTTGCCCCCGCCCCCGGCGCAGAGGTCGAGCACCTGCTTCCTGGCCACGTCGCCGGCGCAGGCCGCGGCGATCTGCGAGCCCAGGTCCTGCACCTCGAACCAGCCCTTGGAGAAGGCCGGAATGGTCTCCACCGCCCCGGTCCGCTCGCTGGCCGCGGGGGCCGGGATGCGCAGGGCGGTCGGCAGCACGCCGGAGGGCTGGGCGTTCAGCGGCCGCAGCACCTTCAGCGCCCGTTCGGGGTCGGTCTTGAGGGTGTTGACCCGAAGATCCACGGGCGCCCGCTCGGCGAGCGCGGCCCCCTCCTCCGTCCGCGCCTCGCCGAAGGCGCGCTCGAGACTCGCGTCCAGCCAGTCGGGATAGTCGCCGCGCACCGGCGCGGGCGCCTCGGCGAGGTCGCGCGGGGCCGCCAGGGCGGCGCCTTCGGCCTCGGTCAGGGGACCTGGCCCATGAGGCGTCTCGGCGCAGGCGTCGGCGATCCGCTCCAGCGGCCAGCGCCAGTCGAACGCCAGCGCGCCGAGCGTGGCGGCTCGCGCGCCCTCCTCGCCCATCCGCCAGGCCAGCGAGCGGCGCCGGCGCAAGGCGTCCAGCACCAGGCCCGAGACGAAGGCGCGGTCCTTGGCGCCGGCGAAGCGCGAGGCCTCCCCCCACGCCTTCAGGGCCAGCCGCACGGGCCGGCGGCGGGACTCCACCTCGTCCAGGACTTCGATCGCCGCGGCTATCCGCCCGCCGTCGCGCACCGCGCCTCGCTACACAAACAGCGCCGCCACGACCATCAGCAGCCCGACCATCGAGACCGCCCACACCAGGGTGCGAACCCTGGGAATCCCGGCGGCGTAGATCGGCACATAGAGGGCGCGGCCGGCCACGTAGAGGCCGCTTCCCCAGAGCGTCAGGTCCGAGAACCGGTCGCCCGCCGCCACGGAGAGCACCGCGGCGGCGAAGAAGGGGAAGGTCTCCATGAAGTTGCGGAACGCCCTGTCGAGGCGCGCCGCGGTTCCGGTGATGGGCATCGGCTCGTCCCTCGGGCCCGCCGCCCACGCCAGGGTCTGCTGACGGCGAGCAGCCACAGCCGCCCAGCCGAGCTGCACGATCCCGACGACGACGGCCAGCCCGAGGAGCTGGAGCTCGGGAGCCATCACATGGGGCTCGGGTAGTTGGGCGCCTCGCGGGTGATCATCACGTCGTGGACGTGGCTCTCGCGCAGCCCGGCTCCGGTGATGCGGATGAACCGCGCCCGCTGGCGGAACTCGGCCAGGCTGCCGGCGCCCACATAACCCATCGCCGCGCGCAGGCCGCCGACCATCTGGTGCAGGATGGGCGCGATCGGCCCCTTGTACGGCACCTGCCCCTCGATCCCCTCAGGAACCAGCTTCATCGCGCTGACTTCCTTTTGGAAATAGCGGTCGGCCGAGCCCTGGTTCATGGCCCCGAGGGAGCCCATCCCGCGGTAGGCCTTGTAGCTGCGGCCCTGGTAGAGGAAGACCTCGCCGGGCGCCTCGTCGACGCCGGCGAACACCGAGCCCATCATCGCCACGCTGGCCCCGGCGGCGAGCGCCTTGGCCAGGTCGCCGGAATACTTGATCCCGCCGTCGGCGATCACCGGCACGTCCGTGTCCGCGGCAGCCCGCACCGCATCGAGGATGGCGGTGAGCTGCGGAACCCCGACCCCGGCCACCACCCGCGTGGTGCAGATGGAACCCGGGCCGATCCCGACCTTCACCGCGTCGGCGCCGGCGTCGATCAGCGCCCGGGCGCCGTCGTAGGTGGCCACGTTGCCGGCGACGATCTGCACCCGGTTGGTCTCGCGCTTGATGCGGTCGACGGCCTTGGCGACCTCGCCGTTGTGCCCGTGGGCGGTGTCGATCACCACCACGTCGACGCCCGCGTCGATCAGCGCCATGGAGCGCTCGTAGCCGGCGTCGCCGACCGTCGAGGCCGCGCCCACCAGCAGGCGGCCGTGCTGGTCCTTGGCCGAGTCCGGATGGGCCTCGGCCTTCTCCATGTCCTTGACGGTGATCAGGCCGACGGCGCGGTACTGGTCGTCGACGACGATCAGCCGCTCCATCTTGTTCCTGCGCAGCAGCTCGCGCGCCTCCGCCTGGCTGACGCCTTCCCGCACCGTGACCAGGTTGTCCTTGGTCATCAGCGCCTTGGCCGGCATGTCGTCGCCCGCCTCGAAGCGCATGTCGCGGTTGGTGAGGATGCCGACCAGCTTGCCGGTGCCCGGCTCGACGACCGGAAAGCCGGAGATGCGGCGCTTGGCCTTGATCTCGCGGATCTCGCGCAGCGGCGTGTCGGGGTGGATGGTGAGCGGGTTGATCACCATCCCGCTCTCGTACCGCTTCACTTCCCGGACCTGGTCCGCCTGTTCCTCGACCGTCAGGTTGCGGTGCAGGACGCCGAGCCCGCCGGCCTGGGCCATGGCGATGGCCAGCCGGCTCTCAGTGACCGTATCCATCGCAGAGGATACGACCGGGATGTTGAGCTTGATCTCGCGTGTGATCCGGGTCGAGACATCCACCTCGGTGGGCATGACGTCGGACGGACCGGGTTCGAGCAAAACATCGTCGAAGGTGAGCCCTTCGCGAATCTCCATAGAGACACTCCGTTTTGCGAGCGCGGTCTGCCTGACGAGCCCCGGCGAGTCAACGCCTGGAGACGTGACTCAACGCCCCTTGAAGCCGGTGGCCGCGAGATAGACCTCGGAGCTCTCTGCGCGGCTGGCCTTGGGTTTGAGATTCCGCACATCGGCGAAATGCCGCTTCAGGAGCGCCGTCACCTCGCCCATCTCGCCGCCCTGGAAGGCCTTGGTCACGAAGGCGCCGCCGGGCTTCAGCACCTCGATGGCGAAATCGGCCGCGGCCTCTATCAGGGCGACGATGCGCAGGTGGTCCGTCTGGCGGTGGCCGACGGTGTTGGGGGCCATGTCCGACAGCACCAGATCCGGCGGCCCGCCGAGCAGTTCGATGAGTTTCGGCCCGCACTCCGGATCGGTGAAATCCATCTGCACCAGCTTGGCAGGCGGCAGCGACTCGACCGGCAACAGGTCGACGCCGACGATTTCGGTGACGCCACGCTCGATGGCGAGCTGCGTCCAGCCCCCCGGCGCGGCGCCGAGATCGACCACCCGCACGCCCGGGCGCAGGAGCTTCAGGCGGTCGTCGATCTCGGCCAGCTTGAAGGTGGCGCGCGAGCGGTAGCCTTTGGCCCGCGCCTTGGCGGCGAAGGGGTCGTTGATCTGCCGCTCGAGCCAGGCCTGCGACGAGGGCGTGCGCTGCTTGGCGCTCTTCAGCCGGGCGGGCGTGGCGCGCGCTTCGTCGCCGCCGCGGGTCGGCGGGCGCACCATCCGCTTGCGGGGCGGTTCGCTCATGACCTGACCCTGCGACGCCGCCGGCGCCGACGGCCGGAGCCCTGGCTCATCAGCGACAGAAGGATGCCCTCGCGCAGGCCGCGGTCGGCGACCCGTACGCGGGAGCAGGGCCAAAGCTCCTGCACCGCCTGCAGGATGGCGGCGCCGGCCAGCACCAGGTCGGCGCGGTCGGGCCCGATGCAGGGCTGCTCGGCGCGCTCGCGGGGCGTCAGGCTCAACAGGCGCTGGGCGGCGGCGTCGCACTCCTCGCGGCTCATCCAGATGCCGTCGACGCGCGAGCGGTCGTAGCGCCGCAGACTGAGATGCAGCCCGGCTAGGCTGGTGATGGCGCCCGAAGTGCCGATCAGGTGGGCCCGGTCGGCCTCGAAGATCGGACGCATCGGATCGGCCCGCTGGAAGGCGGCGATCTCGGCCTTCACCGTGTTGACCATCACCCGGAACCAGGCCTCGTTGCCCTGTTCGCCCTCGGGGAAGCGCTCGGCCAGGGTGACCACGCCGATCGGGATGGAGAGCCAGGCTTTGATCGGCAGCCGGCCCGGGGCGAAGCGGCCGGGCGGCTCGTCCAGCCCGCCCCCCTTGAGGTCGACCCAGGAGAGCTCCGTCGACCCACCCCCGACATCCACAACCAGGGCCGCCTCCGCCCCCCGGTCGAGCAGGTTGAGGCAGCCGGCAACCGACAGCTGGGCCTCCTCGTGAGGGGTGATCACCTGCAGCTTGAGGCCGGTCTCGCGCGCGACCCGGGCGATGAACTCCGCGCCGTTGGCGGCAGAGCGGCAGGCCTGGGTGGCGATCGCCTTCAGCCGCACCACCCGCCGGCGACGCACCTTCTCGGCCGAGACCTTGAGGGCCTGAAGCGCGCGATCCATGGCGTACTCGGACAGGCGGCCGGACTGCGAGAGCCCCTCCCCCAGCCGCACAATTCGCGAATAGGCCTCCACGACCTTGAAGCCCGCCGGCGACGGAGTCGCGATCAGCAGGCGGCAGTTGTTCGTCCCGAGATCGAGCGCGGCGTAGCACGGCGGCTCGCCCACACTCCTCTCACCCCCGCGCCGCGAGGCGCCGGGCGCGCGCGGCGCCTCGTCCATGGACCGTCCGTCCTTCGCAGGCGCGACCACGATCGGGCGCCTGATTTCGACGTGACCATAACAGGGCGCCCGCTCCGGTAGAAGCGGTCCGCAGCGACCGCCGCCGGCCGTCTCCCGAGGGGCGAAATGCCGCTCGCGCGACAGGCGCGTTCACTTCTCGGTTAGATAATAGGTGTTAACTTCTCTGGCATGGAGCCTCGCAGCGCCAAGTTCGCCATCGGACAGGTCGTCCGCCACCGCGTCTATTCGTTCCGCGGCGTGATCTTCGACGTCGATCCGGAGTTCGCGGAGACGGAGGAGTACTGGCTGTCGATCCCGGCCCACATCCGGCCGCGCAAGGACCAGCCGTTCTACCACCTGCTGGCCGAGAACGAGCACAACTCCTACGTGGCTTACGTCTCGGAGCAGAACCTGGTGCCCGACGACACCGGGGAGCCCGTCGGCCACCCGCAGACCTCGCTGCTGTTCGAGAGCTTCCGAGGGGGCCACTACACGCTTCGACCGCGGATCAGCCACTAGCCGAGTAGGCTTGACGCCACGGCGCCCCTCGCCAGGGGCGCAGCTTTCGGGACACTCTCCGCGCCATGGAGGAGCGTCCCATGTCCGCAAGACGCATCGGCCCCACCCTCGACCAGTCCGAGCCGTATTGGCCCGAACCCGTCCGGCCGCCGAAAGGCGCGCCGAACATCCTGGTGGTGCTGTTCGACGATGTCGGCTTCTCCGACTTCGGCTGCTACGGCTCGCCGATTCGCACGCCGACCATCGACGCCCTGGCGGGCCAGGGCCTGCGCTACTCGGGATTCCACACCACGGCGATGTGCTCGACCACCCGGGCGGCGCTGCTGACCGGGCGCAACCACCACTCGGTCGGCATGGGATGCCTGGCCAACTTCGACAGCGGCTTTCCTGGCTACCGCGGCAAGATCGCCCGCGAGGCGGGCACCCTGCCCGAGATGCTGAGGGCGCACGGCTACCGCAACTACATGGCCGGCAAGTGGCACGTGACGCCGCTCAGCCAGACCGGGCCGGCCGGTCCGTTCGACGGCTGGCCGCTGGGCCGCGGATTCGACCGCTTCTACGGCTTCATGGACGCCGAGACCGACCAATTCGCGCCGGAACTGGTGCGCGACAACACTCCGATCGCCCCGCCGGGGACCTACGAGGACGGCTACCACCTGACCGAGGACCTGATCGACCAGTCGATCCGGTTCATCGCCGACCACGTGGCCGACGCGCCGGAGACTCCCTGGCACCTGTGGCTGGCGCTCGGCGCCTGCCACGCGCCCCACCAGGCCCCCAAGGCGCTGATCGAGAGCTACGACGAGGTGTTCGCCCAGGGCTGGGACGTGGAGCGCGAGCGGCGGCTCGCCCGCCAGAAGGAGCTCGGCCTGGTTCCGCCCGACACCGTGCTGCCGCCGCGCAACGACGGGGTGCGGCCCTGGGACAGCTACAGCGCCGACGAACGCAAGGTGTTCACCCGGCTGCAGAGCGCCTTCGCCGCCATGCTGGACCACGCCGACCAGCATCTGGCGAGGCTGGTCGCCTTCCTCGACGAGGCCGGCCTGCGCGAGGACACCCTGATCCTGGTGCTGTCGGACAACGGCGCCAGCCAGGAAGGCGGCCCGCTGGGCTTCGTCAACGCCATGGGCCCGTTCAACTTCCGGCCCGAGCCTATGGAGGAGAAGCTGGCCAGGCTCGACGACATCGGCGGGCCGAACACCCACTCCAACTTCCCGCACGGCTGGGCGATGGCCTCCAACACGCCGCTGCGACGCTACAAGCAGAACACCCACGGCGGGGGCGTGCGCGACCCGCTGGTGATCTCCTGGCCGAGCCGGATCGCCGCCCGCGGCGAAATTCGCCACCAGTTCGCCCACGCCTGCGACCTGGTCCCGACCCTGCTGGAGGTGGTCGGCGTCACGCCGCCGGACGTGATCGCCGGCGTGCCGCAGGCGCCGCTGGAGGGCGAGAGCTTCGCCGCCTCGCTGTTCGCCGCCAACGCGCGCCAGCGGAAGAAGCCACAGTATTTCGAGATGTTCGGCCACCGCGGCCTGTGGGCCGACGGGTGGAAGGCGGTGGCCTTTCACCCGCCCGGGTCGAAGTTCGAGGACGATCAGTGGGAACTGTTCCATCTCGACGCCGACTTCTCCGAGGTCAAGGATCTGGCCGCCTTCCATCCCGAGAAGCTGGAGGAGCTGAAGACGCTGTGGTGGCGGCAGGCCGAGGTCTGCAAGGTGCTGCCGCTGGACGACCGCTTCGGGCCGAGGTTCGCCGAGAACGCCGCCCGGGTGCAGGGCCATCGCCGGCGCTTCGTCTTCCACCGCGGCATGGGCCACCTGCCGACCGACGTCGCCCCCGACGTGCGCTCCCGCTCCTACGCGATCGAAGCCGAGGTGCAGCTGAGAGAGGGCAGCGAGGGCGTGCTGATCTCCCACGGCGACGCCACCAGCGGCTATTCGCTGTTCGTCCGCGACGGGCGGCTGCACCACGCGCTGAACATCGGCGGCCAATTGCACGTGGTCTCATCCGATCGCCCGCTTGCCCCGGCCGACAGGCGGCTGGGCGTGACGGTGCGCCAGCGGCCCGACGGGCGAACCTTCACCCTGACCATCGAGGGCCAGTCTGCGGGCGAGCTGACTACGCGGGCGGGCTTCGCGACCCTGATCTCGTGGTCCGGGCTGGACATCGGCCTCGACCGGGGCAGCCCGGTGGCCGACTACGCCGCCCCGTTCCTGTTCACCGGCGAGCTGCGCAAGGTCACGGTGACCATGGAGCCCGATCAGGCCGTGGAGGCCGAGGCGGTCGCAGCGGCGGAGCTGGCCCGGCAATAGGGCTCGCACCACTCCGCTGCAAGGCGCACGATCCTTCCCCGGATCGGCGGCGGGCGCGGCAAACTCGCACGGAACTTTCGCTAGAGCGGGTCCATTCTGTGCTTATGGGTGCGGATGGATTCGCCTCGCCTCCGCCCGGCGCCCGGGCGGACTGGACCATCGACCAGGACTGGGCCGGCTACACCGAGGCCGAGCACCGGGTCTGGATCACCTTGTACGAGCGCCAGGCGGCGCTGCTGCCGGGGCGGGCGTGTGATCCGTTCCTGAAAGGGCTCGAGGCGCTCGACCTGCACCGCACCGGGATCCCGGACTTCTCGCGCATCAACGAGGAGCTGACCCGGCTGACCGGCTGGCAGGTGGTGGCGGCGCCGGGCCTGGTTCCGGACGACGTGTTCTTCGACCATCTGGCGAACCGGCGGTTCCCGGCCGGCCGCTTCATCCGGAAGCCCGATCAGCTCGACTACCTGCAGGAGCCGGACGTCTTCCACGACGTGTTCGGCCACGTGCCGATGCTGACCGACCCGGTCTTCGCCGACTTCATGCAGGCCTATGGCGAAGGCGGGCGAAGGGCCCTGCCGCTCGGTCGGCTGACGAACCTCGCCCGCCTCTACTGGTACACGGTCGAGTTCGGCCTGCTGGAGACGCCCGCGGGCCTGCGCATTCTCGGCGCCGGCATCGTCTCCTCACATGCTGAGAGCCGGTTCGCCCTGGAGGCCCCCTCCCCCAACCGACTGGGGTTCGACCTCGAGCGGGTGATGCGCACGCCCTACCGCATCGACGACTTCCAGCAGGTCTATTTCGTCGTGCCCAGCCTCGACGCGCTTCTGGACGCCAAGCGCCGGGACTTCGGCCCGATCTATCGGCGGCTGGCGGACGCCCCCGACATTCCCATCGACGCCGTCCTGCCCACCGACAGGGTGTTCAACCGCGGCACCCAGGTCTACGCGAAGGCCAAGGCCGCGGCTCAGTAGTCGCGCCGCCAACGCACCGCCAGCCGGGAATCGCCTTGCCCGGTCAGACGCGACAGGACCGACAGGCTGCGGCTGACGCGCCACTCGACCTGCGCCGCGGGCCCCTGCCGGCCGCCGCCGATGATCTCCAGGTAGACGTCCTCGGTCAGGTACTTGCCGCCGGCCACCATCACGCCGGACTCGTCGCCGCCCACGAGGGCCAGTCGGTCCAGGCCCGCGAAGCTGCGCAGGCCGCCGATCACGTCGAAGCCGCCGCCGCCCGCCAGCGCGGACAGCGCCGAGGCGAGTTGAGCCGCCTCCAGCGGCGACAGCTGCGAGGCCGAGCGGCCGAACAGCACCTGGCTGAGCACCTCGTCGTTCGGCAGCACCGGCCGCGAGCTCAGCGTGATCTCGGGGCGGGCGGCCGTGCCGCGGATGCGCACCTCGGCGGTGAGCGCCGGGTCCTCGCGAACGGCGGCCAGGTCGAGGCGGATGCCCTCGGCGCTGCTGGCCAGATAGACCACGCCGTCGTCTTCGAACTCGAACCGCTTGCCGGCGAACTCGTAGCTGCCGCGGATCAGGTGGGCGGCGCCGCTCAGCCGCGGCCTGGCCGTCGTTCCGCCCACATGGGCGTCCAGCGAGAACTCCACGTCCAGACCTCGGCCGCGCAGGAACACCCGCCGCGGCGCCTTGAGGCTCACGTCGAGGGCGATGGCGAGCCCTTGCCGGGGCTGGACCTCGAACGGTCGGTCCAGATCCTCGGGCTTGTTGCGCTCGATGACGTCCATGGTGACGACGCCGGACGGCGTCGGCGGCTCGGCGGCGATGTCGGCCCTGTCGATGTTCAACGCCCCGGCCAGCCTGACCCGCCCGTCCGCGCCGCGGTTGATCGTCGCCTGTCCGGTGGCCGAGGCTGTGGCCATCTCGTTGTCGATCAGCCTGAAGCCCTTGAGGTCGAGACGGAAGCTGCTCTCGCCGTCGCGGCGCAGGCTGATGTTGCCGGCGCCCTGCACCGAGCCGCCCTGCGGGTCGCGTCCGCGCATCTCGGTCACATCGATGCCGGCGTTGGTGAAGTCGGCGCGCAGCACGACATCCTGGAGGGTGAGCCCTGTCGCCGCGTCCTCGAACCGGCCGCCGTCGACGGCGCCCTGCCCCTGGGCCTTCGGGTCGGCCAGGGTGCCGCTCAGCACGCCGCGGGTGCTGACCCGGCCCGACAGCGAGCGTTCGCCGCCGATCAGCAGATCCCACAGCGGGCGCACCTCGCCGTTGGCCTGGAACTGGCCGCTGATCGGCTTGCGCCGGTCGAGCGCCAGCCTGAGCGGCTTGGCCGAGGCCTCGGCCGGAAGCACCAGATGGGCCGAGGCGCGCAGTCCCTGGGCGTTGCTGGAATCGGCGTCGATGGTCAGCTGATTGTCCGACAGCCTGGCGAGCAGGGACCCGTCCAGTCCCTGGCTGGGATCGGAGCCGCGACCGCGTGCGTCCTCCAGCTTGGCGTCCAACACCCCATCCAGCCGGTCGCCGCGACCGCGCAGCGCCAGGATGCCGTCGATCCGGCCCGCCAGGTCCTCGTTGAACAGCTGCAGGTCGAGCCGGGTGAGCTGGGCCCGCAGGTCGGCGGCCGTGTCGTCCAGCCGGGCGTCGAGGTTGAGGCGCCCCCCGCCGTTAGTGGCCAGCCGCAGCCGCGCGGTCTGAGCGGCGCCGCCGAAGCCGAACACCGCCGGCTCCTCGGTGCGCAGTTCGCGATCGCCGATCCGGCCGTTTCCGGCCAGGGACAGGGTGTAGCCCTCCCCGGCCTCGGCCAGGTTCCCCTGCCCGTTCAGCGTCCAGCGCCCTCCGGTGGAGGCCCCGGCCGCCTGGACGGTATAGGGCAGCTGGGAGAGCGGGCCCTGTCCGCTGATCCGGCCCCGCGCGATCGAGAAGCGCGCGCCCTTCGGCACGGCGCCGCGGGCGGTCAGGTCGAAGTCGCCGCGGCCGCCGCCGGTGTCCACCAGCCGGACCCGCCCCGTCACCTGGCCCCGGTCGAGCAGAGCGCCGGGACCGATGACGAGTCGCAGGTCGGCGGATGAGGGCGTGCGTCGGCGCAGCGACAGCGCGCCCGTGGCCTTCACCCCGCCGGCGTCGACCGCAAGGTCCGTCAGGTCCACTCCGCCGCGTGGGAAGCGGAAGGCGGCCGCGCCCGTGGCGGGCCCGTACTCGCTCGCCGCGGTGACGGCGATCGTACCGCTCGAGCCATCGGCGCGCCTCAGGAAGCTGAGCTGGATGCGGGCGTCGCTCAGCGGCAGCCGCGGCAAGTCGAGGGCCTCGGCCTCGGCGACCACATCGACGCGCGGCGCGAGCAGCGTGCCGCCCACTTCGCCCGTGCCCTTGGCCGCGCCGGTGAACTCCACGGGGCCAGCCCTGAAGGGGCCCGTCGCGGACCAGTCGCCGTGGAATGCGAGCTGGGCGTTGGGGCCGAACACGCCTGCGAAATCGGCCCGGCCGGCGGTTCCGTTCAGTCGCGCCTCGGCGACCGAAAAGCGGCCGTCGCGCCAGCTCGCCTTGCCGTTCAGGGTCGGCGACGCGCCCAGGATGCGGTCGAGCTCCGAGAAGCCCGAGGCGAACTCGCGCCCCTTGGCGTCGACGTCGAACAGCCAGGGCGAGGCCGAGCCGCGGTCGCGGGTGGCGCGCCACTCGGCGTCGACGACGCCCGAGGCGCCGATGCGGGCCGCCGGCAGGTTGGTGACCTGCGCCTGCCCCTTGAAGCTCAACCCGCCCAGCAATCCGTAACCGCCGCTGCCGGTCACCTTCAGCCCGGTCCCGTCCGCTTTCAGGTCGCGCACGAGCCAGCGGCCGTCGCCCAGCCGCTCCAGCGCCACCTCGGCCGTCGGTGTCGGTCCCAGCAGGGGGCCGAGCAGGTTGTCGCTGCGTCCGCCGGTGATCGCCACCTTGGTCTCGATGGCGATGACCTGGTTCTTGCGGGTGACGGTCACCGGCCCGCTGGCCCGGCCGGCGATATAGTCGAGGATGTTGGCGTCTTCGGCCGTGGCGTTTCCGACCAGCTTCCAGGTCTTCCAGTCCCCGGTCAGCACGCCCTGCGCCTGCATCGCGCCCATCTTCGGGAAGGGAATGATCCGGGCCGCCGAGGGCGTCCGCACGGTGACCGCCCACCCCTTGGGACCGGTGCGCCGCTCGCCGAGGTTGCCGAGCCCCGCGGCGGTGAGCACCAGGTTCTCGGCTTTCAGCGCCGCGGCCAGGTCGTAGAGCGAACCCTCGGCCTTGCGGCCGGTGATATCGAAGGTGGCTTCCGGACCGAACCGCTCGGCGAACCCCCGGGTCAGGCTCGAGGCGGTCAGCACCAGCCGGCCCTGCGCCTGGCCGCCCTGCGGGTTCCAGGCGCCGTGCGCCTGCAGCGGGCTGGAGGTCCCCGACGTCGCGGCGGCGGAAAAGCGGCCCTCGCTGGTGGTGCCGTTGGCGTCCACCTGGAGGGCGAAGGGCTGGTCGACGGGCAGGCCCAGCGCACCGGCCAGCGCCCCGCCCTCGGCCTCCAGCGCCCGGGCTGCCACCTTCAGCGGCCGACGGCCGCCGAACTGGAAGCGCACGTCGAGATGATCGCCGGGCCTGAGCAGGCTGTCGGCCTCGACCCTTCCGCTCTGGCCACTGTTGCGGCGTCCGAGCTCGACGTGGCCCTTCACGTCGTAGACGCCGCGCTCGTAGCTGAAACCCTCCATCAGCTCGACGCGCCCGCTCAACGAGTCGATGTCCACCGAGACCGGCATGCCCGGCGACTTGGTCTTCGGCTCCAGAGTCGGCCGGCGGACGAGCTGCACGGTCTTGGCCGTCACCTCCTCGGCCGAGACCCGGCGGAACAGCAGCTGGCTGTAGTCCCAGCGGACGTGCACATCGTGCGCGTCGAGCCAGATGCCGCCCTCGTCGGAAACGGTCAGCCGGCGGACGGAGAAGTCACGCCAGACGTCGCCCGAGAGGCCGTAGATCTTAAGCCGCCCGAAGCGGCCGAGCTTGAGCCCGTCCGTGCGCGCCTCGATCAGCAGCCGGGTCTGGGGCAGCAGCACGCCGAAGCGGGTCGCGAGCAGGCCCGCGCCGAGCAGCAGGCCGATGGCCACGAAGACGATCAGGATCGCCTTCGGCAGCCGCGCCCGGCGGCGTTCGGGAGCCTTCGCCGTCTCGCTGCTCAAAAGCTCTGCCCGATGCTGAGGTAGACCTGGAACGGCGCGTCGCTGGTGCGGCGGTCCAGGGGGACGGCGACGTCGACGCGGATGGGACCGAAGCCCAGGTCGTAGCGCACCCCGAGGCCCGCCCCCAAGCTGAAGTCCTTGCCCGCCGGGAAGGGATCCGTGCCGACCGTGCCGCCGTCGACGAAGGCGGCCATGCCCCAGCGGCCGAACAGATGCCGGCGCACCTCCAGCGAGGCCTCCAGCAGCGAGACCCCGCCCTGGGGCGTGTTGTCGGCCAGCCTGGGCCCCACCGCCTGGTAACCGTAGCCGCGCACCGAGCCGCCGCCGCCAGCGTAGAACCGGCGCGAGGCCGGCACTTCGGGGATCGATCCGCCGACCATGGTTCCGAGCCGTAGCCTTCCGGCCACCACGGTGCGGCCATCGTCGTCCAGCGGATAGTAGGCCGAGCCCTGGGTCTGGAGCTTCAGGTAGGGCAGCGTGTCCTCGCCGGTGATCAGCGTGGGCTCGGCCCGCGCCTCCACCCGCCAGCCGCGCTTGGGATCGAGCGGGTCGTCGGACCGGTCGAGCGCCAGCGCCCCCAGCAGGGTCCCGGTCACCAGGTCGCGGCCCAGCGGCGAGAGGGTTCCGCGGCGCAGCTCGTCGGTGCGGCTGAAGTCCAGCGTCGCGCCCAGCGTCAGATAGGAGGTCTTGCCGTAGCGGCGCGTCACGTCCGCATGCACGCCGGCGCCGGTCTCGTCGTAGGCGTCGGTCCTGACCTGGTAGACCGCCCCGCCGAGCTGCAGGGTCTGCTGGGCCCGGCGCCAGTGAGGCAGGGCGAGTTCGGCGCCGAGCCGGCTGTCGATGTCGGAAAGCCGCGCCAGCAGCTCCAGCGTGTCGGCCCGCCCAATTACATTATACCGCGTCCAGCGCGCATCGACGCCCGCCCCGTCGGTCGTCGAGTAGCTGGCGCCGAGCTCCAGGGTGCGCCGCTCGCGATCGGCGAGGCTGACCACGATCGGCCGCAGCCCCTCGGGCGTTGTGGTCTCCTTCGGCCCCAGCCCCACCGTCACGGACTCGTAGACGCCGGTGTCCAGCAGCCGGCGCTCGAGCTCGGCCACATCCTCGGGGTCATAGGGATCGCCCACCCGCCAGGGCGCGAGTCGCTGAACCCATGCGGGATTGGTCCGCCCCCTGGTCTCGAGCTGCAGGCCGTCGAGGCGCACCAGCTCGCCGGCGTTGATGCGGAAGGTGGGCCGAAGCGTCGCGTCGGCGTGGTCGACGATCACCTCCCGCGGCGCCGCGGCGACGTCGGCGTAGCCGCTCTTCTGGACGGCGGCCACCGCCCGCCCCTCGGCGGCCAGCACGTCGACGGCCCGCCCGGGATCACCGGGCCGCAGCAGCAGGGCCGACTCGGCCGCCTCGCGCACCTCCGGCTGAGGCGGCTCGCCCACCCACTCCACCTTGGGATCGGCGACGGCGAACCGGGGGCCGGGACTGACCCGAACGATCGGAACCGGCGGCTCTGTGTCCGTCAGGTCCGGCTCGACCTCGTGGGCGTAGTAGCCCTCGCTGCGCAGCACGGCCATGGCGTCTTCGGCCGCGTCGCGGGCTCGCCGACGGGCGTCGAACCGGTTCTGGATCGGCCGGTCGGTCTCGCCGATCGCCTGTGCGATGGCGGAGCGGAGCTCGTCGTCGAGCTCGCCCTCGATGGCCGCGCGAGGCGATTGCGCCAACGCGCGCGGAGCCGCCGCCCAAGCACACAAGGCCGCCGAGGCGGCGACTGCGACGACCAGTCGACCCAAGCAGACTCTTCCCTGACCGTCCCCCAAGGGGCGGGTGTAGCGAGGCGGCCCTGCCCTGTCACCCTGCCCCGCATGGCGCCAACCAGAAAACCTGCCGGCAGGGTCCCCGCCCGATCAGGGCATCGGCGCGACAGCTGTCTTGATCACCGTGCGAGGCGGCGTCGGAAGCACGGGGCGGAGAACATGGATCCAGCGGTCCGAGGCGTCGTAGGAGACTTGCACCAGCAGCCCGTCGGGGCGTCGGTGCACGGTCACGCGGCTGGCCTGGGCGAGATCGTCCCCTGGCAGCCGGCGGGCCGCCGCACGCCGGGCGAGCGCCTCCTGGGTTGCGGGATCCTGACCGGCCAGGGCCGCCCTCGCGCCTTCCTCGGCCGCCGCCTGAACACGGCCGCCGATCCACCAGTAGTCGCTCCAGGCCGCCAGTTGCCCGGCGGCCAGCGCCAGGGCCGGCGCAAAGAGCAGCCACTGAAGCCGGCTCGGCTTCGGCAATTCAAAGTTGAGTTTTGCCGGGCGGCGCAATTCACGCATGGCGACGTCATACCGCAAACCGAGTAAACCGCGCGTTAAGGTTGTGTTTTTGTCGGCGGCTCGCGAAACCGGACCCACCGGCGTTCGGTAGCTCAACCCTTGTCCGCACGCTGCCGGGCGACCAGCAGCGAAACCAGCGCGGCGGCGGCCACGGCGATCGCCGCAGCGGTCGCGGCGGGGTGCTTCTTGACCGTGTCGGTGGCGCCTTTGGCCAGCGCACGCGATTGTTCCTTGGCCTGCACGGAAAGCTGCTGGGCCGCTTGGGAAAGCGCCTCGGCGGCCCGGGCGATGGCCATCTCGGCCTCGTCGCCGCTCTTGGCGGTGGCCGTCTTCAGGTTCCGGGTGATCTCCTTGAGGTTCGTCTCGAGATCGGAGGTGACGGACTTGATGAGCGACTTGGGCAATGCAGGCTCCTTCCGGGCGTGAGGGGAAGATGCTGCGCAATTCCGGCCCAAGGGCAAGCCCTACCGAATCAGGCGGGGCCGTGGCGCAGACTGTCGCACCGGCGCAGGCTGGGGCCCTGGCCCGTTGTCACGCTTGATAAACCGGATCACCATCCACTCTCCGGCTGGGGGAGCCGAAAGTGGGAGGGGACGTTCTGCCGCCTTTCGCACGACAGAGCTTGGTAGGCCGGGTGAGGATCGAACTCACGACCATTCGATTAAAAGTCGAATGCTCTACCACTGAGCTACCGGCCCATGGCGCGGCGCGGGTGCGCGCCGGCCGAAGCGGCGCGGACCTTAGGGCCGAGGCCGCTTTGCGGCAAGGCGCGAACGGGGAGCCAGGGCACGCCTCGCGCATTATCCCCTCGGGAGGATCGATCATGAAGCGCTGGCTTGCCGTGTCCGTAGCCTGCGGGGGTGCGTTGTTCGCCGCCGCCCCCGCCGCCGCCCAGCAGCTTCAGACCGCCGATGAGGCCCAGAGAAGCTCCCTCACCCACGCCATCACCTCGCCGCTGCGCGACGTGAACCTGATGCGCAGCAAGATTCCCGTGGTGCTGCAGGATTCGCTGGACGATCCCTACCGGCGGCCGACGCCGGCCTCCTGCTCGGGAATCATCGACGAGGTCACCCGGCTCAACGAAGCCCTCGGCGACGACCTCGACGCGGACGAGGGCAAGCAGATCGGCATGCGCGGCAGGGCCAAGGAGGAGGCGTTGAACGCCATCGCCGGCCTGGCCTCCGACGTCATCCCGTTCCGCGGCTGGGTCCGCAAGATCACCGGCGCCGAGCGCCACGACAAGACCATCCAGCAGTCCATCGCCGCCGGCGCCGTCCGCCGCGCCTATCTGAAGGGCCTGGGCGAGGCGCGCGGCTGCAACCCGCCCGGCACGCCGATGCACAAGCCGCTCGATGCGCCGATTCTGACCGAAAACACCGCCGCGCCGCCGGTCGCCGTGCTGACCGCCAAGGGCGCGTCGGCGGCCCAAAAGATCGAAGTCAGCCGCCCCTACGCGCCGCGCCGGCGCTGACGTTCGGCGAAGCTCTTGTGGAAGGCCGCGAGCCGCCCTCCGGCGATCGCGGACCGCAGCTCGGCCATCAGGCTCTCGAAGAAGGCCACGTTGTGCCAGGATAGCAGCACCTGGCCGAGGATTTCGTTCGCCCGCACCAGGTGGTGCAGATAGGCCTTGGAGTAGGCCGACGAGGCCGGACTGGCGCTGGCCGCGTCCAGAGGGCTCTCGTCTTCGGCGAAACTGGCGTTCTTCAGATTGATCGGCCCATCCCAGGTCCAGGCCTGGCCGTGACGGCCCGAGCGGGTGGGCAGCACGCAGTCGAACATGTCCACGCCGCGGGCCACCGCCTCGACGATGTCCATAGGCTTGCCGACCCCCATCAGGTAGCGCGGCCGCTCGTCGGGCAACATGCCGGGCGCATAGTCCAGCACCTCGCACATCGCCTCATGCCCCTCGCCGACCGCGAGGCCGCCGATGGCGTAGCCGTCGAAGCCGATCTCGATCAGCCGCTCGGCGCTTTCGCGGCGCAGTGGCTCGTAGACCGAGCCCTGCTGGATGCCGAACAGCGCCTGGCGCTCGCGCGATCCGAAGGCCGCCTTGCTGCGCTTCGCCCACCTCGCCGACAGCCGCATGCCCTCGGCGGCGCGGGCCTCGTCGGCCGGCCAGGCGACGCATTCGTCGAGCTGCATGACGATATCCGAGCCCAGGAGGTCGGCCTGAATCTCGATGGAGCGCTCCGGCGAGAGGACGTGGCGCGAGCCGTCGATGTGGCTCTGGAAAGTGACCGCCTCCTCCTTCACCTTTGAAATCTTCGACAGGCTCATGACCTGGAAGCCGCCCGAATCCGTCAGGATCGGCCCGTCCCAGCGCATGAACCTGTGCAGGCCGCCGAGCCTGGCCACCCGTTCGGCCGTGGGGCGCAGCATCAGGTGGTAGGTGTTGCCGAGGATGATGTCGGCCTGCGCCTGACGGACCTGGTCCACCGTCAGCGCCTTGACCGTGCCCGCGGTGCCCACCGGCATGAAGGCCGGCGTGCGGATCTCTCCGCGGGGGGTCTCCATGACGCCGGTGCGGGCCGCCCCGTCGCGCGCGTCGATGCGGAAAGGGAACACCGCCATCAGACCGCCCGCCACAGCAGACTGGCGTCGCCGTACGAATAGAAGCGGTAGCCCGTAGCGACGGCATGGGCGTAGGCCGTCCGCATCCGCTCCGTTCCGGCGAAGGCGCAGACCAGCATGAACAGCGTCGATTTCGGCAGGTGAAAGTTGGTCATCAGCCCGTCGGCCACGCGGAAGGCGTAGCCGGGCGTGATGAAGATCGAGGTCTCGCCCGAGAAGGCCGAGAGCTCGCCGCTCGGCGCGGCGGCCGATTCCAGCAGCCTCAGGGAGGTGGTGCCGACGCAGACGATCCGCCCGCGGGCGGCGCGGGTGGCGTTGATCTCAGCCGCGGTCTCTGCGCTCACCTCGCCGGCCTCGGCGTGCATGCGGTGCTCGGCGATGGATTCGGTCTTCACCGGCAGGAAGGTGCCGGCGCCGACGTGGAGGGTGACGAAGGAGAGGGAGACGCCGGCCTCGCGCAGGGCCTCCAGCAGCGGCTCCGTGAAATGCAGCCCGGCGGTGGGCGCGGCCACCGAGCCCTCGGCGTCCGCGTAGATCGTCTGGTAGTCGCGCCGGTCCTGCTCGTCCTCCGCTCGCTTGGCGGCGATGTAGGGCGGCAGGGGCATGGCGCCCCGTTCGGCGATGGCCGCGTCCAGATCCGGGCCGGAGAGGTCGAAGCTGAGGGTGACTTCGCCGCCCTCCCCCTTCTCCTTTACGGTGGCGTCGAGGGCGGTGAGCAGGCAGGCGCGGTCGGTGGGTTCGCCGAACGAGACGCGGTCGCCCACGGCCAGGCGCTTGCCGGGCTTCATGAAGGCGGTCCAGCGGTGCGGCGCGAGCCGGCGGTGCAGCGTCGCCTCCACCGCCACGACCGACTCGCCACGGATCCGCCGGCCCTTGAGCCGCGCAGGGATCACCCGGGTGTCGTTGAACACCAGCCGGTCGCCCGGCCGCAGCAGCCGCGGCAGGTCGCGCACCACCAGGTCCTCGAACGGCCCGACCGGCGGCACGTGCAGCAGCCGCGCCGAGTCCCTCGGACTGGCGGGGCGGAGCGCGATGCGGTCCTCGGGCAGCAGGAAGTCGAAATCGGAAAGCTGCATCCGGCCGCTCAAGCACATGGCGGCCGGGGCGCGTCAAGCGCGGGCATGGTAGACGCAGGCCCATGCGGGGCGTGCGAGTCGTGCTGATCCGGGTGGCGGCCGCGCTGGCCTTCGCCCTCGTGACCGTCGGCGCGCTCGGCGCGCTGGCGGCCCACGGCGGTCGCGTCTCCGACCGACTGGACGTCGCCGCCCACTTCGCCCCGCTGCAATTGTGGATGGTGCTGCTCGGCGCTGGGCTGGTGCTGGCGACGCCGAGAACCGGCCTGCGCACCGCAACCACCTGGATGGCCGCGGCCGGGGCGCCCCTCGCCCTGCTGCTGGTCTGGCCGGAGCTGACCCGCGCCGAGACCCGGGCGCCGCTTACTGCCGAGGCGGACGTGACGCTGATCCAGTTCAACGTCTGGGGCGGCTGGAACGCCGATGTGGAAGGCGCCCTCGACTGGCTCTGGGCGCAGGACGCCGACGTCATCGTGCTGCAGGAAGTCAAGCCGCGGGTGCTGGAGGCCCTGGAGCGCCGCGGCGGCTACCATCTCACCTGCGAGCGCCGTCACCGCTGCCAGACGCTGATCCTCAGCAGGGCGGCCCCGCTCGAGACGGGCGTTCCCGCGGTCGACGAGGGCGCGCCGGTCTCCTCGGCCCGCGCCACCCTGCCGATCGGCGAGGACAGCTTCACGGTGATCGGCGTGCACTACACCTGGCCGCTGCCGGCCGGACCCCAGCAGGCGCAAGGGCGGCGCGTCGCGGCGCTGATCGGGCGGTTCCCCAAGGAGCGGACGATCGTCTCCGGCGACTTCAATTCCACCCCCTGGTCGTTCAGCCGGCGGCGCGAGGACGAGGCCTTCGGGCTCGAGCGGCGGACGCGGATGCTGTTCTCCTGGCCGGCGGCGGCGAAGGAAGGCCGGATGATCGCCTCGCCCCTGCCCTTCCTGCCGATCGATCAGGTCTATGCGGGCTCGGACTGGCGCACGGTGAGTGTCGAGCGCGGGCCGCGCCTGGGTTCGGACCATTATCCGGTGATCGTGCGCCTGACGCTCGCGCGCGGCCCTTGACGCTGCGCGCGCCCCGGGCGCTTCTGAGGGGATATCCCGACAACAGAACACGGTGCGGAGGACCTGGATGGATAAGCGGCGCGTCGGCCCCTTCGAAGTCTCGGCCATCGGTCTCGGCTGCATGAGCCTGTCGCACGCCTATGGCGCGCCGCCGCCACGGGCGCAGGCCGAGGAGGTGCTGCTGGGCGCGCTCGACGCCGGCTACACCTTCTTCGACACCGCCGCGGTCTACGGCATGGGGCACAACGAAACCCTGGTGGGCGAGGTGCTGGGGCCGCACCGCTCCAAGATCGTGCTGGCCTCCAAGTGCGGCCTGACGGTCGGCGACAAGCGCGAGCTCAACGGGCGGCCGGAGGTGCTGAAGGCCGCCTGCGAGGACAGTCTGCGCCGGCTGAAGACCGACGTCATCGACCTCTACTACCTGCACCGCTGGGACAAGCGCGTGCCGATCGAGGAGAGCGTCGGCGGCCTGGCCGAACTGGTGCGTGAGGGCAAGATCCGCTCCATCGGCCTCTCCGAGGTCTCGGCGGCCACCCTGCGCCGGGCGCACGCCGTCCACCCCATCGCCGCCCTGCAGACCGAGTACTCGCCCTGGACCCGCAATCCCGAAGTCGCGGTGCTGGACGCCTGCCGCGAGCTTGGCGTGACCTTCGTCGCCTTCAGCCCGGTGGCCCGCGGCTTCCTGGCCGGCGGCGTGCGCGACCTCTCGCAGCTCGATCCCAGCGACATCCGGGCGAACATGCCGAGGTTCCAGGGCGAGAACTTCGCCGCCAACCTGAAGCTGCTGGTGCGCTTCGAGGCGCTGGCGACGTCGGCCGGCTGCACGCCGGCCCAGCTGTGCCTGGCCTGGTTGCTGCAGCGGGATCCGAGCATCGTGCCGATCCCCGGCACCACCAGCCCGGCCCACATGCGCGAGAACGCGGCGGCCGCGGGCGTGCGCCTCTCCGAAGAGGTGATGGCCAAGGTGGACGAACTGGTGAACCCCCAGACCGTCGCAGGCCCTCGCTACAACGCCGCGCTGCAGGCCAGCATCGACACCGAAACCCTGCCCGGCGAGTTGGAGGCGGCCTAGACCAGCGCCTTGCGGGCCTTGGCGAGGTCTGCGGCGAGCTTGTCCCGCTGGGCCGTGTAGTTGCGCGCCTCCAGAGCCTCGCGGGCGTTCAGATCCTCGCGGGCGTGGGCGATCTCGGCGCAGGCGCGCTCATGCTGCTCTTCCAACGAGGCGAGCCTCGCCTCGAGGTTCGCGACCCGCTTCAGCGCCGCCGGCGACGGGCCCTTCGTCTTCGGCGTGGCCGCCTTGGGGGGCTTGAGGCGGGCCAGCGCGGCACGCGAGCCGGCCGGTCGGCGCAGCACTTCGCCCGGGCGGACGGTCGCCGCCTCGACCAGCTCCGGATCGTCGGTTTCGCGGGCCACACCGGTCTTGAACAGGTCCTGGCGCACGCCCCAAGCGGCCAGCGCCTTGGGCCTGGAGCTCGCCGCGACGACGTAGTCGGTGAGGCCGTCCGAGGTGACGAAGACCTTCAGCCGTGGCGCCATCGAGTGCCTCCTCGCTCCGCGCAGGGGTAACCGCCGCGGGCGGGGAAGCGTTGCAGCTAACCGAGGGTCTCGATCTCGCGCGCCAGGTTACGTCGGGCCTGCGCCTCGAAACGCTCCCGGAAGGCCGGGTCCGGGAAGATCGCCGGCACGTCCAGGAATCGCTGCAGCACGCGTCGGCGGCCGGCCCGCCATAGATCGTCCGGCACGTGGGCGTACTCCTCGCGCACGGCGCCGGCGTAGGCGTCATAGGCTTCCGGCGGCGCGCCCAGGACGGCCAGGTCGATGGACACCATGAGCGCGCCCAGCCGGTCGCCGGGCTCGACCTCGTGGCCCGCCGTCAGCCGGATCAGTCGGCCGACCTCGGCGCAGTCGGCGGGCGCCACGCCCTCGTCCACCAGGTCGGAGAGCGCCGCCTCGGCGCTACGGGCCTCGTTGTCGATGGCGCGTGGGTCGTAGACCGCGTCGTGCCACCAGATGGCCCAGGTCAACAGCCGTCGCTCGCGCGCCGTCAGCCCCGGGACATCGTCCAGGAGCTTCAGGCAGGCGTCGATGTGGGCGCGGGCATGGTAGCGCCGGTGAGGTTCGGCGTAGGCCGCCTCAAGCCTGGGCTTCAATGTCCGCGAGCACCTTCATGGAGACGATGCGGCCCGGCTGGCGCGGCGGCTCGCCCTTGGGAAGGGCGTCCACGTGTTCCATGCCTTCGGCCACCTCGCCCCACACCGTGTACTGCCGGTCCAGGAAGGTGGCGTCGTCGAAGCAGATGAAGAACTGGCTGTTGGCCGAGTTGGGGTTCGGCGTGCGGGCCATCGAGCAGACGCCGCGCACGTGCTGGGCGTCGGAGAACTCGGCCTTCAGGTTCGGCTTGTCGGAGCCGCCCGTGCCGGTGCCGGTGGGATCGCCGCCCTGAGCCATGAAGCCCGGGATCACCCGGTGGAAGACGACGCCGTCGTAGAAGCCCTCGCGGGTCAGCTCCTTGATGCGGGCCACGTGGCCCGGCGCCAGATCGGGGCGAAGCTTGATCCGCACCGGCCCGGTGTCGAGCTCCATGATCAGGAAATTCTCGGAGTCCTGGGCCATCACTTCACCTCCACGGGCAGGTCCACGTCGCAAGCGTTGAAATCGGGGCCCTTCAGGGCCTTCAGGCGCGCCACCTCGGCGGCCAGCCAGCCGCTCCTGGCGTCAACCACCCTGACCTTCGGTCGTTCCGCGGCGGACAGGTCGGCCAACACGCGCACGGTGGTCATCTCGTCCTGCGGCGGGCTCACCGGCTCGCCGGTCTTGATGGCGCGGACCACGTCGAGACCCGAGATAACCCGGCCCCAGACCGTGTAGCGCTGCTCGAGCGAAGGGTACTTGGCGCGCATCAGGAAGAACTGGCTGTTGGCGGTGTCGGCCCCGCTGCCGCGGGCCATGCCGGCGACGCCCGGGCAGAACAGGCCGAAGGCGGCCGCCTTGCCGTCGGCGCTGACCGCCGCCATCCACGAACTCTGGCTGCGCACCGGGACCGGCCCCACGAAGCCCATCTCGCTGACCGTGTCGCTGTGCACCTTGACCATTTCGGCCGGCGCCAGGCGGAAAGTGAACTCGGCCGGCAGATCGGGCAGCTCCGAGCCGCCCTCCCCGCTCTCCAGCGGGTCGCCCGTCTGGGCCATGAAGCCGTCGATGACACGGAAGAACTTGCGCCCGTCGTACAGCCCCTGGCGGGTCAGCACGCGGATCCGCTCGGCGTGCAGCGGGGCGAGCTGGGGCACGATCTCCACAAGGATCCGGCCCTTGGTGGTGTCGATCACCAGCACGTTCTCGGGATCGGGCGTGCGCCAGTCGGCGGACCCCGGCGCAGCGGACTGGTTCGCGGGCGCCTGGGCGATAGCGGGGGCTGCGATAACGAGGGCGAACGCGCAGGCGCCCGATGCGAGAGCTCGGATCATGTATCTACTGGTAGCGGGGCGCGCGGGCGCAGGCCAGCGGCGCTCAGCGCCGGCCGACCTTTTCCTTCAGCCGGGCCTCGATGCGCGGGCTGACGAACCTGTTCACCTCGCCGCCGAGGACCGCGATCTCCTTCACCAGCTTGGAGGCGATCGCCTGATGGCGCGGGTCGGCCATCAGGAACACCGTCTCGATCTCGCGGTCGAGTTGCTGGTTCATGGCCGTCATCTGGAACTCGAATTCGAAGTCGGCCACGGCCCGCAGGCCCCGCACGATCACCGTCGCCCCGACCTCGCGGGCGAAATGCATGAGCAGCCCCTCGAACGGCTCGACGATGATTTCGGCGGTGGAATTGAGGTGCAGCGTCTCGGCGCGGACCATCTCGACCCGCTCGTCGAGCGAGAACATCGGCCCCTTGCCCTGGTTGATCGCGACACCAAGCACCAGCTTGTCGACCAGCTTCACGGCCCGACCGATGATGTCGAGGTGGCCATTGTGCATCGGGTCGAAGGTGCCCGGATAGAGGCCGATACGCGTCATCTAGGGACTTCCCCCTGAGCTCTCCCTACGGCGGCAATGGCCTAGCCGGACGGGGTTAGGCAAGCCGTTTTTTCCGCCCCTCCCCGCCTTGGGCAGGTGCGGGACGGCTCAGCCTTCGCTCTCGGGGGCCGACGGCGCCTCGTCCTCGACGCCCTCTTCCGGTTCGTCGCCGGCGTCCGCCAGCCGCTCGACCGACACGACATGTTCGTCGGCGGCCTTGCGGAAGATGGTGACGCCCTGGGTGTTGCGGCCGGCGACGCGGACCTGGGCCACCGGCGTTCGGATCAGCTGGCCCTGGTCGGTGACCAGCAGGATCTGGTCCGCCTCTTCCACCGGGAAGGAGGCGACCAGGCGGCCGCCGCGCTTGGACAGGTCCTGGGCCATCAGGCCCTGACCGCCGCGGCCGGTGCGCCGGTATTCGTAAGCGCTGGTCCGCTTGCCGAAGCCTTCGGACGAGACGGTGAGGATGAACTCCTCGGCCGCGCCCAGTTCCGCAATCCGTTCGGGCGGCATCGGGGCCAGGCCCTCGTCCTCGCCGTTGTCGTCGTCCTCGGGGGTGGATTCCTCGGGCAGTTCGCCGGTCTCGGCCGCGCGCATCGCACGGCTGTGCTTGAGGTAGGCCGCCCGCTCGGCCGGAGTGGCCTCCACCGAACGCAGGATGGCCATGGAGATGACCTGGTCGCCCTCGGCCAGGCGCACGCCGCGCACGCCGGTGGAGTCCCGGCCGGCGAACACCCGCACCTCCTCCACCGAGAAGCGGATGCAGCGGCCGAGCGCCGTGGTCAGCAGGACGTCGTTCTCGCGGGTGCAGACGCAGACGCCGATGATGGAGTCGCTCTCGTCCAGCTTCATCGCGATCTTGCCGTTCCGGCGGATGTCGATGAAGTCGGACAGCTTGTTGCGCCGCACGTGGCCCGAGCGGGTCGCGAACATCACGTCGAACCGGTCCCAGGTCGCCTCGTCCTCCGGCAGCGGCAGGATGGAGGTGATGGTCTCGCCGGGCTCGATCGGCAGGATGTTGACGAAGGCCTTGCCGCGGCTGGTCGGGGTGCCGACCGGCAGCCTCCAGACCTTCAGCTTGTAGGCCTTGCCGCCGGAGGAGAAGAACAGCACCGGAGTATGGGTGTTGGCCGAGAACACCCGGGTGACGACGTCCTCTTCCTTGGTGGCCATGCCCGAGCGGCCTTTGCCGCCGCGGTGCTGGGTCCGGTAGATGTTCAGCGGCGTGCGCTTGACGTAGCCCGAATGGGTCACGGTGATGACCATGTCCTCGCGGGCGATCAGATCCTCGTCCTCGACGTCCGCGTCGCCTTCGACGATCTCGGTGCGGCGGGGAACGGCGTAGGCGTTCCTGACCTCCACCAGCTCCTCGCGGACGATGGCCATCACCCGCTCACGCGAGGACAGGATGTCGAGGTGGCCCTGGATCACGGCGGCCAGCTCGCGGGCTTCGCCGAAGATCTCGTCGCGGCCGAGGCCGGTCAGGCGCGACAGCGTCAGGGCCAGGATGGCGCGGGCCTGCTCGTCGGTCAGGCGAATCCGCCCGCCCTCGAGCAGCACGGTGCGCGGGTCGGCGATCAGGTCCACCAGGGGCATCATGTCGCCGGTCGGCCAGGCCTCGGCGATCAGCCGCTCGCGCGCCTCCGCCGGGTCCTTCGACGAGCGGATGATGTGGATCACCTCGTCGATGTTGGCCACCGCGATGGCCAGGCCGACCAGGACGTGGCCGCGGTCGCGGGCCTTGGCGAGTTCATACTTGGTCCGCCGGACGACCACTTCCTCGCGGAAGTCGACGAACGCCTGGACCATCACCTTCAGGCCCATCTGCTCGGGCCGGCCGCGGTTCAGCGCCAGCATGTTGACCCCGAACGAGGTCTGCAGCGGCGTGTAGCGGTAGAGCTGGTTGAGCAGGACTTCCGCGGACGCGTCCCGCTTCATCTCGACGACGACGCGCATGCCGTCGCGGTCGGATTCGTCGCGCAGGTCGGCGACGCCCTCGATGCGCTTCTCGCGCACCAGCTCGGCGATGCGCTCGACCAGGGCCGCCTTGTTAACCTGATAGGGGATGGCGGTGATGACGATCGCCTCACGGTCCTTGCGGACCTCCTCGATCGCCGCCTTGCCGCGCATGACGACCGAGCCGCGGCCGGTCATCAGCGCCTGGCGGGCACCGGTTCGGCCGATGATCTCGCCGCCGGTCGGGAAGTCTGGGCCGGGCACGATGTCCAGCAGCTCGTCGACCCCGACGTCCGGGTTGTCGATCGGCGCCAGGCAGGCATCGACCACTTCGCCCAGGTTGTGCGGTGGGATGTTGGTGGCCATGCCCACGGCGATGCCGCCGGCCCCGTTCACCAGGAGATTCGGGATGCGCGACGGCAGGACCGCCGGCTCCTTCTCGGAGCCGTCGTAGTTGTCCTTGAAGTCGACGGTGTCCTTGTCGAGGTCCGCCAGGATCGACATGGCGGCCTTGGTCAGCCGGCACTCGGTGTAGCGCATGGCCGCCGGCGGATCGTTGTCCACCGAGCCGAAGTTACCCTGGCCGTCGATCAGCAGCAGGCCCATAGAGAACGGCTGGGCCATCCGCACCAGGGTGTCGTAGATCGCGACGTCGCCGTGCGGGTGATACTTACCCATCACGTCGCCGACCACGCGCGCGGACTTCACGTAGCCGCGGTCGGGCGTGTGGCCGTTCTCGTTCATCGAGAACAGGATGCGCCGGTGCACGGGCTTGAGGCCGTCGCGCACGTCGGGCAGCGCCCGGCTGACGATCACGCTCATGGCGTAGTCGAGGTACGAACGCTTCAGCTCGTCCTCGATGGCGATAGGGGCGATGCCCCCGCGCCGGCCGTCCTCCGGGTGGGTCGGGTCGTTGTCGCTCAAGGGTGGGATTTAGCCGTCAGAATCGGACATTACAGATAGGGTCTCCGGGTATCATCCGAAAGCGCCAGAGGCTAGGTTTTGCGCCTAATCAGTCACAGGAATCCGTCATGCGCATCGCTTTCGCCGCCCTCGCCGCCGTCACGCTCGTCGCCGCCCCGGCCCTGGCCCAGGCGCCCCAGCACGTGGAGCTGAAGAACAACGCGGGCGAAGCCATCGGCCATGCGATGATCGTCGATGCGCCCAAAGGGGTGCTGATGCACGTGGAGGTGAAGGGGCTTACGCCGGGCTGGCACGGGCTGCATTTCCACGAGAAGGCCGACTGCTCGAAGAGCGACTTCACCAGCGCCGGCGGCCACGTGCATGACAATCCGACCATGGTGCACGGCCTGCTGAACCCCGACGCCAACGAAGCCGGCGACCTGCCGAACCTGTACGTCGCCCAGGACGGCACGGCCAACGCAGAGATCTTCTCGACCTTCGTCTCGCTGCGCGCCCCCGGCAAGCCGCAGCTCGCCGACGCGGACGGCTCGGCCCTGGTGGTCCACGCCTCGCCCGACGACCACAAGAGCCAGCCGATCGGCGGCGCCGGCGCGCGCGTAGCCTGCGGCGAGATCCGGTAGGCCGCTCGTGAACCCGGGACGCCTCGCCAGCCGCGGAACCGCCTTCGTCGACGCCGCGGGACGCGAGGCGCGGGGAGCGGAGGTGGAGGTCGACCCGACCGTCACCGAGCCGACCGAGCTGTTCGTGCCGTCCGCCTGGTACGGCGCGGGCGCCGAAGTGGTCTGCGACGATCCGACTGTGGAGACATCCCGCGAGGGAGATCTGATCCGCGTGCGCTCACGTCGCCCTGGTCGCCTGCGCCTCGCGCAGCGCTGAGCGGTTTCGCCATCCCGGCCGTAGCGACCGGGATGGCGGCTGCCCGCTACGGAAGGCGGTGCATCGCGCAGAGCTTGTTGCCGTCGGGGTCGCGCAGGTAGGCGAGGTACATGCGGCCGGTCGTGCCTTCGCGCACGCCGGGCGGGTCCTCGATGGAGACGCCGCCGGCCGCCACGCCCGCCGCGTGCCAGGCGTCCACCTGGGCTGTCGATTCGCAGGCGAAGCCGATGGTGCCGCCGTTGGCGTAGGTGGCGGGCTTGCCGTCGATCGGCAGGCTCACGCCGAGCACGCCGCCGTTGGCCGAGCTGTAGAAGATCCTGTGGCGGTCTACGAAGCCCGGGCCGACGCCGAGCGTGCCCAGGAGGGCGTCGTAGAAGGCCTTGGCCTTGTCCAGATCGTTGGTCCCGATCATCACGTGCGAGAACATCTGTGCGCCCCTCCCGGCGGTTGGTCTTGGATTGGGGGGCAGACGAGCGCGCGGCCCGGCCGGGGTCAAGGGTGACGCTGCGTCGGCTCTTGCGCGGACCGACAGCCCCCGTTCAGCTTGCCCGGGCTACACTTCGGTCCCATCTGAGCCCTGCCCCCCGGAAAGAGCCACACGATCCTGATGAAACGCCGCCTCGCCCTGCTTCTCGTCCCGCTGGTCCTCGCCGGGCCGGCCTCCGCCGCCGAGGGCATCCTTCCCGGCTATTGGGAGACCACCAACCGGCTGCTCTCGCCGATCCCGCAGAAAAAGGTGGAAATGCGCTGCATCACCGCCGCGGAAGTGGCCAAGTTCATGGAGGGGCCCTCGAACCGGCACTACAAGTGCACCTATCCCACCAGGTCGTTCGCGGACGGCAAGATCCTGCTGAAGGGCCAGTGCCGCTCGAAGAAGGGCCGAGTCGTCGACGTCTCCGGGGAGGGCAGCTACACGCCCACCACCATGCAGCTCACCGCCCGCGTGGCCACCGAGTTCGCCGGGCTGACCATTTCCGGACGGGCCAGCACCGAGGCGCGGCGGATCAGCGAAACCTGCCCGCCCGCCGCCGTGGCCCAGACGAACTGACGCTTAGTTGATGCAGCCGATGGGGAACGCGGCGCCGGGCGCGGTGTTCGTTCCTCGACCTGCAATGTTGACCGCCGCTGCAAAGACCGCGACAGCAGGCGATGCGGGGCGCGTCTCATCGGCGCCGCATTCGACCGGCATCACCCGCCTGCCGACCAGAGAAAGCCGACCAAGACCCCCCGTGACAGACCTGACCGCCACCGACTGGAGCCGGGCGCTCGCGCCTTACCGTACGCCGAGGCTCAGCCGCAGCCTGCTCGAAATCGTCATCACCATGGGCTCGCTGTTCGCACTTTGGGGCCTGGCGTGGTTCGCCTTCGAGGCGGGCGTCGTCTGGGCGGCCCTCCTTCTGACCCTGCCGGCGGCTTTTTTCCTGATGCGGGTGTTCCTCATCCAGCACGACTGCGGCCACGGCTCCTTCTTCCGCGACAAGGCCGTCAACGACTGGGTCGGAAGGGTGATGAGCGTCTTCACCCTCACCCCGTACGACTACTGGCGCCGCGCGCACGCCCTGCACCACGCCACCTCGGGCAACCTCGACCGGCGCGGCATCGGCGCAATCGACACCCTCACCGTCGAGGAATACCGGGCGCTCAGCCCGCTGCGGCGGCTGGGCTACCGGCTCTACCGCCACCCGGTGGTGATGTTCGGCCTGGGACCGGCGTTCAACTTCTTCATCATCCAACGCGTGCCGCTGGGCATGATGCGCGAGGGCTGGCGCCCGTGGGTCTCGACGCTCGGCAACACCGTGGCGATTCTGGCCGGCGCTGCGCTGCTCGTCTGGCTGGTGGGTCTCGGGCCCCTGGTGGTGAACCTCGTCACCATGCTGCTGGCCGCCACGATCGGCGTGTGGCTGTTCTTCGTCCAGCACCAGTTCGAGGGCGTCTACTGGGCCCGCCAGGACAAGTGGAAGCGCGACCTCGGCGCGCTGGCGGGCTCGTCGCACTACGACCTGCCGCCGGTGCTGCGCTGGCTGACAGCCAACATCGGCATCCACCACGTCCACCACCTGTCGAGCCGCATCCCCTACTACCGGCTGCCGGAGGTCCTGCGCGACCGGCCGGAGCTGAAGGACGTCAGCCGCATCGGCCTTTGGGAGAGCTTCAAGTGCGCCCGCCTGGCGCTCTACGACGAGGCTCGCGGGGAGCTGATCTCGTTCCGCGAGCTGCGCCGCCGCAGCTGACGGAGCGCCGACCGGCTCGTACAGTGACGGTTCATGCGTGACGGTCTAGCCTGACTTCATCAACGAAGGAGGCTGGGATGCGGCTCTTCACGATGGCGGCGGTGGCCGCCCTGACATTCGCGACCGTGGCGCAGGCTCAGCCCTACGGCGGGCGCGGCGTTTCCGCGACGCTCTACGAATTCCCCAATTTCCAGGGGCGGCAGTACCGGGTCACCGGCGAGACCACCAACCTGCCCCGACAGTTCAACGACCAGGCCCGCAGCGCCCGTTTCGAGGGCCGCTGGCAGGTCTGCGAGAACGCCGACTTCGGCGGCCGCTGCGTGGAGTTGGCCGGCGATATGCCCGAGCTGAACAGCGTCGGGCTGGCCGAGCGCGTCAGCTCGCTGCGCCCGATGGGGCGCGACGGCGGCTGGAGCGGCGGGGGCGGACGTCCCGGCGGCCGTGGCGTGGAAGGCGCGCGGACGGTCTTCTACGCCTACCCGACCATCGGCGGCTCCGACATCGCGGCCGGCTCCACCTCGGCGAACGAGTTCTGCCGCCGCAACGGCCACGGCGCAGCCGTGCACTACGACTCGTCGGAACGCTCGCCGCGCGCGGTCGACTGGAACGGCCGGCCCGTCGGCTCATCGACCGTGCTGCGCGACCTGCTCTGCCGAAAGTACTGACGGGCTGGGGCCTCGCCCGTTCGGGCGAGGCCCCTCTTGCGCCCTAGAACGGGATCTCGTCGTCGAGGTCGGCGGAGAAGTCTTCGCGCGGGCCCGAGCTCTGGGTGCGCGGGCCGGAAGAGAAGCCGCCGGCGCCGTAGTCGGAGTCGCGGGGCGCCCCGCCGCCTTCACCGCGGCCGTCGAGCAAGGTCAGGTCGCCGCGGAACCGCTGGATCACCACCTCGGTGGAATAGCGCTCCTGGCCCGACTGGTCGGTCCACTTGCGGGTCTGCAGCGCGCCTTCGATGTAAACCTTGGAGCCCTTGCGCAGATAGTTCTCGGCGACCTTGGCGAGGTTGTCGTTGAAGATCACGACACGGTGCCACTCGGTCTTTTCCTTGCGCTCGCCGCTGTTCCGGTCGCGCCAGCTCTCGGAGGTGGCCACGCGCAGGTTGGCGACCCGCTCGCCGGACGGCAGGGTGCGGATTTCGGGATCGGCGCCGAGATTGCCGATCAGGATGACCTTGTTGACGCTGCCCGCCATCGATGTGTCCTTGTGCTTTCCGAATGGTGCGGGCGCGGTCGCCCTCGCCGCACGCTACTCCGGATCAATGATCCGTTCTAGTTCCGTTCACGCCCGACCCTGTGGCCGGCGCTCCTAGCGCTGGGGCATCGCGCCGGGGATGGCGAGCCGGCCGTCCCCCGTGCGCACCAGCGCCAGGTAGCGATGCTCCTCCAGCGAGCCGGCGGTGAAGATCCCCTCCCGCTGCAGGAAGATGAAGTTGCCCTGGAAGGCGCCGACCAGATCACGGTTGTTGCCGCCCATCGACAGGAAGCGGACGCGCATCGCTTCGAGGGCGGCGGCGCAGTGCTCGAGATCCGGCTGGTCCGAGAGCTTGTTGTACTTCAGCGTCCCGTCCTGCTGCGGCACCACGTGGTAGCAGACGCCCGGCGTTCCGGGCGGCACGGTGCGCTTCTGGCAGGCGGCCAGCGACAGGACGGCAAGGCCGGCGATCAGGAGAATTCGACGCATGGCGCGAACCTATACACGAGACGCGCCCGGCTCAAACCTCAGCCGATCGGCGGGATGACGCAGCCGGCCCCCTGCTCCGCCAACCGGCGGAAGCTGCGGTTGTCGGCGGAGATTTCCACCCGACCGGGCACCAGCCTCAGCGTCTGGTCGCCCCAGCGGCCGTAGCTGGCCGCGCCCGGACGCTCGCATCGGCCGGCATAGAGGGTCTGGACGCAGGCGTTGAGCGTCATGTCCGGCAGCTTGCGCCAGCCCCCCTCGTAGCGCCAACAGGACGCCGACGGCCCGCCGCCGGCCGCAGGCTGGGCCGTCGCGCCGGCGGCCGGCGCCGGCTGCGGGCGCGGGGCTCTCGGACCATCGAAACCCGCCGACGTCGCCTCGTTGATCGGCGGCAGCGGCACGATGGTCGCCCCGGCCTGGTTGGCGGCGGCCAACGCTCCCGTCTCGTCGACGCCGACGTCGAGGGCGTCGGTAGCCACGCCGTTGCGCCTGGCGCACTCGACCAGGGTCAACTCGCCGACAAAGCGGCCTTCAACGAAGCAGCGCAGCGCCCGGGTCGGGCTGACCCGCTGGTCGGTCTCGGTGGTCTCCACCACCAATCCGCCCTGCGAGGCCGGCGGCGGCGGCGGCGTCTCCTCGCGAGCGGGAAGGACCAGCGCGGCGGCCAGCACCAGGCCCGCGACCAGGGCCGCGACGCCGCCGCCCACAACCAGCGCCGTGCGCCTGTCGACGAGGAGAGCCATCAGCCCTCGCTAGACCGCGCGGCGCGGCCTTTCAAGCGGTCAGGGGCCGCTCAGCCGCCGCCCAGGCGATCCAGCCCGGCCTGATAGTTGGCGATCTGGGACTGGAGGTAGGCGGGGACCTTGCCGGTCGGGTTGACCGTCGAAGGAAGCGGCTTGGGCGAAGCCGCTGCCACCAGGTCCTTGTAGGCGGTGCGGATGACGCCCATCGCCGCGCTGATCTCGGCCAGGGCGTGGCGCACCTGGTGGATGTCGTCGAGGTTGAGGTCGCTGGGCAGGCCCAGGCCGTAGAGGGGCGACTTGCCGTCGGCGGGGACCGTCTTGCCGTCGACCACCTTGGTGTTGCGCACCACGCCCTCGGCCAGGCCCAGCACCGAGAGGGCGTTGTCGCTGCCCTTGCCCGGCAGAATTTCGATCAGCGAGCGATCGTGCAGCGGCTTGATCTGCAGCCGGCGGACGCCCTCGACGGTGACGATCTCGACCTTGGCGCGGAAGGCCAGCGCGCGGCGCACTTTGGTGGCCAGGGTTTCGAGCGTGTCCTTCTCGTCGAGCACCACGGCCTGGGCCCGACCGCCGTCGGCGCGCACGTAGAAGGTGTCGCCGGCGCGGGCCGAGGAGACCGCCGTGATGCGCGGCGAATCGGATAGGTCGAGCTCACCCTTCGGCAGGCCGAGGCGGTCGAGCACGCTGGCGCCCGACGTATCGATGGCGATCGGTCCCGGCGCGACATGGCCCTCGCGGCCGGTGAACCGGCGGGACCAGACGTCCTGCCCGGTGTCGACGTCGATGCGGGCCAGGAAGCCGTCCTTGGTTCCCACGTTGTCGGCATGGCCCGGCAGGTCGGCGCCGACCTGCCCGCTCAGCCAGATCTGACCTTCCTTGGCGGCGAGGCCGGTCACCTTCTCGTCGCCCGAGCCGCCGTAATAGGCCAGCCGATCGCCAGCAGCCGGCGCGAGGTTGGCGGAAAGGCGGGCGACGAAGGCGTCCGCGCCGCCGGCGTGCGCCTGGGTGATGGCCCCGGCCGACAGCGCCGCGTTACGGGTCGTGCCGGCGAGCACGATCTGGCCGCCATCGAGCGCCAGGCCGGCGATCTCGCCCTGGACCTCGCCCAGGTCGCGCGTCGCGGCCAGCGTCGGCCCTCCGCCCGGCTGCAGGTCGAACCTGCGCAGCACGGCGTGTCCGTTTTCCACGCCCGCGAGGACCAGGGAGCCGCCGTCCACCACCAGCCCGCCGGCACGGTCGTCGCCGCTGGTCCCGACCATCTGGGTGAACAGGTGCTCGACCTTGCCGGCGGCGTCGGCCTTGAAGCCCTGGACGTAGCTGTCCCAGCCGCCCAGCGCGCCCTGCCCGTTGACGCCGGACTTGGCGCGTCCGGCCACGTAAACCGCCCCGTCGTCGCCGAAGGCGATGTGGGTCGCCTCGTCCGCCTGCCGCGCGCCGCGGCGCTGGGTCCACATCTCCTGCCCATCGGCGTCGAACAGGGTGACGAAGCTGTCGGACTGATCCGCGAAGGCCCCGCTGCCCCCGGAGTTGAAGACCCCGTCGGTCGCCCCGTTGAGCGTCCCGGTGACCGAGCCGGCCACCGCCACCTTGCCGTCGGCGGAGACCGCCAGCGCCAGGCCGCTCGCCTTGTCGGCCGCGCCCAGGGTCCGGCTGTAGAGCAGGTTCCCGGCGGAGTCGTACTTCATCAGGGCGACGTCCTGCTCGCCCTTGATCTCCTTGCCCGTCACCTTGTCGGTGACGTCGGCCAGAACGTAGACGGCGCCGTCCGGGCCGACCTGGGTCGCACGGACGGTCACGACGCTGGGGTCGAGGTTCTTCGCGAACACCCGCCCGTCCACGTAGTGCGCGTCGCCCGCGGTCTGCTGGGGCGCGGCGAACTGCGAGGTGTCGGTCTGGAACTTGAGCAGCTGGCCGCTCAGCTTGCCGTCATCGGTCGACGGCTTGCCGTCCGGATCGGGGTTGCCGACCGTCTGGGCCATGTAGACGGCCGGGGCGGTCGCCGGCGCGGAGAAGGTCAGCTTCTCGGCGCTGTCGGTCTTGATCTTGAGCGCCCACTTGTCGGGCTCGGGGGTCAGCTTGACCACGCGGCCGTTCACAGTGGTGGTCCGCTCCTCGCCCGGAATGCGATGAGAGGCGACGCGTGTGACGGCCCCGGCGTCGGCCAGCTTCTGGTTTATGAAGCCGACCACATTGCCCATGGTGCGGGGCGTCGCGCCCATCTCCGAAAGGTCGATCGCAACGTCAAGAGGGCCGCTTATGCGCTTGACCTGGATATTGAATTTCACGTCCCCTTCGAACGCCGGCACGATCGAACCCGAGGAGCCGGTGACCAGCGGGGCGGTGATGTATTCGGTCTTGTTTCGCGGCACGCCCGTCTGCATGCGGGCCTGGGTCATCGCCTCGCCGCGCGCCAGCCGCAGGCTGTCCAGCTTGAGGTCGTCGATGTAGGTCGAGATCTCCGACATGCCCTTGGCGAAGGTCGAGCGGATCTTGTCCTGATCCACGCTCGTCAGCCCCTTGGCGTTCATCCGCTCGGCGACAGCCATCAACGTCGAGAGGCCGTTGTAGAGCGCGAACATCTTGCGGTAGTCGCTGCTGGCCCCCGCGAGGTCCAGCTTGGCGGCGTTCTCGTCGATGAAGCGGCGGCCGAGCAGCGCGTTGCGCACCGCCTGCACGGGATCGGGCGCGCCGCCGCCGATCGACCAAGGCGCGGTGGGCGCCACCTTCTTCGACGGGGCCGCCCCTCCACCGGACGCGAGCCCCTGGCCAGAGACGCCTGTGCGGCTCTGGTAGTAGCTGATCAGGATGCTCGGATCGAAGGAGATCATTCAGCGCGCCACCGCGGGCGCACGCCCGCAACCGCTATTCTGAGGCCGCCTCGCTGCCAGCCGGTTAACCGGCAAGGTAAAGGGCCCGGGCGTCGCCGCCCGAGCCCTGGAACAGCCCCTCACGGTCCACCTACGACCGGAACAGCGACAGGATCACCTGCGGCGCCTGGTTGGCGATCGACAACGCCTGGGCGCCCAGTTGCTGCTGCACCTGAAGGGCCTGCAACCTGGCGCTCTCCTTCGCCAGGTCCGCGTCCACCAGGTTGCCGACGCCGGCGGTCAGCACGTCGGACAGCTTGTTCACGAACAACGTGTGATTCTCGATCTGCTTGGCCTGGGCCCCGAGGTCGCCGAGCGCCTGGTTGACGTTGGCCAGCGAGGCGTTGACCCGCGCCAGGTTCAGCGACGCCTGGGTCTTGGTCAGGATGTTGGACGACGGGTAGCTGAAGGTGATGTACGGCCCGCCGCCGTTGGTCGACATGCTGAAGGTCTTGGCGGACAGCGTGACCGACGAGGTCGCCTCGGCGTTGGCCAGGAACTTGATCGAGGTGGTGATCGTCCCCTTGAGCATGTTCGCGCCGTCGAACTCGGCGTTGTCGACTACCTGCTTGATCTGACGCAGCAGCGACTGGAAGTCGGAGTTCAGCGCCGTACGGGCCTGGGCGTCGAGCGACGGGTCCATCGCCGCGACCACCTTCTCCTTGAGCTGCACCAGGAGGTCGGAGACCGATTCGCCGGCGCTGAGCGTGACCTCGGAAATCGACTGGGCCCGCTCGAGGCTCATCCGGACGGAAGCGAGGGCCCCGATGTCGGCCCTCTGGCCCTGAGCTATAGCCCAGACCGAAGCGTTGTCCTTCGCGTTCTGGATCCGCAGACCGGTGCTGATATGCCCCTGAACGTCGGCGAGCGCGCCGCTCGTCTTGTTCAGGTTCTGCAGTGCGATCATCGCGGAATTGTTGGTGTGAACGCTGATCGCCATGCCCTGACCTCCTTCGGTGGTCTCCGGAAATCGCCCAAAGCGACTCGTCCGGCAGCCCTCTCGAAGTGGACGCTAGGCAGGTATGGTATTCAGAAGGTTAACGCGCCTGAACGCCTCTATCCGCCCGCCGGCGATGCCGGGAGCGGCGAATAACTCGACTTGTCCGCCCTCAAGGACGGGTCAGGCGCGGGCCTTGATCAGCTGGCCGGCCTGGTAGTTGGCGCGATCGCGCATTCGCAACAGGTCTTCCCTGGGAACCTGGGCGACCACCTCGCCGGTCAGGCGATTGACGGTCTTGTAGACGTAGCTGCCGCTCGCCTCGTCGATGTCGATAACAAGCCGAAGGTCGACGGCCTGCTCGATCTCGGAACGGCTTTCCGCCCGCTTCTCGGGCTCGGGCCGCTGAGCGGAAGGCTTGTCCTGCGCGATCATGTTCGCCGTCGCCATGACGGCCGCCACATTCCTTTCCATCTCCACATCGCCGGTCCTTTTCGGGGTCCGGCGCCCCTGGCTCGACCGTCTACGGCGGGGAGGTCGCCCTCCCCGCCGCGAACGGCCGGACGCCGGCCGCGGCCGACGCCCGGAGAAATGCCTACCGGAACAGGCCCAGCAGGACCTGGCTGGAGCCATTCGCGATGGCCAGCGCCTGCACGCCGAGCTGCTGCTTGGTCTGCAGAGCTTGCAGGCGGGCGCTTTCCTTCGCTAGGTCCGCGTCCACCAGGTTGCCGACACCGGCGTCGATCGTGTCCTGGAGCTTGCCGACGAATTCCAGGTGCTGGGTGACCGACTTCGAGGCCGTACCCAGGCTGGACAGCGACGACGAGACGTTCGCGATCGAGGTGTTCAGCAAACCAACCATGGTCGAAGCCACGGAGGCGCTGGACAGGGCCGCACCGTTCGTAATCGTGATCTTCGAGCCGCCGAGCGCCAGCACCTGCGATTGCACGGTCAGCTTGGTGCCGGTGGCGTTGGCCAGCGCCGTCAGGTTCGCGGCGGCGGTCTTCAACAGGTTGATGCCGTTGAATTCCGCGTTGGCGATGACCTTACGAATCTGGTCGCGCAGCGATTGGAAGTCGGCATCCAGGGCCGAGCGCGCAGCAGTGTCGAGGCTGGTGTCCGAAGCCGCCAGGGCCTTGTCCTTCATCTGAAGGAGCAGGTCCGAGATGGATTCGCCGGCCGAAAGCGCCACGTCGACGGTCGAGACCGCACGCGAGAGCGATTCCTTGACGGTGTTGAGCGAGCTCGAAGTGGCGCGTTGGTTCTGAGCGATGGCCCAGATGGCGCCGTTGTCCTTGGCGGAGTTGATCCGCTTGCCGGTGTTGATCCGGCTCTGGACTTCCTGGAGTTCGGTGTTGGTGCGGTTCAGTTGTTGGAGCGCGATCATCGCGCCCACGTTGGTATTGACGCTGTTCACGTCGGTGACTCCTATTCTCAGGTCATCGCCGTCATTTTGACGACGCGGGCGTTTTGCCCGGTCCTTTCGGCAGCAAACGCCGGGCCAGTTGGCCCCACCGTCACCTCACAGCTAACTGTCGGATTTTACTGGGTTAACTAGACGTTAGGCACGTCTGTGGCGGCAATATTTGCCGGCCCCACGCCCCACCCGGAAAATCTTGCCGGGCAAGATCGGCAGGGGGCAAAGACCAGCTCCATGCCCCTGCTCTCCCACGGAAAGGCTGGCACGCCCCTCGCCCGCGCCTCGCCTCACCAATGAAGAGAGGGCGACGACCTACCCGTCCGGCGCGAACGAAAAAGGCCCGCGGCAGAGCGGACCTTTCAGCGAGTCGGCGACGGTGTTCGGCGTCAGGCGGCGTCCGCAGCCTGGCCGCTCAGCCCCTGCATGATCATCCGGTTCACGTCGATCAGCGCGTCGATGTCCTCTTCGCGGCGGATCACCTGGCTCGTGTACTTGTTGACCCAGATGCTCAGCGAGATGATCGAAGCGCGCAACTCGTCGGGCAACTGATTGGCCGGGTCGGCGCAGTCGGCGCCCAGCGCGCCCCATAGCCGCCGATTCCAGTCCAACGCATCGACGCGGGTGCGGAAGTCGAGCGGGTCGGCCTTCGCCGCCTCCATGAGCGCGCGAGTGACCTGGCCGAAGAGGCGGTACTCCGCCTCCCGAGCGCTCTCAGCCCTCTGCGCCGCCCGCTGGTACGCTTGAAGTGACATTCCCCAGCACCTCGTCCTCGTAGTCGATGAGCTTCCGGCAGATCATCAACGCCTTGTAGTACTCGTTCTCCAGGATGTGCTTGGAGAGATTGACGCACTCCGTGAGCACATTCGGATTGCGGGTGGCCGTCATGAACTCCGTCAGCCGACGCGCCATCTCGTCGTAATACTTCTGCGCGTTGGCCTCATCGAGGTACATCATCATGACAGGGAAGTAGATGCGCCGGGCCGGCGTATTCGCCTCCTCCGGCTGCATGATGTCCTTCTCGCGAAGGACCGAGGCCTTGTTCTGCAAGATCAACGTGCCGCGACGGTCGCCGTTCTGGACCACCGCGCCGTTGAGCACGAACTTTTCGCCAGGCTTCAGAGATAACTTCAGCGGCAAGTCCGGCCCCCTGGTGACGACGCCTGGGCGTCGCCCAATGTTCTTCCCTGCGGCATGACGCCAGCCCCTGGAGAAGCAGGCTTAGCGTCGGCTCGTTAACGCCTCCTTGCCGGTAAAGGCCGAGGCGAGGCGCTTAAGCAAGGGTTAAGCATACCCGCAGGAACCATGCCTCAATCCTGAAGTGATTTGGAGTCTCCGCCATGCCGCGGATCGAGAAGCTCACCGCTGCATCCGCGAGAGCACTGGACACCGGCATGGGCGCCATTCCCAATGCGCCGAAGTTGACCCTCTCCGACGTCGAATCGGCCGGCTCGCGCGCCGCGCTCGATCGGCTCAACGCGGCGATCGGCGAGCTCAAGTCGCTGGCCGCTGAACCGCTGGTCCGCCGCGCGGCCGCAGCCGTCAACGCGGGCGATCCCCAGGAGGGCGCGCGCTGGGCGATCAAGGCGCTGGAGAAGGACGAGTCGAGCGGCGTCGCCTGGTACGTGCTGGCCTTCGCCCGAGAGCGGGCGGGCGACTTCGCCTCCTCCCTGCAGTGTTTCGAGAAGGCGCTGCAGCTCCTGCCCGACCATGCGCAGATCGCCAACGACCTGGGCCGGCTGGCCATGCGGCTGGGCATGCGCGAGCAGGCGGAGAAGCTCTACCTGCATTTCATCCGCGACAATCCGGACAATCCGGAGGGGTACAACAACCTGGTCAGCGTGCTGCGAGAGCAGGGCCGCCACGACGAGGCGATCGAGGTGCTCAAGGCGACCATCGCCCAGTATCCCTCCAACGCCATGCTGTGGAACTCGCTGGGCACGGTGATGACCGAGCTCGGCGACAACGACAACGCGATCATCTTCTACGACGAGGCGCTGCGGCTGCAGCCCGACTTCCCGAAGGCCCGCTACAATCGTGCCGCCACCCGACTGGGAATGGGCGATGCGGAAGGCGCCCTCGCCGACTGCGACGCGGCCCTGCCCGGCAAGATCGCCGAAGACGACCTGATGATGATGCGGCTGGCCCGCGCCACCATGCTCATGGAGCTCGGCCGAATCGCCGAGGGCTGGGACCAGTACGAGGTGCGTCTGCACCACCAGTACGACGACGCCACCACCTTCCTGATCGACCGGCCGTCCTGGACGCCGGGCGCGGACCTGGCCGGAAAGCACCTGATGATCTTCGCCGAGCAGGGACTGGGCGACGAGGTGCTGTTCGCCAATGTGCTCGCGGATGTGATTCGCGACCTGGGCCCGGAAGGAAAGCTCTCCCTGGCGGTGGAGCGCCGACTGGTCCCGTTGTTCCAGCGCTCCTTCCCGACCGCCAACATCGGCCACCACGTGACGGTGACCTTCCAGGGCCGCACGGTGCGCTTCGCGCCGCACGTCGAGAACGAAATCGAGACCGTCGACCTGTGGGCTCCGATGGCCTCGCTGATGCGCCAGTACCGCCGCACGCTGGACGCCTTCCCCCAGCGCGAGCGTTACATGCAGGCCGATCCGGACCGGGTGACCCACTGGCGCGGCGTGCTGGCCGAGGCCGGCTCGGGTCCCAAGGTGGGCCTGCTCTGGAAGAGCGCCATCAAGGCCCAGGGCCGCGACCGCTACTTCTCGCCCTTCGACGCCTGGGCCCCGGTCCTGCGGACCCCGGGAGTCACCTTCGTCAATCTGCAGTACGGCGACTGCGCCGAGGAGCTGGAGCGGGCTCGCCGCGACTTCGGGGTGGAGATCTGGTCGCCGCCGGCCATCGATCTGAAGGACGACCTCGACGAGGTGGCCGCCCTCTGCTGCGCGACGGACCTGGTGCTGGGCTTCTCGAACGCCACCTTCAACATCGGCGCGGCATGCGGCGCGCAAGGCTGGCTGCTCGGCGCCAAGGGGGCCTGGCCGCGGCTCGGCGCGGACCACTACCCCTGGTACCCGCAGGTGCGGCTGTTCATCAACGAGCCCGGCGCGGACTGGACGCGGCTGATGGCTACGATCGCCGCCGAGCTCGCGGGCTTCGTGCAGTCGGGCGGAACGGGAGCCTCGCGGGCGGGTTGATCCTGGCGAAGCCGCCGCGGGTCGGCGGCGCCACGCGAGGAGCTGATCCCAATGCCCGGCACGAGCTTCGACTCCGACGCCGAATACGATCCCCAGGACCAGGCCGAGGCCCGCGACGAGAGCATGACCGTCGACGGCGAAGGCGACGACATGCGCACCTTCGAAGAGTTGCCTGACGTCATGGACCTGACCCAGGCGATCGGCGACCGCTCGGACGACGGGGGGCTGGCCCTCGACGCCGACGAGTTCGACGAAGACGCCTTCGGGGACGGCGACATGGACGATGAGGACGAGGACGCCTACGCCGCCGGCAGCGCCGATTCCGACATCTACGACGACGAAGACGCCAACGACATCGTCGACGATTTCGACGAGGACCTGATCGCCGCCGAGGAGATCGAGGGCCTGAACGAGGTGCGGGACGCCGACGAGGCGACCGGCGGCGAGGACGACTTCACCAACTTCCAGGCGAAGGCGGTGGGCGACGAGGACCTGCGCCGGATGGGCTACCTCGACGACGCGGACAATCCCGGCGCCGACCCGGCCCGGCGCGGCTGATCCGCCCCTGCCCCGCGGCGGCGGGAAGGAAGGCTTGATCATCGCGAAACGCGCTTTAGTCTGCGAGCTCCAAACATTTGTTCGAAGCGCGGGCCCTTTTTGTTGGCCCGCCCAGGAGCCGCAATGACCGAGCGTTTCGAAGGCACCGACAATTACGTCGCCACCGAGGATCTGAAGGTGGCGGTCAACGCCGCGATCGCGCTCGAGCGCCCCCTCCTGATCAAGGGCGAGCCCGGAACCGGCAAGACCGTGCTGGCCTATGAGATCGCCGAGGCCCTCAACGCCCCGCTGATCACCTGGCACATCAAGTCGACCACCAAGGCCCACCAGGGCCTCTACGAGTACGACGCGGTCACCCGCCTGCGCGATTCACAGCTCGGCGACGAGCGGGTGAAGGACGTCAAGAACTACATCAAGAAAGGCAAGCTCTGGGAGGCGTTCGAGAGCCCCGTCCGGCCGGTGCTGCTGATCGACGAGATCGACAAGGCCGACATCGAGTTTCCGAACGACCTGCTGCAGGAACTCGATCGGATGGAGTTCTACGTCTACGAGACGAACGAGACGATCAAGGCCAAGGTGCGGCCGATCGTCATCATCACCTCCAACAACGAGAAGGAGCTGCCGGACGCGTTCCTGCGCCGCTGCTTCTTCCACTACATCCGCTTCCCGGAAGCCGAGACGATGAACCAGATCGTCGAGGTCCACTATCCGGGCATCAAGCAGAAGCTGGTCTCCGAGGCGCTGCGCATCTTCTACGACATGCGCAAGGTGCCCGGCCTGAAGAAGAAGCCGTCGACCTCCGAACTGCTCGACTGGCTCAAGCTGCTGATGGTCGAGGACATCGACGAGTCGGCGCTGCGCGAGAAGGATCCCACCAAGCTGATCCCGCCGCTGCACGGCGCCCTGCTGAAGAACGAGCAGGACGTTCACCTGTTCGAGCGTCTGGCCTTCCTGGCCCGCCGCGAAGGAGCCCCCTCGCGCCCCGGGCAGTAACGCGTTACGGCGATTTCACTCGACGTTTCAGATGCCTCCGGTCAGGTTCGAAGAGAACACGACCGGAGGCTTCTTCGTTATGAAGGCCGTTCTTTCCATCGCGGCGTCGGCCGCCGCCCTGGGCGTCGCCGCCTGCTATCCGCCCCCCCAACAACTGACCCGCCTCGACTGCCCTGAAACGCAGGGCGAACTGACCCGCATCGGCCAGGCGGCCGACGGCCGAAGCTGCACCTATGTCGGCGAGGGCGGCGCCGAGGTCAGCCTGAGGATCGTCGAGGTCGAGGGCGGCGTGGACGCCACTCTCGCCCGCCTGGAAGACGAACTGCGCAGCTACCTGCCGCCACAGCCGCCGGCCGCGCCGGCCGGGGTCCAGGGTGCCGAAGCCGCCCCGGCCGAATCCGAGAGCGCCGCAGCCCCCGCGTCCGGGTCGGCGGGCGCGAGCGCCGATGCGGCTCAGAAGGCGTCGGCCGAGGCCAAGTCGGATGCGAGCGCGCCGCTCTCGGTCGAAGCCGAGGCCGAGCGGGAGGGCGGCGACGTTGTCCGCGTGGATCTGCCCGGCATCCGCATCCATGCCGACGAGGCCAAGGACGAAGCCAAGATCAGCATCGGCGAGATGACCATCGACGCCAGCGATTCCGGGGCGGTCATCCGCACCCGCAAGGACGCGCGGCTGCGGGGCGAGGCCTTCGCCCGCGAGAAGCGCGGCGTGCGCGCGCGGCTGGTGATCGCCGGCGACCAGGTCGGACCCGACTGGAGATACCTCGCCTACGAGGTGTCCGGCCGCAAGACCGGGCCGCTGGCGGTGGCCGTGGTGCGCGCCAAGGACGGCGACGGCGACGACATCGGCCACGGCGACATCACCCGCCTGGTCCGCCGCAACGGCGGCGCGTGAGGCGCTAGACGGGCTGGACCTCGACGACCTTGTAGGTCAGCGGGCGGCCGTCCTCGTCGGTTACGGTGACGTATTCGCCGACCGCGAAGCGGTGGTCGCCCAGCCGGTAGACCGGCTCGTCGTCGGCCGTATCGCCCTCGTCGTAGTCGAAGAACCAGCGCTGGCCGCGCTTGGCCAGGCGGCCGTCCGCCGGATCCTCGTCCGGGGAGAAGCGGCGCACGACGCAGTCGTTCTTGTGCTTGCCGTAGGCGCTCTCGTCGAGGCGCCCGTCCTCGGTCAGCGGAGCGGTGAGCGCGTAGCCGCGGCGATCATCCCCGCCGGCGAATTCCGTGCCGGGATTGCGGGCCAGCCGCATGACGATGCGCGAAAGAGTCATCGAACCTAGACCTCGTCAGTGAGACAGGAACAGCGACGGATGATCTGCGCCAAGCAGCGTCCGCGTCGTCCCCCCGAAGATGAATTCCTGAAGCCTCGGATGTCCGAACGCCCCGGCCACCAGAATGTTCGCCGACAGCTTCGCACAGGCCTTGATCAGGCAGGGGCCGATTTCGCCCGGCTCTTCCAGCAGCTGAACGTCCGAGGCGACGCCGCGGGCGGTGAAATAGCCCTGCAGCCGCGCGGGATCGAACTTGCGCGCCTTGACGCCGGCAAGGATGACCACCCGGCTGGCCTGCTGCAGCAACGGCACGGCCAGTCGCGCAGCCCGGGAGGCCTCCTTTCCGCCGTCCCAGGCCACCGCCATCACGCCGCCCAGGGCCGCGCCCTCGCGAGCGATGAACACCGGACGCTGCTCGTCGACGACGATCTGTTGGAAGGACTCGGCGAGTGGCCCGCGGCCACGCGGCGGATCGTTGGTGAACACCACGACGTCCGAGAGCCGCGCCTCGGCCGACAGTCCGGCCCAGACCGGCGTCTTGAGGGAGATGAAGGACTTCCGGGCGTAGCCGCAGCCGTCCATCGCCGCCTGGGCGTGGCGCTCGCCGACGGCGGCGGCCTCGCGCAGCGATTCCAGCGCAGTGGTATGCACGCCGCCCAGGAACCCCTCGCCCATCCACGGCATCACGTCGGCGACGTCGGCCGGCGTGTAGACGCCCGCCACCTCGGCCTCGAACGGCGCGGCCAGCATCGCCGCGGCCGCGAGCGTCTCGCGATCGCCGGTCCCGCCCGACAGCGGCGCCATGATCCTGGCCCAGCTCATTCGTCACCCCCCATGCACCCGGAGCCTTTGCGGCGCTCGTCGCTTCGAGACATTGATCTTTCTCAAGGCTTCCGTCAGTTCAAACCTTGACCGTGAAAGGAACGCGCAGGTGAGAAAAGGGCTGCGCCGCGCCAAAGCAGAACCTCGAGCCTGGCAGCGGATGCTCTCTGGCCGCAGGCTCGACCTGCTCGACCCCTCGCCGATGGACATCGAGATCGAGGACATCGCCCACGGCCTGGCGCGGGTCGCCCGCTGGAACGGCCAGACCGTCGGCGAGCACGCCTTCTCGGTGGCTCAGCACTCCCTTGTGGTCGAGGAGATCGTCGCTCACATCCAGCCCGAGATCGAGCCCCGCTGGCGGCTGGCGGCGCTTCTGCACGACGCGGCCGAATACGTGATCGGCGACATGATCAGCCCGTTCAAAGCGGCCCTGGGCATGGACTATAAGGCGTTCGAGGAGCGGCTGGAGACGGCCATCCACGTGCGGTTCGGCCTGCCGGCCAAGACGCCCGGCCCCATCAAGACGCTGATCAAGCGCGCGGACCGGGCCTGCGCCTTCTTCGAGGCGACCCAGCTGGCCGGCTTCTCGCGCGAGGAATCGCTGGAATTCTTCGGCTCCGCGCCCACCGGCTACGAGCTGCAGATCGAACCGCTGGCCCCCGCCGCCGCACAGGCGCGCTATGTCCAGCGGTTCCACATCCTGTCCGAAGCGGCCGGCTACACCTCGGCCCCCGCGGCGTTCGATACGGAGTAGCCCATGGTGCTGATCGTCTGCGGACTTGCGCCCCTCACCCGGGTGATCGAAGCGCGCCGGCCCTCGCACGTCATCACCCTGCTCGACCCTGCCACCCTGATCGAGACCCCCGCCGGCATCGCGCCGGATCGGCACCTGAAGGTGGGCGTCAACGACATCTGCGAGCCCATCGAGGGCATGGTTCCGCCCGACGAGACGACGATCGCCCAGGTGCTGGAGTTCGGCCGCACCTGGGACGAGAGGGCGCCGATGGTGGTGCACTGTTGGGCCGGCATCAGCCGTTCGACCGCCACCGCCTTCGCCCTGGCCTGCGAGCGCTCGCCCGAGGTCAGCGAGCTGGAGATCGCCCGGGTGATGCGCCGGGCCGCCCCCCACGCCTATCCGAACCGCCGCATCGTGGCGCTGGCCGACGACCTTCTGGGCCGGCGCGGGCGGATGGTCGATGCGGTGGATGCGATGGGCGACAACGGCTGGGTCAGCTCCGGGACGCCGTTCGACTTTCCGGTCCGGCACCGATGATGAGCGTCGTCATCGGCCTGTCGGCCGTGATCGTCGCGATCCGCGACGGCGAGGCGGTGGTGCTGGTGGTGCGGCCGCGTCCCAGCGAGCCGGCCGGCCTGCCGTTCGGTCCCTTCGATCCCGGCGGCCATCGCACCTTCGAGCTGGCCATGCGCGCGTTCGTGACCGAACAGACCCAGTTCGAACTCGGCTACGTGGAGCAGCTCTACACCTTCGGCGACATGGGCCGCGACGCCCCGCTGGCCGACATGGGCGACGGCAATCCCAAGGCGCGGGTGATCTCGGTAGGCTACCTGGCCCTGACCCCGCAGGCGGTGGACACCGCGGCGCTGGGGGCGGACTGGGCGCCCTTTTCACGCTTCTTCCCCTGGGAGGACTGGCGGGCGGGCCGGCCGCCCGCGCTCGGCCCCATCGAGGAGGCGCTGAAGGCTTGGTGCGCAGGCGGCGGGGCGGCAGAGGGCGCCCAGCGGCTGGCCCGGGCGCGGCTGCTGTTCGCGCTCGACGGCGCGCCCTGGAACGAGGAACGGGTGCTGGAGCGCTACGAGTTGCTGTACGAGGCCGGCCTCGCGCCCGAGGTGGCGCGCGATCGCGGCGAGGCGCCGCCGGCGCGCAGCGAGGCGCTGGCCTCAGCGCTCGGCGAACCGATGATCTCAGACCACCGCCGGATCCTCGCGACCGGCCTCTCGCGGCTGCGCGGCAAGCTGAAGTACCGGCCGGTGGTGTTCGAGCTGATGCCCGAGGCCTTTACCCTCTCGTCCCTGCAGCGCGCCGTCGAGGCGATCGCCGGCGTGCCGCTGCACAAGCAGAACTTCCGCAGGGCGGTGGAGCGGGCCGGCCTCGTCGAGGGGCTGGGACGGCTGGAGACAGACACCGGCGGGAGACCGGCCGAACTGTTCCGCTTCCGCCGGGAGAGCCTGGCCGACCGGCCCGTCTCGGGCCTCAGCCTGCCCCTTCTCAGGGAGTGACGCGCTCGCCGAAGGCCCCCTCCCCGCGGTCCTCGGGCGGCCGGACGGCGACCCAGCGAGCGCGGATCTCAAGCGAGGTCTCGCGCGAGCCGTCCGGGCTCCAGCCTGGGCGACCGAAAAGGTAGCCCAGCGCCTCGCCCGGCGAGCGGGCGTGCAACAGGTCGCGGCCGATCGCCGTCCACTCGTGGAACGCCACGCGCAGCGGGTTGAAGGTGGCGATGTTCTTCACCAGGCCGTAGCGGCAGGGCTCCTCCGCCCGCTCCGGCTCGAAAGTGCCGAACAGGCGGTCCCAGACGATCAGTATCCCGCCATAGTTGCGGTCGAGGTAGCGCGGGTTGCGCGCATGGTGCACCCGATGGTGCGAGGGGGTGTTGAACACCGCCTCGAACCAGGCGGGCATCCGCCCGATCGCCTCGGTGTGGATCCAGAACTGGTAGACGAGGCTGATCCCCTTCTGAACGGCGACCATGGCCGGCGGAAAGCCGAGCAGCGAAAGCGGCAGCCACAAGAGCCAGGTCCCGGCGACGCCGCCTGTCCAGGTCTGCCGCAGCGCCGTCGACAGGTTGTAGTGCTGGCTGGAGTGGTGATTCACGTGCGCGGCCCACCAGAACCGCCGCTCGTGGCTCAGCCGGTGGAACCAGTAGTAGGTCAGGTCCTCGGCCAGGAAGAGCACGACCCAGGCCCAGAGGGCCGTCATCGGGATATTGAACAGGCGGTGCTCGTAGACCCACAGCGCGGCGGCGAAGGTCGCTCCGCCGAGCAGCATGCCGGCCACGTTGCTCCCCAGCCCCATGGCCAGAGAGGCGGCGGTGTCGCGCGGCTCGTAGCGCACCCGCGCCTTGCCCATCCGCGCCAGCAGGATTTCCGCGACGATCGCCAGGACGAAGAAAGGGATCGCCCAGGCGACCGGGTCGAATTGCGGCGTCACGCCGCCAGATCCCGGGGCGGCCAGGCCTCCATCGCGAGCAGCACGCAGGGCGCGCCCGGATCGCCGAGCTCGAGCCGCACTCGCCCGTCCCTGAGGGTGGCGGCGACGGCGTTGGTCCAGGGCATGTGCCGCGTCACGTAGCTGTCGCCGACCTGGTAGACGATCAGGGCCATGACGCCAGAGCGTCCGATGGCGCCGCGCCCATCGGTGGAGACGAAGACCGCATCCACCGTCCGGCCGAATTCCTGCATCAGGAACTCGCGCGCCCGCTCGTGGGTGAGCGGCCCGACTGGTCTTGAGATCCGCGCCCAGGCGGACAGGGCCACGAGGCCGCCTACGGCCACGATCGAGGCGGCGAACTGAATCAGCGCACCCTTGTCCAACTGCGTCTCCGATCCCCTCTTTTGACAAGAGCCTCGGAGCTTGGAGAGGTCCGGTCAAGAAAAACGGCGCGCCCCGAAGGGCGCGCCGCAGCTCCACTCTCCTCGGAGTGAGCTTAGAACCGGCGGCTGTAGGCGATGCCCCAGACGTCGGCGTCGACACCGTCGTCGTACTCGTGACGGGTGTAGTCGACGCGGACGCCGTTCACGCCGTCGAAGAAGTACTGGCCGCCGACGCCGAAGGCCCAGCCGCTGTCGTCGTCCGAGAAGGAGACGCCCGGCGCGGAGGCTTCGATTTCGGCGGTCGAGTAGCCGACCCGAGCCAGCAGGTCGAAGTTCTCGTTCAGCGGCAGGAAGGCGACGCCGTAGACGCCGAGCTGGTGGTTCAGCTCGACCTTGCCGCCCGCGAAGTCCTCGTCCTCGATGCCGAAGGCGGCCTCGCCCTCGACCCCGAAGTTCGGGTGGAAGTGGGCGCCGAGGCGCGCCTGGATCGCGCCGAGATCGGCCGCGTCCGTGTCCACGTGGGCGTAGCCGACGGTGCCGTAGATGTTGGTGGCTTCTTGCGCCGACGCCAGGCCGGGGAGGGCCAGAAGGGCGACGGCCGAAGCCGCGACAGCGAGAGATTTCATGTTCTTAGTCTCCTATTGCGGTTCTGCGCCGCGCGGCCGGTCTAACGTTTGAATCAGGGCGAAATCGAGTCGACCGGCCTGCGCCGGCGGGCCGGCGGAAACCCCTGTGTCCGGCCGGCCACAGCGCGTTCGACGAGCGGGACCGTCGGATTCGCGGGTGTTTTCCGCCACTTATTCGAACGACGGATGCCCGGAGCCGTTCGAAGGCTTACGACGATTTAATGTCCCGCGGGGCGCGGGCGAGCCTCCCCTCCCCGCTGCCGGACACGCATCTGGGCCATCGCTGATGGCCTGCCCTGAGACGAACGGCCACGCCGAGGCAGCCATCCCGCTTTGCATGCCGCTAGGGATTTCCCGGCATGCTCTGGCCATGAGTCGAAACGCCCCCGCGTCCCTCTCCGCCTACACCGCCGGCGCGGCGACCGCCCGACGCGGCGGGCCGCCGCCCCCGTCCCGGTCGAGCCTGATCGGGCGGCGGCTCGCCGCGCACGCGGCGCTGGCGGCGAGCGCGCTGCCGCTGGTGAAGTGGCCGATCGCGGCGGCCTGGCTCGTGCTGGCGATCGCCGCCACGCTCGCCAACACGCGGGGACGTCTGAGCAATCGGCTCGGGCCGGCCGGGCGGCTGCTGCCTGCCGACGGGACCTACGCCGTGCCGGCCCTCCTCGGCGGGCTGGCGGCGGCCTCGGGCGGGCCCTGGGGCCTGCTCGCCGGCCTGTTCGTCGGGGCAGCCCTCATGGTCTACGCGCTCGGCCAAGGGCACCTGAGCGCGGCCTGGCGCTGGATCTCCCGGCCGTTCCGCGAGCGAGAGCCGGCGAACGACGACGAGGCGCCGGCGGAGCGCCCGAAGCCGCGCGCCGCCGGCAAGGGCTCCGGCGAGACGATGCGGACCCTGCTGGCCGACCTGCTCGACCTCTCGCGGCTCGATCAGGGACGGCTGGAGATCCGCGAAGCGGCCTTCGACCTGCGCGCCCTGATCGCCGCCACGGTGCGCGAGTGGCGGCCGGAGGCGAGGCGCAAGGGACTGGACTTCACCCTCTCCGGCGCGGGCAAGGCGCCGCGCTGGGTCCGCGGCGATCCGGTCCGCATCCGCCAGATTCTCGACACCCTGACGGCCAACGCCCTGAAGTTCACGGACAGCGGCTCTGTCGGCCTGACGGTCGGGACGGAGCCGCGCGCGGACGGACGGGTGGAACTGACGCTGTCGGTGCTGGATTCCGGGCCGGGCATGACCGGCGACGAACTGGCCGCCCTGTTCGAGCCTTACGACCGCGGCGGGGCCTCCGAACGGCGGGCGGGCCCGGGGCTGTCGCGGCACCTGGCGCGGGAGATCGCCCGTCTGATGGGCGGCGAGCTGTCGGTCACCAGCGCGCCGGGCCTGGGCGCGGCCTTCTCCCTCAAGCTGCCGCTGGCGCTCGCTGACGGCGGGGTTTCGGATGTCGATACCAGGCGCGGTCTGCGCGTGCTGGTGGTCGACGACCACGCGGTCTACCGGCAAGCCTTCTCGCTGATCCTGCAGACCGTCTGCCGTGAGGTGGTGTGCGCCGAGGACGGATTGGAGGCGCTGGACCGGCTGGCCGCCGAGCCGTTCGACCTGGTGCTGATGGACCTGGCGATGCCGAGGCTGGGCGGCGTGGCCGCCACTCGCCGGCTGCGCGGCTCGTCCAGTCGCGGGCGCGACGTGGCTGTAATCGCCCTCACCGCCGCCGATTCCGACGCCGACCGGGCGGCCTGCCTGGCCGCCGGCATGAACGGCTTCGTTTCCAAGCCGGTGGACGCGCGCGAGTTGCTCGCCGCCATCCACGCGGTGTTCAGCGGCGAGGCGGTCGCGCAGGCGGCCTGAGCCGCCCGCGCCGCGAGGTCGCCTAGCGGTCCTTCTCCCGCTCGCCGATCACGGCCTGGGCGGCCGCCAGGCGAGCGATCGGCACGCGGTAGGGCGAGCAGCTGACGTAGTCGAGGCCGGTCTTCTCACAGAAGGCGATGGAGGCGGGATCGCCTCCGTGCTCGCCGCAGATGCCCAGCTTCACTTTCGGCCGCGCCGCACGGCCACGCTCGGCCGCGATGCGGATCAGGTCGCCGACGCCTTCCTGGTCGAGCGAGACGAACGGATCCTTCTCGAAGATGCCCTTCTCCAGATAGGCGCCCAGGAAGCGGCCGGAGTCGTCGCGGCTGATCCCGAAGGTGGTCTGCGTCAGGTCGTTGGTGCCGAACGAGAAGAACTCCGCGTGCTCGGCCAGGTCCCCGGCGCGGATGGCGGCGCGGGGCAGCTCGACCATGGTGCCGACCATGTATTCGATCTGGCGGCCCTTCTCGGCCATCACCGCCTGGGCGGTGCGGTCGGTGAGCTCGCGCAGGAACTTCATCTCCTCGCCCTTTGCGACCAGCGGGTGCATGATCTCGGGGCACGGCGCGGCCTTGTCCGATGCGGCGACCTCGATGGCCGCCTCGATGATCGCCCGCACCTGGATCTCGTAGATCTCCGGATAGGCCACGCCGAGGCGGCAGCCGCGGTGGCCGAGCATCGGGTTGACCTCGTGCAGCTCCTTGGCCCGGCGCAGCAGCTTCTCGGCGTCCAGGCCGGTGGCCTCGGCGACCGCCGCCACGTCCTCTTCGGTATGCGGCAGGAACTCGTGCAGCGGCGGGTCGAGCAACCTGATGGTGACCGGCAGGCCCTCCATGATCTCGAACAGCTGAGCGAAGTCGGCCCGCTGCATCGGCAGGATCTTTTCCAGCGCCGCGCGCCGGCCGGCCTCGTCATCGGCCAGGATCATCTCGCGCACGGCGGCGATCCGGGCCGGGTCGAAGAACATGTGCTCGGTGCGACACAGCCCGATGCCCTCTGCGCCGAACTGACGGGCGGTCTTGGCGTCGAGCGCGGTTTCGGCGTTGGCGCGGACCTTCAGCCGACGGACCCGGTCGGCCCAGCTCATCAGGGTGGCGAAGTCGCCGGAGAGCTCCGGCTCGATCATCTTCACCACGCCGGCCAGCACCTCGCCGGTGGAGCCGTCGATGCTGATGATCTCGCCTTCCTTGAAGGTGCGGCCGCGGGCGTGCAACTCGCCGCCCTTGCCGTCGATGCGAATCTCGCCGGCGCCCGACACGCACGGCCGCCCCATGCCGCGGGCGACCACGGCCGCGTGGCTGGTCATGCCGCCGCGGGCGGTGACGATGCCGCGGGCCGCGTCCATGCCGCGGATATCCTCGGGACTGGTCTCCTCGCGCACCAGGATCACCGCCTCGCCGGCGGTTCCCAGCTTCTCGGCGGTTTCGGCGTCAAAGACGATCTTGCCGGTGGCCGCGCCGGGCGAGGCCGGCAGGCCGGTGGCGATCACATCGCGCGGCGAGGCCGGATCGATGGTCGGGTGCAGCAGCTGGTCGAGGCTGGCGGGTTCGACCCGCATCACCGCCTCTTCCTGGGTGATCAGGCCCTCGTTGGCGAGGTCCACCGCCACCTTCAGCGCCGCCTTGGCGGTGCGCTTGCCGTTCCGCGTCTGCAGCATGTAGAGCCGGCCGCGCTCGACGGTGAACTCGATGTCCTGCATGTCGCGGTAGTGGCGCTCGAGGCGCTCAACCACGTCCTTGAACTGGGCGAAGACCTCGGGCAGCGCCTCCTCCATCGAGGGGGCCTTTTCGCCCATCTCCTCGCGGGCGGCGCGGGTCAGGGCCTGCGGCGTGCGGATGCCGGCGACCACGTCCTCGCCCTGGGCGTTGATCAGGAACTCGCCGTACAGCTTGTGCTCGCCGGTCGAGGGATTGCGGGTGAAGGCCACGCCGGTGGCGCTGGTCTCGCCCATGTTGCCGAACACCATCGACTGCACGTTCACGGCCGTGCCCCAGCTTTCGGGGATGTCGTGCATGCGACGATAGAACTTGGCCCGGTCGTTCATCCAGCTGGCGAACACCGCCCCGATGGCGCCCCACAGCTGGTCGTTCGGGTCCTGCGGGAACGGCTGGCCGAGCTCGGCCTCGACGTGGCGCTTGTAGTCGGCCACGACCCGCTCCCAATCCTCGGCGCCGAGGGCGGTGTCGATGGTGACGTCGAGCCGTTCCTTATGCTCGTCGAGAATCTCCTCGAACATGTGGTGGTCGAGGCCGAGCACCACGTTCGAATACATCTGGATGAAGCGGCGGTAGGAGTCGAAGGCGAAGCGGCGGTCACCGGCCAGGGCGGCCAGGCCCTCGACGGTCTTGTCGTTGAGACCGAGGTTCAGCACCGTGTCCATCATGCCGGGCATCGATGCCCGGGCGCCGGAGCGGACCGACACCAGCAGCGGGTTGGACGCGTCGCCGAACTTCTTGCCGGTGAGTTCCTCGACCTTGGTCAGCCCCTGCTCCACCTGTTCCTTCAGGTTCGGCGGGTACCGCCTGTCGTTGGCGTAGTAGTGGGTGCAGGCCTCGGTGGTGATGGTGAAACCCGGAGGCACGGGAAGGCCCAGCGCGCTCATCTCCGCCAGGTTGGCGCCCTTGCCGCCCAGCAGGTTCTTCATGGAGGCGTCACCGTCCGCGCCGCCGCCGCCGAACGCGTAGACCCACCGCGTCTTCGTCAGCGCATCCGTCGTCATACCAACCTCTCTCATCCCGTAACCTGGCCGAAATCCGCCACCCGCCCCGTGGCGGCGCGGACCTGCGCCAGAAGGCGCAGGCGGTTATCGCGTTCCGCTGCGTCTTCCGAATTGACCAATACCTTGTCGAAGAAGGAATCCACCGGCGCGCGCAGTCCCGCCAGAGCGCGCATGGCCGCGGCGAAGTCCTCGGCCTCCAGCGCGGCGGCGACTTGCGGCTCGGCGGCCTCGAGCGCAGCGATCAGCGCCCGCTCTTCCGCGGGCGAAGAGGACATCGGCCGGGCTTCGCCGGTCGGCAAAGGCCCCTTCTTCTCCTCGGCGCGAAGGATGTTGGTGGCCCGCTTGTAGCCGGCCAGCAGGTTGGCCCCGTCCTCGGTCCCCAGGAACCGGTCCAGCGCCTCGACGCGAGCGACGATGCGCACCAGGTCGTCGTCGCCGAGAGCGAAGACGGCGTCCACCAGGTCGTGCCGCCGGCCCTCTTCGCGCAGCTGCACCTTCAGCCGGTCAGCCAGGAAGGCGCGGACCTCGGCGGCCACCTCGCGATAGGCGCGGAATTCGTAGAGCACCCTGCCCTCGGGCTTGGCGTCGCCGCGCGAGCCGCGGTCGAACTGCAGGTCGACCTCCTCGTCCATCTCCACGACGACGGGAGCGTCCTCCAGGAGCGCCGCCTCGAACTCGCCGAGATAGACGTTGAACTCGCGGCTCGGAGCCCTGGCCCGCGCGCCGAGGTAGGCGGTAGTCTTCGGCGTCGAGACGAACAGCGCACGGCCCGGATCCACGAAGCACTTCAGGCTGCGGTACCAGGCCTCGACCAGGTCGTGCACCGGCGCGCGCACCTCGGACTGCAGGATGATGCGGATCAGGCCCAGCGCCGCGCGGCGCAGCGCGTAAGGGTCGCGAGAGCCGGTGGGCTTTTCGCCGATGGCGAAGAAGCCTGCCAGGGTGTCGACCTTGTCGGCCAGCGCCACGGCCATGGTCACCGGGGTGTCCGGCGCCTCGTCCGAAGGGCCGAGGGGGCGATAATGGTCGCGGATGGCGTCGGCGACGACGCGGGAGAGCCCCTCCTCGCTGGCGTAGTAGCCGCCCATCACCCCCTGCAGCTCGGGGAATTCGCCGACCGTGCCGGTGGCCAGGTCCGCCTTGGCAAGGCGCGCCGCCTGCACGGCCTTGTCGACGTCGGCGCCGACCTTGGGCGCGATCTCGCGGGCCAGCATCTCCAGCCGCTCGACGCGCTCGGCCAGGGTGCCCAGCCGGGCGTGGAAGGTGACCCCGTGAAGCTTCTGCAGCCGCTGTTCGAGCGTGACCTTGCGGTCTTCGTCCCAGAAGAAGCGGGCGTCGTTCAGGCGAGCCGACAACACCCGGGCGTTGCCGGCGGCGATCGCTTTGCCGCCATCGGGTGCGGCGATGTTGGCCACGGTCACGAAGTGGGGCGCGAGCTCTTCCGAGCCGGACTTGCGGACCGCGAAATACTTCTGGTGTGTCCGCATGGAGGTGCGGATCACCTCAGGCGGCAGGTCGAGGAAGGCGGGGTCCATGTCCCCCAGCACCGGCACCGGCCATTCGACGAGCCCGGACACCTCGTCCAGCAGGCCGGCGTCCTCGACCAGTTCGAGATTGCGGGCGAAGCAGAGGGTGCGGGCGCCTTCGAGGATCTTGTCCTTGCGCTCCTGCGGGTCGAGCAGGACGAAGTTCTTTCTCAGGCCCTCTTCGTAGGACTCGAAGTCGCGCACGGCGAACGGCTGGCCCGAGCCCATGAAGCGGTGGCCCTCGGTGAGATCGCCGCTGACGATCCCGTCGACATCGAAGGGCACGACCTCGCCGTCGAAGACGCACAGGATGCGCTTCAGCGGACGGACCCAGCGCAGGGTTCCAGTCCCCCAGGTCATCGACTTGGGCCAGGGGAAGTCGCGGATGATGTCTTCGACCATGGCGGCGACGATCTCCGCCGTCGGCCGGCCCTTGCGCTCGATGGTGGCGAAAAAGACCCCGTCGCGCTCAACCAGCTGCTCGCGGGTCACGCCCGCGGACCGCAGGAAGCCGGCCAGCGCCTGTTCGGGCGCGCCCACGCGGGGGCCCTTGCGCTCCTCGCGGCGGTCCGGCTGGGCGGCCGGCAGGCCCTCGGCGCAGAGGGTCAGGCGGCGCGGCCCGGCGAAGGCCTTGGCCGCTTCGGGGATGAGGCCCTCGGCGGCCAGCCGGTCGCGCGCCATCCGCTCCAGGTCGCGGGCGGCCTGCGCCTGCATGCGCGCGGGAATCTCCTCGGAGAAGAGTTCGAGCAGGAGCTGCGGCATCAGTTGATCTCGGATTCGATCGGAGTCGGCGACAGCCCGTAGTCGCCCAGGCTATCGCCCTGCTTGGCGATCAGCACCCGCGTGGTGAAGTGCCCGTAGAGGACGTCGCCATTGGAATAGCCCCAGTCGGAGACGATGGCCTCGGAAAACTCGACCGGCGAACCGTACTCGAGATCGGCGCCCAGGTAGAGCGGCTGGTTGGCGAGGCGGCCCTTGACCTGGCCGTCAGTATGGCCGTCGAGGTCGACCCAGATATGCTCCACGCCGCCGCCGGCAGCCGGCATTCCGGCCTTGACCATGAAGTCGGTGCGCGCGCCGTCGCCGCGCGCGTCGAAACGGCTCCAGAACTGCGGCAGCGATGCGCGCGCCTCGTCCATCGCCGCGTTCATCGCGGCGTCGTCCTCGGCTACGTCGATGAACGGCGGGTCGGACTGCCCGCAGGCCGGCACGGCCAGCGCGAGCAGGACCGCGGCGACCGTCCCGCCTGCGCCGCGGGAAATCCGGCTCACGCGTTGGCTCCTTCGTTCTCCACCCAGGCCTGCGCGCACAGGCGGCACAGGTCGCGGATGCGGCCGATGTAGCTCTGCCGCTCGGCGACTGCGATCGCCCCGCGGGCGTCCATCAGGTTGAAGATGTGGCTGGCCTTGAGCACGTGGTCGTAGGCGGGCAGCACGACGGCCTGGCCCTGCGGCCCCTTCTGGGCGAGCAGGCGCGGAACCTGCTTCTCCATGTCGTCGAACCAGCGCTTGAGGGTTTCGACGTCGTAGCCTTCGAAGTTGGCGGCCGAGTGCTGGCGCTCGTTCTCCAGGAAGACGTCGCCGTAGGTCCGGGGCTCGGGCCCGTCCGGATCGTTGAAGGCGAGGTCGGTAAAGTGGTCGACGCCCTGCAGGTACATGGCCAGGCGTTCGAGGCCGTAGGTCAGCTCGCCGGCCACAGGGAAGACATCAAGCCCGCCGACCTGCTGGAAGTAGGTGTACTGGGTCACCTCCATGCCGTCGCACCAGACCTCCCAGCCCAGGCCCCAGGCGCCGACGGTGGGGTTCTCCCAGTCGTCCTCGACGAAGCGGATGTCGTGCAGCTTGAGGTCCAGGCCGATGGCCTCCAGCGAGCCGAGATAGAGGTCCTGGAGGTTCTCCGGGTTCGGCTTCAGGATGACCTGATACTGATAGTAGTGCTGCAACCGGTTGGGGTTTTCGCCGTAGCGGCCGTCGGCGGGCCGGCGCGAGGGCTGCACATAGGCCGCCCGCCAGGGTTTGGGGCCGAGGGCGCGGAGCACCGTCGCCGGGTGCAGGGTCCCTGCCCCCACCTCCACGTCGTGCGGCTGCAGGATCACGCAGCCCTGGCGGCTCCAATACTCGTGCAGTTTCAGGATCAGGCCCTGAAACGATAGCGGCTTGTCCGGCATGAGGGCGGTGAATTCGCAGGCGCAAAAAAAGTCGGCGGACCATAGGGCCCGCCGACCTTTGCTTCAAGCGCGCTGGAGCGCCGATCAGTTGCCGGCCGCTTCGGTCCGCTTGCCGGCCCGCGACATGGGCTCGCCGTACTTGGCGCGGTTCTCTTCAGTGTCCGGCACCGGGCCGTTTGTGACCACCTGCACGTTGGCGCTGGCGTTCACGCCCGCGCTGGCCGCAGAGGACGCCTCGGCGGTCGTGTCGGTCGCGCTGGCGTCGGGGGTGCTGACGTCGGGGTTGACCGCCTCGCCGCCGACAGTCGCGCTGGCGTCGACGCCGGTCGGGCCCGAGCTCATGGAGCCCGTGGAGCCGGAGACTTCACCCGCAGGCAGGTTGGTCCGACCCGCATCGGCGCCCGTCGGGCGCGTCGAGTCGACCGACGGCACGCCGGTCTGCGATTGCGCCGGATCGGCCGGGACGGGTTGATTCGGCGTGACGCCCGTATCCGGCGAGGTCCCGCCACCCAGCTGAGCCTGAGCGGCTCCGGCCATCAGGGCCGAAGCGGCGATGCCCGCGAGCAAGTAGTGAAGCTTCATCTCTCTGTCTCCTGGTGTGTGCTCCTGCCTGAATGCGCGAGCGGCCAAGCCGTTTCGCGCACCGTCGCTATTGCTTGTCGCCCTGGTCGCCCGCGCCGGGCGTGGCGTCGGACGATTGCGCCCCCGCTTGGGCGCCCGTGTCGGTGGACGCGCCGGTCGATGCAGCGGCCGAGGACCCCGGCGCACGCGCGGCGGCCTGCGCATCTGGCGGCAGCAGGACCTTGTCGATCACGTGCAGGGTGCCGTTGGTCGGCCGCACGTCCGCCTGGACGATGGTGGCGTCGTTCACCTTCAGCGCCTCGCCGCTGCCGTCCAGTTCGACGGGCGCGCCGGCGACGGTGGGCACCGGACCCTTGGCGCCCCTGATCTTCGAGGCGTCCACCTGGGCGTTGATGATGTGGTAGGTCAGGATCTTCTGCAGCTCGGCGCGGTTGGCGGGTTGCAGCAGCCGGTCCAGCTCGCCCGGCGGCAGGGCGGCGAAGGCCGCGTCGGTCGGCGCGAACACCGTCAGCCCCTTGTTCGTCTTCAGCACCTGCGTGAGGTTGGTGGCCTCCACCGCCTTGAGGAAGGTCCCGAACTGGCCGGAGGCCTTCGCGGTGTCGACGATGTCGCCGGCCGCTCGCACCTGCGGGACCGAAGTGGCGGGCGACACCGCGATCGGCGCCCCAGGCTGCGGCGCCGCCACGGCGTCGGATGGCGTGGCGTTCGACTGGGCCGACGCAGCGCTCGCGACGAACGCCATGGCGGCTGCAGCGCTCAGCAGGCTGATGCGGATCATACTTTCGGATCCTCTGGGTTGCTTGTTCGCGCCCGCATGACCGGACGCACCGCTGCGCCGGGGCGCACGGGCTCAGGCTGTCTAAGCATCGGAAACGGCGAGTGTTCCCGGCGCCACGCCGCCCTCACGGACTCGTGACCGCCGAGCTTCGTCACGATGACAGGCGCCCGCCGAGAGCGCTGGGCGCCCATTGGCTGCCTCCAGCGAAGGCGCCCCTCAAGTCAGCTGATTAATTTTTGCGCGCAGCCCCGGTTTCCCCGGCCAAGCTCTTTTCGCGGCGCCGAAGCCAGCCCCGAGCACCCCTAGGTTCGCCTCGTCGCTCGGTCGCCCGGCCAGGCGGCGCGGGATCAATCGAGGGCGCGGATATCGGGGCCGCGCGGGGAGTGCCGGATGAAACTGATCATGGCCATCGTCAGGCCGTTCAAGCTGGAGGACGTTCGCGAGGCGTTGGTCGCCGCGGGGGTCGAAGGCCTGACCGTCTCGGAAGTGAAGGGCTACGGCCGCCAGAAGGGCCAGACCGAGATCTACCGCGGCGCCGAGTACCAGGTGAGCTTTCTGCCGAAAGTGAAGCTCGAGGCGGTCGTCGACGACTCCGCCGCCGACAAGGCGGTCGAGGCGATCAAGGCCGCAGCCGCCACCAACAAGATCGGCGACGGGAAGATCTTCGTCCTGAACGTCGAAGACGCGGTGCGCATCCGCACCGGCGAGACCGGCGCCGCCGCCCTCTAACGCGACATCGGGGATCAAGGGGAAGTCTCATGAGATCACTACTTCAACGGGGGCTGGCCGGGCTGACGCTCGCCGCCGTCATCGCCGGAGCGCCGCTCGGCGCCCTGGCCCAGGAGGCGGCCGCGCCCGCAGCGCCCGTCGCGGAAGCGCCTGCCGAGGCCCCGGTCGCGGCCGAGCCGGTCGAGGCCGCCGCGCCTGCGGAAGCGCCGGCGGAGGAGGAAGCCCCGGCCGAGGTCAACGCCGGCGACACCGCCTGGATGCTCACCTCCACTGCCCTGGTGCTGATGATGACCATCCCGGGCCTGGCGCTGTTCTACGGCGGCATGGTCCGGCGCAAGAACGTCATCGCCACCGTCGCCCAGTGCTTCGCCATCACCTGCCTGATGAGCGTGGTCTGGATGATCGCCGGCTACTCGTTGGCCTTCTCGGAGAATGGATCGTCCGCGCTGCAGCCCTACGTCGGCGGCCTGGGCAACCTGTTCCTCGGCGGGGTGGCGTTCGACGGCGTCTCCGGCAGCATTCCGGAGTACCTGTTCGTCGTCTTCCAGATGACCTTCTTCGTCATCACGCCGGCCCTGATCGTCGGCGCCTTCGCCGAGCGGATGAAGTTCTCGGCCATGCTGCTGTTCATGACCCTGTGGTCGCTGATCGTCTACGCGCCGGTCTGCCACTGGGTGTGGGGCGGCGGCTTCCTGTCCGAACACGGCGTCCTCGATTTCGCCGGCGGCACCGTGGTGCACATCAACGCCGGTGTCGCGGGTCTGGTCTGCGCCCTCGTGCTGGGCCGCCGTCGCGGCTACGGAACCGAGAACATGGCCCCCCACAACCTGGTGCTGACCATGATCGGCGCCAGCCTGCTGTGGGTCGGCTGGTTCGGCTTCAACGCCGGCTCGGCGGTGGGCGCCAACGCCCTGGCGGCCGTGGCCATGCTGAACACTCAAGTGGCGACCGCCGCGGCGGGCCTGACCTGGATGTTCATCGAGTGGTTCGAGCGCAAGAAGCCCGGCATGCTGGGCCTGGCCTCGGGCGCAGTGGCGGGTCTCGTCGCCATCACCCCGGCGGCCGGCTTCGTCGACCCGCAAGGCGCGCTGATCATCGGCATCGCCGGCGGCGCGGCGGCCTACTTCGGCGCGGTCTGGCTGAAGCGCATGCTCAAGTACGACGACAGCCTGGACGTGTTCGGCGTCCACGGGATCGCGGGCATCGTCGGCGCCGTCCTGACCGGGGCTCTTGTCAGCGCCACGGTGGCCGGCGAGGAAACCGCCACCGGCGCCAGCGTCGTCGCCCAGTTCCTCGGCATCCTCGGCACCATCGCCTGGTGCGCGGTGGCCACCTTCGGGATCCTCATGATCTGCAAGTTCACCACCGGACTGCGGATCTCCGAAGAAGGCGAAGTCGAGGGCCTGGACATCGCCTCCCACGGAGAGACCCTGCACGAGCACTAAGCCCGGCAGGCGGGGTGACGGAGGGCGCGGAGACGAAGGTCTCCGCGCCCTTCTACTTTTGCGGAAAGTTCTAGAGCTGCGGGGCGCCCAGGCGGGTGCGGCGCACCCACCAGTCGGGCCGCACGGCCTCGATCCGCTCGGCGAGGGTTTCGGCCTCGTAGTCGCTGGCGCAGAGCGCGAAGCAGGCGCCGCCCGAGCCGCTCACCCGGGCCAGCAGCGTTTCCGGCTCGCCGCGCAGGAAGTCGAGCGCGTCGCCGACCTCGGGAGCCACGTCGATCGCCGCCGGCTCGAGGTCGTTGCGCATGAGGGAGAGCAGCCCGGCGACTTCGGCGGCGCTCTCCAGCGCCTCGGGCAGAGGCGGCCGCTCGACCTCGCCCCACCCCTTCAACTCGTCGAGGCGGGCGTAGACGTGGCCGGTGTGGACCGGCACAGCGGGATGGACCAGCACCGCGTTCAGCGGCGGGATCTGCGGCGCGGGCGAGAGGCGCTCTCCCCTGCCCTCGGCGATGACGGGCCGGGCCCACAGGCACGCGGCGCCGTCCGCGCCGAGCCCGGCGGCCACCGCCTCCAGCTCGGCGTCGCTCAGGTCGACCGCCAGCGCCTGACGGAGCAGGCGCAGGACGGCGCCGGCGTCGCTCGAACCGCCGCCAAGGCCAGCGGCCACCGGCAAGACCTTCTCCAGCATCAGTCCGAAGGGAAGCTGCGGCCCCCTGGCCCTGGCCAGCAGCGCGCGGGCGGCGCGCAGTACGAGGTTGTCCTTATCGCCGGCCAGCGCCCGGGCGAACGGCCCGGTAAGCTTCACCTCCAGGGCGTCGGCGTCGAAGGCGCTCACCCTGTCGCCGAGGTCGGCGAACACCATCCAGCTGCAGATCGGATGAAATCCGTCCGGCTGGGGCGGCCCCACGTGCAGGAACAGGTTGACCTTGGCCGGCGCCAGGGTTTCGGCCGACATCTTCGCGCCCCCGTCCCGCTAGGGTTGGGCGACCTGCGGCGCGGGCGCCGGGCCGTCGGGCCCCAGGCCCGAGGCGAGCTTGGCTTCGGCGTCGGCCTTGATGCGCTCGTCCGGATCCAGGGTCAGCACTCGCCGCCACTGGAACATCGCCTCGTCCCTGCGGCCGACGCGCCAGTAGGCGTCGCCCAGGTGGTTGTTGATCTCCGGATCGCCGGCCTCGAGCTCGACGGCCCGCTCCAGCGTCTCGACGGCCTTCTTGTAGTCTCCAAGCCGGTAGTGGGCCCAGCCGAGGGAATCCACCATGGCCCCGGATTTCGGATTGGTCGCGACGGCCTTCTCGACCATGGCCAGAGCCTCGGCCAGGCGCTCGCCGCGGTCGATCCAGGAATAGCCCAGATAGTTGAGCAGCTCCGGATCGTCGGGTTCGAGCTTCAGCGCGGCCAGCAGATCGGCTTCGGCCTTCGGCCAGTCCTTCATCCGCTCGTAGGAAACCCCGCGGGCGTAGAGCAGGCGCCAGTCGTCGGGCTTCTCGGCGATCAGCGCGCTGAGAATCTCGACGGCCTCCGCGTGCCGGTCGTTGGCGCGCAACAGGTCGGCCAGGGTGAGCCTCGCGGTCTCGTCGCCGGAGAGGGCCGCGGCCTGGGCCACACGCAGCGCCGTTTCCGGATCTCCGTCCTGCTGGTGGCTCCAGGCGAGCTTGCTCTGCGCCGCCGCATAGGCGGCCGAGCCCGGCTTCGGACGTTGGTAGGCGGCGCGCGCACCCTCGGCGTCGCCGGCCCCGGACAGCACGTCGCCGACCAGCAGCCAGGCCTCGTCGCGCTCCGGATCGAGGTGCAGCACCATCCGCAGGTAGACCAGCGCGAGCTGCTCCTGCTTCTGAGCCAGCATGCCGGCTGCCGGGGCCAGCAACGCCTCGGCGGCGCCCTGCTTCAGCGTCGGCGCCTTGGGCGCGGCCTTGCCGGCCGCGGCGCGGGCCCTGGCCTGCCGCACTCCGGTCGCGTCGGGCTGTTCGGCCAGCGCCTTGTCGTAGAGCGCCACCGCCTCGTCCCGCCGGCCACGCCGCTCCAGAAACTCGCCGTGGGCCAGCAGGATCATCTCGCCCGGGAAGGCGCCTTCGGTCAGCGCCTTGTAGGCGGCGTCCGCCTCCTCATAGCGACGGGAGCGCTCAAACAGGCGCGCCTGGCCGAGACGGCCGAAGAAGTCGACCACCTGGTCGCCACGGACTTCGGGCTTGACCAGGGAAGCCTCGACGTCGCCGGCCATCGCCGCAGCCCACGGGGCCAGCAGGGCCGCAGCCGCGCGGTGCGGGAAGCCGATCCCGGCCGAGAGGGTCGAGCGGGCCGTCTTGGCGTCGCCCGTCGAGAGACTGTCGACCGCGCGGGTCAGGCGGGCCAGCCGCTTGACGGCCTCGGAAGCCTCTTCCTCGCCGGTGGGGTCCAGCGCCAGCGCCCGCTTGAGATCGCCGGCCAGAACGGCGGCGTTGAACGCCCGCTCGCGCACGATCAGGGTGTCCGCCCCCTCGATGCTCGCGCGGTCGAAAAAGCCGGCGGCTTCGCGGCTGCGGCCATCGTTCAGTGCGGCCTGGCCGGCCAGGAACAGGCCGTAAGGCGAGGCCCCGGGCCTCGGCGCCACGCCCTGCCCGGCTCCGGCGGCGAGGCCCGTCTCGGGCCCCGCGCTGGCGCAGGCGGCGAGAAGGACGAGCGGCGCGACGGCGGCCAGAAGCTGAGAACGCATGCCCGCAACCTCCACGCTTCGCCGCCGCGGCGCAAGCCCGCCGCAGCGCCCGATCGTCACATGTTCGGGTAGTTCGGGCCGTCCCCGCCCTGCGGCGTAGTCCAGTTGATGTTCTGCGACGGGTCCTTGATGTCGCAGGTCTTGCAGTGGACGCAGTTCTGGAAGTTGATCTGGAACTTCGGGTTCTGTCCGTTGTCGTCGTACAGCACCTCGTACACCCCGGCGGGACAGTAGAGCCTGGCCGGCTCGCCGTACTTGGGCAGGTTCACCTTGATCGGGACCTCGGGGTCCTTGAGCTTCAGGTGCGCCGGCTGGTTCTCGTCGTGGTTGGTGTTCGACAGGAAGACGCTGGACAGCTTGTCGAAGGTGATCACCCCGTCCGGCTTCGGGTAGACGATCGGCTCGAACTGCGAGGCCTCGCCCGTGGAGGCGGAGTCCGACTTTCCGTGCTTCAGCGTGCCGAAGAAGGAGAAGCCGCCGAACAGGCTGGTGCAGTGCATGTCGAAAAGGCCGAGCGCGCCGCCCAGGAAGGTGCCGAAGCGCGACAGCAGCGGCTTGGCGTTGCGGACGGTGCGCAGCTCCTTGTAGACCCACGAAGACTCGTAGGCCTTGGCGTATTCGACCAGCTCGTCGCCGCTGCGGCCGGCCTGGATGGCGGCGAACGCGGACTCGGCGGCCAGCATGCCGGTCTTCATGGCGTTGTGGCTGCCCTTGATCCGCGGGACGTTCACGAAGCCGCCGGAGTCGCCGATCAGCACGCCGCCCGGGAAGTAGAGCTTGGGCACCGCCTGGAAGCCGCCCTCGGAAATGGCCCGCGCGCCGTAGGCGATACGGTTGCCGCCTTCGAGATGCTGACGCACGGTCGGGTGCGACTTCAGCCGCTGGAACTCGTCGAACGGTGAGAGCCAGGGATTGCGGTAGTTCAGGTGCACCACGAAGCCGATGGCCACGTAGTTGTCGCCGAAGTGGTAGAGGAAACCGCCGCCGCCGGTCTTGTCGTCCAGCGGCCAGCCCACGAAGTGCGCCACGTAGCCAGGCTTGAACTTCTCCGGCGGGACCTGCCACAGCTCCTTCAGGCCGATGCCGTACTTCTCGTAGTCGCGGCCCTCGTTGAGGCCGAACTTGGCCTTGAGCTGCTTGGCCAGCGAGCCGCGCACGCCTTCGGCGACGAACACGTACTTGCCGTGCAGTTCGACCCCCGGCTGGTAGTCGGCGGTCTTCTCACCATTCTTGTCGATGCCGAACACGCCGGCCACGACGCCCTTCAGGCCGCCCTTCTCGTCGAACACCCCGTCGCTGACGGCCATGCCCGGATAGATCTCGACGCCGAGCGCCTCGGCCTGCTGGGCGAGCCAGCGGCAGACGTTGCCCAGCGAGGCGATGTAGTTGCCGTCGTTGTGCATGAAGCTCGGGAACGGGAAGAGCGGGATGTCCAGCTCGCCCTGCGGCCCGAGCATGACGTAATGGTCCTCGGACACCGGAGTCTCGAGCGGGGCGCCCTGCTCCTTCCAGTCCGGGATCAGTTCGTTCAGCGCCTTCGGGTCGATCACCGCGCCGGAGAGGATGTGGGCGCCGACCTCGGAGCCCTTCTCCAACAGAGCGACGGAGATCTCCGTGCCCGCCTCCGCCGCCAGTTGCTTGAGGCGGATCGCCGCGGACAGACCGGCCGGCCCGCCGCCGACGATGACGACGTCGTACTCCATGGCTTCGCGTTCGACGTCTTCGCTCATCTCATCCTCGTCCTCGCGTGCGGAAACGGCCCCGCGCGTTCCAATCGGCGGGACTTATCGGTAGCTTGGCGCTCAGCGGTCAAGGGCGAACCGCAAATCAGGGACATATCAGGACTTTACATGCTCTCCAGCTCCGCGCACCGCGCCGTCGAAAGCCTCCTCGCCTTCTGGGCCGAGGCAGGCGTCGATGCGATGCTGCTGGACGAGCCGATCGACCGCATCGAAGCCGGGAAGATCGCCCCGCCGCCGGCGCCCATCGCGCCGCGGCCGATTCCCTCCTCCGCCGTTCGCCCCGCGCCCCCGGGGAGCGACATCACCGCCGCCGTCGAGCAGGCCCTGTCGATGGCCCGTGCGGCCGGCGACATCGAAGCGCTGAAGGCGGCCATCGAGGCCTTCGAGGGCTGCCCCCTCCGTTTCGAGGGGGCTGCGCACCAGGCGGTCTTCTACCGGGGCGACCCGGCTGCGCCGCTGATGATCGTGGGCGAAGGCCCCGGGGCCGAGGAGGACGCCCGCGGTCAGCCGTTCGTCGGCCGGGCCGGCCAGCTCCTCGACCGAATGCTGGCCGCCGCGGGACTGGCGGACCGCGTGTTCATCACCAACACCGTCTTCTGGCGTCCGCCGGGCAATCGGGCGCCGACGCCAGCCGAGCAGGCCGTCTGCGCGCCCTTCGTCGAGCGGGCCATCGAGCTCGTGAACCCGAAGATGCTACTCGTTCTGGGCGCCTCGTCGGCCAAGGCGGTTCTGAAGAAAGACGAGGGAATTCTGTCCCTTCGCGGCCGATGGCACGAATGGCGTTCACACTCCGGAAACCTGGAGCTGCCAGTCATGCCGACTCTCCATCCGGCCTTTCTGCTGCGGCAGCCCGTGGCGAAGAAAAAGGTCTGGAGCGACCTTTTGACCGTAACCGAACGGCTTGATCGTCCCGATCGGCCTTAGGTACCTTGACCGTAAGCGGTAACGGCGTCCGTCGCCGGGGCCAAAGAGCATCGAGCGGCGGGCGGGCTCCGAATCGGAGCAGGCTCGGCGCCGTCATTGGGAAAGGGCCGCGCCCCAACGCCGAATGCGGCAGGCGCGGAAGTCAGATGACGAAGAGCCGCCTTCGACTCGCCGCCGTCGCCTTTTTCTGCGCCGTCAGCCTCGCCACGACCGCCGCCGCCGGCCCGCAAGCCCTCTCGCCTTGGGATGTCGCCCGTTACAAGGCCGCGTTCGCCGCCGCAGACCGCGGCGATTTCATCGAGGCCCAGCTGCAAGCCGCCGAGATCAAGGACAAGTCCCTGCTTGGGCACCTCGCGTTCCGCAAGCTGATGCACCCGTCGCACCGGGCCAGCTTCCAGGAGCTGTCGTCCTGGCTCGACAAGCACGCCGACCTGCCGGGCGCTGACCGCGTCTATACCTTGGCCATGAAGCGCAAGCCGGCCGGTGCGCCCGCCCTCAAGGCGCCCATGCTGGCCGGGCAGGACTGGGCCCGCATCGAAACCACCGCGCGGGGACTCTCGGGCCCGGCCAATCCCGACCGCGCGGCCGCCGCTCGCCAGGCCTTCTATTCCGGAGATCCCCGGCGGGCGCTGACGTTGGCCCAGGCCAGCGGCGAGCGCTGGATCGCCGGCCTCTCCGCCTACCGGCTGAAGAACTACTCGCTGGCCGAGACCTATTTCGAGAAGGTGGCCCGCGACGAATCCGAGGACGCCTGGCTGCGCGCCGCAGCCGGCTACTGGGCCGCCCGCTCGGCGACGGAATCCGGCGACGCCGAACGGGCCGAGTCCTACCTGCGGCTGGCGGCGCGCCACCCGCACACCTTCTACGGCATGATCGCCGAGCGGCAGACCGGGCTGCAGACCGCCGCCCGCGAGCAGGAGCTCTCGCAGGCCCCGCGCGCCGCCACAGGGGACTTCGTGCTCGCCTCCTACACGGGCGGATCCGACCTGACGGCCTTCGTGAAGTCCAACCCGCGCGCCCACCGCGCCGTCGCCCTCTCGCAGGTCGGCCGGACCACCGAAGCGGGCCTGGAACTGCGGGCGGGCCTGGCGCTGGCCAAGGGCAAGGCCGAGCGGGACCAGTGGGGCGTGCTGCTGATCGCGCTGAACGCCCCCCTCACCTCCCAGGCCGACGCGCCGGCGCCGGCCGGGACCATGCGGCCGATCTACAGCCAGCCGATCGACTACCCGACCCCGGTGCTGGAGCCGAAGTGGGGCTTCACCATCGACAAGGCGCTGGTCTACGCGATCGCCTACCAGGAAAGCCGGTTCAACCCGATGGCGGTCAGCCCCGCCGGCGCGATCGGCCTTATGCAGCTGATGCCCGAAGCCGCCGCCCGGGCCGCCGGCGACGACAAGCTGAAGGCCGACATGAGCCCGCTGTTCGACCCGGCCTTCAACCTGCGGGTCGGCCAGGACTACTTCACCTGGCTGCTGGAGCGGGGCGTCGGCTACGACCTCCTTCGGGCCGTGGCGGCCTACAACGGCGGCCCCGGCACCCTGCAGAAGACCGCCCAGATGCTCGGCGACGAGGCCGACAGCCTGCTGATCATCGAATGCCTGCCCAGCCTCGAGACCCGCAACTACGTCGAGAAGGTCGTCGCCGCCTACTGGACCTACAAGAAGAAGTTCGGCGAGCACCCCAACACGCTCGACGCCCTGGCCAAGGGCGCCCGCTTCGTCGACGCACGGCTCGACTTCGGCCTCAAGTAAGGCTCAGAGCGGCCGCAGCTCGGCCGTGGGAGCACGGGCGAACAGCCCGCCGGGCTTGATCCCTTTCAGCTTCAGCACACCCGAGCCGCGGGCGAGGTGCGCCCCCACCCTGTCCTGCCAGTCCTCGGCGGGGCGGAAGGTGGCGGGTGCGATCAAGAGCCAGGGCCCCCTCGCCTGCCCCCTCGCCGCTTCGAGGCTGGTCGCGGTCCGCGCGCCGGCCTCCTCGCAGAGCGGCGCGAGCTGGTCCGCATCGGGGGCCGCGTAGAACACCTCCCGCACCAGACCATCGACAGCGGCGGGCACCAGGCGCGCGAACAGGTTGGCGATGTCGTCCGGTCCACCCGGCGGCGTGACGATGACGCTGAGCATGGCCCCAGAAGGCGGCGCCATGTGACAACGTCAATAAGTTCTTGTTTTGTTCTTCTCGTATGGGCAGGCTGGCGCGCGTGCCGACCATCCCACTGCAATTGCGCGGGCGCGGGGCGCGCTCGAACGCCTCCGGCCGCTACGAGAGCCAGGTCCGAGAGGACTTCGACGACGGCTGGGACGCCGGCGAGGCGCCCCCGGCCCTGCGGACGGTCGTTCAGCCCGAGCAGGCCAAGACCATCGTCACCCGCAACGACAGCCCCGACGTCGGCTTCTCGCGCTCGATCAACCCCTACCGTGGCTGCGAGCACGGCTGCACCTACTGCTACGCCAGGCCCGCCCACGCCTATGTGGGCCTCTCGCCCGGCCTCGACTTCGAGACCCGGCTATTCTTCAAGGCCGACGCCGCGCGCCTGCTGGAGGCCGAGCTTTCAAACCCTCGCTACAGGCCCGAGGTGATCCACATCGGCGGCAACACCGATCCCTATCAGCCGCAGGAACGGGGACTTGGCGTGACCCGCGGCGTGATCGAGGTGTTGGTGCGCTTCCGGCATCCCTTCTCGGTGATCACCAAGTCGGCTCTGATCCTGCGCGACCTGGACCTGCTGGCCGAGGCCGCGTCGCTGGGGCTGACCCGGGCCGCGATCTCGGTGACCAGCCTGGACCGCAAGCTCTCTCGCAGCATGGAGCCGCGCGCGGCGACCCCGGAGCGCCGTATCGAGGCGATCCGCCGGCTGTCGGACGCCGGCGTGCCGGTGATGGTGATGTTCGCGCCCGTCATCCCCGGGCTCAACGACCACGAGATGGAGGCCGTGCTTGCCCGCTGCGCCGAGGCGGGCGCCAAGGGCGCCGGCTACGTGGCCCTGCGCCTGCCGCTGGAGATCAAGGACCTGTTCCGCGAGTGGCTGGAGAGCGACCATCCCGACCGCGCCGCCCGCGTCATGTCGCTCGTCCGCCAGATGCGCGGCGGACGGGACTACGACGTGCAGTGGTTCAAGCGGATGAAGGGCGAGGGCCCCATCGCCGAGCTGATGAGCCAGCGCTTCGCCGCCGCCAAGCGCCGCTACGGCCTGACCCACGACCTGCCGCCGCTGGACCTTAGCCGGTTTCGCGTCCCGCCCAAGGCCGGCGACCAGATGGAGCTGTTCGGGTGAGGCGCGCGACGAGGGCGCCGCTACTTCTTCTCCAGCAGCAGCGTGCCCTTCTGCTCGATCTTGCCTTTGATCTTGCCGGCCAGCATGGCCAGGAACGGCGGCAGGACGAGCTTGAGGTTCACGGCGCTGTCCAGCACGTCGATCGTGCCGGAAATGCTCTGGCCCATCACCTGGGCGGAGAAGTTCATGGTGTCGCCGGACCAGCTCTGCTTCAGCTGGGCGAAGCCTCCGCCGGGCAGCGAGCCGCCCAGTTCGCCGAAGCCGCGCTCGATGCGCCGTTTGGCTTCGGCCGCACCCAGGCTGTGGGGGATGTTGACGGTGATGGGCTGGGTCATCGGCTACTCCGCGGCGAGAACCTGATCTGGTGAGGGCCGGCCGCGGCGCAAGCGGCGGGCGACGAAATCGGGCAGCAGCGCGGCGGGGCCGCCGCGCTTGGCTCGTCCCACCGTATCGGCGACTACGGCGCCCCGCTCGCCCATCGGTTGCTCCGGCCCGACGGTGGAATCGACCGCAGTCTGATGCTCGATCTCGGCGTTCAGCTCGGCGCCGGTCAGCACGATCACCGCCGAGAGCCAGATCCAGGTCAGGAAGCCGAACACCGCCCCCAGCGAGCCGTAGGCGGCGTTGAAGGCGGCGACGTTGGCGACGTACCAGGAAAAGCCGGCGGAACCGGCCAGCCAGAGAGCCGCTGCCAGCACCCCACCCCAGGTCACCCACCGCCACCTCGCCCGCTGCCGGCTGGGACCGTAGCGGTAGACCAGCGAGAGGCCGGCGAGCGCCACCACGAACAGCACCGGCCAGCGCAACAGCGCCAGCGGCAGCAGCCTCGAATCGCGATTTGCGAAGTTCAGCGCGACGGGTGCGGCCACCACCAGCATCGAGGCGAGCACGAAAAAGCCCGCTCCACCGAGGGTGAAGGCGAAGGCGGCGAGGTTGAGCTGGACGAGGTTACGCTTCTCCTCCTCCTCGTAGGCGACGTTGAGGCCGTTGAAGAGCGCCTTCACCCCGGCCGCGGCGCTCCACAGGGCAAGCAGCAGGCTGGCGGCGAAGGTCAGCGACAGGCTGGCCTGCCGCTCCTGTGCGATCCGCACCATCTGCTCGCCGATGAAGGCAAGGATGCTGGCCGGAACGAGGCCGGTCAGGATGGCCAGGTGCTGGCGGGCGGCCTCGACGTCGGAGAACAGGCCGTAGAGGGCGACGAAGGCGGCCAGGGCCGGAAACAGGGCCATCACCGCCGTGAAGGCGATCCCGCTGGCGACCAGCGGCACGCGGTCTCGCATGAACTCGCGCCACGTCCGCCAGAGGATGTCCTTCCAGCCGATGGGCGGGATCTGCGAAGGCGCGGCCGCCGTGCGCCCCCGGCCGGCCTCCAGCGGCGCCTCCGGCGGTTCGCTCATGCCCTTGGGCGATGCCCGGCTGCGCGGCCAGGCGGCCAGCATCAATCCGAGCGCGATCCAGGGGGCCAGCACGAGCGGCGAAGGAGCCTTGAACCCGATGCGTGCGAGGCTGGCCATGGCAAGGCATGAAATCCGCCAGAGCCGCCGCCCGTTCCGGCCGCTAGGATCGCCGTATGCCGAGCCGAATCTTCGTCGACGCCGACGCCTGTCCGGTCAAGGACGAGGTCTACAAGGTGGCCCGCCGCTACGGCCTGCAGGTCTATGTGGTGGCCGGCGCCTTCCTGATGGTTCCGAAGGATCCGCTGATCGAGCGGGTGATCGTCGAGGCCGGACCGGACGCGGCGGACGACTGGATCGCCGGCGAGGTTCGCCGAGGCGACATCGTGGTCACCCACGATATTCCCCTCGCCCAACGCTGCCTGCAGGCCGGCGCGCTGGTGATCGGCCCCAACGGGCGGCCGTTCACCGAGGATTCCATCGGCCAGGCGCTGGCCGGCCGGGCCATCGGCGAGCATCTGCGTTCGGTGGGCGAAGTCACCCGCGGCCCGCCGCCCTTCCAGGCCAAGGACCGTTCGCGCTTCCTGTCAGCGCTTGACGAGGCGGTCCACCGTAGCCGCCGTATCGCGGGCTGAAGCGCGGAAGGGGGCGATCCCCTCCTTCTTCATGAACCAGGCGGCGAATTCCGGCCCGACGACGAAGCCGTCGCGGTTGGTATCCGCGGCCCGGAACGTCGCGGCGCTCTCGCCGGAGGACAGCCACTCGGCCCGGCTCACCTTCTGGTTCTTGTCGGCGTCTGCCGGGTGGATGAAGCGCCCCTGAGCGGCGTCTGCCAATGCGGGGCCGGCGAGGCCGGCGGCGAGGGCGGAAAGGACGGTCAGGCGAACGAGGCTGCGCATACTGCGGCTCCGGGGATGGCTCCACCTGAGAATCGCCGGGAGTCGTGGCCGAAGTTGGCCGAATTCAGCGCTCGAATAAGCCTACCAGCTCGATGTGAGGCGACCAGAGGAACTGGTCGACCGGCAGCACGCGGGTCAGGCGGAAGCCGGCGTCGATCAGCGCCCGGGCGTCCCGGGCGAAGGTCGCCGGGTTGCAGGAGACGCCGATGGCCCGGGAGACGCCTGAACGGGCGATCTCCCTCGACTGCTCCAGGGCCCCAGCCCTCGGCGGGTCGAACACGACGACGTCGATCCGCTTCAGCTCCTCGGCGAGCACCGGGCGGCGGACGAGGTCGCGCGCCTCGGCGACGATCCCTTTCAGGCCCGGAGCCGTGCCGACCGCCGAGGCGAGCGCCGCCACCGCCTCGGCCGCGCCGTCGGCGGCGTAGACCGGAGCGATCTCGGCCAGCCGGAGGGTGAAGGTGCCGACGCCGCAGTAGAGGTCGGCGATCTTCTCGGCCCCGTCTGCCGCCGCGCGCACGAAGGCGGCCATGGCGGCCTCGGCCTGCGGCGTCGCCTGCAGGAAGGCGCCAGGCGGCAAGGCGACCGTCGCCGCCCCCAGCCGCACGATCGGCTGGCGCGCTCCGTAGGCGATCTCGCCGTCAAGCGTCACGCGCGCGAAATCGGCCGCCGCGGCGAACTCGGCCAACCGCATGCGGGCGTCGGCCGAGAGGCCGCCGCTCTTGCGCTCGACGCCGGTGATGTCGATGTCGAGACCGGCCTCGGTGAGGGTGACGTGCAGCGTCGGGGCCGACTTCGGGTGCTCGAACAGCGGCGCGGCTAGGCGCTTCAGGTCCGGCAGCGCGGCTTCGATGCGCGGGTCCGAGATCGGACAGACCTCGATCTCCACCAGACTCCAGGACTTGCGGGCCTTGTAGCCGACGCGGGCGGCGTCCTTGCGGCCTTGCCGGACGTGCAGGGCGACGCGTCGGCGCGTGTGCGGCTCGGCGGCGAAGGCCGGCAGGAGCTCGGTTTCGATGTGCTGGCGCTGCAGGGTGGCGGCCAGGCGTCCGACCTTCCAGGCGAGATATGCGGACCGCTCCCAGTGCTGCAGGGCGCAGCCGCCGCAGGCCCCGAAGTGGGGGCACGGTGGCTGGACCCGCTCCGGGCTCGGCTCGAGGATCGCCTCGACCTCGCGCCGGTCGCCGCCGGGGGCCAGCCGCACCCGCTCGCCGGGAAGGGTGAAGGGGGCGTAGAGCGGGCCCGGGGCGATCCCGTCGCCCTCCCCGCCCACCGCCTCGATCACCACCTCGACGGCAGGCCCGGAGCGCGGCTGGGGTCTGGAACTTCGCATGACGGTAGCCATTTAGCCGTCGCCGCGGCCTCGCGCGAGCCGTCCCGGGGCCAGATGAACGAAGATGAACGACCCGCTCAACGCGCGTTCACCTTAGCTTTGCCATCAATGCCTCCGAAAAGTCGGCCGGGGGCCGCCTTTGGAGGAGAAAGCCCATGAAGCGACTGCTCGCTATCGCCGCTGCGGCTGCGACTGCGGCGCCCGTCTTCGCCGCCCCCGAGCTGGCGAGCGCGCAATCGATGCGCAGCTACGGCTCGGGCGACATCTGCCGGGCCGAGCAGCGCCGCTCGGCGACCACCGGCGCGCTGATCGGCGGCGCCGCCGGCGCGGTTCTCGGCCGCAGCGTGGCCGCCGACAACGCCCGCACCGAAGGCACGCTGCTGGGCGCCGCGGTCGGCGCCGTCGCCGGCCACCAGATCGGCAAGGCGCAGGTCAAGTGCGTGAACTATCCGCGCCGGGTGTCCGCCCGGTCCAACTGCCGCTGGGTGCAGGAGTATTACGGCGGCCGCAGTCACGAATTCGAAGTCTGCCGCGGGCGCGACGGCGTCTGGCGGCCGAGCGGGCGCGGCTAGAGCCGCGCTCCAACCGTCACCATCCGAGGGGAGCCTCCCACATGCAAATCCGTTCCAACCTGGCCAAGGGCGCCTTGGCCCTCGCCGCCGGCGCCGCCGCGCTGACCATGGCTGCGGCTCCGAGCGTCGCCGCGGCCCAGCCCTACGGGGGGACCTACTACGATCCCTGCAAGCGCGACCAGACCAACCGCGGCACCGCCGGCGCCCTGCTGGGCGGCGCGCTGGGCGCGGCCATCGGCTCGAACGCGGCGGCGGGCAAGAACCGCACGGAAGGCGCGCTGCTGGGCGGCGCCCTGGGCGCGGTGGCCGGCGCGGCGGTGGGCAACAACTCGGCGGCGTGCCGCAGCGGCTACTACGGCTACGAGCCCGAGCGTCCCTACAACAGCGGGTACTACAACCAGCCCTACGACCTCGAGCATCGCTACCGGGCCAACGGCTACTACGGCAGCGGCTACTATGGCGCGCCCTATGCCGACGAGGACTACGGCTACGCCTATGGCTACGGCGGCCAGCGGCTGCGCGTGACCGAACGCGCAGGCCCGGACGGCTGCGCCCTGGCCGAAAGCCCCGTCTACATGCCGGACGGCCGCACGGTGACCCGCATGGTCCGCGTGTGCATGGATAGCCGCGGCCGCTACCAGGTCGTCGACTAAAGGGTTCCGCTCCCGAGCGAAGCGACTGGCCGTCGGCGCCCCGCGCCGGCGGCCTTCATCTTTTGGGTCACCCGCCCTTTCGGGCCCAGACCAGGAACTCGAGGTTGCCGTCGCCGCCGGCGATGGGGCTCTCGGCATCGGCCATCACCCGCCAGCCGCTCTCCTCAAGGAAGGTCTTGGCGCCGGACAGGGCCGCGGCGCGGACCTCGGGGTCCTTGACGAGGCCGCCCTTCCCCACCGCGTCGGGGCCCGCCTCGAACTGCGGCTTGACCAGGGCGACGAGGTCGGCGCCGGCCAGCGCCAGCGCCAGCGCCGCGGGCAGCACCTTGGAGAGGCCGATGAAGCTGGCGTCGCAGACGACGAGGCCGGGCGGCTGCGGCACGAGGCCGGCGTCCAGGCGGCGCGCGTCCACTCCTTCCAGCGAAACGACCCGCGGGTCGGCCGCCAGCCTCGGATGGAGTTGTCCCTGCCCCACGTCGACCGCGTAGACGCGGGCCGCTCCCCGCGCGAGGCAGACCTCGGTGAAGCCGCCGGTCGAGGCGCCGACGTCGAGCGCGACGCGGCGGTCCACGGCGATGGGCCACAGGTCCAGCGCATGAACCAGTTTCAGCGCGCCGCGGCCGACCCAGGGGTGGGCGGCCTCGGCCTCGATCACGGCGTCGGTCTCGACCAGTTCGGCGGCGCGTGCGACGGGCCGCCCATGCACGAAGACCCGGCCCGCCTCGATGGCGGCCCGGGCCTTGGCGCGGCTCTCGAAGAAGCCGCGCTCGACCAGCAGGACGTCGGCGCGCTTCTTCTCCACCGGCGGGTCAGGCGCCCGCCTGTTCCCCTTCGAAGGCCTTCTTCAGTTCGTTCTTGAGGATCTTGCCGTTGGCGTTGCGCGGCAGAATCTCCGGCCAGAACTTGACCTTCACCGGCACCTTGAAGGCCGCCAGGTGCTCGGCGACGTGCGTCCGAAGCTCCTCCTCGGTGACCGTGGCGCCCGGCTTCAGCGTGACCACGGCGGCCGGCTCCTCGCCAAGCGTCCGGTGCGGGATGCCGACCAGGGCCGCGTCCATCACCGCCGGATGGTCGTAGAGGACGTTCTCCACCTCGACGCAGTAGATGTTCTCGCCGCCGCGGATCAGCATGTCCTTGGCGCGGTCGATGATGAAGCAGAAGCCCTCTTCATCGAGCTTGGCGAGGTCGCCGGTGCGCACCCAGCCGTCGACGAAGGTCTTGGCCGTCTCTTCCGGCTTGTTCCAGTAGCCCTTGCACATCTGCGGGCCCTTGGCCCACAGCTCGCCGACCTGACCCGGCGGCAGGACCGTGACGCCGTCGTTCGGGTCGCGAATCTGCAGCTCGGAGACCGGCACAGCCGGGCCGCAGCTGTCCGGACGGTTCTGGTAGTCCTCGCCCGAGTGGCCGGTGACCGAGGCGCAGGTCTCGGTCATGCCCCAGCCGTTGCTGGGGGCGGACTTGGGGAACACTTCCTTGATCTTGCGGACCAGTTCCGGCGCCGAGGGGGCGCCGCCGTAGCCGACCGACTCCAGGGAGGAGAGGTCGTAGTTCTTGCGGGCGGGATGCTCGATCAGCTGCCAGGCGATGGTCGGCACGCCGCCGGCCTGGTTGATCTTCTCGCGCTCGATCAGTTCGAAGGCGCGGATGACATCCCACTTGTACATCATCACCAGCTTGGCCCCGCCGAACAGGCTGGGGTTGAGGATGGCGAAGCAGCCGGTGGCGTGGAAGAAGGGCACGCTGATCAGCGAGGCGCGCTGGGGCGCGTTCGGATCGGGCTGCGGCGGCCTCTCGCCGCGGCGCAGGAAGCTGCGGGCCCCGCCGATGGCGCCGGCCATGATGTTGGAGTTGACCGCCCGCTGGGTCGCCAGGGCGCCCTTCGGCTTACCGGTGGTGCCGGAGGTGTAGAAGATGGTGGCGTCGTCCTCGAGGCCGATCTCCACCGGCGGCAGCGGCTCGTTCGGCAGGTCCTGCCAGCTGTTCGGATTGCCGAGCACCGACTCCAGCATGGTGACGTGCGGGTGGGCGATTTCGTCGGGCTCGCGGCTGACGTAGACGCGCACCAGGCTGGGGCAGTTCGGCAGATGCTCGGTCATGCGCTCGTAGCGCTCGGCGTCGACGATCAGCACCTTGGCGCCGGAGTCGGTGACCCCGTATTCGAGCTCGGGACCGGTCCACCAGGCGTTCAGCGGGGTGACGATCGCACCGATCGAGGCGGCGCCGTAGAAGGCCACCACCCACTCCGGCAGGTTGCGCATGACGATGGCGACCCGGTCGCCCTTCTCCACGCCCTGGGCCTGCAGCTCGCGCGCGAACTTGGAGACGGCGCGGTAGAAGGCCTCGAAGGTGACCCGCTCGTCCTCGTAGACGAGGAACACCTTGTCGCCGTGCTGGCGGGACCATTCCACGACCGACCGCAGCGACGGCGGCGCGTTCTTCCAGACTTTCGTCTTGATCCCGCAGATCTCGATTTCTTCGATCTCCGTCGGCATGCCCGGCGCGGTAAGGATGGCGTGGGCCTGCTGGATGGACATCGCAGGCCAGCCCGGAGGCAGCGCGGCCTCGGTCATGAGCGTAAACTCCCGTATGTGCTCAGCGCGCGGATGAACGCCCACGCGTCTTCGTAGGTGAACAAGCATAACCTACCGAACGAAGCAAATGATGCGCTCGACGATCCGGCCGCGCACGACGCCGCCCCGAGCGAAGCCCGGGAAGCGACGGCGCCTGCGGGGCCAGGGGTCACAATCGCCTCAGGCCACCGCCTGCAACCGGCTCAGCGCCGATTCCAGCTTGGCCTTGGCCGCCTCGGCCTCGGCCAGGCGCTCGCGGTTCTCTTCCACCACTTCTTCCGGCGCCCGGGCGACGAAGTCGGGGTTGGCGAGCTTCTTGGCGGTGCGCTCGATGTCCTGGGCGTGGGCGGCGATTTCCTTGGTCAGCCGTGCGCGCTCGGCGGCCAGGTCGATGAACTCGGCCACCGGCAGGGCCAGGGTCGCGCCTTCGACGACGTAGGGGATGGCCCCTTCCGGCGCGGCGGCCTCGACGCGGACCTCCGAAACCCGCAGGGTCTGGGCGATGACCGGCGCGTTGGCCAGAAGCACCTTGCGCTGGACCTCGTCGGCCTCGATCACCAGCAGCGGCGGGCGGGCCGAAGGCGGCACGTTGAGCTCCGAGCGCACCGAGCGGCCCTCGCTGACCGCCGAGACGATGAGGTCGATCTCGGCCTGGGCCGCGGGATCGACCAGGCTGTCCGGCAGGTCGGGCCAGGGCGCGGTCATCAGGAAGCCCTGGTGGTCGCGCGGCGCGCCGACGCCGCCCGTCTGGCCCCACAGCTCCTCGGTGATGAAGGGCGTGACCGGGTGCAGCAGCTTGAGGATGACGTCGAGTGCCCAGGCGGCGGTCGCCTGGACCTCCGCCTTGGCCGCGGCGTCTTCCCCGTTGAGGATCGGCTTGGCCAGCTCGACGTACCAGTCGCAGAACACGTTCCAGGTGAAGCGGTAGAGGGCCGAGGCGGCGTCGTCGAAGGCGCAGTCCTCCAGCGCCCTGGTGACCGCGCGGCTGGTCTTGGCCGTCTCGCCGACGATCCAGCGGTTGAGCACCCCCTGCACCTTGGCCGGGTCGAAGCCCTCGGCGCGGACGCAGCCGTTCATCTGGCAGAAGCGCGCCGCGTTCCACAGCTTGGTGCCGAAATTGCGATAGCCTTCAATGCGCTGGCGCGACAGTTTGATGTCGCGCTGATGGCCGCTCATGGCGGTCAGGGTGAAGCGAAGCGCGTCGGCCCCGTAGTCGTCGACGAGCTCCAGGGGGTCCATGACATTCCCCTTGGTCTTGCTCATCTTCTTGCCCTCGGCGTCGCGCACCAGGGCGTTGAAGAAGACGCGCTTGAAGGGGACCTCGCCCATGAAGTGCAGGCCCTGCATCATCATCCGGGCGACCCAGAAGAAGATGATGTCGCCGGCGGTGATCAGCACGCTGGTCGGGTAGAAGCGTTCGAGGTCCGGCGTCTTCTCCGGCCAGCCGAGGGTCGAGAACGGCCACAGCGCCGAGGAGAACCAGGTGTCGAGGACGTCCTCGTCCTGGCGCAGCGGCTCCTCGTGGCCGTAGGTCTCCATCGCCTGGGCCTTGGCTTCCGCCTCGGTCTCGGCGACGAACACCTTGCCGTCCGGGCCGTACCAGGCCGGGATCCGGTGGCCCCACCAGAGCTGGCGCGACACGCACCAGGGCTCGATGTTGCGCAGCCACTCGAAGAAGGTCTTTTCCCAGTGCTTGGGGATGAAGCTGGTGGTCCCCTGCTCCACCGCCTTGATCGCCGGCTGGGCCAGCACCTTGGCGTTTACGTACCACTGGTCGGTCAGGAAGGGCTCGACCGGGACGCCCGAGCGGTCGCCGTGCGGCACCACGTGGCGGGTCTTCTCGACGGCCCGCAGCAGGCCGAGACGCTCGAATTCCTCGACGACATTTTCACGCGCCTTGAAGCGGTCGAGGCCGCGGTAGGCCTCCGGCGCGTTGGCGTTGATGCGGGCGAACTCGTCCATCACGTTGATGGCCGGCAGGTTGTGCCGCTTGCCGACGACGAAGTCGTTGAAGTCGTGGGCCGGGGTGATCTTCACCGCGCCTGAACCCTTCTCCGGGTCGGCGTACTCGTCGGCGATGATCGGGATCGGCCGGTTGACGATCGGCAGGCGGACGGCCTTGCCGATCAGGTGCTTGTAGCGCTCGTCGGCCGGATGGACGGCCACGGCGGTGTCGCCGAGCATGGTCTCCGGCCGGGTGGTGGCGACAACGATCTCGCCCGAGCCGTCCTCCAGCGGATAGGCGAAGTGCCAGAAATGGCCGTCGACCTCGCGCTGCTCGACTTCCAGATCCGAGATGGCGGTCTGGAACTGCGGGTCCCAGTTGACCAGCCGCTTGTCCCGATAGAGCAGCTCTTCCTTGTAGAGCTGGACGAAGACCTTGCGGACGGCGGCCGACAGCCCCTCGTCGAGGGTGAAGCGCTCGCGGCCCCAGTCGCAGGAGGCGCCCAGGCGGCGGAGCTGGTGGACGATGCGCCCGCCGGACTGGGCCTTCCATTCCCAGACCTTGGCCACGAACTCGTCGCGGGTCATGTCGCGGCGGCTCATGTTGCCCTCGGCGGCGAGCTGCCGCTCGACGACCATCTGGGTGGCGATTCCGGCGTGGTCGGTGCCGGGCAGCCACAGGGCGGCCTTGCCCCGCATCCGCTCGAAGCGGGTCAGCACGTCCTGCAGCGTGTTGTTCAGCGCATGGCCGATGTGCAGCGAACCGGTGACGTTCGGCGGCGGGATGACGATGCTGAACGGCTCGGCGTTCGGGTCGTCCTTGGGCGCGAACGCACCCGAGTCCTCCCAGGCGGCGTAGAGGCGCGGTTCAACGGTCTTGGGGTCGAAGGTCTTGTCGAGCATGGCGTGTCCGGCGGTGCATACAGAACCGCTCGCCCCGGGGGAAGCGGGGACGCAAGGCCTTGAGCTGGATCAGGGGGCGGCCTCCGCGCGGCCGGCGCGGTTCGTGGACGGAGGCTTAGCGCCCCTAGCGTACTCGTCCGCGGGCGATCCGCTCGACTTCGGCGTCCACCGCCGCCTGCACGATGCCGGGCAGGTTGTCGTCGAGCCACTGCTTCAGCATCGGGCGCAGCAGCTCGCGGACGATCTGTTCGAGGGTGGCGTCGCCGTTTCCGATGCCGATGTTGGCGGACAGGCGAGTGAAGGCGCTGGCCGCCAGGCCGGCCGCTTCGGGGCCCACGAGCCCCTCACCCAGCTCCACGGGCGCAGGCTCGGCAACGGGCTCTTCGACGACCGGCTCCTCGAGCACCGGGGCGCTGGTGGGACTGTAGGCGTCGATGTCGCCCACGCTCTCGACCCGCTCGGTCAGCTCGAGAACCTCCTCGTCCTCGGCCTCCTCGACGGGCGCCTCGGGCGCGACGGCGGCCGCGGCCTCCTCGACGGACGCCTCGGGCGCGAAGGCGGCCGCGGCCTCCGGCTCGGCTTCCGGCGGCGGGATCGGCAGATCGTCGCTCTTCGCATCCGCCGGCCCATCCTCCTCGGAGATGATGCGGCGGATGGAGGCGAGAATCTCCTCCATGGTCGGTTCCGGAGAGGTCTGGTCAGACATGTGGGCCGGTCCGCGTTCCGCGCTCGAAGAATCCGTCAGCGCACACTAGAGCCCAGTACGGCGAAGTGGAAGCCGGTTAACCTCAACGGTCCGCGTAAACCCTTGAACGCGGGCCTGATTGGGCGCCGGGCGCCTAGCGTTGCGCGTCAGCTACCGGCTCGGCGGCGGGTTGCGCGCCGACGCGCGGCGGCTCCGGCTTTTCGACAGGCTGCGGCGTGAGCAGCGAGTCGATGACGCCGATCGGCTCCTCCCAGGGCACCCAGCCCCAAGTGAAGCGCAGCTTCCGGAAGTTGGCCTTGGGATCGTAGAGCTCGACGCTCGGCACAAGGTTCTGGGCCTCGAGCCGGCCCATCGCCCCCAGCACCTGCGCTGCGGCCACATATTCCTCGCGGCGGGCGTTGACCTGCGACAGCTCGGCGGCGCGCAGTTCCTGCTCGGCGTTCAGCACGTCGAGCGTCGTGCGCAGGCCCACCTGCTGCTCCTGGCGGGTGCCTTCGGCGGCGATGCGGGCGGCCCGCACCTGCTCCTCGGTGGAAATGATGTTGGCCCGGGCGGCCTGCAGGGCGTTCCAGCTCTGGGTCGCCTGCTGTAGCGCGGTCCGGCGGTTGGACTCGACGTTCAGCCGGTCCACGTTGTTGCGCTCCACAGACTGGCGGACGCGCGAATTGATCAGACCGCCGGAGAAGATCGGGACGCTGACCGTGGCGCTGGCGGTGACGTTCCGCGAGTAATCGCGACGGTCGTAGGGATCGAGCGGGCCGCCGCTGTGGCCGATGCTGGCGTCGACGGACACGCTCGGCAGCCGTTCGGCGCGGGCCCCGGCGATGCGGGCGCGGCTCGCCTGCTCGGCGAACTCGGCGGCGCGGAGAGTCGGATTGTAGCGCTCGACGGCGTCGAACACCTGGTCGGCGTCGGACGGCAGCAGGCCCGCCAGCGAAGGCTCGGGCTCCAGCTCGCCGGGATTCTGGCCGACCACGGCGGCGTAGTTGGCCCGGCTGGTGGCCAGCTGCGATTGGGCGAGCTGGTACTGTGCTTCGGCCGCGGCCAGGCGCGCTTCGGACTGGGCGACGTCGGTGCGGGTGATCTCGCCCACCTCGAAGCGGGCCTTTGATTCCTCGAGCTGCCGCCTCAGGACCTCGACGTTCTCCTGACGAATGCGCAGGGCTTCCTGGTCGCGCCGCACATCGACGTAGGCGGTGACGACGTTCTGGAGAATCTGCTGCTCGATACGGCGCAGGTTCTCACGCCCCGCCAGCACCTCGGCCTCGGCGGCGGAGACGTTGGCGGCGACGCGGCCGCCGGTCCAGATCGGCTGAGTCAGTCGCAGGGTCACCGAACCGCGGGTCTGCTCGGGGCTGCCGTCGGTGTCGGGCAGGCCGTCGCCGTCGAGGTCTGCGCCCGTGCGCGCCTGCATCGGGATGCGCGATCCGCTGTAGGTGGCCGTGCCGCTGAGACCTAGCGTGGGGCGCCATCCGGTGCGGGCTTGCAGCCAGCTCTCGTCGAGGGCCCGCTGGGCGGCGCGCTGGGCCTGCAGGGTCGGGTTGTTCTCGTAGGCCAGGGCGATGGCGTCGGCGAGACTCTCGGCGGCTGCCGGACTCGCCAGTCCGAGAGCGATCACGCTGGAGACAGCGGCGAGCAGGCCTCCGCGACGGCTTCCGACCATGTGAATATCCCCGACAGCGGCGAGAAAACGCGACTTTGTATGACCCGACCGGGCGGCGTCCGCCAGGGGTCGTATCCTTAAGCTTTTTTCACGCCGACGTTTCGAAAGGATTGCAAAACCTCAGAATGCGAACCCATGTTTGGGCTCGAAACCGGGCAGGAAGGCGGCGGAGGCGTCGAACGACGGCCGCTTGCCGACGCCGTCCTCCGAGCGGACGTAGACCATCGCCCGGCCCAGCCGTTCGCCCCGCTCGATGCCCCCGAGCCGGCCGCCCGGACCCAGCGCGTCGATCCAGGCCTGAGGCGCCTCGGCCACCGCGCCTTCGCAGACGATCAGGTCGTAGCCGCCGCCGGCCGGTTTCGAGAGGTCGCCCTCCTCCAGCCGGTCCACCTTCAGGCCGACGTGCTCCAGGACCGCGGCGGCGTAGGGGGCGGCGATGGCCAGCGCCCGCTCGCCCGGTTCCGGGCGCAGCGCGTGCAGCAGCTTGGCGACGTCGCGCGGGCGCAGCAGAACGCGGCCCGGCGCGTACTCCACCTCGACGTCGGCGTAGGCCAGGTAGGCCTTGCCCGACGGAACGAACCGCTCACGCGGGATTTGGCGCATGGCGTCCTGGATGCGCAGATCCGTGACGTCATTGGTGCGCACCTGGCTCTCGACCATGTTGATGCGAGCTGCGGCGAGGTCGGCGACCATGGGGCCCCTTCATTGCTCCGGCGAGCGAGTTTGGACACGGGGCTTATAGGGCGCGGCGGCGCAGGTCTGCAATCGCCCGTTCGGACAGAGATTGCCGCGCGCATTGGCTTCTGATAGCGATCCCGCCCCAACGCCGGCCTGGTGGCGGAGTGGTTACGCAGCGGACTGCAAATCCGCGTACCCGAGTTCGATTCTCGGCCAGGCCTCCAGCGTTCTCCCCCCCCCTGTCTGATTCGCGATTCGCAGCGCCGCCCGCGCTGCGCCGAGGCGAGGATCGCGCCCGAAGCCCCGAGGTTCGCAGGAAATCGGAGCCCACCGACCCGGGTTCCGGCCACGCCGGCCCCCACGCCCGGCGCGTTAACACTCGTTTAACTATGAGCGCCGACGCTCCCCCTCGTCTTCCTTGAAGACACCCCACCATCACCGACTTCTTCAGAGCCCGGCCCGCGCCGGGCTCCTTTTTGTCCGCACGCTCGTCTGTTCACCCATTGGCGGCTTGCGCGGAAAAACGACCCGGCGTATACGGCCGGCCCTCGACGGCCCTGATCCTCGGTAGCTCAGTTGGTAGAGCAGGCGGCTGTTAACCGCCGGGTCGCAGGTTCGAGTCCTGCCCGGGGAGCCATCGAGACCCTTCGTCAGACCATTCCGACAGCCTGAACCGACAGCCGCGTGGGCGTGCGAGTCGCGGCCACTCCCGGCCGAAACCGTCCGCTCTTGACGCCGATCAACGTTCGGTAGCGCGATGGGTGCGAACGCTTGCCGGGAAAGACCCATGACCAGCGCCGCATCCCCACTGCTGACGGACCTCTACCAGCTGAACATGCTGCAGGCGTACTTCGAGCACGGGATCGCCGAGACCGCCGTGTTCGAGTTCTTCGTCCGCAAGTTGCCCAAGCGGCGGAACTTTCTGGTGGCGGCCGGGCTGGAGCAGGTGCTGGAGTTCCTGGAGGGCGTCGCCTTCTCGGAATCCGACATCGCCTGGCTGCGCCGGACCCGCCGGTTCGGCGACGCCTTCCTGGACCACTTGGTCGCGCTGAGGTTCGAGGGCGACGTCCATGCCGTGGCCGAGGGCACGGTGGTGTTCCCCAACGAACCAATCCTGCGAGTCACCGCTCCGCTGCCGATCGCCCAACTCGTCGAGACGCGGATCATCAACCTGCTGCACTTCCAGACCCTGATCGCCTCCAAAGCAGCGCGGGTGGTGCTGGCGGCGCAGGGACGCCGTCTGGTCGACTTCGGGCTGCGGCGGGCGCACGGGGCCGAGGCCGGGCTGCTGGCCGCGCGCGCGAGCTATCTCGCCGGCTTCGACGGCACCGCGACGGTAGAGGCCGCCCGGCTGTGGGGCGTGCCGCTCTACGGCACGATGGCCCACGCCTTCGTGCAGGCGTTCGACGACGAGGCGGCCGCCTTCGAGGCCTTCGCCCGCGCCCGGCCCGAAGGGCTGGTGCTGCTGATCGACACCTACGACACCGTGGCGGCGGCCGGGAAGGTGGTGGAACTCGCCCCGCGCCTCGCCCGAGACGGCATCCGCATCGCCGGGGTGCGGCTCGATTCCGGCGACCTGGCGAGCCTCGCCCGCGAGGTGCGCGCCGTCCTCGACGCCGGCGGCCTGGCTGAGACCACCATCTTCGCCAGCGGCGGTCTCGACGAGGACGAAGTTGCGGCCCTGGTCGACGCGGGCGCCCCGATCGACGGCTTCGGCGTCGGCACCAGCCTGACCACCAGCGAAGACGCGCCGGCCCTCGACTGCGCCTACAAGCTGCAGGAATACGCCGGCTTGGCGCGCCGCAAGCGCTCCACCGGCAAGGCGACCTGGCCGGGCCGCAAGCAGGTCTGGCGCCGCCACGGCGCCGACGGCCGGATGGCCAGCGACATCCTGGGCCTCGAGAGCGAACGGCGCCCGGAGCCAGTTCTGCTCCAGCCCGTCATGGCGGCCGGGCTGCGGGTGGGGTCCTCCCCCTCCCTCGCCGACGTCCGCGCCCACGCCGCGCAGCAGCTGGCGCTGCTGCCCGAGCCGATGCGCGGGCTGGATCCCGCCCCGCCCTACCTGGTCGAGGTCTCCGAACCCCTGAAGGCGCTGGCCGCGGAGGTGGACCGGCGCCTGGCCCACCTGGAGACGACCGATGCCGGTTAGGATCGATCCCCACGCCGACATCCTGATCGCGGTGGACGTGCAGATCGACTTCTGCCCGGGCGGCGCCCTGGCGGTTCCGCGCGGCGACGAGGTGGTCCCGGTGATCAACCGGCTGGCGGAGCGCTTCGACCACGTCGTGCTCACCCAGGACTGGCACCCACCTGGCCATAGCTCTTTCGCCTCGTCCCATCCCGGGCGGGCGCCCTACGAGACAATAGAGCTGTCCTACGGTCGCCAGACGCTGTGGCCGGACCATTGCGTGCAAGGCGCGCCCGGCGCGGACTTCCACCCGGAGCTCGCGGCGACCAAGGCCGAGCTCGTGCTGCGCAAGGGCTTCCATAAGGCGATCGATTCCTATTCCGCCTTCTTTGAGAACGACCGCAACACCGCCACCGGTCTTGCGGGCTACCTGCGCGAGCGCGGCTTCACCCGCATCTTCCTGGCGGGCTTGGCCTTCGATTACTGCGTCCTGTGGTCGGCCGAGGACGCTTGGCGACTCGGCTTCCAGACGGTGGTGATCGACGACGCCTGCCGGGCGCTGGACATCCACGGGTCGGAGGCCGAGGCGCGGCGGCGGTTGGCGCAGGCCAGCATCGAGGTCCTCGCCGCCACCGAGCTGGAGCCGGCCTGATGCGCTCGATGCTGTTCGCCCTTTCGGCGACGGAGCGCCTGGGGCCGGGCGCTGGCCTCCGAGCTCGGGGCGCTGAAGGATGCGGGCGGGCGCGGGTGATGGCCTTTACCGCCCACGGCCTGTTCGTGTCTGGCGCCGAGGCGGCGCTGGCCGAGGAGGCGCTGGAGCGGGTCGTCGTCACGGACTCCGTGCCGGCGTTCCGGCTCGCCGATCCGGCGGTGCTGGAGAAGGTGGAGGTTCTCAGCGCCGCACCGCTGCTCGCAGAAGGCGTGCGCCGACTGATCACCGGCGCGGAGACGACCGATCTTCTCGCCTATTGAGCAGGACGGTCAGCCGCACCGCGTCGCGGCGCGCGAGGGCCAGATAGGCGCGGGCCTTCCACGGCCATTTCTCGGGCGTGCGGGGTTCGGGATCCAGAAGGTGGGCGATGGAAAGCCTCGCCCGCAGCATCGCCTGGTGCGCCCGGTAGAAGAGGTAGAGGGCCGGATCGGCCGGCTCGCCCAACCGCCGGACGACGCCGCGGGCGATCCGCCGTCCGATGTCGGGGCGGCCGAGCGCGCGGCACTCCAGGTCGAGGTAAGCCAGCTCCTGCAGCGGGTCGATGGCCCGCAGGGCACGGCTGAACTCCAGACGGTCGATCAGCAACACCCGCGCCTCCAGGCAGACGTGCTCGGGCCGCAGGTCCCCGTGGCAGTCGAGAATGCGGCCGGCCGTCACCCTCCCGAGGATCAGGCCGGGCCGAGCCCGCACGACCCTCTGCAGGGCGGCGTCGACGAACCTGACCTGCCCCGCCGGCATGCCGAGCCGCGGAGTCATCAGGATCCGCCGATTGAAAGCGAGTTGCTCGCGCCAATGCTTGAGGTGGCCGTCCGGCCGTACTGAAACCCGGGCTGCACGGCGGTAGAAGTCCGCGATGGCGGCCACTAGCCGCGTCGTCTCGGCCGCTTCCGGCCCGCCGGCGGCGATGCGGGCCTCGAGCATGGTGGACGGGTCCAGCCGGCGCATCACCACCAGCCAGTCGACCGCCTCGCCGGCACCGCCCAGCGCCAGCGCCCCGTCCCGCAGCACCAGGGGCTCAACGCCAAGGTAGACGCCCGGAGCGCTTGCCCGATTGATCGACGCCTCCATCCGGCACGCCTGCGCCCGGCGCGCCAGGGTCGAGAAGTCGAGATAGGAGAACCGCACCGGCTTCTTGAGCTTGTAGACGCGGTCCCCCGCGAAGAAGACCCAGGACATGTGGGTCTCGCGCGCCGCGACCTCGCCCGGCGGCAGGCCGTAGGTCTCGGCGCGCCTGAGGACGGCGACCTTCTCCGCCAGTGACGGCGCAGGCGCGGTCGTGACGGAGGGCTGGCCCATCGGAAGAAGTTCCCTCGCCGGTTCCCGAAAATCGTTGATCGATCGCAATGCCGGGGCTCCATCCGGCGCGCAGGCTCTTCACCATCGCACAGGAGACGCGTCATGGATGACCGCACGCTGCGTGACATCGTCTTGAACAAGCTGACCGTGTTCAACCACCGGGCCTCCAACGTAGCCGTGGCGGTGGAGAGCGGGGTCGTCAGCCTCTACGGCGAGGTTCCCACCAACAGCAACCGGCTGGCGCTGGAGGCGACCTGCCTGCAGATCCCCGGCGTGCGGGCGGTAGTGCAGCACCTGCGCATCCGCCCAGCCGAGCCGCAGACGGACGACCGGCGGGTCGCGCTGGACGCCGTCGCGATGCTCGACGGCCTAAAAGACCTTAAGGACTGCCGGATCGGCCTGGTGGTCGCCGACGGCGTGATCACCCTGAGGGGCGAGACCGAGACCGAACACCAGCGCATCGTCGCCGAGCAGTGCCTGCGCGACGTGGCCGGCGTCGCCAACGTGCACAACCTGCTGGCGTTGCGGCTGCACGTCGCCAAAGGCGATCTCGTCGCCTGGGTGCGCGAGGCGATCGCCGGCCAGGATCTGCCGATCCGCGAGTTCGCGGTCGAGCCCATCGACGGGCGCGGCGTGCGGCTGCTCGGCCGGACGGACAGCTGGTTCGCCATGGATGCGGCCGAGCGCGCGGCCTGGTCGGCGCCCGGCGTACGCGCGGTGGAAAACCTGATCGAACTGCTCGACACCGCCGTCGACCCCGAGGCGGAATGGAGCGGCATGCCAGAGGCCTGAGGCCTCAGCGGGCGTCGAGGAGCTTCTCGATCGACAGACGCCGCAGGACGTCCTGCAGGTTGAGCACGCCTACCAGCTCGCCGTCGTCCACCACCGTTAGATAGGTCGAGCCGGTCTGGCGCATCTGCTTGAGGGCGTCGGCCAGGCTGGCGTGCGAGGCCACCACCGGGAGCCGCTCCGGCGGCACGCAGACCTTGCGGATCGGGGTGGAGGCCCAGTCCTCTCGCGGGACCCCGCCGAGCTGCTCGGGCGCGATGGCGCCGATCCAGCGGCCGTCCGCAATCACCGGGAAGAAGGCGTGACGGGAACGTAGCAGCGTTTCGGCCACGAACCGGTCCACAGAGGCGTCGCCGGACGCCGTCTCGATCTCACGGGCCATCAGCTCGCTGACCTTCAGCGGCTCCAGCATCTCTCCGGCGCCGGCCTCGGCGCGCGTGCTGACCGCCATCCAGCGGACGAAGGCGCCGATGAGGATCCACCACAGCCCTTGGGCGAGACCGCCCTGCAGGGCGAACAGCAGGCCCGCACCCATCAGGGCCAGACCGAACCACTCGCCGGTGCGGGCGGCGATCTCGGTCGCGCGGCGGGGGTTCCTCGTGCGCATCCAGATGACCGCCCGCAGCACCCGTCCGCCGTCCAGCGGGAAGGCCGGGATCATGTTGAAGATCGCCAGGGTGAGGTTGAGGCTGGCGAGGAAGGCCAGCGCCCCGACCATCTCCCGCCCCGCGCCCAGCGCCTCCAGCAGGCCGGCGCAGAAGGCCAGGACGAAGGCCAGGACGACGCTGACCAGCGGGCCGGCGACCGCCATCATCAGCTCGTCGCGCGCCGCCTTCGGCTCGTTGGGAAGCTCGGCCACGCCGCCCAGCGCAAACAGGGTGATCCGCTCGACGGACAGCCCCCTCGCCCGCGCGACCAGGGTATGCCCCATCTCGTGCAGCACGACAGAAACAGCGAGCCCCACCATGATCGCCACGGCCATGCCCCAATAGGCGCGGGCGGGAAGGCCCTCGAACGCAGCGGGCAGCGCGCCGGTCGCCAGCGACCAGGCCACGAACAGCGCGAACAGCAGCCAGCTCGGGTGGATGCGGATGTCCACCCCGAACAGGCGGAACAGCGGGCGACCGGCGCCGCGCGCCGGCTCCGAATGCGATGAGCTCATGGCGTCCTTCCTACCGCTCAAAGTGGAGCCGAACTTGAGATGGAGCAATCCGCTCTCGCCCGCCACGCGCTGAGTAACGTCGTTCGTCGGACGGGCGGCGCAGCGCCCCTGCCCCGATGACCTGGGCGACGGGCGGTGTTAGCGTCCGACTCCCTGAGGCCGCCTTTGGGAGAGAGGCGGATGAACGGCTACGTCATCCGGGCCAACATCGCCCGGTTCGAATACCTGCTCGGCCGCGGGCAGGACCCCACGCGGAGGGCGATGATCTCGCTCCTGCTGGAGGAGGAGCGGCGCAAGCTGGAAGCGCTGCAGCTGGGCCAGGCGCTGGCGCGCGAAAGCCAAGTCGGCGAGGCCCGCGAAGAACCCGGACGCGAGCCGCCGAGCTAGCCGCGTCGCGGCTTATCCCGGCGGGAATGAGCAGGCGGACGGGACCGCCCTATTCCACCGGCACGGTGTAGTTCAGGGCCAGGCGGCCGCCATCGGGGTAGATGGTCTGGCCGGTGAGGTAGCTGGCCTCGTCGCTGGCGAGGAAGACGGCGACCTTGGCGACTTCGGCGGGCTCGCCGATGCGGCCGAGCGGCGTGCGGGCGAGCACGTTGCGCCGGGCCTCCTCGGAGGCCACCACGCCCTTCAGGATGTCGGTCATGATCGAGCCCGGGCCGATGGCGTTGACCCGGATGCCGTGCGGGGCGAGGCCCAGCGCCATGGTCTTGGTGAGCTGGTTGATGCCGCCCTTGGAGGTCACGTAGGCGAGCTGGCCGGGGATGGCGAGCACGGCGTTGACCGAGCTCATGTTGATGATCGCCCCCTTCAAGCCCCGGTGGACCATGTGGCGGGCGACCGCCTGGCCGACCACGAAGGGCGCGCGCAGGTTCACCGCCAGCACCTTGTCGAAGTCCTCCAGCGACAGGGTCAGGAGGTCGCCCGGGGCCAGCATGCCGGCGTTGTTGACCAGCACGTCGACCTTGCCGAGGCCGTGGATCGCCTTGTCGACCGCCTCGCGGGCGGCCGCCGCGTCGGCCAGGTCGCAGGCGAGGGAGACGATCTTTCGCCCCTGCCCCGCCAGTTCGCGTTCGACCGCGCCGAGACGGCCGGCGTCGCGGTCGAGGATGGCCACGTCGGCGCCCTCGCCCGCGAAGGCCTCGGCGATCGCCCGGCCGATGCCGGCGGCGGCCCCGGTGACGAGGGCCGAGCGTCCTTCCAGCCGCCCGCTCACCACGCCCCCACGTTCGGCATCGAAGCCCAGGGCTCGCTCGGCGGCAGAGCCGGCCCGGCCTGCAGAAGCTCGATGGAGATGCCGTCCGGCGAGCGGACAAAGGCCATACGCCCGTCGCGGGGCGGCCGATTGATGGTCACGCCGCCCGCCTGCAGCCGTTCGCAGACGGCGTAGATGTCGTCCACCGCGTAGGCCAGATGGCCGAAGTTGCGGCCGCCCGTGTAGTCCTCGGGATCCCAGTTGTAGGTCAGCTCGACCATGGGCGCCTTCTCGGCCCCGGCGCGCTCGGCGTCCATCGGCGCGGCGAGGAACACCAGAGTGTAGCGGCCGGCGGCAACCTCGGATCGGGAGACTTCCTGCAAGCCCAGCTTGTTGCAGTAGAAATCCAGCGACGCGTCCAGGTCCTTCACGCGGACCATGGTGTGCAGGTACTTCAAGCTCATCTCCTACGTGCTCCCGGGCGCCGCGGACGGCGCAAACCTGTTCCGGCCGACCGCCGCGCCCCCGGAAGAATTGCGGCGTTCGGCCATCCTGTCCGGGAATTCATTTGCGCTCGGAGAACGCTGGCATCACAAGCGCGCGGCAACCATTCGCAGGTGATCCTGTGCGGGGCGGCGAATCAAGGCCGCAGGCAGTCCGGGTACGGAGTTCGATGAAGCTGAAGACGTCATGGCTGTTCGCCTTGGGCATCATCGGGGCCCTCGTGCTGTACCTGGTGGTGCGCTCGCTGATCACCGCCGGGGCCGGCGGCAAGGCCGAGGCCAGCCAGACTCCGCCGGCCGACGCCATCCCCACCGTGCAGGTGATCGCCGTCCCCGAGACCATGCACCCGCACGCGGTGGTGATCCGCGGCCGCACCGAGGCGGCCCGCGCCGTGGTCGTGCGCTCGGAGACCGCCGGGGTGGTGGCGGCGACGCCAGCGCAGGAAGGCGCCTTCGTACGTCCCGGCCAGGTGCTCTGCCGGCTCGAGGTCGAGGCCCGCGCGGCCACGCTCGACCAGGCCCGCGCCGCCCTGCGCTCGCGCCAGCTGCAGCACCAGGCGGCCACCGAGTTGGCCGCCAAGGGCTACCGCTCCGAGACTCAGGTGCTGCAGGAGAAGGCCAACCTGGACGCCGCCGCGGCGGCCGTGCGCCAGGCCGAGATCGCCCTGGAACAGATCAACATCCGCGCCCCGTTCGCCGGCGTGTTCGACCGCCGCGAGGCCGAGGTCGGGACCTATCTCGCTCCCGGCCAACCGTGCGGCACGCTGATCGAGCTCGACCCGCTGCTGGTCGTCGGCGACGTGCCAGAGACTGAGGCGGCCAAGCTGCGGATCGGCGCGCCCGCCACCGCCAAGCTGGTCACCGGCGAAACGCTGAGTGGCCAGATCCGCTACGTCGCCCGCGACGCCGACCCGCAGACCCGCACCTTCCGGGTGGAGATCGCCGCCCGCAATCCGGGTAACGAGGCCCGGTCCGGCCTCTCCGCCGAGGTCCGCCTGGGCGCGGGCGCCGGCCGCGCCCACCGGGTGCCGGTGTCCACCCTGGTGCTGGATTCCGCCGGTCGCCAGGGCGTGCGCTACGTGACCACCGACGGCCTCGTCGCCTTCTCGCCGGTTCGGGTGCTGGAGGAGACACCGGAAGGGCTGTGGGTCGCCGGCCTGCAGGGCCCGGCGCGGGTGATCACTGTCGGCCACTCGTACGTGGGCGAAGGTCAGAAGGTTGAGGCCGTCCTCGCCCGCTAGGGCCCGGGCGACAGGAGGCAGGCATGATCGGAGCGCTGATCGACGGCGCCATCAAGCGGCGGAAGGTCGTGCTCGGGGTCACGCTGATCGCCACCCTGTTCGGCCTCTATTTCTACCTGAACATGGCGCGGGAGTCGGAGCCCAACATCGACATCCCGTTCATCTCGGTGGTGGTCCCCTACCCCGGCGTCTCGCCGGAGGACGCCGAGCGGCTACTGGTCAAGCCGCTGGAGACGGCGCTGCAGACCATCGAGGGCGTCAAGCAGATGGACTCAGCGGCGCGCCAGAACATGGCCGCCGTGAACCTCGAATTCGAGGCCGACTTCGACAAGGCCAAGGCGCTGGCCGACGTGCGCGCCAAGGTCGACCTGGCCCGCGGCGAGTTCCCGCCGGACGCCGAGGAACCGATCATCGAGGAGGCCAACTTCGCCGGCGAGCCGGTGATCGGGGTGGTGCTCTCCGGCCCTGCGCCGGAACGGACCCTCTACCAGGCCGCCCGCGCCCTGCAGGAGCGGCTGGAGGCCTCGCCCGGCGTGCTGGAAGTCTACCTCGGCGGCGCCCGCGAGGAGTTCCTCGAGGTGACCATCGATCCGGTGCGGATGGAGTCCTACAACGTCACCGTCGGCGAGATCACCCAGGTGATCGGGCGCAACAACCAGCTGGTTCCCGCTGGCAGCCTGCGCTCCGGGCCGGGCCAGTTCGCGGTCAAGGTGCCCGGCGTGGTCGAGGAGCCGGAGGACATCCTGGCCCTGCCCATCAAGAAGAGCGGCGACAGGATCGTCACCATCGGCGACATCGGCGACGTGCGGCGCACCTTCAAGGAAGCGGCCACCATCACCCGCTTCAACGGCGAGCCGGCCTTCATCCTGGAGGTTTCTAAGCGCGCGGGGGCGAACATCCTCGAGACCACCGGGATGGTCCGCAAGGTGGTGGCCGAGGAGCAGGCGCGCTGGCCGTCCACCATCCAGGCCGGCTTCCTCTACGACGAAAGCGAGATGATCCACCGCAACCTGCTGATCCTGGAGGCGGGGATCATCATCGCCATCATCCTGGTGATGGTGATCATCGTCGCCAGCCTCGGGATTCGTCAGGGGCTGATGGTGGGCGCCTCCATCCCCGCCTGTTTCATGATGGCCTTCCTGCTGATGAACGCCATGGGGCTGACGCTGAACATGATGGTCATGTTCGGCCTGGTCCTGGCGGTGGGTATCCTGGTCGACGGCGGCATCGTGGTGGTCGAGTACGCCGACCGGAAGATGGCCGAGGGCCTGCCCAAGGCCGAAGCCTTCGCCGCGGCCGGCAAGCGGATGTTCTGGCCGGTGGTCAACGGCACCCTGACCACGCTGTGCGCCTTCCTGCCGTTCCTGTTCTGGAACTCGATCACCGGGAAGTTCATGAGCTTCCTGCCAATGACCCTGTTCTTCGTGCTAGGCTCGTCGATCTTCGTGGCGCTGATCTTCACCCCGGCGCTGGGTTCGGTGATGGGCCGCAAGGCGGGCGTCGACCTGGAGCACCTGGCCGAGATCGAGAAGTCCGAGCACGGCGATCCTCGGCAGATGACCGGCTTCATGGGCTGGTACGCCCGCAGCCTCCACGCGCTCGCCCAGACGCCGGTGCTGGTGATGCTCGCGATGCTGGCGCTGGTGGTGGTGATCGTCACCGAGTTCGCCTCCAAGCCCAGGGCCACCGAATTCTTCCTGCGCGAGGACCCGTCCTGGGTGGCGGTCTATGTGAAGGCCCGCGGCAACCTCTCGCCCGAGGCGCAGAACGTGCTGGTCCGCCAGGTCGAGGCGCGGCTGGAAGGCATGAAGGGCGTGGAGTCGATCCTGGCCCGCGCCGGCCCGATGAGCAGCGGCGGCCCGGGCGGCGCGCCGAACGATTCGGTCGGCCGGGTGCGCGTCGACTTCGTGGAATACGAGGACCTCAAGGAACTCGGCGTCACCGGCAGGCAGCTCGCGACCGAGGTGCGCCGCCGGGTGGCCAACATCCCGGGCGTGCAGATCGAGGTGCTGGAGCCGCAGAGCGGGCCGCCCGTGGGCAAGGACGTGCAGGTCGAGCTGCGCGGCCACGACCCGGCCGCCTTGAACGCCGCCGCCGACCTCATGAAGGCCAAGCTCGCCGCCGACCGCCAGCTGATCGAGCTGGAGGACAACCGCACCTCGCCCGGCATCGAGTGGAATCTGCGCGTCGATCGCGAGATGGCCGGCCGCTACAACGTCGACGTCCTGACGGTCGGCCAGGCGATCCAGTTCGTCACCGGCGGGGTGCTGGTCGGCCGCTTCCGGCCCGACGACGCCGAGGACGAGCTCGACATCCGGGTGCGCTTCCCGCCGGAGGCGCGCAACATCGCGGCCTTCGACCAGCTGAAGATCGGCACCGCGCTGGGGCCGGTCCCGGCCAGCTACTTCGTCGAACAGGCGCCGGCCCAGCAGGTGACCACCATCCAGCGCCGCGACGGCCAGCGGCTGGTGGTCGTGCAGGCCAACACCATCGAGAGCGTGGCCGCCAACCAGAAGATCGCCGAGCTGAGGCCGTGGCTGGAGAAGGCGCCGCTCGATCCGTCGGTGCGCTGGAAGTTCACCGGCGCCGACGAGGAGGGCCAGGAAGCGGCCCAGTTTTTCGCCGTGGCGATGCTGGCCTCGCTATTCCTGATGTTCCTGATCCTGCTGTGGCAGTTCAACAGCTTCTACGGCGTCTTCGTCACCCTCTCGGCAGTGATCCTGGCGACCGTGGGGGTGCTCCTGGGGGTCATCGTCAACGTCGCCCACACCTTCGACTACATGTCGGTGATCATGCTGGGCACGGGGATCGTGGCGCTGGCCGGCGTGGTGGTCGGCCACAACATCGTGCTGGTCGACACCTTCTACCAGCTCAAGCGAAGCGGCTATCCGGACGACGAGGCCGCCGTGCGCGCGGCCACCCAGCGTTTCCGGCCGGTGATCCTGACCACGGTGGTGACCATCGCGGGCCTCTTGCCGCTGATGTTCCGGCTGCACCCCAACTTCCGGACCGGCCATCTCGAATACGCCGCGCCGGGCTCGGAATGGTGGGTCCAGCTCTCCGCCGCGGTGGTCTGGGGGCTGTCGTTCGCCACGCTGCTGACCCTGGTGCTGACCCCGGTGATGCTGGCCGCGCCCAGAATCTGGGCCGCGCAGATCCGTCAGCTGTGGCGCTTCGCCTTCCGGCGGGGGCGCCGCGGCGGGAGCCAGCCGCTGCCGGCGGGGAACGATCCGGACGAGGTGGTCCGCGCGGCGGAGTAGCCGTCAGGCCTCGCGCGTCTGCCTCCGCCACAGGGCCGCATACTCGCCGGCGCGGCCCAGCAGTTCGGCGTGGGTCCCCCGCTCCACGATCCGCCCCCGGCGCAGCACCAGGATCTGGTCCGCGTCGACGATGGTCGAGAGCCGGTGGGCGATGACCAGGGTGGTGCGGCCGGCGCGCACCTTGCGCAGCGTTTCCTGGATCGCCGCCTCGGTGGGCCCGTCTAGCGCGCTGGTCGCCTCGTCGAGGATCAGCAGCCTGGGGTTGGCCAGCAGCGCCCGGGCGATCCCCACCCGCTGGCGCTCGCCGCCCGACAGCTTGAGGCCCCGCTCGCCCACCTGGGTGGAGAGGCCGTCCGGCAGGGCGTCGATGAAGCGGCCGAGCTCGGCGGCCTCGGCGGCCGCCCTCACCTCGTCCGGCGTCGCGCCGGGCCGGGCGAAAGCGATGTTGGCGTAGAGGGTGTCGTTGAACAGGGCCACGTCCTGCGGCACCAGGGCCACGGCGTGACGCAGGCTCTCCTGGCGCACGCTGCGCAGGTCCATACCGTCCATCAGCACGCGGCCCGCCTGGGGATCGATCAGGCGCAACGCCAGCCGCACCACCGTGGTCTTGCCCGCCCCCGAGGGGCCGACCAGCGCCGTCGTCGTGCCGGGCGCGGCCGTGAAGGAGACGTCCCGAAGGCCCGTCGAGCGGGCGTCGTGGCGGAACTCGACACGGTCGAATACAAGCTCGGCGCCGCGCCCCGTGGCCGGGGGCAGGTCGCGCGCGTCGGGCGCGTCGACGATCTCGGGCTGCAGGCCGATCAGCTGGACCATCTGCTCCATGTCGATGAAGGCCTGCCGGATCTCGCGGTAGTTGAAGCCCAGCATATTGAGCGGCTGGTAGATGCCGGTGAGCAGCAGGATGGCGGCGGTGATGTCGCCGATCTGCATCCGCCCGCCGCTTACTTCGTAGCCCGCCATCACGGTCATGATCGCCAGGCCGACGTTGAGGATCAGGGCCTGGGAGCCGTTCAGCAGGTTGAGCGAGGTGTTGGCCTTCACCGCGGCGTGCACGTAGTCGCGCATCGCCGCCTGGTACTGCGCGCCGGTGCGGCCCTCGGCCCCGAAGGTCTTGATGGTCTCGTAGTTGATCATCGCATCGACCGCGAGGCCCGCGGCCCGGCTGTCGGCCTCGTTGAGCAGGCGGCGATGCGACAGCCGCCAGTCGGTGATCTTGAAGGTGATCACCGTGTAGATGACGATGGTCGCGAAGGCTGTCAGGGCGAAGCGCCAGTCGAGCCGGATGGTCATGGCGATCATCGCCAGCACCAGCTCGATCGCCGTCGGGCCGAGGTTGAAGACCACCGAACGCATCAGGAAGTCGGTGGAGCGGGCTCCGCGGTCGATGATCCGCGACAGCATCCCGGTCTGCTTGGACTGGTGGAAGTCGAGCGACAACGCGAGCGCGTGGTCGAAGGCCTCGGTGGCGGCCCTGGCCATGGTCGACTGGGCCACCACCGAGAAGATGACGTCCCTGGCGTAGGGCGCGCAGGCCGCGATCAGTCGAAGGCCCACGAAGGCCAGGGCGAAGGTGAGGAAGCCGTCGGTGACCTGAACCACCGCCTCGCCGGCCCCGGGCGCCAGCCGGTTGATGGCGTCGCCGATCATCAGCGGCGCGCCCACGGCCGCGATCTTGCCGACCAGCACCAGCGCCAGGGCCGCGGCGATCCGCAGGCGCAGCTGCGGCGCGCCCGAACGCAGCACGAGCCGGCCAAGGTCCGCCATCGCCGCGCGGGCGTCGAACTTCGCCGCTCCGACGCTGGGCATCCCCGGCGCGGCGTGCGGACGATGGGGACCGGCATGGGTGAACGCCAACCGCGAATCCTCCTGGCGACGTGAACGGATCGACGTTCGGCTGTTTGTGACGGAAACGCCCGGACCGCCAGCCCCTTCGCCGCGGCCTGCCGACCGCAGTCCAGCTTGCCAGCGCCAGCCCCACCCCCTAGCTGTGGCGTTCGGGGCCCGCCGTCAGGCGCGCCGACCACCCCGACCTGGAGCGCCGATAAGATGGGCGACGAGCCCGAACGCCTGGATTCCATCTGCGTCTACTGCAGTTCGTCGAATGCGGCGGCCCCGGCCTACATGGAGGCCGCGGCGGAGCTCGGCCGCACGTTGGCCCGCGAGGGCATGCGGCTGGTGTACGGCGGCGGCGGGGTGGGCCTGATGGGCGCCTGCGCGGCTGCTGCGCACGCCGCCGGCGGCCAGGTGCTGGGCATCATCCCCGCCTTCCTGGTCGGCAAGGAACGCCCGCTCGGCGAGGTCGAGACGATCGTCGTCCAGTCGATGCACGAGCGGAAGATGCGGATGTTCGAAGGCTCCGACGCCTTCGTGGTGCTGCCGGGCGGGATCGGCACCCTGGAGGAGGTGATCGAACTGCTCTCGTGGCGACGGCTGGACCTGCACACCAAGCCGATCGTCTTCTACAACCCGGACGGCTTCTGGGACGGCCTGCTCGCCTTCTTCCGGGCCAGCGTGGAGCATGAGCTGACCCCGCCGGACTTCCTTCAGAGCTACCACGTGGTGGAACGGATCGAGGACGTGATGCCGGTGCTTCGCGGGACCTCGCCCGAGGACTACGAGACCGATCCGCGCGTGGCCCGCCTGACCTGATCCGCAAATGAAGAAGGGGCCCGAAGGCCCCTTCCCTTAGTCGTCGCGGTGAACCCGCTCTCGCCGCTCGTGCCGCTCCTGTGCCTCCAGGCTCAGGGTGGCGATGGGCCGGGCTTCCAGCCGGGCCAGTCCGATCGGCTCCCCAGTCTCCTCGCAGTAGCCATAGCTGCCGTCTTCGATGCGCCGGAGCGCCTCGTCGATCTTGGCGATCAGCTTCCGCTGCCGATCCCGCGTCCTCAACTCGAGAGCCCGATCAGTCTCCGAAGAGGCGCGGTCGGCCAGATCGGGGTGGTTTTCGGTCTCGTGCTGAAGGTGCGACAAGGTCTCGCGAGATTCCCGAAGGATGTCCTCTTTCCACGCGAGGAGCTTCTTTTTGAAGTACTCGACCTGTCGTTCGTTCATGAACTCTTCGTCCTCGGAAGGACGATAGTCTTTTTCATCGGCGCTAGCCAATACAGTGGCTGCCTTCATAGACACCTCACGCCCCTAGACGAAAATTCCCCCTGGTTCTTGGCGAACGGCTTATAGCGCAAAACGACCGCCGTTCAATGAAGCTCGCGTACCTCCGGCGTTTAGGCCGCACGGATCGCGGCCTCGTGTTTGGCGAGCTCGACCGCGGCGCGCGTCTCGATCTCGTCGAGCACGGCCTCGAGCTTCGGATCGTCCGTCGCGTCCCGCTCCTCGCGGACCGTCCGACGCAGCCGCTCCAGCGTGGGCAGGTCCAGGCCCCCGCCCAGCAGGGCGATGCGGACCTCTTCCAGTACGTCGAGGATTCGGCCGGCCCGGCGGACTGCGCGGCGACGGCGCTCCGTCGCCCCCCCGGCCGCCTGCAGAGCCAGCAGGGCGTCGACACTGGCTACCCCGGCCACGCCGGCGGCTCCACCGACGGGAGCCGGGCCTGCCGCGCCCTTGGGAAAATTGATCCGGAAGCCCGAGCCGCTCCCGGCCGAACGGGCCGGGCCGCTGCCCGTGGTCGATCCGACGCCGCTTGGTCCGCTGACTTTCATGCCAGTCCACTTTGCCTGACTCGCCCGTCAGGTGGGCAGTCTCTTCCTCGCCGCATTAGGTCAAGGTTAACGCCCGGCAGCTTTTGCCGCGGGCGCGCAGCCCGCCCATCGCCCCTATCATTCCGCCGGGCCTTTGACTCTGTTGAGGGAATCCCGACGGACCGGGGTTGGCACGCGGCTCGCACATTTACGAACGGGTCCAAGTTTCTGCGAGTTCCCATGCGCCGAACGCTCTCTCTCCTCGCCGCCGCCGTCCTAGCCGCCGGGCTCGCCTGCGGCCCGGCCTCCGCCGCCTCGCGGATCAAGGACGTGGTCGAGTTCGAGGGCGTGCGCGAGAACATGCTGGTCGGCTACGGCCTGGTGGTCGGGCTGAACGGCACCGGGGACTCGCTGCGCAACTCGCCGTTCACCCGCCAGAGCCTGGAGGCCATGCTCGAGCGGCTGGGCGTCAACGTCCGCGACGCCAACCTGAACACCAAGAACGTCGCTGCGGTGATGGTGACGGCAAAGTTGCCGCCGTTCGCGGCCGCCGGCACGCCGATCGACGTTTCGGTCTCGGCCATGGGCGACGCCAAGAGCCTGCAGGGCGGCTCGCTGCTGGTGACCCCGCTGCTCGGCGCCGACGGCCAGGCCTATGCGGTGGCGCAGGGCACGGTGGCGACCGGCGCGGTCTCGGCCCAGGGCGCCTCCGGCTCGTCGATCTCACGGGGGGTCCCGACCGCCGGCCGGATCGCCGGCGGGGCGCTGGTCGAGCGCGAGATCGGCTTCCAGCTGGCCGCCATGGGCCAGATGCGGATGACCCTGCGAAACCCGGACTTCACCACCGCCCAGCGCATCGCCCAGGCGGTGAACGCCAAGTTCCCGGGCTCCGCATACGCCGAGAACCCGACCATCGTGGCCCTGCGCCCGCCGGCCGGGCAGGACATGCCGAGCTTCCTGGCCCAGGTCGAGAACCTGCCGGTGCAGCCCGACAATGCCGCCAAGGTGGTGGTCGACGAGACCAACGGCGTGATCGTGATGGGCGACAACGTGCGCATCTCCACGGTCGCCATCGCCCAGGGCAACCTGACCATTCGGATCGGCGAATACCCGATGGTCAGCCAGCCGGAAGGCTTCAGCCGCGGCGAGACGGTGATCGTCCCGCAGTCGGAGGTGGAGGTCGACGAAGAGAAGGGCAAGCGGTTCATCACCCTGCAGGACGGCGCCTCGCTCTCCAGCCTGGTGGCCGGCCTCAACGCCCTGGGGGTCACCCCGCGCGACATGATCTCCATCCTGCAGACCATCAAGGCCGCCGGGGCCCTGCAGGCCGACATCGAGGTGCTGTGATGAGCGAGTTGTCGGCGCTGTCCCTGCCGCCCGTCCTGCTCTCACCGACCGGCGCGGCCTCGGCCCAGGAGCTTTCCAAGCGGGCGGACATCCGCCGCACCGCCCAGGAGTTCGAGGCCTCGTTCCTGTCGATCATGCTGCAGGAGATGTTCCAGGAGGTGGACGTCTCCGCCCCGTTCGGCGGCGGCCAGGGCGAGGAGATGTTCAAGTCCTTCCTGTCCGACGCCATGGCCAAGCAGATGGTCAAGGCGGGCGGCGTCGGCCTGACCGACACCGTCGCCAAGGAAATGCTGAAGCTTCAAGGTCTGGAGGAATAGCCGATGGCCCTCGCCGCCCACGACGCCACCGACCGTGTCGACCAATTGATCATTCTGACCGAACGGCTCACGGAGCTGCTGGTCGAGGAATGCCAGGCGTTCGAACGCCGCCGCCCCCAGGACATCGCCGGCCAGGTCGAGGAGACCCAGCGGCTGGCCAACCTCTACCGGCACGAGTCGGCCAGGGTACGCGCCAACCCGGCGATGGTTTCCGAGGCTCCCGCCCCGCTGCGCCAGAAGCTGATGCGGGCGACCGAGGCGTTCGACGCCGTGCTCGCCCGCCATGGACGCGCCCTGCAGGCGGCCAAGGCGGTCACCGAGGGCCTGGTGCGCGCCATCGCCGAGGAGGTCGCCGCCCAGCGCACCTCGACCAGCGCCTACGGCCCCGGCGCGACGCAAAGCGCCGCGGCCGCCGCGACCGCGATCACGCTGAACAAGCGGGCCTAGCCCCCGCTCCCCGGCCCAAAGTCCCCGCGCCGCATTCAAACGGTTGTTTGGCGGACAGATCGGCGCCAAGCTGCTCGCGCCGCCGGTGTTCCGGCGGCCTGCGTTCTCAGGGCGGGGTGAAATTCCCCACCGGCGGTAATGCCCTCCGGCGACGGAGGGACGAGCCCGCGGGCGCCTGGCGGCGACATGCCGGCAGGGACGAGCAGACCCGGTGCGATCCCGGGGCCGACGGTCAAAGTCCGGTTATGAGAACTGTCGTGCGCGGCCGGAGTCCGACTCCGCCGAGGCCGCGCCCGGCGTCTCCCTGAGTCGTGGTCCTCCAACCCCGTTCAGGGAGATGAACCATGACCCAAGTCGCTTACGAACTGCCCACCGCCACCGGCGCCTTCCGCGCCGCTCGCGTCGCCTTCGTGCATTCGCTGTGGCACGCCGACATCGTCACCGAGTCCTACGTCGGCTTCACCGAGGAAATGGCCCGGCTGGGCTTCCGCAACGAGGCGGTCGAGCGCTTCGAGCTGCCGGGCGTCTTCGAGATCCCGCTGCACGCCAAGCTGCTGGCCCGCACCGGCCGATTCGCCGCCATCGTCGCCGCCGGGCTGGTGGTCGACGGGGGCATCTATCGCCACGACTTCGTCTCGGCGACCGTCGTGCAGGCGCTGATGCAAGTGCAGCTCGAAACGGACACCCCGGTGTTCTCGGTGGTGCTCACGCCGCACCATTTCCACGAACACGAGACGCACCGGCGGTTCTTCCGCGACCACTTCCGCATCAAGGGCGCCGAGGCGGCCCAGGCCTGCGCCCAGACGCTGGCCAGCCTCGGCCGGCTGCAGGCGGCGTGAGCGTGGAGACCCTGACCGGGCCGCCGCCGGGCTTTGCGCCGCACCGGCGCAAGAGCCCCCTCACCGCCCCGTGGGAGCCGCTCTACGCCCGGGAGACCGAACGGGCGGTGGTGCTGGGCCTCGCCGCCGGCGGGGCCCACACCAACAGCCGCGGCTTCGTCCACGGCGGGCTGATCGCCACGCTGGCGGACAACGCCATGGGCCTGTCCTGCGGCAGGGTGGTCGGCGGCGACGCCAGCTTGGTGACCGTCAACCTCGCCGTCGACTACCTGGCCACGGCCCGAACCGGGCAGTGGCTGGAGTTCGACACGGTGTTCGTCCGTCCAGGCGGGACGCTGTGCTTCGCCCAGGCGTTCGTCACCGCGGACGGCCAACCGTGCGCCCGCGCCAACGGCGTCTTCCGGCTGGTGCGGCGCGGCTGAGGACGCACGGGACTGTGACAGCAGGGACCGTTGCCTCGGCCGCGAGCTCGTCTAAAGAGTCGCGTTCTCCAAAGCGGGAGGGCGCGTGAGCGAGGCGACGGTCATCGGCGATCACCCCTTCCTCGCCGGCGGCGGCGAGATGGGCGACAGGATCCGGCGCTTCGACTGGGCGGCGACGTCCCTCGGAGCGCCGGCCACCTGGCCGGCCGGCTTGAAGACGGCCGCCGGCCTGATCCTCTCGGCCCGCCAGCCGATGATGATCTGGTGGGGCGAGGAGCTGATCCAGATCTACAACGACGGCTACGCCCAGATCCTCGGGCCGCGGCACCCCGCCGCCCTCGGCCGCCCCGCGCCGCAGTCGTGGGGCGAGCGCTGGTCGCTGATGGAGCCGGCGGTGAGCCGGGCGATGGCCGGCGAAGGCGGGCCGATCGGCGAGACGCAGGACCTCGCCCCGCTGCACGAGCCCGGCGCGCCGCGCGGGATCGGCGGGGTGATGGCGATCCGCCGGCCGACCCCGCCGCCGCCCTCCCGCGCCGAGGCCATCATCGCCGCGATCAGCAAAGGCTGCGTGGTGCTGGACCGCGACCTGATCGTCACCGAGATCAATCCCGCAGGCCTGAAGATGGACGGGCGGCCGGCCGCGGAGATCATCGGCCGACGCTACTCCGAGGCGTGGCCGGCGCTGGTCGGAACGCCTCTGGAAGCCGCCTACAAGCAGGTGCGCGAAACCTCCCAGCCCGTCTACCTGCAGCACCACTACGTGGATGCGACCCACGACGCCTGGCTGGACGTACGGACCTATCCGGCGCCCGACGGCGTGGCCTTCCTGTTCCGGGACGTGACCGGCGCCAAGCAGGCGGCGGACGCCCTGCGCGAGAGCGAGAGCCGCCTGCGGCTCGCCCAGGAAGCCGGCGTGGTGGGCGCCTACGAGTGGAACCTGAGGACCGGCGAACTCTTCGCCTCCGGCGTCGCCAAGCGGCTCTGGGGCCTGGCCGAAGACGCCACGCTGACCATCGAGCGGGCGGTGGCGATGATCCACCCGGACGACCGGGTCGCCTCGATGCCCAGGGCCCGTCGCCCGCTGGACGAGCTGAGCGGCCAGGCTGAGTACCGGATCATCAGGGCCGACACCGGCGAGATCCGCTGGATGTCGCGGCAGGTGGAAATCGTCCGCGACGAGGAAGGCCGGCCCGAGCGCGCGGTGGGAGCGATCACCGACATCACCGACCGCAAGCGGCTGATGGAGCACCAGCAGCTGCTGATCAACGAACTGAACCACCGGGTGAAGAACACCCTGGCGACGGTGCAATCGATCCTCAACCAGACGATCCGGCGTGGCCATTCGGCCGAGGAGCTGCAGACGCTGTTCACGTCGCGGCTGCTGGCGCTATCGGCCGCCCACGACGTGTTGACCCGGGCCAACTGGGAGCGGGCTGCGCTGTGCGACATCGTCGCCGGCGCGACCAACCCCTTCGAGGGGCCGGACCGGTCACGGTTCGCGACCGGTGGCCCCCACGTGCTGCTGGCCCCGAACGTCGCTCTGGCCATCGCCATGGCGCTGCACGAGCTGGCCACCAACGCGGCCAAGTACGGCGCCTTGTCCAATGGGGCTGGGGAGGTCTCGCTGACCTGGAGCCTCGGCGCCTTCGAAGAGCCGGTGCTGCAGCTGCTGTGGCGCGAACAGGACGGACCGCCGGTGACGGCGCCGGTCAACCGCGGCTTCGGCTCGCGCCTGCTGCAGCAGGGGCTGACGGCGGAGCTGGGCGCCCCGGCCGAGCTCGATTTTCGGCCCGAGGGACTGGTCTGCCGGATGCGGACCTACAACATCCTCGAAGCGGCGACCTAGCTCAGAGGGCGATCTCCCGCTCGACGCCGATGGTGTCCAGGAAATCGCGGTCGTGGCTCACCACCAGCAGAGCCCCGTCGTAGCCGGCGAGCGCGCTCTCCACCGCCCGAATGGAGTCCAGGTCGAGGTGGTTGGTGGGCTCGTCCAGGATCAGCAGCTGCGGCGGCTCGGCGCCCATCAGCACGCAGGCCAGTGCGGCGCGCAGCCGCTCGCCGCCGCTCAGCTGCGCCGCCGTCTTGCGGGCGGCGGTGTTGCGGAACAGGAAGCGGGCCAGGGCCGCGTGCGCCTGTTCGTGGCCGAGGCCCGGATTGAGGCGGGCGAAGGCCTCGAGCAGCGTCTCGTCCTCGCGCAGTATGGCGGTCTGCTGATCGAGCAGCGCCGGGCGCACCGACAGGCTCACCCGTCCGGCGGTGGGGGCAAGCTCGCCGACCGTCAGCCGCAGGAGGCTGGTCTTGCCGGAGCCGTTCGGGCCGGTCACCGCGACCCGCTCCGGCCCGACGATGCGGAACGAGAGGTCCCGGAACAGCGGCACGCCGCCAGGATGGGCGAAGGCGACCTGCTCGAAGGTCAACACGCTGCGGCTCTGCGGCAATCCGCTGGGCGGCATCTCGAAGGCCAGGGCGCGGCGCACCTCCACCTTGGCGCGGGCGGAGGCGTGCTCGGCCTGGGCGGCCTCCCGCTGGCGCTCGGCCAGGCGCCCGCCCCGGGCTGCGGTGCGCTCGGCGCGCTCGGCGCGGGCGTCGAGCAGGATCTTCGGCGCATCGCCCCGGGCGCGGCTGCGGCGGCCGGCGGCGTCGCGGCGCGCCTGACGCTCGCGGGCGGCCTGGGCCTGGCGCTCCACGGCGACCACGGCGCGCTCGGCGGCGGCGAGCTCGCGCTCGGCGGCGGCCTCCTCCAGCGCCTTGCGCTCGGCGTAGGCGTCCCAGCCGCCGCCGTAGACCTTCGCCCCGAGCCCCGATAGCTCGACGATGCGGTCCATCCGCCGCAGCAGCGCCCGGTCGCGGCTGACCACCAGCGCCCCGCGGCGCCATCGCCCGAGCAGGCCCTCGACGTAGGTGCGGGCCTCGGCGTCGAGGTTGTTGGTCGGCTCGTCGAGGATCAGCAGGTCGGGCTCGCGCGCCACCAGGCCCGCGAGCTGGGCGCGCGTGGCCTGGCCGCCGCTCAGCCGCTCGGCGGGATGCAAGAGGTCGACGCCTGCGAGGCCCAGCTCGGCCAGCGCCGCGTCCAGACGGATCGGCAGCTCCCAGTCGGCCTCGGACAGGTCTTCGGCGGTCCCCTGCCCGGCGGCGATCCGGTCGAGGCGGGCGAGGTCGCCCGCGACGCCCATCAGGTCCGCGACGGTCGCGCCCGGCGGCGGCTGCGGGCCCTGGCGCAGCATGGCGACCCTGCCCGTGCGGGCGACGCCGCCCGCCGACGGGGCGAGCTCGCCGCAGGCGATCTTCAGCAGCGTCGTCTTGCCGACGCCGTTACGGCCGACGAGGCCGGTGCGCTCGTCCCCGAAGGCGAGCGTCAGGCCATCGAACAGCGGCCGGCCGTCAGGCGTGCGAGAGGAGAGATTGTCGAGAGTGAGGTAGGCGGACATCGGAGACCATGGGCGCGTGGGCGTACGGGACGGAGCGATGGATCGTCGCGCTTTCCATGGTCTGGCATCCTCAGGAGCTGGACCGCCGATATAGGCGGTCGGCGTGGCGAGCCCAAGGAGCTGCACCAGAGAACCCGGATTTGTTCTCTATATGTTCCCGTGTTATGAGCGAGTCACCGACCCTACATTAACGACTTCCCGCGGTCGGGCCGGCGGGGATGAGCGTTCCCGGGACATCATGGCTGATCATCTCAACTCGATCCGGGTGCGCGGCGCCCGTGAGCACAATCTGAAGGACGTCAGCGTCGACATCCCGCGCGGCCAGCTCGTGGTGCTGACCGGCCTGTCGGGCTCGGGCAAGAGCTCCCTCGCGTTCGACACCATCTACGCCGAGGGGCAGCGCCGCTACGTGGAAAGCCTGTCGGCCTACGCCCGCCAGTTCCTGGAACTGATGAGCAAGCCGGACGTAGACCTGATCGAGGGCCTGTCGCCGGCCATCTCCATCGAGCAGAAGACCACCAGCCGCAATCCGCGCTCGACGGTGGGCACCGTCACCGAGATCCACGACTACATGCGCCTGTTGTGGGCGCGGGTGGGCGTGCCCTATTCGCCGGCCACCGGCCTGCCCATCGAGAGCCAGACCGTCAGCCAGATGGTGGACAAGCTGGTCGCCCTGCCCGAAGGCACCCGGCTCTACCTGCTGGCTCCCGTCGTGCGCCGCCGCAAGGGCGAGTACCGCAAGGAGATCGCCGACTGGCAGAAGCAGGGCTTCCAGCGGCTGAAGATCGACGGCGAGTTCTATCCGATCGAGGACGCTCCGGCGCTCGACAAGAAGTTCAACCACGACATCGACGTGGTGGTGGACCGGCTGGTCACCCGCGCCGGTCTGGAGACCCGTTACGCCGACTCCATCGAGCAGGCCCTGCGGCTGGCCGACGGCATCGCCGTGGCCGAGTGGGCAGACGTCGCCGAGGGCGAGACCGAGCCGAAGCGGATCATCTTCTCCGAAAAGTTCGCCTGCCCGGTGTCGGGCTTCACCATCAGCGAGATCGAGCCGCGGCTGTTCTCGTTCAACAACCCGCACGGCGCCTGCCCGGTGTGCGACGGCCTGGGGGCCAAGCTGGCCTTCGACCCGGACATGGTGGCGCCGGACAAGGACAAGACGCTGCACAAGGGCGCCATCGCCCCGTGGAGCAAGGGCCCCTCCCCGCTCTACACCCAGACCCTGCAGGCGCTGGCCCGCCACTACGGCTTCTCGATGGACGAGCCCTGGTGGAAGCTGCCGGAGTCGGCCCGCCAGGTGATCTTGCACGGCTCGGCGGGCGAGAAGATCAAGTTCACCTACGACGACAACGCCCGGAAGTACGAGGTCAACAAGACCTTCGAGGGTGTGCTGCCGAACCTGGAGCGGCGCTGGCGCGAGACCGACAGCGCCTGGGTGCGCGAGGAGCTGGGCCGCTACCAGTCGCAGATTCCCTGCGAGGCCTGCGGCGGCCAGCGGCTGAAGCCCGAGGCCCTGGCGGTGAAGATCGCCGGCAGGAACATCGCCGAGATCTCCAGCCTGTCGATCCGCCACGCCCGCGAGTGGTTCGAGGCGCTCGACGGCCAGCTCACCGACAAGCAGATGGAGATCGCCCGGCGGATCCTGAAGGAGATCAACGACCGGCTGCGGTTCCTGGTCGACGTTGGGCTGGACTACCTCAACCTGTCGCGCGCCTCGGGTACGCTGTCCGGCGGCGAGAGCCAGCGGATCCGGCTCGCCAGCCAGATCGGCTCCGGCCTGACCGGGGTGCTCTACGTGCTCGACGAGCCGTCGATCGGGCTGCACCAGCGCGACAACACCCGCCTGCTGCAGAGCCTGCAGGGCCTGCGCGACCTCGGCAACTCGGTGCTTGTGGTCGAGCACGACGAGGAGGCCATTCTCACCGCCGACTACGTGATCGACATGGGCCCGGCCGCCGGCGTGCACGGCGGCGAGGTGGTGGCCGAGGGCAAGCCCGAGGAGATCATGGCGAGCCCGCGCAGCCTGACCGGCCAGTACCTGTCGGGCGCGCGGGAGATCGAGGCGCCCGAACAGCGCCGGCCAATCTCCAAGAAGAAGGTGCTGCGCATCGTCGGGGCCACCGGCAACAACCTGAAGGGGGTGACGGCCGAGATTCCGGTCGGGACCTTCACCTGCATCACCGGCGTCTCGGGCGGCGGCAAGTCGACCTTCACCATCGAGACGCTCTACAAGGCCGCGGCCCGGCGGCTGCACAATGCGGCCGACGCGCCGGCTCCGCACGAGCGGATCGAAGGGCTGGAGCACTTCGACAAGGTCATCGACATCGACCAGTCGCCGATCGGGCGCACGCCGCGTTCGAACCCGGCCACCTACACCGGCGCCTTCCAGCCGATCCGCGACTGGTTCGCCGGCCTGCCGGAGGCCAAGGCGCGCGGCTACGGGCCCGGCCGGTTCAGCTTCAACGTCAAGGGCGGCCGCTGCGAGGCCTGCCAGGGCGACGGCGTCATCAAGATCGAGATGCACTTCCTGCCGGACGTCTACGTCACCTGCGACGTCTGCAAGGGCCAGCGCTACAACCGCGAGACGCTGGAGATCGTCTTCAAGGGCAAGTCGATCGCCGACGTGCTGGAGATGACCGTCGAGGAGGCGGCCGACTTCTTCAAGGCGGTGCCGCCGATCCGCGAGAAGATGGAGACGCTGAAGCGGGTCGGGCTCGGCTACATCAAGGTCGGCCAGCAGGCGACGACGCTTTCGGGCGGCGAGGCCCAGCGGGTGAAGCTGTCCAAGGAGCTCTCGCGCCGGGCCACGGGCCGCACGCTCTACATCCTGGACGAGCCGACCACCGGCCTGCACTTCGAGGACGTCAAGAAGCTGCTCGAGGTGCTGCACGAGCTGGTCGACGCCGGCAACACGGTGGTGGTCATCGAGCACAACCTGGACGTTGTGAAGACCGCCGACTGGCTGATCGACTTCGGGCCCGAGGGCGGCGACGGCGGCGGCGAGGTGGTGGCGACCGGCAGCCCCGAGCAGGTGGCCGCCAACCCGAACAGCTGGACCGGCCGCTACCTCGCCGAATTGCTCGAGCGGCACCGCCAGCGGCGCGGCGAGCGGCGGATGACGGCCTAGCGGCGGGGAACCCGAGCCGGGCCTTTCCGAACACGGTTTTGCGACCTAAGCCTTGCCGCTTCCTGGTTCCGAGATCCCGATGAAGCTCTACGGCGCCCCCTACCCTGCCCCCAACCCGCGCAGGCTCCGGATCTTCCTGGCCGAGAAGGGCATCGACCTGCCCGGGACGGCGGTCGACATGGCCAAGCGGGAGCACAAGAGCCCCGAGCACCGGGCCCGCAACAGCCTGGGCCAGCTGCCGACCCTGGAGTTGGACGACGGCACGGCCATCTCCGAGACGGTCGCCATCTGCCGCTACTTCGAGGAGGTTCAGCCCGGGCAACGTCGTCGCCTGGCGCGAGCGGGTCGGCTCGCGGCCGAGCGCCCGGGCCTAGGCGGGCGTCGGCTCGGCCCCGGCGGGCGGGACGGCGGGGATCTCGTCCTCCGGCCCGCCTAGCGCCTCGTAGGCGACGCCGGTCGGCGCCAGCGGGATCACGATCTGCAGGACCGAGCTGAACATCTGGATCAGCATCGCGACGATGGCGACGGCGACGACGAGGACGCCGAGCGCGGTTCCGGTCGCCTTGGACTGGGCGAAGGCGGCCAGGGCCACGAAGCCGCCGTTCACCACGGTGATCAGCAGCCAGGTCATGAAGTAGAAGATGATCGCCAGCGTCCACATGCCCAGCAGCGACCAGAAGCGTCCCCGGCTGAGACGCCAGCCCTTGGCAAAGGCCACCCGCCCCTCGGCGAGGGTCGCCGGCAGCGCCAGGCCCAGCCGCACGAAGAGCCACACGAACAGCGCCACCAGGCCCATCGACACCAGCGCCATCACGCCGTTTAGCTGGAATGCGGCCGCCATCAGCCAGCCCATCGACGCCAGGATGCAGAGGAACAGGAAGGACAGCACCGAGTGGACGATCGCCACGCGGATCTCGTCGCCGCCGAACCGGATGCCGGCGCGCGGCATCGGTCCCCTCACCTGCATGGTGCGGAACATCGCGTTGGTGATCACCGCGATGAAGTAGAGCGCCAGCATCAGCACCGCGATGATCGACGGCCAGTACTGAATCAGCTCGCCGGCGAACCGGTCGTAGTCCGCAGGCTGGATCTCACGCTCTCCGATGAACGCGATGAAGGTCGGGCCGAGAACGGCCGCCATCACCAGGGCGATGGCCACGATGCCCAGGAAATAGACCCCGCACCATGCGAGGATCGCCCCCGGATGCCGCCGCACGAGGCGGAACCCTTCCAGCGCCGCTTCGCTGGGCGAGAACTGGTTCATCGTATCCCTCGGGCCGAGCTCATGAATGCAAACGAGTCGGCAGCCCCTTTGGCTGCAAAGTAGAGCCGGGCGGGCCGCCCGCAAGGCCCCGCTCGCGATTGATCTCGAAGGTTGCTAGTTAGCGCCCATGACCCTAGCTCCCATTCACGTCGTCGGCGGCGGCCTGGCCGGTTCGGAGGCCGCCTGGCAGATCGCTCAAGCGGGCGTCCCGGTGGTGCTGCACGAGATGCGGCCGGTGCGCGGCACGCCCGCTCACCAGACCGACAAGCTGGCCGAACTGGTCTGCTCCAACTCGTTCCGGGCCGACGACTGGACCGGCAACGCCGTGGGGCTGCTGCACGCCGAGATGCGCCGGCTGAGCTCGATCATCATGGCCAGCGGCGACGCCAACCAGGTGCCGGCCGGCGGGGCGCTGGCGGTGGACCGCGAGGGCTTCTCGGCGGCGGTGACCGAGAAGCTGCTGGCCCACCCGCTGGTCACCGTCTCGCGCGAGGAGGTGGCGGGCCTGCCGCCGGCCGAGTGGGACAGCGTGATCGTCTCCACCGGCCCCCTCACCTCGCCGGCCCTGTCCGAGGCGATCCTGAAGCTGACCGGCGAAGGCCAGCTCGCCTTCTTCGACGCCATCGCCCCGATCGTCCATCTCGACAGCATCAACATGGACATCGCCTGGCGCCAGTCGCGCTACGACAAGGAAGGCCCGGGCGGCGATGCCGCCGCCTACATCAACTGCCCGCTGACCCGCGAGCAGTACGAGGCCTTCATCGACGCCCTGCTGGCCGGCGAGAAGAGCGAGTTCAAGGAGTGGGAGGAGGTCCCCTACTTCGACGGCTGCCTGCCGATCGAGGTGATGGCCGAGCGCGGCCGCGAGACCCTGCGACACGGGCCGATGAAGCCGGTCGGCCTGACCAATCCTCACCAGCCGGACGTCAAGCCCTGGGCCGTCGTGCAGCTTCGGCAGGACAACGCGCTGGGCACGCTGTGGAACATGGTGGGCTTCCAGACCAAGCTGAAGCACGGGGCGCAGACCGAGATCTTCCGCACCATCCCGGGCCTCGAGAAGGCGGTGTTCGCCCGGCTCGGCGGGCTGCACCGCAACACCTTCATCAACAGCCCGCGGCTGCTCGACCGGCAACTGCGAATGAAGGTCGAGCCGCGACTGCGGTTCGCCGGCCAGGTGACCGGCGTGGAAGGCTATGTCGAGAGCGCGGCGGTGGG
>Ga0172382_10000035_pt1 | contig 206706 bp, 182 predicted proteins | sample Leawel138RmetaG_FD_122245 | JGI IMG/M metagenome (GOLD analysis project Ga0172382, IMG submission 122245) | Leachate microbial communities from a municipal landfill in Southern Ontario, Canada - Leachate well 138R metaG | ecosystem: Engineered > Solid waste > Landfill > Unclassified | place... | reverse complement strand
TGTGCTTGAGCGAGGTGATGATCAGACCGCCCATCACCAGGCAACCCAGCTGGAAGTAGGGAAAGGTCCCGCCCGCAGCCGCCGTCGCCACATACTCCGCGTAGGCGAAAGATGTCGTAACCAAAACTACAAAAGCCGTCATAATTATTGTCTGTGCCATGCGTTTCATTGTCCCGTCCTCCTTGTGTCCGGTTGTCTGTGTATCCTTTCACCTTACTCTAATGAAAAAACCGTGCCAAAAGAACCAGAAAACAAGAAAAAGCTCGCTAAATGATGAATATAACTGATCTATAAGAAAATGACCGGAACGGACAAAGGGGCACAACAGGACAAAAAAAGACGGCCGCTTTTAACAAAGCGTTACGAGCGTTGAACGGAATATGCAATTGTCAGGACATCGCGGGGGTTTTACTGACCGCCCGTACCGACGACGAATCCGGCCGGGGGTAAACCCGTATCCGAAGATGTACCCGCCTTGGTGGCGAGAAAGGCCGGACCAAGTTTCCTGATGTGATCGTTAATGTTATCGAAATAGTTGAAATGACGCTGTTCCTCGTCGATGATGACTTCAAAGATGTTCATGCTTGTGCTGTCACCATTGTCTTTGCAGACGGCGAGAAAGGCATTGTACTTCTCGATGGTGTCATCCTCGAGATTCGCGTCGAAGGGGTACACCGCCTCCACTTTTTGGGCCTTCTTGACGCCTCCGGCGGGTTCCGTCGTCGGTTCTCCTCCCAACTCCTTGATTCTCTCGGCGAAGATCTCGGCGTGCCTCATCTCGTCAATGGCAATAAGCTTCATCTTCGCGGCAAGTTCACCGTAATCCATGTCATCCAGGTTATAGTGCTGGTTCATGTATTGGTAAATCGCCTGCAGCTCCATGGCCCGTGCCGTGTTCAGAACATCCACAACCCGCGCCTTCCTTTCTTCCCTCGAGTTCTTTTTTTTCATAGTCATAGCTCCTCTCCCCCTCGGCTGGTGTGTCCGACTCCCATGGAAATCCGGTGCATACAGGTGGAACGAAACCGTGACGGTTCCGCTGTTTCGCGTTTCGCTTCACGAAACACGATGCTTCAGTGTAGTCCTCCCGGCGGCATGTTTCAAGCCGAAACTTCCCCCCGGTCCTGTTATGTCACGGACAATCAAATCCGTGAAAAACCAGACGTTCGCAAGCCGGCCATGGTGGCGCCTCTTGACCGCGGGCTTCCTCTGTTCTATCATTCCCGCACATTCACCGTTTCCAAGGGAGGTATTCTTCGTGGAGTGTAAAAAAGAAAAAAATCTCGAACTCTGCATCTGCACGTACGACCCCTGCTCCAGAAAGGGTATGTGCTGTGACTGCGTCATGTATCATCTGAAGAAGCGGGAGATTCCGGGATGTTTCTTTCCGAAAGACGCCGAAAGAACCTATGATCGGTCCTTTGAGCATTTCGCTCGCCTGGTGGCGGAAAAGCGGGTCTGACCGTCAGTTTTGACGCAATTGCCTTTCAATACAGGACCTGACAGCACGTTTCGATGTAAAGATGCCGAAATGACCCTCACAGAGGATATCGGCCTCCATATCCAGGAGCCTGTTCATGGATTCTTTCCATGCCTCGATAGCGGAGCGGAAGGCCGACCGGCCGGCCCCCGCGTCGATCATGACCAGTTGTGTTTCACAGTCCAGGAGAAACGCCGTGGCCTCTTCCGGATGCGAAACAGAGGGGCCTCCCACCAGGTAGACACCCGCCGCTATTTCTTCGATGGTTGCCATCACAGATATTCCTCACAGACGCAGTGAGCCCACGATGTCGTTTACATCGCCGAAGCCGCCGGCGATGAGATACTCCCTGATTCCGTCGATGATCTCGATTGTTACCGCCGGATTAATAAAGTTTGCCGTTCCCACCTGCACGGCCCGGGCTCCGGCAATGAGAAATTCCAGTGCATCCCTGCTGTTCATGATCCCCCCCATACCGATGAGAGGGACGGAAACCGCCCGGGCGGTTTCCCAGACCATGCGCAGGGCAACAGGCTTGATGGCCGGACCCGAAAGGCCTCCTGTAACGTTTCCGAGACGGGGCCTGCGGGTATCTACATCGATGGCCATGCCCTTTATCGTATTGATGAGGGAAATTGCATCGGCCCCGGCCTTCTCGACCGATCGGGCGATGATGCGGATATCGGTCACGTTGGGAGTCAGCTTTACGATGAGCGGCAGGCGGGTGGCGTTTCGTACGGCGCTGACGACCTCGCCGGCAAGGTCAGGGTCGGACCCGAAATCGACACCGCCCTTCTTCACGTTGGGACAGGAAATATTGACCTCGAGCCCGGCAATGCCGTCACACCCGTCGAGCCCTTCTGCAACCCTCACGTAGTCCTCGATGGTTTCACCAAATATATTAACTATTACAGCTGTATTCAGGCTTCTCAGATACGCCGCTTTCTCCGCCAGAAAAACCTCGAGGCCGACGTTTTCCAGACCGATGGCATTGAGCATGCCCGACGAGGTCTCCATGATCCTGGGGGGCCTGTTGCCCGTCCGGGGCTGGGGCGATATACCCTTTACCACGATACCGCCGAGGCGGTTCAGGTCCAGATAGGATTCATACTCCTGCCCGTACCCGAAAGTTCCCGAAGCGGTCATGACGGGGTTTTTCATTTCTATGCCGCCCAGGGAAACGGCCATGTTCGGAAGGACCGGTTTTTCAGCTGTCATCCCAGTCAATATCCCTTGCGTCGAAAACGGGGCCGTCGGTGCAGACCGGACGGTACCGGGGCTCCGGATCGGCGGGCCTGACTTTCACGGCACAGCCCCGGCACACCCCGAAACCGCAGGCCATACGCTCCTCCACCGACACCTGGCATTGCAGACCGGCCCTTTCAGACAGTTCCGCCAGCGTTTTCATCATCGGTCCGGGACCGCAGGCATAGACGTCGGATCCGTCGCGCGCGAGCGACGGAAGATCGTTCCTGAAACAGTCCGTCACCATACCGCGGCAACCGCGGCTCCCGTCGTCGGTGGCAACGAGGACACGGTCACAGACCGCCTCAATCCTGTCGAGACCGGCAAGAAGACCCGCCGTTCGTGCACCGAGGTAAGCCCATATCTCCCTCTCCCGATCGACGTCATTTCTCCGGCAATACTCGGCCAGAAAATTCAGAGGCGCCACTCCCGCTCCACCGGCAACGAGTACCATTCTTCGAAGCCCGGGGTCTATCCGGAACCCTTTCCCCAGGGGACCGAGGACATCGATGCCGTCACCATTCCCCCGGGAGGCCAGCTGTTGTGTGCCCTCGCCGACAACGCGGTAGAGGAGATCGATCCACTGCGTCCCCTCCCCTTCATCCCGGGAATAAATACTGAAGGGGCGCGGCAGGAGCGGCGAATCCGCGCCGGGCGTCCTGATCATCACGAATTGGCCCGGTGTGGCGACAGCGAACGTCCGGGGAAGCTCGATCCTCACAACCCGGTGTTCCGGCGCCACCTCACGATTTGAACGGACGATACCCCGCGCGCGTTCCTTAACCTGCTTCATCGGAACCCGTTAATCCTTTCGCCGGCGAGGGGCATGACCTGGTAAGGTCCGCCCACATGATAAGCGCGTCTTCCCTGGTATCGGCATAATAGCGGGGGCGGACGCCGGTGACGCGGAAGCCGAAGCGGTTATAGAGGCTGACCGCGCTCCTGTTGGAGGGTCGCACCTCAAGGGCCGCCCATCGGGCGCCCCGTTCCAGGGAGATGCCGATCATGTCTGCCAGGAGTTCCGATGCCACGCCCCGGCCGCGGAAGGAACCGTCAACCGCGATGCTTCTCAAGTGCGCCTCATCCAGGACCAGCGAAAAGGAGCAGTAGCCGACCACGGCCCCGTCGCAGAAGGCGGCGCGACTCACACAGCACGAGGAAGACAGCTCGTCCAGGAGCATGCCTTCCGTCCAGGGATTCGGAAAGGATGACCGTTCTATGCGAAGCACCTCGTGCAGATCATCCGTCGCCATGTCCCTGATGGCAAGAAAACCGCTTCCGTCTGTGCCCCGGCGATATTCTGTCACGACAGGGAGTCCTCCTCCGTTATTCCGGTTTATCCTCCGCCCTGCCAGAGGCGCAGGACAATGAGCACGACCAGGAACAGGCCTGAAAAAACCGGCAGTGCCCCTCTCACCTTGATTGTCGAAAGCGCCACGGACATGCCGATGACGGGAATACCACAGTACACGATCGTCAGTGCTGAAAGAACCCGTTCGGGCAGAACCGGGAAGAACTCCCTCAAGATTACCGTACCGACCGTAAGGCACAGAAAAATCAGCAGTGACGACAAGGCGAAGGTCTTTGCCATGCCGACATAGTGCTTCCGCACGATGGCACGGGCATCACCGCGTCGGGCATCCTCCAGAGCCGCTTCCGACAGGGACGTGTTCGATGAGGCCACCAGCATGTCGCCCCATCGGGCGATGAAGGCCACGGGAGCGAAGAGAAGAACCGCCGCCGCCGCCAGCTCCTGCGGCGGGCCTCCCGGGATGCCTCGTGCCGACAGGATGGTGCCGGCCGTTACGAGAACGGAAACAACCGTATCGTTGGGCGGTAGATACCGCCCCATGTGAAACCGGTCTATCCAGAGCAGTTCGATCATGGCCCCCGTCACGAGACCCGTCATGGGGTCTCCCAGGACGAACCCCACGAGGGGGCCCGCGACGACGGGCCGCGAGATCATGACCTGCAGGGCGATCCTGTCGAGGCACAACAGGCCTCCCAGGAGCGCGACCTCAGAGGCGGGAATCCACATGGCACTCCATCCGTCCCGTTCATCATGATACGTTCCCCGGCGTGTGTCTTCCGCCATGGCGCACCATTGACGACTGCGTAATAAGTTCGGGGATGCCTTGTCGCGCTTTTTCTCCTTCGTCATTGCGGCGTACCCCGGAGGAGGCCCTGTGCTTCAGGACGCGCGCGGGGGCAACCCCCGCGTTACCGAGTGTTCGTATTATCAAATCACAATAGGTGAGACCCGCGGCAAAGTCAATCGTTTCCACACCGGTTTTTCAGGTTGACAGCCGATCCGGCGGTGGTTAGAACAATCATAACTCTACCATACGGGGTCGCTCATGAAGGAACAGCCTCTTTCCGGAATCAGGGTCGTGGACCTCACCCGGGTCCTTGCCGGACCGTTCTGCACCATGATCCTCGGCAATCTCGGTGCCGAGGTGATCAAAATCGAACGGCCCGTGACGGGAGACGAGTCACGGCACTACGGACCATTCATCGACGAGGAGCAGAAACACTCCGGGTATTTCATCAGCGTCAATTCGGGCAAGAAATCCATTGCCCTTGACCTCGAGAACAAACGGGACAAGCAGATCTTTACCGACCTGATCAGGGTTTCCGATGTTATCGTCGAAAACTTCCGCCCCGGCGTTCTTGAACGACTCGGTTTCTCGCCGGACCGTATCAGGGACATCAACCCGGACATCATCTATGCCAGCGCGAGCGGATTCGGCCACGGCGGACCGGATTCGCAGAAACCCGCCTTCGACATGATCATACAGGCCGCTTCGGGCATCATGTCCATAACCGGGCTTGAGGACGGCCGGGTAACCCGCGTTGGAACGTCGATCAGCGATATTGTAACCGGCATGTACACGGCAATCGGCATAATCGCCGCGCTCTTCAGACGAGGCCGGAGCGGAGGAGGAACGCGCGTTGATGTGGCCATGCTCGACAGCATGGTTTCCGTTCTCGAAAACGCCATCATTCGCTGCCAGATAACGCGTAAGGTGCCGGGGCCCATCGGATCGCGGCATCCGTCCATAACACCCTTCGGCGCTTTCGAAGCCCGGGACGGGATCGTGGTCATTGCCGTGGGACACGACAGACATTTCCAGCTTCTCTGCGACCTGATAGGACGACCGGACCTCGCGAAGGACAGCCGATTTTCTACCAACAACCTGAGAACACAAAACGTGGAAGCCCTCACGGCCTCCATAAACGAAGCTCTTTCCGCGAACACCGTCGATGCGTGGGTCCGGAAATTCGACGAGGCGGGCATCGTCTGCGGAACGATACAAACAGTACAGGATCTCTTCAGGTCGGAACAACTCGCCTGGCGGAAGATGCTCATCCCTCTCGAACATGATCCCTCCCTGAGGATTGCCGGTAATCCCGTCAAGTACGACGACACGCCCGACATCCTCACCGCCCGGAAGGCACCGGAGCTGGACGAACACAGGGAAGAAATAATGCGGATTATAGCGGGATTCCCGCGGGATACGACCGACAATTCCTGAGGTAAACAGCATCGCGCCGGAGTATCATCAGGGGCCGGCCCTTCGCGTGTTGCCGTTCCGGGGGCGTAGAGCGACAAAAAATCTTTTTTTGCTGCCGCCGCCGTATTCAGCGCAGGCACTGTACCGCGTTTTCAAACGATTCCGGCCTGTCCCGGGGAACGCTCCTGATTTCAACGCTGACACCCAGGCGAACCAGCGTCATCAAATCGTCGATTTCGTCGTCGCTCAATCGAAGGTGGCTCCCCACCATGTTCTTCTTGTACGAGCTGTTCTGAACATTCCCCACGTTGATCGACTCAAACCGGACACCGAGCCGGTGAGCCCTGAGAACATCCTTGATCCCGCTGAAAAGAATGATCGTGTGTCTCGCGTCAGTACTGTCGGAGCCGTCGGCCGGCTGCCCCAGGGCAAATTCTTCGACACTCTGGACGATGAGTTCGATCTCCTTCGGAACGGCCATTCGTATGATCGATTCACGGAACAGGTCACCCGTAACGTCGTCATTGACGACAATAATGCGGGACGCCCTGAGAAACGGAACCCAGGACTCGAGAATCTGGCCGTGGACCAGCCTGTTGTCGATGCGTACCAGCGATCGTTTCACCGCCCGGATCGAACCCCTTGTCTCTCACCGAAGGTTTCGCGCGGAAGCCTCTTCGGTCACCCGCTCCCCGGCGGGAAAGGCGGGAACTGTTCGCGACACTGTCAGTCGTCGGCTTTCCTGTCCAGTATGGCGCCGGCCAGGTAAATATTCTTCCTGCCGTATTCGGCGATGGAATCGGCAAATTCGGCAAGCTTCATCTCCATTCTCAGGGTGGGCACTTTCAGAAGCATGGGAAGATTCACGCCCGTAACGACTTCAATCTTGTTCTTTTTCAGAAACGACAGCGATATGTTGGATGGTGTCCCGCCGAAAAGATCCGTCAGGATAAGGACACCCTCTCCCGAGTCAGCTTTCTTGAGAACCGTGGTGATCTCCTTTTTCAGATCTTCCACACTCTTTGTGGCATCCACTGAAACGGGAAGTACGCCCTTCATCTCCCCCTTGATCAACTCGGCGGCCCGTATCAGCTCCCTTCCGAGATTCCCGTGGGTAATTACTATTACACCTATCATATCTCCCCCGTTCGACGGTTTATTGCCGTAGGCCGTAGTGCTGTAGGCTAATGAATCAGCCATCAATTGTCAAGGGATTAGGCAGAGGCCGCGAAAACGGGACACCGGCGGGCCGAACAGGATTGACAGGGGGGATGATCAGGCTTATACAATTAAAAATCAGCCATGGCGAGCAGGGAGGATATCCCATGACCGTTCCAGCGACACGAAACTGTCCGCATTGCGGCGGCCCCGTCCAACGGTACCGGAACCCCGTCCCGACCGTTGATATCATAATCGAAATCGATGACGGCATCCTGCTGGTTTACCGGAAAAATGAACCCGTCGGCTGGGCGATCCCCGGCGGCTTTGTCGACTACGGCGAGTCCCTTGAAGAGGCCGCCCGACGTGAAGCCCGCGAAGAAACATCGCTCGATGTCACCGATCTCCGGCAGATGGGAAGCTATTCAAACCCTGACAGGGACCCGAGGCTTCATACCATATCCACGGTTTTCATCGCCCGTGCGACGGGAACGCCGGAAGCCGACGATGACGCGGCCCGGATCGGCCTCTTCACAAGGGACAGCCTCCCGGAACCGATCGTCTTCGACCACGGCACCATACTGTCGGACTATTTCAGAACCAAAAAAGCATCGGGGTAACCCCGGACACGGACGGGTCATTCAGGATTTTTTCGTCCCGGCGTTTCTGAGGCTGCCCGATCCCGCCGGTGTCGGGCCTGAAAGGGCCGTTTTCACCACATCCATCATCTCATCGAAGAAATAAAATGTTATATCCTTCCGTACGTTCTTGGGGATATCCTCCATGTCTTTCATGTTCCACTTCGGAAGAATGATGGACTTTATTCCCGCCCGGTGCGCCGCCAGCACCTTGTCCTTGATTCCGCCTACGGGGAGGATCGCCCCTCGAAGGGTAATCTCTCCCGACATGGCAAGGTCCTGCTGCACGGTCCGCTGCGTGAGGAGCGACGTCAACGCCGTGAGGATCGTTACACCCGCCGACGGTCCGTCCTTCTGAATAGCTCCGGCCGGCACATGGATATGGATATCCATGTTATCGTAAAAATCCCTGTCGATGCCCAGCTCTTCCGCGTTGGTCCGTATGAAGCTCAGGGCCGCCGAGGCGGATTCTTTCATCACGTCCCCCAGTTGACCCGTGAGCAGGAGCCCCTTGTTCCCCTTCATGGCAGTGGCTTCCACAAAGAGCAGTTCTCCCCCGGCGGGTGTCCAGGCAAGGCCCATGGCAACCCCCGGTTTTGCTATACGGATGTTTTTCTCCGGTATGATTTTCGGGGGACCAAGGTACTTGTGAAGATCCTTCACACCGATCACCGTTTTCGCTGCCTCACCTCTGACTATGGCGCTGGCAATGCCTCGGCACAGCGTCGCGATTTCCCGTTCAAGATTCCGCACGCCCGCCTCACGGGTATAGGACGCGATGATCTGCTTCTTTGCGGCTTTCGTGAACTTTACCTGTCGGGGCTGAAGACCGTTTTCACTGATCTGTCGGGGAATGAGGTACCGCTCGGCAATCTTGATCTTTTCATCCAGTGTGTAGCCCGGCAGTTCGATCACCTCCAGGCGGTCACGGAGCGCCGGCGGGATCGTGTCAAGTATATTGGCCGTGGTGATGAACATGACCCGGGACAGATCAAAGCTCACATCCAGATAGTGGTCCATGAAGGAATTGTTCTGCTCCGGATCAAGCACTTCCAGGAGCGCTGATGAGGGGTCTCCCCTGAAGTCCATTCCCAGTTTGTCGATCTCGTCGAGCATGAACACGGGGTTGTTGGTCTCCGCCCTGCGTATCCCCTGGATGATTCTGCCCGGCAGGGCGCCAACGTAGGTCCGTCGGTGTCCCCTGATCTCCGCTTCGTCCCGGACACCTCCCAGCGAAATCCTTACGAATTTCCGTCCCAGGGCACGGGCTATGGATGTACCCAGGGAGGTTTTGCCCGTTCCCGGTGGACCAACGAAGCAGAGTATGGGCCCCTTGGTGTCGGGTTTCAACGTTCGGACCGCCAGGTACTCGATAACCCGTTTCTTCGGTTTGAGCAGGCCGTAATGATCTTCATCAAGAATTTTCAGGGCCTTTTTAATATTCAGGACATCCCTGGTTTCAATGTTCCAGGGAAGTGAGGTTATCCAGTCGAGATACGTGGAAGCCACGGTATATTCCGCCGATGAGGGATGCATGCGGGAAAGTCGTGAAAGCTCTCGTTCAGCCTCTTTCCGGGCTTCCTCGGGAAGCCCCCTCTCTTCAATTCTTGACCGGTATCCCTCTATCTCGACTTTCGATTGATCGTCGGTCTCTCCCAGCTCTTCCTGAATGGCCTTCAGCTGCTGGCGCAGATAATACTCCCGCTGGCTCTTGTCAAAATCACCCTTGACCTGTGTCTGTATCTTGTTACCCAGTTCAAGTATTTCCACCTGGTGATTCACCAGGCGTGTCACCATCTCCAGGCGTTCCCGAATGTCCAGGGTTTCGAGGACTTTCTGTTTTTCTTCCGCGTCGACGTTTATGACGGCGGCAATCATATCGACCAGGGCGCCCGGCTGGCGTATGGCTTTCGCCATGGCGCCGAACTCCTGAGGCAGAAAGGGAGACAGTTTTACGACCCGATCGAAAAGACTCACCAGATTGACCATGAGGGCTTCAATTTCTATTCCTTCGGCCTCTCGGTCAATGAGGGTCTTCACCCGCGCCGTCAGGTAATTCTTTCCCGTCAGGAACTCTTCTATCTTGAAGCGACGGAGCCCCTGGAGGATGAGATGGGCCTTGTTGTCACCGGCGTTGGCCATTTTCAGGATGGCGACGACGGTCCCCACATGGTGTATATCATCGGGATCGGGAAGATTTTCGTCGGGAATCTTCCTGGTCATGACCAGACCGATCAATCGGTCCCCCGTCATGGCTTCGTCAACGAGGGCAACCGCCCTTTCGCCGACTACTTCCATGGGAAAGGTCATATGGGGATAGATGACCACATTCCATACAGGCAGGATGGAGAGAACATCGGGGACTTTTATGTCTTTCAGGTCTTCCGACAGCTGCTGTTCGATCATGAATACCTCTCCTTTGCGCGAGCGGACAGGAATAGAACAATTGACTCTATCAGTGAGAGCCGATAGAAACCTTGCAAACCGCACTGGCCGGCGGAATCTTGGGAATCCGTATCTCCAGGAACCCCCCGGACAGGGTTGCTTCTACGCCATCGACATCGACGGGAACGGCGAGGGTGAGTGTGCGTTCGAAATTGCCGTAGGTTATTTCGGCAAGACGGTACCGGCACTGTCCGGCTCGAATCCGTTCCTCTCTCGACCCGTGTATGCGCACCGTACGGCTGTCGATTTCCAGGTGAAGATCCTCGTTGCGCACCCCCGGCAATTCAACGATGACGGTATACAATTCCGGGCTTTCGTAGATGTCCACGGCAGGTCTCCAGATTCGACGGTACACCGTAAGTGCCGGATCGAAAAAACGCATCGCCTCCGAAAGAGAACTGTGTCCTTCCACGTCAAACAGCCTGCGCTCGTCACTGAAACGTATCTTGATGAAATCCATGTTCCTCTCCTGAATCTCCCTGTGAATCCCGAGGGACGGCAGGTTCACCCCTCCATCGAGTGTCACGGGGGAAATCGCGTCTGCCCATACCGGCCCTGACGACTTCGTAAAATGGCAGCGGAGGCTTGCCTGGCACTATAGCCCCTGATGCTCGTTTGCGCTCCGGCCTCCGTCACTGCAGCGTACCGCACAGTACGCCTCGGTCCTCGGAATGCGCACGCCGTGCCTCAAAGAGCTTTTTACAAAGTCGTCCTCTATCAGACGTTTTTCGACATTGTACGAGTTCATCAATCCCTGATGTTGAGCGTTTTTTTCACGAGCCACTTCTCGTGCTCATAATCAATGACCCGCTGCAGCATTATCTTGTTCGCCATGACGGGACCCGCTCCGTGCCAGGTTCCGACGCCATGGAGGCCGGCGGTCCAGTTCTGCAGCAACTTGGTGATCTTCATGATATTCTCCGTCGGCGTTTCAGAACCGAAACCGAGATATTCATTCACGTAATCTTTTGTCTCGGGGTTCCTGAGATCCTTGAAGGACGGCATGGTGACGATCAGGCCGCCGCCGATATCCCCCGCCAATGCCATGACCCTCCAGAACGCCGTTGCCACGTTGAGCTTCGAGACATTGCCCATCAGTTCGTCGGGCATGAACACGCCCGAACCCTCGGGATCCTCTTTTCCGTCATGCGCCGCCGCAAGGCCGCAGGAACGGCTCGTCTCGCGCAGGACCACCATTTCCATGATCTGGTCATTGATGTGGGCGGCTTTGTCCAGACCCTTGTATTCCTGCAGCAGCTTGCAGCCGCCGATTATCTGGTTCATGAACCCGACCTTGCAGGTCCCCCCGCAGGTCATTCGATGGGTCCTGGCGAAGCGGGCCACAAGCTTTTCCGAATACTGATACTCACCACAGTGAAATACCCGTTCCCAGGGAACGAAAACATTGTCGAATATGACCATGGAGGTCTCCCGCTGGCCGTAGAGAGGATTGCCGAGCTCCTCGATGTCGTCCGCCTGCTCCCGTTCAGCCGAACTGGGCGTGTACTGGCATATGTAGGTTATGCCTTCGGCATCCACCGGCGTGGCGAAAGCGACGGCGTAGTCTTCTTCGCCCTTGTAGTGGGCGGCCTGGGGGAGAACATTTATGTAGTGGCTCGCATAGGCCCCGCTGATGTTTATCTTTGCGCCCTTAACAACGATCCCGTCCTTGTTTTTGTCCACGATCTTCAGGGACAGGAAGGGATCCTTCCACTCCAGGGTCTTCTCTTTCCTGCTGCCCCTGGGCTCCGTCAAGGCACCCGCGACGGAAAGGTCTTCCCGCTGGACCATCTTCAGATACTCCAGAAGCCTCGGGTGATACTCGGTGCCCAGATCTCTGTCCATTTCCCAGGTTGTCGCGTAGAGCGAGTGGAAAGAATCGTACCCCACGCATCGGTATATACAGGTCCCGAGCATCTCCGACGTAAATGTGCCCGCCTTGGCCTTCGCCACGAGATCGTCGATACCGGTGCTGACGTGGGTGTAGCGGTTCACCTTGTCATCGATGAGCGGTGAGTGGCAGGTCATGATATCTTCGTACTGCGGGTCGAGGGCCCACTCATAGCTTGCCTTGTTCGCCTCGACAACGGTTCTGGTAATCTTGTTGGTAAGAATGTTGTCGACCTTTTTCCCGTTCATGAAAATACGGGGTTTGATGGTTTTCAAACTCTCCTCAAACTGCTCCGGTGTCATTAATGGCATCGCTTCCCCTCCTGTCTGCTGTTCAGGTCACGGGGTTCCCGCGGCGGACGGATTTCCGTCCCGGGGCTCCCGACCTCTTATTATGTCAGTTTCCTCATCAGCACCTGGGCGGCCACATGGATCGCATCCCAGGCACCACCAAAAGTCGGTGAGTACGCGAGATCCAGGTATCCGACCTCTTCCAGGGACAGCCCGGACCAGAGCGCGACGGAAAGGCTGTTGATCCGCGCCACGGCCCCCTTTTCTCCTACGGCCTGGGCACCCAGAAGCTTTCCCGTCGGCGCGTCGGCCACGAGCTTTACGCCCAGCTTCTCGCCCCGAGACATGGACCGACCCACGGGAAGCCCCCATATCAGAGTACTGACAGGCCGGTAACCATAGGTTTGTGCTTCATTCTCCGTGAGACCCGTCGCGGCCGCTTCAAGATCGAACAGCCTGAAGGACTGCGCGCCCACCACTCCCTCGAATGGGGCCGTCGCGCCGCCTATGTTTCTGCCTGCCGTGCGCCCCTGCTTGTTGGCGATGTCGCCCAGCGGCAGATAGACCCATCTCCCGGCGACACGGTGAAAGACCTCACAACAGTCGCCCACGGCATAGACCTCGTCCCGGGAGGTTCGTTGGTAAAAATCCACTTTTACGGCACCGCTTTCACCCAGGACACAACCTATGGATTGTGCCAGGCTCGAATTGTTCCTGACGCCGACGGCCATGAGAACCAGATCGGCATTAAGCTCTCCCTGGTCCGTTATCACCCTGAGCCGGGAATCGACTCCCTTTTCAACGGAAAGCGGCCTCGTCCCGGGCATGAAGTTGACACCTTGTCTCTCCAGTTCATCTATCATCATGGCGGTTAACTCGGCGTCCCAGCGCACAGCCGGACGGTCCCGGCGAACCATGACCGTCGTCTCCAGGCCCAGGGTTTTCAGGGCCTCGCACATTTCCAGGGCGACATACCCGCCGCCTATGATGACCGCGCTGCGGCATTCGTTGTCATTCAGGAAGGATTTCAGGCGAAGGGCATCCGCCAGATTTCTCATCACGAACACTCCCTCACGGTCCGCGCCGGGGATGTCAAGGCGCAGGGCGTCCGCGCCGGTGGCCATGACCAGGATGTCATAGGACAGGCGGGTCCCGTCGGAGAGACGAACCCTCCCCGCTTCCGCGTCAATACCCTCGACGGCGGTTCCCGTCTTGACGTCGACGCCGGATTCTATGAATTGCCCGGGCGTCCGCACCACGAGCTTGTTGTAATCCCTGATTACATCACCGATGTAATAGGGCATGGGTCAGGCGGCATAGGAAACAAAGTCGCCACGCTCAACCATCGTGATCCGGAGTGACGGGTCTCTCCGCCTGGCCTCGGCAGCGACGGAAGGACCGGCGGCGCCTCCTCCCACGATAACGACGGATTCGTTCATGGATTCCTCCTGTACTCTGTGTGGACCTCTTGACGGCGGCGGCAGCGGACTCGCGCTTTTATACTCTCTAGCATCACCGGACGGGCAATTGCAAATATTAATCCGGGATTCTTTTATCTTGCCCCCTCGGCCGCCATGACGTACCATCCCGGTACGATCAACTGTCTTCTTCGCAACGGAAGGAAACCATGCCTGACCAGCAGCGCTCGTCCCGTCTCATACTCACATCTACGGAACGGCTCGCCAGAAGCCTTCAGAGGGCCTCCCGCGACGCTTTTCTCAAGGGCGGCGCACGTGGATGGGAACGGCCGGACATTATCAGTCTCAACGCCTGGCTCGACCGGGAATGGGCCGATTCGTGGCCGGAACGGGCGCCCGCTCCGGATCTGCTGCGCCTGGCCCTTTGGAAGCAGGTTGTGGACGAATTCCCTCCACCGGCCCCTCTCGAAGGCAGACCGTCCCTGTACCAGTCCCTGGACGAGACCTGCCGCATCCTGATCCGCCACAGGATAGACACCGGGAAGGGACTCCCCTCCACCGGCCTTGTGGAATGGCGCAGATCGGTCTGCAGTCTGTTTCTCGCGCGTCTGGCCGAAAACGGCCTCTTCCATCCGGCCGAAACGGTGCTTCACGTGCGAAAGGCCATTGAAGAGGGCTCCATCAGCCCTCCCGAGAACTGCTCCATCATGGGATTCGAGTCTCCCGCACCCGTTGAAGAAGATCTCTTCGATCTCATGGGCAGGGCATCCCGGACAGTCCGCGATCTTCTGACAAACCCCGTCCGGGGTTCGCTCCGGGCCCTGTCGCTTCCTACTCGGGAACAGGAAATCACCTGCCTGTGCCGTTGCCTCGCCGAAGACGCCCGCACCGTCCCCCTTCACCGGATCGGCGTCATCGTTCCCGAACTGGAACACTACGGCCGCGAACTCGCCACGAACCTGGAAGAGGTTCTCGGCAGGGCAGCCTCGCCGAGGGAAAGCTGGTTCAACATCACCCTTGGAGACCGGCTTTCACATCTGCCCCTCTTCAGAGCGGCCCTGCTCCCGCTCAGGATGTTCCTCGAAGGGGAAAGCCGGAGCCTCCTGCTCAGTCTGATCCTCTCTCCCTACTATCGATGCTGGCAGTCGTCCAGGGCAACGGTCGCCCGTGCCGACCGGATCTGGCGGGCCAACGGCGTGACGGGCGGTCTGAAGAAACTTCGCCGTTCCCTGAGGGGAGCCGCGAGGGACCTCGAAAGCCTCGTTTTCAACGAATCAGCCCAGGTACTGCATTCCCTCGAAACACACCTCGAGGAAGGGCGGGCCCCTCTTTCCTCCTGGATTGGGACGATCAGCGACTGCTGGGACGTTCTCGGCTTTCCCGTCATGGCCGATGAGACGGACCGGCTCGCCTGGCGGCACCTGAGAGAACTGACCGGTGATTTTCTCAACCACATGGGGGACACGACGCTCACGGGCGGCGAGTTTCTCGACTGGCTGACCCACCAGGCCTCCCTTCAAAGGACCCAGCCCGAACGCGCGGAAGACGCCGGAATCCAGATCATGGGCATGATCGAGGCCCGAGGACTTACCTTCGACAGACTCTACCTGCTGGACGCAAATGACCGTTCCCTCCCCCGACCGGTCCGTCCCCTGCCCTTCCTCGACAGTGCCGAACGGGCCATGGTCCAGGGCGGAACCACCCGGAGCCAGTTCGACTTCGCAGACATCGCCATCAACAGGATTCTTCATTCCGCCCTTTCCATCGTCTTTATGAGGGCTGAACAGGAGGACACGGTCCCTCTCACCCCGTCCCCCTTCTGGCCCCGGAACGAGGAACGGACCTCGATCAACATCTGGACAAACCCCGATCCCGCCTGGCTTCGGGCATCGTGGCTGAAAGCGGCCTGGGAGGGTCTGTCATCGGCTGAAACCGATGATGGAGGGCCACCCATCGGAACCGATACACTGCCTTTCCACCACCCGGCATTCCCGGAAAAGCATTCCCGGGGCCTCTCGTCGTCACGCCTGAAGACCGTCCTCACCTGCCCTTTTCTGTTTCTTGTCGAGATACTCCTGGCTATCGAACCGCTCGAGGATGTAACGACGCCTCCTTCTCCGCAGGAACGGGGCAGAAGAATCCACGACATACTCGCGTCCTTCACGGCGAAGCTCCGGGAACAGGCCGTAGATCCCGTCGAAAACCGGGAACAGGCATGGGATCTGCTTTCCCGGTGCGTGGACGCAGAATTCATCGGGCTTGAAGACCATCCCGCCTGGGGCCTTGAAAAGAAACGACTCCTCGGCTCTCCGGAATCGGACGTTTCGGGCGTGCTCGCATCCTGGCTGGAAGCCGAAAGGACCCACCGTGGCGAGGGCTGGCTCTGCCGCGCCGAGGAGAAGAGCTTCCAGGGTCTTGTGATCGATGATTGCCCCTTCCCGCTCAACGGCAGGATCGACCGCGTCGATTACCATGAAACAGAGGGATGGTCCTGCTACGACTACAAGACCGGCAGGATTCCGACGCGAGCGGACATCTGCCGGCACTTCACGGAACCCCAGCTCGCCGTTTACCTCCTGGCACTCCGTGATCGCGTCATACCCGACCTGGCAGGCGGCGATGAAAGGCTCTCACTGCACGGAGGCGGGTATATCCAGGTCAAATCGGCCGGTGACATCCGGTACCAGGTGATTCATGAAATCGCGGAGTCTCTGGCATCCTGGGAGGCCATAGTCGCCGATGCGGGCAGGCTCATCGCCGAAGGACGGTTTAACCCCGATCCCTGGCCTCTTGTGCCGGAAGAAACAAACAAGACGGAGCCCTGCCGGGATTGTTCCGTCCGAATGATATGCAGCCGGGGTCTCCTGCGGGAACTTTCACGGGACGATGAAGAAGAAACGGACAACGATCGGGAGGGACGCCGTGACGACTGACCCGGCCGACGCGCCGGCCCGGCGCGACACGCTCGATACAAGCCGCTCCTTCCACGTGGAATCACCCGCGGGATCGGGAAAGACAATGCTCCTGACAACACGGTTCGTGAAACTCCTGGCGCAGGTAGACCATCCCGCCGAAATCCTCGCCCTTACCTTCACGGAAAAGGCGGCCCGGGAGATGAGAACCCGCATCGCCGACGCCCTGCAGGGAGCCATGGACCCCGGGCCGCTGCGAGAAGGCTCTCCCCCCGGACCGGCTGAGGAGGAACTGTTCCGCGCCGCCGTGAAGGCCCTGCATCATCACAAAGACCGTCTGCGGCCCGCGTCTTTGTCAGGCGACCTGAACATCATGACCTTCCACGGATTCTGTCATTACCTGGCATCCCGGGCTCCGCTCGAGGCAGGCGTCAATCCCGGCTTCAGCATCATCGACGATTCCAGTCAATCGCTCCTGGCGGCTGAATCGGTCCACCGGTCCATCGATCGTCTGTTCACCCTTTCCTCCGATGACCCACGCAGACGGGCCCTGGAAAACCGCATCCTCTACCACGATAACAACCGGCGCGCCCTGACGGATGAACTGGTCGATGTGATCAGAAGGAGAGACCGTTTCGCCGACCTGGTGACAATAATCAGCGCGTCCGGAGGATCAGACCTGTCACGTTTCAGGGAATCACTAGAAAACAGGGTCCGTTTCTATGTGGAAAGTCGCCTCAGTGAACTGGCCGCAGGCTGCCTTCGGGCACCCCTGGGACGAGACTGGAAGAGGCTCAGGGCCCATCTTTCCGAAGCGGGGGCCCAAGTGGCCGAATGCCTGCCGGAGGAACTGCCCGGCGCCGACTGGGAGGAACTGCCCGCCTGGAAGCGCCTGGCGGACTGTTTTCTCACCAAGTCGGGAACTCCCCTGAAAACACCCGGCCCGGCCAGGGGTTTTTATTCAGGGTTTGTCAAATCAGAGTTGGGGACACTGATACGGGACATGCCGTCCTCGCTGTCCCGGCTGCTTCACGACACCCGGGGGTATCCCGGACACGACGAGCCCGCCGTCGATATAAAAACGCTCGCCGACCTGGTCATTCTTTGTGCCGCGATAATAAGCGACTACGAGACCTTTTGCAAAAACCGGTCCAGGACCGATTTTACAGGATTGGAGTACTGCGCCCTCCGTGTTCTCGACACGACAGACCCTTCCGACCTGGCTCTCTTCCTCGATCATCGCCTTCGTCACATCCTCATCGATGAATTTCAGGACACAAGCCGCCTGCAGTGGGAACTTCTGAAACGCCTGATTGACGGCTGGGAAGACGGCGGTGATAAAACGGTCTTCATCGTGGGAGATCCGAAACAGTCCATTTACGGATTCCGAAACGCGGAAGTGAATCTTTTCTATGACGCGAAGGGGGGCATTCCCCGCTCGGGCTCAAGACCTCTCGCCCTGTCGAGCCGCCTCCTTGAAACCAACTTCAGATCCCGCCCGGAACTTGTCGAATGGGTGAACCAGGTTTTCGGAACCACCGTCATGAAGGACCCCGACACCGAGGCGGACGAAGTACCCTTCAGCCCTTCCATCGCCGGAAGAAGCAGCCCGGAAGGCGGTTCCGTTCCCCTTTCACTGGCCCTGTTCGCGGGTCCCGGCGGCGCTTCGTCCGCCCGGGCGGATGAAGCGGCCTGGCTGGCGGCAACAGCAAAACAACTGGTGGCTGAAACCGGCGGCCGCGCGTCGGTGGGAGTACTTCTCTTTACCCGGACCCACCTCCGGACCTATCTGCAGGCCTTCAGTGACTACGGCGTTCCCCTGCAGGTCCAGGAGGGACTCTATCTCGCCGACCGTCCTGAAACGGGGCACCTGCTCCAGACGGCCCGCGCCCTGGCCCGCCCTCATGACGACTGTGCCTGGGCCTCACTGCTTCGATCCCCCTGGTCCTGGTTCGATGTCTCCACACTGGCGGAAGCGGCCCTGTCACCGGAAATACCATGGATCGAGAAGCTACGGGCACTGGGTCGCCGCCGTCCCGAGACGGAAGGGCTTCTTAATGCCCTTGAAGCGGCCTTGAAAAGAATCGGCAGAGACCCCCTCGGACGGGTAGTGCGTACCTTCTGGGAAGATCTGGACGGACCCCGCCGGACAGCCGCCCGTTACGGCATGGGCGGGGTGGCCAACTGTGTTCGTCTCTGCGGTATTCTCGACGACATGGATGAAGGTTCGCCCCAGGAAACACTGGAGCGTTTCGAAGCGTTGCTTGAAACCTTCTATGAACCCGTGGATCCCACAACGGCCCGGTCGCCCATCCACATGATGACCATCCACCGGGCTAAGGGCCTTGAATTCGACATGGTCCTGCTCCCCTTCATGGACTGGAACCCTTTGTCGGGAGGCATCTCGGGTCCGCCTCCCTACCTGGTGGAACGGCTTCCCGGCAAAAAGGAGGAACACCTCATCGCCACAGGCCGGGACCGCAGGAAACCCGATCCGGATCCTCTCTATCGCATCCTGTCCCGCCTCGAAAGACATCGAAAGACGGGAGAGGCAAAGCGGCTCTTCTACGTGGCGGCTACCCGGGCACGCTCCCGCCTGATCATGAGCGGTATCACGGGCCTGAAACAGGGCAATCCCGTTACCCCCCGAATGAGCCCCCTCTCCTGGGTGTGGACTCATCATGGCGGACAGGAGGGGCTGATGCCGGAATGGCCCGGGAGACCACCCGCTGTGAATGCCGGAATCGCTTTCGAAATCAATCCGGCTCCTCCCGAAATGCCCGACGAGAATTCCCCCGTGGCTCTTTTTGCCGATCAGATGCCGGCGGTTCCGGACATTCAGCCGGAACACCGGACCCTGTCCGTGAAGACACCCTCGGCGGGAAACCTCGACACCGATGCGGGCCCGGACACGGCGCGAGCCTCACGGGAAGAGGACCTGTACTCCATACCGGCAATCCGGGGGATGCTGATCCATCGGCTTCTCCGACGAGGTCTGGAAGGAAAGGGGCTTCCCGGCGAAGGCGCGGTAACGGACGCGCTGGTTCGGGAAGGCGTGCCCCGTGAGGAAGCGTTCCTCCTGACTCCGGGCATACTTGAGGAAACACGGGCAACTCTCGATTCTCCATTCATTGCCACCCTTCTTGAAAAGGCCGTCGGACCGGTCAGAACGGAATGGAAACTGGAAAGCGCCCTGTCACCATCGTCCCTGCTCTCGGGGTCCATTGACCTCGCTCTCTTCGACGGAACATGCTGGTGGATCATCGACTTCAAGACGGGAACACCCGGGACGGAACAGGACATGAACCTGTTCTTTGCGATCGAGGAAGAACGGTACCGCAGCCAGATCGGTGCCTACCGGCGGCTTCTGAAGTGTTTTATCGAACCGGAATCGACTCCTGTCCGGGCGGGTATTTTTTTCACTGCCCCGGGAGTGTGGAGAGAGTTATGCGATTGACATTACAGTAAACAATATTATATTAAGTGAAATTTTGTTTGTGGCTTATCAACACAATCCAATCATTCGTGTTGAAGAACCCTGTTGTCAATAGTCCCGAACGGGCGGAAAGGGTGTGAGCGGTGACCAGCTTGTACCGATGCAAGAAAACAAACGCCTTTATTGTTGAAAAGTGCGAGGACACGACCTGCGATTGGTGGCTCAAGACCGACACCTTCTGTAACTGCACGTGGGTTGCCTGTAATTATGGCCCCTTCACGCTGGAAGAGGTGGGCGAGATGATGGGCGTCACCCGGGAGAGAATCCGGCAGATTGAAGCGAAGGCCTTGAAAAAACTTCAGCACAAGAAGCGAAAGGACCAGCTTCTGGACTTCGCGAGTCAGTTCTACGAAGACTGACGGCTTCGAAAAAAAGGTTACCGGAGGCATGACCTCATGCATTATAACCGGATACCGCGTTGAGCCCCTCCCTCCGTCACCGCGGCGCACCCTGAAGTACCCCCATTCCTCGGGATATGCGCGCCGTACCCGCGATACGTGTATCGAAGCCGTCCCGCACTGGACGTCTTCGATTTTCTACGAGTTCCTCACGACTGATTCTGCTTTTTTTTCTTCGCCGCGAGTTCCTCGAGAAATCTCTGCATCTGCTCTCTGCTCTCCTTGAGATTGTAAAGCAACGCAGATATCTCGACCTCATGTTCCAGTGCCGTTTTTTTGTCCAGACGATGAACGATGTCCGAGAGTTTCTTCACGGCTTCAATGGCCCGCTCAGGCCGCTGGGCCAGTTCACGTGCCATGGCCCTGGCTTCCTCCATGAACATTTCCGGCGGGAGAACCTTGTTCACCAGACCGATGCGGTGGGCCTCCTTCGCCCCCATCGGCTCTCCCAGCATGGTGATTTCCTTTGCCTTGGCCGCCCCGACGAATCGGGACAGGGGATCGAAGAGCGGGTTCAGGCCGAACTTTAATTCGGGATGGCCGAAGATGGCCGTTTCCGACGCGATGATCATATCGCAGACCGTGGCGAGGTTGAACCCTCCCCCCAGGGCGATGCCCCCGACGGCGGCTATGACGGGCCGCTTGAAGGTGTAGATTTTCTGCAGGTACTTGACGGTAAAGAGAATGTAATTGTCGTTGTTGCCGTCGTTATCAGGACGGGGCGCGATTTCCTTGAGATCCATACCCGCCGAGAACACGTAGTCACCGCCGGTGACTATGACGGCCCGTACCGTGTTGTCATCTTCCATCCTGGTGAAGCAATCGATCAGCTCCAGCTGCATCTCACGCGACAGCGCGTTCAACTCCCTCGGACGGTTCAGAGTAACCGTGGCAAACCCGTCCTCGCGGGAAACTATAATGGTATTGTAGTTTGAGTACATGTTACGCGTAATCCACCATTTCTTTTAATTTTTTCCCTGGCTTGAACAAGAGGGTCCGTCGCTCCGGAATGAAGACGGATTCCCCGGTCCTGGGATTGCGACCCACTCTCGGTTTCCTGGTTTTTACGGAAAAGACTCCGAAGCCCCGGATTTCGATCCTGTCACCCTCAATCAGGGCGTCCCGTATAGAATCAAAAAGAATATCCACCGCAATCGCCAGGTCTCCCGGCTTGTAGTCAGGCAATCGATCCCGCAGACTTTCGACCAGTTGCTGTTTTGTCATGAATCAGTATCCGAGCCGGTAATCTTCCCGGTAAACGTAGCTGATACCGGTACCGCCGTTGACCATAATATCTGAAACGCCTGACGCCAGTTCCCTGATGAGATATCGGAGCAGCGTTTCACGCTTTTTCTTGTAAACAACGAGGGGTTCACCATCGATGCCGGCCAGGGACGCGGCGACGGCTATGGCGTCTTCCAGCCCGCCCAGTTGATCGACCAGGCCTTCTTCCAGGGCCTGCCGTCCCGTGAAAATCATGGACTCTCCGATTTTCAGGATATTTTCACGGGGGATGGACCGGTTCGCCTGGACGGCCTCCACGAACTGCTCGTGAATATCGTCCACCACGGCCTGGAGAATGCTCAATTCCTCATCAGTAATGTCCCGCAGAGGTGAACCCGTGTCTTTATAGGAGCCGCTCTTGATGACCTGGGTCCGCAGCCCCACCTTATCGAGCAGTTCCCGGAGCTGGGGGAATTGCATGAGAACACCGATGCTGCCCGTAATGGTACCCGGGTTGGCCATGATATGCTCGGTCGCCGAGGCGACATAGTATCCGCCCGAAGCGGCCACGGTCCCCATGGATGCCACGACCTTCTTGCTTTTCCTGACCTTCAGTATCTTCTCGTATATTTCCTGTGATGGAACGACACCGCCGCCGGGCGAGTTGACTCTGATGACGATGGCCCGTATGTCCCGGGATTTTCCATATTCATCGAGTTGCTCCACAACGTCCCGGGAATCGGTTATCATGCCCTCCACTTCGATGACGGCGACCTTCGGCCGGCCCGAGTGTCCGTCGCGTTCACCGGTGAAGAGAAGAACGGCCTGCGCGACCAGAAAAAACAGCAGGCCCATTACCGCAAGCAGCAACAGGCCGAATAGAATGGGATGTTTTCTCATAGGCTGACTGAACTGACGGGTATCCCGACGCAACCTCGCACCTGCAGTGGATGTTACATTTTTATGTTCGCCAGCAAGTCACCGAGATTTGAGACGACCTTTTCGTTGTTGTTTACATACTGGCGCTGGGCTGACGGTTCAGCTGACTGCTCGTAATCCTTGATGCTCAGCCCGACCTTCTGGTTTTCCATATCGATACTTTTGATGATCGCCGTCACCGTTTCTCCGAGGCTCAAGACGTCTTTTGCCGTCTTGACACGATTTTTGCTCAATTCCGATATGTGTACCAGGCCTTCGATACCTTCCTCGATTTCGACGAAAACCCCGAAATCGGTAACATTGGTGACAACTCCCGTCACGGTACCGCCGATTCCGTATTTCTCCTTCAGCTGCTCCCAGGGGTTTGGTTCGAGCTGCTTGATGCCCAGCGAAAATTTGCCGTTATCCACATCGATGTTGAGTACCGTGGCCTCGATTTCCTGACCCTTCCGGTAGAGCTCCGAGGGGTGTTTCACGCGTTTTTTCCAGGTCAGATCCGAAATATGCACCAGGCCGTCGATTTCGTCATCTATGCCGACAAAAATGCCGAAGTCGGCGACATTCTTTATTTTACCTTTAATAATGCTTCCTTCGGGATACTGCTCTTTTATGAGTTCCCATGGATTGGGCATGGTCTGCTTGAGGCCCAGGGATATCCGCTTGTTTTCAGGGTCCACATCGAGCACCTGCACGTTGACCGTATCACCTACGGATACTACCTTCGAGGGGTGACGGATCTTTTTGGTCCAGAACATTTCGGACACATGCACCAGGCCTTCCACGCCGGGCGCCACTTCCACGAAGCTTCCGTAGTCCATGATGCTGACGACCTTGCCTTCAATGACAGCGCCCACGGGATACTGTTCAACGATGCTGTCCCAAGGATTCTCCGTCAGCTGCTTCAAACCCAGGGATACCCGTTCCCGTTCGGGATCGAAGCTCAGAACCTTTACCCGGATCGCATCGCCCCGGGCATAGTTTTCCGAAGGGTGCCGAATTCGTCCCCAGGACATGTCCGTGATGTGAAGAAGACCGTCGATTCCTCCCAGATCCACGAAGAGACCGTAGTCTGTGATGTTCTTCACGATACCGTCAAGCACCAGGCCTTCTCTGAGCATCTCCAGGACCTTCTTCTTCTGCTCTTCCTGTTCCTGCTCGAGGATGGTTTTACGTGAAAGCACGACATTGTTTCTTTTTCTGTCGTACTTGAGAACCTCGAATTCCATTTTTTCGCCTATGTATCGATCGAGATCCCTCACAGGGCGGATATCCACCTGAGACCCCGGAAGAAATGCCGAGACGCACTTCACGTCGACGGTGAGGCCCCCCTTCACCTTCCTTACGATAATTCCCTCCACACAGGTCTTGTTGGCGTGAGCCTCGACGATGTCATCCCATATCTTGGCCCGTACCGCCTTCTCCCGGGAAAGAATCAGGTCCTCTTCGGTCTTTCGATCCACCACCACATCTATCTCATCACCAACGGCACAGGTTATGGCATCGTCCTCACCCTTGAATTCGGCGACACTGACCCGTCCCTCGGTTTTGTATCCCACGTCAAGCATGATGAATTCGCCGGTTATTTCCACGACCCGGCCGGTCACCATTTTCCCGATTGTCACATCCTGCAGGCTCTGTTCAAAGAGCTCGTCAAAGGTCATCGCCTCTGCCTGCCCGGACGCGTTTCCGGTGTCACCGTTCATTACCGCGCTTTCTTCCTGTTCACTCATCTGTCCGGCTGTTTTGTTGTCATCGTTAACCATGTACCTCATACCCCCTGGGCGTATTGTGTAACTCTCTGTTAAAAAAATAATTCGTACCACAGCAGAATTGAAATATCAAGCAGTTTGGCAATTCACCGGCCCCCCGGCGTACCTTTCGAAACCGACCGGATTTTAAAAATTTCCACCACGGCTTCAATGACATCGTCTATGCTCATGCCGGTCGTATCCAGAACAAGGGCGTCGTCCGACGGCCTGAGCGGCGCCAGATCACGGTTTCGGTCCTGTTCATCCCGGACCAGGATATCGTCATGGATGCGGTCATAGTCGGGATCATGGCCTCTTTCACACAGTTCCAGCCAGCGGCGCCGTGCCCGCTCACGGGGAGCGGCTTCAAGGAATATCTTTATTTCGGCATCGGGAAAGACAACGGTACCCATATCACGCCCCTCGGCAATAACGCCGCCATTCCTGCCGGCCTCTCTCTGGAGCGGCAGCAGGGCTTCTCGAACCCGGGGAAGTCGTGAAATTCTCGAGGCGGCCATGGCGACCTCCTCCGTGCGAATCATGCTGTCGACGGGCTCTTCTCCGACCATGAGAACCATCGTCCCCCCTCCGTCGGGCATGACAACCCCGATGTCCCTGCACACCAGGGCGAGGCCCTCCTCATCGTCAAGAGACAGGCCCGACCGGGCCGCCTGCCAGGCCACCGCCCGATACAGGGCACCCGTATCGAGACAGGCATAACCGGTTTTTTCGGCGAATAGCCTGCAGACCGTGCTCTTCCCCGAACCTGCCGGTCCGTCCACCACGACCACAGGCTGTCTTCCCCCCGGTCCGGCCACGGATTTGCCCCCTCATCACATTCACTTGATCGATATGAAAAAAAAAGATATTGTTTCAGAGAGCTGTCAAGAATACAACAAAAAAGAACCCGAACATGACCGCAACACGACCATGGAAACCGCTGCGGGCTCTTCTCAGCCTGTTCGTCGCGGCCTCCCTGCTTCTTGCCCTTCCCTCACCGTCACAGGCGACCTTTACCTATGACGACGAACGGCGCGTGGGCAAGGAACTCTACGACAAGATCAAAGAGGCAGGCCTTCTTCTCACGGATGATCCCCTGGTGGACTACGTCAATGAAATCGGGGAGCGCCTCATCCGGCAGGACAACCGCTACCCTCTTGACTTCACCTTTTCCGTCATACAGAGCTCCGGAATCAACGCCTTTGCCACTCCCGGAGGCTACGTCTACGTCTTTACGGGCCTCGTCAAGCTTGCTGAAAACGAGAGCCAGCTCGCGGGCGTTCTGGCCCATGAAATAGCCCACGTCAAGGCCCGCCACATAGCACAGATGGTCTCCGCGTCGAAACGGCTCGGTGTCGCATCGCTGGCGGCTGTTCTCGCCGGAGCCCTGATCGGCGGTGGTGAAGCGGCGGCGGCACTCATGGGATTGACCTCCGCGGCATCGGCAACCATGACCCTGAAATACAGCCGGGAACACGAGGAAGAAGCTGATCGCCTCGGCATGGGCTACCTCGTGGGGGCGGGGTACCTGGGCAGGTCAATGCTCGACTTCCTGAAAATCATGCAGTTCAACCAATTTTACTCGAATACCGTGCCGTCCTATTTCCTGACGCACCCCCAGACATCGGACCGCATCAGGTACCTGACTCTGCTCCTGGAGACCCGTTACAGGCAGGAGGGCGAAACGGAGATGTACGGCGGCTTCGAACGGCACAAGACGAGACTGTACCTGAAGAGGCAGAGTCCCCGGGACAACCTTCGATATTTCGCCGAACGGATTCGGCAAAACCCGCTGGATCCGGAAGCCCACTACGGCCTTGCCGTATCGGAAAGCAAGACGGGACAATACGACGCCGCTGCGCAAAGCTTCACCCGGGCACTGGAACTGAAGCCGGAGGACATTGAAATCATTCGTGATTTCGGCATCAGCTTCTTTGAGAAAGGCGATATACCCGCTGCCCTGGATCAGCTCGGCCAGGCATGGAACCGCGGCGCCCGGGACAGGGACACCCTGTTCTATCTCGGAAAAAGCTACGAAATGGAGGGAGACTATCCCGCGGCACTTGACATGTTTCGCACAATCAACGAAATAAATCCCAACGACAGCGAGATCTACTACAACCTCGCCATGATGTACGGGAAAACGGGCGAACTCGGTGAATCCCACTATTACTTCGGAAAATATTTCAAAAGTACAGGGAAAATGTCCAGCGCCCGATTTCACTTCAAAACGGCCCTCGACCAGGTTCCCCCCGAAAGTCCCCGCGCCGGGGACATACGGAAAGAAATGGATCCCGGGGAATCCTGATCCTTCAGACGCGCACGCTCGCGATCGCCGCCCCTATCGGGTCCGGCCGCGTTGAGGGCATAGACGACAAGGAAAAGGAATCGACCATGAAACTGACCGTCACAAAACAGTTCCCCGGCTCCTGCGCCACGGAAGCCATCATCGTCGGGCATTACGAGGAAAGCACCGGCCTCAGGGGGGCCGCGGGTGAGCTCGATGAAGCCGGCGGAGGCCTTCTTTCCTCGATCATCTCGGGAGGGGACTTCTCGGGAAAATTCAAAGACACAGCCCTCGTCTATACGGGAGGAGCGCTTCCGGCGAAACGGGTTCTCCTGGTCGGGCTGGGACGGGAGGAGGACCTTACCGACGAGAAGGTGCGTGTCGCCTTTGCCGGCGCGGCCCGGCGCATTCGAGACATCAAGGTGAAGGAATGTGCCCTGTCGTCCGACTTCGGCTCCGTCGGTTCCAGCCCGGAGGGGCCGATCACCGCTGTCGTCGAAGGAATGCTTCTGGGGCTCTACCGCTATACCCCCTACAAAACGAAGACCGATGATACGGACGAGATACAGTCCGTGTCCATTCTGTGCGACAGAGGACCCGGCGACCGGAAGGCAATGGCCCGTGCCGTCCGGGAGGCCCGGATACTCTGTGATGCCGTCTATCTGGCCAGGGATCTCGTATCGGCCCCGGCCAACGAGATGACGCCGGCACTGCTGGCCCGGGAAGCCCGCCGCCTCGAGGCCATCCCCTCGCTTTCCGTCAAGGTGATCGAAGCGGCGACCATGAAGCGCATGGGAATGCACGCCCTGCTCGGCGTGGGCGGAGGAAGCTGCAATCCTCCGAAACTTGTCGTCATGGAGTACCGTGGAGGAAAACCAAAGGCTCCTCCCGTGGTTATCGTGGGAAAGGGAATTACCTTCGACAGCGGCGGCCTCAGCCTCAAACCCCCGGACAGCATGGTGCAGATGAAAGATGACATGGCGGGGGCAGCCGCCGTCATGGGCACCCTCAAAGCCGTTGCCGAGCTGAAACTGCCCGTCAATGTCATCGGCCTTGTTCCCGCGGCCGAAAACCTCCCCGACGGCTGCGCCTGCAGGCCGGGAGATATTCTGCGATCCCTCTCAGGCCGGACCATCGAGATCATAAGCACCGATGCCGAGGGACGGCTCGTCCTTGCCGACGCTCTGACCTACGCGAAGCGGTTCAAACCGGCGGCTATCATCGACATCGCGACCCTGACCGGCGCCTGTGTCATCGCCCTGGGGGACAACCTGGCGGGACTGTTCAGCAACGACAAGCCCCTGAGAGACAGGCTCATGAAGGCATCGGAGCGAACGGGTGAAGCCCTCTGGGAACTTCCCCTCTGGGAAGAGTACGACGATCTGATCAAGAGCGATACGGCGGACATGAAAAACACGGGTACCCGGGCGGGAGGCGCCATCACGGCAGCCCTGTTTTTAAAAAAATTCATTGAAACGACACCCTGGGCCCATCTCGACATCGCCGGACCCGCCTTTGCCGCCAAAGAGCGGGGCTACATTCCCAAAGGAGCTTCCGGGGCGGGCGTCCGCCTGCTGGTTCAGATGCTTTGCGACTGGACATGACGGTCTGATGGCTCCGATTCTTGAAATAGAGGGACTCAAAACCCGGTTTCAAACCCGTCAAGGCACCGTCAAGGCCCTGGACGGCGTAAACCTGTCCCTTGATCGGGGAGAAACCCTGGGCGTCGTGGGAGAGTCGGGAAGCGGCAAGACGGTTCTCGCCCTCTCCATCATGCGCCTCGTGCCACAGCCGCAGGGAACAATCGTCGCCGGGCGGATTCTTTTCAAGGGGAAAAACCTGCTGGATCTTTCCGAGAAGGACATGCGCAATCTCCGGGGCAAGGACCTGTCGATGATTTTCCAGGAGCCCATGAACTCTCTCAATCCCGTCATACGGATCGGCGAGCAGATCGCCGAGTCCGTCCATCTTCACCGGAACATCTCCCGATCGGAAGCCATGGATCACGCCCTGGAGATGCTGAAACTGGTGGGCATGCCCTCACCTGAAGCCCGCCTCAAAAATTATCCCCACCAGATGAGCGGGGGCATGCGGCAACGGGTGATGATCGCCATGGCCCTGTCCTGCAACCCGTCACTCATGCTTGCCGACGAACCCACAACCGCGCTCGATGTGACCATTCAGGCCCAGATACTCGATCTGATCGACCGCCTGAAGTCGGAGTCAGGGTCCTCGGTGATCCTGATCACCCATGACCTGGGCGTCATTGCCGAGGCGGCCCGGAACGCCGCCGTGATGTACGCCGGGAAAATAGTCGAATACGCCCCGGTGGAAGAATTGTTCAGCAATCCTCTCCACCCCTACACGTCGGGACTGATGGAATCGATGCCCCGGACAGAGATCCTGTCGAAACGGCGGGGACCACTGAAGGCCATTCCCGGAACGGTTCCCAATCTCGTGGACCTGCCCCCCGGGTGCAGTTTCCAGGACCGGTGTTCCTTCACCATGAGCATCTGCCGGGAGCAAGAACCACAGCCGTTCCTGAAAGGGCCCGGGCATCAGGTCCGGTGCTGGAAATACAATTAAGCCGAAATAACCATGAAGCATCACTTGAATAACAATACCGCATCTTTAAAGAACAACAGCGTGTTTTCCATGGACCCGACAGCGGCTGAGGTGCTGGTGGACATGGTGAACATCAAGAAATACTTTCCCATCAGCGGCGGCTTCCTGTCACGCCGGCAGGGAACCGTCAAGGCCCTGGACGGTGTAACGCTTCAGATCATGCGGGGTGAAACCCTGGGCCTCGTCGGTGAAAGCGGCTGCGGCAAGACAACCCTGGGGCGGATTCTGGCGCGTCTTGAAACACCCACGAGCGGTGTCATGCGTTTCGACGGACAGGACATTATGAACCTGTCCGGAAGCGGCCTTAAAGGTTTCAGAAAACGGGTCCAACTGATATTCCAGGATCCCTACTCATCCCTCAACCCACGCATGAGTGCCGGCGCTACCGTGGGGGAAGCCCTTGGAATTCATGGGATCGTCGCGGGGAACGAACGAAAGCGACGCGTTGCGGAACTCATGAAAACGGTGGGTCTCACGGAAGAACAGATGGGCCGTTACCCCCACGAGTTCAGCGGCGGCCAGCGACAGAGGATCGGCATTGCCCGGGCGATCTCGGTCAATCCCGACCTCATTATCGCCGATGAACCCGTTTCGGCCCTGGACGTATCCATCCAGGCCCAGATACTCAACCTCCTCACGGGTCTTCAGGATGAGTTCGACCTGACCTACCTCTTCATCAGCCATGACCTGGGCGTTGTAGGACACGTGAGCGACAGGATAGCCGTCATGTACCTGGGCAAGATCGTCGAGACGGCCCGGAGAGACCAACTGTTCCAGGACCCCCGCCATCCCTATACGAAGGCGCTCCTTGCCGCGGTCCCCATACCCGATCCCCGACGCGTGCAACAGCGCCGACCGCTGGGTGGAGACATCCCCAGCCCCATGAACCCGCCGCCGGGATGCGCCTTCCATCCCCGCTGTCCGGTTGCCCTCGACATCTGCTCCCGGATCATTCCGGAACTGACGGAACGCGTTCAGGGGCACCGGGTCGCCTGTCACAGGGAATCGTGACACTCCGGGAAATCTCAAAAAACACTTGACGGGGGACTCACAAAAGAATATGAAGTGAGACCAATTTCAAGAACGAACCACAAGCGCCCGTAGCTCAGCTGGATAGAGTGGCAGACTTCGAATCTGTTGGTCGTAGGTTCGAATCCTACCGGGCGTACCAGACACGAAACCGTGACACGTTTTAACATACAGGGCTGCTAGCTCAGCAGGTAGAGCAACTGACTCTTAATCAGTAGGTTCGGGGTTCGAGCCCCCGGCAGCCCACCATAAAACCAAGGCCTTACGTCACTGCTGGATGTAAGGCCTTTTTCATTATCCGGTTCATGTAAGCACTGTGTAAGCAATTCGCTACAAAAGAGGTGGCAACGGCCCCTTCCTCAAAACCACAGCCAATCCTGCCTCCAGGCATAGAATCCCGGAACAAACCCCGCTCCTTCAGGGGCATAGGTCAGACTGCCCACGATAAGGGGCCATCATTGCCCCGAAACGGCCGCAGGGATGCCTTTCCAGACACTATCTCCTTCGGGGTGGGGGGTAGGTATGCCTTGGAGAATTGAGGGCTTGGAAAGGGCTCTATATGGCGGTTTTGAGGCAAGGTGTCGGTGATTGCCATCCCATGGCCAAACATTCCCGATATATTCTCATGCCAGTAACATCTCTGGGGCAGCTCAACTTTTTGCTATGGACCGCGCCGGGATGACTCGCATAGCACTGCGATCAATCGGCAGCTTCAGCTGCCTTTCACCATTTTCAAAATTAAAGTAGCTGGAGGCATCATCAATTGTATCATATGCCCAAACCATTGCAGAGGACAGCCGAATCAACTTCAGCAAAAAGACCAGAGATCCTTCCTCGTCGATCCATTTGCGATTCATTTTTCCGTACAAATCCGCCAGTTCATCCAGCTTGGATATTCGCCAGTTCGTATAGCCACTCCCTTGATATTTGTCACAATATATCGTTGCATCATAACAATCGATGTCGCTGCCATTATCATTGGCTGCCCACATCAGGGTTGCTTTTACGTCCAGAACCGTACCGTCATCAAAAGCAAGAAATAAATCATCACCACTCATTGCCATATTCGTCACGGCTAACAACTTTTCTCCCATAGCCGCGACCCACTCCTCGCCCGTAGCCGTGATTAACGTGATTAACTTATCTCCAATAGCCTCTTCAACTCGGGCCTTTAACTCTTCCCACTCTTTCTCATTGATTCTGGCTTCCTCCTGTACCCTCTGAATCTGTATCCGTTTTGCCTCCTCATGCCTCAGATCATCAACACGAAGGCCTATGTATCTCACCTTTGCTTTCTCTTCATCGCCTTCACTCTCGAAATACGCCCTAGCCCAGGTTCCCTTCTTCGTCTGACCCGTCTCCAGTTCAGTACAGGCTATTTCATAGAATTCGTTTTTCTTTTTCTTGTCCATTGGCCGATCCTCCCTGACAGAAAGAATGGTCGTTTCCGGTTTCTTGCTTGCCTGTTCTTTCGGTCTTGATGGCATCGGTTCATCCCCGCGTATGCGGGGAACATTGCCACGGTTTCACATAGACCTCCAGAGTAATCGGTTCATCCCCGCGTATGCGGGGAACATCGAGCGACGAGGTGTCGGGCTCGCTCAGGGCGCGGTTCATCCCCGCGTATGCGGGGAACATAGTCGAGATGAATATCGCCCAGCCCTGGTTTTCGGTTCATCCCCGCGTATGCGGGGAACATGCGATCACCAGGCCGAGGAAGGTTGCCAGCATCGGTTCATCCCCGCGTATGCGGGGAACATCTTTCTTCCCATGCGACCCGGCGCTCTTGCCCCGGTTCATCCCCGCGTATGCGGGGAACATCCCCGGTGCGCCAACTGCGAAGGCAAGGCCACGCGGTTCATCCCCGCGTATGCGGGGAACATTGCGGTCGCGGCGCCATGCTGCCGACAGTGGACGGTTCATCCCCGCGTATGCGGGGAACATATCTATCAACCCATGTATGCCGGCGTCCGGGCCGGTTCATCCCCGCGTATGCGGGGAACATGCCCCCAATAGATATATCGACGACAAAGGGATCGGTTCATCCCCGCGTATGCGGGGAACATGATACGTCCACCGGGCGTGTGGTCGATAGCGCCGGTTCATCCCCGCGTATGCGGGGAACATTAAATGCTGCCTGTGCGATAGCAGATCATTGTCGGTTCATCCCCGCGTATGCGGGGAACATGCTCAAAATGGCCCGCCGCACAAGCCGCTTGCCGGTTCATCCCCGCGTATGCGGGGAACATTCGGCAATGACCGGACTACTGGGATTGCTGGCCGGTTCATCCCCGCGTATGCGGGGAACATGGAATCCTCGGTGTCAGTTTGGTAAGTCCCGGCGGTTCATCCCCGCGTATGCGGGGAACATGAACTGGCAGGGAAATATCGGTTTTCCGTGGACGGTTCATCCCCGCGTATGCGGGGAACATATTTATCCCTTCCCTTTGAGCAGCATTTTCATCGGTTCATCCCCGCGTATGCGGGGAACATTGTTCAATCGATGAACAGACTACGGCGACCACCGGTTCATCCCCGCGTATGCGGGGAACATGTTCGTCGAGTGTCTTTTCAGTGGCGGGGAGTTGGTTCATCCCCGCGTATGCGGGGAACATTCGAACTGGACGGAAAATCGGAGCGGGTAGCGCGGTTCATCCCCGCGTATGCGGGGAACATAAGGCTCGGGTCGTGTTCAACCAGCATCCGGTCGGTTCATCCCCGCGTATGCGGGGAACATAACAGCGGCAATTGTGCGGACCCCTTTCGGACCGGTTCATCCCCGCGTATGCGGGGAACATATAATAGATCGCACCCGAGCAATCATAGCCGCCGGTTCATCCCCGCGTATGCGGGGAACATGCCCGGTCATGCAGATACGGGTTCTGCTATCACGGTTCATCCCCGCGTATGCGGGGAACATGCCCGGTCATGCAGATACGGGTTCTGCTATCACGGTTCATCCCCGCGTATGCGGGGAACATCGCAGAAAAGCCCGGGCGTATTTTTCGACGGCCGGTTCATCCCCGCGTATGCGGGGAACATACAAGCAATGCTTCCATGCCAGTTTCCTCGTGCGGTTCATCCCCGCGTATGCGGGGAACATCTGAGCAACGTCATATCGACGCCCCATATCGACGGTTCATCCCCGCGTATGCGGGGAACATGCACTGCGCACCGGGGACAAGGGTTAATGTGCCGGTTCATCCCCGCGTATGCGGGGAACATGTGTTTGTGCAAGTTGCGGGGCAAAGGAAAAGCGGTTCATCCCCGCGTATGCGGGGAACATGCGCCGATCAGGACATGCGGGACACCATTGGACGGTTCATCCCCGCGTATGCGGGGAACATAAAAACGATCTCAACAATCTTTTGACGGCGTGCGGTTCATCCCCGCGTATGCGGGGAACATAGGGGCTTCACCTATACCCTGGAAGGCCGGACCGGTTCATCCCCGCGTATGCGGGGAACATCCGAGCAGTTCGTTGAGGCGAAAGCCCACCTCCGGTTCATCCCCGCGTATGCGGGGAACATTCAACGGTATGCCTGCCCATATACGCCCACCACGGTTCATCCCCGCGTATGCGGGGAACATGCCCCCGGCCCTCACCCATCCCGCCAATGGTGCGGTTCATCCCCGCGTATGCGGGGAACATCATTCACAGAGCGGATCAACGCTGAGCTTCCACGGTTCATCCCCGCGTATGCGGGGAACATCGGCCGATCTGGCCGAGTATATATCCGCGGAACGGTTCATCCCCGCGTATGCGGGGAACATGGCATTCAATAAAAAAGCCCCCGCAATGGGGGCGGTTCATCCCCGCGTATGCGGGGAACATCAGTGCCGGGTGGCGGGTGACTATGAGATTAACGGTTCATCCCCGCGTATGCGGGGAACATCAATCCTGATCGGGCCGATATAGAACATGCCGCGGTTCATCCCCGCGTATGCGGGGAACATTTCACATGCTCATAGGATGGCTGTTTCTTCACCGGTTCATCCCCGCGTATGCGGGGAACATTCGGCGCACTGCGCGCCGGGGACAAGGGTGATCGGTTCATCCCCGCGTATGCGGGGAACATTACCATGCCGTCGGGCAACTGGTTGTATATTTCGGTTCATCCCCGCGTATGCGGGGAACATGCCGGATTCCATCCATACTTTACACTGGTTTACGGTTCATCCCCGCGTATGCGGGGAACATATCGAATCGGCGGCGCAGGGTCCGCCGGGAAGCGGTTCATCCCCGCGTATGCGGGGAACATAGCGAGGTAGGCTGCATGTTCCTTCGGGTGCTCGGTTCATCCCCGCGTATGCGGGGAACATACCACGTCCGCCACCGTTACCCTGCCTCTGGCCGGTTCATCCCCGCGTATGCGGGGAACATATCCCGCGGCAAAGGAAATTGACTGGCGCGACTGGTTCATCCCCGCGTATGCGGGGAACATAACGCTTCCGCTATCTCCTTCTGCTCGGCCATCGGTTCATCCCCGCGTATGCGGGGAACATCACTGCAACCTCACCATAGCACATCCCACCGCCGGTTCATCCCCGCGTATGCGGGGAACATAGACGAGCCATGAGCAAAGCGTCCATGAAAGACGGTTCATCCCCGCGTATGCGGGGAACATCCCATCAGCAGCCAACCTTACAAGAATTCCCCTGGTTCATCCCCGCGTATGCGGGGAACATGATCCGTCGGCGGACTCCCTGATCGTTGTTTTCGGTTCATCCCCGCGTATGCGGGGAACATGGTGTTTTTTTACGCCGCGAGTGCCAGCACCGCGGTTCATCCCCGCGTATGCGGGGAACATCGTCGGCGCAGGCATTAGCGGCTACCCCTGGCCGGTTCATCCCCGCGTATGCGGGGAACATCTTGACATCGTTAGGCACGTCTGTTGGTTTGTCGGTTCATCCCCGCGTATGCGGGGAACATTGTGTGCTGTTCAGGATGTGCTCGCTGAGGGCCGGTTCATCCCCGCGTATGCGGGGAACATCCAAGGTACATGGGCCAGCGGACAGCTAGAGACGGTTCATCCCCGCGTATGCGGGGAACATTGTGTCTGTGCAGTGACCGGAGCCTTCGTTGGCGGTTCATCCCCGCGTATGCGGGGAACATGCAATCCCGGACCCCGCATCGAGGACGGCATTCGGTTCATCCCCGCGTATGCGGGGAACATACTTCCTCTATCTACATGATTTCCTATTCGATTTTCAAAGAGCGAAAATCTACCAAAAAATGACGGCTTTTTTCATGCTCAAGATTCGTCATCGTCCTCCGGTAAAAAGGAGACTAACTTTACCCCGTCCATCTCAACGGGTATTCGCCGGTTCATCCCTAATGTACGGAAATCATATCCCGATTCCGTGTTCGTGGTCCATGCCATGACCGCATTACCCTCACCAATCCCGACCTCTATCTGTTCCCATATCATTTCCCGGACGCGCCGGGATACTTTCCCGATGTACACGCCGGCACGCACTTCCAGTAGCCAGATCGCCAACCTTCCGCGCAACCGAGGGGGCGCGTTTTCAACCACGGTGACCACCATCGCCAATACACTCCTTGTTCGGGATTGCCATTTCTACGGCCTCTTCATGCGCCTTGGGCCGTTCCATTTCTCCCGCCATGAGCACCTCTTCGATTGTTGGAATGATTCTCCTCAGAATCTTCGATTGGCGGAAAGCATCTCTACAGGAAATCCGGACTTCACGTTCAGGATTTTGAGGTTTTCTTTTGGCTATGCGGAAAGCTACAGGAACAACAGTGTCGAACTTGAAAATGTCGGCAATGTCGTAAACAAATGATTGGGGTTTTCCTGTATGCAGAAACCCTACTGCCGGGGCATATCCCGCTGCCAGAATCGCAGCTTCACAAATACCGTATAAGCAGGCTGTTGCGGAACTCAAACAGCGATTTGGAATGTCCCCGCCCTCCCAGGTGCTGTAGTCGTAATTGCGGCCCTTCCAGGGAACACCATATTGCCGAGCCAGCAACTCATACATTTTTCTGACTCGTACACCCTCAATTCCACGCAGTTGTTGAATACTACGTCGTTCCGGCGGTTCTTCATGAAACCGCATGGCGTACATCTTCCGTACAACTTTCAGCCGCGCGGAATCGTCCAATGCCAGCTTCGCCTGATACAACAGCCTGTCCGCACGGGCGCCACCGGGCTGACCCGATGCATAGAGGCGAACACCTCCATCACCTACCCAGATCAGAAGGCATCCTACGCGGGACGCCAGTGTAACCGCTGCATGGGAAACACGGCTGCCCGGCTCAAGCATCAGGCAGGCAACACCCCCAACAGGAATGTGCGTTCGAACACCGTTTTTATCGACAACGACGAAAGCGCCATCAAGTACATCCAAGTTGCCCTTTTCTAGAAAGAGCACTGAAATGCGGTCTTTCATCGGGATCGGCTTCAGCATGGGCAGAACTAGTTCGGTCATGTACGTTTACCCTTAATTGTTTTCTTGTTATAAACTTACAGTGATCGTATTCATCTCTGGCAAAATCATCGGCTTCTTGCTTGCTAAATTTTCCGGTGGCCGGCAGTATGCGTCGCCCGATAAATATCAGAAATTCATCCGGCTTTCGCTCCCAGCCTTTCATGAATACCTGTTTGCGCTATGGATTTTGTGCATATGAATACTAATGATTGAATTGTTGGCTGAAACAGATCGGCCATTATATGTTGCCTCAGCCAGACCGTCTCATTCTCGGGAAGGACATCAGGCTTCACCTGCCCGCCTTCAGCCTGATAAAAGAGGATTTCATCTTTTACCGGAATGTCGTCTGCCATTAAATACTCTCCATTGCCTTAAGCATCCGGCAGGCGAAATTCGTATGCCGAATCGTACTCCGTCCCTACACCCGGCGCACTAACATGAGACCGCATCCGAATCCCTTGGCTGGACCGAGCCCTCTAAAGAGGCATCGATCAATAAAAACGGCAGGGTCAGTAACAGTGAGCATACCGTTGAAATCCACCGTGCTTAAACTTATGGGGGTGCTTCCTTTTCTTTTGAAGAATTTGTGTTGTCTATAGCCATCTGCCCTTATATCATTAGGTGTTATGTTGAATCCATGGGAGGCTGCACGTTCTTCCAACCATTGAAAACCTTTATTATGAACAATATCAGAAATATTGAAAATTTTGTCTTCCTTTTTCAGTTTCAATTTCTCCTCCATAATCACATCATGACGTTTTTGTTGCCCGTCGTCTTTACGCTTGGCACGGATCGGATTAGCACGCACCGTAAACCCAAGAAGCTGACCAGCCCGAAGTTTCGGCTTGTATTCCTTGGTTTGGATTTGCCATATCTTTTCCTCACCTGCGGGTTTACGTTCCGAAACAGTGTAAAGTATCAGCGTGCCATTACGCACTTCGTAACGGTAAATGAAGTCGCGCTTTCGATCTTCATGGTCGGCAAACAGTTGCCAAACAAGTTGATGAGCCTGATATCCCGTATAACTGGCAAGCGCATTAACATCACGAGGAGAAAGGCCTTTTTGCAGCGTAATCATGCTGAAATACATTACGATTCCTCCTTTTTAAAAACGCCATAGTTTTCAAGACGGTCACTAAACTGCCAGCGCTTTCTGGAACGTGGCTCGTCTCTTCGGGTAATGACGTGTTGAAGTGCAATGCCACTTGCGATATCGGTTTCCCAATAAACATTTGTAGTTGTTTTCGAATTGATATTTGACAATTCAGCTATTGGTGGCACGGTCATCAGTGCATCACGCAGTGTCTCGGCCTTGACGATCATAGGATGAAGCGGCATAGCCAATGGACATGATTTGCGGCCAAGATAGAGCGTAAAGACGGGTTTTTGCAATGCAGTTGCTATTTGTTCGACAGAATAAGGGGCGTTTTCGGCCACGGTGATGGCGACGGTATAAACTGCGTCGCATCGATAATCACGACTGGACAGAATCGTGTTAAGTGCTCCCTTCTTTGCAAGTTCGGATCGTCGTGTATCATGTGACACGCCTTTTTTGGCTGAAGGAACCTGGGTTGTGTGATAGTCGCGCATAAGCACACCCATGGCGTCAATCCTAACAGCGAATGAGCAGGTTCCTGCCAATGAATTCTGCCGTTCTTCCTCGTCGCGCCGGATACCAAGCGCCGCCGCTAACAGACCGATAATCGCCGATTTGCTCGGATGGGCGTAGCTTGGGCGGTATTCCCCAACGGCTATATCCCCCCAGGAAGCCAGCGGCCCATACAACTGAAACAGAAGGTAGTCTTTCATAATCTTACTCCGTCACGAAAGTAATAATCTCTTCCAGGCTGCCCTCACCGGTTTCTGCGTTCATGGTTTTTATGGCTTCGGCACATTTACCGTAAACCGCATCCATGTTTTCCCGCTTCCTTTCAAGAGCTTCAATGGCTTTGCTTAAAATATCTTCACCCTTGATCGTTTTTAGAAAAGCCACAGAAAGCGAGCGGGGTTGTTGTTCGCCCTTCTCTGCAAGGATATATGAGGCATAGGCACGGGAGGCAAAACTATTCTGCTTACCGTTTGGTGATACTTTTGCGGCGGCTTCAACCAGCGCCCCCATCGCCTTATCGGCAAGCACCTTGCCCCCGATGTTTTCCTGCAACAAATCACGGTTGATGCAGATATAAAGGTAGAAAACGCCTGCGCCGAATTCTGTTTCGCCAATGTGCGCCGCGCCCATGTCCTCGTCCCCTTTATTCAGATCGTCCACAGCGGTAAAGTAATCATCTTCAACAGCAACATCGTGTACTGTTATGGCATGGGCAACCTGCACGGCAGCTTCAGTATTGAAAGCAGGTGAACTGGCCAGCATTCTTCCAAACATGGCAATATCTGCAGCGGTGTGACTTTCTTTGAGCAATTTCAGATCATCAGAGGACGGGGCGGTCTTGGTTGTGGCCAGTTTGTCTACAAGCACATCTATTCCTTTTTTCTCCTCCGGACTGAAGTGAGCAAGCTGTTCGATTTCCAGTTCTTCCAGCGGCTTAGCCGCGTTAGTCTTCTTCGCTTTGCCAAAAACCTCGGCAATCTGTTTAGCCCATTCTTTGGCATTATTCTCTGCAACACCTTTTGATTTCAACGCTTCATATATCTCTAGGCCCATTGTTTTGGTGCGGATACCGATATGACCTTTCATCGATTCAGCAAAAATAGATGATGTCCTCCATGCCCGTTTCAAGCTTTGGGAAGATACTCTCAAGCGGTTTTTGCCGCCCATAATGGCTGTTTTGGGTCGGCCCAGATCATCGCGGTTCAGGTTTGAAGGGGGATATGATGTCAGCAGATGCAGTTGAATGAAGTTACTCATGTTCGCTTCTCCTTTTTAGGTGATTTATTGTTCAGACGGCGACTTTGAATAGTATTCAAAAGCCCATTGTTTCCGTGTTTTGTCGTTCCAAAAATAAACGCTGTTAGCAAGGCTCTGCAAATTGACTGCACCGCCCAGTAGTGTCACAACGCGCCCCATGGCGCTAAACAGGCCCTCGGCCTCTTTCACCTTAAGTAAACGTCGAAAACGCAAACCGCTTACCCTTGCAGAACCGTCCGCCTTGCCTGTCGCCATTTGTTCAGCCAGCGTGCTTTCAGTTACGTCCATTTTTACGCGCGCCGCCAGTCCTGCCACCAGAGCGAGCGCATTGTCGTTGACTGCGCCATGTTTTCCAACAGCAATGCGCAAGCGGTGATAAGAAGGGGTGAGCACCACTTCTGTCAAAGTAGCACAACGGCGTAGTTCGGCCCGGTCACCCCTACTTGCATCTAACGCTTGCCACCATAAAGAAAGCGCCTGGGTCTCGGCTGAATCTGCGTTGAATCTCAGGTATGTTGTTGCCATGCCTCCTCCTTAATTTATTGTTTTCATAGTGCAAGTTGTTCTTGTTTTGTCAGTCTCTTGTCTTTCTTTGTTTCGGTTTTTTGTCGGGTGTCGTCTTTTCGACTGGAATGCCGAGAAGCTCCTTGATCTTCTTGCCCCTGTTGTATTGTTCTAATTCTTTGCGAGCTATGACAACCCGTTTAGGGTCTGCATCTTCGATAGGCCCTTCCCATGCGTAATCATCAAATATTTTTAATGAACGAATACAAAGGATAGAAAACCATTGTCTGCTTATTTCCTTTATGTCGTTTCCTGTATTCAGTGCAGATATTAAATCATTTAACGCCAAATAAAACTCGGCTTCTGTTCCCTGCCAAAAGCTATTGTCAACAAATGTTGTGTCTCCTTTGGCGTCACTTGGCCGCCGAAACCACGCTTTTTTAAGAGCACTCCGCGTATTGCTGGCAATCTCTGTGGCTGCCTTCACCATGCCCGCTGCTCTTTCCTCATAATCAGGACGGACGGTATTATCCACACAAAACAAGGGCATAGTTGATTCGTACCAGCAACGTGCTTTCATGTTATCCATATCATAACCAAACGCCCATAAACGGAACTGCCATCCACTTCTCCAGCGTTCGTAATACTCATGGACAATGCGTGCGGGCATCTTTTTCTCGTTGTCGTCATGAATGACAAAGCCAAGCCAATGTCTATAAGTCAATCCGCTGGGTTGCGCATGAACGGGCAAAATGCTTTTTTCACCTTTCTTTGTTTGTTCATAGTATGGGGATAGAGGATGAAGCCACCCATTGCAACTTGCACCCCCCGGTATTTCCTTATAGGTATGAATTATGGTGTTGGAATAGCTTCCACAAATGTCGCAGGCGCTTTCTGATAGCGATCCTAAATTTAACCTGATGCGTCGAGGCATGGCCCAAAACATAATTACCGGATTCGCATCTTCAGGCGTTGTATCTTCTCCGTAAATGACACCACCTTTTCTTCTTTTTCCGTTTCTTGTTTTAGCCAGCCATGGGAATTTATATTTATCTTCAAGAAGATTCGGATTTCCAGACGTACCATTAAATATTCCTTTTTCTAGCACATTCAAATATATAAGTTGCCATAAGGTATTGTGATGGTTATCGCCAACAACGAGAGTTGTCAAAGGCCCCCCGCCACGCAAAGATGTCATATAGCCCTGACCGCCAGCTGGTGCGTTGGTTTGAAATGCAAAGAGAGCTGTGGCGCAACAGCTTGGGCAAAGACCAGATACTGTATGACGCTTTATGAAGTGATCCGTATTATTTACCAGAGCATTTTGACCAGGTGTCTCTATAAATAAACCATCAACATCACTATCGTCGGCAGCAATACTCTCGTAATCCTGCATAAATCTAGGCCCATCTCCACCAAACTCAAAGGCATGATGCACCGATGAGAAGGCTGCTTTCAATTCCTCCGGAGATGGGGGCTCAATAAGTCTCTTGTGCCATTCTGCACGATTTTGCGGCGCTGCAACCGTCTGGACAAGACCAATCAGAAATTGAATCAACGCACCATTAAAGTCCGGCCGTGGTGCGTCAAGCGACATGACAGGATTTTCTTTGAACTGACCTGAAACTTCGTAGGGTGCTATTTTGGTTTTTGTCCCATCTTGTCTTCTTACAGGTATCCATGGCTCATCAATCAGATTAAACTGCATTTATTCCTCCTTCGTTAATAAGCTTCGCTCCGGCCAACCGACTGTATTCCAGCAACACGGTCTCATTTTTCTTGTTCAGCGCCTTGCCGCGCCAGTGACCGTCAACGTTTTGCTGAAGGACAACAAGAATCGTCCACTTGCCCTTGTCCGGCAGCACGTCTTTCAAACTGGCTACTTTCTCACCCAATACGCCATCATGTATAACTTCTTCATTAACCAAACTGCTGCGGATATTAACTTGACTCATATCCCACGGGAATCTTTTATGCGGATACCACGGTGTTAGCTTTGCACCATCCCAGCAGGCCAGTCGCACGGCAGTTTCCATAGCACCCAGACGCGTGGGCGTCTTCATGTCTTCCCGCCACTGGGTCACAGTAGCTTCGTAACCCTCATCCAGTTTAAGCATATTAATATGCGCAAGCGTTTTATCCGCTTGCCATTTTGCCTCCGCCTGCTGATCACGGTGCTGGAGCGATTCAGGTATCGTTTCTGCGCTTTCGGAAAAGGCGGCTTCAATCAACATTCTGGCATCGTCAGGCATCGTGAGATGTTTTTTCTCTGACAGGAGCTTTGCGGACAGCCAAAGACAGCCATGACTAGGATAAACAAACGCCGCCTTGGGGAAAAAAGATTTGAACCAGTCACTGTCTGCGTTTTCTTCCGGCCAAGGTCCATATATTATCATGCAGGGTGATTCGCGCCGATCAGGGCCTTCCTGTATGGGGTTGCCTTTCTCGTCGCGGGCATGGCGGTGCAATCTCCCACCCCTTTGAATCAGCAAATCCATAGGTGCAAGATCAGTAATCAGCAGATCAAAATCCAGATCAAGCGACTGTTCGACGACCTGTGTTGCAACCAGAACCTTACCTCTGCGCATCGACTCTGTGCTTGTTTTCCCAAATGCTCTTAAAGCTTCATTCTCTATATCGAGACGATCTCCTAAGGTAAAACGTGCATGAAACAGCATCACGCTATTTTTATGCACTTTCCTTTTTAGTCTTTCATACCCGTCTAATGCATCATATACCGTGTTCCTGATCCAGCAGACGCAATGTCCTTTTTCTATTGCTTCAACAATCCGATTTATGATTTCGACTTCTTCGTCAATGAGTAAAACCTTTACACTACATCGGCGTTGTGGCATTGATTCGATGGGTGTTTCACAAAGGCCCGTTTCTTTTGTGTAGGAAGTGATCATCGGATAGGCTCTAATTTTTTGTTCTAGCCGTTGATGATCGTCACAACCATTAGCAAAAGCGTTAATGAAGCCACGCCGCGTGTGTGCTGGCAGTGTTGCCGAAAGCAGAATTGCGCTTCCTCCAAGAGCCGCATGAAAGGTCAACAGGTTTTGCAACAATTTGTTCATGTATGGATCATAGGCATGGACCTCATCAATGATAAGAATATGATTGACCAAACCGAACAGTCTTAAAGATTGAAAACGGGCAGGTAGGATTGCCAGCAATGCTTGATCGAGCGTCCCGACGCCCACGTCAGCTAATTGGGCCTTCTTTCGGTTGTCGGCAAGCCATGATGAGCATTGCGCAGTGGCAGTTTCTTCGTCTTCGGTATAGTTATTCTGGCCGCCAATTGTTGACATGAAGGTATCGGAAAGATGACGGGCGCTGTGGGCAAGTACCAGTGAAGGACGAGTCTCTGCCTTAAACAGCCGCCGATAGACGTTGGTGAGCCTTCCATACATTGCATTTGATGTGGCCATTGTCGGGAGTGCCACAAATAGTCCGTTGCCTTGTCCTGCGGCCATCAAACGTCCCGCCAGAAGCAGAGCAGCCTCTGTTTTCCCGGATCCGGTTATATCTTCAAGGATAAACAAATGCGGCGAATTTCCAGTCGGGCACTGATCGACAAAAGCCTGCAATGGCGTGGGGACTGGAATGGATGGGAACAGTCCAGAAAAGACGGGCTGGTCTACTAACGGGCTGCCGGTACTGATGCCGGATGCTCGAATAGCAAACTCAGACTGCGGCAAAGCGATGGTCTCCCAATATTCTTGCAAACTGACCTGCGTAGCAGTGTATCGAAACCACTCACTATTTGATCCGATCCAGTCGCACAGCACAGTAAAACCGGCGACTAACCAAGAGGCTTTTTTCAGAATCCCTTCAAGATCATATGGCGAGGGAAGGGCAAATGTGTCAGGCAGAGCATTGCCTATTGAATCAATGTCTTTAATAAAACTTGCGGCTGCTGCAGAATCTGCTTCCCCAAAAAAACGGTGATAATTCAGAGGCATGCCATTTAAACCCCTCAGTTGCGGGGGCACTCCGTGATGTCCGGTAAATGATTTGGCAATTGACATGATGACATCTTGCCATTCTTCCAGCGATCTTTCTGGATCTTCATGCAACAAAGGATTTCCGTTCTCTACGAATGATTTAAGAAAGAGATAACCTAAGCTGTCATGTCGGACGGTATATTCCTTATTGCTCGTAATGCCCTGTAACTGCTTTAATATATCAGGACGCAAATTCTGGAACGTTTCTGAAAACTTGCCAATGTCATGAAGTGCAAGACCCATTATTAGCCAATGAATACAGATCTTTTCCTCAAGACCGGTGATTGTGGCAATTTTCTGCCGCAACGCAGGACTGTTTAATAAAAGAGAATGCCCAACCGCCGCCACATCCAAGCAATGATAAGGCAGGAGATGATAGCTCCCTGTCTCAGTGTCCACTTTTCCCCAATACTGGTAATAAGAAGGTGTTGTTTCTGTCATGTTTTCTCCATCGCCATCCAGACAGCGGCCACCATGCGGGCGTCGGCGAGCGCCCGGTGTCTTTGTGTTGTCCGCGGTATTGGTCCCACAAGATGGCGGTATATTGTTTCCAGTTTATGGTTCGCCAAGTTAGGGAAGCGCCTGCGGCTTGTTTCCAGCGTACAGATGAATGTGTTGTTCAGTGTCATACCTAATCGGGCAAATTCTTGTCGCAGAAAGGAAATGTCGAATTTGGCGTTGTGTGCCACCAGCACTCGGCCATCAATAAGTTTTCGCAATGTCGGAAATACGTCTTCCGGTCCTGGTTGCTCAATCAGGATCTCATTGGTAATCCTGTGAACACGGGTGGCCGTTTTGCTTATGGGATGCGCCGTTTTGACGAGGCTCTGATATTCCTGCACACTACTTCGATCCTGTATCAAAACAACCCCGACCTCAATGATGCGGTGGCCCCTCCGTGGATCAAGGCCGGTTGTCTCTACGTCAATACAGGCTGCATCGATCATGCTCGCGATTCCTTCGTCTGATCATTGCACTGTGCATGTTTGTTATTTCAAAATCTTGTCGGTAGATTGGTTCGTTACTGTACTGCCAGCCTGTACAATTCTGCACGATGGCGCTGATTTCGGTTTTGTCCGTATCGCTCTCCTGTCGTAGTAGGGGTCGGTGGAATTCTCTTTTTAGATTTTCGGATGCCTGTGTAGGAATCCCAGCGTACCGGAAGCCACCGCTATATTCAACGTCATTTGCATTTCCTTTACTCTTTCATCCCCTCATCTCTACTTTCAGCGCCAGTCGCCTTCACGGGTTGGGCCCGGGGATGTGGGGCGATGACCCGGACAGTGCCGCGGCTTCTGCCAGCGCCTTCTCCTTGCGATGCAGCTCCCGCTCGAGCTGGCGGATGCGCTTGCGATCAGCCTTCTGCTCGCTTTTTAGATGTCGGTTCGACTCACGGTCCCAGTCGTTGGCCGTCTCGCAGGCACGCCGCCACTACGCCAACTGCTCCGGATACAGCCCCTTCCGGCGACAGTACTCGGCCAACTCGGCCTCGTTCATGCCGGCACTCTCAACAACGGCATTGAACTTGTCACGCGAGCTCCAGCCCTCGGGAGCGCTATCCGAGTCGGGAAGCAACAACCCTCGCTCACGCGCCTGCCGCCGCCAGATGTACAGGGTGGCCTTGCTGATGCCTTCCTCTCTGGCCAGCGCGACGATCGACCGGTTGTGCGGTGGCATCATTTTCTTCAGAACAGCTTCTTTACGCTCTTTCGAATATTGCATGATCCGATCCTCCTCCGCCCCCAAGGAAAATCCATTATACAAAGATCTAGATCATGCGACAACTATCCTGACACAGGGGGTAATGTATCATATCTTGTGTCACTGGCGGGAGAGGGGACGGGGCTTCTGGGAGCACTTCCCTTTTGTACCCTTAGACGACGAAGCCCCGCATCGGAGATGCGGGGCTTTATTCGTTAAGCAACCGGTTTAAAGAGGGTTGCATTTGTTGCTGGCTCCCCAGCGCGGACTCGAACCACGGACCCGATGGTTAACAGCCATCTGCTCTACCGACTGAGCTACTGGGGAATGTTCACTGATGCAAAGAGCGTTGTTTCTTCAATCATTAAGAAGGCTCTCCGGACAGGAGAAGCCTTCTACCAGAGTCTTTTTATTTTTTCAACCCTTTTCGCCTGTTACCGACAGCTCGTGCAGGTAGTGAGTTCGGTGAAGGGAACGCCTGTCTTTTTTGATATCCACGCGAGCTGTTCTTCCGGCGCGAAGTAGCGTCCGCATTCGGCACAGGGAACCATTTTGAATACCTTGTTCCAGATGATTCTCCGGTCGCCGTCTTCTTCCATCTTCACGTAGCCCGTCGGGCAGACGACGACACAGGAGCCGCAGCCGATGCAGGCCCTGGGGTCGAAGATGATGGCCGGTTCATCTATGGCGCGGTTGAGGCCGCGGTCTTCGAAGGTAAGCGCCGACACTCCAACGATTTCCCGGCAGGCGCGGACACAGAGCCCGCAGAGTATACAGTCGTGGTCGGTTCCCTCTTCTCGGGGCACTTCCACGCCCAGAGATGCCGCCATGGCCCGAACCGCCTCGGTACCGGGATATTTCCGGTACAGAAGGGATGCCGCCAGTTTGCGGTTCTCCGCGATTGCCTCCGATCCGGTTCGTATTTCCATGCCTTCGTTCACCGGCGTGGTGCAGGATGCCGCAAGCTGCCATTTGCCGTTGGTTTTCACTTCAACCGTGCAGAGCCGGCAGGCACCGAAGGGACTGAGGTTTTCGTTATGGCACAGGGTCGGAATCGGTATGTTCAGCTCCCGTGCCTGCTGCAGTACCGTTGTACCTTCCGCCGCCTTGACCGTGCGCCCGTCTATGTGTATGGTAACCATTCTTTTCCCCTTCTTTTCATAAAATCATGGTTCGTGTACGTTCGTGCTATGCCCGGCTCCAGACAACGACCCGGTAGCATCTCAGGCAGCGTTTCGCTTCGGCCATGGCCTGGACGGCACTGTAGCCTCCTTCGACTTCCTCGAAACCGCCGACGCGTTCTTCCGCGTCCAGGTGGACCACCGGTCCGGCGGGCTCCGGGGCGACGAACCCCGTTGTCCGCCGTTTCTTGAAATCCACGCCGTCAAAGGACAGCTCGTCCCGGGGGGCCGGCTCTCCCTGCAGCCACGCGTCGATGCTCGCGGCCACGCGGTTACCGGCGTCCAGGGCTTCGATCAGCGTTGCCGGACCGAGAACACAGTCGCCGCCGGCGAAAACGCCGGGTATCGACGTTTCAAAGGTGACCGGATCCGCCTCGATCGTTCCCCATTTCGTCAGGTCGAGTTTTTTCGAACCGCCCACCACCGGAATGACCGGGCTCTGACCGATGGCGGATATGACCATGTCGGCCTTGACCCGGTATTCTGATCCCTTTACGGGCACGGGCCGCCGCCGTCCGCTTTCGTCGGGGTCGCCCAGCTTCATTTTCCTGCATTCCAGGGCCTTGAAAACACCCTTCTCCGCGATGATCGCGACGGGGGCCGCCAGATAGGTTATTTTCACGCCCTCCTCGAGGGCTCCCTCGACCTCTTCCACGCCGGCGGGCATTTCCTTGCGTGTCCGCCGGTAGATGATTTCCACGTTGCTAAAGCCGAGACGCCTGCAGCTTCGGGCACAGTCGAGAGCAACGTTTCCCCCGCCGATAATGACGACTTTTTTGCGGGGCTCAACAGTTTTTCCGAGATTCAGTTCCCGCAGGAATTCGACACCGTCCACGAGTCCTTCACATTTCTCGTCTTCGCCCTCGACGCCCATGGCATTGCCTTTGTGGGCGCCCACGGCGACAAACACGGCCTTGAATCCCTTCTTCCGGAACTCTTTCATATCCAGTTTTTCGATTTTTGTGTTGAGGTAGATCTTGACTCCCGTTCTCTTTATGAGATCGACCTCGTGGCTTACCACGCCGGAGGGAACCCGGTATTCGGGTATGCCGGCGGTGCCCATGCCGCCCGCCCGGGGGAGCGCTTCAAAGATGGTGACGCCGTAGCCCCGGCGTCGAAGATGATAGGCCGCGGCGAGGCCGGCGGGTCCCGCACCGATAACGGCGACGTTCTCTTCTTTTTCCCGGTCGGGGACTTTCAGTGAGGTGGCACCGCTTTCCGGTTTCTGGTCCGAGGCGGCCCGCTTGAGAAGCCTGATGGCAAGCGGTTCATCCAGGTCACAGCGTACGCAGGCCGCTTCGCAGGGGTGGGTGCAGGCCCTTCCGATTGTTCCGGGCATGATGCACCGCTCGCGGATGAGGTCCAGGGACTCGGCGAAACGGCCGTTTCTGATCAGTTCTATATATCCCGGGATGTCCAGTCCTGCGGGACATGCTTCTATGCAGGGAGCCGTTACCGACACACCGTAGGCTCCGCCGTTGAGCTTCCGGTCTCCCTTTGCAAGCGCCTGAAAATCCGCCTTGAAATACTTGAGGGCATCGGTGAAGGGCGTGAAGACCGTCCGGCCGAAGGCACACTTGCTGGTTGCCGCAGCCTGTCGGGCGATATGTTCCATTTCGGAGAGAACGGTTTTGTCGGCCGTTCCCGCCGCAAGGTCATCCATCATGTCCAGAAGCGTGTCTATCCCCAGCATACATACGGAGCACTCGCCGCAGGAAATTTTCCTGGCTTCCTTCAGATAGGCCATTGAAAGCGCGGGTACGTCAGCCGCCGCGTCTCCCAGGACCAGGCCGTTCCAGCCCATGATCGCCGATGCCGGAGCGCCCGAACTCAGGCGGGGAAACAGGGGCTCCACCGCTTTCGCCTTTGACGAAGGACCCTTCCGGTTGTCTATTATTTTTCCGTCCCAACTACTGAATGCTATTTTCTTCATGCCTGAATCACCTTATGAGTTGTCTTCGTCATTAATCAGCGAGTTCTTTCCAGGAATGAAGCCCTTCGACCTTGTCGATCAGCTTTCGGTACTCGAGATTGACACGTTCCTGGATAGTCTGGATCCTGTCCGGTGTAAGATGCCGGAACCGTCCCTGCTTCTTGATGTATAACTCGACGGGCTTGAGAGGCTCCGGCCGGTATGTCATGCGATATTTGCCGTCCTCCACCTCGTAGAGGGGGAATACTCCCGTCTCAACGATGAGCCGTCCCATTTTGATGCACTCCGATGTAGGCGTTCTCCATCCCGTGGGACAGACGGTCAGGCAGTGAATGAAACTGGGACCCTTCACCGCCCGTGCTTTTTTAACTTTATTCATAAAATCAACGGGATAACTATGGCAGGCTGTGGCAACGTACGACACGTCGTGGGCAACCATGATTTCGGCGATGTTTTTCTTCCACTGGCTCTTGCCGATGCTGACGGGCCCGGCCGGGTCCGTCGTGGTGGACGCGCCGAAGGGCGTCGCGCCGGATCTCTGAATACCCGTGTTCATGTAGGCCTCGTTGTCAAGGCAGACGTAGAGAACGTCGTGGCCCCGCTCCATGGTGCCTGAGAGGGCCTGGAATCCGATATCGAAGGTCCCGCCGTCACCGCCGATGCAGACGGTCTTTACGTCCCGGTCGGCGATCTTTCCCTTGCGCCGGAGAATTTTCAGGGCCGACTCGACGCCGGCTCCCACCGATGCCGCGTTTGGAAAGGCGACATGGATCCAGGGAAGCTGCCAGGCGTTGGTGGGATACATGGAGGATACGACTTCCATGCATCCCGTGGCGTTGACGATAATCGTGTCCTTGCCCAGGGCCTTGCACATGAGCCGTATGGCCAGCGCTTCACCACATCCCTGGCAGGCGCGGTGTCCCTGACTGAAATACTCTTTTCTATCCGTAAGCTTCGGGGCGTACAGATCAAAGTTTTCGACTATATTCATGATCCCCTCACACCGTATATTTCGTAGTCTTTACTGGGTTTCGCCGTCAGGGCCTTCCGGGCCTTCCCGACGATCTCCACGAAGTCGGCAACGGCCATGTCTCTGCCGCCGAGTCCGATAATCCGGTTCATCACGAAGGGCCTGTCCGGCTGATCGTACAGGGCCGACCGGATCTCCGCGAAAACCGGACCTCCCGGACCACCGTAGGACACGGCCCGGTCGAGCACCACGAGTACCTTGCATCCCTTGACGGCCTTTCTCAACTCCTCGAAAGGAAAGGGCCGCCAGAGACGCAGGTTGAGAAGACCCACGGAAACACCCTTGTTCCTCAATTCGTTCACGGCCACTTCTGCCGTTTCTGCCATGGAGCCCATGGCAAGAAGCAGGATATCCGCGCCCCTGGCCTTGTGTCCCTCAACGGGTTCGTAGGAGCGGCCGAAGGTCTGCTTCCACTCTTTCCAGACCTCGAGAATGACCTTCTTTGAGTTCTTCAGCAACACGTCCTTGACCATGGCCGCTTCGTTGTAGATGTCCGGCAAGCCGAGGTTCCCCATGGACACGTACTTGTCGGGATGAAGCGTCGCGATGGGTTTGAAAGGGGGAAGAAAGGCGTCCACTTCTTCCTGGTCGGGCATGTCCATGGGTTCCACCACATGGGTGAGCTGGAACCCGTCCAGATTGAGGTTCACCGGGAGCATGACATCTTTGTGTTCGGCGATCTTGAAGGATTGTATGGCCATGTCGATCACTTCCTGGCCGTTGTTGGCGAAAAAGGATATCCACCCGGCATCGCGCTGGTACATGATATCGCTCAGATCGTTCCAGATGTTGAGCGGTCCCGAAAGGGCGCGGTTTCCGATGATCATCACTACGGGAAGCCGCATGGCCGGAACGATGGGTACAATTTCCGACATATAGGCAAGACCTTGGGAACTGGTGGCCGTAAAGGTCCTGGCACCTGCACCCGAGGCGCCGCAACAGGCACTCAGGGCCGAGTGCTCCGACTCGACACAGATGAATTCCGAGTCAAGCCTCCCGGCGGCGACAATGTCGGAAAGATGCTCCGGTATGTGCGTGTTGGGCGTGATGGGATAGGCCGCGATGACTTCGGGACGGCAGAGCGCGACGGCCTCGGCGGCGGCTATGGCTATTTCCATTCCAATTCGTTTCGACATGGGCTACACCTCCTCCTCGACCATTGTGATTGCCCGGGGCCAGCATTCATGGGCACAGATTCCGCAGCCCTTGCAGTAGTCGAGATCAGCCTCGAAGTATCCGTCCGCCTTCTGGTAAACGCATCCCTCGGGACAGTAGATGTAGCAGACGCCGCACCGTATGCACTTACTCTCGTCAAAGATCGGCCGATCCGCCCGCCATGCTCCGGTGTGATACTGCCGGGCGTTGCCCGGCTCGAAGACCATCATGCCGGGAGTGATATCCTGCCAGTCTTCCGGCCACTTTTTTTTCTCTTTCATGGGATTCCACCTTCAGTTGATCGTTTAGGCTGCTTTCGATATCTTCAATTCTTTGTATGCCCTCGCCATGGCTTTCACGTTTCGCGGAGCCAGCCGCCCGAAGCGTTCCTTCAGAGGTTCTTCAGCCGACTCCATTTTCACAAGGTTCGTGGCACGCATGAGGGCACCCAGCATGGTCGTGTTGGTAATCGGAACGCCCAGCTCTTCCCGGGCAATGTGGCCGGCATCTACCGTGGCGATGGTGCCCTTGAAGCCCGTCCGTTTTCTGATTCCATCGGGGCTGTCGGCCGTATTGACAATAAGGATTCCATCTTCTTTGAGTCCGTCGATAACGTTGACCGTTCCCATAAGACTGGGGTCGAGTACCACCACTACGTCAGGCTGATAAATACCGGACCGCACCTTGATTCGTTTCGTGTCCACCCGATTGAAGGCCGCCACGGGAGCTCCCCGGCGTTCAGGGCCGAAGCTTGGAAATCCCTGGGCGAATTTGCCCTCCTCTATAGCGGCCAACGCGAACATCTCAACGGATGTCACCGCTCCCTGGCCGCCCCGTCCGTGCCACCGTATTTCAACCATACAGCACATCTCCCTGCGTTTTATTAAAGAAAGCCCTATAAATAATATCCGCGGTGGTGTCAACAAAACTTTTCCCGGTAAATACGTCGGCCGGGCCGCCATACAGCCCTGAAGGCCCGTATTCAGGCGGTTTCAGCGGGATGCCCGCTCGTAAAGGTCGCCGCCGTGGCAGTCGTTAATAACCAGGAGCGGGAAATCGACGACGGTGAGTTCTATGATGGCTTCGGGGCCGAGGTCTTCATAGGCGATCGTTCTCACGGAGCGTACGGTTCGTGCCAGCAGGGCCGCCGTACCGCCGGGGGCCCCGAAATAGACGGCTCCATACCGTACGATGGCGTCACGGACCTCGGGAGACCGCTTTCCCTTCCCGATCATGACTCGAAGACCTCTTTCGATGAAAAAGGGCGTGTACCGGTCCATGCGTCCGCTTGTGGTGGGGCCGATGGAGCCGATGATCCGTCCGGGCGGCGTCGGTGCCGGCGCCGCGTAAAAAACAACCGCTTCTTCAAGATTGACGGGGAGTTCACGGCCCTCTCCCAATGCCTCGCAGAGCCTCCGGTGGGCCACATCCCGGGCGGTGACCATGGATCCTGTGTACAGAACCCGGTCCCCGATCCTGAGGCTTCGACGCACCTTCTCGGTGAAGGGGGTATCGGCGACGATGACTTTGCTCACAAGATTATGTCCCGGTGCCGTGACGCGTGGCACTGCAGGTTTACCGTCACGGGGAGGCTCGATATGTGACAGGGCGACATCTCCACATGAACCGCCAGGGCGGTCACGGTGCCGCCGTAGCCCTGGGGCCCGATTCCAAGGTTGTTGATACCGTCGAGAATGTCCCGTTCCAGCAGACGAAGCCGCTCCTCCCCCCCGCCGTCGGGATCGAGCGGCCGCATCAAGGCTTTTTTCGCCAGGATGGCCGACTTTTCCAGGGATCCCCCGATTCCCACGCCGACGGTAACGGGCGGGCAGGCATTGGGGCCCGCCTGACGGACTGTCTCAATAACCAGTTGTTTTATACCTTCCAGCCCCGCCGAAGGAACAAGCATGCGGGCGACGCTCATGTTTTCACTGCCTCCGCCTTTGGGCATGGCGGTGATGCGTATCCGGTCGCCCGGAACGATTTCGGTGTGTATTACGGCGGGGGTGTTGTCACCCGTGTTCTGCCTCGTCAGAGGATCGCACAGGGACTTTCTCAGGTATCCCTCAGTATAGGCCCGTCGTACGCCCTCCTGGAGCGCTTCGTTGAAATCCCCTCCTCCGACATGGATGTCCTGGCCCACCTCGGCGAATATGACGGCAAGCCCCGTGTCCTGACAAAGGGGCAGGGATTCTTCCCGGGCCACGGTAATGTTTTCTATTATGGTCACCAGGGCGGAGCGCGCGAGCCGCGAGTCCTCACGCAGAAGCGCCTGTTTCAGGGCATCGAGCACATCGTCGCCGAGATCGCTGTTTGCCCGTATGAAAAGATCACGGACGGCTTCGGTGATCTCCGCGGCCTGTATGGTCCTGACAGTCCCCATCGGCCTTCCTATACTCCCCGCCTGAATTCTATGGCCTTGGCCATGGTCATCCGGTCGACGTACTTGAGGCTTCCTCCCAGGGGAACGCCGAGGGCGATCCTGGTGACCATTACCGGCGTGTCTTCCAGGAGCCGCTTGATGAGAAGGGCCGTTGTTTCTCCCTGGACACTGGGGTTGGTGGCCACGAACACTTCCCGAACGACGCCGTCGGTGGTGACGCGTCTGACCAGGTCGTCCAGACGAAGCTGCTCGGGACCGATCCCCTCGGCGGGAGAGAGAACTCCATGAAGGACGTGGTAGGTCCCTGAAAACCCGCCGCTGTCTTCTATGACCACCAGGGTGTCCGTGTCTTCGACGACGCAGATCACTCCCCGGTCCCGGGATTCATCGTTACACACATCGCAGAGTTCCCGCTCCGCCAGATTGAAACAAATGGAGCAGATCCTGATTTTCTTCTTCACTTCCAGGATACTGTCGGCCAGGCGCTCCATATCGTCTGTCGACGCCTGCAGCACATAGGCCGCCAGCCGCGCCGCAGTTTTTTCCCCTATTCCCGGAAACCGGCTCAATTCCTCTATGAGAACCCTGATCGGCAGGGGGTATCCCGCCATAGTGCACCTTCTTTCTCGCGCCGTGCCTTACCGTGGAAACGGCGTTTCGCTCAGGTCAACCCGGGGATGTTCATTCCACCCGTGATCCTGGCCATCTCCTCCTGGGTCATCTCCTGGGCCTTGCGGATGCCTTCATTGACGGCCGCCACGACGAGGTCCTGGAGCATCTCCACATCCTCGGGATCAACCACGCTCCGTTCTATTGCAAGCGCCACAAGTTCATATTTTCCATTCACCACGGCAGTCACCATGCCTCCGCCGGCGGAAGCCTCCACGGTCTTTTCACCCAGCTCTTCCTGCAGCTGCAACATTTTCGCCTGCATCTGCTGAGCCTGTTTCATCAATTTTCCGAAATTCTGCGCCACCTGTCTGCCTCCTTGTCATGAACTTCCGTCGACTATCTTTACATCCCGTATCTCGGCGCCCTCGAAGACATCCATGACCTTCTGAACCATAGGATGCCGCAGGGCCTCGCTTTTCAACTGATCCACGGATCTCTTCGTTTTCCGGGTTCCCGCGGACCCGTTTTCACTTCCCCCTTTGTCCGTCTCCTCTACGCGGATGATCATCGGGCGACCGGCGCACTGTGTGGCCAGGCGGTTCATGAGCTGTTCCGATTCAGGTTCCCGCAGGTGGTCAAGAAAGAGGAAGCCCGGGGGAAAGCCGACTCTGAGGATGTCGCCCTCCGTAGCCAGATGTTCGCCGGCGGACAGCTTGGAGTACACGATGGGATTTTCCTGTCTCAGCCGTTCCTTGAAGGAAACCCACAGATCGTCTCCCGGCTCGAACCGTGGCGGCTGATACGTTTCGTCCGGAAGGTATCCCTCCCGGGGCGCCGGTGGTGCCTCGGCGATGTCTCCCTCCCGATCCTCCATGGCTCGCACCGATTTCGCCGCCTTCCGATCATCCCCCGCTTTCACCGTGTCCCGGCTCCCGCCCGATACGATACGTGCTTCAAGGCCCTCCAGGCGATCGATCATGTCATCAACGGGAATGACCGGCTCCAGAATAGCCATTTTTACCAGGAGATACTCGAAGACGATCCGGGGATTCGACGATCTCCGCGTGTCTTCGTCACCGGCCAGGAGTATGTCCAGGAGCCGTTCAAGCGTTTTTTCGGATGCCATGCCGGCCTGGTTTCTCAGTTCTTCCCGCTCCTCTCCGGTGAAGTCGGCGAGCAGTTCGGTGTCCTTCGAAAGGTGGGCCGTGAGGATTCCCATCATGTGCCGGGTGAAGGCTTCGTAGAACTGTCGGATATCTTCACCCGCGTAGTATAATTCATCAATTATTTCAAGACATTGTCCCGCATTTTTTTCCAGCACGGCCCGGGACAGTCGGGCCGCGTACCGCCGTCCCGTTATGCCCAGGATGCTTTCGATGTCGGAGTCGTCAATGGTCTTTCCGGCGTAGGATATGACCTGGTCAAAGAGGCTCTGGGCATCCCTGAGGCTCCCCTCGCCTCCCCGGGCGATCCAGGCGAGGCCGCGGTCACTGATGGCGACTCCTTCCCCGGTGGCTATGGAGGAGAGGTTTTTCTGGATCATCCCCGTGGATATCCTTCTGAAGTCGAAGTGTTGACACCGGGAGAGTATGGTGGCGGGGACTCTGAAGAGCTCTGTAGTGGCGAACATGAACATGACATGGGCAGGCGGCTCTTCCAGGGTTTTCAGGAGCGCGTTGAAGGCCTCTTTGGTGAGCATGTGGACTTCGTCGATGATGTAGATTTTGCGCGGGGAGGAAACGGGCGCGAACCTGATGTTTTCCTTGAGTTCACGAATCTCGTCGATACCCCGGTTCGAGGCGCCGTCGATCTCGCGGACATCGATGGAAATGCCGTCCCGTATTTCCAGGCAGCTCGTACAGAGGCAGCATGGTTCCTCTGTGGTCCGGTCGCGGCAATTGACGGCCTTTGCCATGATGCGGGCCACCGTGGTTTTCCCCGTTCCCCGGGGCCCGCTGAACAGGTAGGCATGGGCCGTTCTGTCCATGCGTATGGCGTTGCGCAAGGTCTTGACCACGTGATCCTGGCCCACAACCTCGCTGAAGGTCTGAGGTCTGCATGAACGGGCCAGAACGACATATTCCATTAAAACACTCCCCCGAACGACAGGACGCGTCACGCCCCATCGAAATACTGATAGCCGGGCCACCCCGAAGCAAACGCCGGGACCGCTGCCGCTGCTTCCTTCCGGACCTGACGGGGTTCACAGTTCGTCGTTCCCCGGGACCCGGCTATCATGTACCGACTGAATACAATGGCGGAGAGAGGGGGATTCGAACCCCCGGTACACCTTTGTGGGCGTACACACGATTTCCAGTCGTGCTCCTTCAGCCTCTCGGACATCCCTCCGTGAACACTTCAGCGTGAAGGCCATCATCAAATGGCGGAGAGAGGGGGATTCGAACCCCCGTGAGGGCTTTTGGCCCCCAAGTCGATTTCGAGTCGACCCCGTTACGACCACTTCGGTATCTCTCCGCGGGAACATCCAAACGTCGTTTCATACCCTCTTTTGACGGAAAAATCTACTCATAATTTCCCGGCACTCCTCCTCGAGAACGCCGCCGGTCACACGGGGCACGTGATTTACTTTCCCGTCATCGAAGACGGTGTAGAGCGAACGGACGGCCCCTCCCTTCGGGTCGCGGGCACCGTAGACGATTCGTGAAACCCGTGCCTGGACAATCGCTCCCGCGCACATGACACAGGGTTCGATGGTGACATAGAGCGTCGTCCCCGGCAGGCGGTAATTGCCTTCCCGGGCGGCCGCGAGCCGCAGGGCGCTGATCTCGGCATGGGCCGTGGGATCCCGGCTCGAGAGGGGACTGTTGTGTGCCCGGGAGAGGATGACACCGTCGCGAACGACGACGGCTCCCACGGGAACCTCACCCATGGCGGCGGCCTTGCGGCACTCTTCGAGAGCGACCGTCATAAAACGTTCATCTTCCGTCATGGACAACTCCTGCACTGGTTGTAATACTGCTTTCCGGCTTTATCGCCGGGGTTCAGCCGTCGAAAAACAGCTCTTGCCTCCAGGCGGTCCCTTCGCTATGATGCATCACGGAGTTGCGGAATCATGCCATCATACACCATGTTCATTCCCGCCGTCATGTTGTCTGTCGCGGGCCACGGTCTTCTTTTGGGATTCATCGCGCTCAATCCCCTGAACACCGAGGGCTGCCGGGACAGGACGGCGGATCCTGTCGTGGTCCACCTGGCCGATGCGCCCGACATTCTTCGGGCGGAACATATCGCGGTGCGTGAGGATACCACGGAGGCAGGATTCGTGTCGACACAATCCCTTCGCCCGGACGCCGGAGAACGGGGCTTTTGCGAAGACACGATAATCCTCGGCAGAAATGAAACCCCCTATGACGACTACCTGACGCGGCTTCGGCAACGGATAGACCGTGAATGGCGCTATCCCCCTGAAGCGGGCTTTCATGAAGGCGTCGGAACGGTGGTGATCCGGTTCTCCATTTCCGGGCGGGGCGACTGCACGGACGCCCTCGTACTCAAGCCCTCGGGAAACCGTCATCTGGATGGGGAGTCTCTCCGGGCCGTCCTGTCGGCTGCCCCCTTTGAAGACCTGCCGAAGGAGTACAACCTGAACCGCCTCAACGTGATCGCGGAATTCAACTACGGCGTCAACGATGAATCCATCCCATGAACAATGAATCCAGGATAGTCGTCCATACCGGGGCGGCCCACTTTCTTACCCACTTTTATGAAATCGTTTTCCCCTCCCTGGCGATTCCCCTGATGCTGTCGCTGGAGATGAGCCTGGCCGATGTCCTGAAGCTTGGATTCCCCATGTACCTGCTTTTCGGAATAACGTCCCTTCCGGCGGGCCTTCTCGCAGACCGCCTGGGCAACCGCAGAAGCCTGGTCGTTTTCTTCGCAGGCCTCGGTATAGCTTCGATAACCATGGCATGCTCCACCACTCCCCGCTCCATGGGTTTCTCCCTGGCGCTTATCGGCCTTTTTGCCGGCATCTATCACCCCGCGGGGATGGGACTCCTGTCGGGATGCGTCAAAAAGCGGGGCATGGCCCTGGGAATCAACGGCATAGCGGGAAACCTTGGGTTTGTAACCGCCCCTTTCGTGGCAGGACTGATGAACTGGGCCGCCGGATGGCAGTCGGTGTACCTCGTAGCGGGGATCGTTTCTCTGCTCTGGGGTGTCATGCTTGTCCTGACACCCATCGATGAGCGGCCGGTCCACCAGGATTCACCGGCCGGCACGGGAAAAAACGCGAATGATAACCTCAAATATTTCGTCGTCCTCTGTGCCATCTTCACCCTCGCCGGGCTGGCCTACCGGGCAAACACGCTGGTTCTCCCGGCCTACATCGAGCTGAAGGCCGATTTTCTCTGGAACGCGCTGCAATCCATCGATCTTCCCCACATCACGGGGGCATCCACAATGGCGGCAACCTTTCTGGCATCGATCATATTCGGCATCGGTATGTTCGGTCAGCTTGCAGGGGGCAGACTGGCGGACCGCCACGATTTGCGGCTGCTTTACTTTCTCTTCCACCTGATCAGCCTGCCCTTTGTTCTCCTCATGGGCATTCTTGACCAGCAGTTCCTCATAGTGGCGGCCGGCCTTTACATTTTCTTTTCCCTGGGAATGCAGCCCATAGAAAACAGTCTGGTGGCCGTCTTCAGCCCGGCACGGTGGAGAAGCACCGCCTACGGCATCAAGTTCATTCTCTACTTTGGCGTAGGATCTCTGGCCGTGTATGCCGTGGGATGGATCGAAAGGGTCCGAAGTCTTAGTGTGGTTTATTTCACCATGGGGGGAATCATCGCCCTCTTCCTTCTCATGATCCTGTATCTCATGGTGGTTTCACGGAAGGCGCAGGCACGGAACGTACCTTCACCGGACCCGTAATCGTGTAATTTCAAGGGCGAGGACCGGATCATCGGTAATGAGGGCCTCCACACCCATGTCGAGCAGCCGGTGCATGTCGCGGGGGTCATTGACGGTCCACACGTGCACCGACAGGCTCTTCGCGCGTGCGGCCCTGATAAGGCGAGGCGTCACGACGGGTATTCCCCGCCACCGTTCAGGTACCTGAAGAGCGACATAGCCGGGCCGGACCAGGCCCGAAAGAGACAGCTTCTGAAGAAGCCGGAAACGGACCACTTCGCCATACCCGGCGGATGTGGCTATTTCGGGATAACGGGCACGGAAGAATCGAAGGAGCGCCGTGTGGAAGGAGGCCACGATGGTTCTGTCCATCCTGCCGTATCGCCGCACCAACTCTCCTACGGCAACGGCGCTGTCCTCGCCCGGTTCCTTGACCTCGATCACCATGCGGGCCCCCGGAAAGGCCTTGAAAACATCTTCGAGACCGGGAATGGAAATACCCGCACCCCGGAATGGCCTGTTTCCCGGTTCGGAGGGGCCGGACCACGTGCAGGCCGCGTCCAGACGCCGGAGCTGCCGGGAGGTGAATGCCCGCACCGACCCGCTTCCGTTGGTGGTCCGGTCGACAATCGCGTCGTGCGTAACCACGGGCACGCCGTCGGCTGCGAGACGCACGTCCATTTCCAGCATGTGGACGCCCGCTTCGAGGGCCCGTTCAAAGGCGTAGATCGTGTTTTCGGGCCACCACCGGCTACCGCCTCGGTGGGCCGCGACCCAGGCCCGATCAGCGGGAAGGCCTTTCAAAAAAGGGTGGACGCATGGAGTATCTTCAGGACACCCTGCCCTCTTCCGTTCATCCACGGCCGTTTCCGCCCTGCGGCTTGTTCCATTCCGCCGGATCGAGTCCATAGTAGTCCTTCAACTGGTCATACAGCTCGGGAATGCCGTCGGCCATGCGCCGGGAATCCTGGAAGAAAGTCTCCGTGGCCACGGCGAAGAATTCAGCAGGATCCAGTCCTCCGTAGTCGTTCAGGGGGCTGTCGCTTCCTCCCCCTTCCTCCCGTAGTCTCGAAAATTCCCGCCTGGAAATCGTCTGCCACCTTTCATACTGGCGCCGGTTTCGCAGGATGGGCGTTCCGTCGGCCCATCCGCTTTCCTGGTCGAGCTGGTGGGCGAATTCGTGAATAACAACGTTATAGGGGCCTTTCGTACTCTTCGATTCCCGTTTCGCGTCCTTCCAGGCGATCACCACCATTCCTTCCTGCCACGATTCTCCGGACTGGACGCCCGTGGTTTCCATGTAGAGCTCGCCGTCGAGAGGGATCCATTCGGGCGCCATGTAAACTTCAGGGTAAACCAGGATCGACGACAGCCGGGGATACAAAGCACTGCGGGTCGGCCGGTTCATGACAAGCAGGCAGGCCTGTGCCGCGACGGTGAGCCGTATTTCATCGGTCAGGGTGAGACCGCCGCATCCTTCAAAGCGCTTTTCATCGAGAAAGAGAAGGATTCTCTTTCTGAGTTCAATCTTGCAAGGGTCCGGCAGGCGGCGATAGAGCGCTACGCTTCGTTCGAGAATGGTTTCCCACTCGTCGGGGAATGGTTTCGACAGGGCCCTTTCCCGGCGCCGTCGCGCATACTGTGACCTGCCGGCGGCAATGATGCCCCAGAGAACTGCCGCGCCGATCAGGGCCATCCAGAACGTCATGTCACAAACCCGCGGTGAGCCTCCTGGTGATGGATGCTACGTGGGCTCCCTGGAAGCGGGCCGCCGCCAGTTCGTTCCCGCTCGGCATCCTGGCGTTCGTCGGGCCCGCTATGGTGCTCGCGCCGTAGGGGGACCCGCCTGCCACTTCTTCGACGGTCGTCTGCCCCTTGTAGCTGTAAGGCAGACCGACCACGATCATGCCGTAGTGAAGCAGGTTCGTGTGGAAACTGAGGATCGTCGATTCCTGGCCGCCGTGCTGGGTTCCCGAAGAGACAAAAACACTTCCCACTTTTCCCACCAGGGCGTCCTTCGCCCAGAGGCCGCCCGTGGAATCCAGAAACTGGCGCATCTGGCCGCACATGTTGCCGAATCTGGTGGGCGTTCCGAATATGATCGCCTCGGAGGACACCAAATCCTCGAGTGTTGCCCGGGGAACCGGGGCCATCTGTTCCTGGGCCTTCAGGGCTCCCAATTTTTCAATGATTCCAGGTTGAAGAGTTTCCGGAACGCGTCGAATGCTCACCTCCGCCCCCTCGACGCTTCGAACCCCTTCCGCCACCGCCTGTGCCATGGCATGGACATGTCCATAAAGAGAATAGTAAATGATGGAGACCTTCATGATTTTTCCCTCCGCTTTATTTGAGAGATACTACCCGCCGGCTTCGGCGCTTCGCGCGTGGTGCTCCGACCCGACACGCGGCGTTCCTACTTGACCAGCCTGGTGAGAGCCCGGATTCCGTCACCCTCGGCCACTCTGAGCAACTCGTAGAGAGCCATTTCCGCGCTTGTTGACTTGACTCCCTCGGCGTTCATGCGACGGAGGCCCGTTTCCCGGTTCGCCGCTGTCCGTGAGGACACGCAGTCTTCGAGGACCAGTGTCTCGTATCCTCGCTCCAGCAGGCCCAGGGCTGTCTGGTGCACGCAGATGTGCGTCTCGGCTCCCCCGACAAGAATCCGGCGGCGTCCCGCCGACTCAAGCGCCTCAACGAATGTCCGCTCGCCGCAGCCGCTGAAGCTTTTTTTCCCGATGGGTCTTGTATCCCCCAGAAGTTCCGCCAGAGGAGCAACGATGGGGCCCAGATTGACCTGCTCCAGAGCCAGGATGGGGACGTTGAACAATTGTGCGCCTCGAATCATGATCTGAAGGTTGTGGATGACCCGCTCGCTGTCCAGGACAGCAGGCATCAGGCGTTCCTGTGCGTCTATAATAACCAGTAGCGTTGTTGAAGGATCGAGCATTGTATAAATCCCCCGTAACAGTGAGTCCCCGGGCAAGCAATCCTGCCGTTGAACGGCTTCCCGGGGAATTGAGTATTATGGGCAGAAGGGCAATCACACACGCCCGGGCCGGAAGCGGCTGCAATCGGCACTCATCGTCAGATCATCATCGGTCGCGCCATCGATCCCGCAACGGTTCCGTCCTCCAGAACGATTTCCCAGTCCTGGGTCAGGGCGAAACAGTCCATCGACACCCCGTCGCGCTCAACACGCGAACGACATTCCTCTACCATCCGGTCAAGTGCTTCGTCGGTCCTGTCCTGATTATGATGAAACAAACCCAGTGATGCAACCCGTGCCCCAAGGGCCAGGTTCAGGGCGTCGGTGAACACCGAATGCCCCCACCGGCGGGCCTGTTCATACTCGCCCGCCTTGAACTCCGCGTCATGAATAAGGAGATCGGCCCCGGCGCAAATGGACCGGTATTCCTCGAAATCGAGTCCGCCGGGGTGGCGGTAGGTCAACTCATTGTCCGTGAGAAACACAAAGGCGACCTCCCCTTCACTGAACAGAAATCCCGTCCCCTGGTTGGGATGGCTCAACGGTATCGGGGTGACCGTTACTGAATCGATGGTAAAGCTGTCCCGGTGAAGGTCATCATACTGCAGGCGGCCCTTGATGATTCCGTAGTCCACGGGAAACAGGGGATCCCTCATCAGCGACGCGAGTACCTTTTCGATGGAATGATTCGGGAGCGGACTGCCGTGGAAGATGATGCGCCTGTTCCTGTCGTAAAGAGGTTTGAAAAAAGGGAACCCCATGATGTGATCCCAGTGCACATGGGTGAGGAGCATATGAAAGGTATCGTGATTTTCATCGAACAGCTGGTTGCCCAGGCGCCGTATGCCCGTTCCGGCATCGATGATGATAACTTCATCGTTTTTTGTCCGTACTTCCAGGCAGGTCGTGTCACCCCCGTATTTCAGGTACTCTCTTCCCGATACAGCCACGGATCCCCTGGCACCCCAGCACCGAATAATCATAGACCGTCCCCCTCCCGGCATACAGATCATTATGACCGAAGGATGATGAAGTCGAAAAAAACAATGTTTTCTTCTACCATAAACTTTTTCCCCTGTCTCTACAGAAATGTGTCGAACGATGCCATGGTTGCCGACTTGTCCCGGAACACGCCGGTGTCTGACAGACGGGGCCGATCACCGCTGATTTGGGCCCGGTATCGGTCAGGAACGGCGTGTCTCTCCGGGAGAAACCCCGACAAAACAGCCTTCGGGGCAGGCTCCTCCCCGGCAGTTCTCCGCACAGGGTTCCACGTGGATTGAGACATTGGTGCCGGGAAACTCGTTCCGTATAGCCGACGTCACTTCCTCGGCCAGGCTGTGGGATTGATCGACGGTCATTCCCGAATCGACTTTCATGCGGAATTCCACGAACCGGACCCGGCCCGCCCGGCGGGTGCGCAGGTGATTATAGCCGAGGACTTTTGGCTGTCCCGAAGCTATGATTGAGCGGATAAGCGCTTCTTCATCGTCGGGAAGGCGCGCGTCGACCAGGTCGCGAAAGGCCTTCACCAGTACGCGCCACCCCGTCACACCGATAAGCACCGCCACGCAGAGTGCCGCCAGCGGGTCAAGCCAGTATACGTCGAGACCCGGAAACGCCCAGCGGGCAACCATGATCAGCAGAAGGCCCGCCAGAACACCCAGCGAGGTATAGACATCAGTCCGCAGGTGCCAGGCGTTTCCCTGGAGCGCCACCGATTCCGCGGCGTAGCCTATTGCAAAAAGCCTCCTGGACACCAGGAGGTTCACTGCCGCTGAAACAGCCATAACGGCCGCACCCAACCCGATCAAGGAGACGGGTTCCGGGTTGATCAGCCTGTGTATCGATTCATACACGATCCATGCCGCGGCCAGGAGAATGAGCAGTGCTTCGATGGAACCGGATATGTTTTCAATTTTTTCGTGCCCGAAGGGGTGACTCCGGTCGGGGGGAACTGCCGATGCCTTGACGGAAATCAGGGCTATGAACGAGGCCAGCAGGTCGATGCCCGAGTGGATCGCTTCGGAAATGACGGCCATTGAGCCGGTGAAAACGCCCACCGTCAGTTTCAGCGCCACCAGGCCGGTGTTGGACGCGACAGACAGCCGGGCAGCCGATGCCTTGTCTTGCTGTGTGTAGACCATGGCACTCATGTCGGCTTCAAAAAGGGATCGATGACTCCGGAGACGTCTCCCGAGCGCGGGAACGTTCGTTCAGCCGGAGGGCCGGCTTCCCGTCGGATCCTGCGAATCAGAGTGCCTCGATGGTGGATGGCGGCTTTCTCGTGATGTTGTAGGTCACACTGACGACGCCGGGTATCGTGGAGGTTATCTCCTCGGCAATCTCTTCGAGGATTTCGTAGGGAAGTCTGGTGGGCGAGGCGGTTTTGGCGTCCTCGCTTTCCCAGCAGCGCAGTTCGATCTGGCAGCCGTAATCGCGTTTTCCGTTCCGGACTCCCGTCACACGGTCTTCATGGAGAACGGCAAGATACTGAAAGGCCGTGGTGGAGGCCAGCTGTTTTTCAAGTATGCCGGTGGCGGTTCTTACCATGGCGACCCGTTCGGGCGTAACCTCGCCGATAATCCGCGTCGCCAGAGCCGGCCCCGGAAAGGGGGGGCGGAGATAGATCCGGGGGTTGAGGCCCGCTGCCTTCCCGACGATTCGAATGGCCGGTTTTCTCAACTGGATGAGAGGTTCAAGAACTTTGTAGCCATAGCGTTCTTCCGGATCTATTCCAAGCTGTTCCAGGATGTTGTGCTGTCGCTTGATCCCGGCTACCGTCTCCTCCACGTCGGTGTAATTTGTCCCCTGCAGGAGGTGTCGGGACCCGCTTTCCCTGACGAGCTTCCCGAAAACATGCTTGTAGAATATTTCCGTTATAGCCTCGCGCTTCTCCTCCGGATCGGTCTTACCCTTGAGGGCCGCGAAGAATGCCTCGGCGGCATCGACGATTTCAACGGTAATACCCAGCTCAGCGAACCATCGGCGGATCAGCTCCGGCTCATCCTTGCGCATGAGCCCGCTGTCGATAAAGTAGGACTTGAGGCGATCCCCCAGGGCTTTATGGGCCAGCATGGTGACCACCGCCGAATCGACGCCGCCTGACAGCGCGTTGACGGCCGTTCCAGACCCGACGGCGGAGGCGATTTCCGCCACCTTTTGCTCGATGAACGCCGGAGCGTTCAGGTCCTGAAAAGGTATCTCCCGTGCATCCATAGTATCACTTCTCCATCTCGTCTGATTCCGGGTGCGTGAAAAACACCAACCACCGATGCGGCAGCGGCAGGGATGGTGAATATCACGAAGAACAGCGGAAATGCAACCCCCGAACGGGGAACCCGGCGCGAACCGGGTTTTTCTCCGAAAGGTGTTCGGCACGAGCACCGTATCAGGCTTTTGAGTCCCCCCGGACTGCATGGCCCGGTATCCCGGGCGGCAGGTTCTGATCCGTGACGTCCTCCTGAAAAGCGCCCCGGCCTGCCTCCGGCGGCCTGCATCATACAACTAACGTGCCGTAAGCGGGCATCGTTGAGTATGGACGCGCCGGCAAAACCGGAGAAGGAGACCGAATCGACATTGGTGCAGGAAACGCTCCCCTCTCCGGAATTGACGGCTTTGACAGGGCGCTAGCGCTAGTATCTGAACACGGCGGCCATGGATCCGCCTCCGGGTATTTCGGAGGAATCGAGAACATAGACGGTCCCGCCGTTAAACAACGCGTTGATCGCCGCGTGATCCACAAGATCCCATGAAGAGGGAGCCGGCGGATCGGAAAGGACGACGTCGCCGGTGTCGCTGTTATAGACACCCCACTGCTCGATGTCCCGGGCGGCAAAAAGCGTCCCCACCCTTCCGTGCGAGGCCGCCTGGACAATCTCGCGAATGTCCCGGGACGCCAGGCCCGTCCCGGCGCTTTTTCTGTACAAGTCCAGCGATTCCCGTTCCTTGGCTTTCAGGATGTCACCGATCAGGGGAAGGGCCATCCGGCGGAGGTCATCCCCGGTCAGCCCCTCAGGGCTCCCGGGTATAAGCCCTGCCAGCAGGTACTGGTAGGTGTTCGCCTCGCGATATATGGGAAACAGGTATTCCACGCCCGCGAAGATAAGAGGATCCCGCCTGTCTCTCAGTATATCCTGGAGCCCCCGATCAACCTGTTGAAAAAACTTGAGCACCTTCATCTTGGTGTTCTCCGAACCCGTATGAAGCTGAAGCCGTTTTTCGAAATCATCCAGATCCAGCGCCTCCGTCAGGCTCTGGGGAATGCCGTTGAGCGACACTTCCCGGTTTTTCCAGCACGTGCATTCAAACAGGCGGACATTGCTCTGGCTTATGGCGAGAATCAGGAAATTCGTGTCACGGGCCATCATTCCGATGAGGGGCTTCAGGTGAAAGCGATCGGAAACCACTACCCGTTCCTCGAGGGTGACCGGCGTTTTGAAGGAATGGAAAGAGTCCGGCGAAAGAAAGAGTACAAACCCTTCCAGCTGACTCCGCCAGAAAAGCTCATTATTCAGCAGCTCCTGGGCCGGGGCAAGAAGCTCCCTGATTTCAGAGGGCCTCAGATCGCTCTGCACGAGCTGGTTTTCCGCTTCGCGGAGAAGATTCTTGAAACGAATCGAGTTTTGTTGCGTGTCGGGACCCTTCCTGTGGGTGGGCATGTAAATCGAGAGACATACCCCCACGTGGTTGTAGGCCAAAGCCAACATTTCATCGAGAGATTGCACGGTGTTCATTACATAAGACCTCCCTTTTCAGCTATCCGTCCACATCTCGAACCTTGGCACGGCGCGTCGCAAAACGATAGTTCCGCCGTCAAGGCATCTTCCTGTTCGATGATTGTACCCTCTTGTTCTGACAGAATAAAGGCAAAAAAACTACAGGGCATGAACGGCTTGCCATTTCACCGTCCTCTGTGTATAAAAGTATCGTTACGACCACTCCCCTCCGCATTCGATCTGTGGACAAAACAGGAGAGCTTGTTCATGGCTGAAAAAGAAAAGCTCCGGAAAGACGGCCGGAATGCCGGACGGCGCAATCCGGAGCAGCTCAGCATGGTTTCCTTTGATGGAATCCTGGTGCATTCCGATGGAAAAATCATCGACGCCACGCAGTCATTCGCAAAAATGACCGGTTACAGTCCGGACGAACTCGCGGGAACCGACGTTCTGAGTCTTGTGGCGCCCGGGCTACGCGACCTGATTCGCGACCACACGAATAGCGGCTATGAAGGTCCTTACGAGGTATTGATCCTTCACAAGGACGGATCCGGGCACCCCTTTGAAGTTCGAAGCAAAAACATTACTGTCGACGGCAGGGTAATCAGAGTCGCCTCCTTCCGGGATATGGCGGAGCGGAGCCGTGCCGATGATCTCTACCGAACAATCTCGGACAAGATTCAAACCGGCGTATATATTGTCCAGGATGGCCGCCTGTGTTTCGTGAACTCGCTGCTCGAGGAGTTCACGGGATACGACAGGAGCGAACTTCTGGGAAAGAAAGGCATGTTCGTCGTTCATCCTCGCGACAGGAAAAACCTCAGGGACCAGGCGGTTCGGATGCTCCGGGGTGAACGGGCATCTCCCTATGAGTTCAGAGTCGTCACGAAGTCCGGTGATATCCGCCGCGTCATGGGGACGGTAACGCCCATTCTTTTCAACAAGCGTCCGGCCATCATGGGAAGCGGCATGGACGTGACGGAACTCCGGGAAGCCCAGGAAAAACTCGAGAATCTTGAAGCGCTTGAATCGTCGATCCTGGACACGATCCCCCATGCCGTGATCGGCATGGAAAACCGAAAGATCATTTTCGCCAACAATGCCGTTCACGACGTCTTCGGTTGGGAACCTCAGGATCTTATCGGACAGAGCAGCAAGGTTCTCTACCGCCGATACAGTGATTTCAGGGAGACGGGGAACAGATTTTACGGTGACACCGAACTGAGCAAGATGCATCTCGATGAAGTTCCGTGCCGGCGGTCTGACGGGCAGGAAATCATCTGTGCCCTCACGGCGTCCAAAATGGCGGCTCCGGACAACATCCGCAAGGCCGTGGTCGTTTTCGAGGACGTGACGGAACGGAAAAAAGCCGAGGCGGCCCTCGTACGGGAGCGGGACTTCGCCGAAAGTCTCATAGAGACCGCCCAGGCACTGGTACTCGTTCTCGACACCCGGGGAAGAATTGTCCGGTTCAACCCCTACACGGAAGACCTGCTGGGCTATACTCTTGACGAAGTCAGGGGAAAGGAATGGGCCGAGATTTTCACCGATGAAAAGGATCGTCTCTTCAGGAAAGACACCGCCCGGGCCATGATCAGCGAAACACGGGTGGAGGGGACCAACACGGTGATTACCCGGGATGGGTCCAGGCGCATCGTCAACTGGAACAGCAAAGCGCTTCGCGGAAGCCACGGAGAGCGGGTGGGAACTCTTGCCGTCGGTCAGGACGTGACAGAGGCAAAAGAGTCTGAACGGAAACTGTCTGAAAATTACAGGCGCATGCGTCTCATGTCCTCCGAGCTGGCGCGCACGGAGGAGCGTGAGCGCCAGCAGCTCGCCACGGAACTTCATGACCGGATCGGCCAGACCATGGCAGTGGCGAAGATGAAGCTGGAAGGGCTTCAGAAAGAAACCGGGTCGTCGAAGATCACCGTTTCCCTGGAAAATATCGTGGCTATCGTGGACCAGCTCATCCGTGACACCCGTTCACTGACCTTTGATCTGAGCCCGCCGATCCTCTATATTCTGGGGCTCGCGGCCGCTCTGGAATGGCTGGCGGAACAGTACCAGGAAAAATACGGCCTCCCGGTCACCTTCAAAAAAAAGGGTAAAAACAGTGCCGCCCCGGACAAGGATCGCGCCTTTGTCCTGTTCCGATGCACCCAGGAACTTCTCATGAACGTCACCAAGCACGCCGGGGCAAGAAGCGTCCAGGTCTCGATGCGGCAGTATGCCGGCAAAACGGAAATCGTCGTGGAGGACGACGGCGTGGGCATTGACCCGAGCGTAATCAAGGCCCCCAAGGACTGGACCAAAGGGTTCGGTCTGTTCAGTATTCGAGAACGATTGAGCTTCATGGGCGGGCGTTTTTTCATCGGACCCGTTCCCGGCGGAGGAACCCGGGCCCGCATGGTCATATTCGACAACCCCGATGACCTGGAGAACTCCGACTGATCCGGGCGTATCATCCATTTCCCGATCGGTTTATCGGTCAATGTAAATCGAAGAAACCAGCATATGACTGATTGAAAGCCCCTCATACATTCCCTATCAATGAAGCCTGCACAGGCTCGGACCCGATAACGATCCGAAGCCTGTCCGGTCGATGCCCCGTCGGGGGCGTACCGTTTCTGCCGTGTTCCCATGCGTGTGACGTTCAAGAAAGAACACAGTCCATGGACATACGAATTCTGTTGGTCGACGATCACAAGATAGTCCGGGACGGCCTGCGGACCCTTATTGAAAATGAACCGGGCATAATGGTCGTCGCCGAGGCGGAAAACGGTGAGAACGCCGTCAAGCTCTCGCGGGAACTCCACCCGGACGTGGTCATAATGGACATATCCATGCCGGACATGAACGGTGTCGAGGCGACACGCCTCATCCGGCAACACAACCCCCTTCTGAAAGTCATCGCCCTGTCGATGTACTCGCACCCCCTCTTCGTTTCCGGTATGCTGGAGGCGGGCGCTTCAGGGTATCTGCTCAAGGACTGCGCCTTCGAGGAACTGGTCCGCGCCATCCGCTCGGTCATGGACGGCCGGACCTGGCTCAGTTCAAAAATCGCCGGCATGGCGGTACGCAGGTCTTCGGACGGACTGCAGGTTTCCCGTACCCATGACTACGGGTCCCTCACGGCCCGGGAGCGGGAAGTGTTCCGGCTCCTGGCCGAAGGAATGTCAACACGCAGTGTGGGGAAACGGCTGGAGATCAGTCCCAAAACCGTCGAGGCCCATCGTCGGAACATAATGAAAAAACTGAACATAAGCAGTATCTCCGAACTGGTCAAGTATGCCGTTCGCGAGGGTGTCGTTTCTGTCTGAACAATTCGGTTGCAGGAATGTCGGCGGTTCTGTACAGTCCGGTGAATGACCTGCAGGTTTCCGCCGGGACCGGTACGGGCTGCGCACAAACCGGAAAGGATGGACGATGAGATGAGCATGGGCGATCCCTCCGAATACAACACGCTCTATGATTATGCCGATTCCTGCGCCGGCGACGGGAGGCATGAGGAAGCCCTGAAGATATATGAAAAGCTTCTGGCCGCAAATCCCGGCGATGATTCACTGCTTCTCTCGATAGCCTGGGTCCACAAAGACAGCGGTGATACGGAAAAAGCTCTTCACTGCCTTCAGCAGGTTCTCGAAAAGGAACTGGCCCGGAAGGTATTCACAGGATTCGCCTATGACGAACTGGTTCGTATGTACCGGGAAATGGGTGAGTATGACCGGCTGGTGCTTCTCTGCGAACGGGCGGCGACGATCTACCCCGATGACACGGCCCTGCTGGACACCCTGGGAAGCGCCTGCCTGAAAAGCGGCAGGGCTGAACGGGCTCTCGCGATTTTCTCACGACTCGTCGAGATGGATCCCGAGGCCCCTGTCTATCACATGAACCGAGCCTGCGCCGCCGTGGCCGCCGGACAATACGACGAAGCGGAATCGTCCTGCGCCGCCGCCTTTGCCCTGGAACCCGAAGACGGCAGACTCTTTTACGGTCGGCTCGCCATGTCATATAAAGACACGGAGCAGTACGGGCGGGCGGAGAAAGCACAGAACAGGGCACTTGAACTCTGTCCCGGAAACCCCCTGTATCACTGCGGCCTTGGAGAAATCATGCTGAAGCAGGGCAAGATCGACGAGGCACGGGGTGCCTTTGAAGATGCCTGCCGGGCAGACCCCGCTTCCCGGGCCGGCTTTCACAACAGACTTGCCAACATGATGCTCCGGGAGGGGTATGTTACGGAAGCGGCCGACGAATTCGAAAAAGCCATTGCCGCCGATCCCGGAAACCCCTTCTATTACATTACTCTCATCGCCTGCTGCGATCGGCTTGGAGAACATGAACGGGCGGACCGCTACCGGGACAGGGGGCGCCGCGAGGGAGTCCTGCCCGATGAGGGATAACGTACCCGGAAGCGGCCAACTACCCCTTGACAGCTGAACGGCTTATGGGATACATAGCCGCCCATGTAGATACCGGCGTGGGGATGTAGCTCAGTCGGGAGAGCGCGGCGTTCGCAATGCCGAGGTCAGGGGTTCGACCCCCCTCATCTCCACCATTCATAGTATCATTCCGGACCGTTTCAGGCTGCATGGTTCCGGCACGATCGATACGGTTGCCGCTCTCCGATGGTGCCCCGCTCCGACTCACTGTATTCCGGTGAGGATCATGAAAAACTATTTTCACGTATCATCTGAGCATCCTGTCGGCTGACTACCGCCGGGAGAGAGGTCGATTTTTTTTCAGGAGAATGAAGAGCACAAACCTGACCGCCGGAACCTACCAGGGAATAGCGCTTATCGCCGACCCCATCTATACCTATATCTGGTTCACGGTACCCACGCCGGACAGAACACCCGAAAAAACAGAAAAGGACCTCATCGACTCCCCCTGGATGCAGCGTCTGCGTCGCATCTACCAGCTTCAGAGCGCCCGGTGGGTCTTCCCCGCCGCGGAACACACCCGCTTTCAGCATGTCCTGGGCACGATGCACCGGGCCGGGGAGTTCGGCCGCCACCTGTACCCCAGCCTGCAGGAAATCTGCCCCGATGTTCCGTCGATCAATTGCGTGGAAGAGTTGCTCCGGGTGGCGGGTCTTCTCCATGACGTGGGACACGGACCCTATGGTCATTTCTTCGATGAACACTTTCTGGCTCAGTACGGCCTCACCCATGAAATACTCGGCCAGGTCATCATTGAAAAGGAACTGGGCGGAATAATCAAGAACATCAAACGGAGTCCTGCGGGAAACTTCGCCGAAGGAGAAAGGATCAGTCCCCGGCAGGTGGCCTTCCTGATCCGCAAGCCCCAAGGAAAGGACGGAAGGGAACCCCGGTGGCTCCATCTCCTGCGCCAGCTGTTTTCCGGCGTTTATACAGTGGACAATATGGATTACGTACGCCGCGACGCCTACATGTCTGGATTTTCCATGGACATCGTGGATACAGACCGGCTCTGTTTCTATTCATTCTTTACCTCCGAGGGGCTGACGCTGCATCAGGCGGGCACCTCGGCCCTGAGCCGGTTCCTGCAGGCCAGGCTCAACCTCTATTCCAATGTGTACTATCACCGGACTACCCGGGCTCTCGACCTTCACCTGCAGGAAATATTCAAGGACACCATAGACATGCTGTTTCCCTGCAACCCCCTTGACGATTTCGGACGTTATCGGGAACTCGATGAGTGGAGCCTGTATCACGATACCAGGAAATGGGCGTCCTCCGGGGACCGGTCACAGAAACGACTCGGTAGGGAGTGGAACAAGCTCTACACACGGCGCGTCAAATGGAAGATGTCCTTTTTTGCCGACCTTTCCGTCGAACAGCTGCAACGGGGCGCCGAGTTCCCCGGAGCCCGCGATTATGAAAGAAAAATCAGGGAGCATCTGCCGAATTCATTGAAAAAAATCCGTTTCCGGGTGGACCTGGCAACCCAGGACCCCCGCCCCATCAATCCCATGGTGGAAGGGGACAAGCGCATCAACATTTTCAACCCTTCCACGGACAGCACCTCCTGGGAGCCCCTGCGGGACATCTACCGATTCATACCGTCCCGTGTGGTTCATTTCAGGATCTTCTCCCTGGATCACCGTTATGATGAGGCGCTGTCCCGGGCCGCCGAAGATATGTTCGAATCCTCGGGGGAAGTCCTTTCAACGAATATTTAACCCCGGTAGCCCCCGTTTTATCGAGGATGAAACCATGGACACCCGTGAAACCACAGATCTCACCCTGTTCGTCAGAACCTCCAGTGAGGATATCGCCGTCTGGAACCGCCAGAGGATAATCGAAGCTCTCATCCGCGAAACAAACGTCGACGTTGCCACGGCGGAATCCATAAGCAGGGAAGTGGAACAGCAGATCACTTCGTCCTCCATGGGATTGCTGACGACGTCCCTCATCAGAGAAATGGTGAACGCCCGGCTTCTCGAACGGGGCCTCGAGGGAGCGACGAAAATGCACGCCCGTCTCGGCTTTCCCTTCTGGGACGTTGACCGTCTGATGCTTTATCAGAACAAGGAAAACGCGAACGTCCCCCACAGTCCCGAGGGAACCAACCTTATTTTCGCCGAGGGGATAAAGCGCGAATACGCGCTCATGAAGGTTTTTTCCGATGAAGTCAGCTATGCCCACCTGACAGGCGACATTCATCTCCATCACCTGGGCTATATCGACCGCCCTTACTGTTCGTGCCAGTCGCTGGAGTACATTAAAAAATTCGGCCTCAACCTCCCCAACTCTCTGGCGACAGCCGCGCCGGCAAGGCATGCCGAAGTACTTCTGGCCCACATGGTACGATTCGCGGCCGCCCTGCAGGGTCATTTCTCCGGGGCCATCGGCTGGCTCGATGTCAACATTCTCTTTGCGCCCTATCTCGAGGGCATGTCCGATGCCGCGATAACGCAGCTTGCCCAGATGCTCGTCTACGAGTTCGCCCAGCAGGCGGTCGGGCGGGGCGGGCAGACCATATTCACGGACATTCACCTGCAATGGGAGGTTCCCGCCCGTCTTCGCGACCGGGAGGCAATCGGTCCCGGTGGAACCGGCACGGGGAAATGCTACGGAGACTACGACAGCGAAAGCCGACGGTTCCTGCGGTCCCTTTTCGACGTCTACCTGCGCGGAGACGCCTCGGGACGGCCCTTTGTCTTTCCACGGCCCATGGTCCATCTGACGGAAGATTTTTTTTCGAGCCCCGAGCACGAGGCGTTTCTGATGCAGGCCTCTGACCTGGCCGCCGAAAAGGGAAACCCCTCTTTCCTCTTCGACCGTCAGGGAACGCTGAATCTGTCCGAATGCGGCCTGCTGGAAGGGAATCACCGGGACGATCCCTGGAACATGCGGTACAGCGCCATTCAAAACGTGTCCATAAATCTTCCGCGGCTTGCCTATAAGGCCGGCGGTGACGAGGAGCGGCTTTTTTTTCTCCTCGAAGAACGAATGGAACTGGCAGCCCGGGCCCACGAACAGAAAAAATATTGCATCGAACGCCTGCTCTCCCATGGCGACCAGGGCCCGCTGTCGCTGTTGACGCTGGATAATGGCGGAACGCCTTACCTGCTTCTGCCCCGGGCCTCCTGGCTCATCGGCATCGTGGGACTCAACGAAATGGTGAAGCGCCAGCGGGGAAGCCATCTTCATGAATCAGACGACGCGCGTCTCTTCGGGTTGAAGGTCGTCGGGCGCATGCGGGAAATCACCCGCAGACTCACGTCGGAGTACGGTATGAACTTCATCCTGGAACAGTCCCCGGCGGAGAGTACCCCCCACCGCTTCGCGCGGCTGGACCTGAAATATTTTTCCCCCGAAGCGGGCCGATACGTCCGGGGTGATATCGCCCGGGGAGAGGTCTATTATACCAATTCAACCTGTTTCGACATCACGGCTTCCGTCGACCCCCTTGAAAAGGTCAGCCGGGAGGGAGTTCTCCACCCCTGCATCGGGGGCGAGGCCCTTTCCCACCTGTGGCTCGGCGCGAACCGGCCGGCGGCCGACAGGCTGGCGAGCTTTATCGCGGCGGTGTTCCGGAACACCACAAGCCGTCACATCACCTTCTCCCCTGATTTTTCAACCTGCCGCGACTGCAAAAACACCTCACGGGGCCTCATGGATACGTGTCCTCTGTGCGGGTCCGCCGACCTGGAAGGCATGACCAGGATCACGGGCTACTATTCAAAGGTTTCAAGCCTGAACCGGGGGAAGATCGCCGAGTTGCGTGACAGGCGATACGCTTCGTTTTCTTGACCTCTTTTTTTGTGACAGCCCTTCACCGGAACCACTGAAAAGAAATCCTTCCGGGGAACCGGTGCCCGCCCTCAAAGATACAGGTTTCCCACCGTCGGGAAGCGCGCCGTGAAGCATGCCAATCTCCCCTTGGCGGAATTTTACGGGGCCCCGTTCTTGACATGGTGAAATTGATAAATATATTACGCAGGAAACAAACCGGGCGGATCTCATGGAAGAAATCGAAGACATCATAATTCGAAGCTTCAGGGAGAGTATTCATCAGAAGGAAGTTTTTATCAATGAAAACCTTCAGCGCATCGTAAAGATCGTGACGGTCATCACCAGCGCGCTGAAACAGGGCAACAAGATCCTGCTCTTCGGGAACGGGGGAAGCGCCGCGGACGCGCAACATATCGCGGCGGAATTCGTCAACAGGTTTCTTATCGAGCGACCTCCCCTGCCGGCGATCGCTCTCAGCACGGATACGTCAATCCTGACGAGCATTGCCAACGACTATGATTTTTCAGAGGTTTTTTCCAAACAGATACGGGCCGTCGGCCACGCGGGGGATATTGCCTGGGGGTTTTCGACCAGCGGGGTCTCCCCCAACATTGTCAAGGCCTTTGAAATGGCCCGACGTCTGGACATGGTATGTGTAGGATTCACCGGAAAGGACGGCGGCGCTGTCGCCAGGATGGTTGAGCATTCTCTGAACGTCTCTTCCACCAGCGTTCCACGGGTCCAGGAGATTCACATAACGGCCGCCCACGTAATCTGTGAAATGGTGGATTACAAGCTCTTCACGCGCCCCAACGGATAAGGCGATGAAAAGGGAATGATGCGTACCGTGAAGTGCGCCGCAGTGACGAAGGCCGGAACGCAATCAAGCATTCGGACTTTTTGTAAAGCCGCCGTGAACGATGCCGTGACACGAAAAAAACGACATAAGGAACACCGCGACGAGAAGATGGACACAATAGAAACCCCGAAGGGGACGGAAGAACACAGACCGGATCAGGAGCAGCAGCCCGTCGAAGATACTGTTTCACCGGACACCGAGAATGCCCGGAAGGAAGCGGCAGAGCATTATGACAAGTATCTTCGCCTGGCCGCCGATTTCGACAATTACAAGAAACGGGTCCGGAAAGACAGGGAGACCCTGCTTACCTACGGGAATGAAGCAATCATAAAGGACATCCTGCCCATCGTGGACAGCCTCGAACGAGCCCTGGACCACGCATCCAATGCCGGTGACTTCGAGTCCTTCGTAGAGGGGCTGAAAATGATACTGGAAAAGCTGAAGAGTACCCTGGCAAAACACGGCGTCGAGGCTGTCGAGGCACTGGGCTCGGAATTCGACCCCAATTTCCATGAAGCCATGATGCGGGTGGACAGTGAAAAATCCAGGGACAACCTGGTGGTCGAGGAATTTGAAAAGGGGTACCTGCTCAAAGGGCGCCTCTTGAGGCCATCCAAGGTGGCCGTGGCAAAGTCGACAGGCTAGTGCCTGTGTGAAAATGTATCCTTCGGGGCAAAACCGCGGTGTGAAGTACCGGAGCGTGTTACCCGAAGGAAGAACAAAGCGTGACACGGAATGGGAGACATATCCTCTCCGGACGGAGGGTGTAATTATTATAGTACGTGAGAGACATGAACGCATCGCGAAGCGTAAGGAGGAGTACTGATTATGGGAAAAGTAATAGGAATTGACCTGGGAACAACGAATTCCTGCGTGGCCGTCATGGAGGGCGGGGACCCCGTTGTCATCACCAACCAGGAAGGGAACCGGACAACGCCGTCCGTGGTGGCCTTTACCGACACCAATGAACGTCTCGTGGGGCAAATCGCCCGGCGGCAGGCCATCACAAACCCCGAAAATACGGTGTACGCCATCAAACGACTCATCGGCAGGAAATTCTCGTCGAAAGAAGTGCAGTATGACATTACCATCAGCCCCTTCAAAATCACCGAAGCGAGCAACGGAGACGCCCAGTTGACGGTACGGGGGAAGAATTACAGCCCGGCGGAAATGTCATCCATGGTGCTGACGAAAATGAAGCAGACCGCCGAGGACTACCTGGGAGAAAAGGTCACCGACGCCGTCATTACGGTACCGGCTTATTTCAATGACTCCCAGCGACAGGCGACGAAGGACGCCGGCAAGATAGCAGGCCTCAATGTGCTTCGGATCATAAACGAGCCCACCGCGGCCTCTCTCGCCTACGGACTGGACAAGAAAAAAGACGAAAAGATCGCCGTTTTCGACTTGGGCGGCGGCACCTTCGATATTTCGATTCTCGAACTCGGCGACGGCGTCTTCGAGGTAAAGTCCACCAACGGCGACACGCACCTGGGAGGCGAGGACTTCGACCAGCGACTCATCGATTATATAGCCGACGAGTTCAAGAAGGACCAGGGCATTGACCTCAAGAAGGATAAAATGGCCCTTCAGCGTATCAAGGAAGCGGCGGAAAAGGCCAAGATGGAACTTTCATCGTCTATCGAAACGGATATCAATCTGCCCTTCATCACGGCCGACGCGTCGGGCCCGAAGCATCTGAACATGAAAATCAGCAGGGCGAAACTTGAAATGCTCGTGGCGGATCTCGTGGACCGCGTCGATGGACCCTGCAGAACGGCCCTGAAAGACGCGGGCATCTCCGCCAAGGAAATCGATGAGGTCATTCTTGTGGGCGGCATGACCCGGATGCCCAAAGTTCAACAGAAGGTCAAGGAGATCTTCGGCAAGGAACCCCACCGTGGAGTCAATCCTGACGAGGTCGTGGCCGTAGGCGCGGCGATCCAGGCAGGGGTACTCTCGGGGGATGTGAAGGACGTCCTCCTGCTGGATGTAACGCCTCTGTCACTGGGTATTGAAACCCTGGGTGGCGTTATGACCAAACTTATTGAAAAGAACACCACCATACCTACGAAGAAGAGCCAGGTATTCTCCACGGCCGCCGACAACCAGCCGGCCGTGAGCATTCACGTTCTCCAGGGTGAACGGCCCATGGCCGCCGATAACAGGACCCTGGGCAGGTTCGAACTGACGGGTATTCCCCCGGCACCCCGCGGAATACCACAGATCGAGGTAGCCTTTGACATTGACGCTAACGGAATCGTGCACGTTTCAGCCAAGGATCTCGGCACCGGCAAGGAACAGAGCATCAAGATAACCTCGTCGAGCGGGCTGACTGAAGAGGAAATCGAAAAGCTGGTGAAAGACGCCGAGGCCCATGCCGAAGAAGACCGGAAGAAAAAGGAGCTTATCGAGGCGAGAAACCAGGCGGATGCCCTTATCTACAGCGTCGAGAAGAATCTCAAGGACATGGGAGACCAAGTCGATGGGTCTGACAGGACCCGCATCGAGACGGCCATCGAGACACTGAAAAAATCCCTGGAAAAGGACGATCTCGACGCTATTAACGCCGCCCAGGAAGAGCTGACCCAGGCTTCTCACAAGCTTGCCGAAGCCATGTACGCGAAGGCTTCGGCGAAAGCCCAGACCGGCGGTCCCGAAGCGTCTGCCGGAGGCGGCCCGCAGCAGGAATCGGCCAGGACCGATGACGATGTCGTCGATGCCGATTTCGAAGAGGTGAAATAACCGGCGTAAAGGCCACGGATTGACAAGAGCGGACGGCCCGATCTCCGTGGACGGGGCCGCAGGACATCAAAAAACCCGGGAGTGCCGCCGCGCTTTCGGGTTTTTTGGGGGTTTTTGTCGACTTTGGCTGCCGCTTTGTGTAAAATGTCAGTTTTACAGGGGCGTACGGCGTACCTCACAGTACCCCTCATTCCTCAGCACGTACGCGCCGTGCTTCGAGGAACATTTTATAAAACCGTTCGCTATCGGATGTTTTTCGACTTTTTTCAAGGTCCTCAATGAGAATCCATGCCTTCAGGCTGCCGGTCATCCTGGGACTCTTAATCGCCCTCTTGAACGGCATAGTCGCCGGGGCGACGGATGCGGCACAGCCGCGTCCGCGAAGCAGTCCGTCGAGGTGAGGTTCCTGCAGAACGAACACTACATCGACGGCATAGAAAGGCAGTAAGTGCCGATGTACATGAGGTCTGTCCGCATATCCCCGAGCCTGCTCGCGGTGCTGTTGCTCACGGGCTTTCTCACATCCTGCGCCCTGCTGCCCGTTGCCCGGCCGCCCTCACCTCCTCCCCCCGTACGGGCTGAAATCCCTTTTGAACAGGTCCCTTCCGGGTTTCAGCGGGCCACCAGGGAAGCGGACGACGCTTTCAGGGAGGGTCGGCTCAATGAAGCCCTGGACCTCTTTGGCCGGCTTCTGGACCGGAACCCCCCGGACATCGTCGTCTCCTGGAGTCATTTCAGGATGGGCGAGATTCTGGAATCACTGGACCGCCTGCCCGAGTCCGTTCAGCTTCTCGAGTCGGCCGGAAGGTACTTCAAAGGCCGGCCCCACGAGACGGACGTTCTCGTTGTACTGGCCCGGGTATACGGAAAACACGGAATGAATGAGCGGGCGATGACCATTCTTGACGACCTTCTGTCGCGGGAAACGGAACCCCGCAACGTGACGGAGATCACCCGGCTCATGGCTGATATCTTCTGGAATGAAAACAGGTGGTCCGAAGCTTTTGAAACCTATGTCGCCCTGCTGAAGCGGCATCCGGGCCCGGCCGAATCCACCCTGGCCCGAACAAGGATCGAAGCCATCATTGAAGACCGCTTCGAGCAGGCCCGGCTGCAACAGTGGGCGGACCTCCCCGGACGGGAGTATCCTTCCGGTTACGCCCTCTTCCGCCTTGCCCGGCTCTATGATGAAACGGGCCGGCCCCACCGGGCGGACGCTCTCCTCAAGGAGTTCCTGGAACACTATCCACGACACCCCCTGGTGGAGGACGCACGGGCGCTCCGTCGTTCCCTGGCTGAACGGATGAAAGTCGACTATTACACCATCGGATGCATCCTCCCGCTGACGGGACGCTTCGCTCCCTTCGGGACCAGGATTCTTGACGCGGTAATCCTGGCGACGGGAATTTTCGACCCGGACCGGAGAACTCCCATACGCCTGCTCATCAGGGATTCCGGCGGTGATCCCGCCCGGACGCGGCAGGCGGTGGAAGACCTGGCCGTCACGGAAGGAGTCGTCGCCGTCATAGGTCCTCTGGAGAGCTCTCCCGCCGTCGCGGCAGCCCGGGAAGCCCAGCGGCTCGGGATTCCTATTATAACGCTGACACAGAAGGACGGCGTCGCCGACACAGGCGATTACGTGTTCAGAAATTTTCTGACCACGGGGTTGCAGATCGAGGCGCTGGTGACGTACTCCATGAACAATCTGGGCGTCAGTCGCTTTGCCATCCTCTACCCCGATGATTCCTACGGCCGGGAGATGATGCTCCGTTTCTGGTACTGCGTGGCGGAAAAGGGGGGAACCGTCGGAGGCATCGAACCCTATGAAAACGAGCAGACTGATTTCAGCGACCCCATCAGACGCCTTGTCCGTTCAGAACGGCGGAAAGGTGGTGATCAGCCCCCCCGAGTTGATTTTGATGCCCTCTTTGTTCCCGATTCATCCCTCAAGGCCCGGCTGATCGCGCCCCAGCTGGCATTCCATGATGTCATCGGCGTGCGCCTGTTGGGCATGAGCGAATGGAACGTACCGGAACTGCTCCAGGGCGAAACGGATTATCTTGAAGGAAGCATCTTTGTAGATGCATTGTTCCGTGAAAGCCATTCTTTCGAAGTAATCGATTTTCTGGACCGTTTTTACGCGGCCTACGGGCGGGAAGCCGATGGAATCGAGGCACTTGCCTACGACTCGACGAATATGATCGCAGACGCCCTGCTGAACCACGGCGTCCGGTCCAGGCAGGAACTCAGGGACTGGTTGCTCGGCATGGGTACGTACGCCGGCGTTACCGGAGAAACATCCTTTTCAAAAAACGGTGACGCTGTGAAAACCATCTACATTCTGATGATCCAGGACGGCCGGATCGTACAGATTCAATAGCGGGATCGGGGCTGTCCCACGGTTACGACCGAAAACACCCCCGGGAGGAACCATGAGAATTCTTTTAACCAATGACGACGGCGTTTATGCCGAAGGCCTCAGTACGCTCTGCAGAGAATTGTCCGACATTGGAGATTGCCTGATCGTTGCCCCTGAAACGGAGCAAAGCGCCGTGGGACATGCCATTACCATATACCGACCGCTCATGGTCAGGCGGGCCAGGAAGGGCGGTTCCTTTCTCGGATATGCCATCAGGGGAACTCCGGCGGACTGCGTCAAGATAGGTGTGAAGGAACTGTCCGACAATCCCGTCGACCTCGTCATTTCGGGCATTAACGTGGGCGCCAATGTGGGGATTAACGTCCTGTATTCAGGTACCGTATCGGCCGCCACGGAGGCAGCCGTCTTGGGAATCCCTTCGATCGCCGTCTCGCTCGACACGCGGGACCACCACGCCGATTTTTCCACAGCAGCCCGATTCATGAAAAAACTGGTCCCCCTGGTAATGGAGAAACCGTTCTTGAAGAAGGTCACCCTGAACGTGAACGTACCGAATCTTCCGTGGGACCGGATCAAGGGTGTCGCCGTGACACGGCAGGGTGCCGCCCGGCTGGTGGAGGAGTTTGAACGCCGTCTCGATCCTCGATCGAACATATATTACTGGCTGGCGGGAGAGACACTGCTTCCCGAAACCGACGAAATGGAGTCGGATGCCTGCGCGGTGCGGCAGGGATTCATATCTATAACACCCATTCATTTCGATCTGACCCGGCACAATGCCATGGCAGGCGTTCGCGAGGCCATGGAAGATCTGGTCTTTCCATGACGCCGGGGTTCACGTCGAAACCTGCTCTCTTCTCCTGTTACTCTCCAGGCTTTCGGTCTGAGCGGCGGCGCCTCGGCGGTTCCACTGTTTTCACGCCCGCCTTGATCATTTCAATAATTTTTTCATCGGCCATGAAGTGCGTGTTGATTATCAGGTCGTAATGAACGGGGTCATCAATGTCAACTTCGAAGTACTTGCGGATATAGGCCTGCTGCTCAGCCTCCTTTTTGGCTATCATCCGCTGTGCCGCGTCAATGGATGAGATCTCGACGTCTTTTGACAGATGCACCATCCGGACTCCCATGGGCGCCACAAACCGGATTCTCGTGGTTTTCTCCGGCGGCAGTATGAGGTTTGCGCCCCGACCCATGATAATGGCCCCGCCCTGTTCGGCGATGGCCCCGATAACCTTGGTCAGGTGCGTAATATAGGTATCGGGCAGGAGATACCGTGTGGACTTGAGGACTTGTATCCAGTTGTCGAGAACGCCTCTGGTCTTTTCATCGAGCGTGGCAACGACTTTCTCGCTCATCTTGACGCTTTTGGCCACGGCGTGGATGATTTCGTTGTCGAAAACATCAAGCTCCAGTTCGGCCGCAAGCCTCTCCATCAGTTTTTCCATCGGAATTCCCGGTTGCCGGGATACGGTTATGACCGGCTTTTTGGGAGTTGCTTTGGTTTTCCTTCGATCGCTCTGCTTCTGCCACCTGAGAACCTGCTCCTCGAGAATGCTTTCCAGTCGTGCGCTTTTTGAGAGTTTCGTAGCCATGGCCTCTCCTTCCCGGGTTGTCTTCGAATGGTGCCTGTTGTCATTTCAGCCCCTGACGATCGAGACTGATAAGATGAGAATAACACTACTACGGCATGCCGTCCCGCGCAATGGATTTAACGCGCCTTTCGTGCCGGGAACATTCACGTAGCCGACACACCTACCAAAGCCCGGCCGCTCTGTCAAGGAAGAAGGCCCTGTGACGCCGCCGACAGGGACCGAAGCGGCCCCATCTCACGGCGCCTTTTCAAAAAGATGCTCCGGGAGTTCCTCGATTGTTCCCAGGCCCGTCGTTGTAACGGTCTTCCTGTCCGCGGGCCTCATCACTGAAACGCTCCTCGGAAGGATACAGCGGCTGAACCCCATTCTTCCCGCCTCCCGTACCCGTTCGGCAACCTGGCCCACTCCCCTGATTTCCCCGGTAAGGCCTACCTCCCCGAAAACGATGGTTCGAGGTTCCAGGGGACGCTTGAGATAACTCGAGAGGAGGGACGAAACGACGGCCAGATCAACGGCAGGCTCCGTGACTTTGACGCCCCCCGCGACGTTGATGAAAATGTCGTACCCGACCAGCCGGAAACCACAGACCCGGTCGAGGACAGCCGCCAGCAGGGACACCCGGTTGTGGTCAACGCCGATGGTGGTCCTGCGGGGAATGCCGAAGCTGTTTTCGCTTACCAGGGACTGGACCTCCAGGAGAATCGGCCTGGTTCCCTCCATGCACGCCGTTACAGCCGACCCCGCGGCGCCTTCGGGCCGTTCGGAAAGAAACAGCGCCGAGGGGTTGGCAACTTCCAGGAGCCCCTCTTCCCGCATCTCGAAGACGCCGATCTCGTTGGTGGGGCCGAAGCGGTTCTTCACGGCCCGGATAATACGAAAGGCCTGTCCCGAGTCTCCTTCAAAATACAGGACCGTGTCCACCATGTGTTCAAGTACCCTCGGCCCCGCTATGGCACCGTCCTTGGTCACGTGTCCCACCAGGAAGAGCGGTATCCCCGTTGTCTTCGATCGGACTATCAGTTTTTCAGACGTCTCTCGCACCTGGCTCACGCTGCCCGGCGCCGAGTAACAGGCATGGGAATGCATGGTCTGTATGGAATCGATAACCACGACGGTGGGCTGTACCGCGTCGATCTGCCTGAGAATCGCTTCGAGAGACACCTCCACCAGGATCATGAGATTGGGTGACAGAGCGCCCACGCGGGATCCCCTCATCCGTATCTGATGCGAGGACTCTTCTCCCGATATGTAGAGGACCCTGCACCCGGTGGAGGCGGCGATGTTCTGCAGTACCTGCAGGAGGAGCGTTGATTTTCCTATTCCGGGATCACCGCCGATGAGAACCGCCGACCCCTTCACCAGCCCCCCACCCAGAACACGGTCGAATTCATCGATCCCGGTAGCGAGCCGGTCCATCCCGTCGGCTTCGATGGCGTCAATGGAAATCGGCGTGGATCCGAACGCCCGCGCCAATGCTCCCTCACCGCCGTCTCCCCGCGATTCCTCTTCTTCAAAGAAGCGGTTCCACACGCCACAGGATGGACATTTGCCCAGCCATTTCGGGGATTGGTGACCACAGTCCCGGCAGTAAAACACTGTTTTCACATTCTTCATGTCGTGATTTCCTTTAATGGGGTGGACGGTGTCGGTTGTGACGGAATCGGACTGAACACACTATAGGGTGATTCCGGGACGCCGTCAATTCAAAACACCACCCCCCGGCGGGACTTCAACGGCCGGTCCTATAAAAGAACTTGACAGGCAAAAAACAAGGTTGTAGTTTTCACTTTTTTCAGATATAGAAAGTTGTTTTTTAAGGGGGCCCATAGCTCAATTGGAAGAGCCACCGGCTCATAACCGGTAGGTCCCTGGTTCGAACCCAGGTGGGCCCACCATTTAACTAACCGCGGGAATCGTGTAATGGAAGAAAGAAGGACGACGGTCACAGGAAGCGAATGCTCCGCTTCATATGGCTGAAAAATGCACCAGTTTCTGGTGCATTTTTTTATGGCGCCGTCAGTGGAAAAGGGGGATGTCAGTTGAAAGAGCAAATTACTTTATTGATTGAGCTCCAGAGAATCGAATCGGATCTTGCCGGCCTGGAAGTTCGAAAGCACGAACTTCCACGGAAGCGGGAGTTACTTGAGGAGAATCTCGCGGCCCATGAAAACCGTCTGAAATCAGCCCGGGAACGGCTGGAGTCGCTACGCGGCGACCATCGAGCCAGAGAAACGGATCTCGCCGCGGGAGCACAGCGGATCAAGAAGGCAAAAAGCCGGCTGCTCGAGGTTAAAACAAACAAGGAATATGAAGCGACCTTGAAAGAAATAGACTCCATCACCGACGCGAACGGCATGATAGAAGACGTCATTATCGGTCTCCTGGATGAAATAGACAGGACGGTCGGCATCGTGGCCGAAGAGACTGCCGACCTGGAAGAGCGGCGGAACATCTTCCGGCGGGAAACGAAACAGATCGATGGGGAACTCGGCTCCATAGATTCACGCTTCGAGGACAAGAACCGTGAACAGAACGAGCTTCGGTCCCGGATAGCGTCGCCCTTTATAAAGAAATTCGATCTCATCAGGGGCCGCAGGAACGGAAGGGTCGTTGTAGCCGTAAGAAACGAAGTGTGCGACGGGTGTCACATGAATATACCGCCCCAGATGTTCAATGATCTCATCAAATCGGAAGAACTCATGCTCTGCCCCCACTGCTCCCGCATTATATACTGCGAGGACCCGCAGCCGGAACGCTGAGGCAGGGCGTGACGAACCCGTTAAACGTCGGGAAACGCCCGACAGAAGAAGACCGTTCTTCCGTTGAACCGGCACCCGTTAACTGCTATACTACATTTCGTATCAGAGCAGATCGGGTGATCGCTGGTCCGCGTGGCGGGCCGGAGGAAAGTCCGAGCTCCGCAGGGCGGGATGGTCGCTAACGGCGACTGGGGGCGACCCTAAGGAAAGTGCCACAGAAAATATACCGCCTCGAGGGGAGGCTTCAAGCCTCTGCCGGGGTAAGGGTGAAAAGGTGAGGTAAGAGCTCACCAGTTTCCCGGGTGACCGGGAAAGCTTGGTAAACCCCATCCGGAGCAAGACCAAATAGGAGAGCGTTTGAGGGCGGCCCGTCCGAAGCTCTCGGGTAGTGTCGCTCGAGGCGGCGGGCAACCGCTGTCCCAGATGAATGATCACCGCCCCTGCGGCGAAACGCGGCGGGGGAACAGAACTCGGCTTACAGATCCGCTCTGATACAGCATTTCTCTTGCATCATCCTGCAGAACAAACCGGCCTTCGTGATCACGGCCCGTCAACCGGAACGGTTCCCCGGGGAACTTGACAAGTGAAGAAGAGTGATTAGTTTGTACTATACAAAGAGAAAAAGCATTTAAATAACAATACCAACACATTGCATTCTGCAAACGGGCCGCGCATCGACGTGGAAAGCTTGCCGGCCTACGGTCGTGACCCGGCAGTGCAGACGGAGAAAGGAGGCGGTACCATGACTATTCGAGATCTTGTAACGTGGGGGAGAGGACGGTTCGGTGTGCCCGCTCGACGAGAGGACGAAAATCCCGTCACGAGCCTGCAAAGGAACATAAATGACATGTTCGATTCATTTTTCGCTGATTTCCCCAGGTTTCCAGGCCATGGCATGGACGAGTGGCGGGGCCGGTTCGCTCCCAGCATCGATGTGAAGGAAGAGGACAAGGAAATCGAAATTACTGCTGAACTTCCCGGAATGGATGAAAACGACATCGATGTCTCCATAACACATGAGGCTCTTGTCATCAAAGGAGAAAAGAAAGAAGAAAAGGAAGAGGAAGGAAAGGGCTACCGGCACAGCGAGCGGCGATACGGTTCGTTTCAGCGGGTAATACCTTTGCCCGAATCCATTGACAGGGACAAGGCGGAAGCGTCGTTTAAAAAAGGCGTCCTGTCCATCCGCATCCCCAAGACGGGTGAGGCGGAAACGGCAGGCAAAAAGATATCCATCAAAACCGAGTGACGGCGGCTGGTCCATTTCGGAACAGCCCATGAGAAGACAATCACCCCGGAGGCATCCCGGCCTCCGGGGTTGTTCGTTCATATCGCCACGGAAGAGGAAATGGAACCGGCGTGGAGGATTTCTCTTGCCTTTTCCTGTTCTTCCGCTAAAAATGCACCACACTGACCGGGAAGGCACCTGTCCTGGAACACCCCCCTGGAGAGTACCGTGACGAGGACAAAAAACACGCGGACACAGTATCCCTCATCGGAACGTGGAAGAAACAGCGGCCTGGTTCCCTACGAACTCTTTTGCGCGGAAGGCCGCGACCTGTCCCGGCTCCTCCTGAAATACCCGGAAACACAGGAAACCCTTCGCAGCCTGTCGAACCAGGATTATTTCCGCCTTGTAAAAAAGGCGGACCGGGACAGCCTCTCCCTGCTCGCCCTCGGATCGGAGGCGCAGTGGTCGTATCTCCTTGATATAGATCTGTGGGACAAAGACCGGTTCGACAGGGATCGCCTGACGCTCTGGATTGAACGCTTCGGTGACGCCGACCCGGAACGGTTCGTGGAATGGCTGTTCCGCGACGGCCTCGGCCTGGCCTGCCTGTATTTTTCTGAGGTGCTGGACGTTCTGATCCTTACCCCCGACGATGAGGACGTGGAAATCCCCGACGGGTTTTTCACCTTTGACGGCATCGTGTACCTGCGTCCGCGGAGCGAGGAATCCCGGGCCCCGCTTCGGGCCATCCTTGACACAATGGCCCAGGCGGACATCAACCTGTTTACCTGGATCATCACGAGCTCAGGCGGACTGATAACGGCGGAGACCGAGGAGGAGCTATACCGGCTCAGGAACGCCCGGCTTGCCGATGAGGGATTTCTCCCCTTCGAGGAAGCACTTGAACTGTACGTCCCTCTTGATCCGGCTTCCCTCGAGAACTGGAGCGGTCCGGGTGCCATAGACGTATCCGATAGCGACAATGATAAGGAAAATACCGCTATTCCGGGCCTCCCTCTCGCCCAGGCCGGCCCGGCACCCCTGTTCCTGGCGGCACTTGATCGTGTGGCAGCCGGGCCGGACATGGACCGTCTCCGCCTTGAATTTGCCGGTCTGTGCAACCAGATCCTCTCGGCAGAGGGAACCTGGGGCCGGGAACTGGATGAGATGACGGCCGCGGCCGTAAAATCGGGCGGGTACATCAACCTGGCCCTCGATGCCCTCGCGGGTGACAGTCCTGAAGCGGCCGAAAAAACGATCCGGTCCCACCACCTCCATGCTCTCTTTCGCGTCGGGTTCGGCATGGTGGCGGAGGTTGCCCGCAGTGCACGGGAATGGCTTCGAGAAAGCTGGTTTCACCGGGAAGGCCTGCCCCTGTCATTCTGGGGGGAGAACAGCGGACATCTGCTGAAGGGACTGCTGTCGCAAAGGCCCGTGTACTATTCCGGTCCGGAAGGGTACCGTGACTTCTCGAGCAATCAGGATCTGGAATCCTGCCGCTCGGACCTTGAACATCTGGCCGTTCTGGATGAACTGGCAGGCCGTCTCGACGGGCGTCACCCCCCGGACCGGAACCTGCTCCATTCCCCGGGCATGAACGTTCAGACCCTTCTGATCACCTTCTTCGCCCGAAAGCTTACGGGTACCGCGGGCGACTCGTACGGAATCCCGCTGGATGAAGCCAGAAAATTTCTTGATCGTATCCGTCAGGGGGAACCCGGAACTCCCTATGCCTTGCCCTGTTACGAGACGTCTTTTGTGTCTGAATTCGAGGACATGTCGTCCCGGGGAGAGGCGGGGAACCCGATCCTGCGGAAGGCCCTTGCCGCGATCTGGAAGGAGTTCCAGGAGGAGTACGCTCACGTCGAATCGACAAACCTGGAGGAACGCTACGCGAAGTATTTTATCATCCTGTAGGAATCGTCCGCGCCGGCGCACCCGGGCGGGTCAGGGCATGCCGGCGACTTCTCTTCAGGAGACCTTCAGCTTTTTCTCTGTTTCGAGAATGTCGACGGTTGTTTTTATGATCGTGTCGGCGTTGAGGGAGATGCTGTCAATGCCGCACTCCACCAGGAACCGGGCAAACTCGGGATAGTCACTCGGGGCCTGACCGCAGATGCCGATTTTTTTGCCCATTGCCCTGGCCTTCGCGATGGCGATTCTGATAAGATCCAGAACCGCCTCGTTGCGTTCATCGAATATGTGGGCCACCAGGAAGGAATCCCGGTCCAACCCCAGGGTCAGTTGGGTCAAGTCATTGGATCCGATGGAGAATCCGTCGAATATCTTGCCGAATTCTTCGATGAGAATGACGTTGCTTGGAATCTCCACCATCACGTAGAATTCCAGCCCGTTTTCTCCCTGTTTGAGGCCGTTTCGGCTCATGACCTCGATCACCCGTTTGCCCTCCTCCACGGTCCGGCAGAAGGGGATCATGAGTTTAACGTTGGAAAGGCCCATCTCATCGCGCACTTTCTTCATGGCCTTGCATTCAAGGGCAAAACCTTCCCGGTAGCGATCGTCATAGTAGCGTGAGGCCCCCCGGAAACCGATCATGGGATTTTCCTCATCGGCTTCGAAAAAACTGCCCCCCAGGAGATTCGCGTATTCGTTGCTCTTGAAATCGCTCATCCGGACGATAACGTCGTTGGGGAAATAGGCGGCGGCGATCTTGGCAACGCCCTGGGCGAGTCTGTCAACGAAGAAGTCACTCTTTGTTTCGTAGCCCCTGGTGAGGGTTTCGATGTGTCTGCGTACCTTCGCGTCTGTCACCTTGTCGAAATCGATGAGCGCCATAGGATGAATCTGGATATTGCTGATGATGAACTCGAGCCTCGCCAGGCCCACGCCGTCATTGGGAATGGAAGCATAGTTGAAGGCCATGTCGGGGTTGCCGATGTTGAGCATTATCTTTGTTTTCGGGCGCTTCAGTTCCTCGAGACTGATCCGCTCGATGTTGTACTTGAGGATGCCCTCGTAGACTTTACCGACTTCACCCTCGGCGCAGGAGACGGTCACCTCTTTGACTCCCTCCAGTCTTTCCGTCCCGTTGGAGGTCCCTACGATACAGGGAACGCCCAACTCGCGGCTCACGATGGCGGCGTGACAGGTACGGCCTCCTTTGTTCGTGACGATGGCGGCAGCGATCTTCATGATGGGCTCCCAGTCCGGGTCGGTCATGTCGGTGACAAGAACTTGGCCTTCCTTGAAGTTGCTGATTTCACTCACATTGTGGATTACATTCGCGGGACCGGCACCGATCCTGGCACCGACGGCGGTACCCGTTACAAGGGGTGGTTTTGTCTCAAGCAGCTCATAGGTCTCAAGTACGTTGGCGTCTTTCTGGGACTGCACCGTTTCCGGTCTCGCCTGGAGGATGAAGAGTTCCCCCGTAGTGCCGTCCTTGCCCCACTCGATGTCCATGGGCTTGAAGTAGCCCGCCTGGCGGGAGTAGTGGTCTTCGATGATGACGGTCCACTCCGCCAGCCTCATGATCTCGTCTTCGGTAATACAGAACCGTCTGCGGTCGGCGGGCGGCACGGGGACGGTCTCCGTGGACTGGCCTTCGTTCTTCCCATAGACCATTTTGAGTTCCTTGGTGCCGAGCTTTTTCTGAAGGATGGGTCTGTACCCCTCCTTCAAGGTCGGTTTGAAAACATAGAACTCGTCGGGATTGACTGTTCCCTGCACGACGGTTTCACCCAGCCCCCAGGATCCGGTGATAAGAATGGCATCCTTGAAACCCGATTCGGTGTCGATGGAAAAGATGACGCCCGATGACCCGATATCGGACCGGACCATCTTTTGAACACCGATGGACAGGGCCACGGACATATGGTCAAAATTCTTGTCGACACGGTAGGATATTGCCCGGTTGGTAAATAGTGAGGCAAAGCATTTTTTGCAGGCATCGATGACGGCGTCTGCCCCCCGTATGTTCAAGAAGGTTTCCTGCTGACCGGCGAAGCTCGCGTCGGGCAGGTCCTCTGCTGTGGCAGAGCTGCGGACGGCCACATCGGTGTCCTTGCCGTATTCATCGCAGAGCTTCCGGTAGGCCTCCCTGATCGCGTCGGCCAGGTCCTCAGGAAGGGGGGCGTTATAAATAAGAGAACGTATTTTTGAGCCCCTTCTGACCAGACTCTGGAGATCATGGGTATCCAGATCGGCAAGCTGCGCTTCAATCTTTTTCACAATTCCGGCTGATTCGAGAAGATACCGATAGGCGTGGGCCGTTACGGCAAAGCCGTCGGGAATGCTCACTCCCCTGGGGGCAAGTTCACGTCTCATCTCGCCGAGAGAAGCATTTTTCCCACCGACCTGGGGTATATCGTCAAGCCGGACATCATCAAACCATATGACCAACCTGTCATCTTCCATGGAGAACCTCCTCGTATGGTTTGTCCAAAAATTGCAGACCTACCAGCATTACCCTGCTAAGTCAACCTGAAATCCGGAACCGCGAAGGGCCCTGAACAGGGTCGTCAGAGCCCCCGGGGGAAACGGGAACGCATTATCCTCTCTGCCTCCGCAAGCTGTTCCGGAGTGTTGATGCCCATGGCTTCACGGTAATCCTCCAGGATCAGGGCCCGGACCTCCAGGTTCCGCCTCGCGGCCGTTTCGACGATGTCGGTGAGGTAGTATTCCCGCTGAACATTGTCGGTTCCTATGAAGTTCAAGGCCTGGAACAGAAAAGAACGTTCAACGCAGTATATGCCCGTGTTTATTTCCCGAACCTCTTTCTCCTTCTCCCCGGCATCCCGCTCCTCTACAATTTTGAGTACCCGCCCGGTATCATCCCTCATGACCCGGCCGTACCCCGTCGCATCGGGAAGAAGAGCCGTCAGCACGGTCACATGAGCGCCGCTCTCCCGGTGGTACTCCACGAGGCCCTTCACCGTCTGCGGAAGAAGCAGCGGCACATCTCCGCAGAGGATCAGAATGGTTCCGCTGAAACGATCCAGTTCGGTCTGTGCCTGGAGAACGGCGTGAGCCGTTCCACGCTGTTCCCGCTGCCGGGCGAAACTGACCGGTTCGCCGCTGACGGCGGCCCTGACAGCCTCAGCCTGGTGGCCGATGACCAGGACAATCTTTTCAGCCCCCAGTTCCCGGGCCAATCGCAGGGGAAAGAGCACCATGGGCTTCCCGCAGAGAGGGTGAAGCACCTTGGCCGTCTCCGAATTCATGCGTGTGCCCTTGCCGGCGGCAAGAATAACGGCCGCGAGCCCCCCCTCATTCCGCCGCTTCGTCATGGATATGGCTGCTCCTTTTTCACAGGCCCGGCTTCGGCGGGCACAACGATGAGAATTTTTCTGATCGACCTGGCGTCAGCCTCCTCTATAACAAAAAGGGCTTCGCCCATTTTAAAGGATTCCCTGCGTTTCGGAATCCTCCCCATGACAGCCAGAAGGAAGCCGCCCAGCGTTTCGTAGTCCCCTTCGGGAATGATCAGGGGAAGCTGTTCCTGCAAATAGTCCGTCTTGATCAAACCGTCAACCAGATACCGGCCACGCCCCACCGTCCGTATGTACTGATCCCTGTCGGTCTGAACACTGTCGTTGATGTCACCGACGATTTCCTCGTGAATATCTTCAGGGGTCACGATGCCGACGGCACCGCCATACTCATCGACCACCACAGCCATGTGTTCACTGTGTTCCTGCAACTCAAAAAAGAGTTCATCGGCCCGTTTTGTTTCCGGAACAAACAGTATCTGCCGCCGGATGGTGACATTTTCCACTGAATCCTCGCCCACCAAAGGCGTTTCGGGGCTCTTTCCCGACAGCTCGCCCATGAGATCGAAGACGTCGATGATGCCGATGATGTTGAAGGCTTCCTTATCGTACACGGGTATGCGGGAGTAGTTTCGCTCCTCAATGACGCGGGCCGCTTCTCCCAGCGTGGTTTGCAGGGATACCACGGCGACGTTTGACAGAGGGACCATGATCTCCTCGGCAGTGTACCCGAAAAAATCAAGGACTTTCTGAATCATATCCCGCTCCGTTGGGGTGATGTCTGTTGACTCCGTTTCCGCCTTGAGGAGCGACTCGAGCCCGGACCGGGTGATGTAGTGCGAATACTTCAGCCCTGTCTTTTCTGAAATGACGTACAGAACGCCCCGTGATATTCCGGCGAGGACGAGCACTACGGGATAGAAAAGCCAGGATGCGAACCAGATAAACCAGGCGATTCGCGGCGCCACGGTATCGGCATGATGCTGGAAGAGGCTTTTCGGCAGTATCTCCCCGAGGACCAGGAGCGTGAGAACCATGACGAAGCTCGCCGTAAGGGCGCCTTTTTCGGGTCCCCACAAGGTTATGAAGAGGCTGGTGACGATGGCCGTGTTGCTCACCTGGCAGAGGGCCGTTCCCGTGAGCGTGGTCGCTAAAAACCGTTCAGGCCGTTCGAGAAGCCCCAGGGCAACCCGGGCAGAGGATGAACCCGACGCAGCCTTCTGTCTGATGCGATAGTTGTCACAGGATATAAGGGCAATTTCACCGCCGGAGAACAGTCCCTCCAGAACAATCAAGGCCAGGAAAAAGATGAGGAAAGGAAGGCCCGCGCCCGCGAGATCAGCTATCATGGCTATTCCCTTCTTCGTTCACCGTGACGGTGAGCCAGGATATCCTGGTCTGGCTGATGGTATCGGCAGTGAAGGTGAAGTTCTTGAAAGAAACCTCCTCTCCCGCCGCGGGGAGCTGGCCGAAAAGGTGAAGCACAAAGCCGCCTACCGTATCGAAGTCCTCCGTCGGAAGTTCCGATCCCATGAGTTCGTTAAAATCCTCGATCATCAACATGCCCGAAAGCCCGAATGTCCGGTCATCGATGGGGTGAAACATCTTTTCACGCAGCGCCCGTTCCCGGTCGATGTTCCCGAAGAGGCTGTTGAGCACGTCCGTCAAGGTCACCAGCCCGGAAACGCCGCCGTATTCATCGACTACGACGGCCATCTGGATCTTCCTGGCCCTGAAGTCCGACAGCATGCTGTGGGCCGGCCGTTCTTCGGGGACGAAGTAGGGCTTTCTGGCAAGCCACCTGACATTGAAGCTTTTCCCTTTCATCCGCCGGAGCAGAAAATTCCTGGTGTACAGGATCCCCAGGATGTCGTCCCTGTCAGTGCCGTAGAGGGGTATACGGGTGTGCCGCTGCGCCAGGATTGCCTCCTCCATCGTATCGACGTTCATCGTTACGGGCAGACAGAACATGTCCACCCGGGGCGTCATGATATCGGCGACGCTTGTCTCCGCCAGTTCGAAAACCCGATGGATGAGTTCCTTTTCCGCCTCATCGATGGCGCCTTCTCTGTGGCCGGCATCGACGAGGGTCTTGAAATCCTCTTCCATGACTGTCGGAGACCTGCCAAGGGTTTCCCCCGATGAAAACCGGACCAGGACATCGGAAAACTTTTCAAGAAACCAGACGACGGGAAAAACGACTTTTGACAGCAGCGTCAGGGGAAGGACCACTGCCGCGGCGGTCCTGCGGGGATAGGTGAGGGCCAGGGTCTTTGGGATCGTCTCGCAGAATGTCATGATGACCGCCGTGGCCCCTGCGATGGCCACCCAGGTTCCTTTCGACCCCACCAGAAGAATCGACAGCGACGTGGCAATGGACGCAATGATGATATTGGCCGACTCGTTGCAGACCATGATGGTAACCAGGAGCCTGCGGGGCCGCTCAAGGATCCTCTCGACGAATCCCGTGAAGGGAAGCCCGTCTTCTTTCATCTTGTGAAGGTGAAGATGTGTCAGAGAAAAGAAAGAGGCCTCGGATCCCGACAGAAGAGCCGACGTGCCGATGAGGGCAAACAATAATACAAGATTGAGTGTTACCGGGTAGTCCAATTATCTGGCGGAGCCCCTTCAGCATCTCAATAATGATGAACGCATGATAGTGCAAAGGATAACCTGATTGACCGGCAAAGTCAACGAAACCCACTCATCCCGGATACCCCGTGATTTCCCGTATCTTCCGGTAAAAGGGCCTCAGCTGCCGGTACATTTTTTTATACACCTGGGCGTAGAGCTGGTCGTAAAGCCTGTGGTTCTGCAGGTTCGGTTCGTAGACCTCGCCGGTGTGGGTCATTTCCCTGATGGCCGTCTCGAAATCGCGATGGATGCCGATGCCCACGGCGGCGTTTATGGCGGCACCCAGGCCCGACGTTTCGTAGATGCTTGCCTTGGCGGTAGGCAGCCCGAAGATGTCCGCCGTGGTCTGCATGGCGTTCCGGCTGCGCGAACCGCCGCCGGAGACGCGGAGGGCCGTTATGGGGATCCGCGTCTTCTTTTCTATCCGCTCCTTACCTTCCCTCAACGCGTAAGCCAGTCCCTCCAGGATCGCCCGGTAGAGATGCCCCCGGGTGTGGACATCTCCGAAACCTATGACGGCACCCTTGGCTTCCGGTCCCGGAAGTTTCAGGCCCGGCGACCAGTAGGGTTGAAGCATGAGACCCATGGAACCCGGAGGAATATGGTCAACCAGACGGTCAAGAAGGACTTCCGCTTCCACATCCATGTCGGCCGCCTCGGCCAGCTCCGGATACCCGAATTCCTTCTTGAACCAGCTGACCATCCAGAACCCCCGGTATATCTGTATTTCCATAGTGTGGTGCGCGGGAATCGCCGAGGGATAGGCTGGAAGGAAGGGAATCGCTTCCATGTAGTTCCTGTTCGTCACGTTGATGGTAGCCGTGGTCCCGTAACTGAGACAGCCCACGGAGGGCTCGAGACTCCCGCAGCCGATCACTTCGCAGGCCTTGTCGGCGGCGGCGGCGATCAGGGGAATACCCCCGGGGATACCCGTTGCTTCGGCCGCTTCGCGGGTTATGATGCCCAGCGTTTCACTCTGGGGAACCAGGTCGGGAAGAAGGGACGGATCCATGGGCAGAACCCGCCACTTCCAGTCCCAGGACGGCGCCCATCGAAGATTTTTGTAGTCAAAGGGAATGTAACCCACCTGGCACCCGATTGAGTCGACAAAGGTACCGGTCAGACGAAAGGTCAGGTATCCTGAAAGCAGAAGGTATTTATGGGTCCGTTTCCATATGTCGGGCTGATAGGTCATGATCCAGTTCGCCTCGGCCTGGCTCTGGAAATAGGCGATGGTATCGGACATGCCGATGATCGAGAAGACGAGTCCCCAGAGGCCTCCCACGGGACGCATCTGCTCCGTTCTGCGCTGGTCCAGCCAGTGAATGAACGGGCGAAGCGGCATGCCCCGGCGGTCGACGGGAATGACGGTGCCCCTCTGGGTGGTCAGGGAGACGGCGGCCACACGGTTCTTGTCGATACCGCTCTTGTCCCAGAGCCCCCTGCAGCCCCTGCACAGGGCCTTCCAGTATACCTCGGGGTCCTGCTCCGCCCAGGCGGGCTGGGGCGACACATAGGGAGGATCGAAAGGGACAGACTCCATGGCCGCTATGCCCCCCGAGGAATCGAAGAGAATGGCCTTCAGGCTCTGGGTGCCGTTGTCTATGGCTAGCAGCAGGTCTTTGCCGTTCATCGTCCTCCTCACAACCGGAAGCGCTGTCGCGCCCTCCGGACCGTTTTTTTCAGGATTCCCTCTTTCTCCGCCGATGGAAGGGGTTTTCTTCCCGGGAGGCCGTAGGAGCGTTCCAGGATGTCACGGTAGCGGTTCCGTTCTTCCCGCCAGCGTTTTCCGCTCCATGGAAGAACGGGGCCGCAGCGGCGCTGAACCTCGTCGAGGAGTCCCATTCCTCCGTCGATCAGAAGAAGTCCCAGGCGGACACGCCGCAGGAGCAAGTCATCCAGGTGTTTCACCCCCTCACGGCGTGCCCCCTCGATTACCTCGGCCCAGAGTGTCGGCGTACCGCCGACGGACTTTACATCATCCGGTGAGGCCTCAGCGGTCATAAGCAAAGCCCTTTTCCCATATCGTCCGGCGAGCCGCTTCCAGGTCTCCTCCGGCAGATCAGGACCGACCGCCGCCCGGTCCGGGGGCGGCTCGAAAACCGGAACATCACGGTCAGGAGTCGTGCCTTCCGGCAGGTATTCAAAGACCTCGTTCAACGTGTCCCAGGCAATCCTTCGAAAGGTGGTCAGCTTTCCCCCCGTCACCGTTATCAGCCCCCGGTCCTTCCAGATAACATGGTCGCGGCTTTCCTCCGATGGGGCGCGGTTTCCCTCGGATACGACGGGTCTGACGCCGGCGAATGTCGCGATCCCCCGGTCCAGGCCGAGGGCCAGCGACGGAAAACAATCGATCAGTCCCTGCCTGAGGTAGGACACTTCTTCCGGCGATATGGCGGGCTCTTCGTTGAAACCGGCTTCGTGATCCAGATCGGTGGTACCCACAAGAACGACCCCCTCCCAGGGGATGACGAAAATCGGGCGACGATCCGCGGGATGCGCGAAGGTGACGGCCTGGGCTATGGGAAGGACCCAGGATGGATAGACGATATGGCTTCCCCTGAGCGGGCGGAGATGACGCTTTGCGTCCGGCGTGGTGTGCAACGTGCCGGCCCACCAGCCCGTGGCGTTGACAACCACCCTCCCGGCCAGTTCCCGGGACCGGCCGTCTTCTCCTTCCACGGCCACCCCCCGGACCCGTCCCCGCACATCACGGAGAATGTGCCTGACGGCGGTGTAGTTTGCCGCCCAGGCCCCGTCGTCCAGGGCCTCGTTCACCAGACGGAGTACCAGACGGGCATCATCCACCCGGGCGTCATGGAAACTGAACCCCCCCGTGAGACCGTCACGTCGGATGTGGGGCATCCGGGCCAGAAAGGCCGCACTTTGCAGAAAACGATGCCGCTTCCCCGCTCCCATGAGATCATACAGTGTCAGCCCCGCGGACAGAATCGTCTTTCCCGGATGTCCCCGCTTGTAGACCGGTATCAGGAAACCGAGAGGATCCACAAGACCCGGCGCCTCGAGAAGAAGACGCCGGCGCTCCTCCACGGAGGCCCTGGTCAGAGAAAACCGGCCTTCACGAAGATAGCGGAGTCCGCCGTGGACGAGCTTCGACGACCTGCTCGACGTGCCCCAGGCAAAATCGAACTGTTCCAGGAGAATGGCTCTCAGCCCCAGGCGGACCGTCTCGCGGAGGATGCCCGCTCCGGTGATGCCGCCGCCGGCTATGATGACATCCCAATCCCGGGGAATGTCGTCGATGTCGGGGTTCAGCCGTTTCAGCCGAGTTTCGGGAGATCGCGCGATCATGTCATCACAACAGTTTCGTCGTATTCATGCGCCCGTCGGGATCCATGGACGAAAACGCCGCCGCCGTGATATCCATCCCCAGGCGTCCCTTTTCACCTTCCAGCCAGGGCTTGTGGTCAAGACCTACACCGTGCTGGTGACTTATGGTTCCTCCGCAGGCCACGATGGCCCCGGCGGCAGCTTCTTTCACCCGCCTCCAGCGTTCCAGGGTTTCTTCCGGTGTCGGGGCGAGGCGGAACAGAGCGGTGGTGTATACGTTGGACCCCGTGGAATAGGGGCTCGACAGGTGTGAAAAAACCAGCAGTCTCTCGTTCCATGGAACGAGGCTTTCCGAAAGGGCCGTTTCAAGCGCCACCATCAGTTCTGTTACGCTTTTCCAGGGCGCGGCCGTTTCGATCGTTTCCACAGCATATCCGGCGCTCCAGAGTGAATTTCTGAGATAGGGGATTCTGAATCTGGTTCTCTTCCAGGCCCTGCCCATGACCTTTCCCAGAAAGAAAGCCTTTTCTTTTTTCAGCACCGATTCCGTCGCCCGGCGGGCCGCGGCGACGCGACGGGCCGTACCGGTAAAACCCACGAGGCACATGCAACCCTCTCCCCGGCCGATGCCCCGGACTCGCAGCAGCCGTCTCAACAAAGCCGTCGACCGATCCTGCCCGGAAAGGGCCAGGTTAACCTCTGTTTCAAGGGCATTGCTGAGGCGCACAATGGACAGCGGAAACGGCTCGGAGAAAAGACTCCTGATGCCCTCCACAGCCCGGTCCCAGGAGGGAAAGAACAGGCCCACGATGTCGTCGCGCTCCGGTAACGGCGATATCCTGAGGACAGCCTCGGTGATTATCCCCATCCGCCCCTCGGAACCGAGGAGCAGATGTCGCAGATCGGGACCGGCGGCCGACGCCGGATAGGGCTTGATGGTCAGGACCCCGCCGGGTCCTGTGACGGTCCCGCCCATGAAGAGTTCGTCAATCCTCCCGTAGCGTGTGGAGTATTGGCCGCTGGATCGCGTTGCCAACCATCCGCCCAGGGAGGAGTACTCGAAGGATTGGGGATAGTGTCCGAGGGTGAACCCCCGGGACTGGAGATGGGCCTCCAGGTCGGGGCCCATGATTCCTGTCTCGAAACCGGCGAGCAGGCTGTAAGGATCGAAATGAATGAACCGGTTGAGACGTTTCAGGGATACGGTGAGCACCGGTCTCCCTGTGTCCGGCACCGTGAGATGGCCCAGCACGCTGGTCCCGCCTCCATAGGGAATGACCGTCGCTTTCTGGTAGGTGGAAAAATCAAGAAGTTCCTGAATCTCTTCCTGATCGGCGGGAAAGGCGACTCCATCGGGGAAACGGTCCAGCGTGCCTCCTCTTAAAGAAATCCAGTCGGGAAGGCTTTGTCCGTGGGCGTGATCGAGGCGGCTTTCCGGATCGGTCGCGACAAGGGCATGTTCCGACAACTTGCTTTTCGGGACCCGCTCAAGCAATGACCGGCGGGAACAGTCCTCCCACGGGGTTCCCTTCCCCAGTACCTCTTCGAGGAGGTTTCTCCCCGGTTCCGCCAGTTCCATGGTAATCGACGGGTCACCCCAACCATTCCATCGTCGCATATGGTTCCTCACCAGCGTGTTCAGGCGGGCCTTTCCGTTCCCCTGTGACACGGCATGAATACCACCGGCCCTCCCTCGCTGTCAAGAAATGAAAGATATTGGACGGTTGCAGATCTGCACGGAACGGTACGCCCTGCGATGACGAAACAGCATCATGCCGTTTTTCTGTTCCCGCAGCCTGACTGCCTGGCCGCTTCATCGAAACAAGTCGCCGGCACCATGGTCCTGAAGCGCTCATCCAAGCATTTTTCGTAACAGGATCCCATCGCAGCGGAACGGCTTCATATCGGACTGTCTGAGCCCGAAGGGCGAGTTTCCGATGCCCGGATGCGAGATTGAGAGCCGAAGAAAAATGATTGGAGCGCACAGGGACCACGGTGTCGGATACCGATTACCCGCATGGCCGGGCCGGCCGAGTGTCCGGCCATGGTGCCGGTAAAAGCTTTGTGCCGCCTTCGTCACAGACCCGGTCGCTTTCACGTTTGTATCATGATATAGTACGGTTAATTACGTAAACAACCGATTCGACTTCGTACATTCCATGGACCTCTTCAAACTGACAACCGACTTTCTGCCCCGGGGAGACCAGAAGACGGCCATCGAGGAACTGGCCCGGGGAGCGGCATCACACGTTCCCTGCCAGGTCCTTCTCGGCGTCACCGGTTCCGGAAAGACCTTCACCATAGCCAACGTCATCGAAAAAATGAACCGGCCGACCCTGGTGATCGCCCACAACAAGACCCTCGCCGCCCAGCTCTACGGTGAGTTCAAGGGTTTTTTCCCGGAGAACGCCGTTGAATACTTTGTCAGCTACTACGATTATTACCAGCCCGAGGCCTACCTCCCCGGTACTGATACGTACATAGAAAAGGACGCGTCCATCAACGATGAGATAGACAAACTACGGCACTCGGCAACGCGATCACTCCTGGATCGGAGAGACGTGATCATCGTGGCAAGCGTTTCATGCATCTACGGTATCGGTTCACCCGAGAGCTACAGCGGCATGCGGGCCTTTCTCTCCGAGGGTGACGATGTCGATCGGGACCTTCTGATCACGCGGCTCGTTGAACTGCACTACGACCGTAACGATACTGATTTCCACCGGGGGACTTTCCGGGTACGGGGCGACACGGTGGAACTGTTTCCACCCTACGCCGAGGACCGGGTCATACGTCTTGAATTCTTCGGCGATACTCTTGAGACCATCGCCATTGCCGACCCCCTCAGGGGACAGATCCTGGAACGGCGCCGGACGGTAACAATCCACCCCGGAAGCCACTATGTACTCCCCGCGGAGGACCTGAAGCGGGCCATCGAAACCATCAGTGATGAACTCGTCGAGCGACTGGAGGAACTGCGTTCCCTGGACAAGCCCCTCGAGGCCCGGAGGCTGGAACAACGGACCCGTTTCGATCTTGAAATGCTTGAAGAAATGGGCTATTGCCAGGGCATCGAAAACTACTCGCGCCACCTGACAGGCCGGGCCCCCGGCGAACCACCGCCGACACTCATGGAATATCTTCCCGACGACGCCCTCATCGTCATAGACGAAAGTCACCAGACCATTCCCCAGCTGCGGGGCATGTACCGGGGCGACCGTTCGAGGAAGCAGACCCTGGTTGAATATGGCTTCCGCCTTCCTTCAGCCCTGGACAACCGCCCCCTCACGTTCGAGGAATTCGAGGCTTTCCCACGACAATGGATTTGCGTTTCCGCCACGCCTGCCGCCTATGAACTGGAACGGGCAGGCGGGTATGTGGTTGAACAGATCATCAGACCCACGGGTCTCATGGACCCGGAGATTGTCGTCAAACCCGCCGCCCGCCAGGTGGACGACCTGCTGGAGGAAATCAACGTCCGGGTCGACGCCGGCGAACGGGTCCTGATAACCACCCTGACCAAACGCATGGCGGAACACCTCACCGACTATTATCGGGGTCTGGGCGTCAAGGTAGCCTATCTCCATTCGGATGTAAAAACCCTGGAGCGGGTGGCTCTGATACGGGATCTGCGACGGGGCGTCCACGATGTCCTGGTAGGCGTCAACCTTCTACGGGAAGGACTCGATATTCCGGAGGTTTCTCTCGTGGCGATTCTCGATGCCGACAAGGAGGGTTTTCTCCGTTCCGAACAGTCCCTCATACAGACAAGCGGCCGGGCCGCCCGCAACGTCAACGGTCGGGTCATCATGTACGCCGACCAGATAACCCTGTCGATACAGAAATGCCTGGACGAGACGAAACGGCGCCGCTCAATTCAGAAAAAATACAATGGTAAAATGGGGATAACGCCGGAAACCATAACAAAGTCAATCAGTGATATACTCACCTCCGTCTATGAGGCTGATTACGTGACGGTTCCCGTGACCGGGGATGAAGACGAGCCTTTCTCGGAAGAGGAAATCCTGGCATCCATCGACGCGCTGACGAAGGGGATGAAAGAGGCTTCGGCAAAGCTGGAATTCGAACGGGCCGCCGTGCTCAGGGACAGAATCAGGAAACTGAAGGGCCTTCAGACGGAGTTGGGTGTCTGGGAATGGGGAGACAGCCGTGGCAGACGTTCCTGATCGAGTCCGTGAAAAGGCGGCCGCCGCTCCGGCAGTCCCCGGCGTCTATCTCATGAAGGACCGCGAGGGAACTGTCATCTACGCCGGCAAAGCCAAGAACCTGAAAAGCCGTATCAGGTCATACTTCGGCACCGGCATCGACCGGGCCATGGTTCCCTTTCTCATGGCCCGGGTGAAGGATATCGACTATATCCTGACAGCCACGGAAAAAGAGGCCCTGATCCTCGAAAACACCCTCATCAAGAAACATCGTCCCCGCTACAACGTTATGCTCCGGGACGATAAAAATTATTTCAGTATCCGCCTCGACACGAGAGCGGACTTCCCCCGGTTCGAACTGGTTCGCCGTATAAAAAAAGACGGTGCCCGCTATTTCGGCCCCTATGCCTCCAGCACCGCCGTCAAGGAAACGCTGCGGATATTGAACCGGTTCTTCTCTCTGCGTACCTGCCGGGACCGGGAGTTCGCGAGCAGGCGGCGCCCCTGTGTAGAGTACCAGATCAAACGATGTTCGGCACCCTGTGTGGGATACATCAGCCGGGACGACTACCGGACCACCCTGCGGGAGGCGGTCCTCTTCATCGAGGGAAAACGCAGCAATCTGCTGAAGATGATTCAGCAGCGCATGAACGCCGCCGCCCGCGCCCTCAATTTCGAGGAAGCCGCCCGGTTGAGGGATCGCCTGAACGCCGTGGAGCAGACCCTGGAAAAACAGTACGCCGTTTCACCCTCTTTCAAGGACCGGGACGTCTTCGGAACGGCCCGCCGGGAAGACTGCCTGGCCGTGTACATGATGAATATAAGGAAGGGTGTCCTTACGGATCAGCGGACATTTCCCCCGGTGAGAACAAAGGCATCCCCGGAGGAAGCTCTGGCCGCCCTGCTGAAACAATACTACGACGGAACGGCCCTGTTGCCTGAGGAAGTCATCATTCCCGCCACCATTGACGATGAGAGGCTCATCGCGGAATGGCTCACGGAAAAGCGGGGCCGGAATGTTTCGGTCATCGTCCCGAAGAGGGGCGTCCGGCGTGACCTGCTGGACCTCGCCGCCAAGAACGCCGATGAGGCCCTTGCCGCCCATATCAGGAAGAACGCGTCACTGGACCGGCTCCTGACCGAACTGGCGGAAAAACTTCATCTGCGCAACGCACCGCGCCGGATCGAATGCTTCGATATTTCCACCCTCCAGGGACGCGGCGCTGTGGGATCCATGGTGGTTTTCAGCGACGGGGCACCCGACAGAAACCACTATCGCCGTTATCGGATCAGAACCGTAGACGGCGCCGACGATTACGCCATGATGTACGAGGTCCTGAAACGCCGCTACGCCGACGGGAAGAACCTGCCCGATCTCATTGTCATCGACGGCGGCCGGGGACAGCTTGGCGTGGCCCTCTCAGTCCTGAAGGAACTGGACATTCGGGACGTCGATGTGCTGGGACTTGCCAAGGAGACCCGCCGCGCCAAATCGCCGTCCCCCGGAACGGTTCGGACCGACGAGGACCGGGTCTATCTGCGGGAACGAAAAAATCCCCTGTACCTTTCCCAATCCCCGGAACTCCTCCGCCTGCTTCAGGCCGCCCGCGATGAGGCCCACCGGTTCGCCCTGGCCTACCATCGGAAACTCAGGGAGCGCGAAAACTTCCTGTCACCCCTGGACAGTGTGCCCGGGATAGGTCCGAAAAAGAAGAACGCCCTGTTGAATCACTTCAAAAGTTACGAGGCTATCCGGCGGGCGCCGCGGGAGGAACTGACTCGCGTACCTGGAATCGGGGCAGCTCTGGCCGATTTGATCGTGGCAACGGGTGCCGGCAGTCTCACCCCCGAATGAGGCAAAGGTCGGTACAATCGGAAAACGTCCGATAGAGGACGGCTTCGTAAAAAGTCCCGCGGCCATGAGACCCGCCTATGGTGCCTCGCAGTGACGGCGGATAGGGCGCGACACGGAATCCGGCCTATCACTGAGCCGCCACATGTGCCATAAAAAAACTTGACAGCCTTTTGGAATTGTACTATACATGGACCATTTCGTTGATGGGCAACGGTTTGTTAACAGCGTCACGCTTAACTTATACGGGCACAATGAAAAAACCACCGGCCAGCCGTTCCAATCGCGCACACCCTTCCGAGGACGGTGTCCCAGACCTTGTCAGTACCAGTTCTTCCGCACCATCGTATGTATCGGCACGGGTTCGAATTGTTTTCGGCAACGTGAATATCCAACACTACATTGAGAGGGAGGAAGTATTATGGCGTTAAATTTCAACTTTACAGAAGAACAGAGGATGCTTGAAGACAGTGTATACCGCTGGGCATCGACTTGGTTGGAGCCCCAGATGGAGCATCTCTACGAAGTGGATGAAATGCCCCCCGCGCTCTTCAAGGAAACGGGAAACCTGGGCATCAACGGCATCGTTTTCGAGGAGGAATACGGCGGAGCGGCCATGGGCTATGTGGAAACACTGCTGGCCTATGAAAACATCGCTCGCGTGAGCAACGCGCTCTCCATGACTGTCGGCGCCAGCGAGACCCTGTGCTACGACAACTTCCGCCGGAACGCCACGGATGAGCAGAAGAAAAAATTCCTGCCCCCGTCCTGCACCGGCGAGGCAATCGGCTGCCTCGGCATCACCGAGCCCAATTCAGGGTCGGATGCCATGAGCCTGTCGACCACGGCCGTAAAAAGCGGCGACAAATACATAATCAACGGCAGCAAAATTTTTATCACCAATGCTCCCGTTGCGGATTTCATGGTCTTCTACGCCAAGACGGAACCTGAGAAGGGCCCCCGCGGAATTTCAGCTTTCTTCTGCGAAATCGACAAGGTAAAGGACAACGGCTGGTCCTGCGACAAGATCAAGAAGTGGGGCATGCGCACCTCCCCCACGGGCCTCGTTACCTTTGAAGACATGGAACTGCCGGAGGAAAACCTCATCGGTGGCTACAACAAGGGCGTCGCCGTCCTGACGAGCGGCCTCTGCACCGAGAGAATCACCCTCTCGGGCTGCACCCTGGGCTCCCAGAGAAGTTGCCTTGAAATAAGCCTCAAGTATGCCAAGGAACGTGTCCAGTTCGGCAAGCCGATCATTTCCTTCCAGGCTATGCAGGAAAAGATCGCCAATATGTACACGGGCTACCTGTCCTCCAAGTGGATGGCCTACAGTGCGGCCGCTTACTGCGACGAGCAGGACGACAAAACCGGTGGAAAGGGTACGGACCTTGACCGCATGGCCGCGGCGGCGCTTCTGTACTGCGGCGAGATGGGCGTCAAGATTGCCCTCGATGCCATTCAGATTCACGGCGGATACGGCTACTGTACCGAGTACGGCATCACCCGCCACTTCCTGGATCAGAAACTGTGGGATATCGGCGCGGGAACATCGGAAATCCGCAGAATGATCATTGCCCGGGAACTGATGAGAGACGACTTCAAGAGCGGTCGTTAATCGGTTACCCGACCGAGAGGATTCACACTGAACTGAAAAATGCCATGGTCTCGTGACCATGGCATTTTTTCTGGATGTTTTTAGTCCTGTCCCGTCTATTGACAGGCCTGTCCGTTTGTGTTAGTCACCGCCAATGGCTACGAAGGTCTTAATGGAAAAGAATACGAAGAGAACGATCGTGGAGATGGCCCATGCGAGCAGTCTCGGCATTGTCATGGTTCTTTCGATATTCGGCTGCCTCCTGCTCGGAGCCTACCTTGACCGCAAGTTTCAAACCACCACGAACGTTTTCACCGTATTCTTCCTGATTATCGGGATCATCGCCGGGTTCAGAAACATTTACATTTTCCTCAAGCGGCTCCTTGCCCAGGAGCAGCGTGAATCAGAGCAGGCGAAAGAGGTTAAAAAACCGAAAAATGTCAGGCCGAGGAAAAGACCCTCTTTTGAAAAAGATTGAGCTGCGAAGCTGGATCGTTGTAGCGGCGGTTTCGGTGATATGTTTCATATTCGCCTCTCTGCCGGTGGCTTTCGGCATTCTGATCGGCGGCACCATCTGTTCTCTCAATTTTCAGTGGATGTACCGGGACGCGAAACGGGCCCTCGAGGGATCCGTCGACAAGGCTCCGCGGCGGGTAATCGCGCGATTTTACCTCCGCCTCGTTGTCACGGCAGTCGTCCTGTTTGTCGTCATCACCAGGACGTCCGTAAACGTGATCGCCCTTGTAGTCGGTCTTTCAATGGTGATGCTGACGATCATTCCCACTGTACTGCTGGAGAATCAAAAAAATTTTTCCCAGGAGGTTAAGTAACTACCATGCATCCCTTCTTGTTTCTTGAAAACTCCTACGTTCCCGCCCACGTGACCTACACGTGGTTTGTCATGATCGTTCTTATCGCCGTCGGCTTCCTGGCCACGCGAAACCTCCAGTTTTTCCCGGGAAAGGTGCAGAATTTCATGGAAGTCGTCCTGGAGGGAATCAACCGCTTTCTCGTCGACACCATGGGTCCCAAGGGGCAGCAGTTCTTCCCCCTCATAGCGACACTCGCCCTGTTCATCCTGGTATCCAACCTGATAGCCATTGTTCCCGGTTTTGAACCACCCACATCGAACCTCAACACAACCGTCGCCCTGTCGCTTATCGTCTTTATCATGACGCACGTCGTGGGCGTCAAGGAACACGGATTCGCCTACATAAAGCACTTTATCGGTCCCGTCTGGTGGATGGCGCCCATCATGTTTCCCATAGAAGTCATCAGCCACCTGGCACGCCCCCTTTCACTCTCCCTCCGTCTTTTCGGAAATATGTTCGGAAAAGAGCTGGTCCTCATCATCGCCCTGATCATGGCACCTTTGTTTGTTCCTCTCCCCATTTACGTATTGAAGGTATTCGGAGGCATTATCCAGACCGTTGTGTTCGCGCTCCTGGCAATGATGTACATCGGCGGCGCGCTGGAAGAGGCGCACTGACCGGCCACGTCGACAGGCAGGGTACTCAGGAGGCTGCGATTCCCGGGAATCACAGCCTCTTTCAGTTTCCCCCGTACCGTCGGATTCAAAAGAACCGGAGAGGGAAAATCCTTGAAGAGAGCGTCACGTGTGTGATAGTGATTCCTATACCTTCCGCGTTAACGGGATAATGAGAGGGACCGGTTTTCATGGAACAGGAATATGACAGGGATACACAGGCGCCGGAGAACCCGGGTGCCGATGATATTCACCGGAACACCGGTCAGGACAACCCGACCGATCCGGAAGAAATTGTCGACCTTGTGGATGTGATCGATGACGAGCGACCGGGACAGGCTGTTCTCGACAACGAAGCATTGCGCGGCATTGTTGTCGCGACGGCGGAGCGCCTCGCCAGGGAACTGTTTCCCGACATCGCCGCGTCCATCATCAGGGAAGAAATTGAAAAGCTCAAAAGGAATCTTTAGATACGTTGCCGGACATTGCGTCCCGGGGTTCCTGGACGGGGACGGTTCCCCCTCGGAATGGCGGCCATAAGGAGGCCTCTGTTGATACAAAAGCGCCTTTCCCCGCTCGTTGCGTTCGTCATGTGCATCATGTGGCTCTCCATATCCCACGCCTTCGCCGCATCCGGTCCGGAAACAATGACCGTTACGGCGGAAGGAACGGCATCAATCGAAAGCAGCAACTACGCGGAAGCCAGGAATCGAGCCATCGACTCCGCCCTCGGAAACGCCGTGGTCCGGGCAGTGGACCTGGCCGTCCCGCTTCACGTGAGAGTCACCAGGCAGGACGACATGGATGCCATCCTCTCGGCTTCTTCACGACAGTACATCGGTGAATACAGGGTTCTCGACGAAACCCGCGACGGAGGTTCCTACGGTGTAACACTGTCGGCCACGGTGTGGGTTGCCGGGATACTGGCCGATCTTGACGGCCTTCGATCACAACTCCCGGATCCGGGAAGCGCTTCCAGAGGAACCGATCCGTCGCCGAGTGCCCTCTTTATCCTTTCCGTTGGCGGCGTGGAAAACTATGCTCAATATACGTCGCTGAAGATGTTTCTCGCAAATACGCTGCCCCGGGTCAAGGCAGTCCACGAACGGACGATCCAATACGGCACGGTGGAATTCCAGATTCACGCGGAAGGAGGCGCCCGAGCCTTTGCCGACGATCTCTCATCGGCCCGCCTCCCCGGCATGACCATGGCAATTCTCAAACGAACCGATTCCAGAATAGACGTCGATATTCGACAGCAATCGAGGTGAAATCGCCCATGCGCAGGGTCAATGGAATAATGGCAACTGTCCTGGTTGGTATCGTGCTCATGGTTATGGCGGGATGCATGTCCCGGGCTTCTCATGACGAAACCCTCCCCCCGGCCGCAACGGCGGCGGATGAAGGAGATGAGATACGGCTGATTGCCGTCATGCCCGTAGATGACAGGGTCGGTGATGCCCAGGCGTCTGAAATGCTGAGGGAGGAACTCCTCCAGCAGCTTTATTTCAAGTGCTATCCGAAGGTCCCTCTTTCCTTCGTCGATGAACGGCTTGAGACCATTGCCGGGAATACTGATGCCTTAAGTGTTTCAACACAGTGGGCGGCAGCTTCCCTCGGTGTTGACGCACTTCTCTATACGACTCTCACGGAATGGAGCGTATCGCGGACTCTCCTGTACGGTTCAACGCGGGTCGCCGCTTCATTCGAGCTCAAGAAGGCCGGGACGGGCGAAACCCTTTGGCGTGGAAGCCATGCGGCCACGGAACGGCATGTGGGCATTACGGGAAAGCGGGTGGAGGGGAAAGCCTACATGTCCTGCGGCGAAGTTCTCAGAAAGGCAGTCGAGACCGTTCTGTCCACCTTTCCCGAAGGTCCCGAAGCTCTGAACCCCCCTCTGCCGGACACGCGGCCCTGGTACCGGCGCTGGTTGAGACGGTAGCGTGCCGCCGTCGATCCGTCAGCATCGGGTGATGGGGACCTCACGGACATGACGTTGAGGCAGGACGCCGGCGATGAATATTCCGAACACGCTGACACTGTTCAGGATCATTCTTGTCCCTGTCGTTATTATTCTCCTGATTCAGGGATTCTTTGCGGCGGCATTGGTTGTGTTTGCCCTGGCGGGCATAACCGACGGGCTCGACGGCTTCCTTGCCCGCCACCTTGACCAGAGAACCGAGTTGGGATCCTACCTCGATCCTCTGGCGGACAAGGCGCTGCTTATTTCATCCTTTGTCGTCCTTGCCCTGCTGGGAGTACTCCCGGGCTGGCTCACGGTTATCGTCATAAGCAGGGACTGCATCATTTTTTTCGGCATCGTCATACTGTTCCTCATGGCAGTTCCCTTTGACATGAAACCCACGCTTGTGAGCAAAGTCACCACGTTCCTGCAGATCGCGACCGTTCTGGCGGCGCTGGTTCTTCTCAGCATGCCGGACATCACGGCGCCGCTCCTCACGTCTGTCCTCTTCTGGGTCACGGCAGCCTTCACGGGAGTATCAGGGCTTCATTACATAGGGCTGGCCATCGGCTACATCAACAGGAAAGGTCTCTCTCCGCCCCAATCCCGCCTGGACAAACCACACCGGTGACGGCTTCGTAAAAAATGGCACCGGAGGCACGACCTCCGGCATCGTAACCGGATGCTTCGTCGCGCTCCGGCCTCCGCCATCGGGCGCCTACTCCGGAATACGATGCATTCTTCAGGACGCGTTCGCTGCGTCTTGGGGACCTGTTTACAAAGCCGTCCCGCAGTGGACGTTTTTCGACTTTGTTCGATATCGTCATTAATACTTGAGTAAAGGTATCGATGCTGATATACGTTTCAGGTTGTTTTATGACTCCATGATGACAGGGAGTATCGAATGAATCACCGCTCCAACTTCAGTTCCGGACCCTGCAGCAAGCGTCCCGGATGGCACCTGTCGTGCCTGAAAGAAGCGGCCGTTGGACGGTCGCACAGAAGCGCCTTGGGCAAAAAGAAACTTGCCCGGGCAATCAGTGAAAGCAAACGGATTCTCGGGATACCCGACGACTACTTGCTGGGCATTTTCCCGGGTTCCGACACGGGGGCCTTCGAGGCCGCTCTGTGGTCTCTTCTCGGACCCCTGCCGGTAACGGTTCTTGTCTGGGAAAGCTTCGGTGAGGGCTGGGCAAAGGATGTGGCCGGACAGCTGAAGCTCAATCCCGTCATTCGGAAAGCCGAGTACGGCGAGATTCCCGATCTGGATGCCGTCGACTGGTCGAACGACGTTGTCTTCGTGGCCAACGGAACAACCAGCGGCGTCAAGATACCCCACTGGGACTGGATCCCGGACTCACGTCGCGGGCTCAGCATATGTGATGCCACGAGCGCTGTCTTCGCCATGCCCGTTGACTGGTCGAAAACAGATGTCCTCACCTACTCGTGGCAGAAATGCCTGGGCGGCGAAGCAGGTCACGGAGTCCTCGTACTCAGTCCCCGGGCCGTGGAACGCATCGAATCCCACGAACCTCCCTGGCCGATACCGAAGGTATTCCGCATGAAAGAAAAGGGGACCGTCAACCGCGGCATTTTCGAGGGCAACACCATCAACACGCCTTCAATGATCTGTGTTGAAGACTACCTGGACGCCCTGGCCTGGGCATCCGATACGGGTCTTGACGGTCTCATTGAACGAAGCATGAAAAACCTCGCGATCGTTGAAGACTGGGTAGCGAGCTTGGAGTGGATCGATTTCCTGGCGGCACGAAAGGAAATCAGGTCAAACACAGCGGTCTGCCTCACCATCACCCATCCCCGGTTCAGGGAACTGCCGAAGGATGAACAGGCGGCGCACATCAAGACCGTCGTCAATACCCTGAGCGCATCGTCCATCGCCCACGACACGGGATCCTACAAGGATGCTCCCCCGGGATTTCGTTTCTGGTGCGGCCCCACTGTCGAATCCGACGACCTGGTTCGCGCCCTCGAGGGCCTCAGGAAGACCTGTCTTGAAACAATACCTGTTCTGAAAGCATGAAAGGATGTCCATGAAAAGAGTACTTGTCAGCGATACACTGTCACCGGAAGGAATAGATATCTTCAGAAACACTCCCGGAATAGAAGTGGATGTGATGACCAACCTGACGCCGGATGAACTCAAGGCGGTCATCAAGGATTACGACGGCCTTGCCGTACGCAGCGCTTCGAAGATAACGGCCGACGTCATTGCCCGCGCGGACAAACTTGCCGTAATCGGACGGGCCGGCATCGGCCTCGACAACGTGGACGCCGAGGCGGCAAGCAAGCGCGGCATCGTGGTCATGAACACGCCGGGAGGCAACACCATAACGACGGCGGAACACGCCATCGCGATGATGCTTTCCCTTGCCCGGAAAATACCCCAGGCCACCATTTCCATGAAATCTGAAAAATGGCAGAAAAATGCCTTCATGGGATCCGAGGTAAACAACAAGACACTGGGAATCATCGGCATCGGACGGGTCGGCTCCATCGTCGCAAACCGGGCCCAGGGCCTGAAAATGCAAGTTATCGCCTATGACCCCTTCATTTCTCCCGAAGCGGCTGAAAAGGCGGGAATCCGCCTGCACACGCTTGACGAGGTCCTGGCCGCGTCTGATTTTATCTCCGTCCACACGCCCCTTACGGATGACACGAGAGGCCTCATCAACGCCGCGGCATTCGAAAAAATGAAAAACGGCGTGTACATTATCAATTGTGCCAGAGGCGGAATCGTGGTTGAAGAAGATCTCTACCAGGCCCTTGTTTCCCGAAAGGTCGCCGGGGCCGCCCTGGACGTTTTTGAAGAAGAGCCCTCAAAAAACTATAAGCTCATGAAGCACGAGTCCGTCATCTGCACCCCTCACCTGGGCGCGTCGACGGACGAAGCCCAGCGGAACGTTGCCATTGCCATCGCCCAGCAGGTCGTTGACTATCTCACGAAGGGAGAAATCAGAAACGCCGTCAATTTCCCTTCCCTGAGCGCGGAAGCCCTGGCCCTGCTGCGACCCCACCTTATCCTGGCTGAAAAAATGGGTAGGCTGCAGTCCCAGACCCTCACCGGGGGTACCCGAAGAATAGAGATTCAGTATAGTGGCGAAATCCTTGAATATAATGTTGCTCCCGTCACCATAGCCTTCCTGAAGGGGTTCCTGACGCCGATCCTGAAGGAGACTGTGAATTTCATCAACGCGCCCATCATTGCCGGGGAACGCGGCATCCGGGTAATCGAATCAAAAAGTACCGAGATCAGGGATTACACCACCATGATATCCTCCCGGATCATCACCACGGCGGAGGAATCGCTCGTGGAAGGCTCTATCTTCGGGCGGCGCGATCCCCGCATTGTGCGTATCAACGAATTTACCCTGGACGTCATGCCCGAAGGACACATGATTCTTCTGTACAATTATGACAAGCCGGGCGTTATCGGCAACATCGGCCTTACTCTCGGCAACATCGGGATCAACATCGCCCGGCTGAACCTGAGCAGGGAGTTGATCGACCAGAAGGCCCTCGTTGTTTTGAGTACCGACAGTCCCGCCAATGACGCGGTCCTGGTACAGCTCAAGCAACTGCCTAACATGATTTCCGTTACCCGTATAGAAATGTAGGGAAATCTTTCGGACCTGGAGAACTTCATGGCTAGCATCGTTATTGTCGGAACCCAATGGGGTGACGAAGGAAAAGGCAAGATCGTCGATCTCTATTCCCAGGAGGCCGATGTTATTGTGCGCTTCCAGGGAGGTAACAATGCGGGACACACGCTGGTAGTCAATGATCAACAGACTATCCTGCATCTGATTCCGTCAGGTATCCTGCATGCCAACAAAACCTGCATCCTTGGAAGCGGCATGGTCATCAACCCGAAAGTTCTGCTTGAAGAGATGGACCTCCTCGCACAGCGGGGTCTCCTCCATGCAAATACGATGCTGCATATAAGTGACGCGGCCCACGTCATAATGCCCTACCACAGTCGTCTTGACCTGGCCCGGGAGTCGAAAAAGAAAACCATGAAAATCGGGACAACGGGACGAGGGATCGGTCCGGCCTACGAGGACAAGGTTTCCCGGGTCGGAATCCGCGTCAGCGATCTTCTGAACGAAAAGGTATTCAGTCGTAAACTGAGATACAACATCAGGGAGAAAAATCATTACCTGCTCAACTACTGCGGAGAAAAACCTGTCAGTTTCAAAAAAATTCACGATGAATACATGGGCTATGCCGACCGCTTGAGGTCTTACTGCACCAACACGGCCATGCTCCTTGACCGGTCAATTAAGGCGGGAAAGCACATCCTTTTCGAGGGAGCCCAGGGGACACACCTCGATATCGATCACGGAACCTACCCTTTCGTCACCTCGTCAAGCACGGTCGCGGGGAATGCCTGCTCGGGTTCCGGCGTAGGTCCCACGGACATAACAGCCGTCATAGGAATCTGCAAGGCCTATACAACCCGTGTGGGAAGCGGCCCTTTTGTCACGGAACTCCATGACAAAACAGGCAGACGACTCCAGGAGAAAGGCAAGGAGTTCGGGGCCACCACAGGAAGAAAACGCCGGTGCGGCTGGCTTGACATGGTCATGGTGCGCCAGTCGGTCCGGCTCTCGGGAATCACAGGGATTGCCCTGACAAAGCTGGACGTTTTGACAGGCCTGGATACCATCAGGATATGTACCGCATACCGCCTGGAAACGGGGGAACTCATCGATTACCTGCCTTCCGACGTGGAGTCTCTCACGACATGCACGCCCGTTTACGAGGAGCTTGCGGGGTGGGAGGAGAACATCCGTACAGCCCGCAGCATGGAGGATCTGCCCCACACCGTCAGGAAGTTTATCGATCGAATCGAGGAAATGAGTGATACTGAAGTAGTCCTCGTTTCCGTGGGGCCGGGCCGGCATGAAACCATCATAGTTCGGAACCCTTTTCGATGAGGGCAAACGGGCAAGGAGGACTCCATAGACACGTCACGACCACCGGAAAATACAAAGGAGAGAGTCATTCTCTGCGTTAATGCAGCCCTCGCAAGAAACCCGCAGAAGCTTACCATCATAAGGATATCCGAGCTTTCGTCATTCGCCGACTATTTCATCGTCTGCAGCGGAAATTCGGACAGGCAGGTTCAGGCTATCGCGGAGGCCATCAGGGACGGCCTGAAGAAAAACAATATCCTTCCTCTTGGGATCGAGGGAGAACGGGCAGGCCAGTGGATATTGATGGACTATGGAGATCTGGTGGTTCACATTTTTTATGAGCCCCTCCGGGAATTCTATAATTTAGAAGGGCTGTGGTCCGATGCTCCATCCATGGAAGTTGCCGAAGAGGCCCGGAACATCTCCGTTGCCGACCCTATCCCCTGACAGGCGCGGATCGGTCCTGTCCGCGCTGGCGGCGTTGTGTTTTCCACCGCTGTGTGTCACCTGCGGCGAGCTCCTTCGCGAGGAACCGATGGACGATCCTTTTTGTGGGAGCTGTTTCCGACGCATCACGCTGACCGGGGAACCGCTCTGCCCTCTGTGCGGCACTCCCTTTGCCGGTACGGACCATACCAGCCGTCTCTGCGGCGAATGTATCAGGAAACCTCCCCCCTATTCCCGGGCCAGAACCATCGGAGCCTTCAACGGTCCCCTTCTCGAGGCGATCCACCTTTTCAAGTATCGCAACCATCTGCCCGCCGGAGAACGCCTGGGCTCCCTGATGGCCCGGTGGAGCTATGACACCCTGTCCATAGCCGACTACGACCGGATCATTCCCGTGCCGCTTCACGCGGCTAAACTGAAGGAGCGCGGATTCAACCAGTCCCTGGTCCTGGCCCGAAGAATCGCCCGGTTCTCTGCCGTTCCCGTGGATGCCCTGAGCTTGCAGAAAATCGCGCCGGGACATCCCCAGGTCGGACTCGGGCGTGACCGGCGGCGGGAAAACGTGCGAGGAACGTTTGCCCTAAGGGGTGGAACGGAACTTGAAGGATTAAAGGTGCTCCTGGTGGATGATGTCTATACCACGGGCAGCACTGTCAGGGAGTGCACCCACGTACTGATGAAAAGCGGTGTCCGGGAAGTCGCCGTGCTCGCCCTTGCCCGCGCCTGACAGCCTGCCTGACATTGCCTGAACCATGGGGGAACTGTGATGCAAAAGATTCTTTGCCGGGATGAGCTCAAGAAAACTCTTGACGGGCTGAAAGAACGAGGCAGCCGGATTGTTTTCACAAACGGATGCTTTGATCTGATTCACCGGGGCCATGTCACCTATCTGCGCGAGGCGAAGGCCCTTGGTGACGTGCTGGTCATTGCCGTCAACAGCGACGCCTCGGTGGCTTCCCTCAAGGGTCCGGGCCGTCCCATAGTTCCGGAGGAGGAACGCGTTGCCGTCGTTGCGGCCCTTGAATCGGCGGACTTTGTGACACTTTTCCATGAAGATACGCCCCAGCGCCTTATCGAATACCTGGAGCCCCACATTCTCGTGAAGGGCGGTGACTGGAGGGAAAAGGATGTGGCAGGGCGGGATGTCGTAGAGCGGGTGGTTATCATTCCCTCCGTTCCAGGAGTCTCGACAACGGACATTATCGCCCGCATCAGAGAGCGACTCCGGCATGAATCATAATTTTGCTTTACAAAAAGTCTGTCATTGTATATAAGGACGCACATTTCTTAATCTTGACTTGACGGCTTCGTAAAAAGTCCGGATGCTGCGTCGCGCGCGCTCTTCCGTCACTGCGGCGTACCTCAACGTACGCCTCATTCCTCGGGATGTGCACGCCGCGCCTCAAGAAGTTTTTTACAAAGCCATACTGAATCAGACGTTTTTCGATTTTTTACGGGAACGTCAATCTTGAGAAGAGGATGGGAACGTCGTCACAATGAAAGCCGAGCAACTGGAGTATTTCAGGGCACTGTTCAATCAGAAGATCGAGGAACTGCTGCGAGAAGCCGGAAAAACAGTCTCGGGCATGACCGGGTCGTCGGAAAGCTTTCCCGACCTCACGGACCGTGCGGCACAGGAATCTGACAGGGACTTCGAACTGAGGATTCGCGATCGCGAGAGAAAACTCATAAAGAAAATGAAGGAAGCCCTTGAACGAATCGACAACGGCACCTTCGGCATATGTTCCTGCGGCAAAAAGATTTCTGAAAAGAGGCTCATGGCACGACCGGTTACGACGCTGTGTATCGACTGCAAGAAACGGCAGGAGGAACTTGAAAAGCAACGGGGCGACTGAACAGGCGTCTCAACAGATCCATTCCTGTTTCCCTTTTTTTGTGTCATCATCCTGTCCGGTCCTGTGATGTGTTTGTAAACGTAGCCATACCTTCGGGATCGGGCGGAATATTCACCTACTCAGTTCCGAAGAACATGACGCTTCCGGTTTCGCTGGGGAAGCGGGTTCTCGTACCTTTCGGAAGCCGCCGGCTCACGGGATACATTGTTGAAGTCCTGGATCAGGCCCCCCGGGAAAACCTCAGGGACATCCTGGACATTCTCGACAGCGAACCCCTTTTCGAAGAAAAAGACCTCTCATTTTACATCTGGGCTTCCCGGTATTACCTCCGGCCGCTGGGCAAAGCACTCGGCGGCATGCTGCCTCCCGGAATCGACGTCAAAAGCCAACGCTGGGTCACCGTTGTGCCCAAAGAAACCGCTTCCCGTGAGGACCTTCTGACGGACGAACAGCAGACTCTCCTGGCCCTGCTGCGGACATTCCCCCGGGGCAGGGCAATCCGGTCCCTGAAGAGAGTCATGAAAGGGTCTTCACTGGACCGGAACCTGAATGATCTCGCCGGTCTGGGATGTATCACCATCGAAGATCGGTTGTCTGTTCCGAGAACGAGCAAGAAGATCGAAACCATCCTTCGCCCCGTGACCGATCCGCCGCAGAATGTGAAGCTCACAGACAGGCAGCGCTCCATCATGAATCTGGTCCAGGAGCGGCGGGACTGCAGCCTCTCCTTCCTCGCGACCCGCTTCGGCCGGGCCGCCGACACGGTGCGGGCCCTCGAAAAGAAGGGGCTCCTGGTCCGGGAAGAACGGGAAACCTGGCGCATCCCCGACCCTCCCCCGCTGTATTGTTCATCATCAAAGGAGATCATCCTGAACGACGACCAGGAAGCGGCGCTGGGGTCAATTACCGGCGCCATGGACGGAGGAAGTTACGTTCCCTTTCTGCTCCACGGAGTTACAGGGAGCGGCAAAACGGAGATATACCTGCGAGCCATCGCGAAGGCACTCGAATCGGGAGGCAGCGCTCTTCTCATGGTTCCGGAAATCGGTCTCACGGGCCAACTGCTCAATCGGGTCCGGGAACGTTTCGATAGCGGCCTGCTCGCGGTATTCCACAGCGGTCTGTCCGATGGAGAACGGTATGACCAGTGGCGCCTGGTAAGACGGGGCGACGCGAGGATTCTCCTGGGTACCCGGTCGGCTGTTTTCGTTCCCATGAAGAACCTGCGCCTCATCGTCGTCGACGAGGAGCACGACACGTCATACAAACAGGACGATCGCATGCCCTACAACGCGAGGGACCTGGCGATCGTGAGAGCCGGCATGAGTTCAGCCGTCGTCGTTCTGGGTTCGGCAACGCCGGACATTCAGACCTATCACAACACCCTGCACAAGGGTTTCCGCTACCTGGAACTTCCCAGAAGGGTGGAAAACCGGAGTCTCCCCGAGATACAGATCGTCGACATGAGGGAACCCGACGTCAGACGGGGGAAGGATCTCCTGATATCGAAACCGTTGTTGAAGGCCTTGGAAGACACCCTGTCAGCGGGAAAACAGTCGATGCTCCTACTCAACCGTAGGGGATTCGCCACCTTCCTCTTCTGTCTTGACTGCGGCCACGTCTTCACCTGTCGCAACTGCTCCGTTACCATGACCCACCACATGAATCTCAACAGACTCAAGTGTCATTACTGCGACTACGCCGTGAAAGCGCCTCCATTGTGCCCGAACTGCCGGGGTACCCGGATCCACAGCTTCGGGGCGGGAACGGAAAAGCTGTACCAGGAAGTGGCATCCCTGGTACCGCAGGCACGAATCGCCAGGCTCGACAGCGATATCGCTTCCGGCCGGGGAGTCTATGAACGCGTCCTTTCGGCTCTTGACCGCCGGGAAATAGACATACTGATCGGCACCCAGATGATCGCCAAGGGTCACGATTTCCCCCATGTCACCCTGGTGGGTGTCGTGTCCGCCGACAGTTCTCTGAACATTCCCGATTTCAGGGCCGCCGAAAGAACCTTCCAGCTCCTGGTCCAGGTGTCCGGTCGGGGAGGACGGGGAGAATCTCCGGGCCTGGTTCTGATCCAGACACTGAACCCCGGAAACGCGGCCCTCGTCAGAGCTCGAAGCCATGATTACCGGGGGTTCTACGATGACGAACTCGCCACGCGGCGCGATCTGCGCTTTCCTCCCTTCTCACGCCTGGTAAACCTGCGCGTCGTGTCGAAAAGGGAAGAACGGGCGGCAGAGCTGGCCGGAGCCCTGGCCGCGTCCGCCCGGACCCGTATTGACGCCCTGGGGGGAAAGGGAGGACTCTCGCTTCTCGGTCCGGCGGAACCGCTTCATTCCCGTATCCGGGGAATCTACAGGCGACACCTTCTGCTGAAAGGAACAGACGGCACCATGCTTCGCGATCTGGCACTGGCCCTCCTCGAGGAGGCCGGGCGGGCGGCATCGGATATAAAATGCGATGTTGATCCACTGAACTTCATGTGATGTCCTTCAAAAAAAACCGTCCGCGACGGTTCCGGGCCGGCCCTGTCGAAATGGTTGCTTTTCAACACGTTGCCCCGTATAATCCGACCGTCCCCGGCACAGGACACGCAAACCGGGGGACTCTCACCACTGAAAGAACGCGGGGAACAGCATGAAGGACAGAACGGGATTTGACAACGAGAAGTACATCAGTGAGCAGCAGGCAGAAATCCTGAAGCGGGTTGAACGCTTCAACAACAAGCTCTATCTCGAATTCGGCGGCAAGCTTCTCTATGATTTTCACGCGGCCCGCGTTCTGCCCGGATATGACCCCAACGTGAAGATGAGGCTGCTCCAGCAGCTGAAAGACAAGGCGGACATCCTGCTGTGCATCTACGCGGGCGATATAGAACGCAAGAAAATCCGTGCCGATTTCGGCATTACCTACGACTCGGACACGCTCAAGCTGATAGATACCATACGGTCCTGGGGACTTGACATTCTGGGCGTTGTCATAACCCGCTTCGACCATCAGCCAGCCGCCGTGGTTTTCAAGAACAAGCTCGAACGACGGGGCATCCGGGTTTACACACACCGGCACACGGCTGGATACCCAACGGACATCGATCTTATAGTCAGTGACCGGGGCTATGGAGCAAACAGCTACATAGAGACTACGAAACCCCTGGTCATCGTCACCGGCCCCGGTCCCGGGAGCGGAAAGCTGGCGACCTGCCTTTCCCAGCTCTACCACGACTACCGGCGGGGCATCCAATCGGGATACGCGAAATTTGAAACATTCCCTGTCTGGAATCTGCCTCTCAAGCATGCCGTCAACGTCGCCTACGAAGCGGCGACAGCCGACCTGAAGGATTTCAATCTCATCGATCCCTTCCATCTTGACGCCTACGAGATGAAGGCCGTCAATTACAACCGGGACGTCGATGTGTTTCCCGTACTCAAGCGGATCCTGGAAAAAATCACCGGTGGTCAATCCTTTTACCGGTCTCCCACGGACATGGGAGTAAACCGGGTCGGCTTTGCCATCACCGATATGGACCTCACCATCGAGGCGGCCAAGCAGGAACTGGTACGGCGTTACTTCCGTTACCGGTGCGAATATGTCATGGGGTTTCTCGAAAAGGACACCGTACAGCGGGTCGAGCTGTTCATGAATGCTTTCGGCATTCATCCGGAGTACCGGAGGGTTGTCGTACCCGCCCGGAATGCGGCGAACCAGGCCCGTGACATGAACAAGGGCAACAAGGGCATCTTCTGCGGAGCATCCATGGAACTGCGGGACGGAACAATCGTAACGGGCAACAACTCACCCCTGCTCCATGCCGCCTCGAGCCTGGTGTTGCACGCCATCAAACATCTCGCCGAAATACCACCGAAAATCAAACTGCTGACCCCGGCGATCACCGATTCCGTCAGGAAACTCAAGACGCAGGTTCTCAAGGAAGAATCGGTGAGTCTCGACGTGAATGAAGTGCTCATCGCACTGAGTATCGGGGCCTCGGCAAACTCGGCGGCTCAACTCGCCCTGGACAGGCTGAAGGAACTCGAGGGTTGTGAGGTTCACATAACCCACATACCCACACCGGGTGATGACGCGGGCCTGAGGCGGCTGGGAGTCAATCTCACCAGCGATCCGAACTTTTCGACTACGAACCTCTTCGTGCCGTAAACCGTAACGCGAGACAGGCAGGGACGGTTTCCCCCGGCATGTCTTCAGCCAGTCCGCAGCATTTCTTCGATCCGCCGGATGCGTTCCAGGGCTCGATCTGCCTGTGTCTCAAGGTCGACCACCATCCTGACGGTTCTGTCCTTGAGATCCTGATTCTGCTCCGCGAGAGACGCCAGTTCCGACATGTCGACTGAAAACACCCTGAACCGGTCGACAATCGTGTCGTAGATTTCCCCGGCCATGGTATCGGTAAACAGGAAGAGGTGGTGGAACTTGAGCCGTTCCTTGTAATCACCGATGGTGAAGGCAAGAGACGAACCGGTCTCTTTCTTGATCCGGTTCAGGGCGTCGCCGAGGGCTGAAAGTACGTCCTGGTTCACACTCTCCCCGCCCTGCCTCCTGAAGATTTTCCTGATGGCCCTGATCCCCCTGTACACACCGAACCTGACGATAGCACCGGCCCGCATGTCGGCGCCGAAGTGGAGAGCGGTCAGAAAAGACGGCATAGCCGGATGGGCTGATTTCTTTATGCCCGCCGGCGTTATCGCCATTGAGCGGCCTCCTCCCCCCTCCGAACTGATGCCGAACTGCCCGAGTATTGCCGCGCGCTGGTCACAGGCCTCCTTCACCAGCTCATCGTGAAGACCTATGACGGAATCGAAGATACCCTCGATCTTTTTTTCCTCCTCCCGGATGAAAGACACCAGCCGGGGATTGATTTTTTCCACGATGTACCGTTCGAGGGATTCCCGGAACTCCTGAAAGAGGGAGTAGAGGTGCGCTTGAAAGAGGGAATAGAGGTGCGCTGAAAAGCCTTCTTCGGGCATGTTCTTGACCCTGCCGCGCAGGTCCACCGTGTAGCGGTCCAAAAAATCCCGCATATCCAGTGAAAGTTCGCCGAATCGCGGGTCCAGGAGCCGCTCCACGTCATCGTCGATGACGGCTTTGATCCTGACAGACCGGCCGTCAAGGGAGTCCTTGATGACAACCTTCTGTTCCTCGAGCCTGCGATGCGTCTCCCGAAGGGATTCAACGGCCCTCCGGGCTTCATCCAGGTCCCCGGAAAGAACCTTTCTGTTAAAAGCGCTCCATTCGCGAAGGTTTTCCGCCGCCGTGGACAGGCGATCGATGTGGTTTTTCAGGAGGTAGAAAACCCGGTCCCGCTGAAGCCTGGTTTCAAGAACCGAGAGAAAGCGGTCCTGTTCCCTGTCGGAGAACGCCGCCATCTCCACGTCCCTTTTCCATTGTTCCAGACGGAGGACCTCCTTCTCCGGAAGACCGGGCTCGATGGCTCTGAAAAGAGTAAAGAGAGCCGAAAACACGAACACATCCGGCTCTTCCACGATGATGGAAAGCTCTTCTTTCACGCGCCCCGCGACGTTTTCCAGGTCCTCCAGGTCGGTGTGTTCGGTGAAATCGGAATTCAGCACAAAGAGGAGGGTGTCGGAAAACCCCATCTCCCTTATGAGGGACAGAAAGCTGATGTCCGCGCGGCGCACGCCTGTTCTGCTGCTGATCACGTATATGATGAGATTGGTCCTGAGCAGATACTCCTGTATCATCGCCAGGTGGCGCGGGTTGATGGAATCAACTCCCTGGCAGTCCCCTATTTCCGTGTAGTCGTCAAGAAATCCGCCGACGGGAACCTTGAGAAGGAGGTCTTTGAGATAGACAGCCAACGAGTCTTCTCCCGCAAAATTCCGGTGCCGGGCAAATCGGGTCTCACCTTCGAATCTTTGAACCGTCGATTCCTCGGCAAGCATGTGCCGGACCCTGTCGTAGCCCTTCACATAGGACCTGAGCAGGGCGATTTTCGAATCCATGGCCTCCGTTCCCAAAACCTGCGTCCTGTCGAGAGAGGCCAGGTCCTGGTCAAGTTCGTTTCGCTCCCGGTCGTTCCTGATGTCAAAGGGTGCAGTGCGGGTCTTTTCGCTGGAAGCGGGAAAGAGAATCAATGCCTTGTTTATTTCGTCATTGATCTCATCCCAGCTTTTCATGTCCAGGACCGCTTCCAGGCGGGGGCTTTTTCGAACCCTCGTTATGATGGAGGTCATGACCCCCGCCCCTCTCTTGAGATAGTCCCGGCCAACGAGAGCGTTTATAAAGGTGCTTTTCCCCGACTTTATGGCTCCCACCACGGCCACCCGAATAAGCTGATCGTCGAGCTGTTCCGCCAGGGACTTGACGATCTGCTCCCACTCCCGGAGCGGGCCGGAGGAAAGACCGGGGATGGAACGGGCCTGCCCGAGGAATGACAGCACATCTTCGGTAACGCCTGATACATCCTTCTTGCTGATATCGGGAGAAATCATGGTGTGTTCCTTTGTGAAAGTCCTTGGCCGGTACCGAATAAAAAACCGGTTCGACAGGTACGGACCGGACCCAAAATTGTTGGAAGTGTAGGAAAAATACTGTTCCATGTAAAGAAAAAAGGTTCTCCGGTCCCGCCGGAGGGATGCAAGTACCGGCACCACCGGAGAAAGACCCGGTTATCAGCGGGAGGATCGGTGGGACGGCAGGGGGTTGACAGAGGTATTACATTGTAGTACATCTTCGAAAAAATTGTCGGCAGGACATGTCCATGAAAAAAAAAGAAGGCATCATAACTTTCAAGGTGGATGAAGACCTGATGAGATTGCTCAGGAACGTTCCCAATCGATCCGAGTTCATTCGAAAGGCCCTCGTTCAGGCCTTCGGAAGTGTGTGCCCTCTCTGCGGTGGTAACGGAATGCTCACGCCCAGCCAATACAGCCACTGGGAAACTTTTTCCGGCGGACATTCGGTTGAAGTGTGCAGCCACTGCAACGAGAACTATCTGGTCTGTTCCCGTGAACACTGAAGAAAGGACAGGCTACAGTGTGTTCGATCGGGTTTAACCGGCTCATATCCATACTATTTCTTCTCTGCGGATTCGTTCTGGGGAGCTCCTCCGAGGCAAGGACGGACAGGCTGGAGGTGTTCGTCAGTATTCCTCCCCAGGTCTGTTTCGTTGAACGCATCGGGAAACCCGTGGTAAACGTCAGCACTCTCGTCAGCCCGGGCCACTCTCCCCATACCTATGAACCGACACCAAAGCAGATGGCCGCCCTCGGCAGGGCGGAGATTTATTTTCGTACAGGTGTAACCTTCGAACGGCAACTGGTTGAAAAAATCGGGCCTCTGTTCCCGGATCTGGCGGTGGTGGACACGCGAAAGGGGGTCCCCCTGCTTTACTTCGATGCCGACGGCCACGACCACTCCGATCGCGATGTCGACCCTCATGTCTGGCTTGACCCGAAACGGGTCAAGATCCAGGCGGCTGCCATCTGTGACGCCCTGGTAAAAGCCAGGCCGGCCCATGAAGATCTGTTCAGAGCAAATCTTGGCGAATTTCTCGAAGACCTGAGTCGCGTTGACGCAACCATTTCACGGCTCCTCGCTCCCCTGGAAGGCGAGGCCATGTATGTTTATCACCCGGCTTTCGGCTATTTTGCCGATTCCTACGGGCTCAGGCAGATTGCCATAGAAAGCGACGGCAAGGAACCCGGTCCCCGACAGTTGGCCGCATTGATTCAACAAGCCGCGAAGGACGGAGTCCGTGTCATTTTCATTCAATCCCGGTTCGCCGCGGGCTATGCCGAAACCTTGTCCCGGGAAATCGGGGCCTCCGTGGTTCCCCTTGACCCTCTCGCCGAGGATTATCTTGAAAACCTTGAACGCAGCGCGCAGATAATCAGGCGGGGCCTCATGCCCCGTTCGCCCTCAGGGGGCATCGAAAACGACAGAGACGCAGGCACGGAAAAAGAACATGAATAGTCATCCCGCCATTGAAATCAGCAATGTCTTTTTCGACTACAACGGAGTTCCTGTTCTTGAGAAGGTGACTCTCAGCATCGAGAAAGGGGATTTTGTCTCCATCGTCGGCCCCAACGGCGGAGGAAAGACAACGCTCATCAAGCTTATACTGGGACTTCTTGTCCCCCGGGAAGGAACCGTCAGGGTCTTCGGCCGGTCTCCGCTTACCATCCGCCATGCTATCGGGTACATGCCCCAGGCGCCGTCCCTGGATCCCCGGTTCCCTGTCACCGTGACGGACGTGGTATCCATGGGACTGCTGGGTACGCACCGGTCCCTCGGCTTTTCCCAGAGAAGCAGCCGGGACCGGATTGTGGAGGCCCTCGGCAAGCTGGGCGTGGAGTCTCTTCAAGACAGCCCCTTCTCAGAGCTGTCGGGGGGCCAGCGCCAGCGTGTACTTATCGCCCGGGCCCTGGTGAAGAATCCGGAACTGCTTATTCTCGATGAACCGACGTCAAGCGTCGACATCGTTGCCGAACAGGCACTGTTCGACATGCTCGACGAACTCAACAGGGTCATGACCATCGTCGTTGTAAGCCACGACGTCGGTTTCGTATCTCATTATGTAAAAACCGTCGCCTGCGTCAATCGCCGTGTCGTCGTTCATCCAACCAGCGAGATAACGGGAGAAATCATCAGTGAAATCTACGGCGCCGACGTGCGCATGATCCGCCACGATGAAACAAGCTCTGAACGAGGCTGCCGTGTTTGAATTCTTTACCGACCTCGCAGACTATCGCTTCCTCCAGCATGCCCTTCTGACGGGCCTCCTGGCCAGCGTCGCCTGTGGAATCATTGGAAGTTACGTGGTTACCCGCCGCATAACCTACATCGCCGGAAGCATCGCCCATTCCGTTCTCGGCGGACTCGGCGCAGCCCGGTACGCCCAGGTCGTTCACGGGTGGCACTGGTTCAATCCCCTGTACGGTGCCATCGCCGCGGCCGTCGCGGCGGCTGTCATCATCGGGGCCGTAAGTCTCTATGCGCGGGAGCGGGAAGACACTGTCATCGGAGCCATGTGGGCCATCGGAATGTCGGCGGGAATTCTTTTCATATTTAAAACACCGGGATATGACCAGGATCTCATGAGTTATCTTTTCGGAAACATCCTCATGGTTTCCGCCAATGACCTCCGGCTGATAGCCATGCTCGACCTGGTGATCGTTGCTCTGACCCTGGTGTTTTACAGGACGTTCCTCGCTGTCTGCTTCGATGAGGAATTCGCCCGACTACAGGGCGTTCCGGTGGAACGCTACTATCTTCTCCTGCTCTGCATGACGGCACTTACGGTGGTTCTTCTCGTGACGGTGGTCGGCATAGTCATGGTGATAGCCCTCCTGACCATTCCGGTTGCCATAGCGGGGAACGCCGTCCGACGGCTGGGAAGCCTCATGATCCTGTCGGGTATCCTGACGGCCTGCTTCACCACCGGCGGCCTGGTTATAAGCTACAGCGCCGATCTTCCGGCAGGCGCAACCACGATCATCATTGCCGGAGGCATTTATTTTTGTGTCCTTGTTCTTACCGGGGTCTTGCCTCCTCCGCGTTTCGGGAAAACCCGCTGACCGCTGAAAAGGACTCATGGTTCGTCATTGACAAACAGCCGGCGCCGTGTTTCAATCAGCCTCACGGGTCGCTGATTATCCCGCGTACCCGCGGCATTACGGGAAGGATCGTTCGAAAAAGACGGGGGGGCTTTTTACGCCACTTTTTTCCGTTAATGATCATTATCCTGTTTTTAAACCGTCGCAGACTTTTCACAAAGGAGGAATGCAGCATGACTCGAAGGTACAGAAAGAGTTCCCTCACGGCGCTGGTCCCGGCAGGTCTCGTTCTCCTGGCAGGAATTCTCATCCTCACGGGTTGTGGAACGACATCACGGGATATACAGACGCTCGACCCCTACACTCCGGATCCCCAGGTCATCGTAAATCCCGCCTCGGTCCGCCTGGGCGTGGCAAAGCTCATGGACACGACAATCGAATTCCAGGGATCGGGTTTCGAGCCGGGTGATTCAGTCTTCGTAACCCTCTCGGGGAATGAAATCCCTGAATTTGCCGTCGCCGACGCACCCGTCCTGGATGATGGTACCTTCCGGACCACGGCGGGGGCTCTCGGCAAGATCACCGGTATGCTGCGAGCGACGATAAGCGGGACCTACGCCAAGGACGGCAGCTACAAACAGTATATTGTTATCACGGAACCACCACTGCCCGAAGGAATCTACACAGTAACCGCCACAAGCATGCTGTCCGACCGGTCAGCCGGAACGGAACTGCAGGTGCGAAGACCTGGCACGATGGATAGAATCAAGGACTGGATGGGGAAAAAGCTGGGCAAAATCAAGGATGAACGACCCCGATGAACCACCCGGAAAAAGTACATGATACCTCGGAATCACTTTCGGGCGGCACCTGAAGAGACACGGCGCGACCCCACGGAGGCCGTCGGTGTGTTCCGGGATATGGACGCCTGAGTGAGACAGACGGGGGAGGAATGTACAGGAGCGTATCATGCTGGTGTTAGAAGATCTCAAGGTCACCCTGGGCGACAGGGAACTGCTCAGGCATATCAATCTCGAAATTCACCCGGGGGAAACACACATTCTTTTCGGTCCCAATGGCTCGGGGAAAACCTCGCTCCTCATGACCATCATGGGTTACCCTCAGTATAAGGTAGCGGCGGGCAGAATATATTTCAAAGGTGAGGACATCACCCACCGGTCAATCCATGAGCGGGCCCGTATGGGCATAGGCATGTCCTACCAGAGACCGCCCAGTATCAAGGGACTCACCACCCGGAATATCGTTACCATCTGCGGGAACAACGGAGCCGATGTGGACGCCCTGGCCGCCCGGCTCAATTTCACGGAATTTCTCGACAGAGACATCAATGTCGGATTTTCCGGAGGGGAGATCAAGCGATCGGAATTGTTACAGCTCATGGCACAGAAACCGGATCTTGTACTCTTCGACGAACCGGAATCGGGTGTTGACCTGGAAAACATCGCTCTCATCGGGAACACGGTCAGCGAGCTTCTGCAGCGTGATCACCTGCCGGTGATGGGCAAAACCGTCAAGGAAATGAAAGAGGGCCGGTCACGCATGGGCCTGATCATAACTCACACGGGCTTTATCCTGGACTACGTAACGGCGGACCAGGGACAGGTTCTCTATGACGGAATCCTCGCCTGCAGGAGCAACCCCATTGAAATATTCAACCAGATCAGAAGGGTCGGTTACGAGGAGTGCGTGCGATGCGGATGCGTGATTTAGACGAAAAAGCCCTTTCAGCGCGGGAGAAAAAGGCAGCACTGGGACCTGATGTCGATCTTGACGCGTTTACCATCGACTCGCCCCCTCATGTACCGATCTCCGATATTGCCGAGCTCTCCGAAGCCGACAAGCGGCGTTTGATCCTGGCGGGCATCGATACCCGGCCGGGAGAGCGTTCAGGATCATACTTTCAGAAAGACGGAACCTCACTCTATTCAATCTCCAACCAGGACGGCCTTGAAATCGTACCCATACGGAAAGCCCTGGAGAACATGGAGTGGCTCCAGGACTATTACTTCAACCTGGTTGCCGTTGACGCGGACAAGTATACCGCCCGGGCCCGCCTGGATCTTCACAACGGCTATCTCATCAGGGCTCTTCCCGGCGCCCGGGTGACCTGGCCCGCCCAGGCCTGCATGTATCTTGAAACCGAAGGGTTCAGCCAGAACGTCCACAATATCATCATCGCCGAAGAAGGCTCGGAACTGCATATCATAACGGGCTGCGCAACGGCATCGCATATTTCCCGGGGGCTGCACGTGGGCATCTCGGAATTTTACGTCAGGAAAAATGCCACCCTGAGCTTCACCATGATTCACCACTGGGCGGAGGACGTGGCCGTCAGGCCCCGCTCAGCAGGCATCGTCGAGGAAGGTGGACTGTTTCTCAATAACTACATATGCATGAAACCCGTCAAGTCCCTGCAGATGTACCCCACTACGTCGCTGGTCGGCAAGGGTGCCGTGGCCCGATTCTACAGCCTTCTCGTCGGAAGCCCCGGCAGCGAACTCGACGTGGGAGGAAGAATGCTGCTCAAGGCTGAGGATGCCCGGGCGGAAATATTGTCCCGGGCCATCACCAACGGCGGCAAGATCACGGCTCGCGGCGACCTGGTCGGCGAGGTCCCGGGTGTGCGCGGGCACCTCGAATGCCGGGGAATGATTCTCAACCAGGGAATGATTCACGCCATTCCGGAGCTGACGGGACTCGTTGACGGCGTGGACATGTCACACGAAGCCGCCGTGGGAAAGATCGCCCAGGAAGAGATCCTGTATCTGATGTCCCGGGGGCTGACGGAAGACGAAGCGACGGCAACCATAGTCAGGGGCTTTCTCAATGTGGACATCCCCGGCCTGCCGGCACCTCTGAAAGAGGAAATCGACCGCGCCGTTGAACTCAGTCAGAAGGATCTTCTCTGAGGCTCGCTCCCCTCATGACGTCCGGCTCAGTTACCTTGTGCGGGGCCCGGTGAAAATCGATCGACCGGAATCCCGTTTTCTCTCTGAATCCGCACGGTCTCCCGATGTTCGTATCCTTGAACACCCTGCGCACCGCGGTAGCCCTGCGGCCGGTTTCGATGGCACCCCGGGCGGTAACGGCGGGATTTCCGTCAGACACATCCGTCACGTATGGCCACGGGCTTACCCATGGCTGTCACCCCTCCCTCCAGAGAATGTCGACGTCCTCGCAAAATGTCGAAAAATGTCCGATAGAGGACGGCTTTGTACAAAGTTCCTTGAGGCACGGTGCACACATCCTGAGGGATGAGGCGTACTGTGAGGTACGCCTTGCGAAACCGTCAGTGTTCATATATGGCGGGTTTCATCGCCGTCAAAGGGAACGATGCCGCGAATGAACAATGGACTTGCCCACAGGGATTCCTGTGGTATATACAGCACAGTCGACGCCCATTAAAACCGGGCAATATCACTTACAACGGGTACGGGCATATGAGCGTGGTTGAAGAAATCGAACTTGCCAACGGCCTGGTTCTCCAGGTTCGGGACCGGTCACGGCCGATCGCGCCCGACACGACGAAGGTTGAAGTGGAACTGGTCCTGCCGGTGGAAGTACGAGAAGGCTTTTTCGATAACGATGACGAGTATCGACTCGTGAAGAAAATCTTCGGATCCCACATCTCCTTTATCATAAAAAAAGAACGGACCTTTGTGAAAAAAGAAAACCGGGAATCTGTTTTTGCCGAACTGCTTGATGATTTCATGGAGGATTCCCTTCCCTATCTTGAACGACCCGACTTTCCGGCCCGCTTCGTCCGGGCGAAGCTGGCAGACATTCGAAAACGGCCTCATCGCTATCGTTCGATAAGGCGCTGAACATTCAGGAAAGGACATGTCCATGAAGCAAAAGGTAGCCGTCATTGGAGCCGGATTCGTGGGAACCATGGTGAGTCAGCGCATCATCGAAAAAAACCTGGCCCATGTCGTTCTCGTCGATATCGTCGAGGGAATACCCCAAGGGAAGGCTCTGGATATGTCCCAGGCTGCCTCTGTCGCAGGATTTGAGGGGCAGGTCATCGGAACAAATGATTTTTCGGAAATAAGCGGTGCGTCAATCGTCGTCGTCACGGCGGGACTCCCCCGGATGCCGGGAATGACCAGGGAAGACCTGGCGAAAAAAAACGCCGCCATTACACGCTCGGTCATGGATAACGTCCGGCACCATGCCGCCGGGGCCGTTGTCATTGTAGTCACAAACCCCCTTGACGTGATGGCCCACCTGGCCTGGACAGTCTCGGGATTTCCGCCTCAGCGGGTTTTCGGTATGGGAGGAACCCTGGATGAAGCGCGGTTCAGCTATTTCCTCTCCCGCAAACTCGGCGTTTCCCCCCGTGACATAGAAGCACTGGTTCTGGGCAGCCACGGAGAAGCAATGGTTCCCGTGGAACGCTACACAACGGTTAAGGGCCTGCCGGTACGTATGTTCCTGTCTCCCGGGGAATACGCCGACATCGTCGCGCGCGTGCGGCGGGGAGGAGCCGAAATCGTGGATCTCCTCGAGAGCGGCAGTGCCTGGCACGCGCCCTCGGCATCAACGGTCCTGATGGTGGAAGCGATCTTGAAGGACAGTAAACGGATGGTCTCGGCTTCAGCACTCCTGGAAGGCCAGTACGGTATCGAGCATATTCACATCGGCGTTCCGGTCCTGCTGGGAGCGGCGGGGATAGAAAGAATCCTGGAAATTCCTCTTGACGAACCGGACCTCCAGGCCTTGAGAGAAGCCGCCCGTATCACCCGTAACATGGTTGATCGACTGATACGGGGGCCCCATGACTGATCATGAAATCGAGTCCATACTTCCCCTTGTGCAGAAACCTGCCCGCTATACGGGGGGAGAAACCAACGCTGCGAACACGGCGGGGAAAACCGCTTCTCTGTCCTTCGCTCTGGCCTTTCCCGATGTCTACGAAGTGGGTATGTCCCATCAGGGACTCCAGATTCTCTATGGAATCCTGAACCGCCGCAGGGACTGGACGGCTGAACGGGTCTATGCGCCCTGGCCCGACATGGCCTCTCTCATGGCATCGCGCAGAATGGCACTTTCATCTCTTGAATCGGCAACGCCCCTCCATCATTTTGATATCATAGGGTTTTCTCTTCAGTACGAACTTTCCCTGACCAACGTCCTTTCCATGCTCGACCTGGGACGGGTGCCCCTTCGAGCCGTCAACCGCCGTGAAGACCATCCCCTGGTAATCGCGGGAGGACCCTGTGTTTTCAACCCCGCGTCCATGGAGCCCTTTTTCGATGCCTTTGCCCTGGGCGAGGGCGAAGAGATGGTAATCGACATCGCCGAAACCGTGGAAAGGGGGAAAAAAAGAGGACTGCCCCGCCGAACCGTCCTGGAAAAACTTGCCGGGATCGAGGGGCTCTATGTTCCCTCCGTTCATGGAACGGGCCACCGGATTCGCAAGCGGGTGGTGGCTGACCTGGATGCGGCTTTTCTGCCCGAAAAACCGGTCGTACCATTGATCAAAACCATTCACGACAGGATAACCCTCGAGATCGCCCGAGGATGTACCCGCGGATGCCGGTTCTGCCAGGCCGGGATGGTGTGGCGTCCCCTGCGGGAGCGAAACCTTGAAACAATCATCGGATCCGCTGAAAGGATTCTCTCCGCCACCGGCTATGACGAGATCTCGCTTCTCGCGTTGAGTGCGGGAGATTATTCCCGCATTGCCCCGCTTCTGACGGAACTCATGGACCGCAACATCGAACAGCGCGTGGCACTCGCCCTGCCCTCTCTGCGTACTGAAACCCTTGCGGATTCATTGATCGAACAGATCCGACGGGTTCGCAAAACCAGTTTTACCCTGGCCCCCGAGGCGGGAACCCGGAGGCTCCGGCAGGTTATCAACAAGGGTAACAGCGAGGAGAATCTTCTCGAAACGGCACGAAGCGTCTTCAGGGCAGGCTGGAAGTCTCTGAAGCTCTATTTCATGATCGGTCTTCCCACGGAACAGCTGGAAGACCTCCAGGGCATCGCGGAGCTGGTCAACAAGGTTCTGCGGGTTGAGGGCAAGGGACACCAGGTAACGGTGGGCCTGTCCACCTTTGTTCCCAAACCCCACACCCCCTTTCAATGGGAACGCCAAATCAGTATTCGTGAAACGGAGGAACGCCAGGAATACTTCAAGGACATCCTTCGCCGAGGCAACCTGAAGCTCAAGTGGCATGACCGGCGAATGAGCTTTCTCGAGGGCATCATAGCGCGAGGCGACGGAAGAGTGGCTGATGTCATTGAAGGGGCCTACAGACTGGGTGCCCGTTTTGACGGCTGGAGTGACCGGTTCCGTTTTGAACTCTGGGACCGGGCACTGAAGGATACCGGAATCGATCCCGAACTATACCTGGCCGGGACCGATCCCGCTTCTGCCCTTCCCTGGGACCACATCGACTGCGGCGTGGAAAAAGAGTTTCTTCTCCGGGAGCTCGAAAAATCCAGAACCGGTGAGGCAACGGAAGACTGCCGGACCGCAGGCTGCACCAATTGCGGGGTCTGTGTCGAAGGCATCGAACTGCGCATGGCCCTGGAAGATCCCCTCCCGTCACGAGACCACGGCACCCCGAAGACCCCCCGGGAGGAAGTCTGGAGACACAGGCACTTGAGAATGCGCTACAGAAAAGGAGACAAGGCGAGGTTCCTGTCCCACCTGGACACGGCATCGGCTCTCATCAGGTCGATTAAACGAAGCGGTATCAGGTTTGAATACTCCCGGGGGTTTCACCCCCACCCGAAAATTTCCTTCCCCTGCGCCACGCCCCTGGGAGTTGAAAGTGAAGATGAATACGCGGAAATACGAGTGTTCACCCCCCCCCACTGGAACCGCGGGCGTCTGATGGAGGGCATCAACCGGTCACTGCCCGCGGGATTGACGCTCCTGGCCCTGGAGGACATAACCGGTTCCGACCAAACCCTATCGGGACTGATCGCGGGGTTCGTCTATGAAATGCATCTCGATGGAGAGCGAACGGGCCTGAAAAAGTCCGCGGTATTGCGGGCCATAGGACGATTCCTCAATGCGGACCGGCACGTCATTGTTCGAAGCAGCGGTCAGCGCACCAGGGAGCGGGACATTCGCCCCTTCGTACAGACCCTTGTCTATGATGACGAGACCGGGACTCTTCGAGGCATATTCAGCTTCACACCGCAGGGCGGCGTCAAACCCATCGAAATCCTGACCCATGTCATCGGACTGAGCGACAGCCAGGCTCGCCTCGTGCGGGTCGTGAAAAAACAAACCGTACTGATCGGCGGATGAATCGGCCATGACGAAGGAAATGATTTTCAACTGCAACGATTGTGAAGCCCGGATCGCCATCCTCGACGCAAGAAGACTGGTCAATCTCTACGTGGAGCGCTGGGATGAACACTCTATCGCGGGCAATATTTACGTGGGTCGGGTCGCCCGGGTTCTGCCGGGCATGCAGGCCGCTTTTGTGGACGTCGGCCTCGACAGGACGGCCTTTCTCTATGTGGCTGACGCGTCAATCGAGAACCCGGAAGATACATACCTGCTGCCGGGCGAGGAGGACGAAAACGGTCTGAAGGACCTTGGCGGCTCGAGCCCGGTGTTGTCCATTGAAAACATCCTGCGCGAAGGGCAGGAAATCCTGGTCCAGGCATCGAAGGAACCCCTGGGAACCAAAGGGGCCCGGGTAACAACCTACATATCTCTGGCCGGCAGAAATCTGGTCGCCATGCCGGGCGCCTCCCAAGTCGGCGTATCGAGAAAAATCAAGGATGAGGCCGAACGGGAGCGGCTTCGCCTGATCATCGAAGAGGCCCGCCCGCCGGACTTCGGCTTTATCGCCAGAACGGTAAGCGAAGGCCGGGGTGCCGATGAAATCCGTCGTGATATCCGCCATCTCGTAAGGCTGTGGGAAACCATCCAGCACAAACGCTCCCTCGTGGGTGTCCCCGGACTGGTACACAGGGAACTGAACATGGTGCTTCGGGCCGTACGGGATTTCTACACCGAAGACATGGATCGCATAATCATCGATTCAAAGAGCGAATATGACAGAATCGAGGAATACATGAAGGAGTTCATGCCCGCTCTTTCCTGCCGCCTTGAACTCTACGAAGACGAAGAGCCCATTTTCGATTTTTTCGGCATCGAGGTAGACGTGGAGAAACTCTTCGATAAGAAGGTGTGGCTCAAATCAGGCGGGTTCATCGTCATCGAAGAAACGGAGGCCCTGTGCTCCATCGATGTCAATACCGGACGCTATGTGGGCAAGCGTACCCTCGAGGAGACGATTTTGAAAACAAACCTGGAAGCGGCACGGCAGATAGCCCACCAGCTCCGGGTTCGTAATATAGGGGGCATTATCATTATCGATTTCATCGACATGGAAGACGAACGAAGCCGGGAACTTGTTTACAGCGCCCTGGCGGCCGAACTGGAAAGGGATCGAAGTAGAACGAGCATTCAGAAGATCTCCGAGCTGGGCCTTATAGAGATGACACGGCAACGGCAACGCCGCAGCCTCTCCCGGATCATGTGCGAATCATGCCCCTACTGTTCAGGACGGGGAGTGATCAAGTCAAAGACAACTATCTACTATGAAATACTCAGGGAACTGAAACGAGCGGCGGTTCGCGGCGCCGGCGGGACCATCTGCGTTCTTCTCAACCCCGACGTGGCGGGACTTTTTACGGAAGGCAGGAAGAAGCTCCTGGACAGACTGGAACAGCGGTACAACAAAAAAATCATTCTTCAGACAGACAACCGTCTGTTCCAGGATACCTACGAAATCATACCCATGCAGTGAGCACTGACATGGCGGCGAGCGCCATCGACAGCGGCTCGCGATAGTGTCGTAAAATACCCGCAGAAGACAGTTGATTTTAAGGCGTTTCAGCCGTATAAGGCTGCGAGTTGCACTGTCGGCGACCGGACTGCCGGATATCCGGTTATTCCCATGTACCACGAGAAGTTCACAACCATTACAGGAGGCAGTTACATGAAAAAACGATTTGTGTTATCTGTGGTGGCGGTTTTGATGGCGGTTCCCCTGTTCTTCGGACAGGCTGAAGCGCAGATCAGGATCGGCGTAATGGCGCCCTTGACCGGCTCCTGGGCCAGTGAAGGCCGGGCCATGAAACAGATCGTCGACCTGCTGGCTGACGAACTGAACGGCGCCGGAGGCGTCCTGGGCCGGAAGGTCGAAATCATTGCCGAGGATGACGGCGGTGATCCGCGCACGGCTGCCCTGGCGGCACAGCGTCTCTCCACCCGGGACATCGCGGCGGTCATTGGTACGTACGGATCATCCATTACAGAGGCCACCCAGAATATCTACGACGAAAACAAGATTGTCCAGGTTGCGACGGGTTCCACGGCAATCCGCCTGAGCGAGAAGGGGCTCCGGTACTTTTTCCGCACATCCCCCAGGGATGACGAACAGGGTCTCGTCGCGGCCGACACCTTGAAATCTCTCGGCTACGAACGGGTCGCCATTCTTCACGACAACACCACCTATGCCCGTGGGCTTGCAGACGAAGCCGCCGCGCTCCTCAAGGCCGACAACGTGAACATCGTTCTTTTCGATGCCCTGACATCGGGAGAACGTGACTACAGCACCATTCTCTCACAGTTGCGGTCCCGCAATCCCGATGTGGTCCTCTTCACCGGATATTTCCCTGAAGCAGGACTGCTTCTGCGCCAGAAAAAGAGCATGGGCTGGGATGTCCCCTTCATCGGCGGCGACGCCACGAACAACCCCGATCTGGTAAGCATCGCCGGCAAGGAAGCCGCCGAGGGATTCATGTTCCTGAGCCCACCCGTTCCCCAGGATCTCGATTCGGTAGAGGCAACATCATTCATGGCAGCCTACAGGGCAAAGTACCGGGATGATCCCGCATCGGTCTGGGCGGTTCTGGCGGGAGACGCCTTCAAGGTAATCATCGCCGCCATCGAAGGCTCCGGGTCCACCGATCCCGAAGAGATAGCCCAATTCCTCCGCACGGGTCTCGAGGATTTTCAGGGACTGACCGGAGCCATCGCCTTCGATGACAAGGGAGACCGAATCGGCGAACTGTACCGCGTATACAGGGTTGACGGCGAGGGCAGGTTTATCATGCAATAAGCAGGTACCGGCCGGGGAGTATCACATGCAGCTCTTTTTCGAACAACTCACAAACGGCCTGGCCGTGGGGGGTATCTACGCCCTGATAGCCCTGGGCTACACCATGGTATACGGTGTGCTCAAGCTGATCAATTTCGCCCATGGTGATCTTTTTACAATCGGCGCCTATCTGGGATTCACCCTGCTCCTGTCCCTGGGCCTGACCGATCACCTGGGCCCCCTGGCCGGAATTCTCGTGCTGACGATCATGGTCATGGGCCTGGTCGCGGTCATAGGGGAACTTCTGGAGCGGACGGCCTACCGTCCGCTGCGGACATCCCCCAGGCTGTCGGCCGTGGTCTCGGCCCTCGGCGCGTCCATTTTTTTTCAAAACGCCATTATGCTTATCTACGGCGCCCGGTTCCGTGTCTATCCCCATGATCTGTTGCCTGTCACGGCGGTCTCGATTTTCGGCCTGACGATACCGGTGATGAGGATTATCCTCTTTGCCGCTTCGGTGGTCATGATGGCCGGACTCTACCTGTTCGTCCAACGCACCAGAACGGGCACGGCCATTCGAGCCGCCGCCATCGACCAGGGAGCGGCCAGGCTCATGGGCATCGATGTCAACCGGGTCATCATGTATGTCTTCCTCATCGGCCCGGCTCTCGGGGGCGCTGCGGGGATGATGGTCGGACTCTACTATGGTCAGATCAATTTCACCATGGGATGGGGTTACGGCCTGAAGGCCTTTACCGCGGCCATCCTGGGGGGCATCGGAAACATACCCGGAGCCATGCTCGGCGGCATCCTTCTGGGCATCATTGAATCCCTGGGAGCCACCTACATCTCTCTGGCATGGAAGGACGCCATTTCTTTCATGGTCCTGATTCTGATCCTGATTGTCCGCCCCACGGGCATTCTGGGAGAACGGGTGGCTGACAAGGTATGAACAGGGGCATTACCATCAACGTACTCATCGTGGCGGTCCTGCTGGCCGCCCCCTGGTGGTTGAATTCTTACTGGGTGGACGTTCTCAATTCCATCGGGATCTATGCTGTTCTTGCGTTGAGCCTGAACATCATTCTTGGCTACGCAGGTCTCTTTCACATGGGACACGCGGCATTTTTCGCCATCGGGGCCTATACCACGGCCATTCTGAACACCCGGTTCGGCATTCCCGTCCTCTGGCTTATGCCGTTGAGCGGCGTAACGGCGGGGGTTTTCGCGCTCATGGTCGCACGACCCATCATTCACCTCCGGGGCGACTACCTGCTCATCGTGACCATCGGGATCGTGGAGATCGTTCGCATTGCCCTGGTAAACAACGTATTCGGCATCACCGGAGGCGCTAACGGCATCTTCGGAATCGGCAGGCCGAGTTTCTTCGGCCACGTGATACGCACCCCCCATGCCTTCTACTACCTGATCCTTGCCTTTGCCGCCGCTACGATTCTTCTCTTTTACCGTCTTGAAAATTCCCGTTTCGGTCGGGCCCTGAATTATATTCGGGAAGACGACACCGCCGCTGAGGGGAGCGGCATCGACGCGGCACACTACAAGCTTGTCGCCTTCATTCTGGGCGCGTTCTGGGCGGGCATGGCCGGCACCATCTTCGCGGCAAAAATGACCATCGTGTCACCCCAATCGTTCACGTTCTGGGAATCGGTGGTGATGTTTACCATCGTCATACTCGGCGGATCGGGAAGTATCCGGGGTGTACTGCTCGGCTCATTTCTGATCATCGGCCTACCCGAGGTTTTCAGGGAGTTCGCCGTTGCACGGATGCTTGTGTTCGGCGCGGCCATGGTTCTGATGATGATCTTCCGGCCCCGGGGTATTCTGCCCCCGACACAGCGGACCTATACACTGAACGCGCCGGCCGGATCGAAAAGAGGCGGCTGATGGAGAGCCCGAACTTGCTGAGCCTGACGAACCTGACCAAGTCATTCGGCGGAGTCGCGGCGGTCAACGACGTGTCTTTCGACGTGGAGCGCGGATCCATCATGGGATTGATCGGCCCCAACGGCGCGGGCAAGACCACCGTCTTCAACCTGATAACCGGCAATTATCACCCCGACAGCGGACAGATTCGTTTCGACGGGCAGGATATCGCCGGTATGCGCACCAACCGGATCGTTTCCCTCGGCATCGCCAGGACTTTCCAGACAATCCGGCTTTTTCAGAACATGAGCGCCCTGGAGAACGTTCTGGCAGGCTGCCATTGTCGGATGCGTTCCGGAATCATCGCAGCCATGCTTCGTCTTCCCCGACAGCGACGGGAAGAACGGGAAGCCGTCGAAATCGCCGCGGCCGAACTGGATTTCGTGGGTCTTCGCCGCCACCTGGATAGCGCGGCCCGGAATTTTTCCTACGGGAACCAGCGGCTTCTCGAAATCGCCCGGGCACTGGCCACCAGGCCCCGGTTCCTCATCCTCGATGAGCCCGCCGGGGGTATGAACGACTATGAGACCCAACTCCTGGTACGCACTATTTCACAGATCCGCGATCGGGGGATCACGGTACTTCTCATCGAGCATGACATGAACCTGGTGATGAAAATCTGTGAGAAAATAACGGTCCTGGATCACGGGGTCATGATAGCCGAAGGGAACCCGGAGGAAATACAGAACGACCGGAATGTCATAGACGCCTATCTGGGTTCTCCCGATAACAATGAAAACGAGGGGTTCTGATCATGCTCCTGAGAGTTGAAAACCTGGACGTGTGTTACGGCAATGTCCAGGTTCTGAACAAAATCAATCTTTATGTGAACCGGGGAGAGATCGTCACCATTCTCGGGGCAAACGGCGCAGGCAAATCCACGACACTCATGACCATCAGCGGCCTGGTAAAACCCTCCGGCGGGGGCGTGTTCCTCGATGAGACCCCTCTCCACAAACTGGGGGCCCACCAGATCGTCAAACTCGGGCTGGCGCAGGTTCCGGAAGGGCGACGGACTTTCGGTACTTTGACGGTACTGGAAAACCTACGCCTGGGGGCCTACACCGCCGTTGACAGAGAAATGATCGAGCGCACCCTTGCCTGGGTATATGACATGTTCCCCATTCTCGAGAAACGAAGCGATCAACTGGCGGGAACCCTCAGCGGGGGGGAACAGCAGATGCTCGCCATCGGGCGGGGCCTTATGGCGAACCCGAACATTCTGCTTCTGGACGAGCCGAGCCTGGGGCTTTCCCCGATTCTCGTGAAATCCATCTTCGCGGTTATTCGGGAAATCAACCGTTCCGGTGTAACCATCGTTCTGGTAGAACAGAACGCCCGCCTCGCGCTGAAACTGGCCGACAGGGGGTACGTCCTCGAGGTGGGCAGAATCGTCCTGGAGGACTCGTCCGCCGCCCTCCTGGCCAACCCTGACGTGAGAAGGGCCTACCTGGGGGGCGGGCACTGACATTCCGCTGTTCCAAGAGTGCCCTTACAAAGCCGCCCCCTATCGGACGTTTTTCGGCTTTTTACGCGTTCGTCACAGATACCGAGTGGTTATCGGCACATTACTCCTATCGGTTCTCAATTTTTCCCGGAAATTACTCAACGGTGGGAACGTCGCTTTTCAGCGTTTGAATTATCCGTTCCATGCCTTCCCTGACGCCGGCCCGGATCCTCTCCTCACGCTTGATTTCATCGCCCACAAAGAGATGAAGGGAAATAACGCCGTTCAGGAGCCCCCACAGAACATTACGCAGTTTGCGCATGTCCTGCCTGTTTATTTTCAGTTCCCCTGAAGCAACGCCGAATTGAAGAATTTTTTCGATAAGTGACACAGTCCTGTTGGTCTCCCATATCAGCTGTTTGCGTGTTTCTTTTGACAGGTTCAGACTTTCGGCGCTGAGCATGAAGTTCATGAGGGTCCTGAACTGCTCCTTCTGCGCCAGGAATATGTTGATGTAGGCATCGGCGAAATCGTGCAGTATCTGAGACGAACTCTTGTCGGGCTGAAAGATTCGAGACATTTCCCGGTGAAAGGATTCGATATCGGTAAGAAGGATCTGCGTGTAAATTTCTTCCTTGCTGCTGAAATACAGGTATATGGCACCTTTGCTCAATTCCGCCTTTTTCGCTATACTCGCCACGGTAACGGGCTTGAATCCATAATCGGCAAAGAGTTTTCTCGCCGATCTGATAATGGCTTTCTTTCGCTGAATCTTCTCCCGGTTCCTTCGTTTTTCAGGACCAACCATGATACCCTCTCATGAACGTCTGCCGCGCCTGACTTCCTCCGGCGGCAAGGATAATGAATTAAGGTCATATTATGACCATGAGTCAGCACAATGTAGGCAAAATGCAGGATAATAGCAAGCAAAAAATCCAGGAAGCTAAGATTTTTGTATCACTGGCTATTTGAGGAAAGGCGGGATGAAAAGAATTGACATGCCCCACGCCCTGTGGTAGCAAGAAGCCGTTTCTCACTGTCGGAACGGGAGGCGTACCGTCCGGCATCAAGGGGCATCGATTACGGGTCGGTCGGGGCGCCCCCCGACACTCCGGCCTCTTGAGGGTTGCGTTGTCTGAAAGGAGTACCCGTTGAAACTTGGTGAAGTAGTCGATATCCTGGAAGCAACTCTCCTTGTCGGCACTGAACGGCACCTCGCCCTTGATGTCAAAACCGCCTTCAGCGCCGACCTGATGAGCGACGTTCTCGCCTTTGCCAAGTCGGGCAGCCTCATCCTTACCGGTTTAACGACACCGCAGGTCGTTCGAACGGCGAGCATTCTCGACGCTACAGCCCTGATAATCGTACGCGGCAAAATTCCCCCTGCAGACACCCTGAAGCTGGCCCAGGAACTTGATATCCCGGTTCTGTCGACGGGCTACATTCTTTTTGAAACATCGGGCCGCCTGTACGCGAACGGCATCGTGGGCTGTATCGAAAAAATCGGGGGAATGAGTAGCGCCGGATCATGAAAGACATCGTCAGGAAAACCTTCTCCGTGGAAGGAGGAAATTTCGAAAACGCGGGAATTGCATCGATAGAAATCAAAAAGATTCTCAAGGCCCTTGGAATACAGGATGACGTGTTGAGAAAAACGGCGATTGCCGTGTACGAATCGGAACTCAACATCATATCCTACGCAAGGAAAGGCATAATCAACCTGGTCGTGACGGACAGCGATATTAACATCGATGTCCGGGATGAGGGGCCGGGCATTGAAGACATCGAACTGGCCATGCAGCCCGGATACTCGACGGCAACGGAACAGATCCGGCAGATGGGATTCGGAGCGGGCATGGGACTGTGCAATATCAAGAGCTGTTCAGACCGGTTCGAGATAGCGTCAACGGTTAACGAGGGCACTCACCTCAAAGTATCAATAGCGAGGGGTAATGACCGATGACTCTTGCAGAGGTGATTCGGAAGCTGAACCTGGGGGTTCGATGCTGCGACGAAAAGCTTGACCGGGGCGTGGAAGGCGGCTACGTGGGCGACCTCCTCAGCGATGTAATCGCCAACAGCAAGAAAGGCCACCTTTGGATAACCCGCCAATCCCATCAGAATATCGTCGCCGTGGCATCCCTGCGGGAACACGCCGGCATCATTCTGACGCTCGGCAAGGAACCTGACCGGGAAACCCTGGAAAAAGCGACCCGGGAAGGCATTCCCATCCTGGTAACGGATCTGCCGGGCTTTGAAATCGCGGGCCGACTGTACGGCATGATCGCCGGGGAGCAGGAATGACCACACGCCCTCCCGGCGCGGCTCCCGTTCATCCCGTCACGATCCGGATAATGCCGCGGAGGGATACGAAGAAGGGCCGTCTGTCATGCACTTGAGGGAGTTCCGGTGTGATTTTCATATTCATTCATGCCTGTCCCCCTGTGCGGAACTGGACATGTTCCCCCAGGCCCTCGTCAGTCGATCCCTGGAGGCACGGCTCGACATCATAGGTGTCTGTGACCATAATGCTTCCGAAAACGTTCAATACATAATGAACGCCGCCCGGGGAAAAGATATCAAGGTGTTTCCCGGCATGGAAGTGACCAGCCGTGAGGAAGTGCACCTGATCGCGCTCTTTGATACTATAGGTCCCCTGACCGCCCTTCAGCGTGTGGTCTACCAGGCATTGCCCGGCGAAAACGATGAAGCCGCCTTCGGGTGCCAGGCCATCGTCAATGAGGCTGGAGACGTTGAAGGATTCAACAACCGGCTTCTCATCGGTTCCACGACCCTCTCCATCGAGGACATTACGAAAACCATTCACCACCTCGGGGGGCTGGTCATCGCCGCCCACGTGGATCGGGAAAGTTTCGGAATCATTGGACAGCTCGGTTTTATACCGGACAATATCGACCTTGACGCCCTTGAACTTTCCTTTCGTACGGACGCCGCAACCTTCCTGGCCCTGCACCCCGAACTGGAGCGTTTCAGCTTCATTTCGTCCTCCGACGCTCACTGTCTTGCCGACATCGGACGGGCGACGACCACGCTCTTACTCAAGGAAGCCGGCATAGCCGAATGTAAACTGGCCTTCGAAGGACGGGAGGGGCGGGCAATTCTGGAGTAGCCCATGGAAGAACTTTCCATGCACATTCTCGACATCGTGGAAAACTCGACCCGGGCGGGATCGCGGCTTGTCTCTATCGGTATTTCCGAATCAACCGTCGACGACAGCCTGATCATAGACATACAGGACGACGGATCGGGAATGGACGGGGAATCGCTCAGGCGTGCCCTCGATCCTTTTTATACGACCAAGGAGGTTCGCAGGGTGGGGCTCGGGCTGCCCCTCCTGGCTCAGGCCGCCGAGACGACCGGCGGTTCTTTTTCCATAACATCCGAGGCCGACAGGGGAACCCGGGTGAGAGCGCTGTTCAGACTGAACCATGTGGACCGTCAACCCCTGGGCAGAATGGAACAGACCCTAACGACGCTGATGATGGGCAATCCCGAAGTTGATTTTGTATATTGCCACAGCAAGAACGGACGAAGCTACACCCTGGACACGAGAGAGCTGCGCCGCTCGCTGGAAGATGTGCCGCTTACGCACACAGCCGTAATGGCCTTCATTCGAAGCACTATCCTGGAGAACCTCGCTGAGCTTGAAGGCGACTCTCCGGACATTCACAATGAAAAGCATTATTGTTTTGCCCATGGAGGACCACCTATGAAATCTAATGACGATATGCTTCTGGAAGAATTCTCTCAGGAGCAGATTCAGGAACTCGACGCGACGATCGAGGCCCACAAGAGCCAACCGGGAGGACTGATACCGGTCCTGGAAAAAGCGCAGGAACTTCTCGGGTTCCTGCCTGTTCCCGTTCAGCAGCGGATTGCCGGGGGACTGAACCTGCCTTTGAGCCAGGTATACGGCGTGGTGACCTTTTATTCACTGTTCACCATGACTCCCCGGGGACGAAACACGATCCGCATCTGCCTGGGAACGGCATGTTATGTAAGGGGAGGGAAAAAAATTGCTGAAAATATCGAACGCATGCTCGCTATCAAAGAGGGCGAGACAACGCCGGACAGGCGTTTTACCTACGAATCGGTCCGGTGTCTCGGTGCCTGTGGTCTCGGTCCGGTGGTGGTTGTCAACGACGACGTACACGGCCGGGTCAAGCCCGACAGGATAAAACAAATCCTGGAAAACTACCAGTGAGGGAAAGTCATGGCAAAACTCAAAATCGAGGACCTGAAAAAAATCAAGGAGCGGGTTCAGGCCGAAAACGCTCTCAGGGAAGGTGGTCGAAGGGTGCGAATAACAGTTCACATGGGAACCTGCGGAATCGCCGCGGGGGCGCGCACGGTCATGGACACCCTCATGCGGGAAATCGAGGAAGCTCAGGTTTCCGATGTCATGGTGACGACCTCCGGGTGCATGGGACTGTGCAGCCGGGAACCGGAGATAACCGTAGAAATCCTGGGTGAGGAACCTATCGTCTATCAGCTCGTGGACAAAAACAAAATGCGCCAGATATTCAGGAGGCACGTTCTCCAGGGCGAGATTCAGACCCCTTTTGTCCTTGCCCGGGGGAAAGAACAATAATGATAATGATGAGGAAGACCCTCCACAGAACGATCTTACGAGAGGAGGTTGACAGCCGATGAAGGTTTTTCGATCTCATATACTGATATGCGGTGGTACCGGCTGCCATACCACGGGCAGTGTCGAAGTGAAACAGGCCCTGGCCGCAGAACTGACCAGGCGGAATCTGACTGACGAAATCAGGATCGTGGAAACCGGATGCAACGGATTCTGCGCCCTTGGTCCTGTCATGGTGGTTTATCCCGAGGGGATCATGTACGTCCTGGTCAAGAAGGACGATATCCCCGAACTCGTGGATGAACATTTCCTCAAGGGACGGCCGCTGGAACGGCTCTTCTACAAAGAAGCCGTCACGGAAGAGCGCATTCCCCTGATGCATGACATACCTTTTTTCGCCCACCAGAAGCTGAGAGTTTTGAGAAACAAGGGGCTCATCGATCCCGAAGTCATCGACGAATACATCGCCCGCGATGGATATTCGGGGATGGCAAAAGCGCTCTCGGACATGACACCCGAGGAGGTCATACAGGAAGTTCTCGACTCAGGCCTTCGCGGACGGGGTGGAGCAGGGTTCCCCACGGGACTCAAGTGGAAGTTCGCCGCCCAATCGAAGGGCGACGTCAAGTACGTGCTCTGCAATGCCGACGAGGGAGATCCGGGAGCATTCATGGATCGCAGCATTCTCGAAGCGGACCCCCACGCCGTTCTGGAAGGCATGGTGATCGCCGCCAGGGCCATCGGTTCCTCCAAGGGGTACATTTATTGCCGGGCCGAGTACCCGCTGGCGATTCAGCGCCTCACCATCGCCATCAACCAGGCGAAGGAATACGGTCTCCTGGGCACGAACATCCTCGGGACAGGGTTTACCTTCGACATTGAAATCTACCGGGGCGCCGGCGCCTTTGTCTGCGGAGAAGAGACGGCACTTATGACGTCTATCGAAGGCAAACGGGGCATGCCCCGTCCACGACCGCCCTTCCCCGCCGCGGAGGGCCTCTGGAAAAAGCCAAGCATCCTCAACAACGTGGAGACTCTCGCCAATATTGGACAGATCATCGACAGGGGAAGTGCCTGGTTTGCCTCCGTGGGCACCGAAAAGAGCAAGGGAACCAAGGTTTTTGCCCTCACCGGTGATGTCAACAACGTGGGCCTTGTCGAAGTTCCCATGGGAACACCGCTGGGAACCATCGTCTACGATATCGGCGGAGGAATCCCCAAGGGCAAGAAGTTCAAGGCCGCTCAACTCGGTGGACCCTCGGGCGGCATGATCCCGATCCGGCACCTGAACGCTCCCGTGGACTTCGAGACTGTTGCCGAACTGGGCGCCATCATGGGGTCCGGCGGTCTTATCGTCATGAACGAAGATATGTGCAGTGTCGATATGGCCCGGTTCTTCATGGATTTCTGCCAGGACGAATCCTGCGGAAAATGCGTCCCCTGCAGGGAAGGCACAAAGCGGATGCTTGAAATCCTGACAAACATATGTGAGGGCCGTGGAAAAGAGGGCGACATAGAACTGCTCGAAGAAATGGCCGCCATAATAAGGGATTCCTCCCTCTGCGGGCTCGGTCAGACAGCGGCTAATCCGGTACTCAGCACCATACGCTATTTCAGAAGCGAATACGAGGCTCACATCCGCGACAAGCGCTGTCCCGCGGGAGTCTGTACCGCACTGTTCAGGTCTCCCTGTCAGAACGCCTGCCCCGTCGGCATGGATGTTCCGTCCTATCTCGCACTGGTCCGGGCGGGCCGTTTCGACGATGCCTACAAGATCCTTCTGAGGACAAACCCCTTCCCGGCCATCTGCGGGCGGGTCTGTGATCATCAGTGCCAGGCCAAGTGCCGCCGCGCGCAGTCAGACGAGGCCGTTGCCATCAAATTCATCAAGCGCTTCATTACCGACAATGGACTCAAGCCGGCAATCGCCGCCGTACCGGTCTCTCGAAGGGAAAAAATCGCCGTTGTCGGAGCCGGCCCCGCCGGCCTGACGGCTGCCAGGGACCTCGCGATCCGGGGCTACAAGGTTACTGTCTATGAAGAGCTTCCTCAAGCCGGAGGCATGATGCGCTACGGGATTCCCTCCTACAGGCTTCCCCGGGACGTGATGGACGGTGAAATCGACGACATCAGGGCGCTGGGCGTTGACATCATCTGCAACACCAGGGTAGGCCGGGACATATCATTCGGTGAACTCAACGACTCCTTCGACTATATCTACCTCGCCCCCGGTGCCCACACGAGCCAGCCCCTGGGCATCGCGGGAGACGATTCTTCCGGAGTTTACGGCGGTGTTGAATTCCTCAGGAACTTCAACCTCAATGAAAATTCCTGGATCGAGGGTGAAAAGACCCTCGGCGAACGAGTTGCCGTCATCGGTGGAGGAAACTCCGCCATAGATGCGGCGCGGGTTGCGCGCCGTCTCGGTGCCGATGTAACCATTCTCTACAGGAGGGCGCGGGAGGATATGCCCGCCGCCGAAGAGGAAATCATCGCCGCCGAACATGAAGGAATCAAGATCGAGTATTTCGTAGCGCCTCTTTCCATCATGGTCGAGGATGGAACGGCGCGGGGTATTACCTGCCGGCGCATGATGCCCGGTGATTTCGACCGGAGCGGCCGTCGACGGCCCGTTCCGGTGGAGGGCTCCGAATTCACCCTTGCCGTGGATTCCATTATATCCGCCATCGGGCAGGAGCCGGATCCAGGTTTTGTCCCCAATGAAAGCGGCATTTCCGTCAACAGATGGTCCTGCTTTGATATAGCCGAAGGCCTGAAAGCTCAAACCACCAATCCGAAATTCTTCGCCGGGGGCGATGCCGTGACGGGCCCCTGGACGGTGATCGGCGCCATCCAGGCGGGACATCGTGCGGCTATCGAAATAGACGAGACAATCAGGGCAAAGAACGGAGAACCAGCCTGGGAGGCCCCGGAAGAGGAAGTGATCGACGTTCCCTTCGAGATCGACGAAGACTCCGAGGAACAGCCCCAGGCGGCAATGCCCGAACTGGAGGCGGCCCAGAGAATCGTGAATTTCGCCGAGGTGGAACTCGGCTACTCTCTCGAAACGGCCATCAGGGAAGCATCCCGATGTCTGCGGTGCGACGCGGAAATATGACCGTCTGAAAAGACCGGCAGGACAGGCCCCCGCACGGAATCGCGGGGGCCTTTTTTACGACTTCGCCGTGGCTGCATCAACGATGTCCCGGAGGCGGCGGGCCGCCTTTTCAGGATCGTCGGCGGCACAGACGGCGGAAACAACGGCAAGGCTGTCGGCTCCAGCTTCAACCACCTCACGGGCGTTGGATTCATTGATCCCGCCGATGGCTACCAGGGGGTGGCGACTGAAAGATTTGATCGCTCGAAGGCCTTCCAGTCCCCAGGGTCTTCCGGTATCTGTCTTGGTGGGCGTCGCGAACACGGGACTCGCGGCGATATAGGAAACATCACGGCCCTGAAAATATTCGACATCGTCCCAGGTTTCCACCGATACCCCGATAATGGCCCGCTCTCCCATGAGCCGGCGGGCAACATCATAGGGCATGTCATCCCCGCCGATATGCACCCCATCGGCGCCGCCGGCAAGAGCAACGTCGATCCGGTCGTTAATGATGAGCGGTACAGGAAATGGGCGAAGAAGCTCCCTGACCGCCAGCGCCTCGGCAACAAAATCTCTCGTTGAAAACGTCTTCTCCCGAAGCTGCACGCAGGAGACACCGCCCCGCACCGCCTCCAGTACCACATCCGCCAGAGACCTGCCGCCGCAAAGCCCCCTGTCCGTTACCAGGTACACGCCTTTCATGACTGCTCTTCCATCCTGAGGCAATGTTCGATATCCCTCTCGTCGAGATCGTACAGGACATCATAAAAATGCATCTGCAGTGAACCGGGGCCGGCCGATTTCGCGGCGGCCATCTCACCGGCAATGCCCATCACCGCCATGGCCTTGACGGCAGCGGCCAGGGAATCCTTTTCCACAGCGGCGAAGGCCGCGCACAAAGCCGATGCCGTACAGCCGAAACCCGTTACCCGTGTCATCATCGGATGACCGTTGAAGAGTTTAACCACCCTGGAACCGTTCACAACATAATCAATGGCTCCGGTCGCGCAGACGGTACATCCGTGGTACCGGCTCACACGCTGAGCGGCCTCGAGAGCCTCATCGGATCCGACTGTGCTGTCCACTCCCTTCGTTCTCGTTCCATCATCGAGGAGGGCCATCACTTCCGATGCGTTTGCCCGGATAATCGTCGGCCTGTAGTCCTTGATAAGCTGACGGACCGTACCGGTTCGGTAGGCCGTCGCGCCTGCTCCCGCGGGATCGATAATGACGGGGACATCCATCTCAACGGCACGGCGGAAAGCCTTGAACATTCCCCTTACCCAGGACTCGCTGAGAGTCCCGATATTGATCACCAGTGCCGATGCCATGGCGGCCATAACCTCCACTTCCTCCTCGGCATGGATCATCACCGGCGAGGCGCCAAGAGCCAGAAGGGCGTTGGCGGTGTTGTTCATTGCCACGTAGTTGGTTATGTTGTGTATAAGCGGAGCGGAACCGCGTATGGCTTCAAGTGACGCATGGATATCCCTCGGTGTAACCATCATTTGAACCTCCCTGCCTCGAGCATGTCATTATTTCCCACCACGTACTCTTCCTGATTTTCCCCTTTCGCGTCAATACAAAAAACCCTTTCGTCTCTGCCGGGAGAAAGGGTTGCCTCGTTGCCGCTATTCCTCCCTACGCCGGCATTATCCGGATCAGGTTCAACGGGTATGTTCTCAGACAGGCACCTCAACCTGCCACCCCTTTGTTTGTAGTCATTACCTACAGGCGATTCCGGGTTTTGTCAACTCCTATCGCTCCATGCATCGCCACCATTTACGGTGTATCCCGCATCGGTCGTTTTTTACTTCATTTACGATCTTCTCAACCCTTTCGAGCTTTCTTCTTGACCATGCTCAAAACATGGTCCACAATGGCGAAATAACGAAAAGCCGACCCGCCGCGGGTGCCTCCCCGCGGATCAGGGCCGCGGGCCGCCGGTTTCTGTTTCGTACCGATGAACTGAAGAAAGGATTGTACCATGTCAAAGAGCACCATTGATCTCCGGGAACCCGTCATCACCAAAAACGATATACTATATGTCAACGACCCATACTTTGTCAGCGGCAACGTCTGCATCGTCACCGGCGCGTCCAGCGGTATCGGGCGGGCGGTAGCGCTTGCCATGGCCGCGAATAACCTTACCGTGGTCTGCGCGGACATCAACGAAGCCGGCGGAAAGGAAACAGTGGCTCTCGCTGAAAAGCTGGGAGGAAAAGCTGTTTTCGTAACCGTTGATTTGACCAGTGATGACTCCATGGTCACCTGTGTCGAAAGGGCGGCCGAACTTGGCGACATCAAGTACCTGGCCAACATAGCGGGGCTTCAGCATATCGACCCCATTGAGCGCTTTCCCATGAAAATGTACGACCTTATGCAGACCATCATGTTGAGGGCTCCCTTCTTTCTCACTCAGCTTGTCATCCCCCATATCAGAAAGAGTTCCGACGGCATGGGAGCTATCGGAAACATGGCCTCGGTTCACGCCCATATCTGTACGCTGAACAAGCCTGTTTATAACATTACGAAGTTCGGGCTTCGCGGCCTGTCTCAATCAACGGCCGCCGAGGGCGAAGGAAAAATAAGAGCCTTTACGGTCAGTGTCGGCTTTGTAAAAACCCCCCTCGCACTGGGACAGATACCCTCTCAGGCCGAGCAGCGAGGCATCACCCATGAAGAGGTTGTTCGTGATGTCATGATGGGAAAATCCCGCGTCAAGGAAATGATGAGTCCTGTTGATGTGGCAAACCTCTTTGTTTTCGGCATGTCACGTCACGGGAATTATCTGGTGGGCGGTGACCTCCTGTTTGACGGAGGCATGGTGCTGACGTACTGATTCACGCACCGGCCATCGCGAGAGACAGCGGGATACAGGATAAATTTCTGAACGGTCATTTCGACCAAGGAGGGACGTGATGTTTACAAAGATATTGTATCCTACTGATTTTTCGACCGAAGCGATCCGGGCGCGCGATTTCGTCATGAAGCTCAAAGAAGCCGGCACGGAGGAAGTTATCGTACTCCACGTAATCGACCGCCGGGGCATAAGCGATTTGTCGCGCTTTGCCACGAAGGATCTATCCGACATCATCAACGACATGGAAACCAAGGCCCTGAAGGAAATGCGCAAGATTGAAAGGGAACTCCAGGATCTTGGTTTGAAGGTGACCCTGCGAGTTGATCGGGGAGATCCCTTCAAAGAGATATTACGCGTTCAGAAAGAAGAAGCTGTTTCACTTATCGTCATCGGGGCCCGGGGAAAGGCCGACAGTTTCCCTTCCATGCTCCTCGGCTCCGTTTCGTACAACCTGGTCAGGAACGCCTCATGTCCCGTCCTGGTGGTAAAGAAATAGCTGAAGGAGAATGACCGGTCTGCAGGAAGTGCTGAGTACCGATGTGTCCCACGGCGGGGCACCACAATATATAGTATCCTTTTTGTGTCATACTACCTTCCGTTGTGTTTTTTCTTTACACGACCGGCTCGTTCTGATATGTTTTCGCGGAAGAACGCTGTGATATCTTCTGCGGACAGGGTGGGATGCGACTTAAGAAGATAGAAATACTGGGTTTTAAATCATTCCGGGAAAAAACAAGTCTTCTTTTCTCTCCGGGTATCAGCGCCATCGTGGGGCCCAACGGTTGCGGAAAGAGCAATATCGTCGATGCCATGCGGTGGGTCATGGGTGAGCAGCGGATAACGACGCTCCGCGGCAAAAAGATGGAAGATGTCATCTTTAACGGGAGTGACGACGCCAAACCAGTCAGCATGGCCCATGTCTCCATAACCTTTGAAAACAACGGCAGACAATTTAACGGCTCCTATGCGGAGTTTGCCGAAGTCACGGTCTCGCGAAAGCTCTACCGTGATGGAGAAAGCGAATATTCCATAAACAACGTCCCCTGCCGCCTCCTCGACGTCCGTGAATTTTTCATGGACGCCGGAGTGGGCTCTCGAACCTATTCCATCGTTGAACAGGAACGGGTATTTCGACTCATAGAATCAAAACCTGAGGATCGCCGCGAATTTATTGAAGAAGCAGCCGGCATAGCCAAGTACCGTTCACGAAAAGAATCGGCAAGCCGGAAAATGGAAGCCACCCGTCAGAACCTTCTGCGCCTGAACGATATTGTCTCCGAGGTTAAAAGCCGGCTCAACGCCCTTTCACGACAGGCAAAAAAAGCGGAGCGCTTCAAGACATTGAAGCAGTCGGTCAGGGAATCACAATTAGCCCTCTCTCTTGATCTTCTCCTGGGCTTGAAAAGCCGTGAGGAAGCCTTGAAAGGGAAGATCGACCTCCTGGAAGAACAGCGGATGGGTGAAGAAACACGCCGAACCGTACTTGAAGCTTCCATCGAAGAGATCCATGCCGGTGCTGTAGAAGCTGAAACATCCGCCTCCACGGCACAGGAAGGGTTCTTCACCATTCGAAACGACATTACCACCCTCGAACAGAGCATTGTCTTTTCCAGGAAGACCCGCAACGAACTGGAACATCGCAGGACCGTCGGCAACAGCAACGCAGAGGCCCTGAGAAGCCGAAGACGATCCGTGACAGAGGAAATAAAAGCCCTTGAGACACACCTCTCCGCCTCGGAAGAATCCATGGACGAAATCCGCGAAGACATGAACCGCCTGCAAGGAATCGTAGAACGCCTCGCGGAGGAAGAGACGGCAACCGCCGAAACCCTGGAACGTGAAAAGAGCCGTCACTTCGATACAATAACGGAACAGGGCCGCCTTAAAAACCTTCTTGTCTCTTTGGAGAAAGACCTTGAAACCCTGAAGAGGAAAAAAGAGCGGGAATCCCGGGAAATTAAAACCCATCAGGGGACGGTCAATTCTCTCCGGCACCGTGCGGCGGGACTGAAGGCCGACCTGACATCGGAAATGGCTGCAATTGATCGTTTCAAAGAACAGGGGCAGGCGGGCCGGGAAGAACTGGAAGGCAAGCGGCGGGAGCTTGCCGCCGTCGACGACGCTATCGAGGACCTCAAGGAACGGCTTGGCCTGAAGACATCCCGTCTTTGCTCGCTTAAGGAAATCCAGGAGCGTTTTGACTGGTGTAGTGAAGGTACACGCTTTATTCTCAAGGAATCCCGCAAGGACTCCTGGCAGGCAGGCCGGATTTACGGTCTCGTTGCCGACCAGCTTGATGTTCCCCGTGAATACGAAGTGGCCGTGGAAGCCGTCCTGGGCGAAAAAATTCAGTCCATTCTCGTCGAAGACCACGAAAACGGCATCAGGGCTATTGACTACCTGAAACACAGCGGGTCGGGGCGGGGAAGTTTCATCCCTCTTGAAGACGGACGGCAGTGTGAATCGCCGGAGGATATTCCGGAACACCTCGGCCCGGTGCTTCGCCTCACCGACATAGTCAGCGCCCGAAGCGAGGACATGAAAAAATTCATCCAGCGCCTCTTCGGAGACATACTTCTCATCCCGGACCTTCACATGGGAACACAACTCTGGAAGAAAAACGGATTCACGGGAACCTTTGTCACACCCGAGGGGGACATCATCAGTGGAAGAGGCATCCTCACCGGCGGAAGCGACCGTGGAAGCAACCCGTCACTTCTGCGCAGCAAGAGAGAAATTTCAGAGCTTCAGCGTGACACCGACGGGTTGCGGGAACATCTGAAGGAGGAACATGCCGTCAAGGCTGAAATCGTCTCGAGCATCGACAGCCTTGAAGAAGAACTGGAACGGCTTCGAAAGGTCTTCCATGAAAAAGAAATCCTCGTCAGTGAAAAGAAAAAAGATGTGGAAAGAATCGAGGGTGAAATCTCCTGGGTCGAGCAACAGATGAAGGTACTCACCTTCAACAGGGAAAGCATGGAACGGGAGGAAGCAGAAGCCGGACGGCGTATTATTGAAAGCAAGGATGAGATGACGCGCAACGAGGCTCGAATCTCCAGTGACCGGGATCGCATCGCCGGGCTTCAGGAACAGTGGAAGGACATCAGCACACGGCTTAAAAAAGAACAACAGGCCCTCACGGACAGGAAAATCGGGCTATCCTCTCTGGAAGAGCGAAGAGAGGCGGGCCTCACCTCCCTGAGAACCCTTCAGAACAGTGTCGACGACATCGAAACAAGAATAACGGCTGCCGTCGACGAAATGCAACAGTGCCGGGAAAAAATACGGACCGCCCTCCGTGAGGAGTCGGCCTTCCAGGAACGTCTCGCCGTCCTGTACGACGATTTCGAAAAGGCGGAACGGGAACTTTCGTCAATCAGGGATCGACACAGTGCAATCGAAACGTCCCGTCGGGAAGCGGAAGCCCTGCTCCAGGCGGCCCGGAACAATCTTGACGGCACGGTGCGGGAACTGAACCGTCTGACCCTGGAACGGCACCAGGCAACCATGCAGTGCGACACGCTGAAAGCGGGTGTCCGGGAACGATATCAGCAGGATCTTCAAGACATGGTGGAGGGCTTCGAACCCCTGGGAGAGGAACGCAGGAAGGATATAGAGAAGCGGCTCGCCGACGACAGGGCGCGCCTGGACGACTTCGGGGACGTGAACCTCCTTGCTCTCAGCGAATACGAGGAGCTCAAGGAACGTCACGATTTCCTGACGGGCCAGGTCTCGGACCTGGAAACCTCCCTGGAAACACTCCGGAAGACCATATACCGCATCAACCAGATATCGAGAAAGCGCTTCGCTGAAACCTTCGAAGGGGTCAATGCCTGTTTCAAGCAGGTTTTCCCCCGGCTGTTCCCGGGCGGGAAGGGATCGCTCCATCTGACCGACGAACGGGACATGCTCGAGACGGGTGTGGATATCGAAATTCAAATCCCCGGCAAAAAAACCCAGAACCTGTCTCTGCTTTCAGGCGGGGAGAAGGCTCTCGCCGCCGTTGCGCTCATCTTCTCGATTCTCATGTACCGTCCCACACCGTTTCTGGTCCTCGATGAAGCCGATGCGCCCCTCGACGACAGCAACGTATCTCTCTTTGTCGGTATGGTAGGTGAAATCGCCCGCGAGTCGCAGGTCATATACATAACACACAACAAGCGTACCATGGAAACCGCCGACAACCTCATCGGCGTTACCATGCAGAAGAGTGGAATATCAACGATAGTATCGGTAAGCATGAACTGAAGAATCCCCGTTGAACCGCGATTTCCCGTTCCCCTGGACGGGATTCGCCTTTTTTCGGGTGGGCACCGCATCGGATTGACGCCGCCTTCCGGAAGGAATCGCAATGGATAATACCAGGAAAACAGGATTTTTTTCACGGCTGAAAGAAGGCCTTTCAAAAACGCGGACGAGTTTTGTCCGGGGCCTTGAAGATATCGTCGTGGGAGAGCGCTATATCTCCGAGGAGTTCTATGAAGAACTGGAGGAGCTGCTCATCGCCGCGGATCTGGGACCCGCCTTTGCCGCCGAACTGATTGAGGAAATGAAATTCCGGACAAAGAGAACGGAACTGGACAGTCCGGAAGTACTCACAGGCGTCATGCAGGACTACATGATTTCAATCCTCGCACCGAGTGACCATCCCCTGCACATTCCGAAAGACGGGCTCTATACCGTCATGGTGGTTGGTGTAAACGGAACGGGCAAGACAACGACTATCGGGAAGGTTGCCTCCTATCTGAAACAGGATGGATACAGCATCATGCTCGCCGCCGCAGACACCTTCAGGGCCGCCGCCGTTGAGCAGCTTGAAGCATGGAGCCGGCGGACGGAAGCGCCGCTGATCAAGCACTCCGCAGGCAGCGATCCTTCGGCGGTAGTCTTCGACGCCATTCGAGCCGCCCGGGCACGGAACGTCAATGTCCTTCTCATCGACACGGCGGGACGACTTCACACGAAAACCAACCTCATGGATGAACTGAAGAAAATCAAGCGGATCATGGCCCGGGAAATACCGGAAGCACCCCACGAAACGCTTCTGGTTCTCGACGCTGTAACGGGGCAGAACGCCTTGGCCCAGGCGAAAATGTTCAATGCCGAAATCGGTGTCTCCGGTCTCGTTCTGACGAAGCTCGACGGAACAGCCAAGGGTGGAATCGTTGTAAGGATAGCACAGGAGTTAAAACTGCCCATCCGTTTCGTCGGGGTGGGTGAAGGTGTCGATGATCTTCGTCCCTTCAACGCCGGGGAGTTCGTCAACGCCCTCATGGCACCGCACTAGTGCCGTATACCGGCACATTCCGGAGGAGAACTCCTCGAGTGGGCACCAGGGCACACCGCCCGGAGGAACGACACGGCGTGACGCGGTACGAGGGAGATACGTCAGCGTGACAAGATCGGATGATGGAACGGATTTTCGCCATAGGAGACATACACGGCTGTATCACCATGCTGGAGGAACTCGTCGCCCTGCTGCCCCTGGACAAAGACGCCGACCGGCTCCTTTTCATCGGTGACTACATTGACCGGGGAATGCATTCCAAAGAGGTTGTTGATTGTATCATCGATCTGAAGCAACGCTGCAAGCGTGTAACCTGCCTCCTGGGTAACCATGAGGAAATGCTGATGAACTACATCGAAGGACAAGACAAGGAGGCTGAGTACGTGTTTTTACGCAACGGCGGAACGGCAACGGTCCTCTCCTACGGCTACCGCGACGACGGGAACGACAGGATCATCGATGTACCCCCGCCTCACCTCGAGTTTTTTGAAACGCTCCTCCCCCTCTATGAAACGGACGATTACATCTTCGCCCATGCCGGCCTGAGACCGGGAACGGATCCGGCCGGGCAGGACCGGAGTGACCTCCTCTGGATCCGAGGTGAATTCATACACTCCTCCTATGATTTCGGAAAAACAGTTGTCTTCGGCCACACGCCCTTCGCGTCTCCCTTGCTGGAAGACGATAAAATAGGCATAGATACGGGCGCCGTCTACGGGGGGAACCTGACCTGTATCGAATTGCCCTCCCGAAAAATCTACCAGGTGTGATCCATGCCCACCATAGAGTGTGTGCCAAATTTCAGTGAAGGCCGCCGCCGGGAAATTCTGGAGGAAATCGTCGGCGCCGCCTCGAAGGAGCAGGGGGTGAGGATCGCGGACTTCAGCCTGGATCCTGACCACAACCGGAGCGTCCTCACGCTCATCGGCGAACCCGATCCTCTGGTTTCGGCGGTTCTGGCGGCATCAGAACGAGCCCTGGAATTGATCGACATGAGGACGCACCGCGGCGTGCACCCCCGTATCGGTTCCGTGGACGTGGTCCCCTTCATCCCGCTCCTGAATGCGTCCATGCAGGAGGCCGTCACCGCAGCCCATCGCTTCGGCCGGGAATTCGCCCGGCGAAACAACGTACCCGTTTATTTTTACGGCGAAGCCGCCCGTACCCCTGAACGGAGGCTGCTTGCCACAATACGACGGGGGGGATATGAGCATGTGCGCCTGCGTCTTGCCGATCAGGCCTGGCAGCCCGACGAGGGGCCACCGCGATTCGACCCGGCACGGGGCGCCACAGCGGTCGGCGCCCGAAAACCGCTGGTTGCCTTCAATATTAATCTTGACACGAACGATCTGGCCATCGCCCGCGACATAGCCCGGACCATCAGGCATTCAAGCGGTGGCCTGCCTCACGTTCAGGCCATAGGTATCCCGCTGGCAAGCAGGGCCATCGTTCAGGTCTCAATGAACCTGATGGACTGCGAAATAACCCCCCTGATCACCGTCTACGACAAGGTACGGGAAGAGGCTGAGAATCGTGGCGTTGCCGTCATCGAATCCGAGTTGATCGGCCTCATGCCCGAATCGGCCCTGGCGGGAACCACCGCGGAATACCTCAAGATATGCAATTTTCGAGACGACTGCGTCATAGAGTGTCATCTCTGATGAGGCGGACGGCGCGGGACGGGCCCGCGCTGTATTGACACCCGGTACAAATAGTGATAGATGCCATTCCCTCACGTTCACGTCTGCGAAAAGGAAAGCGAACGCCCCCGTAGCTCAGAAGGATAGAGCAACGGATTCCTAATCCGTGTGCCGTGTGTTCGAATCACACCGGGGGCACCACTGCCGAAGGAGAACATCGTGACAAAATTTCTCGCCACCACAACAGCCCTGATTGCATGCTTCCTGCTGGTCGGTTCAAGTCTTTGCGGAGCGGAAGCACAATCAGACCTGGAACGACTCCTGGAGACCGGCGAATGCGTGCGGTGTAACCTGGATGGAATCGATTTTCAAGGGGCTGACCTGAGCGGCGCCGACCTCACGGAATCAAAATTGAACGGGGCAAACTTCAGCGGGGCGAACCTGAGCGGCGCCACGTTCATGCGAGCCAAATTGCACGGAGCGAACATGAGCGGCGCCAACCTGCGGGGGACGGATTTAGGTTGGATCGATATGCCCGACGGTGATTTGAGCAACACCGACATGAGCGGCGCAAATCTCGCCATGGCGTACCTGCTCAGGGCCAATATGCAAAACGCGATCCTGGTGGGAGCAAACATGCGTGGAACCGACCTGACCAGGGCGGATCTGCGGGGAGCCGATCTGAGCGGAATCAAGCGCCTCGGACTGTGGCTGCGTAAGACCAACCTGACGGGGGCCACCTGGATCGACGGCTCGGTCTGTGGCGAAAACTCCATCAGCAAGTGCAGGTAACCCGGAAACAGTGGTCGCCCGTTCGATCCTTTCCGGACGTTCCTTGCCCGAAGTCATCGGCAAACCGGCAACAGGACTGGGAGGAATGTCTCCCCCGCCATGGTTCCGGTCAGGGTCTGTCCTGTTCCGCCCAAGCCAGTGTCGCCAGGTAGGGATAATGATCCGACGGGTACAGGCCGTCCCGGTTGTCACGAAGAATAACCGCATCCCGAACCGAAAATTCGGGTGAATGAAAAATCCAGTCCATCCGGAATTTTTTCGGGTTTCCCCGGAAATCGTGGCGGGTCATGCTCTTTTCGCCTTCCTCCTTCGAAAGGGCCTGCCAGGTATCCACCATTTCACGGTATCCGCCGGAGAGAACCCTATGGACGGGGGATCCGGGTCCGTCATTGAAATCTCCCATGATGATACAGGGTTCGCTTCTGGACGCCATCCACCGGCCGATTATTCTCGCCTGCTCCAGCCGTGCTTCGTCACTCACGTGGTCCAGGTGTGTCACCAGAGCGACGAATTCGTCGCCGGACAACCTGTCCCGGAAGCACCCGTAATTCATCATCCGTGGAAAAGCGCTTTCCCAGTCTTTGCTTTTGTGAACGCGCGGTGTCCTGGAAAGCCAGAACTCGTCGGCCCCGACAAGATCCATGTCATCGGTGCTGAAAAAAAGAGTCGGGTACTGGCCGTCGTCATCCCATAACCGGTCCGGCGCGATCATGATATACTCGGGAGACAGCCGCTCCTCGATAAAGGCCAGCTGCCACTGTTTTCCCTCCTGCGTGCCCAGGATGTGGGGCCGGTACCGGCGGATAATCTCCACTACGAGATCACGACGCCTGTTCCAGGCGGCGGGCCCCTCCTCACCGTTATCGAACAGAAGATTGAAGGTCATGACTCTCATGGACTGAACGCTCCCGATATACCCTGACAACGGCTGCTGATCGATCAGGGTGCCGTGATAAAGTCGATAAGGATTCTGTTGAAACGCTCGGGATTCTGGATATGAAGCGCGTGGCCGCAGTTTTCGAAGGCAACGGACCTCACTTCCGGCGATCTGACGAGAGCGTTTTTCATAAAGGCGTATGTCCCCTCTCCGTAGTAGGTGCTCTCCCCTCCCCAGACCAGCAGACAGGGGACAGATATCCCGGCGAGTTGGGGCCGATAATCCTGCATCATCATGGAAATCCACAGGAAGAGAATCACGTGGGGACTGTTGCGCCGGGCCTCTTCGAGAAGCCAGTCCAGATCATCCTTCCAGGGGTAACCGGGGTCCTCGAAAATGGAAGTCCCCCGGTCCATGTCCGTCCTGTTGAAGAGCCGGGGGACGAGCAGGCGGCAGTACTGTTCCCAGTCCTCGCACATGAGGGACATGAGCGACAGATTATCCTCATGGGTAAAATCGCCGAATCTTCCGTTCAGCCCCCTCAACCCGAAGTTCCAGTCTTCCGACTTCAACAGTCTGGGCGCCATGTCGACGATGGTGATTTTATGGAGATTTCCGCAGCCGAACTGCTTGATGTACTCGAAGATAACCTGTCCTCCCAGTGACCATCCCACGAGGGTGACTTCCGCCAGATCCAGGAAGGTTATGAGTTCGTTCAGGTCCCGGGCAAGCCGCGGAATCGTGATGCCGTCGGCGGGACGGCCCGAATCACCGTGTCCTCGAAGGTCGCAGGCAATAATCCGGAAATGACGGCTCAATGCGGGAATCTGTTTTCGGAAATGGCTGTGATTCGCCGTCAGACCGTGTATGAGTACGACGGACCGACCTGTTCCACGGTCCTCGTAGAATATGCCGACATGGTCATTGGTTGTAAAAAAAGGCATCCTGTCCCTCACGACACGCTCATCATGGTGGCCTGCATGGCCGCGATGAGGATGGTCCGCCCGTCCCTTTCGGCCGTCAGTTCAGCTGTGCTGACCGTAAGTGTTCTCCCCGACTTCAACACCCGTGCCGAAGCGAGGAACCGCTCTCCCACGGCAGGGGCAAGCATGTTCACTTTGAATTCGACGCTCACAACGTCGGAGTCCCGCGGCATCAGGGTGTAGGCGGCGTAGCCGCAGGCCACGTCCAGTGCTGTCGATATCACTCCGGCGTGGATGTTTCCCTGCTGCTGCGTAAGCTCTTCGCGGAAGGGAATCTCGACAACCACATGACCGGGCTCAACGGTTACCATCTTCAAACCCAGGAGCTTCATGAAGCCTTGACGGTCAAAACTGTCGCGAACCCTTTTTTCGAAATCCATATCCCGTGGCTCATACTTCATCACATAATGCTCCTTTCCGATACGTTCCCCCGCGCAGTGTGCATCGGTCCCGGCAGTGGCCGCACCCCGGCAGGGTACAGGTGTATATACATCGTAAAGCCCCGTTCTGACAATCATTTAAAAAAGCATCCTCTCAAACCTCCTGACGAACTCGTAAAAAGCGCCCCAGCCCTCCTCCGAAACCGCCAGCGTTTATATTCCGCCATTTCGAGGAGCGAAGCGACGAGAAAGCCTGCATTTTCCATCATCACCGTGAAAGATTTCTCCCTCCGGTCGAAATGACGGAAGGAGGCGGTCGAAACGATGGGGTTGACAGGGGGCTCCCGGCCGTATACGAACATGTGATCATATGTCAGCATAACGGCAGAGCTTCAGGTCTCTCCGTGTCGAAAGAAAGGCCGGAAACGATTTCCGGCTCTTTATCCGAATCAAGAGAGAAACCCGCCCGGCTGGACCGGGTGATGCTCCCCGGGCATGCGCTACCGTTCTCAATCGGGGGATTTTTGCATGATCGAATATGATTCGGTGAGGAGTACCCTGACATACACCGGACGGACATGACGACGGGAACCGCGCGCATTCACAGCGACCAGAGGACGTTTATAAGACAATTCTTACAGGCCCAGGTAGGCGGCCTTGATGCGGTCGCTGGCCAGGAGGTTGCCGGAGGAATCCTCCATGGTGATCACGCCGCTCTCCATCACGTAACCGCGGTGGGCTACACGCAATGCCAGATAGGCGTTCTGCTCCACGAGAAAGATGGTGGTTCTGCTCTCGCGGTTGATCGTCGCGATAGTGTCGAAGATAAGCTGTACCAGAACAGGCGCCAGCCCGAGAGACGGCTCATCGAGCAGGAGAAGTCTGGGACGGCTCATAAGACCCCGGGAGATGGCAAGCATCTGCTGTTCGCCCCCGCTCAGAGTTCCACCCATCTGGTGACGCCGTTCTTCCAGGCGCGGAAAAAGCGAGAAGATATAGTCTATATCCTTCTTGATCCCGGATCGGTCCCGGCGCAGATAGGCCCCCATGTCCAGGTTTTCCATGACCGTCAATTCGGGGAATATCCTTCTACCCTCGGGCACGTGAACAATGCCCAGCGAAAATATTTTTTCCGGACTCATTCGGTGAACCGGCTGGCCCATGAACCATATTTCTCCGAAACGCGGCGGAACAATGCCGCTGACGGACATGAGGGTCGTCGATTTTCCCGCACCGTTCGCGCCGATGAGCGTAACGATCTCACCCTCATCCAGCATCATGGACACACCCTTGAGCGCGTGAATGCCGCCGTAAAAGGTGTGCAGGTTCCTGATTTCAAGCATCGAACTCTCCCCCCAGGTATGCCTTGATCACCGTGGGGTTCCGGGTGACTTCACCGGGTGTACCCTGGACTATCATCTTCCCGTAGTCCATCACATATATCCGGCTCGAAATATTCATGACCAGCTTCATGTCATGTTCGATGAGCAGGATTGAAAGCTCTTCTTCTTCGCAGATTTTTGCAATGAGTCGATCCAGTTCCATGGTCTCCCGAATGTTCATTCCCGCGGCAGGCTCATCCAGCAGCAGCAGAAAGGGTTCCGTAGCCAGGGCCCGGGCGATCTCGAGGCGGCGCTGCGCTCCGTAGGGAAGTTCATTGGCGAGTTCGTTAACGAAGGACTCCAGGCCCACCTTCAGAAGCAGGTTGTAGGATGTTTCCACTATGTCCTTCTCCTCGGCAACCGTGGCCGGTCCCCGGAATATAGCGCCCAGTATACCCGACCTGGTTCGACAGTGGCGGGCCACCATGACGTTTTCCAGGACGGTCATCTTTTGAAACAGGCGTATGTTCTGAAAAGTACGAGCCAGTCCCCGTTCGGTGATGATGTTGGGTTTGAGCCCGTTGAGCTTAACCGGCTCTTTCCCGGGGGGGATAGCGGTCATCACTCCGCCCGTGGGACGGTACATGCCGGTGATACAGTTGAAAAAAGTGGTCTTTCCCGCTCCGTTGGGGCCGATCAGCGCGACAATCTCGCCCTTTCGAACCTGGATGTCGATGGTATCGAGCGCGCGCAGTCCCCCAAAATCCATGGTGAGGTTTTTCACGTCGAGAACAGGGTCGGCCGCGTTCACTCAGCAACCTCCACGGGCTCCCGGTCCTTGAATTCATAGCGCTTCCTGACGCCGCTGATTATCCCCTGAGGCCGGAACACCATGATCAACACCATGGAGGCACCGAAGACGAGCATGCGATACTCGGAAAAGGCCCGCAGGTACTCAGGCAACAAAATCAGAACGAAAGCGCCGATGATGACGCCCACGATAGATCCCATGCCGCCGAGAACCACGATGGACAGGATGATGGCCGATTCCAGGAACGTGAAGCTGGCCGGATTGATGAAGGTGGTCTTCGCGGCCAGGATGCAACCCACGAACCCGGCCCAGGTGGCGCCAAGGGCAAAGGCCGAGAGCTTTGTCTTTGTCTTGTCCACTCCCATGGCCTGGCAGGCGATTTCATCCTCCCTGAGGGCGATCCATGCCCTGCCGATTCGTGAGTTTCTGAGCCTGCTCACCACGATGATGGTGAAGATGACCAGGGCCACCATGATGTAGTAGAGGTAGATCATGTGCTGGTCGAGGGTCATGGAGACACCGAAGCTGCCGGGCCGGGAAATGCCGGCAATGCCGCTGGGACCAAAGGAAAACTCGCTCCAGTTTTCCAGTATCAGCCTGATGATTTCCCCGAAACCGAGGGTGACAATGGCCAGGTAGTCACCTCGAAGACGCAGCACCGGGTAGCCGAGCAGGACGCCGAAGACGGTGGCCAGCAGGCCTGCCATGGGCAGGGCCATCCAGAATCCCAGCCCGAAATGGAAGTTCATGAGGGCGTAAAAATAGGCACCCACGGCATAGAAAGCTACGTACCCCAGGTCGAGGAGACCCGCGAGACCCACCACGATGTTCAGGCCCAACCCAAGCATGACGTACATGAGCGCCGTGATCATTATCGACGTCTGGTAGGTTGAAAAAAAATGAGGAAAAAGAACGACAAAGATGACGAGCAGAATCAGGCCGGGCAGGTAAATTCGGGAATCCGACCGGATCGACCGCCCGACACGCCTCTGCCAGCTCATTGTGTCATCCCTGCCGGCACCCACTTCCTTGCGCTCCATCAGGTACCGCCATACAAAGGACAGGAAGAACGCGGCGGCTCCCACGTAGAGCAGGTTTATCCAGCGCCAGTCAATGGAGCGCTCCAGGGGGTTGATCTTGATGACCATGATAGGAAAGGTGAGGAACATGAACCACAGTGAAACGATCAGGGCTTTCCCGATTTCAGTTCCCATACGTCTGATAAGGCTGTCAGCTTTTCTTTCCATGGATCCGGCCGCCCGGCAACGCTACACCTTGTCCGTCGAAGCCTTGCCGAGTATCCCCGTGGGCTTGAAGATAAGGATGAGCACGAGCAATGCGAAGGCAAAGACGTCTTCATAGTCACTGGACACGTAGCCCGTGGCGAAACTTTCAGTCCAGCCGAGTACCATGCCTCCCAGGACGGCTCCGGGAATGCTGCCGATACCGCCGAGGACAGCGGCGGTGAATGCCTTGATGCCGGCAATGAACCCGATGTAGAAGTTGATCTGGCCGATGTGGGACGATATGAGGACTCCGCCGATGGCTGCCAGAGCCGAGCCTACAATGAAGGTCGTTGATATCACCCGGTTTACATTCACACCCAGCAGCACGGCCATGGTCTTGTCCTGGGACGTGGCGCGCATGGCCTTGCCGATACGGGTGAACTTGATGAACAACGTCAGAACCAGCGTTGCGATGACGGTGGTGACGACGATGATCAGCTCCGAGGAGCGTATGATGTGGGAAACGGGAGCCATGAATTCAAACTCCCTGATCAGGCTCGGGAAGGAAAGAAAATCCGAGGTCTGGGCCAGGAGCACGTAGTTCTGGAGAAAAATGGACATGCCTATGGCACTGATAAGGGGGGAAAGTCGATGGGCACCCCGAAGAGGTTTGTAGGCTATTTTTTCAATGGTGTATCCATAGGCCGACGAGTAAATCATGGCAATAACGCCGACCAGGATCAGCAGGGAGGGACCGCTCATGCCCAGCAGGGAAAAAGCGCTGGCAAAGATGAGCGCCGTGAAGGCCCCGATCATGTAGATCTCACCGTGGGCGAAATTGATGAGCTGGATGATTCCGTAAACCATGGTATAGCCCAGCGCGATCAGGGCATAGATGCTCCCCCGGGTGATGCCGCTGAGAAAAAGTTCAAAAAAGTAGTCCATGGTTCTACAGGCTGGTTATCCTGTGGTCCGCCCTCTATTTGAAAAATGAAAGGGAGCAGTGAACCCTGCTCCCTTGTGCGCATGTGTTCCCTGACTTACTTTCCCACCTCCGCGTACGCGTTGTTCTGAACCTGGTACATGGCAAAGCCTATACCTATCGCGTCGCCCCGTTCATCAAAGCTTATTTCCCCCAATGGCGTTTCAACCCATTCGGTCCGCAGGGCATGCACGATCTTGTCATAGTCGGTGGATCCCGCTTTCTCGATGGCGTTGAGCAGCGCGATGGCGGCCGCGTAGGCATTCAGATAGAAAGCGCCCGGATCGGAACCGTAGACTTCACGGTGCCGTTCGATGGCGGCGATGGCAAGAGGGTACGACGTGGTATCGATGGGACCCGTGGCGTAAACGCCCTCGGCGTATTCACCTGCGACTTTTATGAAGGTGTCGTCCCGAACGCCGTCGGGACCGATGAATATCACATCCATATTCCTTTTCTTCATGCCGGTGACGAGTTTTGCCGCCTCAGGATGGTATCCGCCCCAGATCACGACCTCGGCTCCGGAACGGTTCACCTTGCTGATCACCGCCGAGTAGTCCACGGCACCGGGGGTAATTCCCTCCATAAGCACTACCTTGACATTCCCTTCTTCCAGGTACTGCTTCACTTCTTCAGCCAGCGCCTTTCCGTAGGCTCCTTTATCATGAAGAACAGCCGCGGTCTTGACTTTGAGTTGTTCAATACAGAAATCCGCCTGGAGTTTCGCCTGGGCATCGTCAGGGGAAATGGTCCTGAAAAAATTCGGATAATCACCGGACTTCGTCAATTCCACCTTCGTGGCCGAGGGGGCCATGGCAACGATACCCGCATCCTTGTAGATGGGTAATGCGGCCTCGGTGGAACCGCTGCAGATGTGTCCGAGCACCAAGTCAACATTGTTCGATACGAGCTTCGTGGCAACGTTCGCGCCGACTTCAGGCCTGCACACATCGTCTTCCTGCATGATGACCACCTGCTTCCCGAGGACGCCGCCCTTGGCGTTAATCTCGTCGACCACCAGCTTGGCTGCATGGGATGAAGGAATGCCGTAGGATGCGAGGTCCCCGCTGTGCGCCCCGGCAACACCAAGCCTGATCACGTCCTGAGCATAGAGGTTCCCCGCACAAAACAGGAACAGGACGGCAACAAAACTGATAACGATCTTTTTCATTCTCTCCCCCTTTGACTGGTGTAAATAATTAAATTGCCTCCTAAATCCACAAAAACAGGTTCGGTGAAAAATGCACTAAAATACGCTTTCTGTCAAGCTTAATCTGCCTCATCTCCTTCATGCCGGACGGCGCGCAGCGTTTTTAGTGACTTCACAGCCTTCTCTCACCTCGTAAAAAATCGAAAAACGTCTGATAGAGGACGGCTTTGTAAAAAGTTCCCTGAGGCAAGGCGCGCACACCCTGAAGAATGAAAGGATACAGCGCAACGCAGCATCCGGACTCCTTTTTACGAGGCCGTCAGTCTTTGGATAACCGTTACCCGAGGTAGGACTTGACGCTCTCTTCATTCCTGAGAACCCTGACCCCACCGTCCGCCAGCGCCTGCATTTCATCCTCACCGGGCAAGATCACAACAGGGGCTATGAACCGGACCCTTCCGCCGACCCAGTCGGTGAGCATGGTCGAACGGGCCAACCCGCCCGTCAGGACGATCCTGTCGACCTCTCCGGCAAGAACCGCTCCCATGGCAGCGATGTCCTTGGCGATCTGGTAGGCCAGTGACTCAAAAATCCGTTCCGCCTCTTCATCGCCGCCGCGGACCCGTTCTTCCAGGTTCCGCGCGTCCGTCGTACCCAGATACGCCGCCAGGCCTCCCTCGCCCACCAGACGACGCTCGATCTGTTGTCTGTCCATCTTCCCGGAAAAGACCATCTCCAGCAGGTCTATCGTCGGAAGTGCCCCGGCACGCTCGGGAGTGAAGGGCCCTTCCGCGAGCCCGTGGGTGCAGTCGATGACCCGGCCCTTCCGATGGGCGCCGATGGTGATACCACCGCCCAGATGGGCCACAATGACGTTGATCTCCTCGTATGCTTTTCCCATCCCGGCGGCGCACCATCGTGCCGCACTTTTCTGATTCAGGGCGTGAAAAGCGCTCTTGCGCTCAATCTCGGGTATTCCCGACACACGGGCAAGAGGTTCAAGCTCGTCGGTACTCGGCGGATCCACCACTATTGCGGGAATACCGTATCGGTTCGAGATATTGAAAGCCATGGCCGGCCCCAGGGCGGACGGATGTTTTCCGTAGGTTCCCTCCAGAAGGTCACGACACATGGCTTCATCCACACGGTAAGCTCCCGCGGGTGCCGGACGGCCAAGGCCTCCCCGGCTGACTATCATATCGATTCCCGCCGTCTCGATACCGTGTTTATCCAGAAAGGCAATGACGTCCTGCTCGCGCCGGGGCAACTGGTCCGCAAGCGAAGCATACCGGGCCAGATCATCAACATGGTAGACGATGGTGTCCCGGGCCAGGGCCTGCTCACCGCGGTAGCAGGCAACCTTCGTCGACGTGGAGCCCACATTGATGATGAGAAGACTGCGGTTTTTATCCACCGTCTGCCTCCCCGGCACACAGGAGTCCGGCCAGGCCGATTTCCACAATCCGGTTCTCTTCGGACACGCAGGGATGCTTCAGGATCACCGGACCGGCTGTTCCCGCGACAAGACCCACCGTGTCCATTCCTCCGAAGTATACCAGTGCTTCAACCAGCAAATAACCTGTATCGATTTCGGGAACCAGGTAGATATCGACATTCCCGGTCACCGCACTCACAACACCCTTCCGGTCCGCCGCGACCTTGCTGAGGGCGCAATCGATGTCCAGCGGCCCTTCCACCACGGCCGCTCCGAATTGTCGGCGTTCACCCATTTTTGAGAGAATCGCCGCGTCCAGGGTCGACGAGATGCCGGGATTGACCTGCTCTATGGCGGCGAGGACGGCCGCCTTCGGTGTCTCGATGCCGAGCAGACGGGCAAGATGGACGGCATTGTTCAGGATACCCTGCTTTTCGACCAGGGTCGGGAAGTCGTTCAGAAAGGTGTCCGTGATGAGGATCAGCCTGTCCTGCTTCGGGAGTGCCAGGAGGGATATGTAGCTCGGTGTCCCGCCCCTTTTCTTCAGACCCATGACAGGGTCAAGGACGGCCTTCATCAGGGTACGGAGAGGCACACCCCCCTGCATGAGCATATCGGCCAGGCCCTCCCGAACCCGGGTGATGGCCTGCCACAGGGCATCCCTCCGACCGGCCGCGTGGGCAATCTCGTGTTTCAGGGACGCCAGCGGAGTCCGTTCAACGGATCTTTTCAAGGACACCCCATTACCGACCAGACAGGGAACGACAAGGCCGGACCCGGCGGCCCGGGAAAGTGCACGGATGTCGTCAGCTGCCGGGAAAGGGACAACAACCCGCCTGGGTTCCATTCCCATGGCCGATTTCAGTATATCCTCAAATGGCGGGATCATGTCGGTCCACCTCTCCCATTCACCTTTTCCATGTTGTCCGCCAGGACAACACACATGGCCAGCTGTTGAACAATGTTGTCGCTGAGGTCAGACCTGGAGGGAATACACACCGGTCCCCTGGACGTGGCGACCAGCGAGGCGCGTGTCACATCGAGAAAGAAGTCGAGCTTGCAGAGGATGTTTCCGGTATCGAGGCAGGGGACCAGCAGGATGTGGGGAATCTTCTCTCCCGCCGTATCCTCCCGGAGCGTATCCCGGCCGCAGGAACCTCGAAAAATCTCCGTAAACGACGTGGCCTCGATGATCTCGCAGTCTCCCAGTTCGCCGGCTGCGGCGGCCTTCTTCAGGAACCGGTAGTCCCGGTGCGAGGGAAGATCGGGGCCTATCCCCCGTTTTCCCGACAGGACGGTTATTCTGGGCCTTGGAATTCCCATGAGGCGGAAGACAAAGGCGGCGTTCATGATGATCCTGGTCTTGGTCCTCGCGTCGGGAATTATGTTGACGCCCGTGTCCGTAAAGGCCACCAGATGGTCCATGCCGGGTATCTCCCAGAAGGTGATCACGCTGACGGTCATGCCGGAGGCTGCCCTCGCCTCCTCGCGGATGATCGAGCGGTAGATGAAGGACGTTGGAATCTGGCCCTTGCTGGCCATGGGCAACTCGCCCGAGAAGATCATTTGAATCCCCAGGTCAGAGATATCCTGTTGCCCGGTACCGGGAATTTTCTCGAATCTGTCGATGTTGAATTCGACCCGCTCCGCGACCCGTTCCATCTTCTCATCGTTGCCGATGAGAACAGGTTCGATGTAGCCCATCTCCCAGGCTGTCTTGACGGCCCGCATGAATTCCTCGTCCTCCGGAGCCAGCACGGCAAGCCTTTTGGGTCCTTTTTCCTTTGCAATCCGTGTAAAGTCAGCCAACGATCGAATCATGGCCAATCCCCCTTTTTCAGAACCGTCGCGCCGCAGGGTTGTCACCTCCCGGCACGGCCGCCTCCACCCTCGATACATTGATTCTGCGGTGAGGATACTACAGACGGCAGGAAATGATAACTGTATAATTACCTGCCCATCGATAGTATGCAGGCACGACACGAAGTCCGCGGGTACATACACATCGTGACCGTATAACTCCTGCAATACCCCTTTCGACACTTAAAATCCCGTTTATCTCAGGGACGCGCGGGGTTTTTGTCTTTGGCTCCTGCCGTCATTTCCACCAACGAGCGGCACCTGGACGGGAACGAACCATCCGCGGGAAACGGCAGGCACGATTGTTTTCCGGCCGTGACGTTTCCTGCCCCGGCGCTGTGACAAAGCGCTCATGGAGTTCATTGTGACGCCGGACGGGCCGGGCCACGGATCATCGGTTCCTCTGTGGAACGCGTCCTCTCTGTTCGACCACGCCACCAGGTTGATAAATGAAATGGAACAGAAACGTCCCGATGATGGTGAGCCCGCCGAACAGTAAAAATACCGTTGAATAAGTACCCATGGAGTCAAACATTTTTCCGGCAAGAGGAGGAGCAAAAAACCCGGCAAAACCGTTGAAAACGATAAGAATGGAATAGATCCTCCCCATCCGCTGCGCCCCGTAGATATGGGCAATTTCCGCGGCGTACAGCACCAGGCAGGCACCGTAGTTAAACCCGGCAAGGACGGCGAAACTCTGGAACGTTATACTGCCCGTTATTGCAAACGGCGCCGCCAGGCAGACGATGCTGGTGCTCACAAGGGAGATGAAGATTGCCTTTTTTCCGTCCATCAGGGAGCCGATCAGTCCCCAGCCAACGCGGCCTGCCGTGTTGAAAACGGCCATGACGGTCACGGCCATGCCCGCTACCGCCAGATTCATGCCCAGAGAAAGTCCGAAGGGTTTAATGTTGCCGATACAGATTAACCCGACACAGGATGCCGGAAAGAACCCGCAGAAAAGACCCAGGAAATTGCGATCCTTCAAGACAGCCAATATCTTGTCTGCCTTTGGGTTGCTGATGACCGTGCTTTCATCGACGGGAGGATTCTGCAGAAACAGGGCGGCCACTGTAACAACAATGAGTGAGGCGATACCGAGGTATGTGAAAATACTCAGAACGGGGACCTGCCGGATCAACAGGTATTCACCGAGACGCGACACAAATATGGCGCTGCCGCCGAAGCCGGCGACAACCAGTCCGATCGCCAGGCTTCTCCTCCGGGGAAACCATTTCGCCGCGCAGGAAACGGGACTCATGTAACAGAGCCCCGAGCCGCAGGCACTGGCAAGTCCGATCAAGGTTAAAAGGGAGATATAGGATCCATTGGAATGACCGGCCAGAATATAACTCGTCCCGTAGATCATCCCGCCGATAATCGATGTAATCCTGGGACCGATGCGAGCTTCAACCTGGCTCCCGACAAACATGAAAATCGTCACAAAGAGAACGCAGGTACCGAAGATAGTCTGTGTTTGAGCGGTAGTCAGTCCGTAGGTCTGCCGCAGGACAGGGACAAATGTACTCCATGCCATATGAAAGCCGATGAAGAGCATCATCAGGACAGATGCGGCCAGGACACTGTACTTTTTCAAAAACCGTTAATCCTTTGAAGTGATGAGGCACTCTATGAAAAAAATGAGGCTCTTGTCAACAGGGATAATGCCTGGGACCTCGATCAATAGTGACGAGCTTGTACAAAGCGCCCCGGCCCCGCACGACGGGCCGGACCGGTTCCTTCATCTCTTCTAGAAAAATATATCCATGAAATCTGCCGTACGGACCTGTTTCCTGTTCTTGATGGTTCTCGTGCCGTCGGAGTAGTTCGTCACCGTGCACTGTCTATACGCGCTGCAGTCGCCGCGGCCATCGGGAGAATATCCTTCGCATACGCGCAACACATCGGGGGATATCTCGTCGATTATCACAATCGTGCCGTCACCGTCTTTCAGCCTCCCCAGTTCGAATTTGCCGTCGATAACATGGAGATTCTTCGACTCAAATTCCCGGGACACGATTTCTGCGATGTTCTTGACAAGCTCTATGCTCCGGGTGATTTCTCCACGGGTCATCGCCCCTGTTTCCTCCAATGCATCAAAGGTAATGAGGATATCGACATCTCCCTTTGTCCAGGCCTCTACGACCCCGTGCAGATTCCTGCAGGGTTTCACAAAGGGGTATCTTCTCCAGAAGCTCCCCGTGGCGTTGTTTCTCCAGGTGAACTCAAGATTCGTCAGTGGAGCCGATCCCGGGAATTCCGGTGAATCCACCGGCATATTGAGCGGTTCAGCAGGCTCAACGATCATTTCATTATCCCTGACTGTATCGATATAATGTGAGGGAACACCTTTTTCTTTCAGCAACCGAAAAAAATGAGTGGCAAATCTGCAGGCAATTGCGCCTTTTCCGGGGATCTCTCCCACGACCGTGTCGTATCCCGGGTCAAAAACGGGCTTTCCGTTTTCCATGTAGCCCGTCGCTTCATCTTTAAAAACCAGCCGATACTTGCCGGCATAGGGTCCTTCGGAAATAGTGAAAACATTTTTCGACTTTCCCCGGTACACCAGGTTTTCTTCTTTCATGGACGGGTCTCTCCTCTCAAAATGATATACTTGTTCAGCGGTCTTATGAAGGAGTCAAAGCGGACTCGAGTCTCATCAGGCCGACCGCGGTTCCCCTCTTCCCCGTGTTGGAACCACGGGATGACTCTATACCATCCTTACCGCCGGTTGTCAGTTTCTGCAACAGGTCCTCCGACCTGAATGAGGGGCTGACTGAGTGAGCCGCCCCAAGTCCGTCCTGCCGGGCACCGGGACACGGCGGGACACAAACCTCTTGACTCACACACACCCGTCTCATATACTCGCTTCAAATGCAACAATATCCTTTCAATATTACACTACAAATGAAGCTTTTACATCCCGTCGGGGCAGCCGACAACAGCAGGAGCGACGGATGACACAATTCAATACCTATCAGCGCCCACAGGGGGTCGACATGGCTGAGCTGGACGCCATTGCCGCCGAGTTGGTTGACAGACAATACAACCAATGGGGATATCCTTTCAATCATTCCGTGTCCATGAAAGCCTATGACCAATGGCTCGTCGACAGGGGGCTCTCCGATCTCACGCTGATCAACGTGGGAGATCCCTTCAAGCAAGACTGGGATATGCTGCACACGGATGTTTTTGAGCGCAAGGTTCTTGATTTCTGGGCACGGCACTATGGTTTCGAAAACAATTACTGGGGTGTCATAACCAACGGAGGTACCGACGGCAACATGCACGGGATCTATTTCGGCAGAAAGCTGCTCGAAGCCGAGACAGGAATGGCCCCCATTGTATATGTATCGGAAGAGGCGCATTATTCGGTAAAGAAGCTGGCCGACATCCAGAACCTGGAAGAGCGTGTCATCAAGGCGTTGCCCGCTGGGCACATGGATACAGCAGAGCTTGAAAGACAGCTCGATCCTTCCCGGCCCGCACTGATCGTGATTGCCGTGGGCGGTACGTTCAAATCCGCCGTGGACGACCAGGAGGCTGTCAACGCCGTCATTGACCGTGTCAGGCCCCGCGCTGTGTACCGCCACGTGGACATGGCCCTCATGGGCGGATACCTGCCTTTCCTCAGCAATCAGGAAGCGCGGGACATCGTGGATGTGCGAAAGATGTGCTTCGATTCCCTGGCTGTATCGGGACACAAGTTCATCTCTCTTAACGAACCATGCGGCGTTTTTATCTGTAAACGTGAGATCCTGGAAAAAACTCAATCGACGCCGATCTCTTACCTGAGCGACAGGGTGATTCCGACCATCAGCTGCTCCCGGAGCGGTTTCGCCGCCCTGAAGATGTTCTGGCGCATCACGACCACCACTGAATCAGGCTTCCGCAAGCAAGCGGAACACGCCCTGGCGATGACAGACTACCTGCGCGAGCGACTGGAAGAAATCGGCTACTTCACGCTGGTAAACCCCTTCGCCAACACAGTCTGTTTCACCCGGCCCCCGGATGATATTGTCCACAAATACGCGCTTGCCTGCATCGATTCTCCGGAATTCGGGAAACTTTCCCACGCTGTGGTCATGCAGTATTTTACGCCTGAATTGATCGACAGATTTGTTGAGGAAACGGCTTCATCAGAATAAGCGATGTGGCACGTTAGTTGTATGATGCAGGCCCGCCGGAGGCGGGCCGGGACGCTTTGCGCGAAGCCGTCAGTCTTGACAAAATCATACTGGTCACGGATATCTTGACCGCATCAGGCCTGGTGCCCGAGTCGAAAGACAAGGTTACTGCTTAAATATTCCATGAAAATCAATGGGTCACCGAACTTGTTTTCCTCTGAACGGCCCGGTTCGGATTACAAGTTGAAGAAGTCAAGAACGTCCCCCTCAATAGACGCGGTGGTCTTTGCCGGCGGCGGAACCAGATGCTTCTGGCAGGTGGGCTTCTGGGATGCTATCTCGGGAATGATGGAACTTCAGCCCAAGCGGGTTGCCGCCGCGAGTGCCGGGGCGGCCATGGCCTGTGTCGTTTTTTCCGGGAAGACGAAGGAAACTCTGGAGCGCTTCAAGGAGGCCACGGCCCGGAACCGCCGGAACGTGTATCTGTCGAATTTTTTTGGCGGCGATCCCGTCTTTCCCCACTACGGCATGTATCGAAAGGCAATCCTCGAAGCAGTCGATACCTCCGCCCTGCGCATTCTCCACGAGGGGCCCGACATACGGGTACTCCTCAGCCTCCCGCCGCGCCGGATGGGAGCACGGTGTGCCGCCGTGGTCGGCATCCTCGGCTACATGGCCGAACGGTACCTCAAGGATCCGGTGCACCCCTCGTTCGGCAGGCACCTGGGATTCTCTCCCCGGGTCGTGTCGGTCAGGGAGTGCGTCACCGTCGACGAACTGGCGGATCTGATTCTCGCGTCGTCCTGCACGCCGCCTTTAACGCCCCTCCTCACCTGGAGGGGAGAATCCGTGCTGGACGGGGGCCTCGTGGACAATGTTCCCGTGGGCATTCTTGGCGGTTCGGGAGGAAACACCCTGGTGCTTCTCACGAGAACGTACGACACCAACCGGATACCCCCGGTGCCGAACATGACCTACGTCCAGCCCTCGAGGCCCATCTCCATTTCGAAATGGGACTACACAAACCCCGCAGGACTCCAGGAAGTCTTCGATCTGGGCCGCTCCGACGGTGAGGCCTTCTGCCGCGGCAGGGGTCTACGCCCATGAAGCGCAGCGCTGATGCCATCAGGGTACCTGAAAGGCCGGAGTGTCTCCCAGCACGATCAGGGCGTCGGCCACGACAGGGTCCGCACCGCTTATAATGATCGGGTTGAGATCGATCTCGGCTATTTCCGGGTGCAGAAGCGCCACCGTTCCCACCGCCTTGACTATGTCCCGCAATCTGTCACTGTCCACAGGCGGCATGCCTCGGAAGTCATGAAGCAGCTCCCTGGCGCGGATGTCCTCAAACATTTCTTCCGCATCGGTATCGGCTATCGGAGCAACGCGCAGTGTCGTATCACGGTAGATCTCGGTAAAAACGCCGCCGAGACCAAAGACCACGCAGGGTCCGAATCCCTCGAAACGGGTCATGCCCGCCAGGAATTCCCTGTTACCGCGCAGCATCTCCTGCACCAGCACCGGAACCGGATTCCCGGCCGCGTTCCGTATGGACAGGAAAGCATCCCTGAGACGTTCGGCAGAGTCTATGTTGAGAGCGATCAGACCCGCCCCGCTTTTGTGCATGATCTCCCAGCTGCAGGCCTTGAGCGCCACAGGATATCCGATGCTGTCGGCAGCTTCGAGCGCTTCACTCTCGGTAACGGCCAGTACCTCTCTGGCGACGGGCACACCGTACGCGGCCAGGACCCGTTTGGCCTCATGTTCATCCAGAGCCTTCCTGCCCGCCTCCTGTGCCCGCAGGATACTATCCACCGCCGTTTCACGGGGCGGCGGAAGAACGGTCCAATCGGCCGGCTTCCGCTCCCGTATCAGCTTGTAGCGGTACAGGGAGCCCAGGGCCCGCGCGGCATGTTCCGGAGAATGGAATACCGGAGTGTCGGCTTCCAGGTACCCTTTCGTGTAACCGTCTTCAGCCCCGAAAAAGGATGAAACTACCATCGGAATACCGTAGCCGCGGGTCAGCTCAAATGCTTCTTTGCTGACGGGCGGGGTCATCTGCAGAAAATCTTCCACGCCGATACCTCCGACGAGGTCGACGACATGGGCATGAATTTCTTTCATGAACCCGGATTGCATGGCTCCGTGCAGGACAATGGCATCCACTTCACCGCTTTTAATCATCATTTCAGGCAACGTCAGGGCGAGTTTTTTCATGTCCAGGTGAAAGGTCAGGTCCACGGGGTTCGCCGCCGATGCATGGGGCTCTATGTGTTTTTTGATTTTTCGCTGCAGGGCATCGGAGAACCGGGGGACTTCCAGCCCGACCAGATCGCAGGTGTAAGAAATGGCCGTCGCGGGCCCGCCTGAATTCGTCATCACTCCCACGCGGTTCCCGGCCAGGGGCGGTTGCGTTGCCAGCGTCCAGCCGTGGGTGTAGAGCTCTTCGATGGAGCCCACACGGATTATCCCTGCCTGCCTGAGGATACCGTCATAGAGGAAATCGGGACCCGCCATGGCACCCGTGTGGCTTAACCCGGCACGGGCTCCGGAGACCGATCCGCCGACATATTGAGCCACTACCGGTTTTTTCCGCGTGATCCTGCGGGCGGCATCGACAAATCGTCGTCCGTCCCGTATTCCTTCTATATACAGAATTATGGCCTTTGTCTGTTCGTCGTCACCCAGGTACTCGAGGGCGTCCACAATGTCGATATTTGCTTCATTGCCCAGGCTGATGGCCTTGCTGAACCGGATTCCCCTTTTTCTCAGGTAGGACAGCGCCTGCGTGACGTACGTACCGCTCTGAGAGGCGAACCCGAGCAGACCCGGCCCAGGGTGAAAGGGAGCCACCGTCGTATTCAAATGAATCTCTGAATTGATGATTCCCAGGCAATTAGGCCCCACGAAACGCATCCCGTAACGCTCGGCCGTTTCAATGATTCTCTTTTCCATCTCCAAGCCGGCCGCGCCTGTTTCCTTATAACCGGCGGTGACAATAATGGCCCGACTGGTCCCGATTTTTCCGAAATCCTCCAACAGATCCGTAATCGCCTTGTTCGGAACGATGAAAACGACCAGGTCGGGGGGTTCAGGCAGATCCCGGGCCGATGCGTAAGCCCTGTAGCCAAGGACTGTTTTTTCCGTAAGATGGATCGGGTAAAAGGCGCCTTTATAGCCGTCCTTCACAATGCTGAGTGCCTGAATAGTTCCCATTTTCATGGGGTCGTTGTTCGCACCCACGACAGCGATGGACTTTGGGTTCATGAGCAGGGTCAATGGATTTTCCGGCATTATAGATTTCCTTTCAAATGGTCCTGAATACCTATGACCGACAATAAATGATCAATTGGAACCGACTGTCAAGCTAAAACTTGAGAACCACTGGCTTTCGGCGCTACTTTGTTCAATGAAACCAATCAGTTCAGGGGTTATCGCGACTCTGGTCACATAGGTGGGTGATCATTGACTTGGCTTGGAATCTGTGCGATATTGAAACCGTTACAATCGGAAGCACCGGGGCTTTCAGTGCCCCGGAATCAAGGAAACAGAAACAGATAACCATGACAGGAGGCTGATTATGGCGGAACAGAGCGTGGGATGCGCCCGGCCGACCGGCGGCCTGGTAGGCAAGCCGGAAGGGGCGCAGGATCAGCAACCACCGCAACCAGGACCAGCAAAGGAGGTACGGACGATGATAGAGGTGGGGAAACCGGCGCCGGACTTTGTAGCTCCGGCATATCACAAGGGTGAATTCACATCAGTCAAACTCTCGGATCATCTTGGAAAGTGGATAGTCCTCTGCTTTTACCCCGGTGATTTTACCTTCGTCTGAGCGACCGAAATATCGGCGGTCGCCGATAATTACAAGAATTTTCAGGATCTTGGCGTCGAGGTTTTTTCCATGAGCGTCGACAGCGTTTTTGTCCACAAAATGTGGGACGACCATGAAATATCAAAAATGGTCGACGGTGGAGTCCCCTTCCCCATGCTGTCGGACGGCGGCGGCAAGGTGGGAAAAGCCTTCGGTGTGTACGGCGAGGACGCAGGTGTAGAAAACCGGGGCAGATTCATCATAGATCCTGATGGTATCGTCCAGGGATATGAGGTTCTCACACCCCCCGTCGGCAGGAATGTGGCGGAAACGTTGAGGCAGATCAAGGCCTTCCAACTCGTACGGGAAAGCAAAGGAGCCGAGGCCACGCCGTCAGGATGGAAGCCTGGAAAGATGACGCTGAAACCCGGCCCCCACCTTGTCGGCAAGGTATGGGAAGTGTGGAAGACAGACATGGCGAAGGATTAACGGCTTTCGGGAAGAGAATCCTTCAATGATGACGATCTCGAAAAACGTCCGACAGAGGACAGCTTTGTAAAAAGCTCCTTCAGGGAATGAATGGTGCTCCGGTGCGGATGTTCCTGTAACCGGAGCGCCTTTTTTTCGGCCGGGATTTCCCGGTATTCAGGATACTTCGGCACGGCGACAGAACAATCCCGGAGTTCACAGCCCCACTTTCCAGGCGCGGACCATTTCCAATTGGTCGGGCATTTCCGGAGACGGCCAGTCTCTCCTCGGGTCGGATCGGCGCAGTTCCCCGATCTTCCGCAACGTGTCCTCACCTTCGGCAATACCGTGGCGGACAAGCCAGCATCCGACCACGGTTCCTGTCCGCCCCCGGCCTCCCCAGCAGTGGACATAAAGGGGCAGGCCCTGTTCCAGGGTCTCATCGATGAGGTTGAGAATCTGCTTCATGAATTCCGGTGACGGGACACCGAGATCGGGTATGGACATGCGGTGGCAGACCACCGATGGCCCGTCACCGGCAAGCCGTTCCAGCACCGGAGCATAGTCCATAAAAAACATACCGTTCCGGTCGACCTCGTCGGGTTCCTGGAGGTTGATAACGCAGCGGATGCCACAGACGAGAAGTCCTGTAAGCTTCTCCTTCATGAGGAATGGACGGCGGTCGCCGGGATAAAAACCCGCCAGGAACCGGCCGGGCACAACCCAGTAACTGCGGGGAAAGGGTTTGTCCGGTATCCGGTCGCTCATCAATCTTCCCCTCCCTGTGTTTCCCCTGTCCGTCCCTTCATCCGGTTCCGGGCCTTTCCCTCACCGCTTTATAGTCACCCTCAAAAAGATTCCGGGACAGTGCAGGCAAACCCCTGCCGCCGAAACAGTTCAGTCCCGCCCTCGCTTTTTCACGCATCATCCGTAACACCGCTGAGTTTTCTGGCCCTGTCCTTTTTTGCCTCCATGTTTACCAGCCTGGAGATCATGATCCGCTGGGCCTGGGGAGACCCGGCACCGTGCATGGACTCCGTAAGATATCCCACGGCCGCCGATCCCAAGGTTATGTTTTCAATGAGCCTCAATATCCTCATCCGTGACTCGGTGGAAACCGCGGGGTTGGCCTTGAAGTACTTTTCCACCCATGGCCCCACGTCCGGCGATCGAAGGTCTTCTTCCGACGGCATGGTCACCATGAGACCCCCTGCTATGTCCTGGGCAAGGCGGGCGATCTCGTAGGGAAAGCGGGTTACGTTCTGCTTGCTCACGTTGGCCAGCAGCACATCGACAAGCCAGGTTCCGCTGGGTTCGCGGTGTCCTTCCCAGGCACAGGACAACGAACCGCAGAAAAGAGTCTCGTTCAGATGGTTCATCTCGACGATCTTGTCCCGCACGTGGGATGCCCTGTCGACGCCGTTGAATTCGGCGATACACTGGGCCGCGCCGATAAGTACGTCGCCCACGCCGACCTTGCAGGCATAGCTCTGTCGGTGGTAGGCGGCAAACTGTTCCACCAGCCGGCCTGCAAATTCCCACTCCCTGTACATGAAGACCCGTTCCCAGGGAACGAACACATCGTCGAAAATCACCAGGGCCTCGTGCCCTCCGTAAAACTGGTTTCCCCGGTCCATGGTTCCTCTTTCACGTTTTCTCGTGTCGCAGGACTGCCGACCCACGATGTAGACGATGCCCTCGGTATCGGAAGGTACGGCAAATGAGACGGCATAGTCCCTGTCTGCTTCGCTCATACTCATGGTAGGCATAACGATGATCTCGTGGGAGTTCACGGCACCCGTCTGGTGGCACTTGGCGCCCCTCACCACGATACCGTCGGGCCGTTCATCGACGACGCGCAGGAACAGGTCCGGGTCCGCCTGCTGATGCGGAGCCTTTCCCCGGTCGCCTTTGGGATCGGTCATGGCACCGTCACAGGTAAGATCCTTTTCCTGGACATATTCGAGGTACTCGAGGAAACGCCGATTATACCCGGTGCCGTGTTTTCTGTCGATGTCGTAGGTGGTCATCGACAGGGCATTCATGGCGTCCACGCCGACGCAGCGCTGAAAGCAGCAGGCCGTGAGCGATCCCAGGAGTCGTCCCATCTTGCTTTTCTTCACGAGGTCTTCCCTGCTCTGGTGTATGTGGGTAAAGCGGTTGATTTTTTCCCCCGTGAGGTGGGAGGTGGCCGTCATAATCTCTTCGTATCGAGGGTGATGGGCATATTCATAGGTGGCGGCCACGGCGTTCATTGAGGGACGTATGATAGGGTCGTCCACCACGTTTTCCACCCGCTTCCCGAACATGTACACCTTCAGGTTCAGTGTACGCAGGCTCTCCTCATAGTCTTTCCCGTTCATCATGGCCATGACGGTTCTCCTCTCATGGTTGTAGATTCATTGCGAAAGGATGGATTCACGATAGCTCGTGTACTGATTCTAGACGACGGGCCGATGTTTTACCAGACATTTCACATAAATGACACGACATCGACACGGTGGGGACCTTGAATCGTGTTGAGGATAACCCGTTCCCTCGTACCCTCACTTCCGGCTCCGGATGATTGGATAATGGCATAATGGTGCTGTCCCGCGACGAGGCGGGGCCGTCGACGGGATTCCGGGGGAATCAGGTGTGGTAAAAGGCATTGATGTCAATGTATTCATGGGTAAGGTCAGAGGCAAGGAGACGGAATGACCCGCCCCCCATGTTCAGATTGACGAGGACGGCTATGGTATCCTCTTTCATGATGGATTCCAGTTCGGCGTGGTTTTCGACAACTCCCGTGCCGTTTTTGAAAATGAGACGATCGTTGAAGTGAAGTTCCGTCTGCTCTGGATGAAGGGGAACACCTGTTGATCCGACGGCTGAAATGATACGTCCCCAGTTGGGATCGCCGCCGAAAAAGGCCGTCTTCACCAGGCTGGACCGGCCTATGGCGTATGCAACGCGTTTTGCATCACCACGGTTTCGGCATCCCTCCACCCTGATGTCGATAAGCTTTGTGGCTCCTTCGCCGTCCCTGACCATCAGCCGGGCAAGCTGGAAGGCCATATCAAAAAGGGCTTCGCGAAAGATGACGCATCCGGTTGAACGGGGCTTCAGCGGATCATTTCCCGCCGCCCCGTTTGCCAGAATGATCGCCGTGTCGTTGGTGGACATGCATCCGTCCACTGAAATGGCATTGAAACTCTGGTCCATGGCCTGTCGGAAAACCCGGTCCAGGTACCGTCCGTCAACGACGGCATCGGTAAAAAAGAAGGCGAGCATGGTGGCCATGTTCGGTTCAATCATGCCGGCGCCCTTGGCGATACCGCAGAGACGTATGTCCCTGCCTCCCAGATGAACGCTCCTCTGGGCCGTTTTAGGGAAACGATCCGTCGTCATGATCGCCTCAGATGCATCCTGCATGCCCTCTTCTCGAAGACCCGCCACCAGTTCATCGGCCCCGCCCTCGATCCTCTCCAAGGGCAGACGCTTGCCGATACTTCCCGTGGATGCAACCAGCACCTGGTCTTCATGAAAGCCCAGGCGGCTCGATACCACCCGGGCCATGGCACCGGCATCGGCAACGCCCTGCTCCCCGGTGGCGGCATTGGCGCAACCGCTGTTGACAATGATGGCCCGCGCCGTTCCGGAGACGATTTTACGCATATCCTGCAGAACCGGGGCGGCCTTGAAACTGTTGGTCGTGAAAACGGCAGCCGCCCGGGCCGGGTGGTCGGAAACGATGAGGGCCAGGTCCTTTCCGCCGTTTGTTTTGATGCCCGCGGCAATGCCGTTCGCCCTGAAACCGGGCACTCGAAGTGATGATGGATCTTTATGGTTCTCTGACATGGTTTGACCGCTCCACGCCTTGCCGTCCCCGGCGGCTATTTCCCGCAGCAGCGCTTGTACTTTTTCCCGCTCCCGCAGGGGCAGGGTTCGTTACGGCCCACCTTTGCTTCCTTCCTGCGCACCGTTGATGTCTTCGCGTCATGATCACCCCGGCTCATCACATACTCACGCTCGCGCTTCTGTTCGATTTCAGTGACTTCTTCCTCGCGGCGTATCTGGACGAGACAGAGTTTTTCAAGGGAACTTGCCTTGACACGGTTCACCATGTCCATGAACATCTCGTAGCCTTCACGCTGGTATTCTCTGGCGGGGTCTTTCTGGCCATAGCCCCGAAGCCCTATGCCCTCCTTGAGGTGGTCCATAGCCAGCAGATGGTCTTTCCAGTGAACGTCCAGTGACTGGAGCATGACCATGCGTGCCACGTAGTCCATGATGGACTCTCCGTACTCCTCCTTTTTTTTCTGCAGATGCCCGCTCACGGCTTCCGTGAGTTCGTCCCTCACCTCCTCCCGGTTCAGGTCTGCCGGTTCGCGTTTCGCGAAATCGAGGTGAAGTGAAAACTGCTTCAACAAGACATCATCCAGTCCCTTCAGGTTCCATTCTTCGTGGTGTTTTTCGCTCAGGAATTCCTCGACTATGTCGTCAACGAGTTCCTCGACGATCTCGTCCACGGTACTCCACAGGTCGGTCCCGGCAAGGATTTCCCTGCGCTGCCGGTAGATGACTTCCCGCTGCCGGTTCATGACATCGTCGTACTCGAGCAGGTGCTTCCGTATATCGAAATTCTGTCCTTCAACACGTTTCTGGGCATTTTCGATGGCCTTGGATATAATTCCGTGCTCAATGGGTTCCCCCTCTTCAACGCCGATCCGGTCCATGATGGACGAGATCCTGTCGGCACCGAAGATCCTGAGAAGATCGTCCTCCAGGGACAGGTAAAACCGGGACGATCCCATGTCGCCCTGTCGCCCGGACCGTCCGCGCAACTGGTTGTCAATGCGCCTGCTCTCGTGGCGCTCCGTACCGAGAATGTGAAGCCCCCCCAGTTCCGCCACTTCCGCACCGAGCTTGATGTCCGTACCCCGACCGGCCATGTTGGTCGATATGGTAACGGCACCTCGCTGACCCGCCGCGGCAATGATTTCCGCTTCCTTCTCATGGTTTTTCGCGTTCAGAACATTGTGTTTGATACCGTATTTCTTGAGGTATTTACTCAAAAGCTCTGATTTTTCAATGGAAATGGTCCCTACCAGCACGGGTCGTCCGATGACGTTGAGTTCCTTGATTTCTTCGATGACGGCATCAAATTTTTCCTTTTCCGTCTTGTATATGACGTCGACGCAATCTTCCCTGATCATGGGCATATTCGTGGGAATGACCACCACTTCGAGATTGTATATTTTCTTGAACTCCTCCGCTTCCGTGTCGGCTGTACCGGTCATGCCGGCAAGCTTTTTATACATCCTGAAATAATTCTGGAAGGTGACCGAGGCATAGGTCTGGTTTTCCCGCTCGATCCTGACATTTTCCTTGGCCTCCAGGGCCTGGTGGAGACCGTCGCTATAGCGCCTTCCCGGCATGACACGGCCGGTGAACTCGTCAACGATGACCACCTGGCCGTCGGAAACCAGGTAGTCCACGTCACGCTTGAAAAGGGTGTGAGCCTTCAGAGCCTGGTTGACGTGGTGCAGGACTTCGATATTCCCGGGTTCGTAGATGTTCTGCACGTTCAGCAGTTTCTCAACCTTCGCCACGCCTTCTTCGGTGAGCACCACCGTCCTGCTCTTTTCATCGATCGAGAAATGGACATCTTTCTTGAGAGTGGGTATAATCTGATTGATTTTTACGTACTTGTCCGTCGATTCGTCCGAGGGGCCCGATATGATGAGAGGTGTCCTGGCTTCGTCAATGAGGATGCTGTCCACCTCGTCGACGATGGCATAGTGAAAATCCCGCTGGACATACTCGTCGAAGGTGAACTTCATGTTGTCCCGCAGGTAGTCAAAACCAAACTCGTTGTTCGTCCCGTAGGTTACGTCGCAGCGGTATGCCTCCCGCCGTTGCCGGTCGTCCATTCCGTGGACGATGGTCCCGACGGTGAGCCCCAGAGAGGTATAAACCGGGCCCATCCATGCGGCATCGCGGCCGGCCAGGTAATCGTTGACGGTAACCACATGCACACCCCTGCCCGAAAGCGCGTTCAGGTAGATGGGCAAGGTAGCGGCAAGTGTCTTGCCTTCACCGGTCTTCATTTCGGCGATTTTCCCTTCATGCAGTACGATACCGCCGAGCAACTGCACATCGAAGGGCCGCATGCCCACGTTTCGCCGGGCCGCTTCCCGGGCAACGGCAAAGGCTTCCGTCAGGATGTCGTCGAGCTCCGTCCCCCGGTCGAGCTTTTCTCTGAAGCAGATCGTCTTGTTTCGTAACGCCTCGTCGGTGAGTTTCTGCATCTCCGGCTCGTAGCCGTTGATTTCATCGATATACAGGGACAATCGTTTCAGTTCACGATCGTTCCTGCTTCCCACTATTTTTTTCAAAAGATATTGAAACATGGTCCCTCATATGAAAAACCCGGCAACCATCGGCACCGGGAGTAGCCTGCCAAGTAGCGATAATGTTACTGACTTCTCTGTCTGTCTAAAAGAGGTAACGCCGCGGGTTCACGTATTCACCACTTACCTGCACGCCGTAGTGCAGATGAGGGCCGGTGCTCCGTCCGGTGCTTCCCACGGTACCGATGACTTCACCCCGCTTTACCTGCTGACCGGCCTTGACGGACTGGGTTCGCAGATGGCCGTAACAGGTCATCACCTCGTCACCGTGATCAATCCATATCAGTTTTCCCATGTGCCGGTCGTTTTTCACCACTTTCACCACGCCATCGGCAGGGGCCATGACATTTCTGCCGTGAGGAGCCGCTATGTCGATACCGTTGTGGAATTCAGTCCGATCGGTGAAGGGAGATTTTCTTTTTCCATATTCCGATGTCACCCATCCCACAACGGGCCAGATGGAGGGTGTCCTGGCAAGGACCGATTTCTGCGTTTTCAGGTATTCTACGAGTTCGCGGAAACTTCGCTCCTGGGCCAGCGATTCCTCGAGAAGCTGATCGATGTCCCGGTTAATCTCATCGATCAGTACCTGCTGCGTTTCCAGGAGACGCTCCACTGCCTCGTCTTCTTCCGGTGACGACCCACCCACTCCGAAGAAGTTTTCCTCCCCGCCGGCCACTTCGAGATTGGAGATTATTCGTATCTCGCGGTCAAAATTGTTGAGTTCGGCGATTCTCTTTTCGAAATAGGAGACTTTCTCCGCCAGCGCGTAAAGGCTTTCCCCCTGGGTCCGATGGGCTTCTTCCAACTCCGCGAGAGCCACCAGGTTTTTCCTGTATTCAATGTACCGGCTCCCCAGGTATCCCGTCGCCACGAGACCGATGAAGAAAAGAAACGTGAGTGTTGTGATGAGGCCGACCGATACTTTCAGTTCGCGAACCGCCCGGCGGCCGTGTGGAATGATCAGAACAGTGATTTTTCCTTTTTTCATCCTTTCCTCCTTTTTCTGGTGCATGCCGGGTCACCGGCACCGTTGAAAGGGCTTCAGGGAAAACGAACCGTCCTGCGCACTACTTCTTTTTTTCCACCATTACCAGGGCATCACCAACGTCAATTTCATCCCCCGGCGATACCAGAATTTCTGTTACTTTTCCACTGATTTTTGATTCCACGTTGTTGAGCATCTTCATCGCTTCAAGAACAACAAGTACCTGGCCGGCTACCACATCGTGCCCTGCATCCACAGGAACGGCATTCACGACACCCTTGAGGGGAGAGAGCATGTTCCCCACCTGTGCCAGCTCGACGATTTCTTTCATGGAGAGAGTTCGTTTCCGCTCTATCCGGGCCCCTTCGGCATCCATTTCGGTCAGAAGCGGCTGGGAGTGATGATCTATCATCAAATAGGTAACCACATCGCCATTCTTGGTCCTTCTCATAGGACCGATTTCCACTACATGGCTCTGGCCGCAATAGTCGGTGAACTCATGCTCTTCTCCGAGATTGAAGCCGCCTCTCCTGAACCATATGTCGGGCGGAAGCACCCAGGTTTTGCCGTAGGTTTCCTCGAACTTGAAGAAGGCCGCGGCATCGTTGGGATGCTGCAGGTACAGGACCAGCTCGTCATCGGTGGCTTCCCTGCCCAGACGCTTCTCCAGAACCCGTCGTTCAATGTCGACATCGATGTCGGAAATGTGCTGGTAGCCCCGTTCACGTTCGACAATGTTCTTCCAGTCCGGTCCGAAAACGGCCTCGTAAATCTCATCGGCGGGCCAGTAGAAAGGAAGCTCTCCATAGCGACCCAGCATGAGATTCTTCAGGTCATCATTCGCCTTTGAATAGCGTTTGCCTTCGAGAACGTTGCTGACTGCCGTTGTCCAGAGAATCTGCGATCCCGGCGTAACACTCCACCAGTTGCCCAGTTCCTTTTGAACCCGGGGAAGTTCTTCCTGGAGAATTGTCGGCATTTTATCGATAAAACCTCCCTTGACGGCCTGCTCGAAGCTCGACCCCGTGGCGCCGCCGGGAAGCTTGTGGGTCTGCACGGTAGGATCGAATCCGAAAAACTGGGATTCAAACTCGCTGTAATATTTTCGCTCCGAACGAAGACGGTTTGACGCGTCAATGAGCTTCTGCCGATCCAGGCCCATGGCCCTGTGACCATAGTCGGCCAGGGTGTCCACGACGGTCAGTAACGGTGGAGGACCATAGAATCCGGTAAGGGCGTGGTCGGAGGCGTCGACGATCTTCGCCCCGTTGGTCACGGCGGCAATGATGCGGCCCGTGTCGTTTCCGTCCGTGTTGTGTCCGTGGTAGTGAACGATGAGATCCGGAAAGACGTCCAGGATCGATCGCACCAGCTCTCCGATCCGCTTCGGTGTTCCCAGTCCGCCGTGGTTTTTAATGCAGAGGATAATGTCTTCTCCGGCAACCTCTACCAGTTCCCTCACTTTTTTCACGTAATAGGCGTCGGTATGCTCTTCGCCGGTGGAGAAACAGATAGAAGGCTCGAGAATGCGGTCCGCCGCCTTCACTCCTTCGAAAACGGCCTCCATGTTGGGAATATGGTTGAGAAAGTCGAAAACTCTCCACACGTGGACATAACGCGCGAAACTTTTCACGGTCATGCGGACCACATTGTCCGGATAGGGCCGGTATCCGAAGAGGTTGATCCCCCGGCACAGCGTCTGAAACATGGTGTCGGGCATGAACCTGCTCAACAATTCAAGCTTTTCCAGAGGATTGATCTGCTTGCGGAGCATGTCCACATGAACGGAGGCACCTCCCGTTATCTCAAGGGAAAAAAATCCTGTTTCGTTCCGGTCTCCTGAAACCAGGAGCTGCGTGTGAGGCATGATCCGATTTTTAAAATCCGACTGAGACAGGTCACGTTCGCTGTTGGTTACGTAATACCCATCGGCTTTTCGTATCTTGTCGAGCACATGGGCGACGCCCTTGAGTTTCAGTTCTTTCGGTGTAATTCTTTCCTGGATAAGGCTCTTTTTTGCACTCATAAAATTTCCTGTTGTATCTCTTCACGCGCTCCGCCCATCAGGAGGCGAAGGGGTTGTGTTTCTTGGCGTGTATTTCAGCTATCAGCCGTGACAGTTTCGTAATCTCCCTCTCCCGGTCGTGGTAATCGAATATCTCCCGGTGTTTCTCAAGATAGGCCGTATCAAAAACGCCCCGTTTGAAGTCCGGTTCTTCACACAGTGCCAGGTAGAAGGGAATGGTCGTTTTGGGTCCTACGATAAGGAAGTCATTGAGCGCCCTGCGCAGTCTCTGCACAGCCTGCTCCCAGTTGTATCCCCTGACAGTCATCTTGACCAGAAGCGAATCGTATTCCGTGGGAACCCGATAGCCCTGGTAGGCGATACCGTCAAGCCGAATACCGGGGCCTCCCGGAGATTGGTACACGGCGACAAGCTTTCCACCTTCGGGCATGAAGTTGTTCTTGGGATCTTCCGCGTTTATTCGTACCTGGATCGCTTTCCCGATGAGATTGTTACAGGCGTCGGCTATCTCCAGATACTCACCATCAGCGATCCGTATCTGTTCCCGAACGATGTCGACACCCGTGAGAACCTCCGTTACCGTGTGCTCTACCTGCAGCCGCGTGTTCATTTCCATAAACCAGAACTGGTTGGTTTCTGAGTCGACGAGAAACTCCACGGTACCGGCATTGCGGTAGCCTGCCCTGCGTGCCGCTTCGACAGCGGTTTCCGATATGTTTTCAAGCACATCCGGGGGAAGATCCGCCGGGGCCACTTCAAGCAGTTTCTGGTGCCGCCGTTGAATGGAGCAGTCCCGGGTGCCCATGGGAAGCACCGTACCGTGATGATCGGCAAGTATCTGAACTTCCACGTGCCGGGGACTGACAATACCTTTTTCTATGTACAGGCGGTCGTCGTTGAACGCTGACCGTGCTTCGGCACGGGCGTTCGGCATCTGGGCGGCGAGTTCTTCCGGTGTGGTAATTTTACGGATTCCCCGCCCGCCGCCGCCGGCGGATGCCTTGAGCATTACCGGATAGCCCTCCTTTTCAGCGAATGCGAGGGCCTGTTTTAATCCTTCCTCTGCGTCCGCAAGGTCATCGGTTCCGGGGATGAAGGGCAGGCCGGCCTTTTCCATGATTCCCCGAGCCACGACCTTGTCGCTCAAGATCTTCATTACTTCCTGTGGAGGTCCGATAAAAGCGATACCCGCTTTTTCGCAGGCCTCGGGAAAATCAGGGTTCTCGGAGAGAAAGCCGTATCCGGGGTGGATCGCGTCGGCGCCGCTGACCCGCGCCGCCCAGAGAATACGATCGATATCAAGATAATCCTTCCGGGGACCGCTCCCGATCAGTATGGCCTGGTCGGCGAAACGGATAAACAACGCGTTGGAATCGGGTTTTTCATACACGGCAATGGCTTTCATGCCCAGTTCCCTGACGGTTCGGAGGATTCGCAGGGCGATTTCACCGCGATTGGCTACAAGTACTGATTTAATCCTTTTTCTCTGTGGCATAGTCTGCCTTCTTATCTGTCTTTCGTGGTATTTAAACCGGAGTTTAATTGGGGAAGAGTACACATTAACCATGACCGTGTCAAGGTTGATCGATCGTAAAGTCAAAAAGCGTTCGACCTGGGGCGGCATCGCAAAAAAATTGTGCAGGCAAGACGGGAAAATCCTGAGGAACGATGCGTACTTCGAGATACGCCGCAGTGTCGAATGAGGAAGTACAATCAAGCATCCGACAACTTTTTACGGGACCATCACGGTTGATCGGTGCCCTGTGACCGGGACTGCCCGCCTGGAACCAGCACACCGGGCTTGAGAATGATATCAAGAGGAAGCCGGAGAGTGCGCAGGAGAATGCCGGTCACGGGGCGGGACAGAGTATCCAGTGGAGTCAGCCTGATTGAAGGATCTTCAACGGGTCCCCGGACCTTTGCGGAAACCACCACAAGCCGCCGCTCATTCCCGAGGAGTATCCAGTTCACCAGTGGAATCATCCCTATGATCCGGTCGATCGTTTCCAGGGGCTGCATGACGATGACGGCATCGATCGTTTTTTCACCGACATCAAAGCAGCCTGCCGCCGCTGCTTGTATGGAAGGACTTTCCATGAGAAAGTCTTCAAAGGAGGCCATTCCGTCCCGTATTTTCAGGGAAACGGCCAGGCGGTTGAATTTCAGTCCCTGTTCAAACAATCCCGTGGGCTCAGGGGCAAACAGCCTGTACAGGTTGGTCACTGTCAATATCTTCGACATGACGGAGAAGTGCTGGAGGCGGCCATCGTTGGCCTCAATGGCCATATCCCCGTTGAGGGCATCCAGGGATCCCCGCAGGGTACCTTGGGCGGCAAGCCAACCTTCGATGGGCGATTGAGAGGACGAGAATGCTTCGATCAGTTTTGTGATGTCCGCCCTCCCTACATCCAGTTCAAGGTCAAAACGGGGAGTCAGCGACGGTTCGAAAACAAGGCGTCCCCGGACCCTCCCGTCGGAAAGACGGCACTCGAAATCCTCCAGACGAAGAACACCCTCCTCCAAATCGGCCAGGGTCTCCAGGGTTTCAATGGGTATACCCCTGAAGAGCGTGTTACGCAGAAGAACGCGGGCAGAGCCGGCATAGCCCCCGAGCAGGGACATCCTTTCGGAAACCTGCTCGTCAATCACCAGGTTATCCAGGGTGATGGATCCTTCAAATCGTTTGACATCACCAAGTGTTACACATCCCGACACCAGGCCGGTGACATCCCCGTAGAGAATGGAGATATCCTCCGACGAGATACAATCGGAACCTATGGTAAAGGAACCGTCGACCCTGACTTCGTCGGGACCGTATTCCCCGGCAGCCGTGATCGTTTCCGGCAAGGCGATGCGTATTGTTCCATCCACCCGGTTGCCCGCGCCCCTGCCGCTCGCGGCAATCGTGAGCCCTTTTCCGAAACGTATGACCTCCTCGAGGTAGGGACCGGGCGGGCGGGTCAGGTTGAAAGACAAGTCGTACGTTTTCTCACGAAAGGGATCGGGCATGGACAGACGGAAGTCATCCACGGCATAATCGTCAATTATACCTTCAGCACTGATAACGAGTGAGTCTTCAAAACTCTCCTTGTACGCACGGCCCTCGAGAGATTCCAGCACATGGTTGTCCCAGCGGAACAGTCCGCCTTCCACAGCGGCATCGCCCCGTACGCGCACGGGCCCTGACCGTTCAGGGCCGCTCCAGGTATAGACCGAACCTTGTATCCTCCCGCCCCGGGCATCGGAGAGGGGGCCGAGCAGGTCATAGACATTTCGGGGAGTCATGGAGGCACGCCAGGCGGTGACAAAGTCAGGCAGTTCCATGTCGGCCCTGACACGGACAGAGACCTCCAGGTCATCCCCCCGGGTGATGTTATCAAACAGGAGTTCCACTTCGTCGACCCGCGACGACCCCGCCTGTCCTGAAAGGTCGTGAAATGAGAGGGTCGCACCGGACAACGCGGCCCGGCCGCTGATACGGTGGACCCGGCTGTCGTCATGGCAGGCTCCAAAGCTCAGATCACGCAACATGGCCTCTATGCGAAGCCCTTCCAGGAAGTGTTCGGCCGAGAGCAGTTCCGCCGGCGTTCCTTCGTATTTCAGTTCCGTAATGGTGACTGTCCCGTCCCGGACCTGGCGGGCCAGAAGAAGATCAAGCCATTCCGGAAAGAGGTGCAGGGGCAGAAGGGCGATAACGCTCTCATAGTCCAGTTCCGATGTCCGGGCCGACAGGGTCAGTCGGGCCTCTTCATTATTCTTGCCGTGGCGATATCCGGAAAGCTCCCCACTTCCTGACAGATGCATGGCGGGACAGTGGAAATCCAGGTCCGAAAGAGACACCCGGTCCTCGTCAGCCTGAAGCACGAAAGAAGTCTGTACCGCAATCTCTTCGGTCCACCAATGCAACTTAAAGTCTCTTGCAGCAAGGGTGCAATCCAGCCGAGCGGAACGGGGGCCCGTGAGAACAGAAATCCGGGCATCGGTTCTGCCCAGTAAAAATGGGTGAACCCGTTTAAGATCAACATCCTTCAGATCGACGACACCCCTCAATGACGATTCGCTGAAGGCCAGATCCGCAACGATCTTCTGCCCCTTGAACGAGGCGGTGCCGTGGATCGCTCCGGCATCAAGGCTTCCTTCAATACCATCCAGGACAATCCGGCCGGGGTCCCGGCCGACAATCAGGGTTCCGCCGCGAATGTCGAGCATTGGAACATCATCCCCGCCCCCGGAGGAAGACGGGGGAAAGGCAAGGGTCTCGACCACAACCGTCGGACCCACAAGGGTCACGCGGGTAACTGTGATCCGCCCCAGCAGAAGGGAAAAGAGGGAAAGACGGGCTTCGAGTACGCCGGAGGTAAAGCGTGAAGTGCCGTCCGGACTTCCGATCGTGATGTTTCGAAACGTTATCACGGGTCCCCGGCTGAACGAAACAGACGCCCTTTCGAGGGAAACCTCCATGCCGAGCCGCGCTTCCATCCTCTCCGCCAGAATCGCGCCGAATCGGTCGGGATCCATGATGCGGGCGGCCCCCCAGGCAAGGACAGCAAGGATCACCGCCGCGGCCAGCACGACCGCTGCCGGCAGAATGCGCGCCCTGAAACGGCTCATGACGACAGTGATTTCCTCCTTTATTTCTGTTAGTAATACAGGGTGCCGGCAAAGTCAAACAGAGGACCGTCGACGAACGGTACCATGGCCGGCGGCTCTGCCCTTTTTCATTGAAAACGGCCCGCATCCATGGTAGTCGCAGGATAATACCCGGACACAACATGAATCATTGGGAGAAAGAATTGGTTTGCGAACCGTTCCGCGGTGGTGACCGTGTCGAATGAAGGATACCAGAAAACGCTGGAGGAAATCCTCAGGGAACGAGCCGATGTTCTCAGTCGGGCGGGGAGAAACCTGTCCGCCGTCCTGGACGAGCTGAAAATCCTTGAGTACTCAATCAGCGGTAAAATCGAGAGCTTCCAGGTCGAGGTGTGCGACGGCGGCACGTCTTTCACCAGGAGGGTCCTGCGCGAGATAAACGAAGAAATCGACACCTATAACCAGACACGGGAACAGGCCCGGCTGAAATACTACTACCTCGTCGTGACACGGGAGGCCCTGGGATTGCGAAAGCATCAGTGGATCGAAAAGATATACAGGATTCCGCCAAAAAAGAGAACGCTGAAGTGACTTAATGGACAAGTATTTAAAACAGCGAATGAAGATGGTGGAAACCCAGATCAGGGCTCGGGGCATTTCAGACACACTGGTCCTCAACGCGATGACGGAGATTCCCCGTCATCTCTTCGTGGACGAGGCTCTTCTTGACCAGGCCTACGCCGACAACCCCCTGCCCATCGGCGAACGGCAGACTATTTCTCAACCTTACATGGTAGCCCTGATGACGGAAGCCCTTGAACTGACAGGTTACGACAAGGTGCTGGAAATAGGGACCGGGTCGGGGTACCAGACGGCAATCCTTTCGCGAATAGCGGACCGGGTAATTTCTCTTGAGAGGATCGCCTCTCTGTCGTCACGGGCCCGCCGCATCCTTGACCGGCTGAAGTGCTACAATGTTCTCTTGATTGTGGCTGACGGAACCTTCGGGTGGAAAGACGAGGCACCTTATGACGCGATCATGGTGACCGCCGGAGCGCCGGAGATTCCCCGAACCTACATCGAACAGCTCGCCCCGGGCGGGCGGCTGGTCATCCCCGTAGGCGGCGGCTACAGCCAGAATCTGACGAAGGTAACCCGTCGCTCCGAGGATAGAGACGACCTTGAATACGAGGATTTGGGGGGGTGCCGCTTTGTGAACCTCATCGGTGAACACGGCTGGAAGGGCTGAGTTGACCCATGATACGGAGATTATACGATTGGGTTCTCCACTGGGCCGAGACACCGTACGGATCCTGGGCGCTTTTTTTTCTGGCCTTTTCCGAATCGAGTTTTTTCCCGATTCCCCCCGATGTGCTTCTCATAGCCCTTGCGCTTTCGATTCCGGCACGGGCCTTCAAATTCGCGCTCATATGCACCGCGGGATCCGTGTTGGGAGGGATTGCGGGATACGCCATCGGCTATTTTTCGATGCAGTCCATAGGCATGAAAATTATCGTATTTTACGGCCTTGTCGCAAAATACGAGCAGATCGCCCGTCTTTTTGACCAGAACAACGCATGGATCGTATTCATCGCCGGATTTACTCCCCTGCCCTACAAGGTTATCACCATCACGGCCGGAGCATTCTCTATCAACTTCCCGATATTTGTCGCGGCCTCAGCCGTTGGCCGGATGGCGCGCTTTTTCCTGGTAGGCGCGTTGATCTATCGCTTCGGCCCTGCTATACGTGCTTTCATCGACCGCTACTTTAACCTGATGACGGTCGTGTTTACCGTTCTCCTCCTGGGTGGATTTATTGTTCTGACATGGTTATTATGACGATCATGAAACATCGAATTTTCCTCATGAGGAGCATTGGAGGCATCGCGGCACTCTGCCTGTTGTTTGTGTGCCTCGGCTGCGCGGCCAAGGAACGGTCGGCAGGGGTATACCATCGGGTGCAGCCCGGTGAAACCCTCTACGAGATAGCCGCGACCTACAACACGAGCCCGGAAAACATCGCGGCGGCGAACGGCATCGATGACATCCACAGGATAGAAAGTAACCGCGTTCTTTTCATTCCCCGGGGCACGCCGGTCGTGTCAGGGGCACGGGCCGACATCCCCCGGGACGCTCCGGCGCCGTCTGAAAGGTCATCATCCCATCGAAAGATCCGGGAAGAGACTCTTCAGCCCGCGGCGGCTCCCAAACCCGCGGCCCGCGACGGAACGCCCCGGGAACAGACGGCGTCCATAAAGAGGTCTGAAGAAACGGCAGCCTCCAAAACCGCCGTTCCCGTCGATGGCCCCCTGCGATTTCTGTGGCCCATTGGAGGATCGGTCACATCCCGCTTCGGCCTTCAGCAGGGTGGAACACGGATGAACGGTATCACCATAGAATCGGAAGCCCGGGCTCCCGTTGTCGCTGCGGAAGCGGGTACAGTTCTTCACTCGGCACCTATAAAGTTTTATGGTGAAACGATTATCATACGGCACAGGAACGACTACTTGACTATCTATTCCCACCTTGAAAACAGAAAGGTTCAGACGGGAAACCAGGTATCACGGGGTGATACAATCGCCATGTCCGGACAAGGTAAAACAGGCGGAAACTACCGGGTTTACTTTGAAATGAGACGTGCAAATCGGCCCATAGACCCACTGACACAACTGCCCCGACGATGAATAACCGAAAGGAACATTATGAAACTTACTGAAACCATCTATGTCTATAAGTGGACCAATTTCTTCGAAAACAACTGCAACAGCTACTACATCGGAGGCGGCGTGAAAGCTCTCATAGACCCGGGCCTGTCGGCATTTGTACCGGACCTGCTCGCGAGGATGGAAGATGACGGAATTGATCGCGGGGATATACGGTATGTGATCAACACCCATTCACACCCGGACCATTTCGAGGGATCGGAACAGTTCGCGGGTTGTGAAAACGTCTCCATCTGTCTCATGGAGGAAGAACTCGCGTTCCATCGGGGCCTCGGCAGGGATATTTACGCCATGTTCGGGTTCACAGCCCCCGGCATACCTGTTGACCTCCTCCTTGAACCCGGAACCGCTGAATTCGGGAACGAATCCTTCGAAATCATTCATGTACCCGGCCATTCACCGGGGTCACTGGCCCTCTGGTGGCCGACGGAGGGGGCTCTCTTCTCAGGCGACGTGATTTTTTCTCAGAACGTGGGACGCACCGACTTCCCCGGGGGAAGCAGCCCGCTTCTCAAGGACAGCATCACCCGCCTGTCCGAACTGGACGCCCGGTATCTGCTGCCGGGGCACATGGAGATCGTTGAGGGACGGGAAGCGGTGAGAAGCAACTTTGCCGTCGTGATGAAGCACATTTTCCCCTACATGTAAAACGCCCCCAGGCAGGGTTCACCCGGCCCCTGCGGACGCTTGGGGATTGAGAAATGTCGGGCCGGTTCGGCAGAAGGTGTCAGCGACATTCCCGCGAAGGCGGGAATAAGTCTTTTATGAATGCGCCCAGGACGGGGCGGGCGGCCACAACAGCGTGGCGCCTCTCTCTGTCCCTCGGAGCGTCAGCCCGATCCAGGCTTCGTTCCATGCCGGAGCTGTCGAGGTGGCGGATGCTTGTTACGGCCCAACCACCGTTTTTCTTCAGGTAGGTTACCACGGTAATCGTCCGGTCGGCACCGGTTACCTTCATTGCAAACCGTGCACGTTCTATTTTCTGCCCGTCCCGGATAAACTGCATCTGGGTCAATTCGATCTTCACCGGCTTACCTGCCACCCTTGCAACCTCGGGGTTTTCCATGACGTAGGTTTTCGCGGTATTGACGGCTTCCGTGGCCTTGGTTCGGTAATAGAGGGTCCCCAGGGTGGAAAGGGCCACGGAGACAATGACCAGAGCCATGAAAACGGCAAACATCCTGAACTTTTTCGGGACCTTGACCGGATATTCAGCTTCTCCCCTGCCTTCCCCCGAAGGCTCCCGCGACAGGGGGAACAGATCTTCCCCGGACGCCGGGACATCGGGTTCAGGGCCTCGAGTGTCACGGCGCCCGGGAACAGGACGTCGGATCCCGAAGCGGCGTCGTACCGTCGCCGTCTCCCGCTGTCTTATAGCTTCGGGAACACCGATGGTCCCCGTTTCAAGAACCGTCACCTGCCCGCAGCGCCCGCAGGTAAACCGCCGGGTCGGCTCCTTGAAAGATACCTTCTTCAAATCGTTCGGATAACCACACTTCGAGCAGAGAACCTTCATGCAGAATCCTGTCTCCCCCTACCCGCCAATCATGATGAACTCGTACAAAGCGCCCCGGCCCGCCTCCGGCGGGCCTGCATCATACAACTGACGTGCCGTAAGCGGGCATCGTTGAATATGGAGGCACCGGCAAACCCGGAGAAGGAGGCCAAATTGACATCGGTGCGGGCAACGCTCCCATCTCCGGTATCGTGTGCCGCATGATGTCATATACGTACGCCTCTGGTACCGAGAAGTCGAAAAACGTTCAAATGAGGACGGCTCTGTAAAAAGCTCCTTGAGGCACGGCGCGCACATTTTGAGGAATGAGACGTACTTCGGGTACACCGCAGTGACGAAGGAGTGAGCGCAACCAAGCCTCCTGTACCATTGTACGAAGCCGTCAATCATCAGACATGTGAATCACTGTAACGCAGGACAGCCTCAAGGTCCAGAAAAAACCCGAATCAGCCGAGACTGTCGGCCAGACGGCAGAATTCTTGAGGAGTAAGTGTCTCGCCCCGCCTGTCCGGATCGATGCCCGACTCGGCAAGGGCCGGCAGGGCCTGTTTCCGGTCTATGGTCAGAAAGGGATTGTCTTTAAGGCTGTTCAGCAGGGTTTTGCGCCGCTTGGCGAAGGATGCCCTCACGACGTTTTCAAAATGGTCGGGGTTGTTAACGGTGACAAGCGGCCTGTCCCTGGTTTCGAGCCTGATGACCAGCGACGACACCTTCGGCGAGGGGAAAAAACAGTTGGACGGCACGGCGATGACCCGGGTCGGAATCATGTACACCGCCGTCAGAACGGACAGGGATCCGTAATCGGACGTCCCGGGTGCGGCAAGGATCCGTTCGGCGAATTCTTTCTGGAGCATGAGCGTTGCCGTGGAAAGGTGCTCCCGGCGGCGGATGAGATGAAGAAGGATCTGCGAGGATATGTTGTAGGGTATGTTCCCCACGACGCGCACCCTGTCTCCCGACGTCGCCGCCGAAGAAAAATCGTAGGACAGGACGTCCTCGTTCAGGATCATGACGTTCTCGCGCCCCGCCATTTCCTCCTCCAGAACGGCGATCATGCGGCGGTCCACTTCCAGGGCGGTGACACGGCCCGCCCTGTCGGCGAGCATACCCGTCAAAATGCCCACGCCGGCCCCTATTTCAACCACGTGGTCATGGGGCCCGATGGCGGCGCTGTCCACAATACGGGCCATGATGTCCCGGTCCACCAGGAAAGACTGGCCGTACCGCTTGAGCGGTCGCAGGTCATGACGGTCGAGGATTTTTCGTGGCGTCGTCATGCGGATAGTGTCCTTTCAGGGCTCACTCATTCCAAGGGGCCACCGGGAAAGCGCGTTGAGGTCCAGGGGGTGATGGATGCCTTTCTCGAGAAGACTGGAACCGTAGGCGGCGATCATGGCCGCATTGTCCGTGCAGAGAATAGGCGGCGGGATGTGGAGGGCGATCCCTTTCGCCTCACAGGTTTCCAGAAAACAGGCGCGAAGACGACGGTTCGCCGCGACGCCCCCGGCAACGACAACAGTAGACACCCGGGCTTCTTCGGCGGCCCGCAGGGTTTTCTCAACAAGTACGTCGACAATTGCCTGCTGGTAGGAGGCAAGCAGATGAGGCACCTCCTCCTCCGCCAGCGAATCCCGTTGCCTGATATGGGACAGCAGGGCTGTTTTAAGCCCGCTGAAGCTGAAGTCCAGGCTTTTTCTCATGGCCCGGGGGAACCTGACACGCTCGGGGTCCGCACCCTCGGCCATTCTGTCGATGACCACCCCCCCGGGATACCCCAGATTGAGCATTTTCGCGGCCTTGTCAAAGGCTTCTCCCGCGGCATCGTCCCGGGTCTGTCCCAGGAGTACCGCCCTGTCGAAATTGCCGAAACGGTAAATATTCGTGTGTCCCCCGGAAACAACCAGGGAAACAAAAGGAAAGGACGGCGGGTTGTCGGTCAGGAACACTGCGGCGATGTGACCGGCAATGTGGTTGACTCCCACAAAGGGTATGTTCCGGGCAAAGGCAAGAGCCTTTGCCGCCGACAGGCCTACAAGGATGGATCCGATAAGGCCGGGGCCCCTGGTGACGGCAATCCCGTCTATGGCATCCAGGGTCAGGCCCGCGTCGTCCAGCGCGGCGTCAATGACGGGCATGATCGCCTCCATGTGCTTGCGCGAGGCTATTTCCGGGACCACCCCCCCGTAGCGGGCATGGAAATCCGCCTGAGACGCTATGACGTTTGAAAGCAGTGTCCTCCCCCCGGTGACGACGGCCGCCGCCGTTTCATCACAGGATGATTCGATTCCCAGCACGCGCATGGACATTTGACTCCATAAAAGGTATTCACATGGTCGAGCGAAAGGTATATAAGAAACACGAAGCTTTGTAAATACCAATACCGCTGGAGCAAGCTTATGGAAATCGAACGCGATTTTCTGGTTCTCGGAAGCGGCATCGCCGGACTTGCTTTCGCCATCAAGGCGGCCCGTCTGGGAACCGTTGCGATCGTCACGAAAAAAGATGCCATCGAATCCAGCACCAACTACGCCCAGGGCGGTATCGCCTCGGTGACGGACCGTGAGGACAGCTTCGAATCCCATGTGAGGGATACCCTGGAAAGCGGTGCCGGCCTCTGCCGTGAAGACGTGGTGCGTTTCGTCATTACCGAAGGACCCGACCGTATCCGTGAACTGATCGACTGGGGCGTGCGGTTTACCCGGGCCGACTCTCCGGCGTCAACGAACGTCTATGACCTCGGCCGTGAGGGCGGCCACAGCCACCGGAGGGTCCTCCACGCCGAAGATTTCACGGGCAGAGAGATTGAGAGGGTTCTTGTCGAGAAAGCTGAAATCAACAAAAATATCAGCATTTTTGAAAATCATTTCGCCGTCAACCTCATTACCCGGTCGAGGTTGACCGGAGCGGACGATTCCCCTGATCAGTGCCTGGGAGCCTATGTATTCGATGTAAAGCGTCAGGTCGTGCTGACCTTCAGGGCCCGCTTCGTCATTCTCGCCACCGGCGGGTCCGGAAAGGTGTACCTGATCACCACGAATCCCGACATTGCAACCGGCGACGGCCTTGCCATGGCGTTCAGAGCCGGCGCCGTGGTGTCGAACATGGAGTTCATCCAGTTTCACCCCACCTGCCTCTTCCACCCGGAAGCGAAGTCATTCCTTGTCAGCGAAGCCGTCCGCGGCGAGGGGGGCGTATTGATACTGAAGGACGGCACCTCCTTCATGGAACGCTACCACCCCATGAAAAGTCTCGCTCCCCGGGACGTGGTGGCCCAGGCCATCGACAGGGAGCTCAAAAAGTCCGGTGATGACTGTGTCTACCTTGATATCAGGCATCGTAGCAGGGATTTTCTGATGAACAGGTTCCCCCACATATACGGGAAGTGCCGGGAATTCGGTATCGACATGGCGACTGACCCTATTCCCGTGGCTCCCGCCGCACATTATCAGTGCGGCGGTGTCGTGGTCAACGGGTCGGGGGAAACATCGATCGGCGGGCTTTTTTCCTGCGGTGAGGTTTCCTGCACGGGACTTCACGGGGCCAATCGCCTCGCAAGCAACTCTCTTCTGGAAGCGCTGGTATTCTCTCACCGGATATTCAAAAAAATCGAAGCCCTGTTCCCTTCCACCAGGGCCGAATCGCTGACCCTTCCGCCATGGGATCCCAAGGGGGCGACGGAAAGCGATGAATCCATTGTGGTGTCCCACAATTGGGACGAAATACGGCGGTGCATGTCAAACTATGTGGGTATCGTCCGTTCCGACAAACGGCTTGAACGGGCGAAGCGGAGAATAGACTTCATATCCCGGGAAATTGACGAATATTACTGGAATTTTAAAATAACCACGGAGCTGCTGGAGCTTCGCAACATCGCTCTGGTCGCCAAGCTGATCATCGCTTGCTCGCGCCTGCGGAAAGAAAGCAGGGGCCTCCACTTCAACCTTGACTACCCTGAACGGGATGACAAGGCCTGGCAGCGTGACACGATTCTGACCGGATCTTCTCTCAACGAGTTGAACCGGAGTGGTGAGTGACCGAAAAAACAAAAAAAGGGGGCGAATGTTCTTGACAGAAAATGACGCCTCTGCTAATAGCACGGCAAACCGCCTGGATCCCCGATAAGGACCGGGACGGAAGGATCCGAGAACCGAACGAGGTGATGATACAGGCCTTCCCGACTGTCCGCTGGGGAGGCCTTTTTTGATACTGAAACGGGCATTGGATGATGGAAGTCATCAACGGTTGCAAAAAGATGCAGGAACGCGCCGAGTCTCTCCGAATGGAGGGAAGACGCATCGCTTTCGTGCCAACCATGGGCTATCTTCACGACGGGCACCTGAACCTCATGAAAGAGGGAAAGAAACGGGGCGACTGTCTGGTCATCAGCATTTTCGTCAACCCCACCCAGTTCGCTCCCGGTGAGGATTTCGAAAAGTATCCCCGCGATTTCGAACGGGATGAGAGACTCGCTGCCGAGGTTGGCGTGGACATCATTTTCTATCCCACCGCCGCCGAAATGTACGGCAAGAATTACCAGACATACGTTACCGTTGAAAATGTAACAAAGAACCTGTGCGGCCGCTCCCGACCGACCCACTTCAGGGGCGTCGCCACAGTCTGCACGAAGCTTTTTAACATCGTCAAGCCCCACGCCGCCGTTTTCGGCAAGAAAGATTTTCAACAGCTCGTCACCATCAAGCGCATGGTGACCGACCTCGACATGGACCTGGAAATCGTCGGAATGGACACCACGAGAGAACATGACGGCCTGGCCATGAGTTCACGGAATGCCTACCTGAAGGAGGGTGAACGAGAGGCGGCCCTCAGCTTGAGCAGGGGCCTGAAAATCGCCCGAGACCTCTACGAATCAGGTGAACGCGACGCTGCGAGGATCATCGATGCCGTCAGGAACAACATCGAAGTCCATGAATGCGCCGGCATCGACTACATTTCGATTTGCGACACGCAGACATTGGAGAATATTGAACACATTGACCGGGAGGCCGTTATCGCCCTGGCAGTGCGAGTGGGTTTGCCGCGCCTTATCGACAACTATGTCTTCGGCGAACCACTCCCTATTCCATAGAGGTGAACAGAATCATGCAGAGGACAATGCTCAAATCAAAGCTGCACCGGGCAACGGTAACGGATGCCCAGCTTCATTACGAAGGAAGTATCACCATCGACGAAGAACTCCTGGAGGCCGCAGACATCCTCGTGCACGAGCGGGTCGACATATACAATGTATCCAACGGTGAGCGGTTTTCCACTTATGTCATCAAGGGTGAGCGTGGATCGGGGGTCATCTGTCTGAACGGCGCCGCCGCCTGGAAGGCCCAGAAGGGTGATCTTGTCATTATAGCAACCTACGCCCTGGTGGACGAACAGGAGACGAGATCCTGGAAAACACGCTGTTTTCTTCTTGACGAATCCAACAGGATCGTCAGAAACGCACAGTAAAGGCAACTGCGATACTGAATCGACAGGGGTGAGCCGCGGTGTTCACCCCTTTTCATTTGTTGAAAACCTGCCGGGACTTTGATATGACGCTCAATCGCAACAGGTTATGAAGAAATCAATCAAACGTGTCTTTATTACGGGCCTGGCGGCGCTTATTCCCATCGGCATCGTCGTATATCTCCTGATCTTCCTGGTCAGGATGATGAAGGGGCTTGCCCGGGCGCTGATGTCCTACTTTCAGATCGACGGGCTTCTTCCCGTCCCGGGAATCGAATTCGTCGTACTGATAGTGCTCATATTCTTGGTCGGCCTCATCGTCAGAAGCTATGTGGGCAAAAAAGTTGTAGCCTGGGGGGAAACACTTCTTGACAAGATACCCGTGGTCCGAACTATTTATATCGCTTCGAAGCAACTCACCCATGCCATATTCAGCGAGGACAGTACGAGTTTTTCCCGGGTCGTACTCATTGAATATCCCCGCAGGGGGGTCTACTCCATTGCCTTTGTTTCAGGAATCACCCGGGGCGAGCTTCAGGACAAGACCAGGAACCGCATGATCAACGTCTTTGTTCCCACGACGCCAAACCCCACCTCCGGCTTCCTTCTGCTGGTACCGGAGGAAGACACCATTACCCTGGACATGCCTATCGACCACGCCTTCGCCCTGATCGTGTCGGGCGGCATATTCACACCACAGGACATTAAAAAAATCATCGAGGAGGAAAAAAGACATGCTGATCACATCTGAAGCAGTCAAGATGGGGCATCCCGACATTGTCGCCGACACCATCACGGCCCATCTTATAGCGAAAATTCTCGAGGAAGAACGCAAAATCGGCATGACTGTTGACACCATGCCCCATTGTGGTCTCGAAGCGTTTCTGGGAAAAGGATTCTGTATCATCGGCGGTGAAGTATCCACACGGATTTACCTTGACATCGAAAAATCGCTCCGCCAGACCGTCCTTTCGCTGGGCTACAATGATTCCGCCGTGGGTCTCAACGGCCATTCCATGGGAGTTTTCAACGCCATTATACCCCAGTCGCCGAACATCAACATCGGCACCAGAGCGGATTTGGGGAAATACAAGGAAATCGGTGCCGGAGACCAGGGGATCATGTTCGGGTTCGCCGTGAATGAAACGCCTCAACTGTTGCCCCTTCCCTTCGTCCTGGCAAATACCATGATGCGTGCCTTTGAAACATGCAATGATCCCGTATTTGCTCCCGACGGCAAGGGACAGGTTACCGTCGAATATGACAGCAGCGGGCAACCGACCAGGCTCGCGAAGGTTCTCATGTCAAACTCCATCGACTACCGCTACGTGTCTGAAGCCAACAACATCGAAGATATGGCCCGGAAAATTGCCTTTGACAGTCTCGGTGAATGGGTCGACGACGCGACGGAATTTCTCTTTAACCCCACAGGGGAATGGCAGGCTGTTCACTCCTGCAGTTCCGCCGATTCAGGCATAACGGGCAGGAAACTGGTCTGCCAGCTCTACGGAGCCTACCCGGGAGCCCAGATCGGAGGCGGCGCGATCGTCAACAAGACACCTGAAAAAGTTGACTGCTCCGCTGTTTTTGGAAGTCGGTACGCGGCGAAAAATGTGGTGGCCGCCGGCCTGGCCGGAAAAATATCGATTCAGATCGCCTACGCCATCGGGATTGCCCGGCCGATGTCGGTGTTCGTGAACACCTTCGGGACCGGCGTCATCCCCGATGAGGAGCTCTCAGCCATCATACGGCGCGTTTTCGATTTTACACCCCGGGGGATGATCGAGAAATTTGACCTGCTCAACGGGAACGTGTACCGAAAGATAGCGCGTAATCTCTTCCTGGATGATTATGAGTGGGAAAAAACCGACATGGTCGACATTCTGAAAAAGGAAGCGGGGACTTAGATTTATGGATTATGATATTGCGGACATCGACCTGGCGGACAAGGGCAGGTCCAGTGTACAGTGGGCAAACAAGAGCATGCCCGTATTGAACAGCATACGCGAGAGATTTGAACGGGAACGGCCCCTGGCAGGTATCCGCCTCGGCGCCTGCCTGCATGTGACCACCGAAACGGCGAGCCTTATGGACACCTTGAAAGCCGGGGGGGCCGAGGTTGCCCTCTGCGCATCAAACCCCCTGAGCACCCAGGATTACGTGGCGGCCTACCTGGTAAAGCATAGCGGAATCCCGGTATTCGCTATACGGGGAGAAGACCGTGACACCTATTACCGTCACATAGACGCTGTCCTTGACATAGCACCCGCTATCACCATGGATGACGGAGCGGACCTGGTGTCCAGAATTCACGCTGATCGGCGGGATCTGATCCCCGGCATCATCGGCGGAACCGAAGAAACAACCACGGGCGTCATCAGGCTTCGCGCCATGGCGGCAAGCGGTGTTCTTCAGTTTCCCCTCATTGCCGTAAACGACGCTGACACGAAGCATCTTTTCGACAACCGTTACGGAACAGGGCAGAGTACCGTCGATGGCATCATCCGGGCGACGAACCGCCTCCTCGCGGGATCGGTCTTCGTGATCTGCGGCTACGGCTGGTGCTCCCGCGGAGTGGCCATGCGGGCCCATGGAATGGGAGCCAACATCATCATAACGGAAACAGACCCTCTTCGCGCCCTCGAGGCAGTCATGGACGGATACCGTGTAATGCCCATTGCCGAGGCCGCACAGACGGGCGATTTCTTCTGCACCCTCACGGGAAACATAAACGTCATCAGGAAAGAGCATTTCCTGTCCATGAAGGACGGTGCCATCGTAAGCAATTCAGGCCATTTCAATGTCGAACTCGATATCGAGGGGCTGAAAGAAATCGCGGAGTACAGGGGCCGCGTACGGGAACATATCGACGAATACCGCCTTGATGACGGCCGATTGATTTATCTGCTGGGAGAGGGACGTCTTATCAACCTTGCCGCTGCGGAGGGACATCCCTCGAGTGTCATGGACATGAGCTTCGCAAACCAGGCCCTGTCGGCGGAATACCTGGCCGGGTCGGGGAAGGGTCTGAAGAAGATCGTCTATTCCGTACCGCGTGACATCGATCAGGAAATCTCCCGGTTGAAACTCGCGTCGCTGGGAATCTCCATTGACACCCTCACGGAGGAGCAGAGCAGGTATCTTAATTCCTGGGAGATGGGAACGTAATTCCCGTTTTGTTGCTCATGTTTTGACGCGCCTGAGAAGAAGAACGGTACCCGCCAGAAACACCAGGTTCGCCGCCCAGGCGCTCAGCATGGGCGGAAGAACGCCGGAGCGGCCCAGAGACACGGCGAAGGCGAAGAACAACCAGTAGGAAAGCCCCGCGGCTATTCCGATGCCTATGCCCTGGACAACACCGCCGCTGCGCTCAAAGCGGGCGGCAAAGCACAGGCCGAGTACCGCCATCAGTATGCTGACAATGGGAAAGGCGACTTTGCCGTAGAGATCCACTCTGTAGGGAGTGGCATCATATCCCTCGGAACGGATTTTTTCAATGAACCTCCTCAGTTCGCCAAACCCCATTTCATCGGGCTCCCTCTGGACAGCCAGGAAGTCCTGGGGCTTTTCCGGAAGATTTACCGGAGCGGATGCCAGTTTTTCCACCAGGGGGAATGCACCTTCAGGGAAGGTAGTGATTATAAGATCTTCGAAGACCCAGGCTCCATCGCGCCAACGTCCTTCAGCCGCATCGATTCTCCTGGTCATATTCATCGACCGGTCGAGGTAATTGATCTTTATCCCCCTCAGCACACCTTCATGGGGATCGAAAACGGCAAAATTGTAGATACCCTCCTTCCCCCGGTACCATATCTGGTATTGTTTGAAAGACCCCGCATGGGCTCTGTTCTGTATTTCAATGTACTTCGTGTACTTGACCCGTTGATTGCTCCAGGGTGTTACAAGTTCGTTTACCATGAATGAAAAGGCGGCTATGCCCGCGGCAACCAGGACCAGGGGCGCGGCCACCCGGTAGAGGCTCACACCGGCGGCCCTCAGGGCGACGAGTTCACAATTCCTGGAAAGGATGCCGAAGGTGATAAGTGATGACAGGAGAACACTTACGGGGGTCATCTGGACCAATATCATGGGAAGGCTGTAGATGAAGTAGGCCGCCATCTGGGGCAGCGTCGCGCCATTACTGATGAACATCCTGATTCTCTGAAAAAAATCAACGACGAGATACAGGACGATCAGCGACAGGATGATGAGAACCAGATTCCTGGCAAATTCCTTGAGAATATAGGTGTCTACGGTACGCATCAATCGGCCTTCCGATACTTCGACATGTACGGAAGCGTTATTCTTCGGGTGTATCCTTCACCACTGCCCGGGCCTTCCGGACGTTACGCTTTTCCTGCCGGCGCCACGCTGACAGATGGGAATAACTCAGACCTTCACGGCGCAGGAGCTCGCCGATCCGGCGGGACTGTCTGCATGCCTCTGCTTCACGAAGAATAGCGCGCTTGTACTCCGCGGTAAATCTCCTTTGTGTCCTTTTCGGCGGAACCGGAGGACTGGAATCAATGTGAGCCGGCGGCAGAAGGACCCGGCGGTTGATTCTTTTTTGTAGCGCCTCAACGTCCAGAAGAGGTTTTTCAGCCAGGGCTCTGCTGAACGACCATACACCCGCTGCACCGAGAATCAGGTTTGGTCCCCAGGCGGAGGCGGCCGGCCAGAGTTTTCCCGTCTCTCCCAGCGCGTCTCCACCGAGTTGAAGAACGTAATAGACAACGACGATGACCAGGCCCGTGACGAATCCCCGGGATTTGGCCGTCCGATGCCGTACCATTCCCAAGGGAAACGCGATGAGTGCAAAAACAACGCAGGTCACGGGCACGGCAAAACGCTTGTTCAGGTCCATCACCAGCACGTTGCGCTCCGCCGCGGACCGCCCGGCGTCCCTCAGCTCACCGAGCATGCGGCCAATCGTCATCGTGTCGCTTCCATCCCGACGAGATTCTCCCCCGGCTCCCGCGATGGTCTGTGACATGTCGAGGGCGATTTCATAAACCGCGAAATCCATCTTCCGATAGGTTGCCAGGTCAGCCCCCACCATGTGGGTGCTTCCCTCCTCAAGTCTCAAGGTTACACCCATGGACCCGGGGTCAGCCTGAAGTCTCCCCCTGCGGGCAATGATGGTCACGGGACTGTGCTCAACGCGCTGATCCGCTATGAACACGCCCGTCATCATGGATCCGTCCACTGAAACCTGGTCAGCGTAAAGCATGAGGCCGGGAAAATCATCGTTGAAAATTTTCTCCTTAATGCCGATCCCGGCCCTCTGCCGGGCCAGATCGACGAGAAGTTCACGGCCCGCCGTGTTGCCCGCGGGTACGACGAAGAACCCCAGGAACAGGGAAAGAATGAAGGCGACGACGGCAAGCAGGGCGATGGGGGGAACGAGCTGGTACAGGCTGAGACCCGCGGATTTCATGACCAGAAGCTCATTTTCTCTGGACAGTCGCCCCATACCGATCAGTATGGCGATCAGCAGCGCGATCGGTATGGTGATCGACAGAAAAGAAGGAACCAGGAAGAGAATCAGCTTCACCATGCTGAAGAGACTGACTCCCTTGTTGATCATCATGTCCATTAACTGGAGGATCCGCCCCATGAGAAGGACAAAGGTCAGCACCAGCAATACCGTAAAGAACGGGTAAATCGTTTCGATGAATAAGGAGCGATGGATGAGATGGTGTTTCATTGCCTGCCCGGCGTGATTTGTTATTTTAACCCAGATTTTCCATTAGCAGATTTTGGTCATAATAGATAGCGTTAGTCGCTTTTAGTTGTGAGATTATCCTGAGTATGTTCTAATGGAAACCATTAGAAATAGGGTTTTGATTTCAG